>Ga0222626_1000005_pt1 | contig 215574 bp, 143 predicted proteins | sample AntAcemetageno91_FD_179862 | JGI IMG/M metagenome (GOLD analysis project Ga0222626, IMG submission 179862) | Saline water microbial communities from Ace Lake, Antarctica - #91 | ecosystem: Environmental > Aquatic > Non-marine Saline and Alkaline > Saline | place: Antarctica: Ace Lake...
TCTGGGCCTTTGTTATTGCCGAAGCCGGTTAAGTCTTCAATTTGGATGCCGTCGATTAAGTTGATATTGTATAAACTTAAGATCAAAGAGTTGATCTTGTCTTTGTTGCTAAGTGCGTTCCATTTATCGTAGAAGACAACAACTGCAGAGAAGAATTTCAAAGTGTCTTCAATCTGGCTATCAGTCTTCAGCGTACCATCTTCGGTGTACAACGGATTGTACTCTGGGCCTTTGTTATTGCCGAAGCCGGTTAAGTCTTCAATTTGGATGCCGTCGATTAAGTTGATATTGTATAAACTTAAGATCAAAGAGTTGATCTTGTCTTTGTTGCTAAGTGCGTTCCATTTATTATAAAAGTATTCCACCCTTTTAAAGAAATCACTGAATGCATCAACACCATCCCAATCAGAGCTACCTGTTGTATAAAATAAGAATGTCTGATAATAAGGATCATTAGGCGGAGAAAAACTTGATTCTATTTTTGACCATACTTCACGGATAAGGCTCTTTATTTCTGAATCACTCGCTATCGCTCTATGTAAATCTGCCGGATCGGCTAAAGAATTCACGAATGCCCACGCACCTTGATAAGCATACCCTGTGGTTAAGCCAAAATATCTTTCATATTCATTAGGATTAGAGTCTTTATTCCCGACAATTCCGAATAATAATTGCAAATAACAAGGATCTTGCGAAAATTCATCCCAACGGAAATCTTTAACTTTATACCCATATAAAGTATAGAAATCATCCTCAGCATTATAAGTAAACCGCAAATCATTAGCTATACTCTCTATCTCTCCTAAATCATGTAAATAAGCGCTAACAGCAAGATCTATGGTACCGTGAGCAGGAAGATACCAATGTCTGACAGAGAAACCCTGCTGTTTAACAAATGTAATCGCCTCGGTATTTTCTCCATAATTGGTATTCCACTCTTCATAGCTTCCGGCTAAATAAGGATAGCCATCAAATAACTTTAGAAATTCAGATTGATGTAATAATTTGTTTTCCGCTTCGTACTTAGGATTATCCGGAGGAAACGGCTCAGCAGCCTGTTTGTCTTCTTTCTCATCCTCAGAAGAAGCATCAGCCAAACGTGAACGATCATTTCCCGTGTATCCTTGGTCAATAATAATTTCTTGATTACGCTTTATTTCTTTAGAAACGCTGTCTACCAAATTATATCTTCTATCTTTCATAAATTTATTTTCTTCAACTTGCCCAATAGCTGAAGTATGTTCCTTAGAAATACTTAACGCGTTCACATCTAAACGCCTAATATCGTCCCCTGTATATCCGGTGTCCACAACACGACAAGAATCATTCCTTAGCTTCCTTATTTCTTCTTTTGTTGCTTGACTTAATTTATACTGGTGATTTTTATACTTATTTTCTAACTCACAATTAGCTTCATCAGATAACCCTAACAAAGCTCCGATTTCATGGGCTAAAATAGATTCAATAATGCTTTTTTTATTAAACTTAAGCAAGCCATCTAATTTTGCAATAGTATGTGTTATTTTTTCTTTCTCTATCGAAGAAATACCATTTCTCTTGGCGGCTTCGGCAAAATAACCATTTATCTCTGTAATAACTTTGTGGGCATCTTCTTCGCTGCCGGTAAAAATTCGGCTATTGATTAAAATACCATCTTTTAAAGCTGTAGCGATAAAACCGGCTTTACTATTTATATCTACCGTCCTCACTCTCAATCTTGACTTCGCTTTACCCTCGCCGGTCAAAATAGAGTCAACAGCAAAAAAATCACAAACTCCTTTAATTTCTTCCTTTTGTATACCATCAAATAATTTTAAATTAAACAAAGGCTTAAGAAGTATATCTAATGTCTCAAGTGTTTCTCTACTCTTAGATTTTTTGCTTTCTGCTTTTAATTCACCATAAGCTTTGAGCAATTCTTTGGCGGCTATCTTCTTGTCATCTTGATGTACACTAAAAAAACTAATATCTATACCCACATCTCTAAATAATTTTCCAACTCCACTATCCGAATTAATCAAACCTCCTGCTTCTTCAGTAACATCCTTAAGGCTTGCATTAAACTTTTGCACACGGTTCCAAGTCCATGAATACGGTTCCTGGTTAATAAATAGCTCTTGCGGTATTTGGTTAAAATAGTCTTCTATTGTTCCTGATTCAAAGGTTTCGTTTATTTTGACCCAATAATATAGGTAAGGTAAAGCCCGGCTAATATCTATTCTGATTTCTGCCTGACGATTTTTCCTTTTGTTTATTAACTTTTCAAAAAAAGCCTTCATTTCAAATACCCGGTTAATACAAGAAACAAAGTCAGAATGCTTATACTGAAGTACTACCATTTCTGCGAATATAACATCTTTATATTTTGCGGAAACCTGATTAATAATATTTTTAGATTCTGGACTTTTAGAAATTAAATTATAGGCAGATTGAACTTTTGCGGGAATAATTGCCGGGATATCACTTAAGTAAAAAGCTAATTGAAATTTTAAGTCATCGGTGATACTTTGCGGGAATAATCTTGTATCATTTAATACCGAATAATAAACATAGCTAAAATTTCTTATGCTGTATGAATTTGTTTTGGGTGATTCATTTTCTTCCAAGCAAAACTTTTTAGCTAACTCAATAGTTTTTTCTAATCCTGGAGGAGCCCGAGCAGATAAAGGAAAAACTACGCTTTGAGCGTTAAGCAATACAGAAATATAACCAAACATCTTCCGGGATTCTAATCCATCTTTTTCCCAAGCTCGAGACATTTTCACCCAGTCAAATAAGAAATTAAACTGCCCTTCTTGGGTAATATTCAGTTCTGGTACAAGTGCCCGGCTTCCGGGAACTTGAGTGCTGGTTTCTCCGCTTAAATACCTACGAACAGATACAGCCTGGTTTAAATATTTCTCTAGATAGCCAATATCTTCTTTTTGATTAACAAAATAACGTAATATCTTTAAATGTTCCGGATTGGCAGGATTAAATTTCTCTTTTTCGCCCAATAATTTACTAATTTCATTCTTAAGACGATTATACCTGCCTATTTTCTGCTTGACGTCTTCTATTGATTTGCCTTCACGCAATTTTTCTGACCAATAGACAAATTCCCAGAACACTAAAGGATCACTCAATCTTTTTGCCCCTAAATAAGAAAATAGATCAGTATTATTCTTTAATTGGAGAAATCTTTCCAGCATTAACCTAAAATCATCACTATCAACATTACTCATCATTCTCATAAAATATTTAATTGAATATTTGTCTATCTGTCTGAGCAAATTCTCCATTCCCGGCTCTGCTATGCTGCTAGTTTCGGCTAATCCCTTCCGTAAAATAACCATCAATTCGTTTATTTTTGGCTCATAATCTTTCTCCTCGAATAAAATATCTCCCACAGGAAAAATACCAAAACGCGCATCTTGTTCTTTTCTCAAGCCTGTCCAGGGATTTTCGCCAAAAAACCAATATTCACCGGACAAACCAAAATCAGCTTCATTTGTTCCGGAAAGACTGACATCCCACTTGCCCGAAACATATCTTAATATCATCTCCATATCGTTATCTGAATCAAAATCAAACTCTACTCCTATTCTGCTGTTTACAGGAGTAAAGTAATTAACTCCGGCATTAGCATTGATGTTTCCTCCTTCCATATCTAAGCCACCAAACGCTTGTAGATTATTATTAAATATTTTCTGCGCTTCTATTTCGGTAACTACTTCACCTTGGGAAAAATCATACCCGGAACGTAATGCAAATAAATCTACTAATGTTCCCTGCTTTTCAATTATTCCATAGGCAATAAAACTGTCCTTTTGACTTTTAGCTCCGGCACCTAACCACCAGTTTTGAGAAACATCTTTGGTAATTTCTCCTCCTAGAATAAGATTAGCATCGTCATTGTCATGCTCTAAAACACCTTCCATCCTATAAGTTCCAAATTTCTGATTGTACTTAAGATAAATATCCCTATCCTGATAGCTAACTGCTACTCTTCCTGGGTGACCTTTAATCTCAAACAATCTTATATAGTCAAAGAATAAAGAATAGCCTTCGCTATCCATGTCCACTCCCACGCAAGAAGTCTCGTTGTTGTTGCTAGCTTCTAAATATAAGCTATACCGGCTACCATCATCATCTACAAATACCGCGACTCCCGGCTTAAGATGTAAATCTTCATCTATTTTTTCAAACTCGACTCCTATCCGCTGCTGCTCCGTTCCACTTTCGGCACCTAACATTGTCGAATTGATGATTGTACTATAATCAACCCGCAACTGGCTATTTATATCCCCCAGAGGAATAAGATTAGTTGTTGTAAAGTCTATTTCGTTTGCTTCATCCAAATCATACCCTCTGCCTCTTAGCCCATCAATATTTTGCGGGGTTACCTCTATCCATACAGCTGAATTAGGTAATTCTTGACGATAAATAACATCATACATTAAATCCCGGACTTCTTCGTTTAAAGGATACACTCCTACATAACGAACGCCATCTTTGCTTATTACATCACGCAAAACAAACGAACCCCGAGGATCAATATAGTATTTCATTTCCTTTACTCTGATTTCCTTAACCACATTATCTTTGCCGCGGACTTTGATTTTGTTTTCATCCTCTGCCTCAGCAATCATTTCAGCTAAGCTATTCACGCTATGGATAAACCCAGACTTTACATTGCTAATCCGAGTCTCATCGGGACTGCTGATTAATATTTGTAAAAGTGATACTGCATTCACCACAACCATTGCGATCCAGTTAGAGGAAAGATAAATTTGAGAATCATGATGATCAGCCCGTAAATACCTGATGTATTCTCTATGCAGAACAATGCTTTCTTCTATTAATTTTAAATTGGCATTATACATTTTATTTTGATAATAAATTATTGCTTTTTTAAGCTCATTCAAAGAAAGCTTTCCAACTGTTTCAGGAAAGTAATTTCCTAAAGCTTTGCCTTTAGCTAGATAATCTCTTAGATCGTCTCCCACGAAAAACTGTCCAATCTTTTCTGTATTTAGTTTCTCTTCAATAATCTTCGCTGCCAATGCAGAACGTAAAATTTCCAAATATTTTCTCTGCTCCCAAATACTTAATGATTTTTCTCCGATGCGCCGGGCAACATCTTTATACTTCTGAAAGTTTTCCGACTTTTCCTCGGCAGTTTCCCAAGTTATCCGTAAGCTTAAAAAAGAAATATTTAATAGTGAAAATTCTACTCCTTTCCCTTCTTTTTCTTCAAGTTTATTTTTAAAATCATTAATATTCCGCCGTGCTTTTAAATAATCAATATCACTTTTATACTTATTACCTACATATTTTTGCAATACGCCTTCAATAGCTGGATCAGTGCCGGAATTATTCCTATATTTTGCCAAGATTGCGTCAGGCTCTTCCCGACACAAAGCTCCGAGCTGCTCAAAAATAATCTTGAAGCTGTTATACTTAGATTTACTCAAATAAATCCTGTTTTCTTCTAAATATTGCGGTAAATACTCAAGCTGTTTGCCGCTGTTATCCTGAATGCCTGCTGACCAATTAGGAAGAATGCTCAAAACAACTTCCTTAACTTTATTTGCCAGCTTAAATCTCCTTAAAACTTCATTTATAAATTCAGCAGTTTTATCGCTAACAATTCTTTCCCTGATTTTATTGATAATTACTTTCACTTCTTCTTTAGACAAAGATCTTTGAAGCTCATTCTCCAACACCTCAAGAACGTCTCCGGCATCTATTGCAGCTTGATTCTGAAACAACTCTTCTAATACACGTTCATTGATCAAGCTTCCTTCATCTATACTAAAAACATACCTTCTCACCTGCCACCAACTAAGCTTAATCGCCTCGGCTAAAGATTCTTCTTTACCGCTAAAATACTCTCTAAGCTTATTCCCCACATCCATAAGCATCGCTTCTGATGTTGGATAAGAAGCGCTCTGCTTAGATAATTCACCGGCGGCCTCTTCTACTGCGTCATTAAATATACTGTTGTTTTTAAAGAAGAAAAATACCGGCTCTTCTTCTACCCCGATTAGTTTAACAACACCTTCTGCTACATTCTTTAAAGCTTCGCCTGGTTCTTGGTTATTAAATTCTCTTATTTCTTCCTGAATTTTTTCTAAAGTATTTTTTTTGTCTCTCTGCGTAGCAATTTCCTCGAGAACCTCAATCACTCCTCCAAATGTCTCTTCGGCAATTATCTGGTTATTCTTGAAATAAACAGATGATTCCCTGTTTTTAATTCGTAATTCATTTAATAATTCCACGTACTCACTCAAGGTAATCTTTGACTCTTTGTATGCCTTAGCTAAAAACCCAGTATAAAAAGCATGGATTTCTTTAATTCTTTCAATGGCACGATTATAACCGCCCTCTTCTTTTAAATTCTTCTTAATATCCTCAACATTTAACATCGGAAATCCAAAAATATTTTGCTCATTTTTATCTTTCCCGCTTATTATAATTGCCTTTAACCTTTCTTCTAGGCTGCCTTTAATCTTAATTTCTTTTACCTCTTCTTTGGTTAATAACTCTTTTATTTTTCTTTTATTTTCTGCCTGTTCTTCCTTCAATTTTTTTAATTTCTCCGGGTCAGAAGATTTTTTTAGCTCTTTCTCTATAATTTGCAGCTTTCTTGCCAATTGTTTATACATCCGCTCCACACGGCTTCTCCGCCGGAAAGCAAGGCTATCGATAAACTTATCCAGCTCTTTTTTCCCAACGCCAGAAAGCTTTCTGCGCATTGTTTCCAATACATCTTTTGTGCTTTGATTTTCCGGCCAAGCTTGAAAATAATTCATCATAAACGGATAAACTCTTTCGTAATTTTCCGTCTTATTAATTAAAGCCGCAAATAGCTCGTTGTAAAATATTACTGTCCGTTTTTCCGGTGAAGTTCTTTCCGCAATATCCATTATTTGGCCCAAAGTCATCTCCCTCATCGATACTGTTTCTTTTTCGTTTATCTTTTCACTTTTCTCCTTGTCTCTGAAAGCATGCTTAATCTCCGGCGAAATATCTTGATAATATTTAACCTTTTGAGATTTTATTTCTGTTCCGGAATCTGGCTTATTTTCATCTTTTTCATCAGGTTTAAACCCTTCTCGTGACTCTATTTTACGTAAACAATCATTAAATGATTTCTGAAGATTCTTAAACGACATCACATGCCATTTATTTTTTTGAACCTCAGCGTCGCTTATTTTTCGTTCAAAGAATGCGTTTATCATCTTTTTCCAAGCCTGATATTTCTTTATTTCTTCAGCGTTTAGCTTTAACTTGACCTCTTCGGCCCCATCCCAAAGTAACACCCGGATAACAACACTTAACGGCAGACTATCCTCGCCAAAGCTTTGCCAATTATACCCAAGGCTTATATAAACAAAAAGGCGGGAAAGTAGTGTTGTGTTATAACTTGATCTTATCCCCCCGATTTTAGAAAATGCTTCACTTACGGTTTTATTAAACTTTTCATCCATTTTTCTTAAGACAACACTGAATACTCTTTCTAAATTAAAATTTTCTCCCAAGCTAATTTGCTGATTGGAAAATCCCATTTGTTTAGCCAGTATCCTTCGCGCCTCTCTCAATTCTGCCCGCTGCCTTAAATAATCCAATCCCTCTTTTTTTGCAGTTTTCAACTCTTTTTCCATTTTAAACACATTTTCCAGCGCAATCATCAGTGGTCCCGCTTCGCTATACATCTCGGCATTAGCATTATTGGTTTCGGTTAATAAGTTTTCTACCTGTTCGAAGGTTGTATTTTTCCTATCACCAAAAAGTTCTTCTAACAAAGCTCCCTGGGCTTTAAATCCTAAAGCTAAACTCTTATCTGAATCAGAACGGGAATACATAAGTTTAAAGAAAATGCTTAACGCTGATTCATACTCTTGAGAAATATCTTCGCTGTCAAACCCGGATAATATATACTTTCCTACTTTTTCAGCCATTATTTTTTCAACATCTGTTTCACTCTGGGTTAACACCATTGCGTCATCATGATAGGCAATATCGTAAAACTCATTTACTTTATTTTTTACTGCTTCGTATAAACTAGTCTGCTTTAAACTATAGCCTGCGTGCTGGCGAAACTGCCCGTTAAGCCACTGGCTCATTAACGTTTTTTCTGTAAAAACTACTAACGGAACTTCTATTTTCAGCAATTTGTTTATGGTTATTGACAAATATTCCGCCCAAACAGGATCACTTCCGGTAATTGCTTTTATTATCTTTTCTGTTAATTGTTTGTCACCTCCGGTAATTTCCTTTAAATCAACAATAGTTAATAGCTTGGCCTTGTTCTTATCCTGCCAAATCTTAATTTTCTCTAAAACTATTAGAATTTCATTCTCGCTTTTTTCTATCCCGCCTTCTTTAAGCTTATATATCACCGCATCAACAATTGAACTTAGTATATTGTTTAAACCTGCATCCGTTTTATTCCGATAAATACTTTCGGTTAATTTGCGTCTTTCAGCCTCTGAATTTTTCTGTTCTGCTTTCAGGCTTTCAACCTCATCTCCTAGCTTATCAATTTTCATCTTTAATTGATTTTGAATATCTAATTCTCTGCTTATTTCTTTTCCCCTTTTCTTTTTTCCGGCTATTTCTTCTTCAATTGCCCGTATCTCCATTATTTTATTAGCCAATTCTATTATCTTACTATTCAAATAACTCTCTTTTTTGACTAACTCTTTCAATTGCAAAAGCTTTTCTTTTAATTCTTGTTTTTTCTGTTCTTCACACTCAATAATCTTTGTTTCCAAATCTTTTACTGCCTTTTCTCCTTTAAGTGTTTTTAAGGAAGCAACCCAGATCATTTGCATAAAAGGCGTATTGTCTTGTTGAACAATCTTAGAAACCTTCCCATACTCAGCTCTTAGCTCTCGAGGAAAGAAGCTGATCAAATAACTTACAGAAAGCGCCTTTTCTTGTTTAAAAGAAATATTATTCGTTGCTGTTCCGCCGGAAATTATTCTTCCCTTTCTCGCATATTCCCGATAATAAGCAAGAACTTTACCCGGATAATTGTGATTTATCCGGCCAATATCAATATTATTTTTAACCCCGAATATTCCGGCATGATAACACCTTAAGGACCACTGAACATCTTGATTCTCAGCTTTAGCCGCTTCTAAACATTTGTTTAAATGCCTAACTCCCGCCAATATATTGTAATATTTATTGTTCAGCATCCCGATTATTGTTTTTTTATGTTGTCTTACTAATTCTTTTGCTTCTTTCTGGTTTGCCCATTTTAAAGGCTTTCCCAATTCCGAGCTTAATTCTCGATTTAATACTTCCAACGCTGTTAACGGCATTACCTGCATAAGACCGATCGCCCCGCACGTAGAAATTGCTTGATGATCCCAACCTGATTCCTGTTGAATAACCGCAGCAACAAGCGATGCCGGATCAATTTCTTTTCCGTTTATTTTAAATCCGGATAATTGTGTTTTTACGTTCTCCTGTCCAATTATTTGATTAATCACCTTGCTCAGCGGAAGCTCTTTTGACGAAGCACCTTCTTTTTCGCTTTCTTTTAGTGCGCCACTCTTACTATCGGCAGATTGATCTTTTTCATTACTTATTTTTTGTTTCTCGGCTAATTTTAATAATTCCAAGTACACAGATAATTTTGCTATTTCCTTTTCCTTACCAGCGGCTTCAAAATATATTAAATAACCTTTAAGTATCGGTTGAACACTACTCTTTAAATCCGCTAATCTTTCCTTACTTAATGACCGTTCATTTCTAACTCCAGAAAGCCTGTTGAATGATTTTCTTAGTTCAAAGTTTGGATTTAGCTCTTCGATCTTTGCTTCTGGTAAACTTTCTTCCAGTTCAGCAACAGCTAACATTTTTTCTAATTCATATATTTTCATTTTAAGGCAATTTATCGGATTTTTTTCCTTTTCTTTTAATTTACCTATTTTTTCGTTTATTGTTCCGATTTTATCACCAATATCTAACACTTTTTTCCGGCTGTTCCAAATTTGCATACTCTTCTGTAAATCATTCACTATTTCACAAATTTCTTTCAGCGTTGCTGTCTGATTTTGAATAAGCGCTAGTTTATTTTTTTCTTTACGCCAAGAGTTAAATTTTCCGATGATTTTTTTAATTTTTTCACTCTTGCTTCTTTCATAAATAGCTTCTTCTAAGCTTCCCCCATCTTCTATCTTGAAATACTCCCTTAATTCATTAATCATCTGCTCATCTTTACTGTATAATTTATCCAACGCCAGCATTGCGATAATCATTTCCTGCTTTGCCCTAAGCTCAACTTCCCGCAAAGCCCGGTATTCACCACTTAAACTTTTAGCAAAAAACTCTTGCCAATCTCTTCGATAATCGCCAATTGTCTTAAGAATCGCCACCCGACGATCAAGCATATCCCGTAAGCGGATAATTACCGATTCCTGATAAATTATCTCCTTATATTCTTCTGACTTATAATACTGCTGGTTAATCTCTTTAGCGCTTTTAGTTTTATTTGCTTCTACTATTTGCCGATAAAGCGCATCCTTGCTTTCCCTAATCCTCTTCAACAAGCTATCAATAGTGCTTTGGACCACTTTGGCTTTAGTTAACTCAACGAAGAGATCTTCGCGGCTGCCTACTGAAAATTTTAATATCTTGGCCAGTTCAAGAGGTAAAGAAGTATACTTTTCCTTTTCATCGGTTAATTCTTTTTCAGTAAGTTTTTTACCTTTTATCTCTTTAATAACCTTCTCTGCCTCTTTATTGATCTCTTCAATCCGTTTATCTTGCTGGCTTCCTTTGACCAATACCTTTATTTTTTGCCAAAAACTACGTTGTTTGATCTCCTGTTCTAATTTTTCTTTCTCCACACTTAAAGACCTCTGTTTATCTTTTAGCTCTTCTATCTCTTGCAAATTTTTAGCTAGCTTTTCGTTTACTACTATTAAAACTCCGTCAATAATAATTTCTGACTGTTTTATTGCGTTTACCGGAGATTTTAGTGTTTTATCGTCATCTAAAGGTGCATTCAGCTCATCGGCTAAAGCCCTTAAACTATTGTAGCCGGATTTTTTTGTTACTTCTAATAAGGACTCTTTATTTTCTACTGCATTAAATAATTCAATTACCCGGCTGATAGTTTCTTTTCTTACGCTGTTATTCTTTGCTAAAGATCCGGCATCTTTTTTATCTTCAAAAGGATTAATTGCCAACTTACCGCTTAAGCGATCTAGGAGTTTCCTTAATCCGTTGACCTTTTGATTATTTTCTTTTCGCGCCGGATTTTCTTCTTTCTCTCTCTTTTCTAGTGCCTCACCCAAACTTTTTAAATAATTTTCAAGTATTTTTTTTGACGGAAATTTATTTGCTAAAGAAATTAGCTGTACTAATCCCTGTTCAAGTTTTTCTTCACCTGCATCAACAATTATTATTTTCAAAGCGCTGATGACAAGCTGTTTATAAGTTTCTCTTCCCGCAGACAACGAAGCAGCTATTTGATTTGTATTGTTAAGCAGCTCTCTTGCTGGAGAGTTAGTCTCGAGATTAACCTCCGGTAAAAAGCTCATCGCCTTTTTAATTAATATTAATGCCTGAACATTATCTTTATACTCTTTGCTTAACTGCTCTAATTCGTGTTTAACATTATATTCGGATATTTTTTTCTCTCCTTTCCAGTCTCTTTCGGATTGCTTTAGATTTTTGTTATACTTATTTAAAATGGAAGAAAGCAGTATTTTTTCCGCTTCCAGCTTTGTTGTTTCTAAAATAAAATCTTTTGATTTCTTTGCATATTTTTTATACAATTCTAGAGATCTTTCTGCGGCTTTCTTTAATTCTGTACTTATCGAATCACTTTCTGCCATAGGCTCTTCTGCGTTCCAACCTCCTATCAATTTATCCGCTGTAAGGCCCTGGATGTCTATCTCGCCCATCCGAAATTTTGCCAGCGTAGATTCAATATCATGCATCCGCATAGCAACTTCTTTCCTGGTTTCATCTTTAATATCAGAATTATTTAGTATCGAAATATTAATTCTTTCGATACTTCTTCCATAATTAATGATCTGCTGAATATTTCTAAAACTGCTATCTATTTTTACTGCATTATCTACATACCAACGCAATTTTTCTAAATACTTTATTTCTTCATTTAGCTTTTTAAGCTTCTCCTTTGTCTCCTGCTCTTTGGCGAAAAATATTCTTCTAAAAGTGCGAGATATTTTTTCCCCTATCAACGTCAGCCAATTTTTTTCTTCCGCTGTAGCTGTTAAAAATTCTTTTACTCTCTCCAGTTTATTGATTTTTTTCTCTTCTAAGCTAAGAATTTTTTTCTTAAGCGTTTTTACCCTCTTCTGATTCTCTTTTTCGCTGACACTATCTTGTAGAGATTTTATTTCTGCTTCCGGCTCTTTATCCAAAACTTGTTGGACTTTTTCTCCACTTGCACCGCCAGCCGAACCACTTCCGCCGGATACGCCTGGACCACTTACACCGCTAGAAGTATTTAGTGGTTTACCAGCTGTTTTGCCCTCTGGCTTTTTGATTTTTGAAATTTTACCATTACCTGAATATTTATCTTCTTGTACTTTGGTTAACTCATTGACTGATTTTTCAAGTTTTTCTCGTAAAAGCTTAGTTATTTTTTCTATATCCAGACGATTGAGCTCTCTAGATTCTGCTTCTCTCTCAGCATCCTTTAAATGACCTTTCAAGTATTTAACTATTTCTAATTTACCTTTATTACTTTTATCTGAATCTAGTATTTCTCGCAATTGCCTGCCCATCCTAGCTATTCTTTTCCGGAGCATTTCAGCAGCTTTTTTGTCTGACTTTGCCTTTTCTTCTCTATTGGCCCCGCCCATTTCTGCAGTTAATTTCTGTCTTATCCGAATAATTTCCTCTTCTAGCTGCTGTTTTTCTTTAGCTGCTTTACCAGCAACATCTGTTTTCTCCAATAATCTGTTAAATGCAGATTGTAGTTCATTCACCGCAGTCAACTTAAGTGGAGTATTTGATTCTGCATTTTCAATATTAGATAAGGTATGCTTCAGAAAACTTATCTCTCCTAAAAATTCATCCGGTTCTGCTGCATAAGCTTTAGAATCTGGGAAAACCCGTTCAAAAACTTTTTCCCACCAATTTGTCTCTTTGCCATTGTTATTTTCGCTTTTTGAAGTATATTCCTCTGTTGTTACTTTCGGCTTTTCTTCTGATTTCTGGGTGTCATTTAAATTATTCTTGCTTGGACCATTATTCCCCTTTTCTGGTTTCTGAGTTCTAGTTTCTGGTTTCTCCTCTGTCTCGCTCTGCAGCTTTTTCATTTCCTGCTCGATTTTCTCCTGCTGTTTAATTTCACTAATTAGTTTGGCGATAAACTCATTAAACCCTTTATCTTTTACTTGATAATACTCTCTGGCCTGTTCTATCCTCTCCTTAATAACATCCATATTAAATCCAGTCTTCGGCCAGCCAAGCTTTTCCAGCGCTGATAAAACCACAACTACTGAATGCTGATATTTATCGGATAAAAACTGTTTAAGTGAATTGGCAGTTATTCCGTTTAGCGCATCAATTATTGTCTGTTTTTTGTTTCCTTCTTCCTGCGGCTTTGCCTGATTCTGTTGATTTTTTTCTATTAAGGAACCATTTAAATACTTTTCAAAATCTTGAGCGTTTACGCTGTCATCAGAGATAAATATTTTTTTCTTCTGTTTATCCTTAAGCACCTTTTCAATAATTTGAGCAAACTCAGATTTTACTTTCTGCGGTTCGATTTTAAAACAATCTGCGCTTAAAACAATAAACGAATCGGTAATTCCTGGCGGTATTTTCATAATCTCCGGTGAAATTATTTCAACTTTTCCTGAACGATTTAAAATATAAACTTGCAGCTTATCGTTTTTATTCTTAGGATCTACAAACGCTATTTTTTGTTTACCAGTAGCCATAGCTAAAAGATCTTCTTTCGGTAAAATAACAACCCCTGAATTCAAACAACCATCGGCAGGCGCCTCTTTACCAAATACAGCTTCTGGCAATACATTTTTCATCCATCTAACAGCCTCATTATCCTTTTTGTTATCTTGCCTGTTTGTATTATTTTTCTTATTTGCCTGTTTATTTTTTAACAAACCGCCATCTTTAATCCCGGCCATAGCCATAAATTCTTCAATGCTTCGGTTGCGATTTACAAATAGTGTTTTTTGTAATTGAGAAATTCCAAAATCATCTTCTTCTTTCTCACTTTGTGCTTTTAATTTAACCATTATCTTGCTTGCCTCGTCATACCTTCCGTTTAGATAGTGGGCGTAAGCAGCAGCAACAGCCATTGAGCCTTCTCCGCCAAAAAAACGATATACTGCTTCGCTAACAATACCTTGATTTATTTGCGTATCTATACCAAAAACAGAAGCAATCTGGTTCTCCACGCTAGCATGGAGATGATGGCCTATGGAGATAGCACCATTGCCACCTTCTAAGACTAAGGCTAAAGTGCCTAACGGCCCGCCTAAAATTTCACCTATCTCAACTACCGCACCAATTTCGCAACCAATAATAGCCAATGTCCACATGCTACTGCCCAGATTTGCGGCTTGATTGTCTAGTATTACTAAAAATCTTAAATACTCATCACTCTTTCTTGCTTTATCATTTATTTTTATATTTGTGGAATTATGATAATAAATCTGATACCAAAAATGAGCAAGCCACTGCAAAGTAAACGGCCTCCAGAAAAATAAGCTATTCAGTAAATTAAATCCTATAGCAATAAATGTCGCAACAAATCCCGGATTAATTTTAATCGACCAAAATTTTTCTCCGGCTTTACCGTACATTTCCGCATAGAGCGGTTTAAGATGTTCATACCCATTAAATAAGATTAAGTTTCTATTCCAAAGATTTTGAAATTCAAGACTATGCTTATCTAGCGCTTGTTTAGCAGCCTCATTTATTTTTGCCTCTCCCTGAGAAACCACATCTAAGGCACCTTTTTTTACTACCAGCCAATAGCTCTTAATTTGTGAAACATTTCTCTTAAGGCCTAAGAAAAATGCTAGAAAAAATATCCTTAATACTGCCCCTATTGTAACTGGAAATCCGTTCCTAATAACCCACGACCCTAAAGATTCCACACCGGGAACAGTCGCGGTTAATATACTAAATTTTGTAGATAATAAGGTAACTATCGGAAAACAAATTATGGCGCTAAAAAAAAGAATAGTAAGACGTGAACCAATAAAAGCAATTAGCCCGCTTAAATTGGGTAAATGTAAAGTAGCGCCGAACCAATAATATTTGAGATAATTAGTTAAAGAAATATTCTCTGCAATTTTAAACGCACCCTTGATATTTTCTAAGGCATCTGCCAATTCAATATTTTCCACGTTATCATCAATTATTTCTTTCTGGATAATGCAGGCTTGCTCTCCATAATTTTCCGGCTCCCGGCAGAAAAAGTTATAAGTAACTTTTCCGACATGTATTAACGCTGCGAAAACCATGCTGGGAATTAAATAAACCGGAAACCCAAAACCCCAAATCGCAATTTTACCAATTAACCGCTGATTTACAGCCTTAGCGTTGATCACCTCTAATTTTTCCCTAACCGGCCTTACTATCGCTAATCCGGCTTTCTTCCAAAATGTACCACCTTCGGCGGGTTTTCCTTTTGGACTGTTTTTTTGCAGGATTACTACTTTTGCTAATACCAGCCAAATAATTCTCAACTTAAGTAGTGCCATTTTACGTTCGATAAATTTACCGTTACTAGCTTTACCTATCAGCTCTTCTAATTTTTTTCGTTGTTCTACTAATCTATCGTCTTGGTTACCTTGCTCCGCTAATAATCCTTGGTTGCTGCTTGCATCCTTATACTTTCTTAAATGACCGGCTAACTGTTTAATATCAAATTTGGTCCAATTTATGCTCAGGCCTTTACCTTCTAATCCTCTTTTTATTGCTGATAGTAACGGAAGACTAAACAAAGCTACCGAAAGGCTGGCTATTTGGATTACTTTCTTAGAGCCTAGAATACCCATCAATGCTGGCGACAGATAATCTTTTGCTACAGAAAGAGACCCTTCAGAAAAAATACCCAGAAAAGTTAATAAACCAAGAAAAATACTTATTTTAGAAGCTACTTGCAGCCACTTAGAATATTTGGAAGAATTATCCACTAAAAAGACATCGATAACAAATAACACCCCTCCGACAGTAAAAGCAAAAAGACTAAATAATCCGGTGGAAAGAATGGGAAGAAGATTCACTAACGCGGAATAACCAAAAGTAAGCATTGCAAATACAGCAACACCAACAATCAAATATTTTGATTTCTCCAGAAAATCTTTATTAATAAACTGTTTAGCTTGCTGTTTTATATTAGATATGCTGCTACTAGCCGGCGGGCCATGCAGCTGAGCTGATTTATAAATCTGGTTATAAATAGAATTTGAAGGTTCCGATACTGCCGAAGAGCTATTAGCAGAATTCCCTTCAAATATCTTTCTAGCCTTATCGCTGATAGCAACTTTATCTTTTTGTTGGGGGACAGATTCTCCTGCTTCTTTCTTTCTTCTTTGTGTATCCGGCTTCTCTCTGCCTTCTTTATCCTTATAAATTCTTAATACTTTTGCTATTCTTGTGACTAAATACTTAGCCGCTATTCCGTTTATCGGGCTAGAAGAGGCTTGATAGTTATTAATTCGCGCATAAATTTCATAAGCAATATCTTCTACCCTTGAACTAAATTTGTAAGGAACGCCAAACTCTTTACATGTTCTGTCTATCACAGCATATAATGCCGGACCGGGAATATAGTAAGATCCCCCAAATTTTTTCTTAACTCGGTTTAAATTATTTTCAAGAAAATCCTCTACTTTATTCCAATCTATTGTTTTTCCTGCCAAAGCCGATGATACTGCTTTCAGCCGCCCATTAAAATACTTTAAGGTATCCGGAAGCTGAGAAGGAGAAATAACTGTCCAGGCTTTTTCGTAAAACTTTTTTTCTTTTGCAATAGTACCAATATACAACGCTTTATACCGCAACCCGAAATCATTATTGAAATTCGCATTGAAATAATCAGCAAGAATATTTAACGCTGTCTCAACTTGTAATAAAGTAATCCCTTTTATAACATCTTTACCGAGCAAACTGCCAAACTTTTCTGAAAGTTTTCTCTCGATTCCATCTTTTAAAAATAGTTTTATTGATTGGATAAATCCATATTTTAGATTTTCTTTTCTCGAACTGTGTACAGAAATATCTATAAATTCCGCTTTTTCTAATATTTGAATAATCATGCTGTCTAATATTGCGCGTGCATCACCTTTGCCCGTAGTGAGTAAAATTAGTTCTTCATTATCTTGTTGATAGGTATAATTTTCTACTTGTTTATTCTTTAATAGTTGTTCACTCGTCGGAAAATTCCAGACAATAGTAAAACTGCCGTATTGCAGCTTAACTTCAAGCTTGCCATTATCTAATATTTTAGCTTTAATCGTAAAATGATTATTTAATGCTTTAGCCATCGCTTTTACAGCTTTTACTTTAAAGATATCCTCCAACAATTGTTTTTTAAGTTTAAGATATTCTTCCGCGGTAATAGCACTAGAAGATTCTTTAACTGACAGCCCCAACTCAGCGGCTAATTTTTTCAAGCGAGATGAATAATCATCATCTTTTCCGTAAATTCGAATATACAATTCAGGGTCATAATTAAAAATCAATACCTCAAGTTTAGAAGCATCCTCTTCTTTTTTAACTAATTCCCGCAATTTATAATCCTCATCTTTTTGATTATACCGGATAACAACCCGGTCTGAAGATGAAGTAATAACAATACTATCCCGGCCTAAAGAAAGGCGTATATCAGCTAAAGATACTGGACCACCACCGGGATGCGTGTGCCAAGGATTTTTCCCTTTTTCTTTAAAAAGGACTACATGCAATTTTTCCCCAATAGCAGTAATTTGCGCATAATAACATCCATTCTGCTTCCACCATTGTCCGCCTACTTCAAAATTAAGAGCAGTAAATGTTCGCATATAGTCAATCATGTCATTAAATTTTGAAAATCTACGCGGCTTACTATCAGGCTTAAATGCCTTTGCGTCTATTGTGTTTACTTTATCAATTTTAATGTTATTTTTTTCAGTATTTCTTTCGGTGATAACTATCGCTTGTCTAAATAACGCCCCACCTAAAATAAAAGCCGCAATAAAAATAATTCTCCGAATAGAAAATAATTTTCTTTTTTGCCCTTTTGCTGCGCTAGAAGAAAACCGGCTAATTTCATTTTCACTTAAAATCTGCAGCAGCCAAGCCAAGCTAACCAAAGAGCTTGAGGCTAAACCGGCAATTTTCTGAAAAGCACGGGGAATGTTCTTTTTATTTATTGGCGGAATAAAACATTTATATTTTTCCTGATGAATATCTTTTAACTGTTTTTGTGACTTTTTCCAGAGAACTGCTTTCTTACTCTCTCTTCCTTCTAATTTAATTAAAACTTCCCAAAAATAAAACTGATGTCGTAATGTCTCTTGGGGAATAAACTTCATCCAGTTGTTTCCACGAACTTTAAAAACTTTTTCAATTGCTGACGGCCCTCGATTATAGCTGGCAATAGCCAAGTTTGCATTATTGTTAAATCGCTGCATTTGAAGATAAAAATAAGCAGCTCCGACCAAGAAATTATACTCTGAATTACTTTTTACTTTTTCCCATTCAACCTGTTTACTTCCCAGCAAAACTCTTAAAACACGATAATAAGGTATTTTTTGCTCTACCTCTCTAGCTGCTATATGTGTAACTTGCATTCTTCCGAAAGCCGCTTCTGATGATTTTAAAACCGAGCCATCTTTAGAAAAATGTTTTCCTCTAGATTCAATCCACATTAACGCCAAAAGTTTATTTGCCTGGATACGGGTAACCTTGCTAACCCATTTTATTAATTTCAAAAACTGATTATTTTTGTTTTTTCCAGAATTATTACTTTTAGTGTTTTTTGCATCCAGCACAACTGTTTTTGTATTTACCAAACTTATCTTTTGCCCAGGATAAATACGATCGGGGCTGGTTATTTTCGGATTAACGGCTAATACTTCCGCTAAAGACATCCCGCAATTTACTGCTATTTGAGATAAAGTATTTCCAAGCTTAACTATATAAGTTTTTAAAGCTTGAGTGCTGCCGCTTAAGGTTTGTTTTGCTCCTTTTCCCGGGTCAGTCTGTTTTTTCTCATCAACAGTGTTTACCGGTTGTTTAGCTGGATTATTATCTCCAGCTTTGTTATTTATTAAACCTCTATTTTGAATAATAGGCCTTGATTTCTGTTGCGCTGTTTTTCCTGGATTATGTTGGGTAAGCCCTATTGATAAGGGTAATTTTAATTTCTGGCCTGGATGAACAATAAACCTGTTTAAACCGTTTAGTTCCTTTATTGTTTCTTTAAATTCATTCCAATTTATTGCTTTTAAATTATTTTGTTGGCAAATATTTTTATAATGCTTAAACGCTGTCCAAAAAGAACCTCCCTTTGAAACAGTATAATAGCTTGCAGTTGATTGTTTAATTTCTATTTTGCCTAAGTTGCTTTCCATAGCAACTGTCTTAGGGTCAACTTTTTCTTGTGCAAGCTCAATTGCTGGAGATATTTGAGAAGTTAGATTAGTGCCGAAGGCCTTCGCCATAGGAGAAAAGAATAACATACCGGCAATAGAGATTATTACCACAAAGGAAGTAAATTTAGTCAATAATCTTTTCACGAATGTCTTCTTGCTTAAAGAAGATCTATTTAATCCTAAAGCGCTAGATGTAATTTCTGGGTAAGACTTTTCTTCCATAACCGGAAGAGTAGGAAGACCTAAGTGATTATAGTACTCTTTCAGCGTCCTTTTAATTTCCGGATATTTTTGAATACTATTTAAAAACCATACTGCTTGAGCAGTAGGATCAAGCCTGTGTGCCTGAGGATATATAAATTCCCCTTGCTCAAGGCTTTGGACTTCTTGAGAATTAATCCTTACCTCAAACCCGGCTTCAGCATACACAGCAGAACTATACAAATAGGCAAAAAATTCATCCATAGATAGTAATTTTAAGCCAAGGTCATCACTTAATAGTTGGTTTAAGCCATCATCTGAACAACACAAAATAATCAGGACAATCGAACGATCTAATCCTTTACTGAATAATGATCGTACCATTTCTATAGCTTTATTCTCATCGATCTTCCCATTCTGATAATTCCAATGAATATATTTCAGATAATTACTATAGTCGTAACGTAAATAATTAAGAAAATCCCAAAACCTTTTCTGAAATTCATTGTCTGAAGAAATATCAACCAGACGGGAAACATCTTCAAAAGTCAGGATTAACTGGTTATCCTTAACAACATCGGATGTTACATAAATAGATTGAAGAGCATGCGTTGCTTCATGCGCTAAAACTACTACATTGGCATACCCCGAATAAATATACATTTCATTATCCGAAGAATCATAAAACGCAGAGTTTGAATGGACTCCTTTGCTACTGCATAAATTCGTCCATTCCTTAACGCTTTCGATGACAATTACTTTTGTGCCGTTGATTTTTAATGACTTTGCTAGTTCTTTAACAAGATATTTGCCAAATAATCCTTGCTCAGCATTGATTATCTTTACTATCTCCGGCTGAAAATAATAGTTAACCGGTGCTGTGCAAGAAGTAATACTTCCGAAAGATGCTAAAGCAAAGGTTAAAAGCAAAATCCAACGCAATGAGGAAAATGCTGAAGATGATGTTACAAAGCCTATTATTTTCTTATTCGAAATATTGAACTGACGTTTAATTAAAATCGAAGGAGTTAACCCGATAGATGGGTATTCTACCGTAGCAAAGTTTTGCTTGATTGCTAATGCGCTCGCCGATTTCCTGTGGTAAGTACTCGAAATGACTACTGACTTGCTGTTTAACCCATGCGCCTTCTGTATCGATAAGGAAGTTTTCAATCTTACCATTGCAGCGAGCGGAAGCGAAAATAACGCCTTCTGCCTTGGCAACGACAAAATGAGTGAACTCGAGACTCTCTGTAGACTGTGAATTCTGTGCTGCATGTTTATACATATCACACCTCCTGTTTGTTCTGGTTTCTGATCTCTGGTTTCTAGTAATGTATGGACAAAAGCTGCTTCGAAGGCCCTCGGAAAGGTTGGAAGGGAGGCAAAAGAGCCTCCTGCAACTTTTATATAAGACAATTTCAAGGACTCAATCGCCTCTTTTAGGAAGGTTGGGGAGGCAACCGAGGCTAGTGATGAGCCCCTGAAAATATTTTTAGATTGTAAAGGACTATTAGATACATTAAGGATTTCTTCAATTTTATCCACACATTGCTCTAACTCTTTTTGCTGAGGAGTATCAAGCTCCTTAGCTCTTTTTATTTTAGAAAAAACTTCTTTTAGCTTTCCCTTATACGCCTTCATAAATTTCTTCGGGCTATAGCCTTTTTGAAAAAGAACACCTAATGGATTAAATCTCCAATGCCAAGGTTCATAAATTGATCGTTTATTCTTGGTAATAAGAAAATTATTGCCTTTCGGATAAGATTGTTGAAAGCCATAATCAGAAGCATTTTCCTTCATCCATTCTAATTTTTTATTCTTGACATTTGAGATGTCAACAGCACAACGATGGTGCTCGCTATATCCAGGTAAAGCAGCTAATTCTAAATACTTTTTCTTTAAAACCTTCTGCGTTTTGATGTCTCTCCATGCCTCGGTCAAACACAAATCAATACCTTGATTACCGGCTTCATTTGCCATTTTTAAGAACGCCTCAAGCACATCGGAATAAAGATAAAGAGTTTTTTGATCATCGTCACAACAAAATCCTGCAGGAACTTCTTCTTTGAAAACATATTCATTATTACTCTCAGATACCCAACGCATTTGTAATCCTGGCTTCTTTTCTTCTTTACGCACTGTTTGATAAATAGCATAGTGTGATAAATACATCTGCGATGCTTCAAGCGCTGCATAATCCTTATACTTACTTACCGCTGAAAACAATAACGCAGTAACAATACCTAAAGCTATAAATACAGCTATTCTCTTTCCCGAAATTTTTTGCTTAAAAGATGTTTTTGTGGGGTTAGCAGCTGAAACTGTTTGCTGCTTAATTTTCTGCTGCCGACCAATAATCCACTTAAAGGCTAATATTCCACCGGCGGCAAGAAACGCGAACCCTGAAATATTCCTTGCTGAGAAAATATTATTAGCTTTAGCGTATGCTGAAACATATTTATCGGTAATGTTATCTTCTTTAATCTTTCTATGAGTTACTGGATAGCCATATTTAAAAGCATATACTAGCGCTAACTCTGGTTCAAAACCATGTTCGTTTTCTGCAAAATAATATCTCCATTCCTCGACTAGCTTTTCCTTATTTTTACCACTTATTCTTAAACGGCTTAAACCATCCCAGGCATAAAACAAATAAGCATAATGCAAGAGTAAATTTAACTCTGGATTATTGCTTATTTTATTTTTTATCGCTTTAGCCAAACGATTTGGGGTCTTTTTAGTTCTATTCAACTGAACAAAATCTTCATCGATAACTGCAGTAAATATGTTCCAACGTAATTGATTCTTTGCCCTTATCATTAAACATGTACTTTTTAAATCCATCTTACATAAACGATTGCTAATTTCTGCAATCTTAGAGTCTGGGAGGAGAATATCAAACAGACTATTACAATCACGCTCCAGCTGTATTATATTTAATACAATTTTCTCAAAATTATTCAATTCCTTTCTAGCAACAGATGCTCTAAAAAATTCTAGCTCTTGCGCATCAATACCGTTTAAGAGTTCTATCTGCCTATCTAAAGCTTTCTGCATTCTTACTATAAAATCTTTTAATACTTTACTCTGAGCATCACCCGCAATGCGATCTAAACCACCAAGCAACGATATTCCTCCAAGCCCAGCCATAGCCGTTAGAATGGCCGCTTTTTTAATAGCCTCTCTTCTGCTTATCGCTGAAGAAGATGAGCCTGGTAATTTAAAATACTTTTTGTTATTTTTTTCTAATTGTTCAGATGATCTTGGATCGCCATTAGATTCATTTTTGATATCATTCCATACTCTGGAAGAAACTTCTCTGAATGCCGGATGCATACCTTCCGGAGATACGCCATAAATATCTTTCATCGCCGTAGCAAAGTCTACTTTGCTATTGGCAATACTATAAAAACGATATTGATTACGAAAAGCCTCTACTTCACGAGGGAGTTTAAAGTATTCTTCAAAATTTAGATTCTTTTTTACCTGGCCTAGCTTATTGTTTCTCCACTGATTATAGTGAGTCAACTCATGAACTAAAAATACCGATAATACTGGAGAATTCAATTGGTCTTTATTTACAAAAATTACATAATCGTTATTTGAAAAAATCATTTGAATAAATAGTTCAGACTCTTCATCTAAAGCATCTAAGGTAGTATTTCGTACTACAAAAACAGCAAAATATCGTGCACCTTTGCCTTTCACTGCCATTTCGCTACAGCCCTTAAGGAAATCACCAGACACACTTAAAATATTAATCGCTTTTGCCTCCTGAAAAGTTTGGCCGAAATATTCTCTGACTTCGGGAGCGATCTGATTAAGATCTAAACGCTTAATATTGTTATTATAGTAAGCAATAAATTCCTGCTGACTAACCTGCATCTCTGAAGAGGGCTTAAAGCCAGCACAAGACATCAGCGTCCACATTGCAATAATGAGAATGCCGGTAAAAATTATTTTTGAAACCTTTGTTATGTTTTTGCTTAAAGATATTTTAGAAGCAGTTGAGGAAGAAATCGAATCCGGCGTTGATATTGTATATATAGGTAAGGAGCCTTCTTTAGGCTTATTTATGGCAAATAAATTGCTTGTTTTATTCCGAGCTGGCGGACCGCGAATATCGTAAGGATATTTGGCCCCCGAATCAAGCACTTTTCTAATTTCATTTACGAAAGCAGAGACAATAACACTATAAATTAATTTTGCGCTAACGCTTGATGAAGAAAGATCAATTCTGCTTACTGCCAGAGAATATTGCTCTGAAACAGCCTTCTCTTCATTTCCTTTTCTTTTTCTTCTATTTTTTCCTGCAGATGTTTCAACTTCACGATCACAAATTGCGTGTTTAGACTCCTCATTTCGATCCCAAACTTTTGAATATTTCTGCTTTTTAACATATTTTTCTCCTTTGTTATTAATTCTGGTAACAATGATCTTTCTAATTGAATTAATAACCGGAGGCGCATTAGGAATAAAACTAACTAAAAAACCGGATCTTGATAAAGACAACGATGTTAAACCTTCTGTATTATAGTTATCAGACGGCGGAGCGCCTTGCGCATTTAATTGCTCAATTAACCCTGAAGACGCAATTTGAGAATGTTTTTCTCTATTTCTGTTTAAAATGGAAATATTTAAATAAATTATTACACTATCTAGCGGTAATGCAGAAGGACAATTCACGGGTACGCTATTTAACGGTAAAGAATTATTCTTATCTAAATAATTGTATCCAGAAACACTTAAAGCAGAACTTGCAGGTGAAAGTTCATACAATCTCTTAAATATATTAAGAGACATAACGCGATTTCCGAATTGCACACAATCTTCTTTAATTGTTGCTCTTATCTTCTCTCCCGTTGCTTTTTCTGTGGCATATACTTCCTTACTATCTCCTTCAATATCTACATTTACACCACCATTAGCTAACTGTTTTTGTTTTTTGTCTATCTCTTTCTTTCTTTTTCGCTCAGATGCTATTTCTTCAAATTTATTGGATATCTTCCCTGTTAATGTTTTTTTATCCTCCCGAGAAAGCAGTTCGCTTTCCAGTACTGTATCTTGAAATTCTCTTAACCCGAATGACGTTCTTGTTTTTCCTAATATCTTGAGAAAGCCTTCGCAAGGATCTTCCTTTTGCTTTTCCTTAACACCAACTCCTTTATCATCTATTTGCTTTCCTATGCCTAGCTGAACAACATCTAATAATTCAATTATTTCATCATCTTCTTTTTCTTTTCGTTTGGCACTCTTTGCATTAATAACCGCAATCCGTTTTGCCTCTTCGATTTTTCCTTCTGCTAATAATTCTTCAAACGCCTTAACTGATTGTTTTAAATCGTTTTTAGCACGTTGGTCATCTTTTTCTTCTTTGTGTTTTTGTTGATCAATAGGCGCCCAATCACTTTCTTTCTTCTCTGGGAACAAGTCTTTTTCTCTTTCAGTATAAATCTGTTCTATTTTTCTATCTTTCTCTAATTTTTCTCTATCCTTTCTTACCTTTTCCTCAGCCCAATATTTTTGGCTTCCTTCGCTCTCCTTGCCTAATGCTGACTTGCCATATTTAGCCACAGAAGTAAGCTTGATTACTTCATTCTCTTCGTTTTCTGGCTGGACAATTTCAGCCGGTCGGACAAGCATTTTCAATGGTTCCTTAATGCCGCCTGCATTCTTTGCTGTTTCATTGCTTTGTTCGACTAATCTTTTCTTCGCTTTTACGGCTTCTGCTTCAATAATTGCCCGTATGGCTCGATTTGCTTTGTAATTTTTAACACCTTTCCGTCCATTTAAATAGTCTTCAGACGCTTTCAGAAGATTATTAATTTCAGCTTCTGTTGTTGCCTTAGAAAGTTTCTCAATATTTTTTTGAACTACTTCGGGTGCCTTTAATTTTTTAATCCCTTGTAATCGCTTAGCCCGTTTTTTTATTTTTCTTTTCCTTTGCTCTGGTTTTACTTTTTCCTGATTATCCTTTCTAGGAAAATTTTGCGGTAGAGTACTGCTCTTTTCTTCGTCTTCAGACAAAACTTTATTCGCACTATCTTTATCATTTACCGGAATGTCAATTACTTTTCCGGAATTTTTCTTTCTCCGGAAAATTCTGTATAACCCCCATCCGCCCAATAATCCAAGAAGAGCTAACATTTTTAATAAATTATTTTGATTAGCTGAATGAGATTTATTCTCGCCTTTGTAATGTTTGGTTCCAGATGAAGGCACAGCAAGCTGTTCTTTCTTTGGCGCTATCAGTTCAATACCTGTCGTTTGCTTTTCAGTAGTGCCAACTGACGGTAAAACAGGCTTTGTTGTTAAATCTTTTATGGATTTCTCGATTAATAATTGGTCTTTTGCTTCCGGAGTAGTTACTACATATATTTTTTCGCCCCAGAAAATTAAATCTCCTTTAGGATTTCTCTCTTTTACAGAATTATTTTCTTCAACAATCTGTTTAATTCTGTTACGGTTATTTTTTTCTGTAATATCTTTTCCTTCGGAAATTAATAATTCAATAGCATAATAAGTTAGTGTTCCGTTCTTTATTGTTTTTTTATTTCCATCAATAAAAACAGTCATTTTTTTAGAGCCATATTTATCAACTTTTAACTCAACAGTATTCTCTCCATTATTATCAGCCCATTCTGCCTGAGCATTAGTCGCAGTTACAACAGAACATAAAGACAAAACTATCAATAATATTGAAAGATATTTATTAATCCAACTGATAAATCTATTTCGATTATTTAAAGCTGCTGAGGAGGCCCTTTGGGAAGAGGTTAAAGGGGAGGCGTTAGAGCCTCCTTCTATTGCAACTTTTTCGCCATAAGACAATTTCGAGGACCTTCTTCCTGCTGTACGGGTTTGCTGGGAGGCGACCGAAGCAGAAGATGAACCCTCGAAATTATTTTCATTAGATTCTTGGGTGATTGGTGATCCGAAAACTGGTATAGAAAGAAAAGAAGAAAGGCAGGAATAACTAATATGCTCACTTGCCGGAGGAGCTATGCCGCTTGACGTACAATATAATGGATTTAATTCTATGCCTGTATCTATGACTTCATATCTTGCTTTAAGCATGCTATTCGCCATGTCGCCATAAGAGATATTTTTTGTGATATTATCCGGAGGCCCGAACCCGCTTTCTCCACCGGAACCACCAGGATTACCTGATCCGGGCGCATCACCACCGTTTTCTCCACCGCCATCAGCAGGACCACCGTCAGCAGGACCAGCTCCCTGAGCAGCACCGTTAATATTTTCGATTTTATTTTCTTTATCTATTTTTTTCGCTTTTTCTTCTCTGCCACCTGCTTTTATAGCTTCGATCATATTTTCTTTGCCAGTAATTACCACAAATCTATCTTCCGTCTGGACTAAGTCTTTCCATAAAACATGCCTTGCTGCATTAACTTCGCCTTTGCCTTCTAAATTTGACTCGCTTAAAACCCAAACACCCTGCTCATCGACATTATTCACACTAAAAGCATGATGAATGCCTTCGGATTGCTGTTCAATAAAGATCAGCTTATTTAAAAGGCCGGGATTATTTTCACTTAACTTAATCAAGTTTTCTTTGGAAAAGCTAAATGTTTTTAATGCTCTCCGAGAAATTCTGACAATTTTTAACATATTAATCTTTGCGCCGAATTTTCTAGCCTTTTTTATTTTATCGGCGATTTTATCAAAACCCAATCTTATCAAGCTTCCCTCTAAGCAATTTTCAAAACTTTCCTGCTGTTTAGTCCGCATTTCACTCATATTTTTATTCGCAATATCCACTTTTATCTCAGTTTTTCTTGTTCGTTCTTCTACTTCCCTATTCATTTCACTCATATTTTTATTCGCAATATCCAATTTTATCTCAGTTTTTCTTGTTCGTTCTTCTACTTCCCTATTCATTTCACTCATATTTTTATTCGCAATATCCAATTTTATCTCAGTTCTTTTTGTTCGTTTTTCTACTTCCCTGCTGGTATCTTCCATTCTCTTATTAGTATCTTCTGCTATTGCTTTGGTATTCTTGACTTCTTTCTCTAAACCACCAAGTCGTCTAAGTACCTCTTGTAACAACTTTGAAGCTTCAATATCTTCTCCCTCACTTTTTTCCTTCACTGAAAATTTTATCCCTTCGGTAACGGCTATAATTTTTGCCGAAAGAGACACAGCTTTGTTTACCGCAATTTCTAATTCTTCTTTCCCATCTAACTCGATATTTTTTAAGTTATCCCTGGAAATAATAAACTTGGCACAGCTGTTAATTAATAATTTTAAATTTACCGGTTCCTCAATGGATATTGTTCCGCTTTTTATTTTCTTAATTTCTTCTTCTAATCTTTGCTTGGTAACTGCCATTGCTCCATAATAGTCCCTGCGCGCTAAAACTACTTCTTTAGCCGGATCAAACTCATACTTATCATTACTCATAAGTTTCGTTATCTCTTCCATCTCATATTTGTCCGGTTCAGTGCTAAGAGCCCAACGTTCTAAACTAAAGATTCGTGCCTGCATATAATGAATACCCTTGTTGAGTTTTTTAGTTATGCCTCGCAATTGTTCCGTTTGTAAATTATTAGAAGGCACGGTTTCTTTGCCTAGTAAAGGGTCAACTGATCCAGATTTATCATTATTGACTATAGAGCTAGAAGAAGTATTAATGATTGCTGAAGACAGTAAAATAGAATTTTCGCCTTTTTCTAAAGGCGGAGCACAAGAATTGAGGGTTTCTTTCAACCCACTAGATAATTGATGAATACGTTCTCTAAGCCCTTCTGGCTTATTTGATAAATCTTTGCCGTTATTTATATTATTAACGGACAATGAGCTTAATTCTCTGTCTTCTCCTGATACATCTATTCCGGTTCCAGGTACAGCTCTTTTATTCGTCGGCGCGTTGTTTTTTGCAAGCGCACCTTTCCCGATTACAGATCTGAGATTTTCACTCAATTTCTTAAAGAACTCGGGGAAACTTTCTGCAAAATTTCTTAAATTTCCAGTAAATCTTGCAATTTTATTAAACAGTTTATCTATTTTGTCTTCTTTCGACTGGTCAATTCTGCCTGAAGACATGGCAGAGCTGACCATATTGCTAGGCCCGGCATTTTTACCGGAAGCACCGGTTGATGCTTTATAAGCACTCGATGAAGCGCCCTTTAGTGCTGCCTGCTCAATTGGTGAAGCTGCCAAGGCAGAAGAACAGAAAAACTCTTCTGCGGCATTTCTTACTCCTTTAATTACTTTTCCAAAGATTAAAGACGAACCCGATGACATCGGATTAACCCCAATTGGATTAACCGGTGAACTAGACGCCGGTATCCAAGGCATCTGACCATTTGCATTAGAATTAAACGGGCTGTTGTCAAACGGCAGCCTCTGAGCCGAATCTTCTTCAATCGGAATTGAACTAGAAGCTACGGTCGAACCTTTTCTGCCAGATGATATCGAAGAAGAACCGTTGTTGCCACCTGCTCCTCCATTGCTAGCTTTAAATTCTTTGTTGTTTGAATCAGAAAAAGACATTCCAACTGGCTTTAATCCGCCTTTACCCGGAACATATCCGTCAAATACCTCTATCTCCTTAACTTCGGAGTATTTCTGTTTTAATCCTTCCTGAGAAGGAAACGGCGTTTTTGATTCACCACCGCTAAAATAATAGACTCCTATATTGATATCGGTTAATCCGATATCAATGGATTTATCGATAACTGACTCGAATACTTTTTGTGGTAATAGCGGGTCATCTGATATTTGCCCTTGAGGAATATGCGCTATTCCTAATACAGAGTAATCGTTGTATTTTCCTTTTAATGATACTCCTGTGCAAGTACTTAGTTCGTTGGTATAAAAATTACCATTCATAAATAATTTGGCTTCTTCCGGAGTAAGTTTAAATACAGCCATTTCTCCTTGCTTTATCTTCAATGGAAGCTGGACTGCAGCATCAAAAGAAATATTCTCTATTTCCGGACGTTCGCCTCTATTAAACCGGAGTTTAAACCCAGTTGTTTTATCTGTCTCAACTAAATATTCAAATCCTTTTCCCGATAACCGAACGACATCATTGGCTCTTAATAATTTCATATCCGAACCATTATTTAAAACGTTAGGTGCAGCACTGGACTCATCAGCAATATCTAAGTTACTTAATACCTCCTTTAAAACATTCTCTTTCTTGCTTGGCCCTTTATCACCAGCTTCTGTACCATTACTACCGATAGACAATGAACCAAAGAGAGAATCTGCTCCTTTAGATAATAAACGCGAATTTGCATTATCTTCATTAGTTTTCACTTCCTTAGCGCTGAAGCCAGCTTGCGAACCAAAAAGAAAGTTATCTATCTCTTGCTTCTGGTCGTGCATGCTATTCTGTTTCTTAATCATTTTTTCTATAGCGACTTTATTGGAATCAATTGAACTGGAGGAACGTTCATCCTGTTTCTGTGCTGGAAGTACTTTATTAAAATTACCTGAATTAGAAGTCTTCTTATAAGCTTGTAAATTCTCTGCTTCCGAATTGCTAATACCTGATGATGCAGATGCTTCGTTTCCTTCAGGTATTACTTTGGATTCCTCTATCATTCTTCTAAGTTCATCAATAAGTTCTTGCTGCCCTATCTCTTCTTCATCTGCTTCACCGCCTGAGTCTCCAGCATAAGAAGAAGCATAACCTTTTTTCTTGGCTAAACTGGTGTCGGATCCAATTATCAGGGCTATTTCTTTTTGCTTGCTGTGCATTCTGCGGGAAGGTGAAATATCTAACCGACTCAACCGGTCATCCAGCATTGATTGAATTTCGGGATGCCCTTGCACCCGATCAATAAATGCACGCACCCGTTTATTACTCTGATATCCATATTGTTCACTAGCGTAATGTGCAAAAATTTCCGTAGCCACATAATAATCAGATGCTGTTATTTGTAAGATTTTTAATTCATTCAAACTAACACTTTCTTTTTCCTTTAGTTCTTTCAGCTTTTGAATAGCCGCTTCTGGATTTTGAAAATAATCGACATTCTCATTTTCTAAACGGAGAATAACTCCATCGATTAATGTTCGTAATTTTTTCAGATTTTCACCGCTAATTTTTCCTTGTTCATCTGCCAATTCATTTTCCTCAGCCTGCTTAGCAAGATTTTTGCCTAAATTATCATAACCTGTACGATGATAATTTCTTGCCTTTTCAAGCGTGTCTTTTAATTTATTGTCTACCCTTTCTAATTGTTCAACCGCATCAATCAAATTAACAAAATCGTGCATAACATTTTCTGAATTCTTATCGCCCAAAGCATGCTCGGCAACTTCATGGGCCAATATTGCCCGGCTTTCAAAAGGATTATCTTTCCATCCCCAGGGCAAATAAACAATTCCTTTTCCATTTTCCAGCCGCTCATTATTAAAAGCACCAATCGCCTCACCACCCAGAATTCCCAATGAAGCAGCTTTACGGATATACTTATTAAGCGAATATTTTGTTTTTATCCTAATGCCGTTATCTTTAGCCATTTTTAGAATCTTCTTAATATCTTCTTTGGGACGAATAAATACAATTTCTTCAATCATTTTTTCTTTAAACCGGCGGTCATCCTCTAAAATATAATCCTGTTGCTCATTACTTTGAACCGGTAAAAATAAAGAATGAGGGTCTGATGACTGCATCGCAAATGAAGGTAATTTACCGTCATTGCTGCGCAAAACGCGCTCTATTCTGCCGCTTATTCCGGATTTAGTTCCCCATTCTAAAGCGCTTTGCTTAAACCAAGGAAGCTTAACGTAAGGCACCCTCCAGGTAGAAAGATTAGATAATCTAATCTTTTTAATATTTAAGATATCTTTTTCTATTCGCTGGGCAATTTTTTCCTGTTCTTCTAAAGGAATAAACTCCATTAGGCGATCACCAAGATAATTAGTCCCGGTTATTGCGCCGATCATATTTACAAAAGTAGTTTTGCGGTAATTGCTATTATTTTTGATATTCTTACTTAAATTAGCCACATCACGCGTTAAAGCCAAAACTTCATCTTGCGGTGTTTTATTCATCGTACCGCTTTCCTGCATCGTTACTCCTAATCCATATTGATAGCGATGGCCTAATTCATGTTCTAACTCATATATTCCGGTATCGTTCAGGCTAAACGAAGATGATCCATTTGATCTTAAATTTTCTTCAACCCGGCTATGCGGCATTATTAAGGTATACTGGCCGCTTGACTCTCTGATAATTTTAGCTGACCCATCATGAGTTTCCCGAATTGATATCACTAGATTGCTTGCTCTCTTCTCCCATAATTTTGCATTAGCTTTGGCTATTTCAGAAGCATCGTTTTCGAGATACATTTTTTTAGCTAATTCAAAAAACTTCTCACTGCTCATTGAATTTATATTTATCTCCATTGCTTCTTTCTCATCTGCATTCTTTCCTTTGCTTTCCATTTCAATGACTAGTTCTCTAAATTCTGAACCAGAGCTTAACTTATTTTGGGCTTTAATCTCTTTCGCCGTTAATTTCTCGATACCCTTTCTTAGCTCATTAACCGTCTGTATTTCTTCTTTAAGACGGCTATCTAACCACTCTCTATCGTTAATTCTGTTGTCCCTTTCCTGAGCAACCATTCTAAGCGCCTTAGCATGAGTACGAATATCCTTATCGGTAACCGGCATAAGCGCATCATCCAAAACAGCGGCAAAATCATAAACCGAAGCAATATGTTTAGTATCAATTTTATCCAGACGAGTTTTTATATCTTCAAGCTTATCTCGCCGAGCAAGAAGTTGATAATCGCTAGAATTATCCGCTATTTCCTTTTCATAATCAGAGATTTTATCCGTGAGCTGATTAATTAACCGGTTGTAAAAAAGATCAAACTCGCCAAATAATTTCGGTTGATAAATATCATTAAGGCTTAAATCCTCTTGAGTATTCACGTTTCTCAATAAGCCTAAAGCTTCATTACCCAAAAATCCATCTAATTCCTGATTCAAGAATTCACTATCTCTGCCGCTAAACAAAAATTGATGCTTTTTGCTGCGGCTATAGGCTTGTTGAACAACCTTAAGCGGATCAAGAGCTTTATAGTAATTGTTATAAGCGACTCTGAACGCTTTAATTACTTTAAGCGGGCCACCTTCGTTTCGCTTAAATTCTTTAAATCCTTGTTTTACAAAATCGCGCACGCGTCCGGTAGAAGTAAATACTTGAAATGTTTCAGAAAGCCGGGTTTTTTCATCTTTTATTTCTTTCATAACCGCTTGTCTGGATACTTCCATTTCTCCGGTAAGGCTTGAATCAAGATTAAAATCTATTTGTATCCATTCCAAAGCTTTAATTTTCCGCTCTATTTCTATTTTTTCTTTACGTTGTTCCTTATTTAATTTATTTTGATTATCTAAAGACCGGAGTTGCCTTTTAAGCTCGATTTCTTTTTTAGCATACAAACTAACATCGGAAAGAAGCGCTTCGTTAGCTTGTTTGATTTTTTCAGGCTGGATTACATGAATATAATTATACTCATCTTTATATCCTTTTAAGCCGACACCAAGCAACCCTAAGCGGGTAAACGCATTACCCCGCCAATAATCTTTACCCTCTTTCTCTAAAGTCTTATAATAAGTTGCATAATATTCTTTTTCGTCTTTAGCCTGCCGGTGTTGCGAAAATAATGCTTGATAAAGCTCCTCATTAGAACGAGTAGGATTACGTAAAGCGTTAGCTTCAGCAAGAATGCTCTGGGTATAAAGAGCCTGTGCAGTAAAGCGTTTAAAAAGAAGATGTTGATCAGCTCTAGCTTTAGAGCCGGAAAAACCAAAATCCTTAAATGCCCAAGGAGAAAGACTGTTTTTCTGCAAAGCTTCTAATTTTTGCAAAGCGCTTGTATTCTTCGCCAAAACAAGACTTAAAGCATTGCCGATATCAAACAGAACCGGGTCTATTGTTTGCGTTTGGAAAGTAATATTTTCGCCATTAGCTAGTCTTACAATATGGTCTTCGTCATTCTCAGCAATTTGCTCCAACAAAACTTCCCGTGCAGCATGAGCTTTTGATGAATAACGGTCTCCTATTCCGGTTTCAATCTCTTTTTTAAGAAAATCTACACTTTCACCTCTATATTGCTGTTTAAAATGTTGGGTGTTTAGCGCTTCCCCCACATCCCGGCTATTTTCCACTTCGATATTCTGCCGGCTGCCATCTTTAAATTCTATAACCAATTTAAGATTATCCGGTAATTTTTTGTCGGTAGAAATATTCGGAATTTGGTGCTGCTTAACCCGACCATAGCTGGCATTAATTGCATCTGCAAGTTGAGTTTTAGACATCGGGGCGTCTTTACTCCAGGCTTCAGACTCAATGCCAATAACTTTTCCGCCTTTTTCTCCAATCGCAAAACTAAGTTGACGGCTAAGATGAGTAATTGTAAATCTTCCGGTAAAGTCGGTAATCGTTTCTTGGAAAAACTCATTCAAAGCGTGGCCCTCTAAAGAATTTCCGCCAAATCTTACACTCCGCAAAAGAGTGCTGGCTACTAGTTCTTCTTTTAGATGTTCTTCCACAAAAAATGATTGAAAACGAGCCATAAACCGGTTTTTAAACATTCTTCCAAACCATTTAAATTCTTGAGTCCCCACTAAAGTATTGCCATAATTTCTATCCCAATACCGCATTGCCCGGCTAATTACCGGTAGCCGATGCATCACCGGCTCTAAAACCGGCCGGGCCACTGCCATTAAAGCGCCGAATCCGGCACCCATTACCGCACCTTCAGCCATACTTTGCGGAATTACCGCCCAAGCTTTCTGACCTGTTCTTCTTCCAAAAATATTGCCCAACGCAGTATTCGCGTTTCTTCCGGATAACGGATTATCCTCACCCCAATCTCCGAATGTTCTCATTACCCCTTCAACCACTAAGCCGGCAGCTTTAGCGGTTCCGTTAAATACTGTTAAAACTTGAGCTACACTACCCATTTGCAAAAGCTGCTTGCGCGCAAAAAAACTATAGCTAAAGCTATTGCGAAAATTTTTAACCTGCGCTACACCTCTGGCAACCGCCGCCTGAGGATTACGTAAAGTTTCTAATGCTTTTTTACCGGCAGATCTTGCTCCGTCCTTTAAACTTCCAATGTGCTTAAGGCCCCCCAAACCAGCAAACATTAAAGCAAGCTCCGGCATCCAGTCATTTTTAATAAAATTAATCATCCCTAAATCATAATCTTTACTCTGAATATACTTTAAACCTAAATATCCGGCCGGAACTCCGGCAAAATAATAAGCTTTCCTACTCTTCATTGAATCCCAGATATGATCTTTTAAAAATCCTTTAGCAGTCATGCTATCTTTGGCCGCTGTGGGAGAAAGCGCCCAGAGAGTAGCTGCAATATGTAGTGGTGTCCAAAATTGCTCGCGGATATCGGATGAAATTCCAAAAACCTGCTCTGCGCCTCGTAAAACACCCTGGCCTGCCCAGCCAATCCCCTGAATTCCGCCATTATACCCCTTGAAACTAAATTTTTTGCTTCCAACACGTATAAACTGGCGCATCATCACTTCTTTAGCGTATCCTTGGAAAGAACGAATCCCTAAAGCCGGGTTGCGGGAAGGAATTAAACCGGCAAATCCAATACCGACTAATGCAGTCCTCATCGTTGAATGGAGAGTGATTCCCTGAAAAAAATCATTCCCGTTAGCAACGTTCATCATCATGTTGATTCCGATTAAATTAACATTAGCGCTAAGCGCCGGAGCAACAATATGTTCTAAACTTGAACGGCCCATGGCGGCTAAAGTATTCCGAGAAATCATTCGAGCTGGTGAAACTCCCCCAGGCAAATTAGCCGCAACTGTCTCGGCTAATTTCCGTTTACCACCATCCAAAGAAACACTAGTCATACCTTTAGATACTTCTGATAATAAGTTAGTAATTTTCTTGCTAACAGTATTTTCAATTACTCCAACTAGTCTGCTCTCCAAGAATCCTTTTTCAACACTGCCAAACCCTACTTTAGAAAATCCAACTTTCAGCAAAGCGCCGCCTCCGGCTTTAATTCCAGCAATCCCAATTCTTGCTAACGGAATAGCAGTCAAAGCTAAAAGTACGATGTCTGTACCAATTTCTAAGTTCGTCATTCCGTCACGGCGAATAAGTGCAGCATTTACTATGCCATATTCCTGCGGATTATTTTTTTCCAATAACGCCCCGAGCATTAAAGCGTTCATCCCATCAATAACAGCCATTTTGCCATCTTTAATTATATAAATATTATTACCATTATAATCAAATATGTTATCAATCCATCTATTTCCGGTATATGTGTTAATCGCTTCTCCTGAATCTACAAGTCTAGAAGCTTCTTCCTCGTTACTTTCTCCGAAATACATACGATACAGAGAAGTTTCGCCTATCCTATTGCAAATTTCATGCGCTCCATTTTTGGTTTTTTCCCAATATTTACCAATGAAAGACATTCCGCTGTCTCCGGAACTTTGGCCGACACTTAAATCATCCATTATTTCCCGTCCGGTTTGATTTCTTGCTTTTCCTTTTACCTTTTCGTTCAGAATTTCGTTAGGAACGACTATTGATGTTAACAACTTATCCGAATTGTTCAGTCCAGCTGTTAAACCGACTTCCGGATTAACAACAATTGTGTGCGTTTTATTAATTTCTTTAATAATTGTGCCAAGCATCTCATCATTAAGCTGCAGAGACTCTCCCTCTTTCTTCTGAATATAGCTTGATTCCTTTCCGTCAAAACTGATTATTTTATAAAATTCACCATATTTTTTACCGAACTCACCGGGAAAAGCAAGATTAGATACTACTGAATGTTTCCTTACCATCCCGTTATTATCGGTAAACACCACGCTTTCACCGCTAAAAACATTTAGTCCTTCAATACCCTTTTGATAATAATATTCCGGTTTGCCGTCTTTACCTAAGGCGACTCTTATCTGCCCGCCTTCCGGTCCGCCTAATGCCGGAAGATAAACACTATCCCCGCCTCTATTCAACGCTAAACCGTTAGCGGTAAGGACAATATTGTCGTTTTCATTAACATTTAATCCGGAAAGATATAAATATTGACGAGCTGCCGCTTGATTTCCCAGCCGCCCGGATTCAATGGCTAAATTATTATATAAAACTCTTATCGCGGGAAATAAACCATTGGTATCTGCCGAAGGAGAAAGTAAATTTTCCTCGCCTGCGCCTTTTCCGCCTTTACGGCTGGAAAACGCCGGATGAAAACCTAAAGTTATTTTTTTTGCGTCATAAACTTCATTGGCCTCTAAAGAAGCCATATTAGAAACCAAGGGCAAATCCCGGCGGGCTAATTCAAAAGTAATGATCTGCTTCTTTTCTTCTTTATTAAAATCGGCATACCCTTTAGATCCTTTCAATGCCGGGTCAAGATAAAATCCGGAAAATACATGCCCGGGAACTGTAACCACATCCAAATAATTTCCCACTGTCTGCTTCACAGCTTCCGGAATTAATTTAACTATCCCTTGTTCAAAGAGAAATGCCGAACCGGCACAATCAGCATTAATCGTTATCAGCCCCTGGTTTATCTTTACCCAAGGAATCGCCGTTAAACTGGGGTTGATAACCAGTTTACCAAGAATCGCGTATCCAATTAACGCCTTAACCGCCGGATCGGAAAACTCAACTTTTTTTCCGGTCAGCCTTGTAGACAATAGCTTTCCTATCCCCGCAAGCGACTGCTCAAAAGGTTGCCCTGTATTCTTTTCTAAATAATTTAAAAGAGTAGTCTTCTCTTTAATGACCCCGTTTTCTGTGATATAAATTACATGCTCACGCGCTTGCTTTTGCGCCTTAGCAATGGTCGGAGTTTCGGCGTTTTTTTCAGTACGCTGTCCCATTCCCTCGATATATTTATCCCCCATATAGTTCTTAAAATAATCCTGTACTTCTTCCGGATTAGTCATATCTAAGGTTTTTTCACCTAAAGTTCTATTTTTATTTATAGTATACACCTCTAAATCTTTGGTGGGAGAAACAACAAACGTTATTGCCTCATTTTCCGAAATTTTACGGGCAATAAGATAGGCCCCGTCTTTTTTAACAATATTAAATTCTCTGCTCTTGCTGGAATTATCTTTACCTGCTTTTATCTTCTCAAGTCCTTTTCCAGTAAAAATAGAAATAAATTGTTTAGACGCTGTTTCAGAAGAGGCTAATGCACCATTTTTAGTAAATTCAAATGCTTCACCTTTAGCTAATCCCAGCAAACGAAAAGGAGAGTATAATAAATCACTACCTACATCCATAGGCAATCTTAAAAACCCCCAGACAGAATTACCTACTACCCCTAAAGTGTTATCCAAACGGCCGAAGAGTCCGCTTGTATCGGTAATCTTGAACCTTTTGCCTTTACCAACAACTACCACTGTTCCCACCTGTTCAATATCCGGCACGTAAGCTTCTATCTTTCCCTTATTCAACAAGGCACATTGACCATTGGAAGAAACCAAAGCATCCCAACCTTGGTTTTCTCCTCGGGTAGTAATTGCCTGAAACTGTCGATAACCTTCAACGCCACTGATTAAAGCAATGCTGCCTTTAAAACTCAGAGAAACCGAAGTTTTTTCACCAATATAATTTTTAAATCCACCGAGCGTAGGAATAGCCAAAACTTCCGTTTTCGGAGAATATCCGGAAAGCTCAGAAAATGGATGACCGCCAAATGCCTTAACTTTTATTTCTCCTAAACTTTCCCAGTTTAAACTGCCAATATCAAATCCACCGCTTTGGTTTTCTTCAATATTAAAAGAATATTCGCCTCTGCCTAAATGCCAACTGTTATCAATAAAATGAGTGATTGTTGTTTCTTTATTGTTTGTGTTTGCTGTGGTTGTTTTTATTTGCCTATTAGAAGAAGCCTTCTCTTTTCCACCTTCTTTTTCTACTCGCGAAGAGATATTACTTTGTTCGGCGGGAGTCTTTACTTCAGACATCACCTCAATAACTCCGCCGCTTAAGGTTTCTGCGGCTATTCCTTTGATATGGTAGTTATTGACAAATTTTTTCTGTTCTTCGTCCGGAACCGAATTCTTACCCAATTCAATCCGTTTTGGCGTAAATCCCATTTCCGCTAATTTACCTAAATCTTCCTTTCCAGTAATTCCCATTAACCCAAAATCAAGTTGTTTATTAATCCAGGACCAGGTCCGTTTTGTAGTTCCCCAAGCTTCATCACCCAGAAGAGATGGTCTATAGACTACCCGATTAGTAGAATCAGCTAGCGGAGACAACAATAATCCTACCATACCGCCGAGAATGCCTTGAACTAATCCATCAATAAGAACATTTCCCACTCTTTCTCCAGCGCCTAACTTCCGGGAAATTGTTTCTTCAAAAAATTCCTTATCTGTTTTGCGAGAAATTTTCCTGCCTCCGGCTGTAATTGATTCCAGCTCATACGGAGCCTGATTGATTACTTCATATTCAATATCCTTTCCCTTTAAAGCTGTCTGAGAAGAACTATCTAAGCCATTAATTCCACTGCGCTTAAGAAGATCATCTAAAGTCTGTTCGGTTCCGGATAACAAATCCCCCACATTTCCGTAAATAGTAAATTGATTATCTTTAACCTTTCCTAAAACTTTTCCGTAATTAACTTCTCCCTGTTTGCCGGCAGAATTAACATGATAAGTAACAACAACATTGTTATTTATTCTAGGCGAAGAGTTAATCTGGCCTGCGGCAAATGCTTTTAACACTTCCGGTAAGTGCTGTATGCTCAAACCAACTTCGACTCTTTCTTTCGGCAAAACCACCAATTTAAACGCTTTTTTAAGGTTATATTTTCCGTCTTCTAAGGCACCAGTATTAGCATAGACATTGTTAAATATTCTCACACCTTGAACGTTAGCGGTTTGCATATTTACTGATTGGCCTGAATTATAAAACTTTGGCTTGCTATTAGAATTAGCGGCTATCTTTTCTTGTCCGGGAAGATTAAAATTTACGCCTTGAAGTGTGGGAAAAATTTTATATGCCCATTCGGCTCCGGCTAATTCGCCGTTATTCACAAATAAAACAAAACTCGACAGACTTCCTTCTTTTACGCCGCCTAATTCATAACTGCCGCTTACTCCTTCCAGAGTTCGTACTGCTCCGTGGTCAATTTCAATATGCGACAGAGGCGCAGACTTAATGCCAGTTTTTTCAATGCTTTCTCCCACTACCTGATTAACTTTCTCATCATTATTTTTTCCAACTACCGGTTCGGTACTTTTATATTGTCCAAAAGAATTACTACTACGATTCGGAATATTTTTAATGGCCTCATCAAGTTCTGCACTGAAGTTAAATGTGGATTCTCTCGGAGAAGAATCCGTTGCCGGTGTACTCTTATTATTTGATTGTATTATTACTTCGCGCTTTTTAATTTCTACTGTACCACTATTTTCCCACCTATCCTGATCTATGCGCCTTGTTTGGCCATTATTGCTTACTCTATCTTCTCCTGTAACTGCAGAAGGAGGAATAGAAGCATCTACTGTAGAGACTAAAGAGAAACCTGTATTTTTTTCCGCCGGATATGTCTCAGTTTTTGCACCCAGTGATGCTGATTTTGGTTTTTCAATTGCAACTAAAGCTAGTGGTTCTTTAGATAATCCTGCCGTATCCCCTTCTTTCATCACTCTATCAACCGCATCATGTATACTTTCGTATTTCTTTTTTATTGCTTGTGGTTGAGATTCATTGCTCCCAGAAAAAAGACTGGAAATAAATCCTTTTGCCCTTTCAACATATCCTTCTCCCGACACCGGAGTAACTGTGGTTGAGGTAATTGTAGTTCTAACTGTGATTACTGCTTCTTCATGCTTTTCAATTTCTACTTTTTTATCACCAATAGCTTCATCAACAGCATCTTCAATTAGGGCGCTCATATTAATTATTGATCCTTTATTATTCGAATCCGTTGCCGACGTAATCTCTGTGTTCGGTTTTATCGTTACTTCGCGCTTTTTAATTCCTACTGTGCCACTATTTTTCCAGCTATTCGGATCATCAATGCGCCTTGTTTGTCCATTATTGTTTACTCTATCTTCTCCTGTAACTACAGAAGGAGGAATAGAAGCATCTGCTGGAGGGACTAAAGAGAAGCCTGCATTGTTGTCCACCGGATCTGTTTTAGTTGTTACAACCGGTGCCGCTAATTTTGGTTTTTCAATTGCAACTGAAGCTGGTGGTTCTTTAGATAATCCTGCTGTGTCTTCTTCCATCACTCTATTAACCGCATCATGCATACTTTCGTATGGTTCTTTTACTACTTGTGGTTGAGATTCATTGCTACCAGAAAAAAGACTGGAAATAAATCCTTTTGCCCTTCCAACATATCCTTCTTTATATACTTCTTCTTCCGACACCGGAGTAACTGTGGTTGAAATAACTGTAGTATTAACTGGTGATACTGCTTCTTCATGTTTTTCACTTTCTACTTTTTTATCACCAATGGCAAGACGCTCATTAACGGCATCATTAATTAGAGCGCTCATACTAATTGTTGATCCTTTTTTATTCGTCGTTGCCGACACACTCTCTTTATTTGGCTGTATTGTTACTTTGCGCTTTTCAATTTCTACTACACCATCACTTGCTAGCCATTTTTCTACTCCCGGCAAAAGCCGTGCTGGTTTATTGTCCTCTGCATTTAAAGATCTACTTGCACCACCTTTTACTATAGGAGGAATAGAAGCGCTTGCTGCAGGGATTAAAGACAATCCTGTATCATCTTTCGCTGTTACTGGTAAATCCGAAGTTGTGGTTTCTGTTGCAACAACTGGCGTAGAAGCATCTACTGGAGAGATCAAAGATAATCCTGTATTGTTTGTTTTAGTTTTTGCAACCGGTAATGCTTCGGCCTTAGAAGATAACGATGGACTTGCACTGCTGTTTGCTGAATTTACAGAAGGATTCGCTTCTGCCACAGCCACAGGTTGTTCGGCAGCATCTAATTCTTTTATCTGAGTTTGAATCTTTTGTCGCTCGGCCTTTAATTCATTTTCCCGGTTATTCATTTCCTTGTAAGAAGGCCCTTGATTATTATATCTATCAATAGGTGCCTCAGATTTTTGACTCTGCAAATACGCAAGTTGACCCTCAATAACTTTTTTCTTATTTTTTAAATTATCTATTTCCTGTTGTTGTTCACCAACAGGAGTTGAGGTACTTACGGCATTAGGAGATATAGAGGCGCTTGCTTCTCGCACAAACGAAATACCGTCATCATCTGCCGCTGGATTTGGTTTTTTAATTTTTTGCCCAGTAGTATCTTTTGAATTAGCTCCTTTTAATCTAGCAGTTACTTTTAAGCTCGGTTGGGTTTTTTTTGTTTGCTCCGGTTTAAATTTCTTCTGAGCAAAAGATAGGAAGACATCATCTTTTCCGGCAGAAAATGTAAATACTCTCTGCTTAGAAATCTTTTCAGTTCCGTGCCACTTTATTACATCTCCGATATCAAAACTGGCTATCTCTACCGGTTGAGCCGATGCCTTTATCCCTTGATTACCGTCAGATTCAAAAAGACGGCTTAACCAAACCTTACCCCGGTCAATAACTGAAAATTCTATACCATTGATTATCGCCGGATTGATATTCTCTTTATCCAAAAGTGGGGTAATTCCTGCGGATGTTTTTCCCACGGCAATATCGCCTGTGTGCGCAGCCGCTCCTACCTGATATACCAAATTTTTTAAGTCTTCGTGCGAAGCACCGGCTCTTTTTAAAATCTCTTGAGTAGCTATTGCTTGCGCCTCTTTTGCGGATATTTTTTCTTTATTCTGGATTTTCCCAGAAAGCAGAGAAATTTCAGTTTTATGTTGATTCTTGAATTGAGCCAATCCTTTCTCCCTGGCACCTTTAAGCCATTTTTGCGTACTCGGATCATAATCTTTTCCCGAAATCATTTCTTCCGCTTCTAAAATTAACGCCAGCAACCCATCATTAACAATCCCTAACGGACGAGTTTGAGCAATATTTCGCTTATTGATGTCCATAGTCAAAGAATAGGTAGTATCTGCGCCAAAACTAACTCCTCCATTTACATCAAAAAATACTTTTCCTTTACCGGCTCTCAAACGGTTGGCAATCTGAAAAGTACTGTTTTTAATCTTATCCGGAGAAAGATGTCCGGGCTTGATCCCTTCAAGGACTGTTGTCCATTCTGAACGGTTACTCGGCTTAAACTTAACTATCTCGCCTTTACTTTTTTCCATCTGCCCGGCATCAATAATATTCCAAACCGCATTGTCATAAACACAAAGTTTATCCTCAAAATTGACATTAGGCTGTCCGCTGGCAGTCAGCGGATTTAAAAACATTGTTAAATTGGAATCCTTTAGTAATAGCCCATATTCTTGATCATCCTGGGCATCCAAATTTAAAATTGAGCGTCCGGTAGAAGAAGCCTGCTTAATTTGCTGGGAAAAATTAGAGTTTCCCGAAGATAAAGCCTTGGAAATGGCCTGCTTAGTATTTTGCCCGATTACTCCGTCAACGGTAATTTTAAGCTTTCCTTGAATTTTCCGAATAAGTGAGTCTTTAGTTTCTAATCCGCTTAATTTTATCCCTAAATTCTGGGCAATGCTATTTAACCGGGAAACAGGAAATTCTGCTTTATCCCGGTCAAAAAGAATACTCTTTTGGAGCCCAAAATTAATTTCCACTAAATTATTATCGTGTATCTTTAATTTAGGCGTTGCCGCCTCTTTTATTAGTTTTTTCTGCTTGCTGTAACCGGAAATTCGGCCCCAAACTTGAGAGCGGTTTATATCGGCTTTCATTCCAAAATTATCGGTTCCGCCGGTTCCATACCCCTTCATACCTAAATATAAGGCATCAATCTCTGTTTTTCCGACATATTGTTTGTCAGAATCCTGTATCGCCCGATCTAAAATTAATCCATTTTTCTTGGTGCTGACAAACCCGACACCATATAAATTATTATCACCGCCCCATTGCCCCCTATACAAAACAGCGAAAGTTTCACCCGGTTTTTTCCCATTAATCATACCTAAAACCACGCTTACTCTGTCTTTTGCCCCAAAAGAAACAGCTAACGGAAGTACTCCCTTTGCTATCGCATTATTATCTGCAGCCTTAGCCCTGGATAAGACATTCGAATAATAAGCAGGTAGTTTTTTTAAATCACTGGTGTTTATCGACAAGGCTTCCAAACCTTGAGATGGGACTAATAGCTCTTCTGTTACTTCACCAAACCGGCCGACCTTAAAAAACCCGCCGGCAAACCCTTGAGGGGTAGATTGAAATACAGCAAACGGAAGGTTTCCTTTTCCGCTGTAAGTTAATGTTTTATTTAGCACATCATTTTCATATTTTTCCGGAGTAAATGTAGCCTTTAGACCTTTGGGAACTCCGGCTTGAAACGGAATTAAATGAGAAGATTCTGGTTTTTGATTCCGAATAACCAATTCCCGTTCTTTATTGTTAAAACTCCCTAAAAGAAGATAAGAAGTAGAAAGATTTACTACATTACCTTGGGAAGTGTCTACACTGCCTTCAATAACCGCGTGAACATCTCCGGAAAAATGCTGGCGGGAAAAATTTTGAAGTGCCATTTCAATCTTCTGCTTGTCTGTTTCCGAAGAAAATGAAATCATATTTGCATCTGTTCTAAGCTGTTTTTCAGTTTGCTTCAATTTGACTATGTCATTCTTACCTGTTTGTTCGCTAGACTTATGTTGCGATTTAACGTTTAAAACATCTTTTAATACCGATTGGGGAGTCCAGCCGGAGATAAATAATCCTTGCGCGGTGTCTCCGTAGAACTGCTTATCTTCTGATTTTTCGGCTAAGGCTGTGGGTAACTGATAAAAATCTTTTTTTACCGCCGCTAATCGCCCATCTATATGCAATAATGCCCCCTGATGCACTAAAGAAACCGGAATTTTTACCTCTTCTTTCTGACCTGAAAGCTTAATGTTGTTATTGTTTAGAATCGTTGACTCATCTTGGACCATTTGCCAATAAACAGCGGGCTTCCAAGTATTTTTATTTTTTTGATACGCACTTTTTACTGCATTTTGAAACTTCGGTAAAAACTCTACTCGAGAAGACCCTTGGCGGGTAATTACCCGAGCATCTTTGTATCCGAAATAATAATTATGCGGATAAGCCGGCCGGTCTCCTTGTATATCGAAAATGCTGTTATAAGTATATCCACTGACACCGGAAGAATCAGTATAAAAAACATAGGCGCCATCTCCAAATTCATTCACCGCACTGCGTTCATCACGAGAAACACCCCGAAGACTTCCATGGGTACCTTCATTAAGGACATTCATTATGTCCTTATTGTTATCAAACCGCTCTTGGATTAATTCATACTGATTTGCTGCCGGCTTGTTATCCGGCTTCAAAATTTTTATCTGATTTCCTAATAAATCTTTGGGTACTTCGGTTAATGCTTCTTTTTCTTTCGGATTATTGAATGTGGGAATTTTTGGAGAAGTCACCATATTAATTGTTTCTCCTTTACCTACATTAATAACTCCTGCCATATCCGGAAATAATCCGCTATTATACACTGCCCAAACTTTATCAGTTCCTTGCAATGCTTCTATCCTTCTATTCTGAGTAGACAAAGATTTTATCCGATTATTAACAACAACTTTTCCACCTATTCTTAATTTTACATTACTGCTAAAGTTTCCGCTATTATCTACAGACATATCCCATGAACTTCGAGCGTCCGCATAACGTATCAGGTGATTGCCTACAGTAATCGGAGAATTCTCTGACTTAAAAGCATACGGATGATAATTTTGCGAAGGTAACTTCGTCTTTGCTTGTTCATCAAGCTTAAGTTCATTGCCGTAAAAACTGGCATCTACTTTTTCCGGAACCAAATCCCGCGCACCAGTAAGCACACCGCTTAATCTCTTCTTTATATTGCCGTTTATATTTACTCCATCTAAGCCAAACCCGGATTTAACCAAAGAAAAATTTTCAGCGATATTTTCACCGGACTCTTCTGACGAAGTAAACACTTTTATGTCTACATTCGGAGCTAACGGCCTAAATACCGGCTCAGCTTTCTTTATGTTTAAAACTTCACTAATCCAGGGCGCGCTATACCTCGCCGCTACACTAGCGGCAATATCTGTATTGTCGGAATCAATAGAAAAAATATCTATCTGTTTCTTTCCCCTATCTATATCTTTAAAAGTTATTCCTTTATTGTATTCAACCCGAACTTCATAAGCAGTAGAAACCGGAAATTTAATTTCTTTATCCCCTATTTTAATGGTATCTCCAACTTCCCCAAATCCAGTATAACGCGGAGTTATCTGCACATCTTTATCCGCATATTTTAATTGATACCGGCCTTCAGTATAAAATGTATTTCCCCAATCATGTCGGCCAAATTCATTGATCTTTAAAGACTCAATGCCTAAATCTTTGTTGCTTAGCCGGCTTAAAAAATCACTGGGAATAGCCGGATTAAGTTCATTTTTTATTTTCCCGTCTTTTTGTTTAACTGAATTAACATCAAAAGAAATAAATGAACCTTTCTGAACACTTAAATCATTATTTATTTCGGCTACATGCATCAGCCCTTGAACAGGAATCTGGCGGGATAATCCGTTTGAAGAGCTAGACAATGAAAGATTGTATTTTTCCTGATTGAATAAAATTAATTGCGGCATTCCGGCCCGGGCTACTCCGGCTAAAGCATGACCAATTTGGTTATTTGCGCCATCATACATTTTGGCATCAGCTGAAAGAAAACTGATTAATTTTCCTTTTTGGTCTGCGGTCTGCCAAAAATTACCTTTTATTGAATTATTTCCGTAATGATATTCTCCTAGTTTTTTTTCACCCACAGCCATGATTTCGTCAAACCACCAGTCAACATCTTTCATCCCGTAAAATTTAGTGGCACTTTTAAGATTACTGAAAATAGAAATCGCTACGTAATCAATCCCGAAACTCTTTAAAGATGTAATACTATTTGCCGAGTGCCCTGCTTTTAACAATTTATCTACGGGCCCGATGAAACTTTCGATACTATTGAAATTAAAATTTCTTTGTTCATGATTTGTGTTTATGAATACAAAGTCCATAGTTTTATCGTCAATATAAGCTTCTCCCAAACGATAGAAAACAAATCCATCTTCATAGCGGATGTCTTTAGATTCTGTCCCGGAATCTAAATCCTTATATCGTTCTAGCATTCCTGCTAAGTTAGAACCTTCTTTGTAAGGATTGCTCGTTTGCTTAGATTCAATATACATCTCGTATTCACCGTATTCATCGTACTCCCTTTCTTCATATTTAAATCCCTGATGCCCATTGACTGTAGTCCTACTCTGAAAAACATCTCTTCCCTTTAGATCTTCTATTGCTTGATTTGTTACTATCCCTAAATTACCATCCATCGCATTGTACTTAGTCAGGCTGCTTATAGACTGTTGAACAATAGGACTGGCAAACTTCTGTAAATTAGCTACTGCATTCCAGTGGTGATACTGAGCGCCCATACTGTCCATCGCCTGAAGGAAATTCTCCATCATGTCCGGATACAAAGACTGATCAACCATAAAATTACCATACGCATCAGATAAGGCTTTATTATTAATTGAGCCGTCGGAATTAAATATTTTACCCTCATAAAGAGAGCCCTTCTGATTGAAATTATTGGCTAGTTCTAACTTTTTATCATAATCGTAGTTTTTAAGTTGGCTGCGCACTTCCCGGCTAATTTGCCAGTCATATTTGGGAATAAACACGTCAGTAAGATTCTGAAGATATTTAGAAAAACTTATCTGACCACTATCCAACCGGCTTTTACCAAAACTAAACATCGCCTGATTGGCTTCTACAACACTATCTAACGGAATTGTCGCAATGTTCCACCAGCCTAAATTCTTGTTTTCTTGAGTCATCCCCGGAATATTCCAATCATTGTCGCTGGCTAAACCATAAAACCCGCCGGCTAAAGTCCCGGTAGCTAAATTAGCCAGCATATTCCGATTCATGGTTGAGTCTTTAACCCAATCTCCTAACGCCCCGCCAATATTATCTTCCATCCAATTTTCAAAGTAACTTACCCCCATTGAATAGACACCCTTTTCTAATCCAGACATTAAGCCATCATGCCAGCTAGTTTGCTTATTCAATTGGCTATCCACTAACCCTCGGCTAAAGCCGCCGGAAAATGAAAACATTGCCTCCCAAGTATTCCCTAAATCGAGTTCATTAGCCAAGCCCTGCATTCCCGCAGTCACTAAATCTTCTGTCCAACTGCCTATCTGACCATACAAATGATCGCCCAAACCATAACCTTTATTTGGGTCCACTTCTATTTTACCGCCTAAAGTAAAATCACCGTTTAATCCGGACATTATGCTGCTAGCCGCTAAATCTCCGGCAATACCGCCAATCGCATAACCTACTGTATCCCAATTTTCACCAAATCTTTCGGCTAAATAATCACCCACCGGAACTCTTACTAAATTATATCCTACTCCGGCTGCAGCTCCTTTTAAGGCTCCGGTCCAACCAGCATCCACAGTCGCACCAAACATTCCATATTGTCCGCCGCCAGAAAACCCTTGTAACCCACCGTATAGTGCGCCCATCGAAAGAGCAGAAACTATCCTCGTTGTGCCTCTATCCCAGTCATATGCTCGACCGATTCCGGAAATTCCGGTACATAAGGCTGATCCGGACAAACCCATCACCATCCCGCTACCAACACTAGAAAATGAACTAGCCATATTAGTCCAACCAGAGTTTACCATGTGTGAAAAACTACCTACTTCTGTAAATGTTCTCGCTCCAACACTTCCCTCTACAAGATAGTTACCTCCGGTAGTTAAATCAGTTGCAACTGTTGCCCCTTTAGGAACTGTTCCGGCAGCCCCTTTAATAAATCCGGAAGCAAAACTGCCAACAACAGAAATCCCCGCTTGGATAGCCATACTTTTTAAGATTTTACTTTGAGCATCACTGCGAAAATCATCAACCTGCTGTCTGATTTTATCTAAATTCGCTAACTGCGACCAATTTCTTAAATTAGTTCCTTGACGCGAACCTTTAATCACTTTAGCCTTATCTAAAGAAACCTTTTTCACAAAACTAAAAGGTTTAAAATTAGCTACTGCGGCATATCCGCTAAAATCCTGTAAAAATTTCTTTAAACTATATTCCGCCGGCATTCCGTTATCAATACAAAAAACTTTTCCATCTTCGATCTTTCTAACTACTACATAATGTCCAATCTTGAAATGGGCGATAAACGGAGTAAACTCCTGCAGAATAAACACCGGAAAGGGTTTTTTGAGCTCTATCGGTGTTAGCTGGTACCCAAAAAATTCTGCACCATGAACAAGACTATATAATGAATTTTGTAGAGATTGCGGATCTATTCTTAAATTTTCGGAATTTTCTAGAACATCAATAGAAAAAAGAATGCTGGCGACTTCAGTCTGCGAATTGCTTAATCCGTAATTTCTCAAGTAATCATAAAGCGCTTCTGTTCCACAGGGTTTCTCTTTAAGTAACGTATAAATTTGATCTATGCCCTGCGGCGTTAAATTTAGCTTATTGTTAACATCTAAGATTTTGCCGGAAGGAAATTTAATCTTGCTGATTCCAGGATTTGAAGATACTGCATTAAGGATATTCCTTACTGCTTCCGGAGCTTCTTCCTGCAAGAAAGAAGAAGAAATATCTAATACTGCCTTGGGCCCTTGAGGCATTATTTGAGATTGAAAGAAAAAATTATTTCCGGTAAACCCTAAAACAATATTCTGATGCAAAAAAGCAAAGACAACCAACAACGCAATTGTTCTAATCCAAGGCTTTGCCCTTTCCTTTTGAGCTTCATTAAATACGCCAGTATGTTTCTGTTCTATGCTCATTTATCTTGTATAGTTAAAAAAAAATTAAATGTATATATACTATATAAATAACACAAATTCCCCAATATATTCATTTTCATCTTTTTATTTCTCATAATGTGTCCTGTCGGCTATTTAAAAAAAACCGGACTGTCAAAACTCTATTTTCAAAGTTTCGGCAGCCCGGCTTTCCCTTGAGCAATATCGGTTTATCGTAGCCTCAGACTATGATAAATCAGTTATCCACTATTTTTGGGATCCGTGGCTTTGCGCACCTGACTTAGTCAGGATTGCCCTTATCGAACTTTACAATATAAATATAACATATATATGAAGAAAAAAACAAGGAAAATTGGTACTTTTTTCGTTTTTTTTTAAAAAACACTCTTTGGGTAGTTATACTTATTCATTTAAAAATTGATTGAACAAAATCCACAATAAAAATAGATGATTAGTGAGTATTTGAGTATTACCAGAGTAAAAATTGCAAAATAGTCTATTTAGAAGAATTAAGGCTTTATTACCTGGTTTTATATGTAATTTACATAATATGTAAATTACATATTGATTTGACTAGCCTACTGTGGTATACTTCTTATGATTACCATGATTTTTAAAAGATTACAAAGATGGAAAAAAGAGACCCCCTTACTGAGAAAATAATTGGCTGCGCGCATAAAGTTCATTCTGAATTAGGTCCCGGATTTAGTGAAAAGATCTATCACAATGCTTTAAAAATTGCCTTAACTTCAGCAGGATTAAACTACAATACAGAAAAACAATATAAAATAAAGTATGCTAACCAAAAAGTTGGTTCTCTAAGATTAGATTTAATAATTGAAAACAGTATAATTGTGGAAGTTAAAGCCTTGACCGGTTACATGCCAAAATATTTGAAGCGCAGGTTTTATCTTACTTAAAAATAACTGGCTGCAACGTAGGATTATTGATTAATTTTGGAAACAAAAGCTGCCAAGTAAGAAGATTAATGAGGTAATCGCTGCAATCTTTTCACAATCGCCGTAATCAGCTGAAAAAAGGAGCACAAATGTTCGAAACAATAAGAAAAGTGGTCAGAAACGGTCAGATTACCCTTCCTTCTTCAATGAGAAAGGCATTAAAGATCAACGCTGGTGATTTACTACGCTTGGAAGTAAAGAACAATCAACTAATTATTACCCCGGTATCAGCGGTAAATACCCAACAAACACAGTTTTTTAGCTCAAAATGGCAAAAAGCAATTAGCAATTCAGAAAAAGCAATAGCCGACCACAGATATTCTGAATACAATTCAACCGAAGAACTACGAAAGGATATTGAAGGATGATCAACCGAATCATTATCACCGAACCGATAAGAAATAAAATCAAGAACAAACGAGAACTTCCGGCTCAAATACAGAAGAATTTTCATTGGTTTTATTGGTGTATCGATATGCTTTTAAAAAATGAGTCTTCTCCGCTTTTAAGGCGCAGGAAGATTGAAGGCACCAAAGACTGCTGGGAATTTACAATTACCTCCGGATATAAAAGCATTTATCGCAAAGAAGGCACAACCGCAATCATCCTTGCAATTGGGGGACACGACACTTAATTGTTCATTATTTGGGCAAATCATTCCTTAAATTACTTCATCTGTATAGATAAATCCAAAAAAATTTAATATTTTGAAAGAAAAACTATCTTTCTTTCGTCTATTTATTAAGAAGGCTATATTGCTTTACTTACTCCTGTTAACATATATTATGCCAAGAATAGCACGGATTGTTATACCAAAATGCCCGCACCATATTATTCAGCGAGGCAATCGCCGACAACAAGTATTTTTTACACCTGAAGACAAGCAGTTATACCTAAATTGTCTAAACGATTACGCAAAACCGGCAGGAATATCCATTTGGGGATATTGTCTTATGGATAATCACGTTCATCTTATTGTTGTTCCGAAAACAAAGAATAGTTTATCCAAAGGGCTAGGCGATGCACACCGAAAATACACTTACACAATAAATTCCCGCCAAAATTGGCGCGGCTATTTATGGGAAGGAAGATTCAAATCTTACCCTCTATCTGAAGAATACTTATTCGCAGCAATGCGCTACATTGAGCGTAATCCAGTAAGGGCAACAATGGTTAAAAAAGCAGAAAATTATAAATGGTCAAGCGCTTACTCTCATGTTTACAAAAAGCATAATCATTTATTAGACGATAATTTTTTGCTTTCAGGAATAAACGACTGGTCTTTGTATCTTTTATCTAAAGATAAAAATAATGACATACACAATTTTAGAAAACATTTTCGAAACGGTAGACCATTGGGCAATAATGCCTTTATCTCTAATCTTGAAGAAATAACCGGAAGAAAGCTCCGCCGTGACAAACCTGGGCCAAAAAAAATAAACAATAGTTAAGTGTCGTGTCCCCATTAGTGCGCCGTGACAAACCTGGGCCAAAAAAAATAAACAATAGTTAAGTGTCGTGTCCCCATTAGTGGCTGATTTTGCCAACCCCGCCGCGTAAAAACTCCAACAGTACTGGTCCGGCAACAATAATTAAAATTATCGGAAGGATAAATAAAATAAGAGGAATGAGCATTTTTAGAGAGGCTTTCATTGCTTCTCTTTTACCTTGATAAGAACGTTGACTCCGTACATCATCAGAAATTATCGTAAAAGTTTCCTCAATGGATGTCCCCATTTTTTCCGCCTGAATAAGACTACGGATAAAAGTACTTACCTGCGGTATGTCTAAACGCTTAGCCATCTGGCGCAAAGCCTCTATTTTTGGCCGGCCAACTTTAATTTCTTCTAACGTTAACTTTAATTCTTCAACCATAGGATTAGAATGGGCTTTAGCGATAATCCATCTTGTCGCTGAAATAAAATCTAACCCTGCGCTCACACAAAGGCATAATAAATCAACTGTTTCCGGTAAAACTCTAACAATATCATTCTTTCTGCCAGTTACCTTAGACTTTAATATTATATCCGGAATAAGAAAGCCAGAAACGACCATCAGGACTATAAATATATAATTTTTAGGAAAATAAAGGAAAACTACTATTATCCCTAAAACAATTAATACCTCTTTTATAAACAAAAATTCCGGGGCAGTTAAATCCCATCTTACAAAAGTAAGCTTAGCATCCAACGTTTTTTTTATACGAGGAAAAGGTTTTAGGATTATAGTGTTGACCGCTGTCAGCGGCGCTAACAATTTTAAAAATTTTCCGTGAAACGTTCTCTTGGCAGTAATTATTGAAACTTGTGATAAGTCTTCAATGAAAAAAGAACGAATAACAAAAAACAACGCTAGAAATATACAAGAATAAATTAAAATAATTATCATACTTTAACCGAACTAAACTTTTTAATGAAAAATAAGGCCAATATTTGCATAATTACTGCAGCAAACAAAAGTATTTTTCCAGTCTCATCTCGAAGCAAAACATCAAAATGATGAGGGTTAGATTTCATGATTATCACCACAAACAAGGGAGGGATTGCAGACATAATTATTCCCTGAGCTCTTCCTTGAAGGGTTAAGGTATTAGCCATATCTTTTATTTCCCGCCGATCGCGAATAGTAGAAATCAAACGGGAAAAGACTTTTGTTAAATCTCCCCCGGTTTCCCTAGACACCAGCATTGAAGAAATAACCAAATCCAAATCATCCGACCGCATCCTTTTATTAAGACTAATCATCGCGTCCTCTAAAGAAACGCCCACTTTGACTTCATTAACTATCAAACTAAACTCTTCTGAAGAAGGTATAGGGCTTTCTTCAGCAACAGTCTCTAGCGATTGTAGCAAGCTTAAACCTCCCTTAAGACAACTAGAAATAATCATCAAATTATCGACAATTTGCGAATCAAACTTTTTTTTCCGTTTAGCAACAATCATTTTTGTTATCACCAATGGCATAATTCCGCTTACTACTACGCCAATGATTAAACCTGGAAATTTAAAAAGGAAAAACCCGAGAAACCCAAATATAAAAGGAAGAACTACATAGACAATATTTAACTTCCTGCTGCTAATAAAAATAAAAGCACCTTCCAATTTATCGATAGTCTCTTTGGTCCTTTTATCTCTTAGATTCTCAGATTTTGCCAAAAGGGAAGGAATAAAGCAATAACTTAAGAAAACTACCCCAGCCAACAAAAGAATTATTATTAATAAAAGCATTATTACTGTTTGTTTATAAGTTTAAACTAACTACTCAACAGAAGTCATTCCCGGTTCATACTGAACACCTTCTCCGAATACATCTACTGACTCACGATATTTTCCCTGCAAAGACCGGCGAAAATAAAAAGAAACCGCAATCATAGCACTAATTAAAAATGTAGCCATAGCTACATAAGCAATAGTCGATTGCGCTTTACAAAATATCTTTAGACTCATTTTCTTCCCTTATCATATATTATAGTAAGTTGAGTAGGAGAAGGCAAGGCTATGCTTTGCATTTTACTAAACTGTAATTTACATTTTTCCCCCATTCCATTAGTAAAATAAAGTTCCGATTTTAAAATAGAAATCCCTTTCTTAAGCTCATTAATAACTTGAAGAGAAATGGTTTTTGGCTTAGGGCAAGTTTTACAATTAGATTCATTATCAAAAGCAGAAGAAGTATCTATTATTTCTTCGGTTATTGGCGTTTCGTTTTGTAATATCCATCCAGAAACCGGCATTTTTTGTTTATAGAAATTAATTACCTCATTGATTCCTTTATTTCCTATAGTATAAATGCGAGTCTTCAAAACTCGAGACATAAATTCAGCCTGTGGATAAATAGGAATTGAAGAAGGTAGTTCACTACTTTGAGATTGGCTAGATCCCTGATTAAAAAAAGCACCACCAATGTAAGAAAGAGTAAAAATTGTCTCTGTATGTCTACCGCGGGGAGGAATTATCATCAACATCAATGTCTGCTCATTCTTATAAAAATAAATCATATTTTTTAGCAAACCTTCAACATCAACCCCTTTATATTGTTTATCAAAAGGAACATTAATTTTTTTAATTGCTTCTAAAGCATTCTCTTTGTTCTCCCATCCTCTTCTGGATAATTCTTTAGTATAAAAGCTTATCAACTTTCTCGTGTCTAAAACAGTTTTATAATAAACAGTGTCTGCGCTAGAATTGCCTACCTTCGGTAAAGGAATTTCTAAAGCACGGGAACCTGGAGGTAAAGGTATTTTGCCTAAATCGATATCCGTTTTTACACTCTGAGCAAAAACAGAAAAAATAAAAAGAATAAAAACCGCAGTTACACTAAAAACTTTACCGGGATTAGAACCCATTTGCCCTCCTCTCTACTTCTCATTTAAGTCAAAATTAAATGTTAGTAGCATTTTTAATCTCCACTAAACATTAAGTCTTAATTTTCCCCTTTCTCACTTTTTCCTTTAACCTTTAACCTTATTAAAACTCATCTACCCCCACAAGCACCGGATCATGATTTACACAAGGATTTTTTCCGTTAAGACAACTGCAAGTAGAGCAAGTACCCGAACAATCCGGGTCATCAGGATTACAAGCAAAACTAGCACAGCTCTGGGATTTTACTTTTGGATATTTTGCCTCCCATAACCCCATATCCTGTCCCGCGTGTTCTTGAAAAGTAGTAGTCTCTATTTCCCGAGAATGGTCAACATCATTCAAGGTCACAATAAAATTATTTCCAATATCCCCGTCATCATCCCAAAATGTTCCACCCTCAGAAATACCTTCTCTTATATCATCCACAAGTGAACTAAGCAAAGCATAACCTCCAAAGATTGCTATGAATTCAGCAATTGCCATTATCACTGCAGCAGTCCACCCTACACAAGCTAATGGACCTGTACACCCAACAGGATAAATATAAAACCACCAACCACAATCTGGTGTGCTGCTAGCAGTAGCAAATAAACTTAAAAGATATGCATCTGCAACAGCAAAAGCCACTGAAATTGCTGTGTAAGTAATCCAAAAATCCTTGAAATATCCATCAATTTCATCTTTATTCGCCTTGGTTCTAATAAATTGATAGCGCACAACATCATCTAATTTTACATCTACATTGACTAAATGATCGCGCTTTTGTCCGTCTTTCCATTTAAATTCCTGCGGAGTATCTTTATCTGATACGTGATAAGAAAATTCAACTCCCTGACTGGGGTTAATCTTATTTCCGGCTGCGTCTTCGGCTAGCTCACCATCCTTATCTAAATCCGGATTTAATTTTTCGGTTATCCCACTGTTTAAAAAATTGTAGTCGTAGGCCATATCTCGAGCAGATTTAATATTTTCATCCATTGACTCCCGCATTCCAATATCATCACTTTCATCATCTTCAATATTATCCGCGTCATCTTTGTCATCGTCAGTCTCGTTACTTCCATCTTCTGTATCGTCGGAAGGATATTCTAAGTCACTGCCGAGATAAGTTGCAAGCTGCCCTTCGTAGAGACCTTCAATCGTATCTTCAGCCGCAGTCATATCAGCACCTACCATGGCAAAGAAATATTGCCCAATAGACAGCAAAATAATACCTGCCTTCAAAAGCGCCGGACCAATATATTTTCCAGCCCAGGGAACACAAGCCAACGCTCCAGCAATTGTTATCAACGCGTTTCCGGATGCTACCAACGAAACTGTTAAATCTAAATCTTCATCCGCATAATCTAAAAGAAGATTGCTGGCTGTCGTAGAAGCCTGATAAGTCGCATACATGCCCATAGCCTGAGTAGCTAAAAGATTGAATGCAAACGCCATTTGCGATGCTGCAGCAATAGCTCCAGCATCAACTGCATTAGCAGTATGCGTTTTAGTAATTGCAATTTTATTTAAATTAACTGTAATCATTGCCGCAATTATAATAATAGTAATCAAAGCAATAAACAGGGGGGCTAATTGGGCTTTCTTGAATATACGGCCATAGGCATTCTTATTTTGGGCAAAAAATATAAACATTTTGTATTATTATAACTTAAACTCACCTTATTTACAATTCTATAATCAACAACACAAAGTTCAGGCTATTAGAATAAACTAAAATAATTAAATATTTTAAAATACAAATTCTAGCTTTACCCGCTACAATGCTGCAAGCATTGCTTCTAAATCAGCTTTTATTTTTTTTAGTTCATCTAATCCATCATTTGCTTCATCTAAACTATCTTGCCATTCATCTCTCTTAACTTGAGCTATTATTTCTCTTTCCTGCCAATCTGATAGTCCAGGAATCCAGGCTTCCTGAACATACCTATTTTTTGAAGCATAATAGCTTCCAGCAATCTGGCATAAATAGTAATCATCCGCAAACTCAGATCTTGTTGCCCAAGTACTCATCCAAGCTTGAGAAGGATCATAAACATATTCTCCCCACTCTCCTTCATCAGGATCCCAAACGTGACGTCCACCATCTTTGGCAACTGCCAATCGAGCAGTAGCCTCTTCACAATTACTGCAATCATCCCATTCAGAAGGAGTGCAAGGGCAATGATAACTTACCCGCCCTTGCCAATAAATTATATCATTATTAGCTTGAGAGATTCCCGCTACTGCTAAATCATACCAGTTTTGCCATTTATCTCTCCAATCTTCAATAATAGTAATATCTGCTTCCATTTCAGTTATTGCCTCAGTTACTTCATTAATTGCATTTTGAATAGCTGCTGGATCAGTAGGATCAACATCGACCCAGTCCTTCCATTTATTTTTATCATCATTAATTTCATTTTGTAAAGCTTTAGCAGCAACAAAGTTTAACTTAGTGGGATTACCAGAGTTAGGTATATTGACTACAGCTGAGCTACCGGAAGAAGCATCCTCACCAAAAACCCATCCGTCAGTTAATTCCTTGGGAGTATACACTCCTTCTTCACCTGTATTTCCCCAAAATCCCGGATGTGTATTACCAGCAGAAATCCGACTTTCCTTATAAGCGGGACTTCTTCCCACAACCTGAGCATTAGACCAAACCCAGATTCGACTTGCTCCCAAAAAAAACAAAACTATCACAATAAACCCAACTACTAATTCAATTACCACTTGAGAGTTAGCTCTCTTATGTTTGTCCATCTTTATGTATCCTTCATTAAAGTTCATAGATTGCAGTAACTCAAAATTATATTCTATAGACTTTTCCTCTATCTTTCATCTCTCAACTCCAAACTAGCAACCGCAAACTTACTTATTTGTGGACCACTTACTAGCACGATTTACTCCTTTTACATCAATGCTATACTTATACTTTCCATCTTCAAATGTCAGATACTGATTATTGCTTTCCGCTAAAGGAAGATCATTACCGTCACCTAAAATCTTATTAACCGGATTGCTGCGATCATAAAAATTTATACTTACACCTTCGGAATAAGAACTCCCATCTTTAGAAGCAAGAATATAGTTATTAATCGTGGAAGACGACGTTTCTGATTTTTGACTGGTCTGCTTCCAACGATCCTGATAATTCATAATCATTTCAATCCTAGGGCTTTCATCTTTATCGTCAATCCCATTCCCATTTGCATCATCATCTTTCCAATTAGGTATTCCATCTGAGTCTAAATCATCATTCATTCCAGAATTATCTCTGGCAAAATCATCGTCAATCCCATCACCGTTTGCATCGTCATCATCGACATTAAGTATTCCATCACCATCGATGTCATCATCTACCCAATCATTATAGCCATCCGAATCCTGGTCATAGTATTCGACAAAACTATATTGGTGATCATTTATATTATAAATTTCGTAATGCCCTAAATTATTTACGGTTACATCTATTTCTTCTTCTCCGATTTCATAATCAATAAACGGAACGCCCCAATAAATATTACTCCCTGAAGAAAAAACCGTTCTTTGTCCTTTACGCGAAAAATCACCGCTAGCTTGACGCCGATGCTCTATCTCATTAAGCGTAACACTTCCCCCTTTTGAATAAGGACCTTTGTAGCCAGAAGGAGCCGGATCGCTGCAAGGCCAGCTTTGGACTATAGGATCAGCACTAACATCTTGAATAACCACACAGCTGCCAAAGTGAGCTTTATCCAAACTATCGCGAAATGTTTTCATTGTTAAATATTGCTGGTCATTTGAACGCTGAACATAAGAAACTAATTGAAAGGTTACCAAAAGAATTATCGAACCTAATATCCCTATTTCTAGAATAGCTTGTGATTTTTTTTGATTACAAGGAAAAAACTTCATTTTATTCACCAGTTGGAAAACGACTGGAAATTTGCCCAATTTTTATTCCAGATACAGCAAGAGCACCTTCAGAACCCGTACCTGCAGTAGATACTTCTTCATCCGGGTCTTTGCTTTGATATTCGCTTTCAGAATATAAATAAAAACTCTCACCGTCAGCGGTTCCTTTAGTAAAAGTCATATCTGTGGGGGTTTCTGTAATAGTTTTCTTAATATGAGATTCTGAGGCAGTTATTTTTCCAGATGCTGCATCTAAAAGAGGAATGATCTCGGTCGTATTATCTAAGTGGCTATCTTTGGAAGCAATACATAAATCGGTTAAATCTTTGACTTTAGCCTGAATAGCCCGTTTAGCATATACCTCCATTCCAATAACAGCGGATAGAACTACAGATAAAATCAATACATATTCAGTTAAGCTTTGGCCTTTATTCTTCAAATCTTCCTCTTGTTTTTACCTCACATAGATACAATCAACCCAATAACGCTTAAACCTAAAACCACTACATTTACGGTTTAGTAATTGTTTCAGTTGAATTAAATGTTTGCTCATTTATAGAATGAACTCGACTTCCGGCATATTCATTTTCACCATCACTATCTATGTCTGCATAAACCATATATTCATCAACAGCACTAGAAATAACAACTGTCTTAGTCCCGTTAACGGCTTGCGGATCATATTGATCGCCGACTTGATCAGAAAGTTCCCGAAATCGACCGGAAAAAGCTCTTCTTAAATAAGTTTGCATCCCAAGAACCGCAATAACAATTATTGCGGTTAATGCCGCATATTCTAAAAAGAATCTTCCTTTTTTTAATTTTCCGATCATGCTTGATACCTTCTTGTAGTTAAAAATTGCTTCTCACCATATTTTTTATTCTCTATGTCCATCTTGAGAATAGCCAAAAAAAATATCATCAAGTTAGCATTAATTGTTTCACTCTGCAGCGGCAGTAACTGTTTCGAGTACTGCCCGATTTTGTCCTGTTCTAGATTGGCTAGTGTTTCCACCACCAGTATCAGTTCCATCGGTTGTTACAGTAGTTAGAGATACTTCAGGTGCTTCTAAAGTCTTTGAATAACTATAACTTCCATTTTCATAACTATACTGATCGCCAATACTATCCGAATTCTCCCTAAGACTACCTTCAACTGAGCGCCGCATATACGTACTCATCAGAACAACCGCTCCCACGACTACACCAATTAAAGCAGCATATTCTAAGCTAGATTGACCCTTTCTTAATTTTGTTAACATGCCCCCTCCTTCTTTGTTTTCCAAATAAACTTACGCTTAACATTCTCACATCCCATTATAATTTTTTTATCTAGACACCGTATACCCCATCGTAGAATCACTTTTAGAAGTATTCGCCTTGGTAGCAGTTGCAGCGCCACCGGCAGTAACAGCTTTATTAACTGTATCCACAGATAGTGTATCTGTTTGATTACGACTAAGATAATATGGCTCATACTGATTGGTTGTTGCTAAAGTTCCGCTTACAGAGCCTACATCAACCGTTCCAGTCATGCTGGTAAGTAAATCGGAGCTGTCTTTTTGTCTTGCTTGTAGTGAACGTTTAACGTAAGTCTGCATCGCTACTGCAGCACCTACAATAACCCCAATGAGAATTCCATATTCTACCGTTGATTGTGCGCGTCTTACCCATCTTTTTTTTGATTCAATTAACATCTTTACCTCCTTTTATACTTTTTTATTCTATAGCCCTTTGACAACTCACCTCACTTATTATTTTTTACAGACTAGTAAAATGAGTTTTAAAATCACTTGTCGCATCAGTAAGAACATCACCAGCATCTGTAAAACCCTGCTGTACTCTACCACCAATTAGTTTAGCACCAAGAACAACCGCACCCACAATTGCCGCCAAAATAATTGTATACTCTAAAATGCTTTGCGCCTTTACCCTTCTTTTCATCTTCTCCTCCTTTTTTTTACCGACTTGATTCGTATAATTCCTCCTGGATCACCTTTAACTTGGCATTTACTGAACGTTGAATATAAGTAGTCATTGCAATTAAAGCAGCAGAAATCACACTAAATAACAATGCATATTCCACAATGCTCTGGGCCTTGCTTTTTTTAATCATTTTAATCCCATCCTCCAATAGTAGAATTTTCTAAAGAATCTCCGGCCATAGCTTCTGTCATATCCAAAAAATTACTCTTTAGCGTATTACCCCCATTAGCTAAAAACAATGAGCTAACTAAAGCAGCGACTACAATTGCAAAAAGAATCGTATATTCTAAAACAGCTTGTGATTCTCTTTCTTTAAATAATTGGTTTTTCATTGTTTTACTCATATCTAATAAAAAAACCGGACTGCCTTTTTCTGACGGCAGCCCGGCTATTTCCTATTTAGTTCAAACTCTAATTTACATTTTGTCCAAAATATAAACTATGACTTTTGAACTCTTAACTTTTTGGAACCCGTGGCTTTGCGCTTCGCCTTCGCTTTTTACAAAACTCCAGCAAATTGCCTTTTTCGTCGCCTCCCTTAGGTGACGCTTAAAGTATAACATATAAATTATTAAAAAAACAATTCAAAAAAGCAATTTTTTGAAAACGCTTTCATAATAATAAGTGCCTGATTTTTTAAAGTTTCAATGTTTAAAACAAGGTAAATAATTAAAAATATTCTATAGACTGCTGGAGGACAACTACTTACAAACAATCGTAGTTATTATTTTTTCTGAAATGTTTCTTTAGGCAAATCAATGCCTTTCACACAGATTTCCTCATAAAAAGAAGGAATATACTCGGTGGGATAAAAAGAACCGTTTACAACACCATCATTATCTATACCTTTTTGTCTAAAAGCAAATATATCTTTGAGATCCACGTTCGTTTCACCAACCATTTCGCCAACTTCAGTAATCTGGATAACCTTTCTTGTTCCATCACTTAAGCGAGCTGTATGGACAATTAAATCTAAAGCCGAAGAAATCATCTCCCTAATCGCGCGTATCGGAAGCTCTATACCACTCATTAAAATCATGCTATCCAGCCTCATTAATACATCATGAGTAGAATTAGCATGAATCGTAGACATGCTTCCATCATGGCCAGTATTCATAGCCTGGAGCATATCTAAAACTTCCCCACCCCGGCATTCACCAACCACAATTCTATCCGGCCGCATGCGTAAAGTGTTTTTAAATAAATCTCTTATTGTAATTTGCCCTTTACCTTCAATATTTGGTGGTTTTGACTCTAGCCTTATCCAATGATGATGGTGAAGTTTCAGCTCAGCTGAATCCTCAACAGTAATAATTCTTTCACGATCAGGAATAAACTCGGATAGAATATTAAGAAAAGTAGTTTTCCCAGACCCCGTTCCTCCGGTTACCAAAATATTTTTTCGTGAAGTCACACACGCTTTTAAAAAAGTAGCCATTTCTTGACTTAAGCTATTGTAATCTGTCACTAACTCATTTATTCCGAGCCTTTGTTTGGCAAATTTCCTTATAGTTAAGGTCGGCCCTGTTAAACTTAAGGGTGGAATTATTGCATTTACTCTTGAGCCATCGGGAAGACGAGCGTCAACATAAGGAGAAGATTCATCAATTCTTTTTCCTAAAGGTGCCAAAATTCTTTCAATAACTGTACGCACTTGGGTATTAGAAGTAAATCTTTTACTAGTAGAATAAATCTTTCCCTTTTTTTCTACATAAATTCTATTTTTATTATTAACCATTATTTCTGTAATTTGAGGATCAGCTATTAATTCCTCTAGAGGACCCAAACCCAGGCTTTCATCAACAATCTCATTAATTAATTTCTGCCTAACCTCATAAGAAGAAATAAATCCGCCAGTTTCTTTTGCTAAAATATTACTTAAAATCTTTTCCGCATCTTGCCTTAATTTTCTTGCCTGTTCGACATTTGCATTCATCATGCCAACCGCCATTCGTTTTAGATTCATTTCTTTTATTAGCTGAGAATGTAATTTCTTTTTTAAATCAATAATAATATCCTCTTCTCTTTGTATTTTTACCTCTCTTAACGGTTCCATTAATCCCAACCGGCTCCATAGATCAGTTTTAGTGTCTTCTTTAATAGCACTATCTTTTATCCTTAAGCTAGACAGATCTTTATGGGATATATACATGTCCTCTCTCTTGATGATTACGTCACTTAAAGAACCTATTGCCAAACTAATTCGACTATGTGGTGAATCCAAAACTACAGGAATTCCTCTATTTAAAGCCATGCCCACAGTTTTTCCATCAGAAGGAATAGTACAAATAATCTCTATAGGCAAAAGAAGTTTAATCTCAAAAGCACTTACGCTACCTTTACTTTCTGAACGGTTAATCACTGCTTTTATCATACTTAAAGGAAAACCTAAACTTTGAAGAGTATCTAATATCCATTCTGTTTGATACAATGAAAGAATATCTGGAGTAAGCACTAAAGAAATTACATTAGCAGAATCAAATATCTCGATTAAAATATCAGTAAGATTCAATCCTCCATCAATGATGATGTACTCATAACTGAAAGATTTAAGAGCTTTTAATATGCCCCTTATAGACTCAGCATTTAAATGAGCTACTGCTCTTGAAGATATTGCCGCCGGTAAAAAATGAAAATAAGGATTAATTTGAGTAAAAAAAGTTACCCTTAAGGCTTCTTCATCATTTTTCACCTTATCCCAAACTGATAAAAGATCAACCATTCCCTTTTTAGGCTTAACGCCACACATTTTTGCAATATCCAAAGGGGCTCCCAAGTCTAAATCTAAAAGCAGTACTTTCTTTTTTTTCAAAGAAAGACTTAAAGCAGTATTTACAGACACCGTAGTCTTACCTACACCGCCTTTTGTGCTATAAATTGCAATTGTTTTTGTCATGTTTATTTCGTAGGCTTGTACACTATAGGTATTTCTAAGTTTATCTCTTCTAGACTTATCTTATAGTAATAAAAGGGGGGGTATTTTACTGCTTTAGCCACATTTAAAGCATCTTGGTCAAATATCTTATTTCCCGAAGACTCAGCAATTTTCGCCTGTTTAAGTTTTCCATCGGAAGAAATTTTTAAAGAAATCAGCAAGCTCCCTTCCCAACCACTACTTGAAGCTACTTCTGGATAAGAAATATCCCTTAATATCATCTTTTTAACTGCTAACACATAACTTTGTAGTTCATCTGGGATATGAGATCTATCGTGGTAACGACTGATTTTTTTCTCTAATGTTTCTTCCCGAAACGATTCTTTTATTTTTTTTTGGTTATCTTGACCATCCCGATAAATTATCTTGGGAGAAAGAGTAATGAATAATTCAGTATCGCCCTTCTCGTCAGCTCCCCCGCCTTGAGTAACATTTTTACTCCTAAAGAAGGCACCTAAAATCGGGATATCAGCTAACCAAGGAAATTTTTTTAAATCCTCTTGAGTTTTCTGTTTAATCAATCCACCAATAGCTAAAATTTCGTTATTTCTTAAAGAAAGCTCCGTAGTAACATTTCTTTTAGTAAACGGATAAGCTGATGCAGTTATATTGTCACTGCCTCCCAGCTGTTGAAGGCCAGCTTCATCAACCTCTGTTACCTCCACAGAAAGTAAAATATCTATCTTATCACCGTCAACTACTTGCGGACTTATTTTTAACTTAATCCCGTATTCTTTATATTCAATATTAGTACCCGGAGTTTCACTGCTACCGGAAGCCTCGGTGGTCATTATCGGAATTTCTCCTCCTACTAAAAGCTCAGCTTCTTTACCACTACGACAAGCAAGCCGTGGCCGAGAAAGCACCTTAGCCTTCCCTTCGTTAATTAATAACCTCAAAGTTCCAGAGAACTTATCTCGATCCCATGACCTAATCGGAAAAAGTCCGCCAAAAGGTAGCCCTGATGTGCCAAGAGAAGAATTTATTTCACTAAAAGTTATCGAGCTGGGAAGTTCAAACCCTAAGTTTCTTCCTTTTCCTTTTTGAAATTCAAGAATTTGAACAGAAATCTCAACCATTGCGTCCTCTGGTTTTATTTGTACAAGGTTAACTGTCTTATCCTTTAAATCTCCCAACGCTAAAAAAATTCTTTCTATATCCACCTCATCTTTAACATCACCCAAAAGAAAAACCTTTTCCTCATTCTCCATAGTTTTCGTCTTAATATTCGAAGATCCAATTTTTTTTAGAATATCATCAATCCGCTTTTTTATTTTCTCCACATCTTCGGCTAAAACTTTAACATCAAGATTATGCTCACCAAGATTATCCTTCCAACTAATCTTAGCCTCCCCTTTTTGTTTTCCACTTAAAAGCATTTCGTTATTACCAACCCTTATCACATCAACTACTTCCGGCTTATCGATAACAATCCTTTCCGGAACAGAAACAGAAACAGATTCCATCTGCCCCTGGTAAATAACAATTTCTTCTCGTTCAGACAAAGAAAAGCCTATTAACGGTAAGCAAACAATCAGCAAAAAAATAATAATAAAAATATTAATCTTTTTCATCACTCTGATATATAAACTGAATCTCTATTTTCCCCCCGATAAATTTCTACGCTTTTAGCTTTAACCGGTGTATGCTTATCTTTAATATCTTGAGAAGGAATAAGTGAATTTATATAGCTAAAAAGAGTTTCCCAGCTTGCCGGCGAAATCTGCTCTATTTTGGCATCAGCAGGAGAGCGAATAACTAACCTCAATCTTCCTTGCTCATTAACAAAAGAAAGTAAGCTGGCATCTTGTGAACTTAACGCTAATGTAATTAATGGAGATGGCGCAATTTTTTCACTAGTTCTTTTTTGGACTCCCCAGCCCCACCCTGAAGATGATTGCCCTTGATCCTGTCTAGCTGCCAATTGCCCGCCTACCGCAATCACTAACACATTTTGGAAAATAGGAATATTAACCATTTGTACAGTCTGAGTTCCATCAGCACCCTGTGTAGGGGTAGGCAATAAAGCAATAACATCAACGTAATCCCCCGGGACAATCATTCCTGCTAATCCCATTATGCTATCTACGCTTATAGTTATTGCTCTTTTTCCTACTGGGGTTGCCATTGCTAAAGATCTAGCCATAGTTGTTTTTGTATTTATTAATTTACTTAGGGTAATTTGTTCTTCTTTTTTAATCGGAACCGCTGCTTTCATCCCAACGGCTTTAGCTAAAGAAGTAACCGCCTGCGGCTCAACATATTTATTCGGAATTATTTTTGTACTCAGTACATTTGCATTTAAAATAGAACCTTTCTCTATGTCCTCATCCGCAATGAATACAGTAACTAAATCTTTGTACTTTTCTACAAATGCTTTTTCTAACTCCTTAACATTTTTTTGGCGTTCACCTCTTAAATATAGGTTAAGAAATACTATTGCCATAATGCTCAAAACTACCCCAATGATTAAACTGATTTTCTTTTTTTCCATATTTAAATTCTATCTGCTTCTATTTCAATAACTGAATTACGTGATAAATTACCTACCAAATCATTTATCATTTTTTGCCGTTTAGATATAGTTAAAAGAGTTTTAAGATCATCCCGCATGTCGCTAAGAGTTCTTCGTTTTCCCCCTAACTTAGATTCAATCTTAACAATATAATATCCTTCGGGTCCTTTAAAAAAATTACTTGCCTGCCCAACATCTAACATTTCAGAAAAAACTATTTCATCAAATTCTTTAGATTTATCCCCCGGCTTGATTATACCTAAATCTCCTCCATTTTTAGCGCTATCGACAATGGAATACTGCTGAGCTAAAAACGAAAAATCATTTCCCTGTAATAATTTAATCAATAAATCCTTTGCTTGAGATTGACTTTTTACGACAATTTCTTTTACTCTTCTCTGCTCCGCCTCTTTTTTATATTCATCCGGCAATTTGTTGTAATATTCCTCAATCTCACCAAAACTGACACTTATTTTTTCCATCTCTTCTTGCATCAGCTGAAAAACCAACATTTGCATTTTAGTTTTTTCAATAACTTTACGAACTTCCGGCATACGATCTAATCCTCTGTTTAAGGCTTCCTTATACAAAAGAACCCGCTGGACAAGTTCATTCTTAAGATAATTAAGCTTTTCCTCAGAGGTAGTTATTTTTGATTCCTGTTGCTCTAAAGGAATTTCGGCATTATATCGTTCGATTTCTTCATCTAAATCCTCTAAAGTTATTGGATACCCGTTAACTTTAGCGATTATAATACCATTAACAAAAGGCCTTTCTAGGTCATTTTTGGGATTTTTTTTAACTGATTTGTCAAAAAAAGAAAAATTATCACATCCAATAAAAGAAAAAACAAGTAAAATGGATAAAACACAAATTTTTAGTATTGCCTTTTTCACTTTACTAAAATTATTGATTGATAATAAATACTACCATCTAAATCCACAATTGACTTATTGCAATAAGTCTTCATTAATAATAACTTTGGCATTTTGCTTAGACGTATTAACTAAATTATCAATTCCTTTATTTTCTTTATCAATCTTTAAGACTCTACGAATTTCTTCCTTTATCTCAACAAGTGGAGTAGCTTTACCTTCTTTTCTATCTTCTAATTTTACGATATAGTAGTTCTTATCCTCACCTTTAAATATACTGGATATCTCTCCTTTTTCTAAAGCGGTCACTATTTCCCAAAACTTATAAAATTTTTCCTTTTCGTCATAAACAATATATCCCAGGTCACCCCCATTGTCCTTGGAGGAAGATACGGAGTGCTGGCTAGCTAAAAGAGAGAAATCTTCACCTTGAAGGATTCGAATATATAGGTCCTTGGCTTCCGAGTCACTGTTAACTGCTATTTCTTTAACTCTAACTTCTTCGGGGCTTTTGAAATAATCTTTGTTTTGCGAATAAAAATTCGTAATTTCCACATCAGTTACATCCATATTTTTTACAGTATCCGCTATAAGACTCTGCGCTAAAAGAGTTTGCTTGTACCCTTCTAGAGCCTCTTGCACATCACTTTTTTTATCAAACCCTTGAGACTTTGCCTCTTCGGACAAAAGCACCGCCTTCACTAATTCATCAAGAACACGCTTTTTAAATTCATAATCATTAACATCTAAATTTTGCTGTTTCGCTAAAGGCTCTAAGGTTTGCAATCTTTTCTCAAAATCTCCTAAGCCAATTTTCCAATTATTAACTTGAGCAAGAAGTGGGCCTTCTATTCCTTTTGTATTGTTGATAACCGTTTCTTTCTTTGGTTTTAATATTTTCTCTACACTGTCACAGCCAGACAATAAAAATAAACAGACAACACTTACAACAATGATACTTTGATACTGTTTCATTTTGACCTCCTTGCTAGAGTTATTATTTAATATAAGTTTAACAATATAAAAGTACTTAATCAAGTATTTTTTTGGTAAATTTTATTTAGCTCCCTACATCTTCAAACTACAATATGCCTTATTTTTAATAATACGTATTATTAAATTAATGTTTACTTTTAAATACATTTAGCTACAATATTAAATTATGGATAAAATAAAAATTGTTTTAGACACTAGCCTTTTTGTAAACCCTGACTCTCGTTTTGTGTTTGGAAACACTCCGAGAAACGCTTTAGAAAGTTTTTTAGACCAGCTAAGCGAGAAACAACATATTTCATGCCATATTCCTCCTTCGGTATACACAGAATTAATGAAATTTATCGAGGATACACTTCCGGTAAAAAAAACTATTCTGCTTGACAAGCGCCCCCCCTCCTCTTATCAGTCTTCAATTCCCGCTTTGTTTGTTTATGAGCTTATTGAGGAAATGCGTATGCGAATTAATAAAGGTTTGCGAATCGCTGAAAAATATAACCGAAAAGGATTAAACACAGAAAAAAAAGAAGAAAAAGAAATCATCAAAACTTTAAGACATGAATACCGAATAGCTTTGCGTGAAGGAACAATCGACAGCAAAGAAGATTTTGACCTAATTTTATTAGCTAAAGAATTAAATGCTTATCTTTCTACCTCTGACAATGGCTTAATAAAATGGGCCCAAAAATTAGGAATTGCTTGTTTAAATTCTCAAGAACTAAAAGAAATGCTTATAAAATATTAATTTTTATCTATAGTTGCTTCCTTAAGGAATAACTATCTATGTATCTTTTGGAGATTTTTCTTTTTCCTTTTCTTCTTTATTCTTGTATAGCAATTTCCAGGGATGCTTTTTAATGTCTAAGGTAAACTCTTCCAGATTTTTAGAAGCAGATTCTAAATTTAACACCATTTGGGAAATAGTATTTTTGCTATCTTCAACAACATAATTCAAGTTAGACGTTAATTCATTTACCTGCTTAGTCAAGTTATCAACATTCTTCATTATTGTTCCTATATCCGTGCAAGGTTCTCCTTTGATAAGGGCGCCGGGATTAACTAATTTTTTGCCTTCTAGAGAACTTATTTGCAAGCATTGTTCTCCCATAAATCCTATAGACTTAATAGAAATTTTTGGATTCTCTCTGATTTCTACCCCATTGTTAAGATAGACCGTTAACTTAACTTTTGTTTTATCGGCAATATACACTGACTCTATGTTTTCTACCTTACCCGCATCTACTCCATTTAATAACACCGAAGCCTCTTTTTCCAATCCAGATATATCTTCAAAAATCACATAAATATGGTATCCTTTCTTTTTAAAATTTACTTTGTTAGTTCTAATAGTAATAGCTGCAAGACCAAAGACACAAATTAAAAAAAATAAACCCACTTTAAATTCATTACCGTATTTTTTCATACATTACCTCCTAAAAACAAAATTATATTTCCCTATCGTTTTTTAACCCTGCTATGCCACTATTACTTAAAACCTAAATATTCAATATTTCCTTAATATCTATTTCTTCTTTAAAAAAATCTATCGGCCCTTCATGATTACCGCTGATAAATTGTTTAAGATAGGGGTTCTTGCTTTTTTTAATTTCACTAAGCGTACCAGTTTCAATTAACGCACCTTCGTGGATCATAGCAATCCTGTCTGAAATTTTAAATACGCTTTGCATATCATGAGTAACCACTACAGATGTAATTAAAAGTTTCTCGCTTAAATCTTTAATAAGTTTATCGGTAACTCCCCCAACTACCGGATCAAGCCCGGATGTCGGCTCATCGTAAAATACTATTACTGGATCTAGAGCTATAGCTCGAGCTAATCCAACTCTTTTTTTCATTCCTCCCGAAATCTGAGAAGGATAATAGCTTTCGTACCCCTTAAGACCGACCAACGAAAGCTTCATTCTGACAATAATTTTTATAATATGATCGGCAAGACGTGAATGCTCCTTCAAAGGCAAAGAAACATTTTCTTCTACCGTTAAAGAATCAAGAAGTGCTGAATACTGAAAAAGCATCCCGAATGTTTTTCTTGCCTCGTCTAATTTTCTGTTAGATATTTTTGCAATATCCTCCCCGTTAACTAATACTTCTCCTTTGTCTGGTTTTATAGCACCGGTCATTAATCTTAAGAGCGTGCTCTTTCCAGAACCGGAACACCCCATAATAACAAAGGTTTCGCCCTTGTAAATATCCAAGCTGACATCATTAATAACCTTTCTATTTTGGAAAACCTTACTTACATTTTTTAAGGAAATTATCGCTTGTTTTTTACCTGCCATGCTATACTCCAGAAAAATAAAATATTGCTGTTAATACACAATCAGCGAGAATGATTAAAATAAAACTCAAGACAACACTCTGGGTTGTTGCTCTTCCAACGCCTTCAGCCCCACCTTTAGTATTAAGACCTTCATAGCAACCAACCAGCGCAATAATCAAAGCAAACACAAACGATTTAGCAACTCCAGTGTAAATATCTTTGAGTGCTAAAAATTTAAATCCTGTTTGAATATATAATTCTGGCTTAATATTTAAACTATATACGCCCACAATAAATCCACCGAACATTCCGGCAATATTTCCTAAAACTGTAAGGCAAGGCTGCATAAAAAAAAGAGCAATAAACCGCGGAGCCGCCAAAAAACGAACCGGATTAATTGCCATTATTTCTAAAGCCTCAATTTGCTCACTTACTTTCATTGTCCCTAGCTCAGCAGCAATGGATGACCCTACTCTTCCGGCAATAACTAATGCTGTCAACACCGGACCTAGTTCCCGGCACAAAGAAACAGCAACTAAAGATGCCACGTAGATAGTTGCTCCCATTTGCTCTAGTTGATATGCTGATTGCATTGCCAACACCATACCTGTAAAAAATGTTACGAAAAAAACGATTAGTGCTGACCGTACACCGACAAACATCATTTGATAAAAAACAGTACGAACATGAATTAGCTTCCCACAAAACGGAGCAATAACTATCCAATAAACGATATCTAATAAAAGAGCAGTTAGCCCGACTGCCTCCTTAATAGAATTAATGATCATTCTACCAATTGAAGAAACCATTAAAAATCCTCCACGGCCATATCTTCGTTATCACATATTTTAAACAATTTAAATAACCTCGTTACCTCAAAAATGCCTTTTACTTTTTCATCTAAATTGCAAATTCTCAAGTTACCACCGATTTTTTTAAGCCGCTGTAAGAGCTCAATTAGAGTTGCCAACCCTGAGCTATCAATATAGGGAACCTCTTTAAAATCCACAATTACTTTTTTTACATCACCCTGGGTACAACTTTCAAAAGCCTTACGCAACACGGGAGAATTACTTAAATTCACATCTCCCTTAAGACGGTAAATGAGCATTTCTCCTTTCCTGTCTTCAGTTATTTTCATTTTCTACCTCCATGCTTAATTATCACACAAAAATTACTAAATAAAAGAATTTATCCTATTAACGCTGCACCCAAACCCTGAGATTATACCCATCTGATTCATTCTTCTTGTTTCCTGTGCGTATTTAAATATTTTACCATTACTATTCGGCTTCCGCCCTTAGAAAATTTTACTTTATCCATACATTGTTTTATTAAAAAAACTCCGCGACCAGATAGTTTTTCAATATTCCTGTCTTCAATAGAAGAAGTAGTATTTTCACTATTAAATCCTTTCCCTTCATCTTCCACCTTGACATACAGACAATCATTATCGATATACGCTTCCACAAGCACTTTCTTTTTCTTATCCGCTTTATTTCCATGTTGAACAGCATTAATCAGCGCTTCCTCTAAAGATAAACGTACATCAAATAAAACTTTATCATCTACATTTAGTGATTTTATTTTTTCTAAAATGCTACTAGAAAATTTTCCCACTCCTACCAATAACAACTTACTTCTTTTTTTAAATAACATGGTCAGCCGCTCATCTTAATTAAACACACCATCAATAAATTTTCCACAAGAAGGACAATGACTGTTCTCAATAATATTTTCGGCAACATTAAACCCGTACCTTCTAACTAATAGAACATTACAGGCAGCACAACAAGTATTATTTTTGTTTTCTGTGTTGCCTAAATAAACATAATCTAATCCGGATAATTTCGCTTGCTTAAACGCATCATCCAAAACATCTAACGAGGTCGCCTTATAATCTGTAAAATGATACTCTGGATGGAATCTACTAATATGCCAGGGAATTTCCTTCCCGATGCTAACTATAAAATCAGCAATTTGTCTCAGCTCTTCTAAAGAATCATTACACTTTGGAATAACTAAAGTAGTAACTTCCGTCCATACATTATTTTCCTTCAAACACTTAATTGTTTCTAATACTGGCTTTAGGTGTCCATGGCAATTTTTAACGTAAAAATCATCATTAAAACTTTTCAAATCAACATTAACCGCATCTAAATAAGGAATAATCTGCGCTAAAGCTTCTTGGGTAATAAATCCATTGGTAATTAAAACATTTTTGATCCCTTCTTCTTGCGCTAATTTAGCAGTTTCATACATATATTCAAAAAACACAATTGGCTCTGTATAGGTATAAGCGATGCTTTTACAATTTTCCTCTTTGGCACATTTGACAATATGCTCTGGCAAAACATCGCTTACTAAAGATAGAATATCTGCTTGGAAATCTTGAGAAATCTGCCAATTTTGACAAAAGCCACACTTAAAATTACACCCTGGCGCTGCAACAGAATATGCTTTAGTTGCGGGAAAAAAATGATATAGAGGTTTTTTTTCAATTGGATCAATATTCTGGGCAACAGCTTTTGAATAATTAAGTGTATTTAATACTCCATTGTTATTTTTCCTTACCCGACAAATGCCTGCCAGCCCAGAGGCAATTTTACAAGCATGAGGACAAAGACAGCAAAGAACTGTATTATTTTCCAACCGATTATACAACATTGCTTCTCTCATAAATTTATTGATTGAAGTTTATGTTTTTTTGCTACTTGGGTTAAAAATTAACTTTCTTAGAAGCCGGATATTCTTCCAGCCGAGCCAACAAATAAATAAAATCAGACAATCTATTCAAGTAAACAATCATATTAATATTGTTTATCTTTTTTTTCCCCACTAAAACCACTATCTTTCTTTCTGCCCTTCTGGCTACACTCCTGGCAATATCTAGCATACTGGAAGAAAGATTTTTCCCACTTAAACAAAATTTTTTTCCGGAAAACACATTTTGTTTTTCTATGCTTTTTATTAAATTTTCGATATATTTTATTTGTAAAGTCCCAATATTTATTTTAGAATTAACTATTTTTTTGCTTCCGCAAGAGATTTCAGATCCTACCAACAACAAATCTTTTTGTACTACTTCAATAATTCTTTTTACTTTTTTTCTCTTGGCAATACTTTTAGCCGCACCTAAGTAAGAACTTAGCTCATCAATCTCTCCACAGGCTTCAACCAACACATGGCTTTTGCTAACTTTTCTGCCATTATACAGAAAAGTTTTTCCTAAGTCGCCCTTTTTTGTAACTATGCTCATATTGCTTATTTTATAAGACTCATCGCTTCCTGCCGAGTCTTTGAGTTCGTACGAAATACTCCCCGAACAACAGAAGTTACGGTTGAAGCTCCTGCTTTTTTAACACCACGCATTGACATACACAAATGCTCGGCTTCCACAACGACCATAACCCCTTTAGGTTTCAATCTTTTCATAATAATACCCGCTATTTCTGTAGTAAGTCGTTCCTGAACCTGTAATCGTTTGGCTAGTACATCTACCACCCGGGCAATTTTGCTTAACCCAGTGATTCTTTTATCCGGAATATAAGCAACATGAACTTTCCCGATGAACGGAATCAAATGATGTTCGCATAGACTATGGAGTGGAATATTCTTTAAAAGAATAATCTCGTCATGCTTTTGCTCTAAAATAATATTTATCTCCTCGCCAGCATCCTTAAACTGACCTTGAAGAATTTCTTCATACATTTCTGCTACTCTTTTAGGGGTAGCGGCTATATCCTTGGCTTTTACATCAGCTCCTACCGCCTCTAGAATCATTTTGACTGCTTTTTCTATTTTTTTCTTATCCACTTTAATCCTCCATTAATTTAATATTTCTTTATAATTGTATGTTTTAGTCTTTTACTTGCCGATACAAAATCTTGAAAATATTTTCTCTAGCACTTCTTCAGAAACAACTTCTCCACATATCCGGCTTAAGTCATCTAAGCACTCCTTTAAAGTTAAATCCACAAAATCAATAGTGTACTTTTGCTTTAAAAACATTGTAATTTGCTCAAGCCTTTCTTTCAGTCTTTCCAAGACTTCCTGCTGATAATAATTTAAGAATAAAATACTTTCCCGGTCAAACCCCCGTTTGTATACTTTATTATAAACTACTTTTTCTAAATTTCCTAAACCAATATTTTTCAGCACACTGATTTTTATCTTTTTCTCTTTTATACCTGCTATTTGGTTTAATACTTCCTTTCTGGCAATATCAATCTTATTAACTAGTAGAATTGTATTCTTTTCTTTTATTTTATCCAAAAGGAAAAAATCATCCTTATCTAATTTTCGAGAAGCATCTAGAACTAAAATTACTAAATCAGCCTTTGTAAACGCTTGGAATGTTTTTTTTAATGCTTTTTTAGTAATTATATCTTTTGGCTCTAAAATTCCAGCAGTATCATACATCCTTAATAAAACTCCCTGGATGTTTATCTCTGACTTAATAACATCCCTGGTAGTTCCTTTTTGCCTGCTAACAATCGCTCTCTCCTCCTTAAGAAAATAATTAAACAGGGTAGATTTTCCAGCATTAGCTTTTCCACAAATAACACAGCGAAACCCTTCCTGAATATACCGTGCCTTACAGCTTCCTTTTAAAAATTTATCTACTTTCATCTTGATTTCTTTTATTTTCTTGCCTAGCATCGAATAATGAATTCCTGCTTCGCTTTCCGGAAAGTTAAGCACGCCTTCTGTTTCGATAAATAATTCTTTTATTTCTTGTTTAAGCACCAGCAATTTATTCGTTGATTCTCCTTTTATCTGAGAAGATGCCAATGTCAATGAATCAGCTGTTTTTGCCTCAACAACGCTCAAAACACCTTCTACCTGTAGTAGGTCAATTCTTCCACTTAAAAACGCTCTATATGTAAACTCTCCCGGCAAGCTTAATCGAGCTCCTTGTTTTAACATTATTTCTAAAATTTTATTTACTGAAGCAGATCCTCCATGAGCAGAAACCTCTACAACATCTTCCCGGGTATAAGAATGCGGCTTACGCATAATACTCACTAATACCTCATCAATAATCTTTTCTTTTTCCTTTATCCTTTTTCCTTTATCATTTATCATTTTTTGTTCATCGACAATCCACCCATAATGCAGCGTGTGTGTTTTTGCCTTGCAAATATTTTTATTTCTTGCCGGTTTAAACACCTTTCCAATAATTGGTAATGCTTTCTTACCAGACAACTTGATAACCGCTAAAGCTGATCGAGAAGGAAATGTAGCAATTGCCACAATCGTATCGTTTACATCGTATCCTTTAATATTTAATTTACTCATATATTGCACCTTGCTAGAATCCTTTTGGCTTCACTAACTAAAAACACAGATCCACTGATTAAGATTAAGGAATCTTTATCAGCTATTTTTCCAGCTACAGAAAAAGACTCCTTTACGTCGTTAGCAATAAATGCTTGTTTTATTCTGCACTTACTTCTAATGTTCTCTGGGCTTTGTGCACGCGAATTATGAAATTTAGTAATAACTATACTATCATATCTTATTAATTTAAGCATTGCCACCGGATCTTTATCTTGAGAACAAGCAAAAACTAAAATAATCTTTTTTTTGGGAAAATAAACATCTAAACTATTTTGCAATGTTAAAAAAGAAGAACAATTGTGTGCAATATCCATAACCACCAATGGCTTTTTTTTGAAAATCTCGAATCTCCCCTCTAGCGTAACTTCAGACAATCCTTGCCTTTCCCTTATTCTCTGTTTAATTATCCCAGACTTATTCAATAAATGAGTAGCAGCTAAAGCACAACAAGCATTCTCAATTTGGTGCTCTCCTTTAAGCTTAATTTGTAAATTTTTTATTTTTTTGCCCTGAAATTGGAAATCAAATAGTGTAAAGTTATTTTTAATTACAATATTTGATGATTTAAAATCACGTCCGTATATAAACAACGGAGCATTATTCCTGCGGCTCTGACAAACAATTATTTTTTCTACAGAGCTTCTTTGTTTAGCGCTAATTACCGGAATACCATTTTTAATAATTCCCGTTTTTTCTAAAGCAATATCACTTAATCGTTTTCCTAATTTATCTGTGTGGTCATAACCCACATGCGTAATAACTGAAACTCGAGGGTTAACGATATTAGTTGCATCTAATCTTCCTCCTAGCCCTGTTTCTAAAACAGCAAATTCTAGCTCTTTATTTAAAAAATATTTTAAGGCAATTGCCGTATATAATTCAAAAAAAGTTGGCATTCCTAAAGTCTTAGAAAATTTAATTTTTTTTATTTTTTTCTTTATCTTTCCTACAATTTCTACTACATCGTTTTTAGAAATCATTTCGCTGATTATTTTTTTCTTTAATCCTCTATTCCTTAACTTATAGCTACAATCTGTAGATCTCAAACCGTAAGCTATCTTTATTCTCTCTCGAAAATCAAATATATGAGGTGAAGTGTAAAGACCTGCCTTGTGCCCAGAAGATGCAATCAAGCATGCACAAATATGCGCTGTAGACCCCTTTCCTTTGGTGCCAGCAATATGAACAATATTTAATTTTTCGCAAAAAATATCCAGATGTTTAAACAGCAATTTAACTCTCTCTATCTTTAAGTCGCTATAAGAAAAATTTAAACACTTTTCGTGATTTATAAAAGAACCAAGATATTTTTCAACTTGATGATAATTCATTTATTATATAGCTATTTAATAGAAACTACTTGTAGTAATAAATATTACAATTATTCGACTGTTATTTATTAACTCAGCCAAATCCATGTTTAATGATTTACTTTGATTCAATGACGAAAATGGCGAATGCCTGTAAAAACCATGCTAATGCCTAATTTATCGCACATATCTATGACTTCCTGATCTTTGATCGATCCTCCGGGCTGGATTATTGCCTTGATTCCTTTTTTATAAGCTACTTTTATCGAATCTGGTTTCGGAAAGAATCCATCCGACGCTAATGTAGCAAGCTTTAAAGAGCCGGTTGCTTTTTGAATTGCTATTTTAACTGCACCCACTCGAGAAGGTTGCCCCCCTCCAATTCCGAGAACTGAACAATTTTTAGCTATAACAATCGCATTAGACTTAACCATCTTCACTACCTTCCAAGCAAAAATAAGATCTTTTAATTCTCGGGAAGTAGGCTTTCTTCTAGTAACTACTTTTAATTTATTTTTGTCTAAACCCACAACATCCTTCCCTTGAATAAGACATCCGAATAAAGTTGTTTTTACATTAGGTGTGCTTATTTTTTTTGTCACATCAATTTCTATAACCCTCATATTTTTCTTCGTGGAAAATATCTTCAGCGCTTCACGCGAATAGGCAAAAGCCACTATACATTCTTTAAACTCGCTTTTAATAATTTGCCGAGCAGTTTCCTTATCTACTTTTTTATTCAGGCTAATTACTCCGCCAAAGCTAGATAGCTTGTCACAACAATAAGCTTTTTTGTATGCCAAAGATAACTTTTTATCTACTCCTACCCCGCAAATAGAAGCATGTTTAACGATTGCTGCTGCTGGATGAGTAAACTCATTTACCTGCTGAATAGCTGTATCTAAATCTAAGAAGTTATTATACGATAGCTCTTTACCCTGAAGTTGCTTGAATTTTAAACTGCCTCCTTCAGCTAATTTATATAGCGCGCTTTTCTGATGCGGATTTTCTCCATAACGCAAAGAATGCGTTTCTTCTAAATTCCAAGTTAAGATGTTTTTACCTTTGAAGAAATTGTAAATAGCATTATCGTATTCTTTAGTCGTATAAAAAGCATCTTCTGCCAGTGTTTTAAGAGTTTCATTAGAGATAAACCCTTTATTCTTCTTAAGCTCTTCTAAAATCATCTTGTATTGATGCGATTGACTTAAGCTAGCAACATTTTTGAAATTTTTAGCCGCTGCACGCAACATTGAAGGACCACCAATATCGATATATTCAATCATTTCATCATGGCTTAAATTATCTTTTATCTTTTCAACAAAAGGATAAAGGCTCACTACAACCATATCAATCGGCTGAATCCCTAGCCCTCTTATTTCTTCGATATGCAGTGGATGTTTTTTATTGGCTAAGATTCCCCCAAATATTTTTGGATGAAGAGTTTTGACCCTTCCAGAAAGTATCTCCGGAAAAGAAGTTAAACTGGCAACATCTTTGACCACTAATCCACTTCTTCTTAATAATTTCGCTGTTTTCCCAGTAGAAATTATTTCAATATTTAATCCAGCTAATTTTTTGGCAAAATCAACTATCCCTTTCTTCTCCCAAACACTTATTAACGCTCTCCTAATTTTTAACATATACTATACCTTTTTTTTATTTCTAACCCCACCTAAATTCTGATCACTATAATTATTCTCTCAACCTCTGTAATCATTCCCAAAATCACTGTAATCATTTTTTAGACATTAAACCGAATCTCAATAATATCTGCCTCCTGCATTAGATAATCTCGGTCAACAATTTTTACAAACCCACGAGACTTTGCTTCAGCAATATTAAAAAAATCATCTAAATGCTGGCAGCTAACAACTTCTCCTTTGATAAATCCTCTTTTTAAATCGCTGTGAATTTTACCGGCTGCTTCTAAAATATTTTCCCCTTTTTTAACACTCCACGCATGTACTTCTTTTTTGCCGGCAGTAAAAAATAAAATTATCTCTGCCTTACATAAAAGATCACTTAGCAGCTCATTTATGTGTATATCTTCTGAAGCATTCTTTTCAACAGCAGGCTTTAGAGTAACTAGCTGTAGCGTTTTTAATACTTCTTTTTCTTCTTCGGAAAAACTTACCTCGTTCAATAAAGATTCTGTCTCTAATGCCTCTTGAGCTTTCTGCAATATTTTTTTTTCATTTTCATCATCTGACTTTATAACCCTTTTCTCTATCTTTTCTAAATCAATTAAAACAAAGTCTAATCTTTTTTCTTTATCAAAAACTACTGCTTCACACCGATCAATATCTGTATCTAAAAATTCTACTACATAAGGGGTTACTACTTTTGGTGAAAATTTTTCCACTAATTTATTAAAATAATTATTCTTGTACTTGTACTTTCCCGGCTCAATATTTAACCCAAAATTATATATTTTCATTATTTCTCCTAAGTGATATTTGTCTGTTTTTACAAAATATTAAACAACTAAAAAATTATTCTTCCGTTTTCTTTATTTTTTCTACAAGTCCTTGAGCAATCCGAGATGGAACAATCTCGTAGTTAGAAAAACTCATTGTATAGCTACCCCGGCCTCCGGTAACTGAACGTAAATCAGAAGTATACTTGAACATTTCCGCTAAAGGAACATGGGCTTTAACAACTTCATTCTTGCCTTTCGACTCCATACCCATGACCCTACCTCTACGGCTATTAATATCGCCGGTAATTTGCCCCATTACTTCCTCCGGAGCAACTACTTCTATATTCATGATCGGCTCAAGTAATACACTTCCTGTTTGTTTAAACGCATCTTTCAAGGCCATTGAAGCGGCAATCTGAAAAGCCATATCTGACGAATCAACCGGATGATATGATCCATCAAACAAGGTTACTCGGACATCCGTTATCGGATAGCCGGCTAAAAATCCTTCAGCCATTGCCTTGCGAATTCCTTTCTCTACCGAAGGAATAAAATTACGTGGGATTGCACCTCCGACAATTTTATTTACAAACTCAAATTTACACCCTCTCTCTAAGGGTTGCACAATAATTGAAACATCGCCGTATTGTCCTCTCCCACCTGTTTGTTTCTTATATTTATGAGATACTCTTACTTCCTTAGTAATGGTTTCAAAATAAGGAACCTTCGGTGTTCCTAGCTCCACATTAGCTTGATATTTTCTCTTCATCCTTTCAATAATTACATGGATATGTAATTCGCCCATACCTGAAATTATTAACTCCTTAGTTTGAGCATCACGCGACACACTGCAAGTAGGATCTTCACTTGTTAACCGGGTTAACACTGAAGATATCTTATCCTCATCCTGTCTGGTTTTTGGTTTGACCGAAGCCGAATAAGCAGGTGAAGGAAACTCTAACTTCGAAAATTCTACAAGACGAGATCTGACACAAATAGTATCAGATGTTTGTGTATCCTTTAGCTTAGCCACTGCAACAATATCCCCCACACAAACTCCTTCCTGAGCAACCTGCTGTTTTCCCTGTAAAGAATAAATCTGGCCAAACTTTTCTTTATGCTCTTTGCTAAAATTAAAAAAATCAGCATTTGAATCTATTTTTCCAGAAAACACCCGGATAATATTAAGCTGGCCCACGAACGGATCAATCACAGTTTTAAACACTTGTCCACAAAATGGTGAATCTATCTTTGGCTCAACAATTACTTCTTTTCCTTCTTTATCTTTGGCCTTCCTAGGTGATGATTCTCCCACTGAAGGCATTATTTCAGAAATAAATTCAAGTAAAATATCTATCCCTAATTCTTTAATCGCTGAACCGCCAATTACCGGAAAAATCCGAGAACTAATAACTGCTTTTTTAAGAGATGGAATTATTTCCTCTGCCGCTAAAGAGCCTGTGTCTAGGTATTCTTCACAAAGAACATCATCGCTTTCTGCAATTGTTTCCATAGCTTTATTATACAAAACAGCATCCTTATCTTTGTGTTTTAAAATATTTATTACTGAGTTTTCTTCTGGAATACAAAAGCTAATTGCGCTTTTTGTTAGGTTGTCTCTTATATCTTTTACTATATGGTTAAAATTAGTATTTTCTTTATCCAGCTTATTAACAAAGAATAAACAAGGAATATTCTCTTTCCTTAGTAGCGCCCATGTTTTTTCTGTCCCAATACCTATTCCCTCTACAGCATCTACCACCATAATCGCAAAATCAACAGCCCGAACACCAGAAACAACCTCTCCAATAAAATCCAGATACCCAGGAGTATCTATAAATTGTAACGCAATAGTTCCTTTATATTTAGTACCCAGAACTGCTAAATTAATCGAACTTTTGCGATCTTTCTCATCATCCTCATAATCACTAATCGTCGTTTGATTATCTACTCTTCCTAACCGACTGGTAGCGCCAGTTTTAAATAAAATACATTCCGCCAAAGATGTTTTCCCTGATTGAGCATGCCCGCATAAAAGAAAAGTTTTTTTATTCATGACATCACTGTTCATGTTTACTCCTCCTTAATGATCCGCCTTAGACGGAGAATTGATTCCGCCAAGATGTTCTAAAGCTATCGTTGAAAATTTGCAGCATCTTTACTGTAGCGGAATATACTAACAATTAAAGCATTATTTTAATATCTATTTTCAAGATTTATTAAGCCTGTGCAATTTAGTTATTTCTTATTAATTAAAAAACTGCTTCCCACTTTCAAAACTAATCATTTTTGCCCAGATTAACAGATAAAAAGAAAATAAAGATGTATTTTTATTATATTAAAAATACATCCTTTAGTCAATGTAGAGATCCTGTTTTTTTACATTTTTTAAATGATTGAACGACAATAGCTTATATAATATTTATATAATAATCATAGCATCCCCAAAGCTAAAAAAACGAAATTTCCTTTCTTGGGCTACCTGATAGCTCTTATTAATTAATTTAAGCCCGCAAAAAGTCGCCATCAATATTAGATTTGTAGAGCAAGGGGTATGGAAATTAGTGATCACCATGTCCACTACTTTAAATTTATATCCGGGAACAATATAGTAATCAGTTTCTCGGGAAAAAGGCTTTACTTCAAATGTTAATCCAGAACCTTTAACTGCCGAACTTTCTAAAGCTCTGATTGCAGTAGTTCCTACGGCGATAACTTTTCCGCCATTATTTTTAGCAGCATTAATTTCATCTGCTACATTTTTCGAAATGCTCAAATATTCAGAATCCATATCATGATTTCTAATATCAGCACACTTTACCGGACGAAAAGTAGCTAAACCGCAATGCAATGTAAGATAAACAACTCTCACCCCTTTTTCTTTTATCTTCCTTAGCAACTCTTTGGTAAAATGCAATCCTGCAGTAGGAGCGGCAACTGATCCGTCTTTCTGAGCGTAAATAGTTTGATACTCGGATAAATCTTTCACATTCTGCTTAATATAAGGAGGAAGAGGGACTTCTCCTTCCTGATCTAAGGTTTGTTTAAAATCTACCGGTGTAAATTGCAAAATTCTCGTTGCTTGATGAGTTTTCCCGATAATTTTTGCAAACATTTTATTTTCTTCAAACACAATCTTATCATTTATCTTTAAACGTTTTCCGGGATTAACCAATGCTTCCCAGATTCCCGGATTTTTTTCTTTTAATAATAACACCTCAACTTTTCCGCCGGTCTCTTTTTTTCCGCATAACCGCGCTTTGATCACTTTTGTGTCATTTAGTACTAAAACATCTCCTTTTTTAAAAAAATTAAGAATATCCTTGAATATACCCTCATCAATTGTTTTTACTTTTCGATTAATAGCCAACAATCTGCAAGCATCCCGGGGATAAAAAGGTTCTTGAGCGATTAACTCTTGAGATATCGAATAATTATAATTATCTAAACAAAAAATATCCTTATCCATATGCGACATTCTACCAGAAAAGTAAAAAAATACAGCCTTTTAACGAAAGTTATCTATTGAAAGATTCTGTTAAACAATTTTAATTTGCCAAGGCAAGTTCTGGCGAAGAAAAAATCTCCTGTGAATTTTTAATCCGCTTGATTTTTATAATCTGAAAGGTAAATCCTTGAAAATTCCGAATATCAAACGGAATATCAACATTTTGAAAATTTATTCCTTCGCCTTTAATCTCTAAATCTAAGTGTTCAGGTGTTAGATCAATACCGCCTTTATTTTTCTGTTTATCCAAAGTATTAAGTTCTTCCGATACCAAAAAGACAGGTTTGATTGCCGAAGAAGCAACATTACTGCTTACTTTATATAAAGATGTACGAGTATAAACATTCAGCATGCCAGCATTTAATACTTCTATTTTTTCTACTGGGGTAGTCTTGCCTTTATCTGACAATATTACCGGCCTGCCAGCCTGTATACCATTGGCCAAGACACCTTTCATTACCTTGCCCGCTTGTATCTTTGATCTATTGCCTTCTTTGATGCTTATTTTCTGTAAAGTAACTTGTACCCCTTGTCCGAATCTTTTCCGGACAATAAACTCATCTAATCTTTGACGGTATTCATTGTAATTATTCCTATCAAAATTTATCAACTCATCTTCTAAAATATGCTCAGCTTTCTCAATATCACCTTTCTGAAAATAAAGATCAATTAATGATAAATATATTGAAAGTACAGTAGAGTCAAGATCTATAGCTTTAAGATAATCGCGTTCGGCTTTTACTAAATCTCCTAAATAATGGTAAGCCCGCCCCCGGTGAAACCAAAAACTGTTTACACTCGGATATAGTTCTATCGCTACATCGAATACCTCGATTGCTTTTTTATGTTCATTCTCATTTATCAGCTCTATTCCTTGCTGTAAATAAAAAGGAGGAGTTTGGCCATTTTGTTTTCTGCTAATATATTTCTGAATTACCGGAATTTTACTTATGTAATGCTTATACATATCGACATAACGTCCTTTACTTAGATTACCATTACCATAAATACCGGCTTGTTTGGCATATTCAAAAGCTGGTGTGGTCAACTTTCCGGCATAAACCCAATTTTTCCTTAACCCTAATGAAGTTACCTCGCTATTATCTTCTATTCCTCCTATCCATACTCTATTAAGATTATCCTTACAAAACATATATTGAAATTTACCGTTTTTAGAAAGATATGCTTCAACAGTCACATCTCCATAAAGTACTGTTGGTATCGTAAATTGGGTTACTAACACATTAAAATCAGGCTCGTCTTCCGAAACAGTAAATTTAATATCTTCCGGAGCAAGATTATTGTTTTCATCGTAAACATCACCAAAATTACCATCTAAAGGAAAAGGTTTCCCGTTGGTCTCCCGATAGTATGTTCCTGTAACATCATCAAATAATGAATGTGCTGTTCCGGAAAATATAAAATAAGGATCTTCTTTCAACTGTAACGCAAATTCTTTTTGAATAATTACAGACAGCGCCTGTTGTATGAACAACGGAGCGTTTAGACTTTCTTCACTGTATCCTTTATCAAACCAGGTCACTTTTTCGCCAATAAGCCGGTATTTCGGCAGATAACGAAATAAACCTTGTGAATTACTACGATAATAGGAACGAGCAATAAAACTTCCTCCCGACTCAACATAAACCACAAACGCGATTCTATTATTGACCAATTTATAAGGCAAGGAAAAATAAATACCCACACCCTCAAACTCAACACCATATTTTGGCAAAAGGCCATTGTCTTTTAAAACATCTACCGTTAATTCTCTGCCCAGGAATTCACCACCATGAATTTCTAAATTATCACCAATCTTCTTTAACTCCTCATCCTTTAATTCTCTGAGGTTAGGTGCTTTTTTTTGATTTAACAACTGCTCGTTATTTTCTCCTGTTTTCTGAATAGATACCGCGTCCATTATTTCATCCGGTGTAAAATATTCTTTCGCTATATCTCTTGCTTCTATTAACGCTCTATCCTCACCAGATACTTTAGACCAATATCCTGCCATATAGGGGGTATATTGCGGAGTCCAATTCTGAAGCACAGCATACTGTCCTTTCTCTATTAACACTATAATCCCTTTTTCTACATAAAATTTAAATTCTTTTTCTTCTTGTAGTGAAAGAGACGAAGAACTAGTAACTAATACCAATTTTTCCTCTCCTCCCAAAGCTGCACTAATTACAGAAGATAAAATAAATTTACTAGACTCTCTTAGTACTTCTTTTTCTTTTTCCTCATTAAACTGCTTGACAAAAGTTTCACCTTGTTTTCCCATCATTAAACGTTGTTGAAAATTTTCCATTATCTCCCTAAAACTATCCAATTTAAATTCACGTGCACCACCTATCTCTACTAATCCATCTTTTACTTCTTGGTTATTAGTCCAATCTCCCTCAAAATAAAAAACCGGTTTACTTTGGATTGCTGGCTCTACAATATTGCGATCTCTACCGACTATACTCACATCACTAATTCCATATATTTTTGACAATTCCCCTTTAGTATTCAGTATAAGTACATTTTCTCTTTCCATGTCAGCAAAAGGCAATGTGGAATTATTACGAAATTTTATCTTATGTTGATAACCGGATAATAACCTTTGCCAGAAAATTGGCTTTTGCTTATATCTAGGCGCAATAATAAGCAATGGTCTATTTCTTGTGTCTTTTTCGCCATAAAGACTATTGTAGGCTGCTACCACGCTTTCTATCTCTTCATTGTCATTCGGTGAACCAAATACAATAATTTGTCTTTTACCTATGCTAAGCTGCTTGTACGCTTGATCTTTTTCTTCTTTGGTAAAAACATTAGAAGCGCGGTATTTAACAAAAGTATACGGAATTACACACTGATTAGAATAGTCAAAAATAGGCTTTATCCTATCTCCGAACATGATAATGCTATTGCGTATATCCCCAACTTTAAATTTTTCTATACTATATCCGGGAAACTCTTCTCTTGTTAGCCTTTCGCTAACCTCTTCAGCATAGACAATAACAACACTATCTCTGTTTAAACTTAATAGCTTAATTAAACCTTTGGCCGCTTTAATACTAGCTACTTCATGTACTCTAATTTTTATTTTGATGCCCGTTTTTTGAAGAATCCGATTAATAACTTCGCCTGTTTCTTTAGCATCTATGCTCAAATTATTATCGGGGGTCTTCTGCGTCAAAGAAATAATTTCTATATCCTCAAATAAATCAGCTATTTCTTTCTTAACAGATTCAAAAGCTACTATATTAAATTCATTAGTTTTTTGACTAGGACTTATTAACTCCGACCGATAATCTGCTATTCTTTTTAACACACGACCCGCTTCAATTTGTGTTGCATAATCTAAACTTTCTAAAGAGATTTTTAACGCCTTAAGCCAACTTTGTGTAATTAGTTTAGGAAAACGGTCAGCTATTACGGATAAACCATGCGCTGCATGATATTGACTTTTACGATTTCCATCAATACTTATAGTTTGATTACCTAAAAGAACATTAAGAAACATGTTAATAATGCTGTTTGATACGACTTGTTGAACAGGAAAATCAGACACGATGCCTGCCAAAACTACTGCAACATAAAATCCGTCTCCACTATCTTTGGCTTCTAAAAATAAATCATTTAAAGCCTGGACTGCTTCCATTCTTATGCTTAATTGATATTGTGTATCCGTTGCTACGATTTCTAATTCATCAATAGCTGTCTCAAAATTTTCAGGCTCATGCACTTTCATTTTTAGCCCCTCAACAATTTGCTTTATTTGCTCTGTTGTCCCCTGACTATCTTCTCCCACCGCTGAAGAAGATGATTCTGTACCCATAGCCCATATTTTATTGATATTTTCGTAATTAAATGTTTTTTTAAATTTTTGGTTATAATAGTTAACCATTATTTCCTTTAGATCTTCTATTCTTTTGCCGAGATCATTTTCTTGATCACCTAAATTACCCATACTAATAGCTTTCATTCCGGAAAAGAATAAACTAATATCATCTGCCCAAATATCCATGAACTGTCTTTTCATTCGGGTCTTATAGTTTTCTCCGTATATTTCCAAAAGAACATCATCTACCGAACGACTTCCATTAAAAAACATCATATCCGTGTCAAATATTAGAACATCATCATCTTCTGTTACCCCACAATTACTCATTTTGTAATCCCCGGGAAAAACTCCTTTCCGACAACAATATTCAAATGCTCTAAAATACCCGTCAACTATTTTTTTGAATCGGGAGAAAACTTCTAACTCCCCTAGAGAAGCTATATCATTATTCATTATTTCTTCTATGGCTTGTTTTGACAAAATAGCAGAAAAATTAGGCACATCCCCTTTAGATATTCGTGTAATTCCATCATAAATATTGGAATAAACTAAAGGAATAACTTTTTCTTCAATTATTACTACCGGAAACACCAATTCATCATATTCTAAGTTTTTTTGCATATCATTAAAATTAAAATAATCATCTGGAAATCTAATTCGTTCAATTTCCACATCCTTCGCAATCTCAACAAGCGTAGTAATTCCTTTTAGACGCTCAATAGAAAACTTAATATTTTTTAATTGCTCATCAATATTCACTTTCTCAACAATTCCTCTCGCCAGGGAATCACCATCCATCAAGGCAAATATTTTCACTACCATATCCGGTTTTCCTTCTCTTTTCCAAAGAAAAGCTAATTGCTTACTTCCCCGGCCTAAATACTCTATTTGCCCTTCTCCCAAGATATCTGCTAAATTTACCGGCTTATTTTCTCTATTTCTTACTAATGCAGATGAAGCAGCTGCATTTATTTCTAAATACTGTAATGGAACATTAAACGTCACCTGCCCCGGAATCTTTTCTAAAGAAACTCCTTCTAAGCGCTGAGAAAACATATTTACTATTTCCAAAGAATCCTCTTTAATCTTAAGATATTTAAAATTATTATCCAGATTATTATTTTCATCTGTAGCCCGGCTAGATATCTTTACTTCTAATGCTTTTTGCCCATCATCGAGCGTTTTTACCGTAAGTTGAGATTCAATTATTATCTTACAATTTGCAACCGGCTTAAATTGTAAAAAGGCTGCTCCGCGAACAGATAACACAGCTTCATCATAAACATACTTAAATATAGTTTTAAATAAATCATTTTGTTTAAAATTTCCAAAAAGCATTTGCCCAAAATTATCCAGCTGTTTTTGATTTACAATACTTTTTTCCGTGTTATTTAAACTACCATCCATAATTACTTCAAGAGAATGTTCTTCTCCTAAGACGCCTATTGCATCTTGAATAGTTTGCTCTTTTGCTAAATATTCGGCTATCAAGTTTTGGGCCCAAATTTTTTCAATATTTTCATAGCTAAACACTTCACCGGCCTGCTGTCTATAATACAAACGCATTTTATTAATCAACTCTTGTAACGTTTCCTCGGAAAAATATTTTTTTTCTCCTAAACTATCAATCAAACAATTTTCTAATGCTATAAAAAATAATCCCTGATCTGTCTCTTTAATCTTCTTAAAAGCATTTTCTACTATCTTTTGATAATCTTTTCCATAAGTATCAATAAACACATCACCTAACTTTCTTTTTCCACCAAAAAGCATCAAATCAATATCCGCGATTAATACTTCATTTTTATCTGTTATGCCGCAATTATTCATTTTATAATCTGCGGGGAAAACACCTCTCCGGCAACACTCTTGAAATTTAGCAAAATAATCATCAACAACTCTCTTAAACCAGTCAAAAGTATCCTGGCTCCATCCAAAAACCTCATTATTTATTCCAAAACCTATCTCATCAGCTAATAAATCTGCAAAAGAGGGAATATCACTAGCTTCAACAGAATTTTCACTATCAGACTCGGAATAAAATAAAGGGGAAACTTTCCTGTCTACTTTCACTAAAGAAACTAGCACTGAGTTCTCTTTCATCTGTCCCTGAATACTATTAAAATCAAAGCCCGGAGGAAAAACACTTTTATCTATTTCAACATCTTCAAATGCATCCTGTAAAGTAATAATTCCTTTTAGTTTTTCTTTGGCCAGCTTAATAAACTCCAATCTTTCTTCCAATGGCATAGCAAATTCAAATTCTGAATATTTATCTAACGATGGTAATAATTTGATGATTGCCTCATTGTTTTCGCCTTTGAAAAACAGTGTAACGTGATTATATCCTTCATAACTGCCTCTAAAAACACTTAAGCTGCCCTTGCCAAAAAGATCGATAAAATTTAATGCCGAAGAAGATAATTTCTCTTTAATAATACTATTTACATATTCTTTTGCATCAACTTCAACTTCTTTTCGGCTATAATCATTTTGCTCGAATTTTTTCGCATAATCATAAATAGTTTCATCGTTATAAATCGTCTGAACGATAATATTAAAACCATACGTTCCATTCTTTTCATATTCTAACGAACCCCAATAACAGTCATCTAAAGAATCAACTACTATATCTATAACTTCGTCAAAACAATTTAAGGTGTCTATGCTAACCTCGGGATCAGAAAGCGCAATTAACGCTAATCGCGAATATTCTTTTTGCCATGATAAACCTTTCTTGTCTTCCCGTTCTAAAATTGAATCAATCATCTTAAACCTTGGTCCCAATAAATCTTCTAACAATTGTGTATCTCCCAAAAGATACATATCTTGTACAAAAGTATCTCCAAAGCGGCGAACAAGTTCTTCAGCAAATCTCCGTTCATTAGGATAAGTTAAAATCTTATCAATACGCCAATTCAATATTTTACTCTGATCTAATTCTTCCGTTTCCTGATCTACAAGATAATCCCTCTCATTAAACATTAATTCCAAAAGCCAATCGGTAGAGAATTCATTTCTTAATTCATCTTTGATACTTAGACCAATATCCGATGCATCGTCGACAATAATCTTTCTCAATTGTTTTTTTTGCAGATAAGTAGTAATTCCCTCGGATAAAAATTTACGTAATGGTGTGTGGTTTAGAAGATTATCTTTTTGGTGAAATGTCTCATGGATCAAGAATGAAGCTAGTCGAATATTGCTTTGCGCTAGACGGCTGTTAATAAAAATGAAACCCTCATTTATGCCTTTGCCTGTTAATAATTTCACAAATACCGCCCCGAAGTCTTCATTCTTTACGAATATTGAGCGAAACAACGAGTTTTCATCAATAATAAATACTTTCTCCTTGTTTAAATCTGGCATATATTTTCCAACTAAATCAATCACCTTTCTTTGTGATAGATTAGGTTGAATACAATGCGAATTAAGAACATTGATAATTCCCTTTAAATCCACTTCATTTTTGATCTCATTTAAAAACACCTCAACTTGCGATATGTGATCCTGAAGCTCTAGCATCCTCTTCTTTGAACTTTGACTGAGGTACTCTTTCCATACATTTTGCTCGTCGTTAACATTATTCTTAAAAGTTGCCTCCTCGACTACTCTTCTAATACTTTCGATATATGCATTTATCACCGCTATCAGCCTCTTTTTTACATCTTCATCTTTTGCTATTCCTGAAGAAGTTGATTGTGCTATTTTATTATTGTTACCAAATATTTCCTGATTAGCTTGCTCTTCTTGATCAATCTTATCCATATATTCTAACAAATAATTTATTTGTTGTTTGCTCAAAGAACCGAACCGGCCTAAGGACTCTATTATCGCGTTTAGTTCTGACCTGATAAATACTTTATGCTGTGTGTGCATTGTGACAAACTGCTTACTAAATTCTGTTAACACACTATATATTGCTTCTGAATCTATATCCTTGTTTCCTTGGTTTGATTTTTCGATCTTATTTAACCCGAGAGAAATTGCCTTATGAATATAGTAAGGGAATCCTAAAAAATTTTCGTATTCACTTAGCGAATCGGACAATCGCTCGTTTAAATCTGGATATTTTATCGACATAATATAAGAATAAAAGAAAAGTGTTTCTACTAAATAACTTATTGCTTTATTTTTTTCCTGTTTATCCTGAATATTCACTATAGTCTTGGCAATATTTTCAATATTAACCCAGGGAACAACATAATCTTCGTTGTCACTCCGATAATAAAAATCATTTATCTCTGGATTCATCCATCTCAAATCATAAGAATGTTCCGGTAAATCATAGATATAATAACTACCATCGGTTCTGACAAAATAATTTTCTGCTAATTCATACATTGGTTGGTGAGTATCTGAAGCTACCGGAGAAACCGGCTTGTCTGTATCGTTAAAAAATTCCTGGACCAAGGCAACACCAATCATTGATTTAACCGGATCAGTTTGTGGAAGCATTTCTACCAAATCTAAATCTTCCGAATTAAGTGATTTGGGATTTTTGAAAAGCAAATCAGATAAAAATCTAGTTCTCTGCGAATATATTAATTTTGGAAATACCAATCCTTCAATTTGAACCATTGTTGCTTTCCGCGGAATATTAAAAAAGGAACTAAGTAAAGAATGTACCCCGGGCGGTCCCTTGTAATATTTATCTCCATATTGATTATAAACGACCCCTATAGAATGACCCCCTTGGTAAAGACCACGTCGGTCGCTTAAGGTTTTATTACTAACTTTTAAACTTGCACCTTGACGATCTATATCGGAAAAAAACAGTGGAGAATAAATAATTTCTTTGTCTTTAGAATTAGCATTTGTAATATTGAAATCGCTTTTCTTAATTTTTGCCCAAAATCTCAGAGAAATAAAAAATCTTTTAAAGAAGTATTTTATCCTTATTAGAAAACTTGGCACAGTTCGAGCGCTCAATCTGTCTTTTGCATAATTTCCGTGATAAACTCTATCTGAATAATTCTCCTCCAAATATTTTTTAGGAAACCCAGAAAGACCCGGTTGGATTAAATCTGCAATACTAATTTCATTTTCCCTGAAACCAATATTTTTTCTTAAACCGGAAACCACATCCGGTTTTAATTTCATTGCCGGATTTTTTTCTACTCTATTCCATAATTGAAAATTAAGCGCCTTAGAAAAATCAATTGCTTTCTTCCCGCCATAAATATACAAAATTGTTAACGGACTAGCTGTATCGAATATAGTTAACGCTGCGGTTAATAGTCCACCTGAAACCAAAACTTTTACATCAGAGCCGATATTTTGGGAAAAAGCAGAAATCAAAGACTTGAAGAAGAAATTTAACCCTTCCCCAATATTTTGCATAATACTAATTTCTCTTTTTTTTCCTCCTTCATCTGTCATCTTTCGTCTGTCGTCTATCGTCTGTCGTCTATCAGTTCCTCCTATTGCTGAAGAAGATGATTGAGAAATTTCCATGGCTGATAAAGGTGATGCTGCAACCAATTTAAATAAAGAATCAGACTGGGCTTTGGCTCGAATAGCATTTTTATATTCGGGTATATATTTTGGTAATCTGTTTACCCCCCCACATCCTCCATCAGCTAAAATCAGTGATCCTATATTGTCTTTAGCTGAAAAATCGAATTCATCTCCTATTTGCAATACATAAGACATCATTAAAGAAAGATGGTTAGGAGGAATAAAATTGTTCAGGGTTAACCTTTTTGACATATTGTTCCATAACTGATCCCAATCTTTATTCTGTTGGGCTCCTTTGGCTAACTCTTCCGAAAGAACAATAGCTAAAGAATTATTCTCTGCACCTTTGCCCACACCCATTGTTCCGGTAAATTGAGGCACTACTTCATCCGAGCCTACTCCGGAAAAGTATTTTCCTTCATAAGAGTGATGCCTGGTAAACATAATTGAATATTGCTTTGAATTGATTAACTCTTTAAACTCTTCCCCTTTTATATTCTTCGCTAAATGATATTCTAAGCTGATATCTGCACCTTCAACTTTACCTCGAATAATATACTCTATGCCTCTGTTTCTTTGTGCCATAGTAGGCGGACTTAAGATGTAACGGTCGCTATACCTTTTATCTTTGGTGAGCAAGTTTTTTAATTCATCTAGGTAAGTAACTGAAGACGGGGAGTAATCTACTAATACAACTAATTTATTTCCCTCCTTTAAGATTCCTTGATAATCAGGCATATCCAGATAGCTCACTGTATTAAAGATCTGTCTTTCTTTGGTAGAAAGGGTTAATTTCTTAAGCTCCTCTTTAAACACAGTATTTTTATACTTACTCATCACTACAAAACTAAATACTTTAGCTTGTAAACTATCCTGTTTGGCAATGCTCCACAACATTGCCTTTAAATACTCGTTAATTTTTTCATTTCCATAGTCGAGCAGTTCTTTAACTGCGTTTGAAAGAAAAGATAAACCAATTTTATTTTCTTTTTTTGCTTCATTTAAAATACTGTTATGAACAAATAGGCATATTTCTTTCAGGGTTTCATCGGTTTTTCCTGTTTTTTTCACTAAATCTATTATTTTATTACGACTGGAAAGTGCTAATAAAAATTGAGGAAATATTATTTCTTGTCTATCAACATTTTCAGCCCTTAACCATTGAAGTACCCCATTTTGTTTGACACGATTTATAAATTCTTGATACACAAGGCTGAAAGTCCCAGTATATAATTCAAAAATTCCATAAGACAACAATAAGAATAATTCTTTATTATTAAAGTCACTCAACGTTTTATTAATCTTGTTTTTCCAATCTTGGTCTTCATAATCATCATGGACTTTATTAATCCAACGCGCAATACCTTGGTATACATTATCAAAAACATTAATATTTTCCGGAATAACCGCCATTTTCCTTACATGAGCACGAAGATATCCAGTAAGCATATACGATTCCGGAACATCACTAGATGTAAATTGTGAAGATCCTGCAATAATTTGATGTTGAATTTCCTTGCTCCAAGAAGAAAATTCATTATGAATTACTAATTTATTCATTGTCTCTATTGCTGTTCTTAAATCAAACATTAATTTAAGACTTTCCCAGACATCACAAAATTCATCATAATTTCCCATACTTTTTATTACTTTTTCCACCCACTGGTCTGCTTTAGTCTTTTGCTCAGAAGTAAGATTACCTTTACTCACCATCACAAATCTTGCCAGCGCTTCTATCGGCTTAAACTGAGAAGCAACTACTCCGGCTGTAGCCACACCCATTGTCTTGAGAAACTTCCTCCGGCTTATTCCTTCATTATTCACTGCCGAAGAAGACGCTTTCTCCTTTTCTTCCCGTCCAGCGTCTATAATTTCTTGTTTCCCCCCTGCCGCCGATGAAGAAGAATCAGAAACAGAAAAAAGAGTAAAGTTTTTAATAAAAGCTGCTGCTGCTTGACCTATTTTTTTGAGAGCTTGCCACCAATCCATTCCTTCATTTTTAACTACTGAAGGAACTATTTTCTTTTGTTGACCTGCATTATTATTGGTAGATATCTCTTGATTACCTTGTTGATTTTTTTCGAACATACTCAGACTAACACTGCTTAAATCTTCTTCCTCAAAGGTACCTTTTCTTATTTCTTGTTCATTCGCCAGATAATCAAACAAGGTTATTCCTTTATCTATCCAAGGGTGCTCCGTCATTTCAGGTTGATTTCCATTTCTGGAACCAATAAGAATTACTTCTTTATTTTTTATTGCTTCAGCCAAAAGACGAGTCAATATATCTTTATTATTCCGATAAGGGTAATAAGCAGTTTCTAACGCTTCAAAAAAATGATTATCCAAAAAACCAAATACAGCTTGGTAGTAGCTGTCTTTTAAACCACATTTTTGTTTTATGACCATGTTCTCTTTTTTCAATGTTTCTACTAATATCTTTAGTTGCTCCTTATTTAACCTTCCCTCTATAATCCAATCAAACATCTTGCTCATATTTTGTTTAGCTGTTTTTTCCTTAACTTGCCAATTTATAGTTTGTTGTATCAAACTAGCTACAGTCTTTCCTCTTAATGCCAATGTTCTCTTACAAGCATATTCCGGAAGTGGGTCTCCCTTATAGTGAAAAGCAAAGGATACAGCTAAATCGACCTGACGATTGTTTCTTCCCTCAACCATCATCAACCCTAAATCAAATTCATGAAAAGCGTTTGCTCCGTAAGGCTTTGTTTCATCATCACCTAAAGCTTCTCCTCCTTTATTAGCATAGTGCGTAATAGCAGTTGTAAGAGCGTGTGTTAAATAGTTAGCATTTTTATGATCATATTCGGCGCTACCACGGTAAGCACTTAACAAAAGTTCAAAGCCTATAGGAATAATCATTTGAACATCTTTGTGATTCAGAATTTTATATCCCAAATAATTTAATAATTCTTCCATACCATCAATTGTTAACCCTAATTTAGATAAAATAGACTCTATACTACCCTTGGTAAATGGAATAATATTGATTTTGCTCTCTAATCTTGTAAAATCTTTTAATATTCCTTTATCTCCTGCATATTCACTAACTAACTCAGTAGCCTGAGAGATAATATCGTTATAGTTGTTTAAGCAAATAGCTTTTATTATTTCGTCCTTATCCACATCATTCTTGCTTATTTGTTTTTTTATCTTATCAAATAACTCTTTTTTTAATAAATATCTCAACTTCACAAATTGATAGTCTTTTGAATAAAGTCGAAACATTCCATCCTCTACATCTTCTGGGTTACGAAGATATCTATCTACGATAAAATCATCTAAAACTAACACTTCTGTTAATTCTGCTACTTCTAAATAATCATTCCACCCACCTGGAAGGCTTAAAGACAATCTAAGTAATAGTGTGGGATTATATGAAAAATCAATAAGACTACGAATAAAAAACGCACCATTATTATTTATCAAGGTTTGTGCTAATTCTCTATGATTAGCGGCGCTTAATACCCGATTGATGATTGGATTCGACTGATAAATTAGTAATCCAGCAGCATCGAAAGCATCAACTAAAGAAGCAATAACTAAAGGGGTGCCCGTATCCATATAGTAATCTGCTGCACTTTTAGGATTTTTATCTGCAGATAGCTTAATAAGAATTAAGCCTATCTGATTAGGCGATAGACCAGTGGTATAAAGAGACTTCGTAAGTTCTATAAAAGTTTCTGCTAACTCCCTAGAATTAGTACCTCTAGATAGATTATCAATAATTATTTTTATCTGACGATAAGGCACCCCGACAGACTGGAAAGATTCTGTAAGCTTAGCAAAACTATTTATTCCATCATTGTTCGCTTCCGAAAATCCTATCTTTTTCTGCAAACTGCCCCTATTATCATTTTCACTTGTCGCCTTTCCCGGTTTTTTAAGAAACTCTTTCTGATTGGTTTCTTCATTATCCACCGCCGATGAAGAAGAATCAGAAACAGAAAAAAGAGTAAAGTTTTTAATAAAAGCTGCTGCTGGAAATCTATCTAATTGCTCAGGAATAAGCATTTCATTGTATAGGTTAGGATCTTTTATAAGTAGTTGGTAAATAATTCCACATATCTTCGTAACGCTTTTATTAGTACACGTAGAATCAGACTCCAAAGACTTCCGACGCTCTTTAGCATAGACAGAATAACGCAATTGCCGAATAATTCTATAATACTCCAGATAAATAGCTCTGCGCTGGGTATCCTCTGGATATCTTACAGCTAATTTTTTTTCCTCTCCCTGCGGAGACGATATCCTTTCTAATTCTTCAAAAGCTTCATTGTTCCCCTTAGCTACAAGTTCTATTAAATCGACAAGACTACCCCAATAAGCGCTTATCTCCGCCTCTATTCCTCCTGTTAAAAAAAATTCTTTATTATGCCTTTTTTCATGTAAAACGGTCAATAACCCCGTATTATCTGGAACAATATTTATGCCAGAAATATTTTCTCCTCCTATTTTTTTACCAATATATTTTTCCCAGAGTTCGTGGATGATATAAACAACATCTAAATTCTCATCGTATCGTGCACCCTTAAACATTCCTTGCGGAAGCTTAGTTCTTTGACTGGCTTCCTTTACCGCCTTAGTTTCTGCCGTAGAACCTTTGCTATTAAACCCCTTCAATATTTCCCGAATAGAGTCTAACAATGCTATAGTTTCTTCATGAAGGGTATGTTTTTTTGTTTCTGCCAAAATACTTAATTTACGATTCCTTTCTTCATTTTGTGTCACCGCCGAAGAAGATACTTTCTTCTGTTTCTCTCGACCTAAGTCATCTTGATTCTCTAATTTAGGAGATAGTTCAGTTTCTGCTTTGGATAATGATAAACCACTGATTAATTCAGAAAAGTTTAAAGGGAAAGGTTTCCTCACCAGTACTGAGCTTGATAATTCTCTTAAATCCATTCCTCCGGAATAATACCTTCTTTGGATATACTTTTGCGAAGGAGCATCGTAATCGCGCTTTATATAATTATAGACACCTTTTTTATAGGCCTCTAAATACTGATTGTATATTTTTTCCTTGATTTGTTTGTCATCTACGTCTACTCCTTTTATTTTTTTCTTATCCACATATATTCTCTCTAAAACATGCCCACTCGCAGTCTGTTGACTATCGCCTATCGACTCTTTCAACTTCTTCTTAAACCACAATGCCAAAATCAATGAATAATAAATTTGGCGCAAATAAGCAAAATTTTCTCCCTGATTAATTTCTTCCTCAATCACCGGAAGGACCATTTCCTTCATAATTTGTGAAGAAAAATTATTAATATCCTTTACTTCATTTTCATTTAACTTATCTGTTTTAATTTCGGAATTATTCAGATTGTTTTTTAGCGCTAAATAATCTTCCTCCATCATTACTTTAAGACGCGCCTCACCAATAAAAGCTTTGCCAGATTCTTCATAAACTACTGCTTTCTCCGGCACAATCCAGATCTTATTAAACGTATTTATCGGAATATTCGCTGTGCCAAAAATAATATGAGCCCTCTGATAGACGCGCTTCCAAAAGCGCTTCCCCAGAGGGCTCTCCGGGTAGGTTAACGAAGCAAGAAGTTGCTTCAAAACATAATCTTCACCTAATAAATCTTTCCCCATCTCTGTCTTTCCTAATTCAAGAGGAGCAACTTCATCTTGTTCGTAAGGCGATAAATTAACCCATAAATCTTCTTCGGGAATTGTTAGTGAGGATAAAAAATATTTAATTATCTTTGAAGACTCTTTTTTAAACTCTTCTTCTTTAATTGGTTTGTCACCTTCTTCAATAATAAAATCGAACTTAAACGGCTCTTTGGGATTAACCTGCAAACCCCTTAACAGCGGAAAATTAATGTGTGCACTAATATCGATAAGTTTAGTAGGAGCAGGCATATAAGGAAGCGCTGAAGCATAGGTTTTCTTGGGAAAATGAACCGCAAAAGTAGCAACAATAAAGGCAATTAATACAAAAATAATGATTGCCCTAGAAGACGCACTGGCTCTTTTTTTTGTTAAATAAAGAAGCATTAGTCAGACAAATTGCCTTAAACTAGGCAATCCCCTCTCAAAACCATTGATTTTATTAAGATTTTCCAACCTACCCGTTAGGATGGATACCATATAAATGTAGCATATTAAATATTAGATTATAAGGGTATTTAGAGCTGGCTTTGAAAGCGTTTACTTATTATGATGATGCTACAAAGCGAAAACAATTGACTTTTGAAGATAAATATGTTATTTAAGAATTTAGATGAAACAACATTCAAAGACCCTTCAAGAAGAACTAAAAAAAGTTCGGTCCCAGCTTTCTGTCTTCTATGAACTTACTAAATTAATGCGTACTACTTTACGTCTTGACGAAATAACATACATAATCTTAACTGGATTAACTGCTCACGGAGGATTAGGATTTAATCGGGCCAGTATATTTTTAGTAGATAAAAAAGGAAAAAAAATTACCGGATTTATGGGAATCGGAGCAATGGATAATAAAGAAGCACTAACTATCTGGAAGCATATTGAACAAGAAAAAAAGGATTTACACAGTTTAATTAAAAATTATCATCACATTAAGTGTAGTGAAATCCGTCCAAAATTTTTAGACTTTATCCGCTCATTATCTTTTCCTCTGGATAAAACAAGTGGTCTAATATTTGACACTTTAGAAGAAAACCAAACATGCTGGATTAAAAAAAGTCGAGCTAAAAAAATGAGAAACGATTTACTTGTTAAAAAGCTTAACTTAGGAGAATTTTTAATTCACCCTTTAACAATTAAAAATGAGCCGGCCGGAGTAATTGTTGTTGATAATTATTTCACTAAAAAACCACTAGCTAAGGATGATATAAAAATATTCGATATGTTTATTGAGCAAGCACGCGGAGCTATTGAAAACTCTCAAAGTTTTGAACACACTTTAGTTAGATCTCACACTGATTCACTAACCAGCCTTTGGAATTATGGCTATTTCCAATATAGATTAGATGAAGAATTATTAAAAGCTGAATCAGCAAAATTACCGCTTTCAATAATGATGATTGATATTGATGATTTCAAAAAATTTAACGACTCTCACGGACATATCCAAGGCGATAACGCTTTAAAAGGGTTAAGTAAGCGCCTCAAACGTAATTGCCGCAAAATTGATATTTTATGCCGTTATGGAGGAGAAGAATTTTCAATTATCTTACCCGGAAATAACAAGCAAGAAGCATTTCTTTTAGGAGAAAGAATTCGCCGCTCTATAGAACAAAAAAATATTTCTGGAAGTAAATTTACAATAAGTATCGGCGTTGCTTCCTTCCCAAAAGATTCATTGGAAAAATATCCACTTATTAAAAAAGCAGATAAAGCTCTGTATAGAGCAAAAAAAGAAGGAAAAAATAGAATAATCCTCGCCTAATTTTTGAAGTTTCACCTTTAGCAGCTAAGTCTTAATCTAAACCTTTTTCCTTATGAATTAACTTTGGCGGGGGTAGTTTCATCAGCGAATTTGACAGAAACTAATTTTGATATTCCTCTTTCCTGCATGGTCACACCATACAAAACATCAGCACTGCTCATCGTTTTTTTATTGTGTGTAATCACAATAAACTGGGAAGAAGCAGCAAATTCCTTTAACAGATGATTAAACCTATCAACATTAGCTTCATCTAGAGGAGCATCAATTTCGTCTAAAACACACAACGGGGAAGGTCGAACTTGAAAAATAGCAAAGATTAAAGCAATGGCGGTTAAAGCTTTTTCTCCTCCGGAAAGCAAAGAAACGTTCTGAAGCTTTTTGCCGGGAGGCTGAACTTCAATTTCTACCCCTGATTCTAAAATATTGTTTTCATCTACTAAGATTAGATTTGCCCTTCCTCCGTTAAATAAAAACTTAAAATTTTTCTTAAATTCTACTTCAATCTTCCTAAACACTTCTAAAAAAATTTCTCGAGAAGTACGATTAATCTTTTGAATTGCTTTCTTTAGATTTTCCTTGGAAGTGACTAAATCCTGTTTCTGGCTCTCCATAAAATCGTCGCGCCCTTTTAATTCTTCAAATTCTTCAATCGCCACCAAATTGACCTCTCCTAAAGACTTTACTTTTTTCTGTAATTTTTCCTTCTCTTCAGTAAGCATTTCGATACTTTCTAAAGCTTCTTCTTGCTGCGTTGGGTTAAACTCAATCTCATAAACCTGCTTTAAATAATCAATTATCTTTTCTTTTTCGTATTCTAAGCTTTGAATCTCTAGTTTCTTATTGTACGCATCTGTCTTTATCTTTTGATTCTCATTCTCTAAAACTTGTATCGACTTTTTTGTATCCTCTATTATTTGCACTAACTTAGCTGACTCTTCTTCTGTTGATTTCCTTACCTCTGTCTGCTCATTAATTTTAGATTCCCCCTGCTTAAACTTAAGCTCCAGCTCTTCTATCTGCTGAGTAAAAGATAACGAACGTCTAAGATTTTCTTCATTTTCTTGAGCAATTTGTTGTAAAGAATCTTGAATATTTTTTACTTCTTCTTCAAAAACAGTTATATTTAAAGTTAGAGTTTGTTTTTCTTTGGCAAGAGCTTCTATTTGCGTCAACCCACGGGTCGTGGTAATTTCAATTTCATTAATTCTTTCTGAGGATTTAGAAGTAACACTTTGGCTTCCAGATAAACTTTGTTTGGCACTATCTAAATCCTGTTCATGAAAACTTAGCTCATTATTTACCCTGTCATGCTGACTAGTTGCTTCGGCTATTTCTTCGGCAACATTTTTTTCTTCCTCTTTCAATAATCCAACTTCTTCTTCTAAGCGTAAATTCTCTTTAGCTAAGCTGTCTCTCTCTTGCATTTCTTCTTGTAGGGTCCGTTTTTTTTCTTCTAGCAGAACGTTCTCTGCAGAAAGCAGCTTAACTAATTCTTCTTTTTCGTTATGTAATTGCTGAAACCTATTTTTTGCATCATCTATCTCTTTCTTAACAACATCCATTCTTTCTTCTAATTCTTTTTCTTTAAACGAAACTACTTTTGCCTCTATTTGCGCCTTATATCTGCCTCCTTCTTTGACAAATTCGGCGCCTTGCAGGGAAGCAACCATTTTATTTATATCTTTTGGTTCTTCATCAAAAATAATCGTAACTTTCCTTTGAACTGAAAAAGTTTCATACTTAATACGCAAATCTTTTAAAAATTCATATGTAGTGTTTAGCTCGAGTAATTCTTTTTCTTTTTCTACTGTTTTCGATCGGAAATTTTCTGAATCCAACGTAATCTCTTTTTCTCGATTAGCTAATCCTTGGCGTTTACTTTCTGAATCAGATAATTCCTCTTTGGCTTTAGAAAACCTCCCAGAGGTAACATCAAATTTCTCCTTATTTTCTACCACTAAAGACTCCAATCTCCCCCGATCAAGAAGAAGACGTTTTTTTCTGTTGATTAAAGAAGAGCTACGAGCTTGAATTTCAATAAGTGTATTGTGCGTCTGAGATTTTTTATTTTCTAAGTCTAGTATCTTTTCCTTTTCTCTTCCGCCTCCCTGTTTAGCCTCCTCTATTCTTTGTTGCAGCTGATTTTTTTCCAGACTTATCTTTTCAATGTCTTCGCTTAAACTTTTAATCTCTTCGCCTATTGCTTCAATGCGCATTCCTTCTTCTTGATTCCTTTTATCTTGAAATTCCAGCCGCTGGCTATTCTGTAATTTAGAAGCCTCTAAGTTGACATTTCTTTCTTCTAATTCGCTAACTCTCTGACGATTTACTCCAATATGGGTATTAAAGCTTTCCATCTGCGCTTGCAGAGAGACAATAATCGTATTAGTTCTTTCTAGCTTTTCTCTTAATTGTTTTTCACTTTCGACCATTTCCTCTTGGCTACCACTCACCTGTCTAAGCTGTCCGGTTTTATTTTCTTCTTGGCTTTTAAAAGCGTTCAGCTCATCTAGCAAGCTATTAATTTTTCCCTCTAATTTTTTAAATTGAATAGCTGCAACTTTTTTCTCTACTTCCAACAATTTTTCTTTAACTTGTTTATATTTTTGTGCTTTATCCACTTGCCGCTCTAAATATCGAATCTGCCTTCTTACTTCCGACAGAATATCTTCCAGGCGTAATAAATTTTCTTCCGCATCATTAAGCCTTCTTAGGGCCTCTTTTTTTCTTTCTTTATATTTTACTATGCCGCTAGCCTCATCAAATATTAATCGTTTATCTTCTGGTTTATAGCTTAAAAAAATCTCAATTTTCCCTTGCTCAACAAAAGAATATGTTGATTCACCAATTCCAGTGCCCATAAATAATTCCTGAACATCTTTTAACCTTACCGGACTTTTGTTAATAAAATACTGGCTTTCACCGGACCGATAAAGGCGCCGGGAAACAGCTACCTCCTTATAATCTATCGGTAAATACTTATCCTCGTTATCAAAGATTAATGCTACTTCGGCATAGTTTAAAGGAGCCTGATTTTGTGTTCCGTTAAAAATAATATCTTCCATTTTAGTGCCTCTTAAAGACTTGGGGCTTTGTTCTCCTAGAGCCCATTTAACAGCATCGAAAACATTTGATTTTCCACAGCCGTTGGGCCCAACTACCGCAGTAACACCTGACTCAAATTTTAAAGAAGTTTTTTCTGGGAAGGACTTAAATCCGAATATTTCTAACTCTTTTAAATACACAATTTTAATTTGTTAAATGCAGATAATCGCAAAATAAAAACAGATATTTGATTTAAACTATTTATATCTTTCTTACCAGTAATCATCGCTGTTTTATCTTTTTAATTAACAAAGGAATAATTTCAAATAAATCACCGACAATTCCATAATTAGCTACTTTGAATATTGGAGCTTCCGGATCTTTATTAATCGCAATGATTGTTTTGGAAGATTGCATACCCACTAAATGCTGAATTTGCCCGGAAATACCACAGGCAATATACATTTTCGGGCAAACTGTTCTTCCGGTTTGTCCTACCTGGTGCGAATAAGGAATCCACCCAGCATCAACGCAAGCACGTGATGAACCAACAGCCGCACCTAAACTAGAAGCTAACTCTTCAATTAATTTAAAGTTTTTCGGATCTTGTAACCCTCTTCCACCGGAAACAATAATATCTGCTTCTGATAGATTTACATTAGCTGCTGCCTCTTTAATAAAATCTAAGAATTTAATTCTTTTATCTTCAAGATCATCACTGAATATTTCTTTTATAATTTCACCTTTTCGACTAATATCAATCTCTGCTTCCGGCATCACTTTATGCCTAACTGTAGCCATCTGCGGACGATAATTAGGGCAAATTATCTGGGCCATTATATTCCCGCCAAAAGCAGGACGAGTTTGCACTAATATTTTTTTTTGCTTGTCGATATCTAATCCTGTACAATCAGCAGTTAAACCAGTATATAAGTTAACAGCAATCCTGGACACCAAGCTTCTTCCGGTTGTAGTCGCTCCGGCTAAAAATATTTCTGGTTTATATTTATTAATCAAGCTCACTATCGCCTTTGTGTAATTTTCAGCGATATAATGTTTAAAAACAGTTGAGCTACCTACAAATACTTTATCAGCCCCTCGTTGGATTAGCTCTTTTGTTCTATCTTCAATATTTTCTCCTAATAAAACCACACCAACATAAGTGTCTAAATCTTTGGCCAGCTCTTTTGCTTTATTTAATAATTCATACACTACACTTGCGATAACTCCTTCTCTTTGTTCGGCAAAAACCCAAACTCCTTTATATTGTGAAATGTCTTGCTTAGAAAATTCATCACGCGTAATTTCGATAGCTTTAAAGTTACAGCTGCTTATACAAGCTGCACAAAAATTACACTTATCTAAGTCAATAATTACTTTTTTATCTTCTAGGCGAATAGCACCTTGCGGGCAAGCAGAAACACACAAGCTGCACCCTACACATTTATCTTTTATTATCTTAATCCCAGCCATTCTTTCCTTAATTTATATTTATCAACATAACAATAAACAACTACAAAATTTCTTTAATCTCTTCAACTAGTTGGCTAACAGCTTCGCATGCTTCACCTTCAAAGATTTTGCCCCCTTCTTTCTGAGGTGGAGTAAAAATTTTAACTACCTGCGTTGGCGAGCCATTAAGACCGATTTCTTTTTCTGATATATTTAAATCATTATTACTCCAAGTAATTATTTCTGCTTTTCGGGCTTTCATCTTACCCCGTAAAGAAGGTAAGCGTGGCTCATTAATTTCCTTAACTACAGTAATAAGCGCCGGAAATTGCAGCTCGACTAATTCATAGCCTTCTTCTAGAAGCCTTTCTACAACAATTATCTTGGGAGAAGTATCCATATGGATTGTATCTATCCTACGCACATAAGTAGCTTGTGGTAAATTAAGATGTGTAGCAATTCCTGGCCCAACTTGAGCAGTATCCCCATCAGAGGCCTGTTTTCCGCAAATAACTAAATCATAGTCATTTATTTTTTCAATAGCCTTAGCTAGAATTAAACCAGTAGCCCAGGTATCAGAACCAGCAAACACTCGATCAGAAAGATGAATCACTGAATCAATTCCTAAAGAGATTGCTTCTTTTAACACTTGTCCAGCTTGCGGAGGCCCCATAGTAATTGCTATAGCTTCTCCACCAAAACGTTCTTTAAGTTTTAGCGCTTCCTCCAAAGCATACATATCAAAAGGATTGATTATTGACTCGACGCCTTCTCTGATTAAGGTATTTGTCTCTGGATTTATTTTTACATCTGTTGTATCCGGAACTTGTTTAATACATACTATTATTTTCATGATAATTAGCTCTTGGTTATATAATATTCTATCTTTTAACTATTGAATTGCTTGCCAACAAGCATTTTGTAAATTTGCTTATATTTATCTTTTGTTTTACTAACTATCTCCTCTGGTAATTCCGGAGCTGGTGCAGTTTTGCCCCAATCAAGGGTTTCTAAATAATCACGAACAAATTGTTTATCAAAGCTTGCTTGAGATTTTCCTTCAACAAAAGCATCTTGAGGCCAAAAACGAGAAGAATCTGGTGTTAGCACCTCATCAATTAGTATAATTTTACCATTTAATGTGCCAAATTCAAATTTTGTATCAGCAATAATTACCCCTTTTTGTTCTGCATATGCAGAAGCTTTGCTGTAAATATCAATACTTAATTTTCTTAGCTTTTCTGCTAAATCTTCACCAATTACACTTTTCATATATTTAAAACTTACATTTTCATCATGGCCAGATTCTGCTTTAGTAGCAGGCGTAAATATTACCTGGGGCAGTTTCGCTGATTCTCCTAACCCTGAAGGCAAATCAATACCACAAACACTTTGTGATTTCTGATACTCTTTCTGCCCCGAACCAGCCAAATAGCCTCTAACCACACACTCAAACGGAACAACATCACATTTTTTAGTGATCATAAATCTTCCTTGTAAATCTTCACTAAACTTTTGTAAGGAAACGGGTAATTTCTTTGTGTCCGCACAGATAAGATGATTTTCCACTAACTCATCTAAATAAGAAAACCAAAACAACGATGTTTGAGTTAATATTCTACCTTTGTCCGGAATCAAAGTAGGCAAGATAACATCAAAACAAGAAATACGGTCAGTAGCTACCATTAGCAACTGCTCGTCTAAATCATACACGTCACGAACCTTTCCCTTTTTAAATATTTTTAATCCTTCAAGAGCCATAGTTATTCCTGTTTTCCAAATTTATCTGGAAAAACGTATTTTCCAAATTGATCTTGGCATTTAGTTAATCGATTACGTTGATTTTCTAATTCAGTAAATAGAATTTCTGGTATTTTTTCTAATTTTTTATAAATATTAATTATTCTTTCTATTTTGTCCAAATTCTCCGGTATCCTTAACGTAAACTGTTCAATGTATTCATCTTTTGAATAATCTTTATCCAGAACTTTCTGAAACAAATACTTTAAATCATCATAGCAAGGAATTAGACCTGTAGGAGTAAGCAAAGCTTCTAGCCGGTTATCTGCTCTCAGCCTAATCCACTTAATCCATATTTTCTTGTCCTGCATACCATTTAAGAACTCACCTTTTTTACCTTTTAAAAAATAGTTGGCTGAGAATATTAGCGGAACATCTTTTAATAATTTTTCAAGCTTTAAATTGGCTTCGATATATTCTCCCAATAAAATGGATAAAAAATCAATATTCGACATAGGATTAAAAACCCTTACCCCCTCTTGTCCTAAAGTAGCAGCTGTTGTCTCTGATTCTAAACTGGCGGCTTTGGTAATAATCCCCTGACTCCATGATAATGCCTGTTCTACAGGAACAGAGGTGTCTGAATCTCTCCCACCATAAATAATTCCTTTTATATTTACTCCTTGAGGATTCTCTAAGTTACTATCAACATTATCTAACTCACTTAAACGGATTGTATATCGGGCATTTTTATGAGAAAGCGGTATTTCATTGCCTTCCTGATCGGTTTTTCCGGGAAACCACTCACCAGAATAATTAACTCCTTTATGGGAAACAGAACCCCCTTTTCCAATCCAAGAAGGGTCACCATCGTCCACTAAAATATTGGAAAAAATAACTTCTTCTTCTTCTTCTAATGATTTAAAGATAACTTCATCGTCTTTCCGGTTAATACCTTTAATTATCCCAAAAATACCTCTTTCTACATTAACCGCCATCATTTTCCCATTTATCACTCTTAAGTAAGCAATGTCGTCTCCGACTATTGATTCACCTGAAAGCATCGCTGTGGATGTTTTTCCACACATGCTTGGATAAGCCCCACAAAAATAAGCTTTATTGTTATCTAAGTCTTTTACTCCCATTAAAAACATATGTTCAGCAAGCCAACCTTCACGATAAGCTTTTTTAATTGCTAAACGCAAAGCAAGTTTTTTAAGACCCACTGTATTACCCGCGTACTGAGTATTCGTGCTATACACTAAATTATTTTCTAAATCAATATACACTCTACGCTTATCCACATTTTTACTTACACAGTTTTCTAATTCACCGGCGCTATGCACAAACTTAAAAAAATCTCCCCCCCTCTTTTTAAACTGCTCATACCCCGAGCGATACAAAATATCCTCGGAATGAGCAACGTAAAAAGAATCTGTGATCTGCACTGCTAAAATCGAAAAAGGAGAATCTAATGGCCCTAAACAAAAAAAACAAATTAGCATTTGTTTATCCACCATACAATTCTTTAGTATATCTTTAATCTCGGCAATACCTTTTTGCTTGTTAACACTGTTTAAATATTTACCAAACTTTGATTCTTGAGGAATAAGATAGCGAGTATTTTTTTTATCCCTGGCTTGATCAAGATAACCATCAAAATGAATAGTTTGCCCTTTAAAATTTAACTTCCTTTCCTCTTCCAAGACGCAAGATTGTTCTCTAATATAGCGACTATCTTCTGGCGAGTCTGTCCTTACAAACACTGACTTTGGATTACAAAGCTCTAAATATTCTCCAATAAATTCGACTACTTCTGCATTATTTAAACAAGTAATCTTCTCTAAATTTTCTGGATCAATCTTATTTCGTAGTAAATCAAGATAATTATTATTCATTATGCATACTCCTTAATTAATATTATTCTTAACCTGTACTTTCTAAAAAGACTTTTTCCTTATTATTTAGTTTTTAATAAAATCTGCTCAGCTTTTTAGAAAGCTGGTTGAATATAGAAGGAATTTACCATAATATTAGTTGATTGGCAAGGATTTTAGTATATTTTAATCAACAGGGGAGGTTACTCAAAATAGCTTCTACTGCTTTGTAATAGCACAGCCCAATATTGCTATCCTTTCCTTTTTTTTAGAGAAACTTTTAATTTTTTTCCTAAAAGTGGATAATATATTTTCCCGTTAATTTCTACTGGAACAGCAACTTGCCCTTGTTCTATCACTCCTGCTTGATAACGGCTTAAAGATACTGAAATCCAAGTTCCTTTATAAATAAATTTAAATTTTAGGTTTCGCCAGCTTTTCGGCAACTTAGGGTCGAGCTTTATTTTATCCCTAATCATCTTTAGACCAGCAAATCCTCTTGTTACAATATCTATAGACCCACCCATAACTCCAATATGAATTCCCTCTCCTGTTGTTCCTCCCTGAACATCATTAATATCAGAGTTTAAAACATCTAAGAAGTTTTGCCATGCTTCTTTCGGTTTATTTAAAGATTGTGCTAAAAAACAAGTAACTACCCTGCTTAAGGATGACCCATGAGAAGTTCTTTTGACATAATAATTATAATTTTTCCTTAAAGTATCTTCACAAAATTTATAACCTAATCTTTGAAAAATATCTTTTATCTCTGAAATAGGTAAAAGATAAAACATCATTAGCACATCTGCCTGCTTAGAAACTTTATAGTTATCTGGAGATTTTCCTTCCGCTTTTAGTATCCTGTCTAAGCGCTGAATATCGCCATATTCTTCTCTATATCCTTTCCAATCTAACTCTTTTAATTTAAAATACCCGGCAAACTGGCTGATTACACTGTCTGCATTTACTACTAACGCCATTTTATGAATAATATCACTCCACCGATAAAATTCCTTCTGCTCCAGTTTTATCTTCTTCATAATTCGCTTCTTTCGTCCTTCCGGAAGAATCTTTATTATTTCTTGGGCTTTTAAAAGAGTCCAAACTATCATTAAATTAGTGTAGGCATTGTCTTTTAATCCTGAGCGAAGTGACCCAGGAATTTTCTCATGGAATTCATCGGGGCCCATTACACCACGAGTATGATACCGGCCGTCTGAAGGATCATATTTAACCAAACTAGTCCAAAAACGAGCAATAGACAAAATCATTTCTCCACCATAACGAATCAAAAACGCAAAATCTCCAGTAACTCTCCAGTATTCCCAGACATTGTAAACAATCGCAAAAGAAATATGTCTTTGTTTTCGACTATTATCCGGCCCCCATTGTCCAGATAATGGATTTAAATGAACAACTTGAGTTTCCTCTTTGCCGGAAGACCCGCTTTGCCAAGGAAACATCGCTCCTTGATAACCTTCTTTTTTTGCATATTCCCAGGCTTTTGCTAGCCGTTTATATCGATATATCAATAGCGCTTTAGATATTTCTGGATAATGAATATTATAAGAAGGTATCGCAAAAAGCTCATCCCAAAATATATGCCCGCGGTAAGCTTCTCCATGCAAACCACGTGCCGGAAGGCCAGCATCAACATAAATCCGATGTAAAGATGCTGTTTGCAAAAGATGAAAAATATGGAACCTTAAGGCCCTTTGTGAAAAAGAGTGCCCTTCAACTTTAATATCAAATTTATCCCATAAATCTTCCCAGGCTTTCTGATGCGATTTTAAAAGAGTATGATACCTTTGCGGTTTCTTTAGCGCCTTTTTAGCTAAAGAAAGAAGATTACCTCCTACTTCATCTTTAGATGTGTAGAGTGAAACAATTTTTTCAATAGTATACGAACGCCGTTCACGAGCAAAAAATTTAAACTCCTGTCCGATTCTTTCCTTACCTTTCATTAAATGCCGAATCACTGGTTTAATTTCTTTATCGTTAGTGAAAATACGTATTTTTGCCGCCTCGCAAAGTTCTACCCGTGATTGGCTAGTCTTCATTGATAGAAAAATACCATTTCGTTCAAAGCTTCCTAAAGAGACAGATTTCCAATGCTTAGAATTAAGTTGTTTATACCGCTCTACACCAGTGTTCAGCACTGTTCCGTCTAACATCGTTCGAACAGTAATCCATTCGTTATAATTCTCCGGAATTATTGTGTACTCTAAAGCAGCACAATGATGATTTGCCATGTGGACAATTCTGTTAGTTTCTACAAAGGTTCTTTGCTTTTTTTTGTTTTGAAAACGAATCTTCCTAGTCAAAACTCCTCTTCTCATGTCTAGCTTTTGATGAAAAGATAAAATTTTACTAGCTGTTGGAAGAAACCACTCACCGTCTCCAATCTTAAACGTTAAAAAAACCCAATTAGGGCAATTTACTAAATCTTCATTAGTAACTCTTTTTCCCGCTACATTGGTTATTAAACGATTATACAAACCGGCAAGATATGTCCCTGGATAATGAATTTTAGAAGCAACAGATTCCGATATTGCTCCCCGCGTGCCAAAGTACCCATTCCCCAAAGTACATAAAGATTCTCTTAAATTTTCTTCGGCAGGATTAAATTGTTCGTAAACTATCGCCCATGGAGAAGCTTTCCTACTAATATTAGTTTTAGTCATGGTTGATGATTCTTTCAAATAATTTTTTAACCTCTTTCGGTGATGTTAATAAAAAATCAGCTGCTGATGCTTTACTAACAGAAGAAACTAAAATTCCAGTTCCTCTGCTCTTAACTATTCTAAATGCATCTTCATCTGTCGTGTCATCACCAATATAAACTACTGATGAACAATCCCACTTTATATTTATTGACTGCATAATCCACCTTACTGCTTTGCCTTTGTTCCAATCTATAGCTGGAAGAATTTCAAAAACTTTTTTTCCTTCCATTAATCGTAAACTTTTATTTTCTTGAATTAATTCTTGGACTAATAATTTTATTCCGGAAACTTCTTTTTCGCTAGCTAAGCGATAATGCACCGCCATGCTAAACTTTTTCTCCTCTATTATCACTCCCTCGATAGTAGACAATTCTTTTTTGAGCCTTTCGGTTATCTTAGAAACTAGTGGTATAGTCTTCTCCGCCTGAGGTTCAACCATTGAAACTTGCGGACCTTTAATATCAAACCCATGACTTCCAGCATAAACTAATCCCGGAATACCAACAAGCTTCTCAACGTCTTCCCTCATTCTCCCACTTACAATTGCAGTAGTATATTTTTTAGATAATTCTTTTATGATGTCTTGCATATCTTTAGAAATCACTGCTAGCTCCGGACGTGAGACTATCGGTGTTAAAGTTCCATCATAATCTAGAAAAAAAACTATCTTTCTGCCACTAAAAAGATGAGACTTCCCGCTGTTTAAATAAAAAGGATTAATAATTACTTCTGTTTCTTTTTCTTTGCCTTCTAACGATTCTATTTCTTTGCTTTCTTTATCCCAATTCTGGAATAAATCTTTCGGTTTTTTATGAAACCATTGTTCAATTAACGCTAAATTTATTTCTGCTAAATCTGTAGCTACTAAATCAGCTCCATTCTCAAGTAATTCCTTCTGATTATTCTCTCTAGCTAAGCCAATAACTAATCCGAAACCACCATTTCTGCCAGCAGCCACACCTGAAGATGCATCCTCAACAACTACTGACTCAGACGGCACAACTCCAAGGTTAAAAGCTGCTGTTGTAAAAATATCTCCTTCGGGCTTTCCTTTAAGGCCTAACTCAACAGAAACTACACCATCCACTCTCGTTTTAAAAAAATCTTCGATATTGGCAACCTCTAAAATTTCTTTACAGTTTTTTGAAGAAGAAGCTACTCCTATTTTTACCCCTGCGCTTTCTAAAGATTTTATTAGCTGGATAGTTGAAGGATAAACTTCAACCCCTTTAGCTCTTAAGACTTGACAAAACTTTGCATTCTTTTTGTTTCCTATACCGCAAATACTCTCGGTATCCTGTGAATCAGTGGGTTCTCCGTAAGGAATATTAATACCTCTTGACTCCAAAAAGCTTTTTACTCCTTTATAGCGTGGTTTACCATCAACATAAGGAAGATAATCATTCTGATGAGTAAATTCACAAAAAGGCTCTTTATCTCTTGTCTGTCTTAAATGTAAATATTCATCAAAAGCCTCTTTCCATGCTGCTGCATGCACAAGAGCGGTTTTGGTAACTACTCCGTCTAAATCAAAAATAACTGCTTTAAATGAATAATTTTTGCTATAACTCATACTCTAGTATATTTATAATATTATAGCATGCCTCTGGTAATTAAGAAAGAGCTAACTAGTTGTCTGCTTACACACTCTTAGGCGCAAATGAGATAGATAAATCAACCAATTTTCGATATTTGGAGTTTACTGTTACATCGAATAAAATTAACATATTTCTGATTGACTCTCTCAGGCCAATTACCTACAATATAACCCATATGAGCTTAATTACCCATTTCGACCCGTGGAAAAATAATTTATGCACTTGTCCAGAAAAATACAGCCTTTCTCCCTATACTGGTTGTGGACATGGATGTTTTTACTGTTACGCGTCCTCTTATATTCGCAATTTTTCTCAACCCCGAAGTAAAAAAGACTTTTTGGTAAGGCTAAATAAAGAAATTAAGAAAATTCCACAAGACTCAACTATTGCTATCGCTAACTCTTCCGACCCTTATCTTCCATTAGAAAAAACAATGCATCTTACCAGAAGTGCTTTAGAGCTGTTTACCACTTATTCCTTCCGCATAAACATTGTAACAAAATCAAATCTTATTTTGAAAGACTTACCAATTTTAAAAAATTTAAAAAAAGTTGTAGTTTGCATCTCTTTAACTACACTAGATAAAAATTTATCCAAGAAGCTTGAACCTTTTGCCCCTACCCCCGAAGAAAGATTGAAAACTATTGAAAAGCTTTCATCTCATCTTCCTGTAGCCGTAAGGCTTGATCCGTTAATTTATCCTCTGAACACAACTTCTATTCAAAATATAGTAAATAAATTAAAACAATCCGGAGCAAAACAAATAATTACTTCTACCTATAAAATTAAACCGGATAATTTCCGAAACATGATATCTGCATTCCCAGAGCACCGGACCTTATGGCAAAGACTTTATTTAAAAACCAACAAAAACGAATGGCCTCACAACTACCTTCCGGAAGATATTAGAAAAAGATTAATTATCGAGGTTAAACAATCTGCGGAAAATATGGGATTACTATTTTCTTCCTGTCGAGAAGGATTCAATTATTTAAATACTGCTGCTTGTGATGGCAGTTCTTTATTTAGAGAATGATTTTCGGTGATTTTAGGAAAGATTACAGCGATTTAAAAGGTGTAGGCAACGCTGATTTTATACCATCTTCCTGCGCTTTCTACTCCCTTCATCTCTTGATAATCTTGATTAAAAATATTCATTCCTTCCAAACTAATTGTAAAATTATGAAACTTCTTTTCCACTTTTAAGTCAGAAACAACATAGCTAGCTCTATCTACCGGATTACAAAATTTAGTAATAACATTTATTTTAAATTCTTTTACATTAAAATAAATGCTATTGACCAGCTTATGTCGGTTATATTCAAACACACTCTTGGAGAAATCATACTTGTTCTTTCTGCCAAAATCTAAATATGTATATCCAATACTTATTCTTTCTAACCAAAAATCCGGAAATCGATTTTCTGCATAAAAATCAAATCCATAAACTTGTAAGCTACCAATATTTTCTGCCTGCCAAGGATCAAATAACATTTCTTTGACCCAATCAATAGTACTCTCTTGATCGCGAAAAAATAAATTTAAAAGCAGTTGATAACTATCTTGAGAAAAATTAACTCCCGTTTCAAAATTATTTGTTTTCTGAGCCTTAAGGCTCTCGTTTCCATTATTAACCGGAGAGGTATAGTATAATTCAGTAAATGAGGGAACACGCCAAATTCGATCAACTGAAAAATGCACTTTCAAATTATCTTTAATAAAATAACCTATTTTTGATTCTCCTTGATAAAGATTATCCCATTGTCCGTAATTATCAGCTCCTGCTTGAAATTTAATAAAAAAATCACCTATCCTTTTCTCATCTATCCCTAAACATAATCCTTTTTTAAAACGCTGATGACTATTAAGATTAGTGCTTGTTATCTTTTCTTCTTCTAAGCCTAAAGAGCAAAACCAATCGCTATAAAAATTTAATTTACTTTTTACCCCGTAGACATAAGTAGTATGAAAATTAGTATAAAATGAAGGATCGTGCCGGTTTAAAATAAACTTATCACTATGCCTTTTAAAATAAAACGTATTCTCCCATTTTACATCATCAGTTTCCGTAGCTGTTTTAAATAAAAAAAATCTTTGTGATGTACGTTCTTCTTCTTGTGAATAGCTCTCCGAATAAAAACTATCAGCTCCAAATTTCTTCTCAGCTGAGCCAAAGAAAAATTCTATTTTATTAATATCTCTCATCCATAGCGAATGAAAAGAAAATTTATAGTTATTAAAATCCGTATCCTGTCTTGCACCAGAAGACGAATTATGCTCTATTGATAAGCGATTCTTTACATCATTTAACAAAAAATTAAAAGATAAAAGCTCACCCCACAAAGAGTGCTCTCCAAAAGTAGTTTTAAAAAGACCACCTTTTCCTTCTGGCTCTTTGATTTGAAAATTAACTCTTTGAGCATTATTGAATAGTTCAACACTATCTAAATCCGCACTAGTTAGCGGTAATTCTAAACTATAATGTCCAGTTTGCGGATTATTCATCTTTATCCCTTCCAGGTCAACCAAGACATCCTCAAAGCCCGACCCCCTCAAAGATACATCCTGTTGCACGCCAAATGGAGCACGTTGGCACAAGTTGATACTTGATGAATAATCAATTATTTCTTCCGGAGAAAAGCAGGGCACATCTTCAGCAACAATCTCTCTATTAAGATCAAAGTGTCCTTTTTGAATAGTAATTGGCTCTAAATTAATACTTTCTGCGTACGAAGTAAACACGTAAAACAATAATCCTACTGAAATTAAATATACAATTAGCTGTCGGATGTTAGATGAGTTTTTGTGTTCTGCAAACAATTATAAGGTTGGATTAATAGCGCAGTTTTTAAATCTATCTACATGTTTTACTAAAATTTTATAGACATTGCATTGTACGGGCAAATATTCACACATATCCCGCAGGCAATACACTTTTGTTTCTGAAAAATAACTTCTCTTGTACTAGAATCTACTTTAAACGCATCCACCGGACACACTGATACGCAAAGGCCACAATGCACACATTTATTTTTATCGCAGACAACATCATTTGACAGAATCTGTACTTTTACTTTTGTTTCTTTAAGATAAGTAATCGCTCTATCGTACTCCTTTTTATCTCCTTTTAGCTCTAAAACCATTACCCCTTCTTCTCTGGGATTAACTAGGGCTTTTAGAATATTAAACTCTAAATCATAATCTTTGGATAACTTATAAATTATTGACTTATCCACCAAGCTAGAAGGAAAACATAATACCACTTTGTTTGAATACATAAAAACCACCTTTTTATTCAGTGTAGCAAATTAGAATACTGGCTCAGACCCCGGAAAAGGAGCCACCGGCTTGCTTAAATAAAACTTATCTTTATTGATCCAATTTTTAAGAATAGTACAAATTTCTCGGGCCTTAAAATAGCTAGAAATACTCGCAGTTGGAACTTTTTTGCCTAATATTTTCACCTTACCCGTTTTTAATTCCTCATAGCTAACCTTGCCAATAGTTTCTCCTGTGCCCTGAGGATACGCTTTGCTATAATCTACCACTTGAGTAAAAATTTTATTATCGGTAATTAGTGCACTTTTCGTTATCTGTTCATTAAGCAACGGTATTGGCACTCCAATACCCACGCTTAATGTCGCTCCGTACCCACGAAAGCTTGTTCCTCTTAGCCAATCGGATTTCATCTGCTTTAGGTCTCCGATAACTGCCGCTGTTCCTGCGGGAGACAAGGGAACCTTTTCTTTTGTTTTTTTTACATTAGGATTGTGCTGAGTGCCCCACCAAGAAACATAACCAATAGTCCCACCTAAAAAGATTCTACTTCCAATACCAATAGTTCGATACAAAGGGTCATTCAATAACGGAGAAAGCTGCCCAGCACTACAATAATTTGCATTCCCCATCTGAGGCCGCAAGGCTCCCATGTACGTATAAATCATTTTATTTGAAAGATTAGTAGCAACATTATAATTTTGATACATATTCCGAATATTGAAAAGGGTAGCTTGACGCAAATCATTGATATTAATAAGTGTTTCAATTCCTGTATTCGGATAACAATCAGTTCCATAAGCTTTTGCTTTTAATTTAATATTCTTTCCACTTACTAAATCCTCAATAACATGTCCTCCTCCATACTTAAAAGCTCCGGGATACACTTTATTGCGCGGATCATGAGCTGGTAGCGCTGTAGCACCAACAAAAATATCCGCCGCAGCAAATCCGGCATAAGATTCTACCTCGTTGAGCAAAACTTTATCTCCTCCTAATTTGATTTTAGGCCTAACCTGACTAATGTTAAAATAAGCACCGGAAGAACACATCGGGCCAAATGTGGCAGTTGTAACCACATCGACTTGTTTAGCGATCTGTTTAATACTTTTCTTCTTAGCCATAGACTTTACTTCTTCGGCTGTAAGTACTACTACTTTTCCACTCCTTATCTTCGCATTTATTTGCTCAATTGTTTTTGCCATTTGTTTATCCTCCCCGCAACTCTATTAAATACCTTTTCTATTATTTTTTATTAGGGTATCAGCTATTCTATCTTTTTTATATTCTCTGGCTAATTAGCTCAGCTACTTTTTTACCAGAAATAATCATTCCGCCAAAAATTGGACCCATCCGCGGAGCTCCAAATACCGCATTGGCAGCCATTCCACAGGCATAAAGGCCAGGACAAACTTCTTTAGTATTTCCGACTACTGTTTTTTCTGCTTTATCCGCCCACATCGATTTTTCACCTAATATCTTCCCTGTTTTCGTGTTCAGTCTAAGTCCTGACTTTCGTTCCACAACTTTCATCACTTCGCAAGGATGCCCGCTAGAATCTACTACTATTTTCGCTTTAATTGTCAAAGGGTCAACATGAAGGCCCGCAGCGTTTACTGCTGACCAATTGATTACCAGCCCGCAGACTTTCTTATTCTTGACCATAACATCTTCTGCTAAAACTCCGTTAATAATTGTTGCCCCTGCTTGAGCAGCATGAAAACCTAAAGAACAAACTGCTTCTACAGAAGAAGCTAGATAATACTCATCTTTATACTTTCTCATATTTATAGAAAACTCATTCAATATCTTATGTGCTTCTTTTTGCACAACAATTTCATTAAACATCATTCCTCCGCCCCACATTCCTCCGCCTATGGAAAGCTTTTTCTCAAAAACAACAACTTTCTTTTTATTTTTTGCTAAATAAAAAGCAGCTACTAGCCCTGAAGGTCCTGCACCAACAATTGCTACATCAACATCCAATATACTTACTAATTTCTTTTGGTAAGAATCAATAATCGCTTGTGAGATTATAGTCTCTTCTAACATTTCCTTCTCCTTTCTTATGTATTCCTAATTCAATGAAAGATAGCGTTCACCGCTATCCGGAATAATCACTACTATCAATTTATTTTCATTTTCTACTCTTCTGGCAATATTTAATGCTGCCCAGACTGCTGCTCCTCCAGAAGGTCCAACTAGAATTCCTTCTTTTTTGGCCAACTCATCAACAACTCTTACTGCATCGATGTATTCTACACAAACTATCTCATCAATCAAATTTTTATTTAGAACATCTGGAATAAACCCTGCTCCAATACCCTGGATTTTATGTAACCCTTTTTTTTTTCCAGAAAGAACAGCAGATTCTTTAGGTTCTACTGCTATTACTTTAAACTGTGGTTTTCTCTTTTTTATTGTTTCGGCTATTCCAGTGATTGTGCCCCCGGTTCCTACTCCAGCAACAACAATATCTACACTTCCTTCCGTGTCATTCCAAATTTCTAATGCTGTAGTTTCCTTGTGTGTTTTAGGGTTAACCCGATTAGTAAACTGTTTAAGCATACAGGCATCAGCTGTTTGCCGAACAATATCTTCTGCTTTGTTTATCGCTCCTTCCATCCCTTGCTCTTTGGGAGTTAGAATTATTTTCGCACCAAGGGCTGACAATAAGCGTCTTCTTTCAATAGACATATTCTCAGGCATTGTTAAAATTAATTTATAATTTCTCTGGGCACACACAAAAGCAAGCGCTATGCCAGTATTACCACTGGTCGGCTCAACAAAAGTAACATTTTTATTAATTAATCCTCTCTCCTCAGCATCAATAATCATCGCTACGCCAATTCTATCTTTAACGCTTGAATAAGGATTAAAAAATTCTAATTTGACTAATAAATTAGCATTAGCTCCTTTATTAATTTTATTAAGCCGGACTAAAGGAGTACTTCCCGTTAATTGAGTGATATTATCAAATATTTTCATTTAATTAATTGCTTAATTGTAAATATTGTTTCTTTTACCCTTTTTCTTAATCTTATCTTGGCCTTTCTCTCTGCGCGCCATGTTTTACTGCTAGTCACAAGCTAACAATTTTCCATGCATTATACCATTAATTTACTTAGGCGTCCTTTATTAATATTATTTACGTAAATAGTCTCTTCTTGCTCATCTTTTACTTTCCCAAAAGTTACTCGTGCTTTTATTTTTAAGCTACTATAGCTTACGATTATCTCAGAGGCTATCTTTGCTTTCTGTTTATCCAGTTTTCCTCTTCCCAGGCCTAAAGGAGAAGGATAATCCTTAATTTCAAATATAAAATCATCTCTTCCCGCTAATTTAAGCAAAAAATCATTTTCTTTTTCATTCCTGCCAACAATTACTTTAAAATCATGACTTATCCGAAAATGTCTCCCGACTTTTAAGCTGTGAACGTCCTTAATGCTATATTGGTTATACTTCCAAAGATCATTAACCTTTTTTGAAAAATTAGTATCCGTAAGCAAGCAGCCTCCTGCCGGCTGAGAATACCCTTCAATTCCTGCTTCTTGTGCCAACTTTATCTGTATTTTCCGCGATCTCCCGTCTATAGACAATAGCTTATCCCTTTCTACCCATCCTTTTTCTTCAGGCGATGTTACCTCTAAAAGTTTTGCTGATAAAGGACGCAGTAAAATTCTTGATAGCCCGCTTTCTCTTTCAATGATTTTTAATGCCTGCCGATGTTGAGACATCGGTCGCTGGCCTAGAACTTCACCGGTAACTACAAATTGCGCATTCTCTTCATCCATTATTCTTTTCGCTGATTTTAGCATTAAAATTTTGCAATCGATGCAAGGATTCATATTTCTCCCGTATCCGTATTTCGGAACTTTTATCATTTGTAAATATTCTACTCCCATGTTTTTTATCTTTAATTTAACACCCATTTTTTTCATTATATTCTTAATCGCAGATTTTTGAATATCTAGCCTTTCGGGTTTAGAAACCGGAGTTAAAAAATACACCCCTACAGCCTCCACTCCTTGTTGAAGCATAGAATAAAGGGCTAAAAAACTATCCAACCCTCCAGATATTAATGCTATTGCCTTCATTATTTACAATTTAATTAATAACTTTGATATTTCTTTAAACTCTTAAACTCTTCGCGGGGAATATTAAAATATCCTGTTTTAAGCAAAGGAAAATATTTTTTTATTTCCTCCAGAAGAAACAACATCCCCAAAGGCCTGACATTTTTTAAGTTCATTTTTTCCAAATAATAAACAGGATCAATATTGAGATTACGCCATTGAATCATATCAATGCCATTATTTTTTATGAATTTTTTTAAACTGTTAATCTGTTGATCAGAGTCGGAAAATCCGGGAAACATAAATAAATTAATTGCAACAAATTTATTGTGTCGTTTGGCTATTGCTATTGACTTCACAACATCTTTAAATTTATAATTTTTAGGATTGAAATAAAGATTATAAAATTTTTCGCTGGGACTATTTAAGCTCACCCGAAAAGAATCTACCCCGGCAGAACAAAGAAGCTTAATCTTTTTCGGAATGCTGGCATTAGTATTAATGTTAATCGTCCCCCGGCTATTCTTTTTTCTCACGTTAATTACTGATTGAGAAATTAATTTTTCTTCCAATAACGGCTCACCTTCACACCCCTGACCAAAGCTTACAATTGCCTCTCTGGCAACTGTAAGATGATGATTCATAACCTCTACAACTTCCTTGCTTTTAGGTTGAAATGCTATTCGCTTATGAGAGGCGATACACCCTGCTTTTTGATAGCTAATGCACCCTAGGCAATCAGCATTACACATTTGAGCTACTGGCAATGGCGCTTCCCATCTTTCTAAAAACAAATTTTTTGCAGCCAAACAATTATAATTAAGGGCACAATTAGCAAGATGCTTGTAGAGCCTATTATCCGGATATTTCTTTAGAAAATGAATAACCTTACGGTTTATTTGTTTAAAATTATAAAAACGCGGACTTTGTCTTACGCGAGGATCAACACGCGTAGCAGTAATATATAAATCGTTGCCCAATAAACCGCATGCTGTATATGCCCAAAGAGGCAACACCTTCTTACTCAAAACAACAGCCGCAGGATGACACAATCTCAAGTAAGCAGGAATCGGAAAGGCAGCTAATGCAAATACTTTTTTTTTCTTAAACTCTCTAACAAACTCAAAATTTTCAGTCTGAAGATTATACCCTAAAGGAATTCTCCCGGGAAGATAAAGAAAACTGCTCCCCTTGGGAACTTTGATTAATTCTTGTTTATTGGGCAATCCTGGTAAGTTCAGGCTAGAGATAGCCATTCGTAAATACGGATGCTGATAAATTTTTCCTTGTTTGTCTGAAAAAACAAGATAAGGTAAGCTCATAAATTAGATTTTTTCGTTTAGCAAGTAAACACAATAATAAATCATATCACCTTATCCTAAATACAGGATAAAAACACCTAAAATAAGGAAAACTAGTGCCATAATAATTTTTATTTTCCCCACATTATGTTTTAGAAAATCATTAAATTTTTTTGATTTTACTCCGAATAAAGAAAATAAAAAAATAATAACTAAAGGAAAAATAAACATCAGATTATAAACCGCCAGATAAATAAATGCTTTTAGTTTTAAACTTGTATTTTTAAGAATAAACACAATTACCGGTACATATACTTGGCCCGTACATACTGCTTCTAATAAAGAAACTGTCACTCCGACAATAAAAGATATAGCTATAAGCCTAATAGCGCTTTTTTCTCTTCTCTGGCGTAAATTTGAACCAATGATTAGATTAATCTTCTTCTTAATAAATTTTGGTAATTGCAATATAAAACCTTGGGAACTTTTTGTTTTCTTGAACCTATAATAATCATACAAAGACCCCAAGGCCATTAAAAAACAGAATCCAGCAACAAAGTAATAAAAAACTTTAATAACTGAATAGGCCCCTCCTAATAAATAAAGAAATTTGAAAAATCCTAAACCAATTAAAAAATACGTTATAAATACTGCTAAACAATAAGCTGTGCCTATACAGATAATCTCTTTTTTCCGATACCCATACGCAGAAAGAAACGATATAAAAAAAATAATCACCGCAAAAGCACAAGGATTAATGCCGTCGGCTAAGCCGCTACCAATAATTGCAAATACAGACATCCTGTTAAACACATCTAGCAATTTTATCCGTGAAAAATTAAATGGTTTATTACTGCTTATTAAAAGATCTTCCAGAGTTTCTCCAATATCATCTTTGATCTCCTGCTTGCCAACTAGCAACATATCACCGGCTAAAATGGCAGGAACCAATGCTTTTTTCTTATTAAATTGAGCACTCACCGAAGTGAGTAAACTTAAATTATCCGGATTGCCGAAAGTATTTAGCTCTTTCCACTGAAAAATGCCTTTATACTGTTCTTTAACTAAATTTAAAATTTCTGCTTTTACTTCCAGACAAGATTTACAATGGGGTGAATAAAAAAAGGTTACCTGTGGCTTTTCCCGACAATATCCGAAAAAACAAATAACACATAATGTTAAGATACAAACAATCTTTTTCATAATGGATAAATCGCTTAACAATTTACTTTATTAATTCCTTGTTTTACATCCTGATTAGAATTATATCAACTTATCATTAAAAATCTATCATTTAATTATTCACCAGCACATAAATTAACATTGCTGTAGATTAAAAAGTATGCTATTTTAAAAGAGTATTGTAAGAACATTCTTCTCTTGCTATAAATACAACCTTAACCAAATAGATAGAATTTACTTATGCCTGTCCATGACGCAGAAATCAAAATACTCCAGGAAGAACTAAAACAGTTCCGCCAAGAAAAAGAAAAAATTAAAAATGTTATTGGGTCCATCGGAGGCAAAGCTTTAAAAAAAAGCGATAAACTGCTCAACATTTGTTTTTTGCTGACAGTTTCCATTTTATTCATTATCGATACACTGCGACATATATTGAAAATAAATATCCCTTTGCCCCCTTTATTCTCCATCGAAATTGGATTATTGCTAGTTTCAATAAAAATTATCTGGATGATTAATAAACAAATGAAGGTTGAGCATTTTCAATTTTGGATTCTTAACTCTATTGAGTACAGGATAAACACATTATCTAAACAATTAACAGAAATCAAAGGCGCAATAGCTAATCTTGATAAATACAAAACATTCAACACCAATACTAAGCAAAATAAGGATATCTCTTAATGCTCTATAAATTTATTGATAACCAAGGGACATTCACTGTAAAGAACCCACAAAACCGTGGCCTTTATTTTCCGCTTACCGATCAACACGGAAAATTGCTCTGCTCAATAAGTCCAAATCTTGCCGGAGATATTAAAGCAGATAATGACCATTTCCTTACACCTCCCGTAAGTATGGTTGATTTAAACACAAACTTGCTCTGTCGCCGTGACTTTTTCATAGGGATAAAATCACCAAAAAAAATAATCCGTTTATCATATCCGGCCGATGATAAATTAGAAGCAGGTTTTCTGTATCATAAGATTACGAAGAACTTTTCAGCCTTACAGGTAGAAATTTTAAATTTTGTTCCTTTTGATTTACCAGTAGAAATTACAAAAGTAACAATAAGAAATAAAAAAAGAAAACCGATAAGTATTATTCCTACTTCATTTATGCCTCTTTACGGAAGAAGCGAAAAAAACATAAGAGATCACCGACATGTTAGCAGCTTATTAAATAGAATCCGAATCACGAAATACGGAATAAATCTCAAGCCCACAATCATTTTTAACGAAAAAGGACATACACTAAATAAGACCGTATACTACACCATCGGGTTTGAAGGAAATAAACTACCTCCTTTGGGCCAATTTCCCACGCTTGATTACTTCTGTGGTTCTGGAGATTTAATCCAACCAGAAGCGATAACTGGAAATATCCATCCTATCAATAAAAATAATAGCCAATTTAACGGAAAGGAAACTATCGCGTCCTTTCGTTTTTCTCAAAAAACATTAAAGAAAAACCAAGAAATACAATACTCGATCATCACAGGAATTGATTCAGATAATGGGAAAAAAATACAATCCATCTTCAGCCAGTTAGACTCTCCCCTAAAAATAAACAACAAATTAGAAGAAACAAAAAAATACTGGACTCGCCGAATGGAAAATATTAATTTTGATTTTAAGCAAAAAACATTAAACAATTGGCTACGCTGGGTAAAATTACAACCAGTTTTAAGAAAATTGTTTGGTTGCTCTTTCTTACCACATTTTGATTACGGAAAGGGAGGGCGTGGATGGAGAGATTTATGGCAAGATGTTTTATCCCTATTGTTAACTGAACCATTAAAAGCAAAAAAATTGATTTTAAAAAGTTTCTCCGGAATAAGAATAGATGGCACAAACGCTACAATAATCACAAAAGAAGGAAAATTTATTTCCGACCGCAATAGCATTCCCCGGGTATGGATAGACCACGGTATTTGGCCTTATCTTACTTTACGCTCATACATCCATAAAACCGGAGACATAAACATCCTCACCGACCAGCTTCCTTATTTCCAAGATCACTTGGTAATGCGCGCTCAAGAAAAAACCACTAAATTCTGTAGCCAAGACTATCTTCTGCGCACTAAAACTAAAAAAATATACAAAGGTACTGTCTTAGAACACCTTTTAATCCAGCACTTAACTGCTTTCTTTAACGTAGGTAAACATAATATTATCCGTCTGGAAAATGCTGACTGGAATGATGGTTTAGATATGGCTAGCACTAATGGCGAAAGTGTAACATTTAGCTTTATGTACGCTCACAATTTAAATGACATTTGTTTTTTTATAGATCAGCTAACGAAAAACAAAAAAACAATAGAATTGGCTAAGGAATTAACTTTCCTTTTAGGAAAGATGGATCTTTGCTTGGAATACACAAATTACCGGAAAAATCAAAAACGTTTGAAACAATATTTATCTACAATTTATCCTTTAAGCGGCACTAAAATAGAGATTAGCTCTCAAGATTTAATTTCTAAACTCAGACAAATGAGCAGCCATCTTTTTTCTTTGTTGAAAAAACAAGAATGGATTAAACACGGATTCTTTAATGGTTATTATGATAACCATGGAAAACGTGTTGAAGGCATTCTAAAAAATAAACCAAAGATTATGCTTCCTTCCCAAGTATTTGCTTTAATGAGCAAAGGAGTATCAAAAAAACAAGCCAAAAAAATATACTCTTCAGTAAGCAAATATTTAAAAGATAAAACATTAGGAGGCTTTCGGCTTAATACAAATTTTCAAAATATTTATCTCGACCTAGGAAGAGCTTTCGCTTTCTCTTATGGTGATAAAGAAAACGGTGCAATATTTAACCATATGTCAGTTATGCTTTCTAATTCATTATATAAAAACTATCTAATTAAAGAAGCTTGTTATGTTTTACTCTCAATATATAAAATGTGTATATCTGATAAAGCTAATATTTATCCAGTAATCCCTGAATACTTCAACAATGAAGGTAAAGGATTGTACTCCTACCTAACTGGATCTGCTAGCTGGTTCGTTTACACATTAATTGAAGAGACTTTGGGTTTTAAATTTTTTATGGGAAATTTGCTTATTGAACCAAAGCTTGATCACTCGTTTTTTTTCAAAGACAGTATTGAGTTCTCTGGACATTTGCACAATCGTAGAATAAAAGTTTCTTTTATTAAATCTGTCAATCAGAAAAAGATTTACAAAATGAAAAAAATAACTCTTAATAATAAGCTGTTGCCAACCAAGCAAGGAAAATGCCTCATCAATAAAGCAGTCATCCTCACCTCTGACGAGCTACACATTAAAGCGTTCTTGGGTTAAAATTACTTAGAGGATTCTATTAAAAAGAAAGAGAAAGGATTAGCTTACTATTATCTTTAAGGTTTAGCAACTCTACTTCATTTCCGCTAATTCTATTTACTGTAAAGTCGTCTATCTTGTCAAACATCTTTAGTATTTTTCCGTTAACCACCACAAATGAATTTTCTCCGTCCTGGACAACTCCTTCAAGAGCATACACACCAGGTACGATTTCCGGATATTGTTCCACTTGTTGGGAAACAATTTCTATTTTTTCCGTTGTTTTATTTGCCATCATCTCGAGATTATCTTTTCTGCCTGTTAAATTCAAGATTAATCCTAAACACACCAATATCCCCACAAAAATAAAAATAATTATCTTTCCTGAAAAAAACCTATTTTTGCTAGTTTTACTTTTAAAAATTTCTTTTTCGTCAGTATTTTTTTTATTCTCCCTAAGACCTTGGTTCTTCTCTACTTTTTTTAGGGCTTCATATATAATACTCATTTATTTTATTGTTGTTCTTTTATTTAAGGTCTTCAACGCAAGCTTTAAATATTTCTCGATCAAAAGTTTTTTTCTCTTTAACAAATCCACATAACAACGCACGATCACACAATATGTTAATTAAGCGAGGGATACCTTTAGAAAACTCATAGATAACTTTATACCCTTCCGGTACAATATTAATTCCGTCGCCACCTGCACTCTCTAGCCTAAACCGAACATATCCTTTTACTTCTTCTTCACTTAGCGGAGAAAGCCGATGTTTTATTGATATTCTTTGGCGGATTTGTCGTAAATCAAAGCTACTGAGTTTTTTTATTAATTCCGGCTGTCCAGCAATGATAATTTGCAGCAATTTATCATGAGAAGTCTCTAAATTAGATAGGAGACGAACTTGCTCTAATTGGCGATTAGTCAAATTCTGAGCTTCATCAATAATTAACACTGCCCCTCCTCCTTCAAGGCTTACTTCAACTAAAAAAGCATTTAGTTTTTTAACCATCTCTAAACGATTTTTCTTCTCAGCTTTTAAACCAAAATCTTCTACAATCGCCTGTAATAATTGCACTTCACTAAAGTAAGGATTAAGTATTAATGAGGTTTTTATTCGGGGATTAAGTCTGTGAAGAAGAGTTTTGCAAAGAGTTGTTTTTCCTGTTCCCACTTCACCGGTAACCAGAATTATCCCTTTTTTTTCTTCTATTCCATAAATAAGAGCAGCTAATGCTTCCCGGTGAGAAGAACTTTCATAAAAAACTTCCGGGTCAGAAGTAATATTAAATGGCGCTTTTTTTAGACCATAAAGCTCAAAATACATACCTTTACTTACCTTTAAATTGATTAGTAACTTGTTTTGTTTTTACAATTTCCTGGGAAATTATTTCTCCGGGCTCAATTATTTTAGCGGTAATAAAAATTAATAAATCCATTTTAAGTGTATCCTCTGTAGAACGCTTAAATAACCATCCGAGAACAGGAATTCTGCTTAAAAATGGAATCCCAATTTCCTCTTTTGACTTGACATCCTTCATTAACCCTCCGATAACAATTGTTTCTCCATCTTTAACTAATACTTGAGTTTCTGCCTCGCGAGAAGCAATGATCGGATATGATACAAGAACTGTATCGCTATCTGCTTTAACGCTTACCGTTCCAGATTCCGACGTAACTGCAGGATGAACAATCATGTTTATGAATTCACTGTTTTTACCACAAATCTGAGGAACAACATTCAACTGTATTCCAATATCTTTATACTCTTCTAATGATCCGCCGACAATCCGACTAGTTTCCGTACTAGTATCTGTTTTTATAATCGGATATTTTTCCCCGACAAGAATGGAAGCTTCCTGATTATTTAAGGTAACAATTGTCGGCGCAGACAGAGTATTCGTGTTAGCATCTTCCTCTACAGCACTTAAAATTACTTCGAACTGCTGCCCAGTTAACTTTTGAAAAGCAAGTTGCAACCCTGCAGTAGATGGTGTAAACGCCGTTCCCTCTAAAGGATTCCAAATATTCGGAGTAACACTGTTTAACATATGCCCAGCAACTGTTTTCCGCCCATTATTATCTATCTCCTGAAACCGTAAAGTAGACTGAGATGCACCATCACTGCCCGTTCCCCAACTAAATCCAAAATCCTTCAAAAAATCATTACTCACCTCCATAATCCTAGCTTTTATTAAAATCTGTTGAGGTCTAATATCTATTTCTTCTAAAAGCAAGGCAATATCTTTTAAAGTAGAGGAAACGTCAGAGACAACTAAAGTTTTTGTTCGAGAAATCTTACCTTCTTTGGAGCGTGTCCGCTTAGTAACATCTGTCCCAAATTCCCATCCAGCCTGCCCAGTTGCTTCTAAAACCGAAATTCTCCCTACTGCAGACAATAAAGGTTCTATCGTCTTTTTTGCGTCATTAGCATCAAGATAGCTTAACTTAAATACTTTTGTTCGGGGAACTTCTATTTCATGCATTTCACGTTCCCGTAACTCTTTATCTTTTATTTCTTCTAACGTTCCCACCAGAATGACATTATTTCCGATCCATTTATAATCATAGTTATAGGCTCCGACTATGCCATCTAAGGCTTCCTGCCAACTTATGTTTTCTAACTTGACAGTAACTAGCCCCTCAACATTGGGACTAACAATAATATTGACTTTCTCACCATCTTTTTCCGCCTTAGCGGCAATTGATTGAAGAACTACTTTAATACCCACATCTTTAAATTTTATAACTGAAATTACCTCTTGCTGAGCATAAATTAGAGGTGCCGCGCAACAGCAAAAAGCAAATAACAAGCATAAAATAAACAATATTCTTTTACCGAAGACTGCTATATTCTTTCCTTTGAAAAACACCGGGAAATATTCTTCCTTTCTTTGTTTTTCTTTTTTATTATTCCTTCTCTTCATTCATCCTCCAGTTTTAAGATAAACTCATCATTTCCTTTCTTTAAAATAACTTCTTTTTCATTTATTGCCATAATTTCATATCCCTCTATCACTTCTTCTCGTTTTAATACTTCTTGGTTAATAATCGCAACTGGAGATTCTTCCGAATAAATTATTCCTCCCAATTGTAACCCTCCAACATCAACTTCCGTAGGTATTAACACTAACCCATTTTTATTAACCAGTGGTAGAAATGGATCACGCTCTTCTTCTGCATAATTGACAACAGCAGAAAAAAATAAAATAATAATTCCAACAAAAATAAAAATTATTTTTTTTCTATTAAGCAACATATTGTCATATTTATTTCATTAAGGGGATACTTGCTACTTATACTTAGCTGCTTTACCCCGAAAAGATACTTGCTGTTTTGGAGATAATTCAAAAATCCAATCAAACTATGAAACCCTCCTTCAGCTTTAATCTGAATCGGTAAATACTTAAAGTCGCCTGAATTAGTTAAGGCATAATCCTGGAGCTTTTCCGGAGATAAAGAATGAATATTTATATTAAAACTTTTACTACCAGCAGAGATAAAAGAATACACTTTAGTATCTTCTTCTAAAGAAATAATTTTCATTCGCACTTTTTCAATCTCTATTTTAATATTATTCTTTGTGTTCAAATAACTATCTTTTAAAGCCCAGCTGGATTTAACCGTGTTTAGGTTGCCGGTGGATTGTGCTATTTTCTTATTCAGATCCAATATTGCCCCAATTCTCCAAGGCAGAAATACCAAAAACCCAACCACCAAAAACAAAACGATAATTAAAAAAATAATTGTTTGTTTGTGAAAATTTATTTTTTGCATTCGATATCAAACTTTAGTACTTCAGTCCCACTAAAATTCACCTTCTTCGAATCCTTAATATGTACCTTTTTAAACTTTAGAGAGAAATATTTCTTTTTTCTCAAAGAATTAATAAATTTCTCCAAAGAGCCCAAAGGATCTTCTTTCCATCTTACAACGCAGCCAGATAGACTAATAGATTGTTCATCAAGATTAAACTGCTCAAGCCAGATATTTTTAGGTATTGACAAGAAAACATCATTTAAAATTTTTGCAACTTCATCCTCAGAAACAATTACTCCTTGAAGGATATTCTTTTCTTTTTCTAATTCAAATATATCTGTTCTAATAGCTTGAACAATGCTAGCCTTTTCACTCCAGATTTCTTCTTGTTTTCTAACCCCACCTAATTTAGCTTGTTTTTGAACTACAACTACCTGCAAAATTATCAGTAAAATAAAAATAACAGCTGCCAGCAGAATGGCTAACGGAGCAAACACAACAATTTTTTGAAAATCTTCACTTAATGTGTGCTTTTTCTTGGGATTTAAATCTATTTCTATTCTCTTCACTATTTATATTTTTTAAAATTGCTTAAGAGACTAATCCAAAAACAGTCGTAAAATCATTTTTTAAAAAAAATTGTTGCTTGTTTAAAAAATTACTAAGTAAACTCTTTTTGTCCGAAGGAACTATATTTAAAATATCTGTTTTGATGTCTAAAGATTCGAAAAATATGTTTTCAATTCCCTCTACCGAAACTAAACCACCACTCAAGTATAATTTATCAATATGCTCACCTTTGTTCACTTCAAAATAATCAAAAGAGCTCTTCATCTCTTGACAAAAACGAGAAATAGTATCACCGACTAATTTAAAAAATTCGCTTTTATCCTTTAAAGAGTTAATCCATTTATTTGCATCTTCTATAGAAAAATCTTTAACTCGAGAAACAATTTGTAGAATTTCTTTGGTACTGAATTTTACATCTCTAATTAAAAAAGGAGTTCCCTTATGTACGATTGACAACGTTGAATAATCATATCCTAAATCTAAGATCGCCGCATTTTCTTCTTTATCAGTTTTATAAACGCTTAAAAAAAGATTTAGTAAACAAATACTATCTAGGCTTATCTGTGAAACGGAAATATTGTTTTTATCAAAAGCCTCTAAGATACTATTGATAAATTCTTTTTTTGCCACAGCTAAAAGAATTAACTCTTCTTTAGAGCTAATATCTTGCAAATTAAAAAAATCAAAATAAACATCAGCCGAAGAAAAAGGAATAAATTTACTCATCTCATAAAATAAAGCCTGTCTTTGTTTTTTCTTTTCCATTTTTGGAAACGGAAAGCAACGAACTAAACAAGAAGATCCCTTTACAGACAGCTTGGCCCTTTTAATGGGAATTTTTTTTTCATCCCATATCTTTTTGATGGTCTGAGCAAGCCCATTATTTCGTTCTAAAAACCAATTGACTATTTCTCCTTTTTGAACAGCTAATCCTTTGAGGTAATAACTTCCAATGTTGATGCCCACAAAATCGTTTTCTTTAAAACTAAACATATGGCTTAATTGAGATATTCTATCTAAGTGGGGAATCATTGACACCTGCCTCTTCTTCTGAATTACTTCTTACTACACCAGTTTCATCTATATAAAAATAATTATTGCCTGTCCGCCCTAAAGATTGGGGATTAGCATTAATGTAAAAATGAGATCCGTCTGTATAAGAATACTCAAGATTATACCCTGACTTAGACCCACTGGCTAATTCCTGGTCTATATATCCAGGGTTGGCTTGCGGAGGAGTAAGCATTGACAGGCTTTCCGGAAAGATATTATTATTAATATAATATAATTGTAATACACTATTCAAGGAAGTTATATTCGACACAGCTACAGATTCATTAGAGTTGACTCTCACTCGCCAAACATGAGGAATGGCTAAAAGAGCAAGAATCATAACAATGCCTATGGTAACCATAAGCTCAACAATAGTAAATCCTTGTTTCTGTTTAGTTTTGCTAACCATAAAAAACATGGCTCCTCCTTTTGGTTGAGTTATTACTACTTATATTAAATAATAATAACTAAGCATTAAAAAGTTAAGCTTCGTAAACCAGTCCTTCCATTTCTCTTCTGGTAAAATGTGAGTAGTCATATTTCATAAAAATATGTAATATAGGTATATTAATATACTTACATATCTTTGTCAATGAACCAAAAATAAAAAAACCGCCTTTTGTTTACCAAAAGGCGGCCTATTATCACATCGGAAGGTTCCTCTTCTAAGAACCAGAAGCTGTACAGCTAGAATCGGTAGCTAAACTTCCTCCAGTTGTCACTGTAAAACTCTTTGTCCCTGTTGTTGTGCAACTAGTGGGCTTTGCTGTGCAAGTATACCCTGCTGTAGACATGGTCCCACACGCAAATGTGTATCCTTGGCGTGGATTGTTTGCGGCTAAGGTATAATCTTCATTTAAATACTTAGGATTGGCTCCGTATAGAACAGTGGTAACATTAGCTGGGTAATTTCCGCTATTAGCAGCTGCGTAGCTTTCACATGCGGTAGAAATAGTCCTCAAAGTTGCCTGCGCATTAGCTTCGTTAGCGTTAACTCTCATTCTTAAAAGTCCAGGAATAGCAATTACTGCCAATAATGCAATTATTGCAACAACGATCATGATTTCGACTAAAGTAAAACCTTTTCTCATTTTTTTCCTCCTTTTTTAGAGCCAGGTTTTTTGTTTATTTACCTCCTTTTTTAAAAACCTGTTCTGTTGGTATAATAATATATATAAAGAATAATCTATCTACATTAAGATATAACATATCTAGATACCTCTGTCAACGCTCTCTCGTCTCTACACTAGCAAAATAATCGTTTTACCCCATACCCCCTATTTGTTGAGTTATTTTTAATATCGGTAGAAATAAAGAAACAACTATTCCTCCCACTACTATTCCCAGAAAAGCTATTATTATCGGCTCTATTAAACTACTTAAACCTGCAACCATAGCATCTGTTTGTTCTTCATAAAATTGAGCGACCTTAGATAGCATGTGCTCGAGACGCCCACTTTTTTCTCCTACAGAGATCATCCGGGTCACCATGGGAGGAAACACCCCTGTTTTTTCTAAAGGAGCAGATATTGTCTCTCCATTTTGAATAGACTTTTTAGATTCCAAAACCGCATCTTCAATTACTTTATTTCCTGAAGTATTTGCTACAATTTCTAAACATTTAACTATTGACACTCCACTTTTTACTAAAGTAGCAAATGTTCGAGAAAATTTAGCAATAGCTATCTTTTTTAACAAATCACCGAAAACTGGAATTTTTAAAATAATCCGGTCATATCTTCTTCGCCCACTAGAGGTACTAATATATTTTTTAAAACCAAAAAACCCTCCAATTAATAGAACCAAAATTATTACAATAGATTCTTTACGAGTTAGACTATCAGTAATATTAATGAGTATTTGTGTAGGCAAAGGTAACGCTCCTCCTAAAGAATCATAGATACCTTTAAATGTAGGAATAACTTTAAACATCAAAAAAGAAGTTATCGTAATTGCCATAATAACAATAACAATTGGATAATAAAAAGCAGACATTACTTTCTTTGCTAACGCATTACTTTTTTCTAGATAAACAGACACTCTATCTAAGATTTCTGCTAGGCTGCCTGATACCTCAGCGGCCTTAACCATACTTAAATAAATATCGGGAAATACTTTTTTGTGTTTTCCTAAGGCAGATGAAAGGCTTGCCCCTTCTTTGACATCTTTTAGAACTAACTCGATAACACTTTTAAAATAGACATTTTCAACTTGTTCTTTGAGAATGCCTAAGGCTTCTACCACGGGAATGCTGCTTTCAATCAATGTGGTAAATTGCCTAGAAAATATTACCAAGTCTTCGGTTTTAACTTTTCCTTTTACTATTTTCCTCTTCTGATTTTTTATTTCCTTAATTGAAAAAACTATACATCCTTCATCATGAAAATGGGAAACTAGGGCGCTATCTGTTTCTGCCTCTATTGACCCCTTTAATACTTTTCCTGCTTTGTCCTTAACTGTATAATAAAATAATTTCATATTCTACGCATCTCGTCTTACCATCAATCTTTATTCAGTAGTTACCCTGATAATTTCTTCTATCGAAGTTATTCCGTCGACACACTTTAGCAACCCGTCATTTTGCAAAGAATTAAAAGACCTAAATTTTTTAGCATATTTAATAATTTCTTCTTCTGATTTTCTTCCCGCTACCATTTCTCTTATTTTATCATCGAGTAAAATAACTTCTAAGATAGCAATTCTTCCATAATATCCACTATGTCCACAAAAAGAACATCCTTTGGAGCGATAAAAATAATTTTCTTCTTTGTCTTTTAATAAAGACTCTAATTTCATTCTCTTGAGTAGACCGCGGTCCATTTTATACTTTTCTTTACACTTAGGGCACAATTTTCTAGCTAGTCTTTGTGCAGTAAGCGCTACCAATGAAGACCCTAGAAGAAATGCTTCTGTGCCCATTTCTCTCAACCGAGTAATTGCACCTACAGCACTATTTGTATGCAAGGTAGACAAAATAACTTCTCCTGTTAGGGATGCTTTAATCGCAATATCTGCTGTTTCTGAATCTCTAATTTCTCCAACCATAATAATATCTGGAGATTGACGCAACACTGAGTGCAAACCTGCAGAAAAAGTTAATCCGATGTCTGCATTAACCTGAATTTGGGTTATCCCTTCTAAACGATACTCAACCGGATCTTCAATGGTAATAATATTTTTATCCGGAGAATTAATTTTCTTGATAATTGAATAAAGAGTAGTCGATTTTCCGCTTCCCGTCGGACCAGTAACTAAAATAATCCCAAAAGGTGCTTTTACTGCTTCGGAAAATAATTTTAAAGGTTGGGAAGAAAATCCTAAATTTTTTAATCCTGCAGACAAGCTATCTTTGTCTAAAACTCTTAAAACAAATTTTTCTCCAAAATGAGTAGGAAGTGTAGAAACTCTGAAATCAATCTCTCTATTCTCAAACCTCACCTTAAATCTTCCATCCTGAGGAAGACGAGAGTCCGTGATATCTAAAGAAGAAATTATTTTTATTCGCGCAATTACCGCTCGTTGATTTTTTTTCGGAAAACTAAATTCATCACTAAGTACTCCATCAACCCTGTAACGCACTAACAATTTATCTTCGTAAGGCTCAATATGAATATCCGAAGCCCTCTTTTTTAAAGCGCTATAGATAATCATGTCAATCGCTCGAACAATTGGAGGATGTTTACTCTCACTTATTAGATCCTCTAAATTATCATTGCCATCGCTGGTTTCGCTTAGTTCTTCTTCGAAGGAATCTTCTTCCAAAACATTGGATATTTCTTCGGTAATTCCATGCAATACCTTCAATGATTTAAGAATATCCTCCTTACGAGAAAGCACTAAATCTACTTTATCCACACCAGTAATAATTTTAATATCATCACAAGCAATAACATCTAAGGGATCAGAAATAGCCAGTGTAAGCACTGTTCCTATTTTGCAAATAGGAACCACTGCATATTTAAAAGCAATCTCTTGAGAAAATAAATTTTTATTCTCAGCAGGAATTCTATACTTCTTTAAATCCAAAAAAGGGATCTTTAATTCTCGAGAAAAAAATAACAGCAATTCTTCCTCGTCGATAAACTTATTACTAACCAACGCACTTTTAAGAGCGTTATAATCATTGGCGCTTTTAGTAATCTCTAGAAGAACTTTTTTGTCTATTTCCTTATTCTGCTGAATATAGTTTATTATTTTTTCTTTAATTGACATATTGCTTCTTTTTATTTAAAAAATTTAATCTTCTCAGGACTACATTATTTGTTTTTAAGATCTATAGATCTTCATCTGCTGCAGTTACTCTCACTACTTCTTCTAACGTTGTTAGACCTTTCTCTACCTTTATAATGCCGTCTTCTCGCAAAGTACGCATGCCTTCGATGCGTGCTTCTTTCTTTATAATCCCCTCTGAAACGCAAGAGTTAATTAATTTTTTGATTGAGGGAGAAATCTGTAAATATTCGCTTAAAGCCACCCTCCCTTTATATCCGATGTTCTGACAAAAACTACACCCTTTTGGTTTATAAATAACAATTTTATTTTCTAGTGAATACTTTTTTCTTGTCTCATCAGCTAAATTACTTTTTTCTTTGCATTTTGGACATAATACTCTAACCAATCTCTGGGCAAGAACTCCTAACAGCGTCGAAGAAAGTAAAAAAGGTTCAATATCCATATTTACCAACCGAGTAACAGAACCAGCGCTAGTGGTTGTATGTAAGGTAGATAAAACTAAATGACCAGTTAAAGCCGCCTTAATAGCCATCCCAGAAGTTTCTTTATCTCTAATTTCCCCAATCATTACAATGTCCGGATCCTGCCTTAATATTGATCTTAACCCGGAAGCAAATGTTAATCCAATAGCCGGATTAATGCTTACTTGGTTGATTCCTCTTAGCTGATATTCTATCGGATCCTCTACTGTAACAATATTTTTTTCTGAACTATAAATATGATTTATTACCGAATACAAAGCCGTTGTTTTTCCTGCTCCAGTAGGGCCACAAGCAAGAAGCAAACCATGAGCCTTTAAGCTATCCTGTTTAATTTTTTTTAATACATCATCTTCGTACCCTAAAAAATCAAGGTTTAAGATAGCAGCTGTTTTGTCTAGAATTCTTATCGCTACTTTTTCTCCTAAGCTAGAAGGTAATATGGACACTCTGAAGTCTACATCCCTATCAAGAATTCTGCTGCGAAATCGTCCTTCCTGAGGAAGGCGATGCTCAGCAATATTTAGATTACATAGCACTTTTATTCGTGACACTATAAACGGATGCATTTTTTTAGAAAAAGTCTCCAACTCTCTTAGTATACCGTCTATTCTTAACCTCACTCTACTTGTATTCTCTAGCGGCTCAATTAAAATGTCCGATGTTTTATCATGAACCGCTCTTCTAAGAAAAGCATTAGTAAACTTAATTACCGGAGCTTCTTTGGTTGAACGAAAGATCTCTTCCTGAGAAACACCTCTCTTTCCTTCTTTAATTATAGTTAACGCATCGACTGACTGATCCTTAATTATTTCTTCTATTGTTTCCGTAGGCGCATGCGCATAGTTATTAGAAATAGCTTTTGCAATTTGAGAAAAAGGAGCAATTATCGGATTAACTTCGCACTTAGTAATTTTTTTAATATCATCAATCGCTAAAACATTTAATGGATCTCCCATGGCTAGGGTTAATGTATTGCCAATTATTCCTACCGGTAATACTTGATAGGCGCGAGCAATTTTCTCAGGAACCAACCCTAAAATCTGCTTAGGGATATCTAAATTCAAAACTCTAACCGGCGGGACAGAAAGATAGCCAGAAAGAAGATTTAGCAATATTTCTTCCTTGATAAATCCCATTTTAACTATGATTCCTACTAAAGACTCTCTTTCTCTTTTTTGCGTAGTCAGGGCTCTTTCTAGTTCCTCTTTAGACAAAGCTCCTTTTTTTAATAGATATCCAGAAAACCCTCTTAATGATGTTTCACTATTATTAAGTGAACTATGTTCGTTCTTGTTCATTTTTAATAGAATTTTTTAATACTGCTACGGATTCCGGAAGGAGTACTCACAAATATTTGGATATCACACTCAGCAACATCTTCTAAATCTTCGACCGCTTGCACATTTAAAGGATTTGACATAGCAATTGTTAGCGTTCCTCCTATTTTGTCTATAGGAATCAAACAATAGTATTCACAAACCTTGCGCGGTATAATTTTTACAATTTCTGCTGATATTTCATAGTTTTCTAGAGGAAGATAAGGGTAGCCAAACTGCAAAGACAAACAATGAGCAATATCATCCTCTTTAGCAAATCCCAGCTCAACAATTACTTCTCCAATGAGCCCCTCTCCATGTTTCTGGGTTTCTAAAGCTTTTTTTAACTGAGCATTGTTAATGACTCCCCTCTCTACTAAAATCTCTCCTAGAAATTTAGTAATTTTTCTTTTAGGTTCCATTTTTTATTTATTTTTTTTCTGCTTCCGAACGAACGATAACAGCTCTGTTGCAGAAATTCCATCAATGGGGCTTTCTGCAACAGAAAACAATAATTCAATTTCTTCAGAACACCCCTTCTTTAACAGACTGTCTAGGCTACTAGCTATTTCTTGAGACTGCCGTTTATTTTTTTCTATCAAGATAGCTCCTAGCGCATCCGGAGATATTCTTCCGCCCATATCAATCGGTCTTAAGCATTTCTTCAGATTCTTGGCTATTATTTTTAGATTTCTTTCAGCTTCAATTTGTCCTGATTTTTTTTGGAAATCTTTATAATTTACAACTTTAACCGAAATAAAACCACAAGGACGCTGGTAGGCGGTAGCCCTTTTGATTTCTTCATCCAATCTCTTACTAATCATTTTTTCATTGTACAATCCAGTTAAATGATCTAATACCTCCAGCTCTTCAATTTTAGAAGAAAGGCGTTGGTGCTCCCAAATTAAAGTGACATTTTGACTAAACAGATTTAAAACATCTAGATCATCTTTTCCGAAAGAAAAGTTATCTTTTTTATTCCCAATACCTACAATGCCTACAATTTGCCCTCTAGAAATTATGGGAGAAATAGCTAAATTATTAAGACCTAATTCTTTCGCCCAAGATAAATATTTAGCTGGTTTACTGTAGTTATCCACTACTATTATCTTGCCTATTCGCGGTATTTCACTATCCTTTCCTTCTCCAAACTCTTTAACTTTGGCAGAAGAAATCCCTTCGCAAGCAACCACTCTCAACCCTTCAAGAAGACTTTCTTTTAAACTACAAAAACAAACTTTGTTTTCCATTAACTCTTTTAGGTGATTAGCAAGAAATTTTATAACTTCTTCAGCAGGAGTCTCTTTTGAAAATAGGTCATTAGCTTGGAGAACCGTGGAAAGTATAAGCACCTTTTTTGACACTTCTTTATTTAATTCTCCAGTCATTCGGGTAAAATCTTTTAGCTGGCTAAAACTATCTTTAACTTTATCGGAAAGCAAGTTGATAATACTCTCTAAATTTTGCACTTCATCAGAAGCTGAAGGAACCTCTTCGCCAATTCTTCCCAAGGCAATGCGAGAACGAGTACACATGCCCACAATGGAAGAAAATACTTCAAACACTATCCACCAACCCAAAAAAACAATTGTCCCCAAAATTGCTGTAGCCCAAAAGGAAATGTCATAACCATAGACATAATAGAAAAAAATAATCAAAGGAAGCACAGTGATTAATGAGATAGCAATCCACATTCTTCGCTTTAAGCTTAGATTGGATAAAGAATTATTTTTATTCATTTTTCCCCTTCCCTTTTAAATTATAAAGAAATATTGTTATTGTAAGCCTATGGCTATCAAGCAATTTTAAGATATTGCATTAATAAATGGTATCATCTTTTATAATCAGTGTCAATTGCCGGTCTTTTTTAAATTAACTCTTTCTGGGTTGGACAAAATTTATTAAACAATCATCCTGCATTCACTTATTCGGCCTCTTGCCAAGAAACAACTTCTGACGACATCCCCTGTAAAGAAATTAAAGCGCTACTGATTGTATCGGGATTATAATTAATAGTAACGTGCCCGACTATTCTAGTATCAACCTCCGCTTGGCTTTCAGCTAATATTGCTCCATTGATTGTTGGTGTTCCAGACATTCTTAGCTTTCCAATAACATATACTATACCATCAATATCAATTGTTCCGGAAAAGTGTACGTCGCCAGCAATAACTAAAATTCCGCTACCCTGTATATTTCCAGCAACTGTTAATTCATTGCCATCAGTTGTATTCACCCACGTTATTCCATTAATTGGCTCTGGCAAAACATCATCGTAGAGGTAAGTAGCTGCTGACTCCATCTCCTCTTTGCTACATTCAAATAAATCAGCAAAATTTAAAGCAGCTTCCTCGTTGATTGTGCCGTTAATCGTGTACGCTCTTCCTCTCGTTTGTAGCTCGCCGGTTGTTTCTATTGCGTGCGAAAAATTAGAAGAATCTGGACGGTTTACTTTTACAATTACTTGTAATTCTTTTTCTGCTTTCTCACCAGAAGCCAAAGAAACCGTGCCTATCGAATTTATTTGGTAGTACTCATCGGATAACTTTACAACTAAAACACTATAGCAATATCCATCTTGTAAACAGTTAGAAACATTACCAGGTAAATTGTTTATCCCTTCAGCAATTCCAGCTTCGGCCAACCAAAAAGCTTTTATGCTATTAGCATATCTCTCAGCAAGATGTTTTTCATTTATACTTTTTAAAAAAAATCCGGCCAGTAAAATACTTAGTGCCAATACTGTAAGCAAGCTTACAACTAAAGCAAATCCTTTTTTATTCATTTCTCACCTTTACATCCGATCTTAGAGAAAAATCTGCGTTCATTTCTCCTCTAATTTCTTTTTGCCCCGAGATTATCACAATTAATTTTCCGTTGTCCCTAAATGAATTCTCATTAAATTCTTGAACTTCTTCATTATGTTGAGTATAAAAAGGCGCTTGGTTAATATTATTAAATTCCCAAGAGCGGATAATATTTCCCTCAGAATTGACTAAATTCCGAACAATTTTAAAAGAACTGGCATCATAATTGTACTCAATATAATCTTCATCCAGTAAATATTCTCCTGTGTCAATGTTTAACCCGTTGACTCGACGAAACTTAAGATGAGAACTTCCTGGATTATTATTGGCAATATCCCAATTTACTGCCTGTCTGGCATCTTTTACAATCCAATTTATAGCTACTCTAACATTTGATCTCATATCTACATTAGCTGAGTTTAAAGGAAAGAATACCTCGCCTAAACTCAAGCTAGCCATAAACCCCATAAGAACGACCATAAAAATTGAAACCGCCAACAAAGTTTCAACAAGAGTTAAGCTTTTGGTGCGCCTTATCCGATATTTTTTTTTATTCTTATTAACGCTTTTCATGCTATCGGTTAATCCTTGTTGTTAACAGAAAACTATTTTGCCTTTGTTTATCCACCCACTCAACATTAACTGTTACCTCTTTTAATCCTTCGCTTACTTGAAGGACATTAACACTAACCGTTTCATTAGTTAAACTATTTAGTCCTGGTGGCAAATAACTATCTATATCGTTATAAATGTTTGGCAGGCTCTTTATATCCTCTAAGATATCTTGCGCATCGCTAGCGGCAACTATTAAATTGCTGCTAGCCTGGTTTAACATCACACAAGACACTATAGACATTAGCAAGCTAGTAACAACTACTGTTAAAATAGCAACAGAAATCATTACTTCAATTAACGTAAACCCTCGAAAATATTTAGGAAGTTTTTTTCCTAATCGGCATTTATTTTGAGCCATTTTACATTTGCCCCCCAATAAAAGATTACCATTTATAACGATCTTTTTCAACATGGATAGTAATTCTTAAGTGCCTAGGCCCCAACATCTTAACGGGCTGTGTTAACTACTTATCTTTGATTGTTGTTGATTTTTGACAATTGTAATGATTTCGTCAACAAAGCGTTCTTCTACACTTGCCAAATTTAAATGATGTTTTAAAAGAAGCTGTTGATGTTCAGGAAACTTACTGGCTGTATTTATATTTTCTTCTAGCCACAGCTTAACCTTCTCTAGAAATCTTTTCCGTAAGCGTAATCTAGCTAAAACTTCTTTTTTGCCTAAGCAAGGTAAAAAATATAAAGGAATATCAATGTCAATAAACGGCCTTTTCTGAGAAAGTAAAGCCTTCATCGCGAGAGATAGAAATTCCTTTTCCCCTTGGGGTGTAATCGAATACTCATACCTCAATAAACTTCCTGGATTTTGAATGGTTTTTCGCTTGATAAACCCTCCCTTTTCCATGATCTTTAGCGGGTAGTATATTGACTTGTTGTCAAGAGAAGTAAACACTCCTAATTTGGTATTGATTATTTTTTTGATCTCGTATCCGTGCCTTGGCCCTTCCTTAAGGATTCCTAAAATTATCAGTTTTTGGATACGCATCCTTTTTTATTCTTTTAGAGCAGAACCGGGAAGGATTTCACTAAATGACCCCATTTTTCTATACCGTTGATAGCGTCTATTCAATAACTCATCTAAAGAAAATTGGGAAAGTTCGTTTAATCTTGTTACTAAAGCTTTTTTCAAATTATTCGCTGTCTGCTGATGTCCCCAATGGGCTCCTCCTTCTGCTTCCGTAATAATTTCATCTACAATCCCTAGTTGCAAGAGGTCCGGCGCTGTTAATTTTAACACTCGAGCAGCTTCTTCTCTTTTTCCAGCATCTTTCCATAATATTGCCGCACACCCTTCGGGAGAAATTACTGAGTAATAAGCATACTCCAAGATGAGCACCTTGTCACCTACACCAACACCCAGTGCGCCTCCGCTTCCTCCTTCACCAATCACAGTAACTACTATTGGTGTTCGTAAAGAAAACATATCTCGAATATTCTCAGCAATTGCTTGAGCCTGTCCTCTTTCTTCAGCGCCTACCCCCGGATAAGCTCCTGGAGTATCAATTAAGCAAATTACTGGTAATTTAAATCGTTGCCCCAGCCTCATAATACGCATTGCTTTTCGATAACCTTCAGGATGAGCACAACCAAAATTACGCTTAATATTTTCTTTAGTGTCTTTTCCTTTTTGATGTCCTACAACAACAATTTTTTGCCCTTCTAACATAGCAAAACCACAAACCAGGGCTTTATCTTCCCCGTAAAGCCTATCTCCAGCCAAAGGAACAAAATCAGTCATTATTAATTTGATATAATCTAATGTAGTTGGCCGATTAGAATGACGGGAAATTTGCACTTTTTGCCAAGGAGTTAAGCTAGAATAAATTTCTTTTTTAAGTATTTTTAATTTCTCTTCTAAATTACTTACTTCCAGAGAAAGATTTATTTTCTTGTCTAAAGAAAATTTCTTCAATCCTTCTATCTTATTTGTAAGCTCAATTATCGGTTTCTCAAAATCCCAAACTTGTTTCATTATGTCCTCTAATTTTTTGGTAATTATTTTTTACATTTTAATCAATAATAACAACCTCTGCTCCTATCGGAATAATATCAAACAACTCCTCAACATCTTTATTTTCCATTCGAACACAACCTAAAGTAACTTGCTGTCCCAATTCTTTAGGTTTAGTAGTCCCATGTATTCCGTAGCCAACAATTTCTGCTCCATTGCTATCTATTCCAGAAATTCCCATCCACCTTGACCCTAGAATATTATCCGGGCTATCCGGAGGAATAATTGCACCTGTTTTATGCCATGTAGGGTTTTTAAGTTTATTTCGATTTATTTTAAATGTCCCTATTGGAGTGGTGTTGTCTTTTCCGGTAGATACAAGGTAAGTTTTAAGTATTTCTTCGTTGCTTTTTAAGAACAATAAATTTTGCGATTTATCTACTAAAATCGAAAACTTACAAATACTAATTTTTAGTTTTTGCCCTGGACGAATAATATCTGACTTTAAACCATTAGATTTTTTAATTAATCCTACAGTTGTGCCAAATCGTTTAGCAATTCTCCCTAAAAAATCATTGGGTTTTACAACGTACATTTTGCTACATTCGTCAATACAGGAAGAAAAAATAATTTCCATATTTATATCTTGGATAGCCTTTTGCATCTTTTTTAAGTTTTCTAAATCCTGTTCCTCCTCAATCGCTTTTTGATACAATTGTTTTGATTTAATAAGCTCGCCATTGTCAAAAGCAATTTCTGCTTCTTTAGTAGACAATTTTATAAAAATTTCTTTTTCTTTTTTTTCATTTTTCGGCAACAATCCCACTGCGATTAAAACCACAAAAAGTATTGCCCCTAAAAGAATAAAGATTTGATTCCTTTTCATAACTCTCCCTGGTTTTAAATAATTACCTTCAAGGATAAAACAAAAACGTAATTGCTGCCCCCAGTAATGCTCCTAAAAGAACTTCTACTGGAGTATGCCCAACTAATTCTTTCAGCCGGTCTTCTTTTATTTTTTTCCTTTCCTGTAAATCTTCCACTATCCTATTCAACACTTTCGCCTGAAAGCCAATTGAACGCCTCCAGGTTTGTGCATCAAACATGGTAATTAAAGCAAATAATGTTCCCAGCGCAAACAACGGTGAATAAAATCCATACTCTTTTCCCATACAAATAGCAAAAGAAGTCACTGCTGCGCTATGCGATGATGGCATTCCTCCGGTTCCCAGCAGCCAATAAAAATTAAACCTTCTTTCTTTTATTGCCCCTAAGACTATTTTTATTACCTGAGCAAAAACTCCGCTTAAAATAACAACCCAAAATGTCTTATTTCGTGAAAGCTCCCCCCAAAAGTTACCCATACTTACCTAATCCTCATTTTAAGTGCTTGCTAATTGCCTTTTCCATTAAGCCCTTTTTCTTAGATGCCACAAACAAAATGTCGCATTAATTATATCATTCATGGGCTAGTTCGCAATATTTTTGTGGGTTATTATTTTATACCCTGCCCTTGTTTTTAGAGAGATTGCAAAAGAACTAACAAGAAATGGCTTGACAAAAACCTAATTACACTAATAATCTTTACAGATGATATTTTATTAAACCCGATACTAGGAGAATATATGGGAAGACCAAAAAGCGAACTAAAAAAAATTCACAGACGAAAAATTAAAAAAGCGAAAAAAAAGGTGAAAAATCACTTAGATAAAGATTCGCCCTGTGAGCCATTAACCCAGTTAGCAAAACATTTCTTAAAAAAGCAAAATAAAACTCATAAAGAATAGTTTTTTAAGTTCATTTCTCAAACTTGTAGTGCTTCTTTACTTTATCTTGTATATGCCACAGGCAACTTAAGTTTGCGGGGAAGACCACTAAATCACCTTTTTGAATCTTTACTTTAGCGCTGCCGGAAATTTCTATCTCTGCCTTTCCTTCTAAAAAATAACAAGTTTCCTGTTTTGCATAGTGCCAATTAAAACTACCTTTTTCTTTTTCCCAGATTGGCCATTTTCCCACACCTAGGTTATCTAGTTCACTTTTACTAAGTTTCTTAATCACTATTTCCATATGCCACCTCTTTTTTCCTAAACGCGCTTATTAAAGATTTACTAATCCACCATACACTTACCAACAAAAATCTTATCACTTCCTGTTTTTTTAAAAACCATCTTGAAATAAGGTAAGGCGGGTAAACCAATACTTGAAAGCTTTATTTTTTCTGATAAGTTCTAATAAAATTTTCTATTGACCGATCGTATTCTTTTTCAACATTATCCGGGAAAAAGCAAGCAGGAATTTGTTTCATTTTCAAATGATAGCTAACGCATTCGCAGCAAACACCTTTACGAGAACAAGGCTCATAGCTGCAATTACACCTTTTTTTATTTTCTTCTTTTTGACACTCCATAACCACTTTTTAAATCTGCCTTCTAAACAATACTTTCACGATTTTCGCCAATCGCCTATTGCTTGCGATTCTTTATGCTATTTTAAAACTTTAATCTATGCCTAAACGCTTTTTTGTGTTACTTTGACAATTTTCCTTTATCACTCTGACCAGCTTCTGAGGATCTACGTCTGCCCAAAGATGCCCGCATTGCGTACACGCTAAGAAATCATTTTTGTTAATCCGGGCATGTATCCCGAACAATGAAAACGGTTTTAATTCTTTGGGACGAAAAAAAGCTTCCGGAGAAATATAATCTACTTGGTTAAATACTTTACCTTTTATTAATTTTTCACTATCACATTTGGGACACTTCATAATATTTCTCCTTCTCTTTCTTGAAAATAGTATATCACAAAGATTAAAAAAATAAACGCCTGTGCCACTTCCTGCACCAAACATTTGCATCAAATCTTTTAATTCTAACAATCACCGCAAACAATTTCAATCCACCAGCTTTGGTTGGTATTAAAATATATATTCTTTCCTAACCTTTGCTGCTCCATATATCTCATTGAATAGTGCCCTTTTAAAGTACCTTTAAACTGTTTGAAAGTATCCCTCAATTCACAATGTGTATAGCATGTTAGGTCTTTGATCATTAAGCTTTGTTTAACCGTGTTGAATATTTCCGAAACAATCTTACGTCTTTGAATATTAATGCAATGTTGAGGCAAAAGATACTCAATAATAAAAACGCTCTTTTGGCTTGCACCAGAAAAACATTGAATGATTTTTCTTAACTCTTTTTTTGCAAGATAATAACTTACCCCTTCCAAGAGAATAATTGTTTTTGCCTTCTCTTGAAATTCATTCTTAGGTTTCCTTAAAATGTTCAATACATTCTCTGTGATTATATCCAGTTTTATGAACCTTATTTTTTTAACTAACTCCGGGGCTACAGCTTTATAGATTTCTTTTTTCTCCCGCAGACAATGCTTATCCAGTTCAAATACACGATAGATATTATCCTCATACTCCTCAAGCAATTCTAAAGCCAAAGGCGTCTTTCCCGATCCACAAATAATTAGTTGCACCGGATCGCTATACTTAAATTCTTTCTCTATTAACTGTTTTATTAAATATTTTCGATTTATAATAACCTGCTGATACCACTTGCACACTTTGGCGCATTTTTCGTAGATATCATTTCCTGCTGATAAATCAATACTTTTCATAAAACGTTGAGCAGCTCCTTTTAGATATAGCTGCTCCGCCCATTTCATTACCAAAGAAGCAGTAGGATCATCATTCATTTTATTTTTATTACTCATAAATGAATAGAATAAAAAAATATAATCACTTATTTACAATAATAGAAAATGATTTTAGCTTAGTGGCTATTTATTTTTTTATTTTATGGCGGCGAGTGGACTTGTATACAATATCTCGGCACAGTCGAGATTGCCGAAGGCTATTGTATCCAAGAAGCTAAGTCTTAAAGAAATGCTTTTGTCTATTTCTCGCTGCCTTAGATTAACAATATAAATGGCGGCGAGTGGACTTGAACCACCGACATAACGGGTATGAGCCGTTTGCTCTGCCAGGCTGAGCTACACCGCCATTTCAGAGAATATTCGCTTTCTGCTTTAATCAATAGCGCTAATATTGGGACTAATTATACCATTTTCTCTAAAAATACCCAAGAAAAAATACACGCTGATAAGAAATCTGCCATCAATAAGGCCTTTTTGATGGAAACGTTTACAAAACTTATTGCTATCTACATTGACTATTCCTCCAGCAATATGGTATATTCAATGATAAGCTTTTTCGAGGAAAATAACACTATTATGACTCATACAAACAAAAAATATATTTGTAAACACTTGGATAGTAGTAACTTAAGCAATACGTCTACTCTTTACACTAATCATTACTTAGCAAGATTTTATTTGAAATTTACTCTGCTTCTACTTACTTGTTTTCTTTCTTTACTAGTGAATCCTTCTTTTGGAGCAGAATTTGATAACGCCCAATATATTTTAGGAGTTGGAGATAAAATTGAAGTATCTGTTTGGCGCAATGAAGATTTGAACAAGGAAGTCACTATTCGCCCTGATGGCTGGCTGTCTCTTCCTCTTGCCGGAGAAATCAAAGCAGTAGATATGCTGCCGGAACAATTAAAAAACGAGGTTTCTTTAAGATTAGCCAAATATATAAAAGATCCTCAAGTGTCCATTATTGTCAGTGGTTTTGGCAGTCAACGAATTCTAATACTAGGAGAAGTAAAACGTCCAGGAATATACAGAATGTCCCGACCATTAACTGTCCTGGAAGCCTTAGCTACAGCTGAAGGGTATAAAGAATTTGCGCATTTAAGAAGTGTGCTGGTTATCCGTAAAGCTTACTCGGATAGCCCAAAAATACTGTCTGCTAACCTTTTAAATGTTATATCAAAGGGAGACCTCAAGGAAGATATCCCGCTAAAAGCAGGGGATATAGTTTTTGTTCCTAAAAAATTTGTCGGGAAAATAAAAGATTTTTTATCTTTTTTTAACGATAACATAAAACCACTTGCTGATACCTATATAAACTATCGTCACGTAGAAGCGATTGAAAATTTAGCGGATTCAGAATAAATACTAATATGGAACCAACAAATAACGATTTAACATTACTTGAAATGAAAACCTCTCCCAAGACTGCCGGGCAAATACTATGGGAAAAAAAGGGTATAGTATTTATACTTACATTTACTACCCTTTCCGTTGTTTTTATTTCTACGCTACTCATCAAACCTGTTTATCAGACAAATAGTAAAATAATGCTAAAAGAAGAAAGCCTTAACCCTTCAGAAACCACCCCTTCGTACAAAAAAAATGAAGAATTCTTACAAGACCAAGCAGAAATAATTAAAAGCAGAACAAACATTTCTAAAGCGCTAGAAAGCAAGATTCTTGCATCCCGTTTGCTAGAACAAAGCGATAAAGACTTTATCGATATAGAGCGCCTCCAAAAAACCATATCTTCTGTGCCAATAAACAAAACTAATATCTTAGAATTAAAAATAGAGAATACCGATCCCTCACTAGCAAAATCTTTGTCTACTGCGTTAATTTCTGCTTATAGCAATTCAATAAATACTGCTCAAGAAATATCCCTTAATAATTCTTTTTTGGCAATCGACAGCACTATGCAATCAACGCTGAACACCATTCTTGAGGCTGAAAAAGAACTTGAAGAGTACATAAAGAAAGAAGGGGTATTTATCTTGCCAGAAACAGAGATAGTGCTTAATTTAAAAAGATTTGCTAGTTTTGATTCATCCTTAATTGATGTTGATTCTGAAATCCAAAAAGTTAATACTAAGGCGGCTGCGGTAAGCAAAGAGTTGGCTACCAGCGGCATCAATAGTTTATCACTTCCATTTATTACAAATAACCAAACAATTAACAATCTTCAATCTAAGCTGCAAGCAGCAGAAATTTCTCTGTCTAATCTTACAACCGAATATACCTCTTTTCATCCAGAAGTAATCAACGCCTACAAAAATATCCGTGAGATAGAAAATACACTGGAAAACGAAAAAACTAAAATAATTGATTCCGAAATTGAATCATACAGCTTAGAAAAAAAATCACTAGAGAGCAAACGAAAAGTGCTTTCCGAATCAAATGACAATTACGCAAAAACTCTCAAAAAGACTCTCGCCAGTCAACCAAAATTATCTAGCATGTTAAGCAATCTTAGCATCCAAAGGAGAATCTACGAAGACCTCTTGAGTAAAAAAATTAATTTACAAATTTTGATTTCCCGAATAAACAATACATCAAAAATTAAAATTATTGATCCACCGCAAATACCTTTGCATCCCTTAAGACCAAACCTTCCACTGAACATGCTTTTAGGGCTCTTTGCCGGTTTTGCTTTAGGTTGTTCCTTTGCAATAAGTTTACCTGATAGTCCTCGATCAGCTAAGAAAAATAAACAGAGAAAAGAATTAAGAAACAATTTACGATTTCCTTTATCCACTGATATAATATATAGTCACTTAAAAGAACCTTATATTAAATATCAAGCTTTTAGCCTTAACTTTAGTAATTCCGGATTAAGCTTTAGTAGCGAGCATAAGCCGAACACGAAAGATATTCTTAATTTAGAAATACAAGCTATTAACGGAACCTCGATAATAGCTAAGGGTAAAGTAATCTGGTCTCACGAGGTTTCTTTGCTGGAAAATGGTCGAGGACCATTTAACTCTGGAATAAAATTCACGAGAATAAAGCCGAGAGACAAGGATTATCTTATGCAATGCTGCTCTCGCCTTTCAAAAGTATAATCTATTTAGCACCAGTTAAGTATTATTTTTAAATGAAAAACTGTAAATACAACTCAATATCCGAAGATCAATATTCATCTGTTCGTAAATCTTCCCCTCCTACTTTCTGTCTGTCAAAGATAAAACCGAAAAATTGCCAGACAACGCGCAGAAGCATCGACGGCTTTTCTTACAAATTCATAAAACCAACAATAGATATTATCCTCTCTGCTGTCGGCCTGTTTTTTCTCTCCCCTCTATTTATTTTAATCTCTTTAATGATAAAAATAAACTACCCCGGAAAAATATTCTACCGTCAAAAAAGATGTAAGGAAAATGGAAGCTCTTTTTGGATATATAAGTTTCGAACTATGCCAGAAAATAGCGAAAATTGCTCTGGCCCAATGTGGCCCAGCGAAGATAATTCGCAATGCACAAGAATTGGCCAGTTGTTACGTACTTCTCATTTGGACGAATTACCTCAGCTGATCAACATCCTAAAAAGAGACATGAGCTTAGTGGGGCCTCGCCCAGAAAGACCTTACTTTGTAAATAAATTTAAAAAATCTATCGCTGAATACGAATTCCGCCACAGGATTAAGCCTGGATTGACTGGGTGGGCCCAAATAAATGGATACCGAGGAAGTAACATGGCCATTAAGAAAAGGGTTTTGTGTGATATTTTTTATATTAAGCGTTGGTCACTTTGGTTTGATTTTAAAATAATTATTAGAACTATTCTCCCTAAAATTTTTTTTTCTCCCGCTGCTACCGTTGAGACGTTTCCCAAAATGGTTTCTGCTTCCTAAATAACCCTTGGAATACTCCGACGATAAAAGCATAGTTAAATACTAAAAAATATACAGGGATCTTTAAGATGCCAGGGATTTTTCTGTTAGTTTTTCCAGACAACCCCCAACCAACCAAACCGAATAAATAAAAAATAATCTGGCTATAGAACGCTGCTCCATAAAAAAAATTAATTCTTTGAAGAAAAAAAGACGATACCAGTAAAGAAATAAAGAAAAACGGAGAAAACCACCTCAATATTTTATGAGAAATCAGCTGAAAGATTAATTTTCCCTTAAAAGAAACTACCATTTCTTTAAGTAAAATAAACGAACTTTTTAAAAACCAAGAAACAATCCTAACTTTTCTTTTAACTTCCGAAAATTCGCGAACAGAACCTTTCTCATACGATATCGCTTCCGGCTCAAACACAACGCCAAAACCTTTAATTAAAATCCTTACTGCTAATTCAAAGTCATCGCCTCTGTCTGCACTTATCGGAAGATAGACGCTTCTCCGGATCGCAAACATTGACCCGTCAACACCTAGCACCGATCTCATTTGAGAATTGCTTTTGCGTAGCAACGCTTCATATTTTTTGTATAGCGATTCCCCTTGGCTAACCGCTGACTCTTCCGGATTAATAATGTTTAGTCTACCTACCACCGCCCCAATGTTTTTTTCAGTAAAATTCCTGCTTATTTTTTTTAGCGCATCCTCTTCATATATGGCATTCGCATCCGAAAATACTATTATTTCTCCAGAAATTTTAGATATAGTTTTATAGATCATTGCGCTTTTCCCTTGTCTTTTTTGATAAGAAAAAAGCTTAACCCCGCACGATGCATACTCGCTAACTATCTTGTTCGTTTGATCGCTAGACTCCGAACAAACTACTATTTCTATCTTATCTTCGGGATAATCTAGCTTTAAAGAATTGTCTAGCTTTTCCTTAATAACTCCTTGTTCATTAAATGCCGCTATTAATAAGGTAATCTTTGGGAATATATCTTCCTGTTTAACCGGCTTCGAAAATAACCATCCTAAAAAAATACTTAGCCCTAGATACCCTCCATAGACATAACTTATTAACAGCAAAGACGTCCAAAAAATAAAGAGACTATTCATTTTTTAAATGTTAAGAGATGTTTGCTAAATTTTAACCCTGCTTTCACTGTACGTTTAATCTCTCGAGGATAACGTACCATCTGAAATATTTTGTAAAAAATATACTTTAAATTTAAGTAATACTTCCTCCGGCTATCATTGCACCAATTAACCATATCTTGCGCAGAAATATCCGGTAAATCAACCAAGCAATTGTGAAGCCCTTCTTTTGTTACCCATTGTTGGTAATCAACAGTTTTGAGAAAATTATTCTTTTGTGCCCATTGAAACGCTTTTGTTCCTGGATAAACAATTAACGGAAAAAATTGCACAGTATCCGGAAACCCTTTTTTAGCCAAAGAAAAAGTTTTTTCTAGCGTTTTTTTATCTTCTCCAGGATTTCCAGCCATTAACGCAGCGTGTACTAATAGCTTTGCTTTTCGGGCATTTTGAAAAAATTCTTCTGATTGCTCAATTGTTATTCCTTTTCCAATATTATTTAAGATTTTTTGTTCCCCACTCTCAAACCCAGTTATTACCAATCTGCACCCTGCCTCTTTCATCTTTCGCATTAGGCCAATGTCCAAATCTGCTCGAACGTTAGCATTCCAAAACAACCTATTCTTTTTCTTGATGAGTTTATCACAAATAGATTCCACTCTACGCTGATCAACAGTAAAGGTATCATCCTCAATAACTACTTCTTTAACACTAGGAAAATTACGAGCAATAAAATCAAATTCTTCTACCACATTATCTGGACTTCTGACCCTATAAGCATTACCATGCATTACTTGTGGATAAACGCAAAAGAAACAATTAAACGGGCACCCTCGTGCCGTGAATATTTGAACTTCCGGATAATTAGCTGCAGCAAAAAAATATTTCTTCACATCTAGAAATTGTTTATACACACGGCTAACAAACGGAAGAGCATCCAAATTCTGAATCTTCGAGCGTTGAGGATTATGAATAATTTTCATTCCGCGCCTAAAACTTAAACCCTCAACACTCTCTAGCATTTTTCGTTTCTTTATTACCACCGCTAAATCACGTATTGTATAGTCATACTCTCCTCTCGCTAAAGCATCTATTTCCATGTTATTCTCTAGGGTCTCCTCTGCCAAAACAGAAACGTGTGGACCAACTAAGACCACAAAGCAGTTGGGAACATTCTTTTTACACTCTGCAGCAATATTAATATCGTTATAAATACTCGGCGTAGACGTATCCACAACTAATAGTTTTGGATTAAATTCTTTTATTTTTTTTATTAAATTTTTATTATTTATTCTTTGCGCAACCGCATCAACCAAACAAACGTTAAAACCCTCTTTCATCAATACCCCTGCCGCAAGGCTAAGCCAAATCGGGTAATACAATGTTCCACTTTTTGTTACTGCTGGACTTCTTTGAGAGCGAGAAAAATTATCAAAAAATGGTGGGTTTAAAAATAAAACATTCATAAAAAAAGAGAATTAAGTACTTTGTTTACTTTGTTTATAAATATTATTTGGCTATATTGCTTCTCAATCTTCTGTCGTGCTGCTTTTCCTATTTCTTTTATCCGGTTGCTTTTTTTTGCTAAATAGATAAGCTTTTCAGCTAACTGCTGGTAATTACCAGACAAGTATAGGAGCCCGTCTTGCCCATCTTCTATTATTTCAGCAGGACCACCAAAGTTAGTCGAGATCACAGCCAAGCCGCTTGCCATGGCCTCTAGCATAAGCAACGGGCAAGGGTCTGGCATTTTAGAAGTAATCACCAAGATATCTGCCCTCTGCAAAATATCAGTCATTTTCTTTATATGGCCAGTAAAAATAATATCGTTCTCTAAACCCAAACTCATGGTTAGCTTCTTAAGCCTCCGCTGATAACCTTCTCCCTCCTGGGTTTTATATAGGGGGCCTCCAACAATCAAAAATTCAACGGGAATATTACTTTTTTTAATAAACACACCAGCAGCTTTAATTAGATCTTCTTGGTTTTTCCATTCTATCAATAACCCCCCAGCAATAATTAATAGCTTTCTTCTTTTGCAACTCTGTTCTCTATCTCTGGATAAAGAACAAAAATGCTTAACATCAATTCCATTGTAAATTATTTCTATTTTTTCTCCTAGCGCTGCCAAAGGCCTACGCACAGAATCAGAAACCGCAATAATCTTTTTCACAACACACATCTTTCCAAAATAAATACACGCCCATTTTACAGCTTTAGTATAAAAAATACTGTGCAGATGCCAAACCATCGGAGTTTTAGTTAGAGTGCAAGCTACAACCCCCCAAATAAAGGTTCTTGCTCCATTGGCATAAACTAAATTCGCTTTCTCCTTCTTAATAATTTGGTTAAGGAAAAAAATTAAAAAAGGCAATCGAAAAGAATACCTTACCACGTCCACTAATTTTTTTTTGCCCACAGAATAATATCCCATCGGCAGAATCTGAACATCGATGTCTGCCTCTTTTAAAGTTACAAATAACTCTCCCTTATCCGGTAGAATAACCAAGGGAGAATAACAATCTTTATTCAATCCGGAAATAACCGATAGCAATACTTTTTGTCCACCACTTACTTTAGAATACTGCTCTAAAAATATTATTTTTTTACTGCTCATTAATTTTCTCGTCACCAATATTAAATAATGCTAGCGATAAACCGACAACCAACCAAAATTGTACTTCATGCGTAGTCTGAGCCACCAAACATGCCACCAAGTAAACGAACAAGCTTCCTCTTAACCCAATAGCAATTGCCTCAGCTTGTGGCCCTTTTTTCTGCCCAATATATTTACTTAATCTCTTCCAAACTAAAAAAATAAACCCAATAAAAAATAAAAACCCAAATATTCCTTTTTCAGCAAGCAACTGAAGATATTGATTATGCGAATCAAGCATTTCTCGTGTATACCATAACGCATCTTTCGGCCTATATTCAGCATAATTATCCATAGCCATAAACGGACCAACACCCAAAAAAGGATTATCTAAAAACATTTTCCAATTAGCCCTAAACGCATCCCATCGATGAACTAAAATTAACCGTGGATATTGTTGCAATGTTTCTAGTTTCGGTTGCCGAAAAATATACGCTTGAGCAAGTGGATATTTTTCATAAATTTTCTCAATAGAGCTCACTATGCCCACTCCACTTAGCATCATTATAATTAACATTATCCAACCTAATTTTCGTTTATTATACGAAAACATCATGTAAACCAACACAAAAATAAAGCAAAGAATACCCATCCTAGAAAAAGTGGCGATAATTCCGGCTATTTGTAGAAAAAAACAAACTCGTAAAAAAGTTGTTTTTTTAATTCTTGACGAAACTAGAAAAGATAAACAAAGCGCCGCATTCATCCCCAAATAAAGAGCGTAGTAGTTTGGGTCTTTCCACCCAGCAGAAGCACGGTAAATAGTAATTCCACCTATCACAGTCAAAGCCTTAGTGGATAAAATATGCAGCTGAGGCAAAAATGACTGAAACACCGCCAATACTGCCGAACAGGCGGATATACCAATCATCGCTTTAATTACTAACTCTTCTTTTTTTATTGTTTTAAACATATCACTCACTAAATAACAAAATAATATTAGATATCCCAGGATAGCCACTTTTTTAATACTAACCAAAGGATACAATGATTTAGAAATCGCTAAAATATTTACGATTAAAAATGCAAATATCCAGAAAAACTCTTTCCGTATTTTAAAAGACTCGGCATCATTTCTTTTTTTAATAAGATAAGAAAAGAAAAATGGAATAAATGCAACTTCCGTTAACCGCAAAAAATGCGTTTGCCCTCCTATTCGTAATGTGTGTAGCGGTATGGTTACTACTAGTACAATTAACCAATCATAAATAGTAATCTTTCCTTTTTTTACTATAAACGCGCTAGATCCCAAAATCCCAAAAAATAATAAGTAATACGCCTGCCGATAATAAGAAAACAATGACACACAAATTGCCAATAACCCGCAAATAGCTAACATAGAAATTATTTTTTTATTCATTATTTTTCTCCATTAGTATTTTTTCTAATTTTCTGCATGCCCCCGCTAAGCTTTCTACCGTGCAATAACGTGGATTACCTTCTGCTAAATATTCAAATCTTAAATAATAAAGAAATCTATTAATCAACGGTTTATTAATTACCCCGCTTAACACTTTCTTCATACTTTTTCTTAGCTCAGGCAAATTTGGAGAATAATACACTACACCATCAATATTATAAAAACTTTTCCCCAATGTAATAACTGGCTTCTCCTCAACCAAAGCCGCAATACCTACAGAAGAATTAATAGTAATTACTGCTTGGGATTTTCTTATTAGCTCTTGGATATCGTACTTTGCTAACCAAACAACATCAGGATATTTTTTTCTTAGCTTTTTATAGCTTTTTCGACAAAAATCATCAGGATGCTCTTTAACTACTATTCGACAACAGGAATCTACTTCTTTTAAAGCCGAATAACAAGAATCTAAAAACGCTTCCATATTGGCAACAAACGGAGAATTAACTAGCACTTGTGTATCGTGTGAATATTGAAATGGAATAAACACAAATTTCTTGGGTAGCTTAATTTTTTTTGATATTATAATTCTTGAAAACATTTTTTTCCATAACGACTTCCGGATATTATCATCCGTTAATTCTGGAAATATTCTACGGTATTTTTTATTACGCATTAACAAAGCATAGTAAAATTTAAGCAGTGGATTCATGATCCCTCTATTCTTTTTGTATGCCTCCGTTCTTTTTTGCGGATAATTCTGTAGATATTTCTTCCATCCCTTTGGTGGTAGTTTTTGATTTTCAAAAAACTCTTTCTTGCGTAACGCCAAAGAACTTTGGAAATTAACTCCTTGGGAATCAATCATTAGCGTGTTGGAAAGCGGCCCGTTTTCAAAAAAAATGGTTTTTATTTTTAATTTTTTTGCCACTCGCCAAGCAACATTAACCGTCACCGGAAAATAGTTCCAAACCACTACCGCCTCAATATGATTATCGGAGTAAAACTTACGGAAAAAGTATTCATAGTACACAGCTTTATTTATTAACTGTCGTTTAATCTCTGTATTTTTTCCAAAACTCCGCCGTAGAGAATCATAATAAACTACATCTTCTAGCTCTTCCTTCTCTAACAGACAATCTGAATAATCTTTTTTTAGGTATTGATTGAAACTTATGACTTTAGGATACATTTCTTTTTTAATTTTTTTTACTGCCGCACGTGTATCGGCAAAAAACGCTACATAAAAAGGATTGATGCCTACGCCGTAATTATTTTTAATAACACACTCATAAAAAAACGGCTCGAATTCTCCGGTACAAACAAAAGCAACATTCATGCTAATTTCCTTTTCGAATGACTTTAACATTTTGTGGATAGCTGTGAATATTTTGGGGACACCTTACCAACCCTTTACCTACGTTCATAATAACAACAATCCACTTACTAAAACTAATTGCTGCTTTTTTTAAACTTTGCTTTTTAAATACTAAATAAAAATACACAATGGCCACTACACTACACTCACTAACTATAATTTGTTTGTTTCCGCTAAACAAAAATACAACAAAAGCTAAAATCATGCTCACCGCCAAGACTAAAAAAAGAAAAAACTTTTTGAACCTCCAAATATTGCCCCAAAATAAACCATTACTGAATGACAAACGAATCAACTGCCCAACTCCTGTAAATCGATTATTTTTTATTTGTTTTCTAAAAATTTCTATCCCTTCAGGAGAATGTGTGCGGTGAATACTCATCGGACGAGGAAAAGAATACAGTTTCCACCCATTTTTTTTCAGTCGCTGTCCTACGTCTAGTTCTTCCTGTGAATAAAGATACGGATTAAAATACATCACTTCTTCCAAGGCTTTTCGCCGAAATAAAGCTGCTGCTCCTAAATACTCTACCTCTTTGGTTACCTGCAAATCTCTTTTATGGATGTTTGCGCTTTGCCCTACTTGTTTTTTTCCCTCAAAATATATCTCCCGGTCTAAACCAGCAATTCCTCCACTATCTGGATTTTTTTCCAAAAATTCTAATGCTTTTTCTAAAAATTCCAACTCAAGTGTCGTATCCGCATCAATGAAAAAAAGATATTTTCCGTAGGTATTTAAACATCCTAAATACCTACCTGCTGAAGCTGTATGCGTCCAAAATGATTCCAGCTGAATAATATTTACCGGAAATTTTAAGGCCTGCTCTACTGTACCATCTTGCGAACAGGCATCTACAACTATAACCTCTACCTGTTGCATGTCCTTTATACAATTTATTACTGATGTTAGGCATCTGCCTATATTTACCTCTTCATTCTTTACTGGGATAACTATCGATAAAAAAATATTTCTTGTCACTTTTCCCTTCTTATTGTAAAAATTTTACGATAACATCCTGCCCATTTTATCTTTCTTAAAAAAGGATGTATAGCCATGGTTAATGCCGCTGTGGCTAGCCAACGAAAATAATTATACTTCAACTCGGCTAAAAGATAAAAATACCAAACCCAAAGACTTTCATTGTCCGAGACTTTAATATTAAAAGTCCCTGTGCTTTCCTGAGCAGCTTCTTCAACCATTTTTAAGAGCCACTGTTCGGAAGGCAACCCCATATTTTCATGTTCGATCAAAAACACCCCTCTTTGTTTTACTAAAGATGCTCTGATTAAATTTTCCCTCTTCCATTCATTTATTTTTTTTTCATACACTTTTCTAGCCTTGTTTTCCCATTCTATTGCTTTATCCCCGCAGGGAACTCCAACAACAATATCTTTCTTTGTCACTCGGATCATTTCTAAAACAGCTTTTTTCCTGCACCCTTGAGGTATATGTTCTAAGAAATCTATCGCTATCGTGCAATCGAATTCCTTATCTCTAAACGGTAGCTGGATTGCTGTTCCTTTTACTAATAAAAGGTTTTTACTCTTCTTTTTCTGAACGTCAATATCCAGACCAACTACTTTCCCTTTCCAATAATGACTAATCCCTACAGGACCTGAACCCACTTCCAAAACTAAAGGATTTTCCGAATACTCTTTTTTTAGAAATTTAACAAAGAAATGATATCTTATGTCTGAATGAGACCCTGGTAACATAATATTAGCTTCTCCACTTTCTTTCGCCTTTTCAACTTTACGCCTATAGAATATTGTTCTTTAGGTTAAAAACAAAATATTTTATTTATCGTGCTCGGTTTTTAAGCGCCCCACCACCCCAGAGAATAACTCTTTTTTAACCGCAAGACAGCTAAAAATTGCGGCTAGCATCCAAGTATACATTGTGGCAAGGGCAGCACCTTTAATGCCCATTCTTAAAATAAAAAAATAATTCAAAATTATCCCAAAAATTGCAGCTAAACAATTAGCATAAAAAAACCGCCTTAGCGACTTTTTTGAAGCCCGGCCTCCAGCTATGCTAGCCGGAAAAATATAAAGCATTCGGCAAATACCAATACCTACAAAAAACGGAATCAATTCAGCCCCTTGATCATACTTCCCTTGGAATAAAAAGTGGATCATTGACTTCCCGGCTACAAAATAGAAACTTCCGATTAATAATCCAATAGTTACTAAAAAAGCAAATATTTTTCCGGTTTCGATAGGTTTATCATTGTTAAGCGAGGGAACAAACACATAATACAAGGCATTAACGGCCAACTCAAAAACCCTCATTATTGAAAGCGTAACAGTGTAAACCGCCAAGCTTTCATAGGAAACCATTTTAGCAATAAATAGCTGGTTAGCGTTAAGCATTATTGTTATTGTGACTAGAATTCCGAAAAATATTAACCCTTCTTTAAAAATGCTTGATGGAAGAGCCTTCTTGCCAGACTTAATTTTCCTCGTGCTTATCCGAATAATCCAAAAAACAGCAACCGCAGCAGCAAAAAGATAAGAAAAAAGCGCACTGTTAAATGTAAGTTTTTTTACAGCAAAAAGAATTATTAGTAAGCCAAAAAAAACTAAAACACTGGATCTTTCCAAGAATGTAGCTTGTCCAAAATATTTTTGCGCTCTAAGAAAAGAGTTAAACGCTCTGTTTGTAATACTTAACACCACAGCTATAACCACCGCGCTAACCACTAGCGGAGTAAACTCATAAAATTTACCGGCTATAAGTACTAACCCACAAGCCAAAAGTGCAGATAGACCAATCGCCATACACACATATCTCTTCCATCTATAAAGAGAAGGAGAATATCGAGAAAAAAAACGAATAAATGAAGCATCTATGCCTAATAGACTAACAACAAAAATGAATTCACCAACAGTTAAAACAATTCGGAATAAACCCATCTGCCCCATAGAAAGGCTTCTCGCTAAAATAAACGTATTTGCAAGATGGAACAAAGCTATCCCGGACATCACAAAAAAAACTTTTATAATGCTTTTTTTAATGGAATATATCATTACTTTGTCTTATTTAACTGTTCCTCATATTCATACCATTAGAAATGATTTTCCTGGCTAAAACACGTTGCCTTCTTCGTTGAGCAGCTGCTTTAATACTTGTAACAATCACCGATAACAAACGACTATGTCGTACTTTTTTAAAAATCCAGTTAGCCGGAATAAACACCATCCACGATGTTAAGTGTGAATATAAAACTTTTTCAAATATATTGTGAACATACTTTTCCTTTTTTGCCGATAGCTTCGATATTAATCGATAGCTATTAACCAGAAAACGAAAATGGTTCCGGACAAAAATAATTCTTGCCCGTTCTTTCTTATTAAAATTTAATACTGTTTCTTCCACATAGTCAATTGCTGTCCTTCCAGTTAACATTTTCTTTTTCCGACAAACTTCGTATAAATCAGTATTTGAAAACGGATAGTAGATAGAAGCATACATAAAGTTAGCGTTTATCTTTGCGTTTAGTTTTACAGTTTTGAGAATGTCTGAAAAATCTTCACCCGGAATGCCTAGCATATTATAAGTTGATAATCCCATGCCTGCTATTTTACACTCTTTTCCTGCTTTAATTATTTGTTCGTCAGAGATATTTTTTTTAAGTATTTTACTCCTAACTGTATCACTGCCACTTTCCAAGCCAATTACTACGTTCCAACATCCTGCTGACTTAAGTAAAGAAGCCATTCCTTTTTTGGCTAAAATATCCGCACGCATATTACATCTAAAAGGCATTCCAATATTTTTTGCATACATTTTAGTAAATTCAGAAAACCAGCTTTTTCGTAAAGCAAGTATGTCATCATAAAAAACAATACGTTTTATACGCGGATTATTTTTTGTCTCTAGTTGCACTTCTTGAATAACATTGTCGACACTTCTAAATCTTACCCAGTTATTACAATTTTTGCTAGCCAGCTTTAGAGCCCGATTACAACAATAAGAACAATCATAAGGACACCCTCGAGATGCCATAAAAAATGCCGTGTTTTCCCGTCCATCCACTAATTTTTGATAATTAAATATTTTACGGTCTGGAAATGGCAAATCATCTAAGTTCGCAATAAGCGGTCGAGGCGGGTTGAAGAATGTTTTCCCTTCCCACACACCACAAAGATTAGAAATTTCAGAAACATCTGTTTTTTCTTGAAGCGCCTGACAAACCTCTACTATTGCTCCTTCTCCTTCACCAATACAACACAAGTCAACGCAACTGTCTTTTAGGGTTTGATGAGGATAAAGGGTGGGATGAATTCCGCCAACGATTAGAGGTATTTTGTTTGTTTCTTCTTTTATCCACGCAGACCATTGTTGGACAAACCCAAACATTTGAGTAGTTGAAGAAAACGCAACAAGATCGGTCTTTTCGTCTTCTAATATTTTTATTAATTTATTTTTTTTAAGTGGCTGCGTAACATGGAGTAGAGACACATTGTATCCTTCTTTTTTTAAAACACTAGACAAAGAAGCTATGCCTAAATAAGATATTCCTCCATAGTTAGCACTTCCAATTAAATCAGGATACACAAAAGTAACTTTCATATATTTTTTATTTACTTAAAATATACTTTACCTTGCTTAGAACTTCTTTAGGCTGCCGATAAATTCTTTTGACCTCCCGAAACATTCGAAACGGATTTAATAATTTAAGTCTATGCTTTTTTTTGTTATGTCGGCAAAATTTTTCCTCCACCATCTCTATTAACTTTTTTGTTTGCTTAGCAGACATTTTGTTGGTTAAAAACATCTCCGGGCTTTGATGAAAAAATTTTCCCCAATCAGGCTCTTTGGTCAACAACCCCTGTTTTTGACACTCCCGGTACAACTCAGTTTCCGGATAAGGAGTAGCTACACTAAACACCGCATATTGAGGATCTAACTCTTCCATGAAGTTAACAGTATCCATTATTTCCTTTTCGGTTTCCCAGGGAAAACCAATCATAAAAAACAGTGATGTTTCTATATGATTTTTTTTGCACACGGCTACTGCTTTTCGGATTTGATCAGAAGTAACGTGTTTTTTTATTTTTCTGAGTATCTCTTCGTTACCAGATTCTGCGCCTAAGACCACTTTAAAGCAGCCGGCTTTTTTTATTTTTTTCGCTATTTCTTCATCAATTAAGTCCGCTCTGGTTTCACAAACCCAGCGTATTTTTAATTTTTCGTTTTTTATTAACTGACAAAATTTAAAAACAAATTTCCTGTCTAAGGTGAAACTATCATCCTGGAAATGAAAATAAACCGGATTATATTTTCTTTTTATTTGTTTAATTTCTTCTATAATATTTTCCGGTTTTCGAAATCGCACTCTCCGAGTCCAAATTTTATAAGCAGCACAAAAAATACAATGATAAGGGCATCCTCGGCTAGCCATTAAATAACTAAAATCATCAGGAAGCATCGTTTGTTGATTAATTAGCAAGTGATTTGCCGGTACAGGCAAAGAATCTAGATCGTTTATTAATTCCCGGTCCGGATTATGTTTGATTTTTCCCTTATCCCAATAGCTAATACCTGCTATTTCAGAGAAGGACTTTTCTTTGTTAAAAGCATTCATCACATCAACGATTGTTCTCTCCCCTTCCCCCTTAACCACCACATCGAATAACTTTGTTTTTAATACTTCTTCCGGACAAAGAGTGGGGTGAGAACCTCCAGCAATAATTTTTACTTTAGGATTATTCTTCCTAATCAATTTTGCCAAATTTACCGCTGACCGATATTTAGCAGTTACCATACCGATTCCTATTATGCTTGCAGGATGATCTAAAATATTTTTTTCCACGTCCCTCCAAACAGAATCATTAAAATCATCCATACGTTTTAGATAGTTACGATACTTTCTGGTAGTATTGACCGCCTCAAGGAATTCTTCCCCGGGACGTCCGTCTGTTTTATAGACTAAAGCGTTAAATCCATTTTGTTCTAAAATCGCGGCCAGAGAACATAGCCCCAACGGTTTTAAAGAAGATTGTTGCCCAAAAAACCGATACCAAGGAGGATCAATCAGCAATATATCTATTTTTTTTCTCATTATTTTCTATCTTGACTCATCAATATCCCTAATACCTAAATATAACATATTTTTAAAGTAAAATCTATCGTTGGAAAGACCCACAGAGATACTTTCTTCTTTCTGTTTTCGTGGTAAATTCTTGAATTTATGTTTGCACTTGGCATTTACATGTCAACTATTAAAAAAATTAAAGATTATGACTTTTAAAAAAATCTAGACTATCCCCCACCTTGAGACCCAATTCTTTCACTCTACCTGCGTTTATTTCTAAAACATACTTTGCTTTTTCGGGCGGCACAACCACATTGCATTCTTTCTGAACACAAGGCTGAACATGTTCTTTTACCCCTACTATTTTTTTGTCGTGATTTATCCATATAATATCTAAAGGGATAAACATATTTTTCATCCAAAAATATGTTTTTTGTTCACCTTTAAACACAAAAAGCATTCCTTCATTTTGGCCTAGTTGCTTTCTAAACATCAAACCTTGCGCTCGTTCCTTTGGAGTGTTGACAACTTCTACATTGATACATTCTTCTTCGTAGCATATTTTTTCTTGAATTGAACCAGCTAAAGCTAGCCAATATATTTGGAACAACAGACTTACTAATAAAATTAATTTAATAAACATTTTTCTTTTTCTTATCTTTTGGTACTTTCTGAAAAAATAAAACCATTTTTTTACAGTAGCCCATATGTATTTAGACCATTGTATCTCTCTTAAGCCATTTTTTAATTGCTAAGTTTTTACCAACAAACGTAATGAACAATAGAATAATTAACTTTTCCTATTATTACACTCTAAATAATATTATTTTACATATTTTTTACTCACTATCATAGTCATATTTTTTAAATTCTAGCTAGTTGAATAACCTACACACCAGACTATTGTAAGGTAGTATTAATAGAAACAGAGAATACTTGTTCTGCAAATTAACCACAGGAGATTATATATAAATATGTTGGATTCTGTTGAATAGGCGGGTCGTGAACTGTTGCGACATCTTGCTAGCCAAAAAAATACGGGGCCGATGGGATTCGAACCCACGATCACTTGATCGACAGTCAAGGGACTTATCCAGGCTAATCGACGGCCCCGATTATGAATTTTTTAATTGTACACTTTCTGCCCAAAAACTTTATTTTTCAGACAAATATAAAAATCTTTGTTTTATTATAGCGGAAAACTTACGACTTACAACTCAAAATATAAATTTTCCCTTTCGATATATTTTCTGTATTCTACCCAAGACTTTCTGTCTTGCAACACTTATTCCATTGCCCTAAAAATTTTCTTAACAAAACAACTATGGGCGATACAGGACTTGTATCAAGCCTCCGGCACAAGCCGGAGTTTCTTCACGCTCAATCCAAGAACTTTTATGTACAAGAACTTGTTTTTGATTGTATAGATAATCTTGTCAACAAAACAACTATGGGCGATACAGGACTTGAACCTGTGACCCCTACCATGTCAAGGTAGTGCTCTAGCCAACTGAGCTAATCGCCCAAATAATAGTTTTGGTTAAAATAAAAATGGGCGGGGAGGGACTCGAACCCTCACGTCCCTTCCGGGACATTGGATTTTAAGTCCAAGGCGTCTGCCAGTTCCGCCACCCGCCCATTTTTTCTTATTCTACAATTAACCCGCTCTTTGTCAACAAAACTCGTTAATCTTCTTGGCGTTTATTTCTCTACTTTTACAACAAAAACAGAATTTCTTCTTTCTTTTATATTTAATTAGTTTTTTAACCAAAACCCTAATTTTTTATATCGCCTTTTATGGAGGCGAAAACCGGATTTGTATCCAATATCAGCCGAAGGCTGATGGTCCGAAGGACATTATTGGATCCGAAAATATTTCCTCACAACCTCAAGTTTTTAGTTGTCAATGGAGCTTCTGTCGTAACGTTGCTGGAGGCGGGAACCGGATTTGAACCGGTGAATAGCGGTTTTGCAGACCGCCCCCTTGGACCGCTTGGGTATCCCGCCACTTTGGAGATAGAAAAAAATTTGCTATTTAACTTTAATTTTTCCTGTAGCAATCTCTTCTAAAGCGCTTTCTAAAACTTTTTCGTCCGGATCTTCAATAAGCGCCTTTTCCCCGTCTGCCAGCATGATTGCTCTTTTTGCCGCTAAAATTACCAGTTTATACACCGAGCCATCGCTTGCACTTAATAACTCCTCTAAAGAATATCCTTGGTAACGCATACTTATCATTTCCCCTTTTCTCGTCTTGGTTAATAAATAAAGATTACTATTTTTTTCCCGTTATTTTTATTTCTTTAGGAAAAATTATTTCTTCTACTTGCTTAAAAGTATTTTCTATTTTTTTATTCACTATTAGATGCTCATACTGCTTGCCAACTCTTGCCTCTTCTTCGGACAAATCTATACGTTTCTTTATTTCTTTAGCTTCTTCTGCTCTCTTACCCAGGCGCCTCTTCAATTCTTTTTTGTTCGGCGCAGCAATAAAAATGGTGGTTATTTTACCACCTTTAAAGTGTTTTTTCAAATACATTCCTCCCTTAACGTCAATACACAAAACTAAATCCTTTTTTTTGCTTTTGGCTAATAGATAGAATAACTTTGGCGTACCATAATAATTCCCTAAAACTTTTTGGCTTTCTAAAAAAAACTTCTTTTTCTTCAAGCGAATAAATTCTTCTTCACTGACAAAAAAGTAATCTTTCCCTTCTTCTTCTTGCTCGCGTTTTATTCGAGTAGTGGCCGCGATTCCGCGCATTAAATCTTTTTTTACCCCTTTTTTCTTAAATAACAACTCTACTATTGTGGTCTTCCCCGCTCCTCCAGGTCCGGACAAAACAAAAATATTAATTTTTTTCTTCTCTTCAGTCCTTTTAGCTGGAGAATTTTTTTTCACTTTCTTACTTTTTTTTTCATCCTTTTTATTTCCCACACTTCTCCCTTTTTTATTATTTTTCCCCCTTCAATACATTCTACTCTATATTCTGCGCCTGCTCCCTAATCCTTTCCAGGTAATTTTTAGATTCCACAATTAAAAAAGAAGTTTTTCTTTTTTTTGTCTTGCTTGAGGCAGCATTCAGCTCACGAGATATTTCCTGAGTTAAGAAATCTATCGCCTTTCCTTTTAGTTGGTCTTTGGAAGATTTAATTTTCCCTTCTATTTTACTAATATAAAATGTTGCCAAGGAAACTTCTTCGTCGATATCCTCTTTATCGTTTTCCTCTCTATTAGCCTGAGGTTTTAAACGCCTAACTTCTTCAAGATTCTTTTTGAGCTTTTTAAGATTTGTTTCGACTTCTTTTTGAATAGCTTTCCCTTCTTTTTTCTTAAAGTCTAATAACCCATTTAAGGCTTTTTTTAGCGCTGCTTGAATAAGTATTTGAGAATTTTTATTCCTCTTGTCCCAAAAAATAACCTGCGGAAGATTAAAAATCTCATTAATTTTAATATCCCCCTTAAGATTATACTTTTTTGCGATTTTTTTAAGTTCCCCGATATATTTTTTTACAGCTTTCTCATTAATTTGAATAGTCGGAACTTGATCACGATTTAAAAAAATAAATATTTCTACCCGCCCGCGAGATACAAAACATTTAGTTTCTTTTTTTATTTTTTCCTCAAAAGGAATATCTTCTCCGGGTAAGTTCTGAACAACAACATCCAAATACTTAAAATTTAAAGAGCGTATTGTCACTTGCGCGCTTTGCTCTCCTTTTTGACAGCGCGCAGAAGCATAAGCGGTCATCGAACGCATTACCACACCCTCCGCTTTTCTTTTTCTTGCACTTCTTCATCAGTAGGATAAAGATCACACACTATTTCTTCGGGAGTAAACCACAACTTTATCTCCCTCTCGGCTTCTTCGTTGCTACTTGAAGCATGAATAACATTTTCAAATAACCCGGTGGTTAAAATTCTTCCGTAAGCTCCTCTAATACTTACTGGGTCAGCTTCTTCTGGATTAGTAGCTCCGGCGACCTTTCTTACCTTTTTGATCGCTTCTTCCCCCCAATAAACCAATGCCATAACCCTATTTTCTCCATGCAACTGTCCGGTTATATACTTCGCGAGCTCCGGGTAAAATGTTTCATTCTTAAGATGGTGATAGTGCTGGTTAGCTAGAGATACCTCTACTTTTACCACCTTAGCCCCAATTATTTTTAATTTTGTTTCTGAAAGTCGGCTTAGAATATTGCCCGTTAATGATTTTATTAACCCATCTGGCTTAATAATTACTAAAGTTGCTTCTTCTCTCACGCGGTCCTCCTTTTTCCTCTTTTAATTTTTTCCCTCATTTGCAAAATCTCTAAATCCAACCCTTGGCCTTCTGCCTCCCAATATTTTTACCTTTCTTCTTGTTTACTTTTTAATCTTTTTAATAATTCTTTCTAAGTCCAACAAAGTGTAGTACTCCACAATTATCTTGCCCCGATTATTTCGACAACTAGAAATCTTAACTTTTGTTCCTAGGGCTTGTTGTAACTCTTCTTCTACTTCTGCCACAAATGAATCCACTTTTCTTTTTTTCGGAGAAACAAGCCTAGCCTTTTTTTCAATCTCCCTTACAGACAATCCGTCTTTTAATAATTGGTGGAATATCTTTTGTTGTTCTTGAATTTTTCCAGCCCCTAAAATTGCTCGTGCTTGAGTTCTAGTAATCTGCCCTGCCTGCAATGCTCCCTGAATGTTATCCGGAAGCTTCAATAAGCGCAATATATTTGATACTGTTGTTTTATTTTTCCCAGTAAATTTTGCGGTATCTTCTAATGAAAATCCAAACTCCTCTCCTAACCTTCTAAACGCCTTTGCCTCTTCCAGGGGATTTAAATCTGTTCTTTGCAGATTTTCGATAATCGCTAGAACAAAAGCCTCTTTATCATCTACTTCCTTAACTATCGCCGGCACATTATTAAGATTTAATATCTTTGCCGCTCTTAATCTTCTTTCTCCAGCAACAATTTCATATTTTCCTTCATTAACTTTTCTCACCACTATGGGTTGGATAATCCCCTTCTCCTTGATTGATTGCGTTAATTCTTCCAGCTCTTCTTTATTGATTCTTTGCCGTGGCTGGTTTGTTGCCAGTTGTATTTTATCCACTTGCAAATACACAAACTCTTGTGGCACAATAGTTTGTGTATTCTTAGGAATAAGCGCTTCCAGTCCTCTCCCTAACACTCTTTTTTCCATTATCTTTTTTTCTCCTTATTTAATTCTTTAATGTCTATCTCTCTCCCTAATATTCCTTGCGCTAGCGTTAAATACGCTTTCGCTCCAACACAATCAGAATCATAAAAATGAATTGGTTTTCCAAAACTAGGGGCTTCTGCTAATTTTACATTCCGGGGGATAATAACCCCGCATGTCTTGGGACCAAAAAAGCTCCTTACCTCTTCAATCACTTGTAGTGTAAGGCGAGTGCGAAAATCAGCCATCGTTAGTAACACGCTGCGAATATTTAGCGTAGGATTTATTCTCTGTCTAATCAACTCCGCAGTCTGGGCAATCTTTGAAACTCCTTCTAAAGCATAATATTCACACTGGACAGGGACAATTAATTCTTGAACACTCCCTAAAACATTTACAGTTAATAGGCCTAAAGAAGGGGGTGCGTCAATGATGATATAAGAAAATATTTCCTGAGCCTCTTTTATTTTTTTGCTTAATATTTTTTCTCTATTCTCCATATTAACAAGCTCTACCTCCCCTCCAGTTAAAGAAACATCTGAAGGACAAATATGCAAGCAAGGCCATTCTGTGCTGTAAACACTCTCCATTAAGTTATTCTTTCCCATTAAAGCATCATACACAGTGTTCTTCCCACTACTATCAAAACCTACCCCAGAGGTAGCATTTCCTTGAGGATCCATGTCAATAAGCAATGTTTTTTCTCCACCCAACCCTAGATATGCGCTTAAATTAATTGCTGTAGTTGTTTTTCCAGTTCCCCCTTTTTGATTACAAATTCCAATTATTGTTCCCATGATAACTTTGTTTCTATTTTTTATCCGATTTTGAGTTTTATTACAATAAAGACTAGGTTTTCACGTGAAAACCTAGTCTTTATTGTAATACAGTACACAATTTTGTCAAGATTTTATATATTAGGAAATGTGCTAATAGCGTATCTTTGTTTTTAACAAGTATCTTATCCCTAAAATTACTTTCCCTCCTCTCCCTGCTTACCGTTTTCTTTTCGTTCCTTCCTCAATAAATATTAGCGACATTTCCCCATCATTTTTTTAGCTATTTAGTTTAGTAACTTTATTTTGTTCTGTTGCCAGGCCGTTCAGAGATTACAAAACCCTAACGCAAATTTAGCTAGATTCTACCGTTTTCACGTGAAAACGGTAAGCCTTATTCTCTTTTTACCGCATCCTTATTAAAATAAAATAAGATACTCTTATAAGAGAAGCAACCGAGCTATCGTAAATCTCATTAGCCCCTTAACGCTGCAAAAGAATTGCCGTGTTATTTTATCATGTTTTCCCAAAGGCTACCAGAGACGAAGAGAAAGAGAGATTTTTTTCTCCCGTATCAATGGATAATACTTAGCTTAACCTAGCATTGTTCATTGATTGAACACTATATTTGATCTTCTTCTTTTTCCTTTTCCTCGTTTTCACGTGAAAACGCTCTCCAAACACTATTTGTTTCCTTTTTTTACTGTTTAAAACCAGACATATCTCCCTGGGATTAGTAGGAAGAAAGAAGTATTTTTGGGAAAAATTTATTTAAGACTTTCTAAAGAGGGTTGTGATTTAGCCATATACCCCTGATAGGCAAAAGTAAGCAAGTTTTGCACAAACCAATATAGTGTTAGTGCCGCAGGAAAATTATAGAAAATAACCCCCAACAAGACTCCAAAAAATAACCCCATCTTTTTTTGCTCAGGAGCAGCAGAGGAGCCAGTAGTAAATTTTTGCTGCAAAAGTCCAATTACCATTATTAAAATCGGTAATAAATTAACATAATGGGGGTAAAACCCCAACCGGAATAAGTGATCTGGCTCAGAAAGATCCGAAATCCATAAGAAATGCGCTCCTTTTAATTCCACAAAACGAAACAGCACTTGATAAAGAGCAATAAATATTGGAAACTGGAAAAACAAAGGCAAACACCCGCCTATGGGGTTAATTTTGTATTTCTTATATATCCCCATAGTTTCTTTTTGGAGTTTTTGGGGATTATCCTTGCATTTTGCTTTAATTTTTTCGATTTCTGGCTGCACCAATTGCATTTTCTTCATTGCTTTAGTGCTTTTGATGGTAAACGGAAACAACACCACATAAATAAGAATGGCGAATAAAATAATGCTCCAGCCCCAGCTCCTTGTGATTGAATGAAGGAAATACAAGACCTTAACCATCCCTATCCCTAAGACATGAAAAAATCCATAATTCATAATACCTTGGAGCCCAAAAGGTTTTAGTGCCTTTTCTGACTGTGGCCCAACATATAATATTATTTCTGGCAAGGATGAAAGCGCATAAAGATATCCTGTTTTGTTGTTTTCCACCCATTTGATATCGTAGTCACCACTCAATAAGGAAATACAGTAGTAGCGATTTCTAGCCCCGGCAAAATTAACATTAAAGTATTCTTTATCCTTAATTTTTTTCGCCCCTTGTCTTTTTACTGAACCTTCCTTTTCCCAAAATATTTCTTGATATCTTTGGTCCAACATATTTGAGTGCAACGTATTAGAGAATATAACCATTGATTTCCTAAGCGCAGATGATGCACTTATTTTTATAGTATTTTCCCCGAATACGAATTCTTTCCAGTTATTATTTACATCACTAAATCGAATTCGGGTATTATTTACAGAAACACTATACTCAATCTCCTTTGTATCTGGGTCAAAGCCGATATTCTGAAATGGCAATGTATTTTCTAGACTGCCCAAAGACAGAGAAGCGATGTAACCACCTCGGGGAGAATAGTTTATGATAAACTCATTTATTTTTACTGTCGGAAATGTCTCTGTAGTATCCAGCGGCCCTAAATTATTTTTTACAATTTCCCCAGAAAAAGATGATGGTACTTCGTCTTGAACAGGGGTAACTACACTTTTAGGAGCGGGGGGGGCATTGGTTGTTTTTTGAGGAAGAAACCTAGAGTATAAACCTAAAAATACAATAATAATGAGAAATGCCAGAATTGTTTTTTTGTCCATTATTTTACCGGATCAAATCCGCCTCTCGAGAAAGGATTGCAGCGAATTATTCTTAAACATATTAATTTTAATGCCTTTCCTAATGAATATTCTGTCAACGCCTTTTTGGCATATTCGGAACATGTTGGAATATAAATGCACGTTCCGGGAAAGATAAACGAACAGCTTTGGTAAATATTAATGAAAAAAACTGCTATTTTTTTCATTTAGTCAGCTTTTTCCGCCCTTTTTGTCGTCTACGTTGAATTGTTTTCTTCCCGCCGGCTGTAGCTGTGCGTGCTCGAAATCCATGCTTCCTTTTTCCTTTTAATTTGGTCGGAGTTTTTATATTTTTCTTCACCCGACTACCCTCCTTTAAGCACCAGTTTTGCTTTTATTATTTTCGAAAATGATAAGAAAAAATTTTAGCACATATTAACTTTGTGTCAACCATAAAGATATTGCAATCCTAGATTAATAGCTGTATAATTAAATCTCTTTCTGGTAGTGTGCATAAACTGTGAATCTTGTGAATTAAACTAATAATGACAGACCATATTTGGCAAACTTGTAAAGAAAAGCTTCGAACTCTTTTAGGAGAAACTTCCTACGACACATGGATTGCTCCTTTGGTTGTCGGTAAAATCGACAAAACATGTTTAGTTTTAGAAGCCCCGGATAATTTTTTTAAAAGCTGGGTAGAAACAAATTATCTTCCCCAAATTAAACAAATATTAAAAGAGACAGATAATCTTTCCGTCCAAGTTTCTTTTGAGGTAAACCCAAGTATCCTTAAAAAGAAAACTAATAAAATGTTTAAAACAATCCAAAAAACATTTCGCGAAGAACCACAACATTCTTTAAGACTAAACTCCCGCTTTACTTTTGACAATTTTATTGTTGGTGCTTCTAACCGCATGGCTCACGCTGCTTCTTTAGCTGTAGCAGACGCTCCCGGTAAATCATATAACCCAATTTTTATTTATGGAGGAGTAGGACTAGGTAAAACCCACTTAATGCAAGCTATTGCTCACAAAATCCTTAGTAAAAACCACAATGCTATAGTGAAGTACACCTCATCAGAAAAATTTACTAATGAGCTTATAATGTCCATCCGGAATCGCTCAACAGAAAAATTTCGTCACAAATATCGAGATAGCGATGCTTTATTGATTGATGATATACAGTTTTTATCAGGAAAAGAAGCTGCCCAGGAAGAATTTTTCCACACATTTAATGTCCTCTACGATTACCATAAACAAATAGTTGTTTCATCTGATCGTCCCCCAAAAGAAATCCCCCGACTAGAGGAAAGACTAGTAACTCGTTTTAACTGGGGGTTAGTTGTTGATGTCCAGCCTCCTGATTTTGAAACCAGAGTAGCAATACTCCAGAAAAAATTAGAGAAAGACCCTATTAAGATAGACCCGGAGATAATTTATTTTATAGCTGAAAACATCACAACGAACATTAGAGAGTTAGAGGGAGCTTTAGTGAGAATTATTGCCTACTCATTAATTGAAAACCACCCCATTAGCTTAACTTTAGCTAAACACATCTTAAAAGATATGGTAAAAGAAATATACAAAAGAATTACACCAGATACAATATTAGACAAGGTTAGTGAATACTTTAATACCCCAAAAGATTCTTTAAAAAAAGGGAAAAGAAATAAAGCTCTTGCTTTTCCGCGTCATATAGGGATGTATTTAACTAGAGAGTTGACTGATTTATCTTTACCAGAAATAGGAAGAGTGTTTGGGGCAAAACACCACACAACTATTCTTTACGCACACAAAAAAATTAAAGCAGAAATGACAACGAAAAATAAAACAAAATCTATTGTTGACATCTTGTCGCAGGAAATTAAAAGTTAGTAAAAGGATATTCACAATAGAAAAAGTTGCTTTTTCCGTTTATTTTAGTATAATATTTTTTCCGTACTGACATTTTCACAGCACTTACTACTAGTACTACTAATTTTCTACCCTTATGAAACTTAGAATCAGTAAAGAGGAACTGTTAAATCACTTGCAGGCAATTATTGGGCCTGCTATTACAAAACAACAATCCCCTATATTAAGTAGTGTTTTAATTGAAGCAAGAGAGAGGGAAGTCAAATTTACTTCTACAGACTTAGATATAACAATTATATCTAAGTATAAAGGGGAAATTATCGAACCAGGAAGTATCGCCGTTCCTACAAAAAGGTTTTTCTCGATTATTCGAGAACTTCCCCCTAAAGAAATAAGTATTGAAAAAAAGAAACAGACCCTCTTGATAACATGTGGAGAAATTGAATTTAAAATTAATACATTTGATCCTGATGAGTTTCCCCAAATTAAAGAAGAAGAGGATGTCTCGTTAATTAAAATAGATAGTGGGGATATGGAAGAAATGATAAGGCTCACTTCTTTCTGTGTGGGAGGGGAAGATTCCAACTATGCCTTAAGCGGTATATTGTTTGAGATTTTTAAAGATAAGATAAAATTAGTTGCAACAGACGGAAAAAGGCTATCATTTTCCCAAAAGCACCTTTCTCCTGGGCAACCAGAGGTTGGAAGTAAGTTATTTTTTATTTTACCAATAAAAGCAGTGAATGAGGTCTATAAAAATATTAAAGATAAAGAGGGGCAAGTTTATCTGTCTGTTAAAAAAAATAAAATCGGAATCACCTTTAATGGTGTTCAGATAATTGCCCGGCCGGTAGAAGGAGAATTTCCTGATTATTCACAGTATATCCCCGGTGTAGGGAAAAATAAAGTGAGTGTAGATAGGAAAAAAATGCTTTTTGCTTTGAAAAGGGCAGGGCTTTTATCTACACCTAGTTACCAAGGGGTGAATCTAGAAATTAAAAAAGAGACTATTGTCGTTTCCAAAAACAATCCACAATTAGGGGAAGTAAGAGAGGTAATAGATGTAAAGTATAACGGAAGTCCTCTTACTATAGGATTTAACCCTACATATTTAATTGATATTTTTAAAAATTTAGAAGAGGGAGAAATTAATATAGAGTTTTTTGGGGCGGATAAACCCGCAGTAGTAAGAAAAGAGGGATATGTCTATTTACTTCTCCCAGTAAAAATATAAAATAATGGGAGAGCATATAAAAGATCTTTTAGCTGACTTTCTCGAAACAGCAAAAAATAAACAAAAAGAAAAAGAAAAAGTGTGGGAGAAAGTAAAGAAAATTTTAGGAGAAGAAACAACAAAATATTTACAGATAGAAGAAATTACTGGGGAAAAAATAATTTTCTCTTCCATTGCTTCTGGGGCTAAGTATAATTTAGAGCTACAAAAAAAAGAAGTTGTGGAAGAAATAAAAAAAGATTTTCCCCAAATAAACAAAATAATTATAAAAGCAGGGAAAAATGAAACATAAATATGATGCAACTACAATTCAGGTTTTAGGGGGAATAGAAGCAGTCCGGAAAAGACCGGCGATGTATATTGGCGATACATCAGTAAAAGGGTTGCATCATTTAGCGTATGAAGTGGTGGATAACTCTATAGATGAGGTTAGCGGTGGGTATTGTGATAAGGTTAAAGTAACTATCCACTCAGACAATAGTATCTCGGTAGAGGATAATGGGAGAGGGATTCCTACAGGAATCCACCAAAAATTAAAAAAACCAGCACTAGAAGTGGTTCTTACAACACTTCATGCCGGCGGGAAGTTTGATCATCAAGCTTACAAGGTTAGTGGAGGATTGCATGGAGTAGGAGTCAGCTGCGTTAATGCCTTAAGCGAGTGGTTAGACGCGGAAGTAAAAAGGGAAGGGAAAATTTGCCGGCAGAGTTTTGAAAAAGGAGAAACAAAAAGTAAACTAAAAATTATTGGAAAAAGTAAACAAACCGGGACAAAGATTACCTTTAAACCGGACTCAACTATTTTTTCTGTGGAGGAATTTTCTTTTGATATTCTTTCCCAGAGGCTGCGCGAGTTGGCATTCTTAAATAAAGAAGTAGAAATTACTCTTGAAGATGAAAAAAAAGAGAAAAAAACAATATTCCAATTCAAGGGAGGAGTAATTTCGTTTGTAGAGTACCTAAATCGCAATAAAGAGCCGCTACATAAAAAAGTTATTTATTTTCAAAAAGAAAAAGACGGTGTTATAGTTGAAGGATCTGTGCAGTATAACAAAGGGTATAAAGAAATAATATATTCCTTTGCGAATAATATAAATACTATTGAAGGGGGAACACATCTAAGCGGATTTAAAACAGCGCTAACTAGAGCACTAAACCAATACGCCCGAGGAAAAAAAATGCTTAAAAATCTCAGCAATATTTCTGGTGATGATGCTCGTGAGGGAGTTTGCGCGGTTGTAAGCGTAAAAATACCTAATCCACAATTTGAAGGACAGACAAAAACTAAATTAGGTAATTCAGAAGTAGATGGGCTAGTTAGTTCTATTGCGTTTGAAGCGTTGAGCTCTTTTTTTGAAGAAAACCCAACAGTGGTGAATAAAGTGGTACAAAAAGCTATTTTAGCAGCTAGAGCCAGAGAAGCGGCTCGAAAAGCCAGAGAGCTGACTCGAAGAAAAGGAACACTAGACACTGCGAATTTACCGGGGAAGCTTGCTGATTGTTCAGAAAAAAATCCACAATTTTGTGAATTATATATTGTGGAAGGAGAATCTGCCGGGGGGAGTGCAAAACAGGCTCGGGATCGAAATTTCCAAGCAATCTTGCCAATCAAGGGTAAGATTCTAAATGTGGAAAAGGCTCGGTTAGACAGAGTGTTGAATAGCGAAGAAATAAGAACGATCATCTCAGCATTAGGAACAGGGGTGGGGAATGAATTAGATATTACGAAGTTAAGATATAATAAAGTTGTTATTATGGCGGATGCAGACACTGATGGATCACATATCCGGACATTGATTTTAACCCTGTTCTATCGTCATATGTTACAACTAATTGAAGGAGGGAATATTTATATTGCCCAACCACCTTTGTATCGAGTTAAAAAGAAAAACTGGGAAGAGTATATTCATACCGAAAAAGAAATGAACGAAATGATTTTTTCTTTAGGAACTAAAACGGCAAGGCTAAAAAAAGAAGGAAAAGGGGGGAAAGAGTTTAGCCAAAAAGAAATGGGGAGGTTAATAAAGTTACTTACTGCGATTGAGCAAGTAGAATTATCTTTGGCGAGGAAGGGGGTTTCTTTCAAGGAATACCTTGTGGCATCTGATTTCAAGAAGAATAAATATCCCGCCTACAAAATTACTATTCAACAGAAAGCGGTGTTTGTTTTAGATGAAGAAGAGCTTGCTTCTTATGGGGAGATAGAAGAGCTAGACCGTTTAGAGATTTATGAATTACACGAAATAAAAAAAATTGCCAATGAATTGGAAAAAATTGGGAGTACACTACAAGAATATTTGCCGCAGGAAAAGAAAATATTTGTTTTAACTGGGGAAGACGGGCAAGAGGGAGCGAACTGTGAAAGCTTAAAGGAAATGTTAATAGAAGTGAGGAAAATGGCAACCAAAGGAATGCAAATCCAACGCTATAAAGGTTTAGGGGAGATGAATCCGGAACAGCTATGGGAAAGTACGATGGATCCTCAAAAAAGAACATTAGTGAAAGTTGTCCTGGAAGATACTGTAGAGGCTGATCGGATTTTTACTATTTTAATGGGTGATCAGGCACAGCCGCGCAGAGAATTTATTCAAATGTATGCCCACGAGGTTAAAAATCTTGATGTATAAAGAAGAGTATAATTTAATATAATATGGAAATACCAAAAGAATCAGAAGAAAGAATTGTTGATCGATATTTAGAAGAAGAGATGAAGGAGTCTTATCTTTCTTATGCGATGAGTGTTATTGTCAGTCGGGCTCTTCCAGACATTAGAGACGGATTAAAACCGGTGCAAAGAAGAATCCTTTATTCAATGCATGAGCTGCATCTGCGTTACAACCAATCATATAAAAAGTGTGCCAGAATTGTAGGGGAGGTGTTAGGAAAATATCATCCTCATGGAGACTCGTCTATCTATGCGGCGCTGGTACGCATTGCCCAGGATTTTTCTTTAAGATATCCTTTAGTGGATGGACAAGGCAATTTTGGGTCAATAGACGGAGATCCGCCTGCAGCAATGAGATACTCTGAAGCTAGGATGGAAAAAATAACAGACTATATTTTACAAGATATTGACAAAAAGACAGTCAATCTATTTCCGAATTTTGATAATTCCTTGCAGGAGCCGGAAGTTCTTCCTTCAGTTCTTCCGAATATGTTGCTGAATGGAGCCAGCGGCATTGCGGTAGGAATGGCTACCAATATTCCTCCGCATAATCTAAAAGAGGTTTGTGACGCTATAATTTATGCAATAAAGAATCCCAAGTGCACGGTGAAAGATCTATGTAGATATGTCCAAGGGCCGGATTTTCCTACTGGAGGGATAATTTGCGGAAAGACAGACATTATGAATATGTACAAACAAGGCCGGGGGAAACTTACTGTTAGGGCAAAAGCAGCGATTGAAAGAGAGAAGAATAAGAGTCAAATTATTATAACCGAAATTCCTTATCAACTGAATAAAACCACGCTGATTGAACAAATTGTCCACCTAATAAACCAGAAAAAAATTGAAGGGATTGCTGACTTGAGAGATGAATCTTCAAAAGAAGGAATCAGAGTTGTTATTGAATTAAAGCGAGATGGTCAACCGGATATAGTGCTAAACAGATTGTACAAACACACAAGTATGGAAAATACTTTTGGGGCAATATTTTTAGTTTTAGTGAACCGCCAGCCGCAAACATTAAATTTAAAAGAAATGGTGCTTCACCATATTCATTTCCGAAAGGAAGTAATTAGAAGAAGAACACAATTTGAGCTTAACAAAGCTTTGGCTAGGGCTCATATTTTAGAGGGGTTTAAAATTGCTTTGGAATTTTTAGACCAAGTAATAGAAATAATTAAAAAATCTAAAAATCCTCAAGAAGCAAAAGTAGCACTAATTAAAAAATTTAAATTTAGCGATATTCAAGCACAAGCTATTTTAGAAATGCAGCTACAAAGGCTTTGTGCTCTAGAGAGGGAAAAGATCGAACAGGAATATCTAGAGCTGCTAAAAAAAATAGAGTACTTTAATTCTATCCTTTCTTCGGAGAAAAAACAGGAAGAAATGATAAAGGAAGAATTAACAGAAATAAAAGAAAAGTTCGGTGACCCTCGGAGGACAAACATAGTTGCTCAAAAAGAAGAAATAGAAGTTGAAGATTTGATAGTAGAGGAAGATATGGTAATTACTATTAGCAAAAGTGGCTACATTAAGAGAATTCCTCTAAGCAACTATCGGCAACAAAAAAGAGGTGGTAGGGGTGTTAACGCAATGTCCACATCAGACACTGACTTTGTTGAGCATTTATTTGTTGCTTCCAGCAAGGACATGCTTCTAATTTTTACTAGCGAAGGCAAAGTGTATTCCTTGAAAACTTATGAGGTTCCTTTAGGGTCAAGAATTTCTAAGGGTAGAGCGATCGTTAATGTGTTACAATTAAACTCTACTGTGGAAATTAAGACTGTTTTATCGATTAAAGAATTTGATCCCAAGATGTTTATTTTTATGGCTACTCAGCTGGGTATTGTGAAAAGGGTTTCTTTGGAGTTGTTTGCTAATGTAAGAAAAACAGGTATTGCTGCTATTAACTTAAGTGATGAGGATCAGTTAATTGGAGCACATTTATGTGAGGAAAAAGATGAAGCTGTGCTTGCCACCAAAAAAGGATTATCAATTAAATTTAAAATAAAGGAAGTTAGACCTACCGGCAGACAATCACAAGGGGTAAAAGGAATCAAACTAGGTAAAGGAGATATTGTTTTAGGGGCAGTCTTGGTGTCGACTACCCTGAAGAAGGAAAATTTCTATCTGCTTACTGTTACGAAGAATGGATTTGCTAAAAGAACTCATATTGATGGTTATCGTTCTCAGTCTAGAAGCGGTAAAGGGGTAACGAACATTAAGTTATCTTCCAAGATCGGAGAAGTTCAGGGTTTGGCGCTGGTAAAAAATAATGACGGAGTAATGGGAATTACACAAAAAGGAATTTTAATAAGAATTAACATAAAAGATGTGCGTGTCTCCGGACGAGCTACCCAAGGAGTAAAAATAATTAATCTAGATAAAGGGGACAATCTTTCGACCATTGCTAGAATTATTCCTGAGGAAGAGTAGAATTAAAAAATATGCAGCGTTAGGTTTTTAGCTGGCAACGTAAGAGAATGTATTGACAATTTTAATTTGTGTTTTAAAATAAAATCCGTTTAGAAAGTAGTAAGCACAGAAAAACAAACACTACATAAGATGACCCCATCGTCTAGCCCGGTTCAGGACATCGCCCTTTCACGGCGACGGCGCCGGTTCAAATCCGGCTGGGGTCGTTTTTATTTTTCAGAAGGTTAAAAAAGAAGGAGGAAAATAAAATCGATACGGGTAATGAAGGTAAGACTGGAAAAACTAATTTCTGGCTGGAAAATATAAAGCGTTCGGTAAAAGAAAAAAAACCTATAGGGGTGTGGATCTTCGGGGGCATTAATTTTTTTATTTTTGGTACTTTATCTTTAGTGTTTACAGTTAAAGCCTACATTGGTAATTCATCGTCTGATGTGAATAATGTTATAGAAGAAATGAAAAAAGTGTTTCCGGAAGTGAGTGTAAATCCGGAACAATTAAAAGTTGCAATGTTAATACAGATAGTGTTAGCGACAATATTTTTGATTTCCGGATACGGATTGATCTTAAGAAAAGAATGGGGCAGAAAAGTAACTCTTTATTTTTCTTTTTTTACGGTAGCCGTAGCGTTTATTGCCGCATTACTTAACTCTGCTTTAATCACACAGGCCATTGTTCAAATTACTTACCCAGGTATTCTGATTATTTATTTTACTAACAAGAAAGTAGAAAAGTTTTTTCTTCCGCCGCAGCCAGAGGAAACAGAAAAAAAGAAAATAACGGATTAGATCTAAACCCAGATTATTTTTTGATGGAAGTAAGCATTGGGTTGATGATTAGCAAACATTTAGGAAGATAGCTACAATTTTCATTCCGAAAATACCTCGAAACTTAGCCTGAGAATCAAATATGCCTTGCAATCAAGAAATGTTTATGATAAATTTTAGTTAGTATAATGGGAAAGTATTTAATAATATTAAATATTTTGTATTTAGCAGTTTTTTCTGGTCAATCTTTTGCTGAAGAAGAGTGGGAAGAAGAAAAAAGTGACCATTTTATTGTTTATTTTCAAGAAGAGGCAGGTAAAGAATACGCGCGGGAAACAATATCACAAGCTGAAGATGCGTATGACAAATTAGGAGAAAAACTAAAGCTAAGGCGTTTTGATTATTGGACGTGGGATAATAGAGCGAAGATTTATATTTATGCTAATCGCCAGGCATATCTTAAAGGGTCAGGAAGGCAAGTCTGGTCTGGTGGATCTGTAGATATTGAAAAAAAGATTATTAAATGTTTCCCAATGCAGAAAAAATTCTTCGATAGAGTTCTTCCCCATGAGCTAACACACATTGTTTTCCGTGAATATGTTGGCAACGACACAGAGCTTCCTCTATGGCTAGATGAAGGAATGGCTTGCTCTAGTGAGAAAGGGTACAACAAACGCTACATCGTTAACGCATGTAGTTTGCTGGAAAAAGATATGATGCTTCACTTAGACGTGTTGAATGGTATTGGGCACAATAATATAACCGCGCCAATAAGGTTTTATATTTCTTCGGTGTCGTTAACTGACTATTTATGGAAAGAGTTCGGATCGGAAAAATTTCGCAAAATGTGTTATTTGATGAGAGAAAAAAAACACAATATTGAAAAAGCATTATTAGAGGTGTATCCGTTTAAATCCTTGCAAGATCTAGATGACCAGTGGTTTGCTTATTTAAAAAGCGATTGTTTGTGAGAAAAAATATTTTTTGTATTAATATAGATAAGGGAGATAAAGATGAGTGAAAATGAAGAAATATTATTAGTGGGGGACAACAAAAGGGATGTAACAACGCTAGAAACGATGTTAAAGAAAGCTGGGTATTCGTGTATTTGGAAAGCAGAAAGCGCTGATGAGGCATGTAATTTAGCGAAGGAAAGGGATTTTTGTGTAATTATTTTAGATGTAATCTTTCTAGACAGAAATAATGGTTTAGTGAAGAAACTAGTAAGAGTTAATCCTTCTTCTAGCATTCTAACGGCGACTCCTTACAACATGATTGCTAAAGCAATTACATACATGGAAGAAGGGTCGTTTGGGTATATTACTAAACCATTCAATGATTCCGAAGTTAGTATAGTTACAGAACACGCAGTAGACCATTTTCTTTTAAAAGGCTCTGATAAAGAGAAAAAACACTTTGCTAAGCTTTCGGTAGTTGATGGGCTGACCGGGTTATATAATGTGCGCCGGTTTTGGGAAGTTATCGAAGAAGAGTTCCGTAAAGCTCGTCAGTATCCATCGCAACTATCTTTGTTAATGGCAGATATTGATGATTTCAAAAAATTTAATGATAGCAAAGGACATCAGGAAGGAGATAAGTTACTTAAAGATTTTGGGGCTTTAGTAAAAAGCAGTCTTGTCCAAGATGAGGGAACTGGGTTCCGTTATGGGGGAGAAGAGTTTGTGTTAATAATTCCAAATACGACTAAAAGAGAAGGACACTTAGCAGCTGAGCGACTTTTAGGGTTTGTTCGATTGCGTCTGCCAGTTACTGTCAGTATGGGGTTGGCTAATATCCCTGAAGACGGAATAGACCCAAAGGTTGCTGAACCAAAAGATCTGGTAAAAATGGCTGACCAGCGCCTGTATAAAGCCAAAGAAAGCGGAAAAAATAAAGTCTGTATTCTATAATGAATACCTTTACAATAATTTTTATAATGCTTATTGCTACACTGGGGCCTGCGCTTGTTATTGGTGCAGTAGGGTTTGCAGCTGTTCAGTCTTTAGGGCGTAACCCTTCAGCAGCACCGAAAATATTTATCTCGATGATAATATCATTTATATTCGCTGAATCAATAGCAGTAATCGCTCTCTTGGCGGTAATGAATATTTTCCGATAATTTATAAAGTAAGAGAAAGGAATGCGGGCAGTAATCCGGGACTACCAAAAAAATTTTTTTAGCGGACTTTTAAAAAAAGTAATTCTTCCTGGAGAAGACGGGGAATTAGCAATCTGGGATTTTCACCAAACGATAGTTACCCGTCTTAAAAAAGGGGAAATAGTTATGCAGCTAGATGATTTAAGCTGGCGGACCATGGAAATAAGAACAGGTATTGCTAAATTTCACCATAATGAATTAGTGGTTTTGTGTTTTTGATTATCTGTGAAGGTGATAGGAGAGAATAAAGAATGTTTGTATCCATAATTGTAATACAATTTGTGACATTTATTGGAATTATAGTTGCGTTAAGAGGGCTTTTGTATCGGAACGCTCAACAAGCAGTAAATAGACTACAGGTTTTACATGAAGAAACGTTAGAAAAAGAAAGTGTGCTCAAAGAAGAAATTACTTCTGCCAAACAATTAAGAGAGGAAGAAGCGGTAAAAGCTAAAGAAGAAGCAGAAAAAATTGTTGAGGAAAGCAGAGAAAAAGCGCAACAAGAAGCGGAAAAGTTACTTGATGAAGCTAGAGAGGAAGGAAAAAGAATTGCAGAGAAAGCGGAAGGACAATTAGAAAAATTTAAAACCCGGGTAAAAGATGAATTAGAAACTCAGTCGATCAAGTGGATAGAAAAAGCGATAGATCTAGTACTAGATCCCCATCTGAAAAAAAGTTTTCACCATGATCTAGTTGAGCAAGTTATTACAGAACTGGAGACAGCAGGGGAAAAAACAATTACTGAAATTAAAGATATTAAAGAGGTAGAAGACATTGAAGTAATTTCTGCCGGAGAATTAGCTGAAGATCACAAAGAAAGGGTTAATAAGTTGCTTCGGAAATGTTTTTCTGAAGAAGTAAAATTTCATTTTAAAGTGAATGCTAGTTTGCTGGGAGGGATAGTAATTGATTTAAGAAAGAAGATTTTAGACGGAAGCATAAGAAACCGTATTAGTCAGGCTTTAAAAAAAGTTCAGGAGGTATAGTGTGGCAACTCTATGCGACATTCAAAAGGATAGGGAAGGGATGGATTTGTTGCATGAAATAACGGAAACACTTAAAGGGGCAAGCGCTGCTCGACTCCACGGACTTCAAGGACAGAAAAAAAGTACCAAGTTCAATGAATATCTGGAAGATTTTTTCCGAATATTAAATTTACAACATGTAGTTCATCCTTTTTTAAGAGAAGAAATATCACCGCCAATTTTAATTATTGCTCTTACATCTACGGATAGTTTTACTGGAGAAGTCAATTCGTCAATTGCCTCTAAAGTTTTAGATGGTTTTACTCCAGACAGAGACGAAGTTATAGTTATAGGAAATAGAGGGGCGGCCTTAATTGAAGAGCTAGGGGCTAAATGTACTGTTTTTGAAAAAGATTTAAGTGACGAGCAGCTACTTCCTGTGGCGCGGATGTTAACCAATACGATTACCGAGAAATATCTTAAGGGTAAGTTTAGAAAAGTAGATATTGTTTATCCGCATTTTGTATCTTTAGCCAGGCAGGAAGTAGTAAAACTGAACATCCTTCCGTTTCATCCGGCTAAAGCTATTCGAGGGGTGCAAGCTTTGCCGGAAGAAGGGCTTATCGAGCCTTCAGTATATCGGGTTGCCGAAATTTTAGTAAAATTATGGATGCTTCGACGGATAACTGAATTGTGCTGGGAATCTAACGTTTCTTTTGCTGCTGGGCGTATTCTCAGGTTAGAAGGAAGTTCTCAAGAGCTGGCAAGAGTGAAAGAGCAGTTGCGCAAAGAATATTTTAGAGTTAAGCATGCGTTAAACGATAAAAGTATTAGAGAAGTGTTTGCGGCGAGGATCGGGGTAGATAAATGACAATTCCTTTATTTGAAGTAAAAGATTCAGGAAGAATAAAAGAAATAAAAGAAGGTATTTTATTACTGGAAGGACTGCCCACCTGTATTTATGGACAGATTCTAAAATTAGTTGGCATAGAGGCTTACGGTATGGTTCTTGGGTTTGATGAACGCCTTGTTTCGGTTTTACCATTTTTTCCTACAGCAGGTGTTGATTTAGGGCAAGAGATGATTGTGGACAGAGAGTTTTTCCGGTTGCCGGTTGGTGAGAGCTATTTAGGTAGGATTGTTTCTGCTTTAGGGATACCGATGGATGGGAAGGCGAAGATTAAAGAAAAAGAGACTTTACCGGTGTTTTATGAAGCCCCGGGTGTAATGGAAAGGCAACCATTAACCGATTTATTTCCTACGGGGATTAAAATTTTAGATACGATGATTCCAGTAGGAAAGGGACAGCGGGAATTAATCTTGGGAGATAGGCAAACCGGAAAAACAGCGATAGCCCTAGACACAATTATCAATCAAAAAGGAAGAGGTGTCCCTTGTGTCTATTGTTGGATTGGAGGCGCTGCTGCTAATTTGGCAAAAGTATTAAAAATTTTAACAGAATCAGGAGCAATAGAGTATACAGCAGTTATTTCTGCAGATGCATCTTCTTCTATGGGCGAACAATATCTTGCTCCGTATGTTGCTGCAACGTTGGGTGAATACTTTATGCAAAAAGGTGGTGATTCTTTGGTCGTGTTTGATGATCTTACCAAACATGCTTGGATGTATCGACAGATTTCTTTGCTCATGGGTAGAGCTCCAGGAAGAGAAGCGTACCCGGGAGATATATTTTATTTGCATTCACAATTAGTAGAAAGATCTGGCCGGTTATCTGAAAAGTTAGGGGGTGGGTCAATGACTTTTTTACCGATTATGGAAACGCTTCAAGGAGATATTACCGGGTATGTCCAAAGTAACATGGTTTCCATGACTGATGGACAAATTTATTTGAATTCAGAATTATTCAATGAAGGATTTCGTCCAGCCATTGATATTGGGTTGAGTGTTTCACGTATTGGAGGGAAAATACAACCGCCGGCGTTGAAAGAAGTAAGCAAAGGATTACGCTTAGGGTATTTACAATATACAGAGTTACTAAGATTAATGCGTTTACGAACAAAAATGTCTGACGAAGCAAAAGAAAAAATGCGCCGTGGAGAAGCGTTGACTACAATGCTTATGCAAGGCGTGGCTAAACCGGTAGAGTTAGTAGAAGAGGTGATGCTATTTTTTGCCTTTTCGAAAAAAGTGTTAGAAATTCTAAGTCCCGAAGGAAGAATTAAATTTCAGAATGAGTTGATGAAGTATGCCTTAGAAAACACTCCGGAGCTGGTAGAAAAAATTAAAGAGAAGTGTGATTTAACTCCGGAAATACAAGCAGAGCTTACTAGTATGTTTGGTGATCTCTGCCGGGAAAAAGAAATTTTTTAGTATGAAAGGAAGAATAGTAGCTTTATATGGGCCGGTAGTTGATGTGCAGTTTAAAGAAGGACTTCCAAGAATATACGAAAAACTGATTACCTATAATTGCGAAGGAAATAAAGTAGCTATGGAAGTTTCCGGATATTGTGGAGAAGACAAGGTGCGGTGTATTGGTATTTCACCCACCTACGGACTAAGGCGAGGAGATGATGTAGAGTCAACCGGTGGGCCGATTGCTATTCCGGATGCAGCATCTATAACCGGACGAATAATAAATGTTTTAGGCGTCCCGGTAGACGGTAAGCCGTCGCCAGAGAATGTGGAACACTTTCCGATTCGAAGGGTAATGCTAACAAGGAAAGAAGCGGTTGGCGTTGAAGAGCCGGAAATGATGGTTACTGGAATTAAAGTTTTAGATTTATTATTTCCGTTGATGAAAGGGTCGAAAAGTGGAATTGTTGGCGGAGCAGCATTAGGGAAAAGTGTATTAACTTTAGAAATCATCAACAACATTACTAAAATATTAAAATGTCCTTGTGTTTTTTGTGGAGCAGGAGAAAGAACTCGAGAAGGGAATGAGCTTTTTTTTGAATTGGAAGCAGCAGGAGTCTTAGATCGAGTAGCAATGACTTTTGGGCAAATGAACGAATCTCCCGGGGCGAGATTCGAAATTGTAAACACCGGAATTACTTTAGCAGAATCATTTCAAAGGAAAGGCGAGGACGTGTTGCTGTTTATTGATAATGTCTATCGATATATTCAGGCAGGGAGTGAACTTTCTACTTTGTTGGGCCGGATACCTTCAGAAAGTGGATATCAGGCAACTATGGTTTCAGAAGTAGGAGAAGTCCATGAGCGAATTCGACGGCAGTGGGGGGCATCAATTACGTCAGTAGAGGCGGTGTATGTCCCGGCAGATGATTTAACTGATCCAGCAGTAGTAACAATTTTAGCGTTTTTAGATGCTTCTTTGGTATTTTCCCGGGAGTATATTAAGTTAGGGTTATATCCAGCAATAGATCCTTTGCGCTCAGCAAGTAGTTTTATGAGTGCTGTAATTGTTGGAGATAGACATTTTAACGTTGGGCAGGAAGTAAAGAGAGTTTTAAGAAAATTTGAAGATTTAAGTCGTTTAGTAGCTATTGTTGGGCTAGAAGAATTATCTGATTCTGACCGAAGAGATTTTGAAAGGGCAAAAAGAATTCGTAGTTTTCTTACTCAGCCATTTTTTGTAGCAGAAGCATATACCGGGAAAAAAGGACAGTATGTTCCTTTGGAGCAAACAATTCAAGGGTGTGAAAAAATTCTTCGAGGAGACTACGACGATATTCCCGAAGATAGACTTTATATGGTGGGGGCGCTTGAATAATTTTAAGCGATAAAAACACGGAGTAAAGATATGGCGTCATTAGGGGAAATATTGGTTCAGGAAAAATTGATTACAGTGGATAATTTAAACGCTGCGCTGCAACAGCAGAAAAAAACACCTAAGCCTTTGGGAAAGATTCTAGTGGAGCAGGGAGCCATCTTAGAGACAGATTTACTTAAGGCTCTAGCTAAGCAAATGCATATGGAATTTTATCCCAAACTAATGGACAAGGATATACCGGAAAACGTTGTTAGCAAGGTTTCTATTCGGTTGGTGTCCTTGTACAATTTTATACCTGTAGGGTTTACAGACAATGTTTTAACTATTGCGGTATATGATCCATTCGATGTTTGGCTAGTGCAGGGGGTCAAAAATGAGTTACATTGTGAATTACGCAGGGTGCTTGCTCCGGAAAAAGAAATAAGAGAGGCAATTAAAAAATATTACGGAGTGGGAGCTGCCACCGTAGATAAGATTTTAGATGATAAAACAGGCGAGCATAAAAAAGAAGCAACAAATATAGAAATAGAAGACATCGGAAAAAGTTCTCAAGATGTTTCGGTTATTAAGCTGGTGAATCAGATAATTACTGAATCAATAATTGCTAGAGCTACTGATATTCATTTTGAACCTTACAGGGGGGTAGTGAGAATTAGACAAAGAGTAGATGGTGTTCTTTATGACATTAAAGTTCCTGATGAAATACGCTATCTATATCCAGCGATTGTGTCGAGAATAAAAATAATTTCTGGTTTAGATGTTATTGAGCGCAGACTTCCTCAAGATGGCAGAGCGAAGGTTAAGATTAAAGAGGAAGAAACTGAACTAAGAATTTCTGTAATTCCTTCTTCATTCGGGGAAAGCATAGTTATTAGGATTTTACCTGCAAAACTATTGATAGATCTTCCTGGATTAGGATTCTTAGCTGAAGACCTACAAATTATAAGAAGTATTATCAAGAAGCCGCATGGCGTTATTTTCCTTACCGGACCTACTGGGTCAGGAAAAACTACTACACTTTATGCTTCTTTAAACGAGATTAATTCTAATGAAGTCAAAATTGTTACCATAGAAGATCCTGTTGAATATGAGCTAGAAGGTGTAAGTCAAATTCAAGTTGAGCCGAAGATAGGGTTAACATTTGCTGCTGCGCTAAGAAGTATTTTGCGGCACGATCCGGACATTATGATGATTGGAGAAGTAAGAGACGGAGAAACAGCAGAATTAACAGTGCGTAGCTCTTTAACTGGACACTTGGTGTTTTCTACTCTACATACTAACGATGCTGCGTCAGGAGTTATCCGTTTGCTTAACATGGGTGTGGAGCCTTTTTTAGTTGCTTCTTCCGTAGAAGTGTTTATATCACAAAGATTGGTTCGCCTATTATGCCCAAAATGTAAAAAGTCTATAGAGGTGCCTCAGGAGTATAAAGAATATGGATTGGGAGAGGTTATTTTTGAGTCAGGAAGCTGTGAGTTTTGTGATAATACAGGGTTTAGAGGAAGGACAGTAATCTATGAAATGCTAATTATTAATGAGGAAATCAGAAAATTAATTTTAAGTAAAGCATCGGCAGAACAAATAAGAAAAAAAGCGTGTGAACTAGGGATGAAACCTTTGAAAGAAAGTGGAATAGAAAAGATTCGGCAAGGGGATACTACTTTGGGTGAAATCTTACGAGTGGTTGAGTTGAGAGAATATTAATGAAGTTTAAGTATTTAGCAAAAAAAGGGCCGACAGAAAAGATTGAAGGAACTTTAGATGTTGCCAGCGAAGAAGAAGCAACTCAGATATTAATCAAACAAGGCCTTTCTCCTCTCCAAATTGAAGAAGTTATAGATATAAATGAAAACGAAGCAACAAACGAAAAGTTCGTAATTAAAAAACTTAAACAACAGCAATTGCTTGAGTTTACTCGTAATTTATATAATCTTCTTAGAGCCCACGTTGGAATGCTTAAAGCGCTTTTGATAATTGAGCAGCAAACTGAAAATCTACTAACCAAAAAGCTTGTCATTAAAATATACCAAAGAGTTAAGGAGGGAGAGAGTTTTTCTGATGTGCTAAAACAATTTTCTTCTGTTTTTTCTCCGTTTTACATTAGCTTGATAAAAGTTGGAGAGGTTAGCGGGAAGTTAGAATTTGCTTTAGAAAAAATTTGTGAGTACCTCGAGCAGAGACAAGAGATGAAACGAAAAATCGTTTCATCCTTGGCTTATCCTTTGATGATGATTATAGTAGGTGCCGGAACAACGATTGTATTATTTACGTTTGTGATTCCTCGATTGAGCGGATTATTTTTAGATTTAGGGCAAGAGCTACCGTTGATTACTCAAGCATTAATAAATGTTTCTTCCTGGTTTAGTAACATTGTATTTTGGTGGATCGTTTGTTTTTGCACGGCAGTATTTTTCATATACCAAAGATTTTCTTCACGAAAAGTGTCGTTTGTTAAATTTTTGAAGAAAATGCCTTTTGTCAAAAATATTTTATTACTAGAAGAGGTAACTACATTTTCCTATACATTGTCTTTGCTTTTAAGAAGCGGAGTATCTTTGCTGGATGCTTTAAGAGTAAGCCAGAGCACTTTGCAAGATGAGAAAATGGCTCAAGAGGTAAATAAAGTTAGAGAGGAAATAACTCGCGGTTCTTCGTTAGCTGAAAGTACAAGATATTTTAAGTCTTTTCCGAAGATTTTCTCTAGCATGGTGTCTATTGGAGAAGAAGCCGGCATGTTATCTGATACTATAGATGCCGTTACGCAGGTTTTAACTAAAGAACTGGAAGGAAGAATGAAAGTGCTTTCCTCGTTGATTGAGCCAGTGATTATCTTTTTGGTAGGAATTGTGCTAGGTGCTATTATTATTGCTTTATTGCTTCCGATATTACAAATGGGAGCTTTGGATGTGTAGAATAGAATATGTTTAGAAAAAATAAAAAAGAGCAGTTTGTTGTTGAGGTTGGTGAATATTTTCTAAAAATTATTTGCTCGAGCAGTTTAGAGCAAGTTAAATTTGGCTATCAACAAATAAGCAATTTAGACAGTCGAGATGTTAGCGAGGTAGTAAGGAATATTTGCCGGAAACAAGACATTCAACAGTCCTCTGGTATTTTATGTATTCCGCGTAACCGCATTACCATTGGAACACTACATTTGCCTTCTACAGATCAGAAAGAAATAGCCCAAATGGTTAAAGTTCATGCTGCTTCTCAAGTTCCATACCCTAAAGAGGAAATGATTGCTGACTGGCGTGTGGTAACACGTAGCAAAGATGGTTACGCAGACGTTCTTCTCGTTATCTTGCAAAAGACATTTGTAAGCAAATGTTTCGGTATTTTATCAGCAGCAGGCATTCAGCTGAATGAAGTAGTAGTTGCTCCGGAGGCTACATTAAAATGGTTTGCGGCTGAAAATCCGGATGTACTTTCTCCTGAAAAAACAACGATTATTTTAAATATTGACTATGATTTTACAGATTTTTTATTTTGTGAAGGAAACAAAATTATTGCTAGTCATTTAATTGCCCAAGGGCAAAAAGATTTGCTTAACAGTAAAGCCAACAGGGAAATTTTTATTGGTGAGTTTAAGCAAGCAATAGGAATAATTCCTTCGTCTTTCATTGAAGAAAAAAACAAAGAAATATATATATGTGGGGTTGACCAATCTTTTTCTGGATTAAAAGAAAGTTTGGAATCCGAGTGTAATTACCCCGTGAAGGAAGTTAAAACGAAAGTGTCTTTTTCCGGTGAAGCCTCTTTTATTTCTCTTTTGGGTGCTGCTTGCAGGAATCAACAAGAAAAGTTTTCCTTGGATATTCCGGAAATTCAAATTAAACAAGAATGGAAAAGTAAACTAATGAAATTTATTTTGTTGAGTGGGCTTCTAGCCTATGTGATAGTTATGTTGATCGCTTCTTTTTCTACTCAGGTGTATAAGCAGCAGAAATATCTTGAAGAAATAAAATTAAAATGTGATCACATTAAAGAAGAAAGCGATAAACTGGAGGTATTTTTTAGAAAAATGCGGTTGATAGACAGCATACTTAATCCCACTAACAGTTTTCTTTACTATTTGAGTAAGGTGTCTGAACCAGTACCGGAAGGGTGCAAGTTAATCGAGATTAATTTTGTTAAGGGTGAAAAGATAACTATTAAAGGGGAATCATTAAAAATGTCTGACATCTTTGATTTTATTTCTCAGCTAGAAAATTCTGGAGTTTTTGTGGACGTAGAAACCAGGCATACTCGTAAGGTTAAAGGAGCAAAAGAAAGCAAGAGCGAATTTGAAGTAGTTTGTCACATACAAGCAGCGGAGGATTAAAATTATTTCTGTGTTTAAAAAATTTCTTCCTGATAAATTAAGTAAAAATGAACGATTTTTACTTAATGGAGTGTGTATTGTTTTAGTAGTGTTTTTCTTAGATCGCTTTGCCGTGCAAAGTATTCGGGATCGCGGCGAACAACTTAATGAGGAAATTAAAAAGCAAGAGTTGTCGTATAAAAAAAGAAGCGCTCTGCTTAGCAATAAAGAAAAGATTGAACAGCGTTTTGTAGAATACGGAAAGTATCTTCAGACTAAAAAAGGTTCTGACGAAGATTCGTTAGCTGATATTTTTTCTTACCTTGAATCTTTAGCCAGGAAAAATAATTTGACTTTGGTTGATGTTAAGCCAAACAACGAAAACTCTGAAAGCGAATATTTGGTTAGTTATCCGATAGAAGTAGAAGTAGAAGCGAGCTTGAATCTTTTGTTGGATTTTTTCTATGAGTTGAGCGAGGGGGTACCCATGGTTGACATAAAGAAAGTTTCATTAAAGGTCAAAGCTGACGTGCTGGAGACAAAATTTGATTTAGAAACGTATATTTTTAAAAAATAGGAGGGTTTCATGGTTAAGAATAAATATTTAATGAAAGGATTTACGTTAATTGAAATAATGTTAGTGGTGGTAATTATTGGTATCTTAGCGGCTATGGTCGGACCGCGGCTCACTGGAAGGTCAGAGCAGGCGAGGGTAACAGCTGCTTCTGCGGACATAAATAGCATTTCTTTGGTTTTAGATTTATATGAAATGGATAACGGGGAGTATCCCTGTTCTTTGGATGAACTGCAGTCCAAGTCTTCAAACGCGCCTAACTGGAGAGGCCCCTACATAAAGAAAAAACCCTTAGACCCTTGGGGAAGGAGCTATACTTATCAATATCCAGGAACTTATAATTCTACAGGGTATGACCTTTATTCTTCTGGCAAGGACGGGAAGCCGGACACCGACGATGATGTTGCTGAATAAAATTTACCTTATCTAAACTAAGGCATAATTAGATAAATGTTTACAGAAAAGATAAATTATTTCTTGCTTGCCTTGGTATTTCTATGTTTTCTCCACATTTTTAGTTTCCGAATAATAAAATAAGTGGTGGGCAACATTGATTAATTAAATAAAACAAAGGCTATATGAAAAAGGGAAAAAATAAATTTTCTTTTACGATGATCGAGTTAATGGTTAGCATTGTTATCCTTTCCGTTGGGCTAGTAGCTATTTTAAGGAGTGTAGGGTTGACAGTTTTTAGCTTAAATCATGCGCAAAACCAATATTATGCTGCACAAATTATCAGAGCAAAAATAGAAGAAGCCGAAGAAATTATTATGAAAGGAATTGACGAGGAAGAGCTAAATGGAGAAGAGAAAATTAGTCATCAGGGAAAAAAATTCAATGTGACAGTAGAAGTAGTGTCAAAAAATATTGAGTTAGAAGAATTTCCGCAAAAATTTTCTAATAATGAAGATATTGAAGAAATACCACAAATAAGCGATGAGCTTTATGAAATTAAAACTACAGCTCAATGGCAGGAACAAGGAAGAGATCAGCAGCTAGTAATGGAAACTTATTTTTTAAATAACCAGTAAAGAACCCAGATTTAATGTTAGATAAATTTTTTAATTAAGAAAGCTATAAATGGGCACGGTAGAGAGAAAAAAGGTTTCAAGAGGATTTACGTTTATTGAAGTATGTATTGTTGTCCTAGTCTTTTCAATTGTTATCTCCGCAGTCTATGGGGTGTTTAAAAGTGGGCTTAGCATATGCAGGAGAGTTAAAGAATTTTCATTTAAGGAGGAAAGGATAGTGTTGGCTCTAGAAAGGCTCACTCAGCAGGTAAAACAGATTATTGCTTTTTCGGAAGAAGAATTAGAATTTCAAGGAAAAAGCAATGAGCTTGTTTTTGTTGGCTTTGACAATATTTCTCAAGGATTTATGCGATACGAATATAAGTTCGATAAAAAAAAGAAAAAATTAATTTTAAGCACTCAGACAATAGACGATGCATTGGAGGGGAAAGGAAAGAAAAAAAGAGAACTAGTTTCTTTAAATAAATTTTCCTTTATCTATTTTGGTAGTGATCCAGAAACTGGAGAAATATTTGAAACAGATGAATGGGAGAGCGAAGACCTACCTATTGAGATTAAAGTTCAGGCAACGGAGTATTTTCCTTCGACGAGAAGTTCAAAGTTAGGACATGTCTATGTAGCTTCGGGAAATAAAAAAAGGACGATTTCTTACGAAAAGGAAGTAAGTTTAGAAAAAGATATTCGAACTATTGTTAGAAGGGTGTTTCTACCGGTTACCCGCCACTTGCGCCCTTGATTAATCTAAATTATGAAAAAACAAGGAAGTATTTTGATAATTTCTTTATGGCTTATAATTTTTCTTTCTATCGTTTCTTTAGGCTTAAGAAAAATAGCTGCTTCGCAGATTGTTTTTTCTCGGTTTTATCTTAATTATGTCAATGTCGATTTTTTGTCTGCCGCTGCGTTAGAACAAGCGACTTTAGAGAGTCGTAATGATGTTACCCCAGAGTATGATTCTCTTCAAGAGCTAAGAAGTGAAAGAAAAATAAAAAATAAAAGTGGAGAAGTTTCTTATTACTTTATTGATGAAGAAAGTAAAATAAACATTAATACTGCTTTGCGCAAAATACTCAAACGTTTGCCCTGGATGAGTGAAGGATTAGCTATAGAAATTGTTGATGCACGCAAAGAAAAGCCTTTTAAGGCTGTGGAAAATCTTTTAGATGTTGACGGGATAGATGAAAGTATTTTTTATGGCAACGATGATGATCCAGGGCTGGTTAACTTTGTAACAGTTTGGGGCAGGGGGAAGGTTAACGCCAATACAGCGTCAGAAGAGGTATTGATAGCATTAATTGGGGAGGAGAGCGTTGTGGATAGGATTATTGATTTTCGCCATGGCGAAGATAGAGAACAAGGTACCGAGGATGATGGTATTTTTATTTCTCGAAGAAATATTGCCGGAAAGCTGGAAGGTATATCTGCGCGAGAATCTTTATCTTTGGCGGAAGCTTCTAAATGGATGTCTGTTGTATCTGAAATTTGTTCCATAAAAATATACGGCGAAACAGTCAATAAACAAATATTTAAAAATACAGCTGTATATTCTTCACAAGATAGAGCTGTAAAGCTATGGCAAAAACAATAGGTACTGGAAATTATTGTCGTAATGTGTTAATCAAGAGAAAGGTCTTCGATGCGAGAATAAACGGTTGAGATTATATGCTTGAGGCGTCTTATTATTTCGTCTTTTTCCCCCAACCTTGCCTCCATTTCTTTTAAATCCCTGATAGTTGTTTCGTTGAGGCGGTTAATTTCTTTGGCTAAATTATTAATTTTATTTTCTTGCTGGCGATCAACTTTGTAGACTATTTTTTCTCTAATTTTCAAAGAGGCATTAGCTTTTTGCTGCAATTCGTTAATTCTTTCATTAAGCTGTTTAATAGTGGTGTCTTTATTTTTAAAAAGGATTCCTGATAACTGTGATTTTTCTCTTTCTGCTTGAAAGCCGATTTCTGATTTTTTAAATTTTTCTTGAAGTTCTTTTAAGTCTCTAAGAAGATTTTCGTTTAAGCTGAGAATTTCTTGGTTTAAGTTTTCCAATATTTTTATTCTTTTTGATTGTTGTTCTATCTTTTTCTTTTGTTCGGGGTCGGGAGTATATGTTGTTTTTACTTTTTCGTTTTCAATTTCTAATTGTTGGATAGTATCCTTAAAATGAGAGATTTCCTTATTCTTGATTTCCAAAGCTGTTGATTTAGTTCTTAAAGCTTCTTTTACTTTCTCAAAGGCACCAGATAAATCCTTATTTTCTTTAGTTACGCGCTGGCTTAAAGTTTCTAAAGAGGAAACACGCTTGGTAATATTTTTGATTGTTTTTTCTTGTTCGGGGTCAGGCTTGTAAATTATTTTAGGAGTTTTTATCTTTTTGCGTAATTTTTCTATTTGCCTTATCAGTAAGTCATTTTCTTCTTTGAGTGATTTTGCTTCTTCTACAACGCTAGTTAAATGTTTTGTTTTTTCTTCTAGCAGCGTAAGTTCAAGATTTTTCTTGTCAATTAAAGTTGATGATTCTTGGATTTTTGTTTCCCACTTATTTTTTAATTCTTTAAGGTTTGTTTCTTTGTGATGTTCTAGTTCTTGAATTTTTTTACCTATGCCAGATAGCTGCTTTTCTAATTCTTGAATCTTTCCTTTAGATACAGCATCTTTTCGTTCCAGATTTTTAATTTTAAAAACAGAATCTGTCTGCACTTTTTTTAATTGATTTCCTAAATACTTCAAACGTACCTTTTTATTTTCTAATTGCGTTCGCAAACCTTTGTATTCCGTAAACAAAACTTCTACCGGAGCATTAATTGGCTGGTCGTATTCTTCAGAAGTAAGAAGCTCTAGCCAATTGTCTTGAGCGGTGTTCATCTTTTCTTCCCTTTTTTTATTGATGTTTTTTCCGCATTTTGTAATATATTTTTCTATGGTGGTTGGTCGCCAATCAGAAGCGCGGCGCCTGATTTCTCCGAGAACCAATAAGCTTTGAGAGAAGCGTTTTTGTTTGTAAAGGGAGATAGCTTCTTTAAATGCAGAAGATGCTTCTTGGGCAGTTAATGATTGCTGTGAATAAGAAGGGAACGAAAAAAAGAATAAGACAAAAAAGAAAATAATATACTTTGTCAAGTGCAACACTTTTAATAGATGATGGTTAATAAATTTGTTTAAAATACACATCATCTTAACATTTATGCGAGGCGATTGTCAAGGATTTTTAGGTTCTCATTCTTTAAAAATAAATAATATTTAAAAATTATAATTCATAATCTAAATAACATTGACAAGAGTTATTATATATGCTACAAATGGATTTATATATTATATTATATAAATATAGTATATATAAATAAGTTAAGAGAAAAAGCTAAAAAGGTGGTAAGTGTGGCAAAAAAAAGGAAAAGAGTAGAAAAAATTTAGTTACAGCTCAAGAAATAGCCCAGAAGTTAAATGTCTCTTACCAGCTGGTGAACTACTATACAAATATTGGGTTATTCCAAGTATCTGGCAATAAGGGTAATAGTCGGTTGTATAATTACGCAGAAACAATGAAAAAATTTAAGGCTATTGCCGAGTTAAAGCGCCGAGGATATCCGTTAAGGGTTATTCGGGAAGAGTTTATATAAGTTAGAAAAGGCGGAGAGATTCTGAGAGTGGTACGTTAATCTTTCTGTGGAGCTTAGCGGGAGGTAAAAGTTGAGTTACTATACTCTATTGGGGCTAGACAAAGAACCTTTTTCTACTAGCCCTGACCCTGATTTTTTCTATGATTCTCAAGAACATCATTCTGCTCTTACTCGGCTGGTTATTGAAATTAGGCTTAAAAGAGGACTATCTTTAGTGTTAGGCGATGTAGGTGTTGGAAAAACCACTCTTTTACGTAAGTTGTTAAGGGGGTTCACAGAGCGACCGGATATAATTTATACTGTTATTTTTGACCCTACGTATGAAAATGAAAAAGCGTTTATTACCGATTTAATGGAGCACTTTAATATTGATTTTGAATGCAGCTCTGCTGGCCTTGTTGAATGTAAACATGCTCTAAAAAATTTTTTATTTCAAAAAGGGGTAGAAGAAAATAAGACTATAGTATTGCTGGTAGATGAAGCGCAAAAGTTAAGCTTAGCTTCTTTGGAAGTGCTAAGAAGTTTTTTGAATTATGAAACAAACGAGTATAAATTGCTACAGCTTGTTCTGTTAAGCCAACTAGAGATTTTACCGGAGTTGAGGAAGATGCCTAATTTTTTAGACAGGATTAATTTTAAATGTTTGTTGCTTCCGCTAAGCGCAGAAGAGAGCTACGAAATGGTAGATTTTCGGTTACGCAAAGGAGGGCTCAGAAGCAAGAGATCTCTTTTTAATGCTGGGGCGCTAGAAGAGATATATCGTGTAACTGGCGGTTACCCTAGAAGAATAACCATGTTCTGTCATCAGTTACTGAAAGAGCTAGTGATGCGTGGACTAACGGAAGTCGATAGTGCCTTAGCCCATGAAATTTTTCTTCAAGAAACAAAAATTTTGAATGTTCGTTAGAAAAAAAGAACCCGGGGCAGAAGATAAGCTTTTGAGGATTATTGAAGGACCTCGGCCTACAGTAAAAAGGAAAAAAGCGTTTTTTAAAAGGAAGGGGCCAAGAAGCAAAATAAATTTAAATGACTTTCAAATACCGGCTCTCTTATTAGTGGCGGCTGCATCTACGGCAGCTTTTGTGTTTGTTTTAGCTGGGCCGAGGAAAACGGTTCCAGAAGGACGAGTCCGCGTGTTGGAAGCATTAGAAAAAGAAAAAGGAATCGGGTTGGAGGAATATGCTAAGCTTATAGCTGATAAAAATCCGTTTAGGGTAACTTCAAAGGTAGAAGAAGTTGAAGAAGAAGTCGTTGCTGAAGAAGAGGTGAAATTAAAATTAGTAGGAATTCTTTCAGGAGGCACAAAATATGCTCAGGCGTTTATTGAAGCTGATGGAAAAACGTATACATGTTCGAAAGGAGATGAGGTTTTGAAAGGGACTCGTGTTGAAGCAATAAACGTTGACGAAGTTATTTTAAAAAAGAAGGGAAAAGAAATTAAGTTGAGATAGTAGACAACAAAGTGAATAAAAATGAAAAAAATTACTGATAAAAAGATAGGTCAGGTATTTTTAGATTTGCATTTGATTGACAAAGACCAGTTAGATCATGCCTTGGAAATTCACAGAAGAACTGGAGGGTATCTCGGAGAAATACTACTAGAAAAAGGGTACATTACCGAAAAAAATCTTGCATATGCTTTTACGCTTCAATTTGGTCAAAAAATGGATTTTGTTAATTTGGAAAAGGTAGATATTGACCCTAAAACAGCGAAAGCTATTCCGTTTGAATTTATGGAGAGGTACAGAGTTGTTCCGATTGCTAAATATCGCAAGGTACTAACAATTGCTATTGCCGGCATTGAAAATTTAGAAGATGTTATTGATAAGCTTTACAAGATTATTGATGTTGATGTAATTGAAATTTTAGTTTCTACCCATAAACAAATATTTAAAGCGCTAGCTAAGCGATATTACGAGTACGGAAAAGGCTGGTAAACTAACAAAATATATGCTATGCACGCATAAAATGAATAGTGTTATAAAGCAAAGGATAATTTTTAAGAAAATAATAAGTATAGTTTTTGTCAGCATCCTCCTAAACTTACCGGCTATTATTGTCGGTCAAGAAGAAGCTATCAAAATTCAAACATCCTCAAATGTTGGTGATGAGACAGTTCCTCTAGCGGAAAATGATAAAATTTCTTTAGACTTACGCGGAGTAGAAATAACTGAGTTATTCAAAATTCTTTCTCGGCGCAGCAACGTAAACATTATTCCTTCAGCTCAGGTAAAAGGGAGAATCAATATCTTCCTTAACGATGTTTCTGTGGAAGATGCCATGGAAATAATTTTAGTAAGCCAAAATTTGGCTGCTGACAAAAAGGACAACATTCGATACATAATGACGGCTACTGAGTATCAGCAGACTTTCGGAAGAAAATATTATGAAAAAAGGAAATTAAAAATTTTTAAACTAACCGCTGCTGATCCTCAAGCAGTATTTAATGTGTTTAGTCAGATTAAATCAGATATTGGGAAAATTATTACTGATGCCGGATCAGCTACGATAATTGTTATTGATATTCCCGATGTAATTAGTGATATGGAAGAGGCTTTAACTCAACTAGAAACTCTTCCGGTTCGAAAAACTTTTAAGTTAAATTATGCTAAAGCTGAGGGAATGCAAAGTGAAATTGCTAGCCTGCTAACGCCAGGAATTAGTAAAGTTCAAATAAATAGCCGAACAAACCAAATTATTATATCTGATTTACCAGAAAAAATGGAGATAATTTCCGAAGTGGTAGCAGCATTTGATGAGCCTGATCGTCAAGTATTTATCGAAGCTGAAATAATTCAAGTAGCCTTAAGCGATCAGTATGAGCAGGGGATTAATTGGGAAAAACTGTTTACCAATCCTGCTTTGCATGGACTTAAGTTAGCAGGGTCTTTTTATGGGCAATTTCCGTTAGAAACCGCTAGCACTTTTGCTAGCGCTAAACAAGGTTACTTAAGCGTTGGAACTTTAGCTACCGATGGCTATCATGGTATCGTCCAGTTCCTAGAAACTATTGGTAAAACCAATATTCTTTCTCGTCCCAGGATTGCTGTTTTAAATAATGAAGAAGCCAAGATACTTATTGGCACGCGAGAAGCTTATACCACAGGAACATTAAGTCAGGCCGATTCATCAACAGTAACCAGCGAGAATGTAGAATTTATTGATGTGGGGATAAAACTTAATGTAGTGCCGCACATTACTTATGACGATTTCATTATAATGAAAATTAAACCGGAAGTAAGCGTGGTTAAAGAGTATCTGACGACATCAGTTTTGCAAAGCCGAATTCCGATAGTAGAAACATCGGAAACTGAAACAGTGATCAAAGTTAAAGACGGATCAATGATTATGATTGGAGGGCTGATTAAAAAAGAAAAATCAGACTCTCAGATTGGTTATCCGATGCTTTCCAAAATTCCGTTTTTAAAATTATTTTTTAGTAGTCGTATCAAGGAAATTGCAAAAACAGAATTGGTAATCTTTATTAGGCCGTATATTATTACCGGAGAAAATGTCAGTTTAACCGAAGGGGATTCTGATGGAGGCCGGGCTTCTTTCAAGAGAGAGCAAAAAGGATTTTTACGATAATCAAAAAGAGGGAAAGGAGGAAAAGGTATGGCTAAAGGAGCCGGAAAAAAATTTATAATTGGGTTGATTATAGTCTTGGGATTTGCCTATGGAATGGCAATGACTGGAGTTAGTATCTATTTTGTCCGGCAGGTTGATGAGCTTAATTTAGAAGCCTTGTCTTTAGAGCTTGCCCGGGATGGGGCTAAAAAGAGAACAGAACAAATAGACATAGAAGTTCAAGCTTTGAAAGAACAAGAAGCTAAGCTGCAAAAAATGCTAAACAGCTTGAACGAAGAGTCGCAGAAAAAGATAGACCAACTTTCCCAAGAAGCTAAAAAGGGTGAGGAAAATAAAAAAGCTTTAGAAAAGAAAGTAAGTAGTTCTAAAAAAACATTGAACAAGGCTCAAGAAGGAAATAAAAAATTAAAGAAATTACTCGCAGAGGCTACAGCTTTAAGTAGCAAAGAAAAAAATAAAGAAAATGATGGGCTAAAAGAATTAATAGAAAAGAAAGATGAAGAGATAAAGTTCCAAAAAGAAAAAGCCGAAAAGTTACAAAAGGAATTAAAAGAGAAAGAATCCCAAGTTCACTATAATCTTGGGGTTAATTTCTTTGACCGCCAGGATTTTGAAAACGCGATTATAGAGTATGAAAAAGCGGTAGAAGCTAATCCTAGTCACGGGCCTTCGTACTATAACTTAGGGATGCTTTACGAGGAATATGAGAAAGATTATCCGGGAGCTGCTAGGTATTATCGTCAGTATCTAGAGTTTACTCCTGATGCTAAAGATACTGTTTTAGTGGAGGGGTGGATTTCGGAGTTGGAGTTAAAAACAGAAGAAACAACTTACTAAGTATCAATGCCAGGCAAACATTTTAAAGCTGGAGAAGTTTTTTGCTTTGTTTCATTTATTGTGTTGGTTGCTCTAGTGGGTGTTACCGGAATATTGCAAATTCAGCATTTAAATTCAGTAATTGGGACCTTAGGTACAAAATATTCTTATCTACAGAGATCAATTCTAGAGATGAGAATAAGTAATAATGTTTATGGAAGAGCGGTAAGAGATTTTTCTTTATGGAAAACAGCTAAATTTTTTGAAGCAGCTTCTAATGCTTTAAATGAAGAAACACGCGTAAAAGCGATTAATGATTTCGATAAGTCCCTTCTCGATTATTCCCAGAACACAGTAGGCACCAAACAATATCAATGGGCTGAATTAATATCAAGCAGTGTTTTTCGGCTTCGGGAATTAGGTAAAAAAATAGTTAATGAGTCTAAAAAGCAAATAATTTCTGATGGGCACCAAAAAGAAATAAATAATCTTTTAATGATGTTCGAAAGACATTTATATAAAATTGATAATTTTTTAAATGATACTGTTGAAAAATCAGTTTTAGAAAACATTAGAAATCAACTTAGAGAGGCGCAAAGTAAAAGCAAGCAAGCAATTATTTTATTAGGTTTCAGTTCACTGCTAAGTATTTTAATCGGAACAATTATTTCAGCAAGTGTTTATCGAAATAATAGGATTAACGAAGAAAAGAAAAAACAGCTTTTTTTGCAGATGTTGGAATTTGAAGATGGAGAAAGACAGGATATAGCGTTACAGATACACAATGAAATGGGGCAAAATTTAAGCGCTTTAAAGATCCATCTTGAGTTAGGTAATTTTGCTCAGTGCAAGACTCTACTTGTTGAGTTGTTAGAAAAAATGCATAACGTTGTTTATTTTTTACGGCCGCCGGCTCTAGAAGAGGTTGGGTTAGTTCCGGCATTAGAAGAATTGTTATTGCAGTATTACCAAAAGACAGGCATTGATTATGTATACAAAAAACCAGAGAGAGAAATAAAATTAGATCCGGAGCACAATCTTATTCTTTATCGCGTTGCGCAGGAAGCATTGAATAACACAGCAAAATACGCTAAAGCTGGGCAGGTAAAGCTTGCGCTGGTAGAAAAAACAAATTTAATAAAATTAAGCATTTCGGATAATGGCATTGGGTTTCATTGCCGAAAACTTTTTCGAAGAAAAACAAAGATGCAAATGGGTTTGTCCTTGTTGAAAGAACGAGTTGAAATTTTTGGGGGGAGGCTAGGTGTTGTTTCAGTTCCCGGAAAAGGGACTAACGTAACGGTAAGTTTTTCTGTGGATAGCAAAAGGGAACGAAAGAGCATCAAACAGTAAAATTAATGAAAGTATTGCAGCATGGGTAAGAGTGTTAAGCAGTTAATGCAACATTATAGCTACTACCCAAAATGTTGCATTAACTAAGGAAAGGGAAAAGATGTTGTTTAAAATTATTATTGCCGATGATCACGATATCATTCGCAAAGGAATAAAAAGCATTCTTGAAGCACATTCGGAATATGAAATTGTTGGAGAAGCTAAGAATGGTGAAGAAGCCAAAAATTTAACAGGTCAATTAAAACCAGATATTTTGCTTTTGGATATTACAATGCCGAAAATAAGCGGCTTAGATATTATCAAACAGGTGCATCGACTTTCTCCAGAAACTAAAGTGGTGGTGATTACTGTCCACAAAATGGGCGCGTATGTGCTTAGAGCCTTGGAACTAGGAATTAAAGGGTATCTTAATAAGGATAACGTTGTAGAAGAACTTGCCCCGGCTTTAGAGCTGATTCGCAAAGGGGGAGTATACATTGGAGTGCAGACTGCTCAGTATTTATCGCAAGTAGTTAGTCGGAAAGCAGAGAAGAAATCAGAGGAGTTAAGCAAAAGAGAAAGGGATATCTTACGTTTAACGGCTGAAGGAAAAACAGCAAAAGAAATTGGAGAAGTAATTTTTTTGAGTCGGAGAACAATAGAAAATTACAAAAATAACATCTTAAAAAAATTAAATTTGCACAAAACTAACGAATTGATTAAATATGCAATCGAAAATAAAATTATTAGCAGTAGTAACAATACGGAAGAGTAATACTTTACTATGGAAGCATCTGAAATAATCGAAAAAAGCAGAATTCGAGAATGGATGAAAGGGGCAAAAGGAAAGTGTGCCGGAAAAGGTATTTATTATATTGTTCAGAGAGCACCAGGTGATGGGAAAATTTTTGTTGATTCAGAAGATTATTTAAAGTTTTTAAGCTTGATAAATGATACTGAGAAAAAGTTCCAAATTGGACTAATCAATTTTTGTTTAGTGTCTAATTATCTACAGCTACTAATTAAAATTAAAGGAAAAAATATTTCATTGTCTATGAAAAATTTGTTCGAAAGGTATGCAGATTACTTCAACAATAAGCATCAGCGTAAAGGGCATGTTTTTTGTGGAAGATATAAAAGTGTTTTTTGTGATAATCAGCGGTATCTTCTTGCCTTGTTTATGTATATTGATCTAACATCGTGCAGAGAAAAATTGGCAACATGGCCAGAGAAGTATAAGTGGGGATCAGCAAGAATCTGCGGCAAGACAGGAAGAAAGTATTTTTCTAATGTAAAAGGGATTAGAGAATTAAAGGATAAAGAGAGCTATCTAACCTGCCAGAGATATCGAAAACTCTTAAAGGAGTTTAAAGGAAAAGTATTTACCGGCGAGCTTCGAAATTTACGAGGTCCGGAAAATTTTATCTTGTATTTTAATAAATATTTATTCCAAAACCAAACATTGGGAAATATTTCTGAAGGAGAGATTGTCAAGTATTCTTCTCGAAAAAGGGTAATTAGTAGCAAGGGGAGGCGAGAGAGGGGTTTTTTCCTGCAAAAGCTAAAGAATAGTGGGTTAAAGAATAAAGAAATTAGTAGAATTGTGAATATAAGCCGGTGGACAATATATCGTGATTTAGCTCAATCTAAGGGAATAAAGTGCTTGCATTCGGGGAAAACACATAAAAATAAAGGTAATGAGAAAAAAGAGTAGTTTGTGCATTTAAATAGAGTATATATCTCATAGATATATAGATTAAAATGATTTATATTTAAAGTGTGAGAAAAAGAAGCAATGCGATATCTCTTATGACAGTTATTTTTAGCCTGTGGATTCTATCTACAGGAAAGACCGAAACTATAAGCTGGCAGGAAAGATATAGCTTTCAGGTTGACCGGAAGGAGCCGGGAATTTATAAAACACCATGCATAACTACTGAAGGAGTAATTGATAGTATAACGGTTAATTGGGAATTTGAAGGAGAAGTCGATTTAGAAGTAAGTGCCGATGGAGGGAGGCATTATTGTGCAATAGTCAATGGGGTTCCGAAGAAGGACGGTTTTGTTTCCGGTCGGACGTTATGTTGTCGGACGCAAATTAAAAATAATAGTTATTTAAAAGGAATAAACATATCTTACACGGATAGTTCTGGGGTTATGGGTAGCTTTGGAAACAAATTTTTAAGAGGGTTCTTGTACAGAAAGATGATTATGATTTCTGGAAGCAATAGAATGGTGTACAATTATCCAGTAAAAATAGAAGTAGAAAATGTAGATGGGCCTGTTCGTTTTACCGCAGCAGATAAGGAAACATTATTAAAGCATTATTTCCAAGATATAAATAACGATGGAGCGAGCGCTTATTGGGTTAAGCTTCCGCAAATTCCTCAGGAAGGATCGGTAATTTATATTTACTATGGTAATGTTCAAGCTGTTGATTTGTCATCGGGAGAAGAAGTATTTGAATTCTTTGACGGCTTTAACGGTGATAGCTTGGATGAAGATAGATGGGACTATCTGCCAGAGATCAATGGCAGTTTGGAAGTTAAAAATGGATCGTTAACGTTAAAAGATAGCGCCCTGGTTTCTAGACAGCCGATATTGCAAGATCGGTTAAGGTTAGAATTTAAATCTTCTCTAAACAATAGTACGTCGGATATTCAGGCAAATGTTGGAGAAATATCTTTTTATTCTTCTGCTTTTCCTGAGGCAGAACATGTTATTGCTAAACATGGAGAAGTGAAAGTGAGTGAAGAATATTTGATGAAGACAGGTGTTGATTATTTATATTCTGCTGAAATAAATTCACCCAATATATTATTTTCCCGGGAAAATAATCAGGATGACATGTATTCAGGGGAAGATTGCGCTATTAGCTTTAAAAATAATATCAGTATGGCTGGAGAATTATTTGAATTAAAAAGTGCTTCTCCTTACGGAACAAAAGAAGAAAAACGAGGAGCTAATTTTGATTGGGTAAGGTTGCGGAAAATTGTTTATCCGGAACCGGTAATACTCTCAGTTTCTCGGCAGAGATTAGCCAACTTAGTCCAGGTTATTCCTGAGGGGTATATTTCTCAAAATATTTCAGTTCCATTTCCAGTTAGAATAGTTAAAGCATATGATTTCCCGGATGAAGCAGAACTAATAATTTCTACTGATGGGAGAAAAAACTATTTAAGAAATGTGGAATCAGAAAAGTATTATTATGCGTCTAAAGGTGACTTTGTTGCCGGAAGAAATTTAAGATGGAAGGTAAATACTCAAAAGCTAACAGCTAAAGGAAAACAATTAAAGAAAATAAGCATAGATTATTTTCCGGGCTCAATTACTTTAATTTTACCTACCGGAGGAGATATTTTTTCTGTGGGAGAGGAGATTGAAATAAACTGGAGTGCTCAAGAGTATGAGGATGATTATCCATTATGTTTAGAGTATTCTGTTGATGAAGGAAAAACATATCCGATGATTGCAGAAAGAGTTGCTAATTCAGGAATATTTTATTGGCATCCGGAAGGGAATTTAAAAGGAAAAGTACTAATAAAAATTTCCGATTACTATAATGCGAAAATATTTGATGTTCTAAGCCAGAATATCTATGTTGGAGAAAGAAAGTGAATAAGTATAAATTATTTTTTTTATACAGTATTATTTTTATGGTTGCATATAGTGTGTTCGGAAATAATGTTTATGCTTCTGCTTACGTAAAAGAAGCAGGCTTAGAGGCAGTGACTATTGGCAATGATCGTCAAGATGGTCATTATTACACAGTAGCCAGTACTTTGGGACAACCTGGGTTATCATCAGCAACAGATTCTGAATATATGAATACTCCAACGTATAGGTGTTATCCCGGCTATATAGCTAATCTCAACAGCCGAATAATTACTGCCTATACATTTAAAATTAAAGATACAGGGGTTGATAAAGATAACAATGAATACACACAAGTTGCTGGAGTTTATTTTCCGTTGAGTGTTATTGCTTATGATGGTTATGGGCAAGTAGCCAAAAGTGACAGTGGAACTACATTGTCTTTAGAAACCAGCTCTTCAACTTTAAAGATTGATGCTACTGGAGACGGTAATTTTAATCAGAATAACGTTACATTAAATAAAGGGCAATGGCCGGGCAACGAAACACTTTCTCCACAAGATAATTTTAATGATGCGTTTCGTGCTTATGACACTATTGCTAGCTCTAATATTTGGATCAAATCTCAAGATGATCGTAATAGAGAAGTGAGTGTTTCCCCGTTGGCTATTCAACCAGCCTGGATAAATAACTATACGATTACCGCAACAAGCCCTCAGCAATCAAGTATGCGTTGGGCAGAAAAAATATTTGCCTGGGATGTTTATGGAAACCAGGCTAACTCTTGGGAAAATCTAAATAATTCTGCAGGACAAGAGCATTCTACTCCTCAAATAACAATAAGGCTTGAACCTAATTCTGCGGCGGCACACTCAGACATGAGCATGATTCCGTTTAAACTCTACGAAGGATTAGAATCAATTGCGGGTACACCTGAACGTGCGTATACTTTGTCTTTGGATGGAAAAGCTTTTGTCTATCCTTGTGATGAAATTGGTGGAAGTGTAATGCTTGAAGGAGAAGGAATCATCTATGAATATAGCCGTTTATCTCAGTCTGTTTCTCAAACAGCTACAAAAAAAGTAACCTCAGGAACTATTGCGGTTATTCCCTCGTCATGGGAAGTAGGTGTCAGCTTTGTGTATGACTATGATATAAAATCTTTTGAGATATTTACTTGGTTGGAGAAAGGAGCGGACTTGGTTCTTTCAAGTTTAGGCGAAGCCAAAGCTTACGTTTATAGTTCTCAAGGAGAACTAATAAAGACTTTAGCTGGTTCTTTAATGTCGCCGGAATTATCAGAACATGAACATATTTTTATGTTTTCTTGGCCAGAAGCTAATTTCAACGAATATACTTATCGAGTCAAAGCAACAATCGAATATGCTGGGGAATTGAGAGAAAATACAGTAAATTTTAATATTGATCTTGCTCGGTTGTTGGAAAAATCTCTCAAAGAAGAAATTATGGAAGAAAGTACTGAATTAGAAGCTACATTTAAGAAAGTAGGGGCAGAAACAACCGAAAAGTTGAAAGAAGAGCACACCAACAGCATAAAATCTGATTTGTCCAAATTTTTAGTTGCCGGCGCTAAAACTATCCCTGAGCAATTGTCTACAGTTCGGGAAGAGTTAACTAGTTATCTTCAAGCAAAAATATTTAATACACCCACTATTATGTTGCAAGGGAGTACATATATGGTAAGTTTTCAAACTTATTCAGGTGTTGTTCCGGTATTAGATTTTTATAATTCTGATGGGGAGCTATTAATAGTCAAAGAAGAAATGACTGAAGTGGAAAACAGCGGTGTATATCAAGTAAATATCGAACTTGATGGCTCTTGGCCAGAGGGTAATTATATGCTTGTTTGCTCTGAACCAACGCATGGTACGCTGGATGCAATAAGTCTTGTTTTAACCGGAACAGATTTAACGCAACTTGATAAAGATATAAGTTCTGTTGTAGGATCTACTTCTAGTCTTTCAAGTTTATCAGGCTTATCAGAAGAAATTGAAACAGCATTCGATGCCATTCAAGTAGATATTGAAAAAATGTTTCAGAGTGTTGCGGAAAATATAAAACAGACAATGGTAGATAGTCTTGGTGGTATTAATTTTAGTGGAGTTCAGGAGGCAACAGATAGGATTTATGAAGGAATAGAGGGAATCAAAAAGAAGTTTGGAGATGCTGGTTTAGTGCCGCAAGGGTTGTTAGAAAATATTGTGTCTCTTGATGAGTCACGCAAAAATGATGTTCAATATTTAAGAGAGAAGTTTGGACAGATAGAAGTCATATTTCGCTTGCATCAACAGGTGTTAGACAATTACACCAATAAACCAGTAACTGAAATTTGGTATGAATTTAGATAGGAACATAAATATTAAAGATAACAGGAGGCTGCAATGTCTAACCAAGAGAAAAATAAAATAAGCTTAATAGTAGTCATTGCGATAATAGTAACTGGATTTATTTTCTTAGGCCATGAAGCAGTAGCTAGTAATGTTGACATACGTAATGTGAAAGTTAAAGATTTAACTCCATTTAGCACTACAGCCCAAATTGAATTTTGGCTTTCACAGGAGTTTCCTTATAAACAGGATATTTTAGGGGCCAAAGATTATATTTGGGTTTTTGGTAAATATTGTTTTAAAGATAAAGATGGGGTAGCGGATAAGTGGTATCATTTAGATTTAGAGAATCAAAAAAAAGGATTGTTGGTGCCTTCCTTAATTGCTTCTCAGGAAGGGCGGATTTTTTCGTTTATTTGGGATTTTTCTGACAACCAAGAAGTAAAAAAGGCTTTTTCTGAAGGAAAAAGACCGCAAGTGGTTGTTTGTGCTATTGAAATGGTTCGAATTTCGGAAAGTGCTGGGCAAGAGAAGTTTTTTATTTCTAAATATGAAGTATCGCAAAGCCAGTATGCCGGGTATTTAAATATGCTTCCTTTTGAGGAAAGGGAGACACACCAAAGAGAAAATGCAGAATATGGGTATTCTATTTCTTATAATCCAGATGCTGAGGAAAACAAATATTTTTCTGCTGTTTTTGGTGAGCGGGCTTGTAATTTTATCTCTTTTAAAGATGCACAAAATTATGCTCAATGGGCAGGCTTGCGTTTGCCGACAGAAAAAGAGTGGGTTAAAGCTGCACGCGGACCTAATGAAATAGCAGATACAGAAAATAAAAGGATGTATCCCTGGGGAGACAATGATCCTAATGAAGATAATAAAGTATATATAAAGGGCGAGGGGCTAGGCCATTATGAGGTTTATGGTAACTTTGGAAATCTTAAATTGGGTAAAACTCCTCTAACTGTAGGGTTTTATTGTTTAGGCAATACAGCTAGAAGTATTGTCCAAGCTGGAGTGTCTCCTTTTGGAATTCCAGATTTTTCCGGGAATATTGCAGAGTGGGTTATGAATTCCGAGAGTGATTTTGGATTAAAGGGAGGAAGCTTTATTTCTAGCAAAGAAGATATCAGAATAGACGCAGAAAAGAAAAAATTAAACCATGATGATCGGAGTCTGGAGTCTGGTTGTCGGTTAGCTTACTAAGGTATTTATATGGATTTAATAAATGATAAATATTAATGGTGAGTAAAAAATAATATTTTGAAGAGGGGGGTAAAGAAATGAAGTTAATTGGCGAAAAATCAATAATCCGTTTTCCAGGGTTAAAGCTCGCAGTAGTATTTTTCGTTTATTACTTAATAGCAGCAACTTTAGCTTGTGTAGGTTATGCGGATGATATTTTGCTGCCAGTGTCTTTAGAAACAGCAGAAATTTCGGTTACTGAAGCAGGTGATGTCGAGCTAGGAGAAGTTGTAATTACTGCTTTAGCGGGGGGGGTGATTAACCCGGAGAGTAATTTATTAATAAAAATTCCGGATAATTTTCCGGCTGTTTGGGATACGGGAATACGCATGGCTAGTTTAGATTTTGATTCTCCCCGAGGCTTTATTAATGAGGTTGTTGATTATCCTAACGAAAAAACATTACAGATTCAAGTAACTCAAACTTGGCCTAAGGATTTAGCAATAACTATTACTAATCTCATCGTTAAAGTTCCGGAATTTCCTTCTTATGAAGATATGTTTAGCGGAGAGGTTACTAATTTTGCCCGGCTTAATCTTTCCGGTTTCAATTATTCTGATAGCAATGAACAAAGCTGTTTATCTACAGGCACGATATTGCTCAAGGTTCCACCGCTTTATGCTGGTGATGATGGTTGGTCTTCTACTGAGACAGCGCCTGGTGGTGTAGTTTACGGATATGAATTTTGTAATTGGGTGTCTTCCTATAAACCAAATATTTATTTAGCTGGTCGAGGATTTAAATGTGTAGTCTATGCTGTTGATGAGACCAGATTCTGGGTAAATTCAACAGAAACAATTGATATTAAATCAGTTATTTCAACTGCGCCAACTACTGATGGCAAGGCAAAATTTTACACAAATGATACCTATCAAACAGAATTAACGTCTGGCTCAATAACATTAGTGAATGGTTGGGCCGAGATATATATAAAAGACATTGTTTCGGAAAACATTATAATCAAAGCCGAGGATTCTTTTTCCAAGTATGGTTTATCGCAAGAAATAAAAGTAGAGCCTTATGTTTATAATATTACTTCTGTTTCTCCGCAGACAGTTGGCCTAGGATGGTATGAAACAGTTACTGTTAAAGATCTTAATGGTAATACAATTACTGATTCTATTCCGGAAAAAGTAAACATTACCTCTACAGGTAATGCCCGGTTTTATGAAAATAATACTTACAGTGATAATGCTCCCACGGAAAAGGAGTACGCTTTAACTAACGGAACTTGTCAGATTTTTATTCGAGACGATGTTGCTGAAAATATTGAAATACGCGCAAATGATATTTATGATAGTTTTAGTAAGCTTAATGGTGGAGGAGAGTCAGACTTAATAGTTGTCACTCTTTCTTTGTGGCAGATCAGAATGAATTTTTCTTACGCAGAAGCCGAGGGAGACAACAAAGACAGCATAACTGTGCAGGCTTGGTTGGAAAAAGGAGGTAATCTAGTTAATGACAGTTATTTAGGAGATGCAATACTAAAAATTTATGACGGAGAAAGTCTAAAAACTACTCTTTCACCAATTACTGATAAAGATCCGGCAGCAGATGGAACTTATTGGTTTTCTTGGGAGGATACCGGATTAACCACAGGAAGATCCTATTTTGCTCAATTTACAATTGAATACGCAGGAAGCATACATAATAATAACGATGATTTTTATTTACCAATAAACCGGGCTTTGGGCGATTTAATTCAGGCTAGTACAGCAACAATGCAGGATTTAAAGACAACGGCAAGTGGAATAAGCGAAGAAGTTATTGAGCAGATGTCCGAAGAGTTAATAGCTCTCAAAGCTAACACTAAAGCTGCGCTAGCTGCCGCACAAACTGCCATTCCTACAGCAATTACAGAGATGAAGGATGAGCTTGCTCCACATATTTATGCGTCCATTCTTAACGCGGAGACACAAATAGCTGTTGGTAATACTCTAACCATTCGTTATCGTGCTCCTACCGGTACCTCTCCCACTTTAGACGTGTATGACTCAGAACAAACTCAGCTAGTAACTGATGCAGCAATGGAAGTAGTAGGAACAACCGGAATTTATGAATATGATTTAGAATTTTCTAGTAGTTGGGGTGAAGGATTTTTTACGGTTGTTTGCTCTGAATCAACATACAACACTTTAGATGGAGTTACAATTAATGTTATTTCTACTGATTTAGCAAGTATTTCTAATGATATCAGTGGCATTATGGGGGCTACTTCTGGATTGTCTGACTTGAGTAATGTTAGTGATATATTGGATGTGGAGTTTAATAATATCAGCAATAAACTTGAGGAAGTTAATTCACGAATTTCTGCAACGGTAGGAGAAGCAGTTAAAGGAGCTCTAAAAGGAATTTCCGGTGCACAAGTTGATGCAATTTATAACACGATGAATGAAGTTAGTGAAGTTATGTATGATATTAGTGAAGTTACCAGTGGTGACTTAGAAGCACTGTATGATGTTTCTCAGTCGGGTACAGGTGACTTAACTGATATGCGAAATCGGTTTATTACTTTAGAGAATCTTTTACAGATTAACCGAAGAATGATTGATACGGTAACTTATGAGCCGATTACCCAAATTTGGTATGAATTTAGATAAACGGTATTTATATGTATAGGATAAATTGTTTTAAGAGGAGGAAGATAATGAGTGTTGCGGGAAATATCTTTAAAACTACAGCAAAGTATATTGTTTGGTTATTCTTTTTTTGTCTTTTGGAGCTAGTTCCAGGAAAATGGATAGAAAACGCAGAAGCCAGCATTGTGCTAAAAGCAGCAGTAGTTAATCCTTCTCCGGAAATAGAAAAAGAAGTTGAAATTAAAGTACCTTTACCTAAAGAAATAATGCCTGAACATATTCTGGGATCTGGTGATTTAGAGATTCGTTTTGATAACCAGAAAAACGTTTATTTTGGATATAAAAAGATTACCCTTTCTCCTAAAGGTTCAGTAATTAAGGAAATTGAAGTGCAAGATGTCTGGGTGATTGATGAAGAAGAGCTGAAACTGATATCAGAAGACGCTGAACGGCTTTGGCTGGTATGTAAAAATAGTAATCTTGCTAATCAAGCCTCTTTCTTAAAAAATAGTATTGATTCTAAAATAAATCAAATTATCCAGTCACAAGACAAGGTAGCTTTGAATCCGCAAGCGCATATTTCGAATTATCGGAAAAATGTGGAAAATCTTACTGAGATAAAAGCAGCTGTAGAAAGTTTAACGCAAATTGCCTCAAGAGTTAAACCGGTTTCTGCTGGAGCTATTTGGCGATTAATTTTGCTGGTAGTTGGTTTTTTAATTCTAGTATCATTAGGGTTTATTTTTGTTTGGTTTAAGTATATGAAAAAACCGGAATTAGAGAAATTAAAATCAGCGGAAGAAGTAGAGGATGAGCTATAGATTAATAGCTAAGATAAAAATAAGGAAGAAAAAATAATAAATGGAAAACAAAAACTAAATAATTAAAATTAAAGTTTAAAAGATGATGAAAAGGGGAGGAGACATGAATAAGGAAATTAAGAAAAGCGGAATCGGGATTATTAAAAATCCTTATTCCTGCATCTTTTTACTAATTATTGGTGTTCTACTTCTGGGGATTGGATTGATTTTTCCGGTGTCAGCCGAAGGTGGTACCGTACCAGAAACTATGACTTATCAGGGTAGGATTACTGATTCAAATGGTACTCCGGTGGCTGACGGAAGTTATTCGGTTACTTTCTTGCTTTATAATATGTTGGAGGCAGGTGAAGTAGTCTGGGAAGATACACAGTATGTCAGTGTTTACAATGGTGTGTTTAGTACTAGTTTAGATTTAAGCACTATTGCTAATTGGAATACACCATATTATCTTACTTTAAAAGTGGGTACTGACATGGAAATGTCTCCTCGGGTAGCTCTTAATGCTGTTCCTTATGCATTTAATTCTAAAAAACTGAATGATTTGAATTCAAACCAGTTTTTAAGAAGTGATGTCTCTAATCAATTTTCTTCAGGAACACTTACCCTTAGCTTTGGAACAACATTTAATGTTGCCGGAACTTGGCAGATTAATGGAATCGAAGTTACAGCTACTGCTAGCCAAATTAATGCATTAAGTCGTTGGGCAGAAATTCCCCAGGGGGATATTGTAACTACCGAAGGTACACAAACACTAACTCAAAAAACATTGACTGCTCCCAAGTTAAACGAAGCGGTAAACTTAAGCGCTACTTCATCGGACTTAAATAAATTGAAAAGTTATTCTACTAATGCAGCTACCAGCGCAGGTTATCCGGTATTTACAGTAAATAGCACGGGAGATAGTATTTCTTTTCATAAACCGGGAACAGTTAGTGATTTTGTTACTGCAGATTTAATGATTGACGGTGGAGGAGAGATAGATGCTGTAAATGATTTCAGCATGCCGGGGACTTATCCGTTGGTTGAAAATTTAAATGCTGAATATCTAGAAGGGTTAGATGCATCCGACTTTGCAACAAATATTGTCACTGGTGTAACTTTGGACGAAGAGGAGACTCCAATAGTAAATGATGTAGTTTATTTTTCCGGAACTAATACGGTGGCCATTGCTTCTGGGTATCCTAGCGAAAATTCTACTTATGCAGCAGTTGGTTTTTATACAGGAACTTATGATAATGACAGTAAGCACAAAATTCAGGTTTCGGGAATTTTAGACGGATTTACAAGTCTAACTACGGGAGATATCTATTATCTTTCTGGAACCTCCGCAGGAAGTGGTTCAATTGTAAATAGTGCTCCTACGGATGGAGCGTGGGTAGTTAAAGTTGGTCGAGCAATTAGCGCGACAAAGCTATTGATAGATATTGCTGATGGAGTAACGTATGATACTGGCTGGAGTAGCGTCAGCGCTGCAGTAACTCTTGCTTACACACACAACTTAGGAACAGAAACATTTACTGCTTATTGGTATTTTAAGCCTACTGCAGACGGAACAGTTTATCCTGTGGCAGGAGGAACAGGCTTAAGTTTTCCGACTAATAATACAGTCCAGTTAGTTTTAAGCAACCCCATAATTACAATTGGGGGGGCAAGTTATACCACTGGGTATGTCCGTATAATATTGATTAAAGGCTTAGGCGGTGCTGGAGGCTCAGCTTCGGAAAGTTTGGCGAACATTGGTTTAGATGGAGATGATTTCTTAAAATCAAACACTTCAGATACATATACTGGTGGATCTGGGGGATCTATTCTAACTTTTGCCGAAGGAACAACATTAAAAGCTGATGGTACAGCTGAACTTAACGGAGCAATAACTAGTTCTAACTCTAATTTAAGTGTACAAAAAAATATTAAGCTTGCTAATGGACAAGATTACTTATTTAGTGATGGAGTTGGCTTAACTTCCAGCGCATCGGCTACGACTTCCGGCGCTTATAAGATTGGGGCTTTTGATGAATTTGCTTATTCAGATTCTACCGATGTCCAGAGTGTGCTTAATGACTTAGATTATAAAATTGATTCTATCTTAGAGGGAGGAGACCTGAATGTTATTTCCCTTGATACTCCAACAGGAAATCAAACTTTAATTGTCAACCCAACAACTGGAGATGCGAAAGTTTCATTAAACCTAGCTAATCTAAATACATGGATAGCCGCGCAGACGTTTAATGCTTTAACCAATTTAAATGGTGGTTTATCTATGGACACAAATAAGTTTACAGTAGCTGATGCAACTGGTAATACCTCTATCGCTGGAACTTTAAACGTCGGAAGCCCTGTTGCTTTAGGGTCGAGCTTAAACGTTGATGGGAACATTAATGCTTCCGCTAATATTAGTCAGTCAGGTTCAGCAACTTTTTCTACCGGAACAGGTGTAATATCTTTAAACGGGAACACTACTCTGGCGTCTGGAAAAAATCTTATTCTTACAGAAGGAATTGGCACATACTCTCAAGTTTTTTCCGGAACAAATCAAACCCCATTTTCTATCTCGGCAACTTACAACCCAACAGCTGGAGAAACGCAATACGGAGAAAAATTAACAGTTATTAATTATCCTATAACTGCTGCGAACACGTTATACGGAAAGTACATTACCATTGATGATGATAACAGTATTTTGGCTAACCAAATTACTGGCTTGTATGTAGACGTTGGAACAGGCAATGCTAATGATATCACTTATGCGGCTATTTTCCAGGGCGGTAATGTAGGCATAGGAACAGTTAGTCCTGTAGGAAAATTAGACATTCGGGGAGATGAAGTTCGCATTTGGACCGGCTCAGGTACCAATACTAATGCGCTTAGCTCAGGAGAACTTTACGTAGAAGGAGATTTAGAAGTAGACGGGTCTGCTTGGTTAGGTGATGCAGCTGCAGATAATTTAACGGTAACCGGGCATATGACTGTTGCTAATTTTGATTTTCAAGGAAACTTTCTTCCTCAGGCTGATGATGAGTTTAATTTAGGTTCAAGTTCTTTAGAATGGAAAGACCTTTACATTGATGGAATAGGTAATATTGATTCTTTAATCGCTGATACTGCAGATATTAATGCTGGAACAATTGACAATACGGCAATCGGAATAACTACCCCTTTAACAGCGGCATTTACTACATTATCTGCCTCTGGCGTAGTGGCAATTGGAAATGGTAGCTCAACAGTAGAAGTGAACTCTTCTGATTGGGATGTATCTGCTACAGGTGTTCTGACCGGAATCTCCGGAATTACGACTGAAGGTGTATACACTCAATCCGGAACTTCTCAAAATACATTCACCGGAAATATTAATGCAAATAGTGGAGTAGATGTCAGCGGTGATAATCTTACACTAGACTCTAACGACTTAATCATTAATACCAATCAGTTTACTGTTGATGGAGCAACTGGCAATACTGCCATTGCCGGAACTTTAGATGTTGCAGGAGCAGCAGGAATTAATGGTAACTTTGATATCAACACTGATAAGTTTACTGTAGCTTCAGTTTCTGGCAATACTGCCATTGCCGGTACCCTAGGAGTAACTGGCGCAGCTACTCTTTCCAGTGGGATTACCGTAGCAAAAGATGATGCAATTGCT
>Ga0222626_1000012_pt1 | contig 176213 bp, 143 predicted proteins | sample AntAcemetageno91_FD_179862 | JGI IMG/M metagenome (GOLD analysis project Ga0222626, IMG submission 179862) | Saline water microbial communities from Ace Lake, Antarctica - #91 | ecosystem: Environmental > Aquatic > Non-marine Saline and Alkaline > Saline | place: Antarctica: Ace Lake...
GCGTTCGCAATAAAAAAAATGAAATGGAGAATTAATGGATCCTGAAAAAATAATTATTGGGTTGTCAAAAGAATTAACTTCCGCATTGAAAGCAATGTCGAAAGCCAAGGATGTTAATGAAAAAGAAATTCATAGTCGAATTGTGAAGAATTTATGCGAATCTTTGGGTGTCTTTTTTGATTTGGCGAGCGAAATGATGCCTTTTGATTTTGATGGTGATTCAGATAAAGAAGAAATCCCTTTTTGAGGGTACGTGCGTACAGTTGAAATGCCACAAACAAAATGCCTACTGCGAACCAGTCGGTTGAGCTGACCGGGTGTTATATCGCGGCTATCGGGAATTTGGTTCAAATTCGACCTGCCCGTTGCCGGCCAGCTCACCTTATCGTTCGACTCTTATGAAAAAATATATAATCATCATCATAACTGCTTTTATAACCGTCTATGCTAATACCGCTGAATCCATCCAAATAAAGGATTTTGTGGAAGCGGCAAGAAGTCAAATAGGAAAGACACTCCGTTATGATCCTGGGTACCAGGTAATTGATTATCCCTATGGAGATGTTCCAATTGATAGAGGTGTTTGCACAGACGTAATAATTCGTGCATTGAGGGTTGCCTATAATTATGATCTCCAGGAATTTGTACATGAAGATATGAAAAAGAATTTTCCTAAATATCCTCAGATATGGGGGTTGACCCAGCCGGACAAAAATATTGACCACCGTCGTGTGCCTAACCTCCAAGCGTTTTTTAAAAGAAAGGGCTGGTCATTAGCGTTGTCTAATCAGCTCTCAGAATTCAAAACCGGTGATATAGTTTCTTGTATAGTACCGCCAAACCTACCACATATTATGATTGTAAGTGATAGGCGGAGCATGGACAATATTCCTCTTGTTATCCACAATATTGGCAATGGCACACAAGAGGAAGATCTATTATTCGAGTATAAGTTAACTGGGCACTACAGAATTAAAGGGATCGAATAATTTGTTTCAGCAGATAGCCAGGGCTTGACGGCCGAGACAGATTGAATATCCGTATTGCCCTGTCTACTGATGAACAAGCCGTTGGGTGGCTAAATCACATGACATCATTTCCTTCCTGTTGACATGATACTAACATGTGATACTATATTGTCATGAATAAAAAGCAACGTCAGACGTTACAGAAAATATTTGAAAGGCCGGAGCGTTCGGATATTAAATGGAATGATATTGAAGGATTATTTATTGCTTTTGGTGCTGAAGTGACCGAAGGCAAAGGATCACGCGTACGGGTGGCGCTTAATGACGTTCGTGCCGTTTTTCACCGGCCCCATTCTAAGCGAGTGACAAACAAAGGGTCTGTAAAGTCTGTGCGAAGATTCTTAATAGAATCGGGGGTGAAATCATGATGGAATATAAAGGATATTTTGCAAAAGTCGAATTTGATGATGATGCCAACATCTTTCATGGCGAAGTTATCAATTTAAGAGATGTGATTACATTTGAAGGTGAAACAGTAAAAGAGCTTAAGCAGGCTTTTCAGGATTCAATTGACGATTATCTGGATTTTTGTGACGAGCGGGGCGAGGACCCCGAAAAGCCTTACTCTGGTAAGTTCGTTGTACGCGTTGAACCAGAGCTTCATAAGAATATTACAATAGAAGCTCGAAAAGCAGGAAAAAGTTTAAATATATGGGTTAATGATGCGATATCTAAGGCACTGAAGGATATCACTCAACAAGGGCATGCACGCTGACCCCAAAAGCCTGGCGGCTTTTGGTCCAGGTGATGCCCGGCGTTATATTTTTTATTGACAAACATCTCAATATGAGATAGATTCCTTTCATGCACATAATCTCCCGAAAGCGCTTACTTGAATTTGCAAAAAAGCATCATGATTGTTCTGTCGCGCTTGAATCTTGGTATCGGATCGTTAAACGTACTGATTTTAATTCATTTGCCGAACTCCGACAGACTTTTCCGAGTGCCGATAAAGTTGGCAATTTAACGGTTTTTAATATTGGCGGCAATAAGGCTCGTTTGATTGCAGCCATACACTACAATATTCATCGGGTTTATATTCGGCATGTTCTTACCCATAAAGAATATGATCGAGGATCTTGGAGGAAATAATGAATATCCGACTTAAAAAAATTGCGAAAGTTTGGCCAGACATCCAGCCCATATTTTCTGTGCCGCACAATGAAAAAGACTACAATAAATTGGTCAATCTCCTTGATAACCTTATTGATGAAGTGGGCAATAATGAGAACCATCCGTTATCTTCGCTGATGGAGACGATTGGGAGCCTAATTGAAACATATGAATCCCAATATATTCCCGAATTAGAGGGTAATCCGATGGATACTCTGAATGCTTTGATGGAAGAACATGGGCTTAAACAATCGGATCTGTCTGAAATCGGGAGCCAGGGGGTAGTATCGGAAATTCTATCCGGGAAACGTCAGCTAAATGTGCGTCAAATAAAATTATTGAGCAAACGTTTCAAAGTATCTCCAGCAGTCTTTATTTAAATCAAATTTCAAGAATATAACCTTGCTGCTCAGGGACGGCTCGCACCTCGCCGTCCCTGAGCAGCCCGTTATGTGTCTTTAGAGGTGGAGCAATGATTCTTAATAAAAAAACATTAGAAAAACTTAGACAGCTTATAAACGAAGAAACGGAATATCGTTCCGGTCCTAAGCTTGTACAATTTTTTAATGATTTAGGTTTCAATGATTCTTACGGTCATGCTTTCCCTTCGCGCTGGCTTTATACGGATCAAAAATTGGATGAAATAAACGGCGCCCCAGAATTGGAAAAATGCATAAAGAATGTTTTCGCAACAGTCAACTTTCTTGGCCGATATCAAGAGCTTGATTCATACATAAAAGATTTTAACCAATTATTGGCTTTCGATGGGTGGAAAATTGTTCGAAACGGGTCAGATATAACATTTCAAAAAATGGATAAAGTTAAAATAGATAGTGACAGTTCCGAAGCTGCTGAAAATGAGTTTCTCAATCGAGAATTCACGAATGTAAATCTACAAGGGCTAGGATTAGAGAGTGTTGTATCAGATGTGCTGCAATACAGGATCAAAGAGATTGAAAAGTGTTTTTCTTCAAACTCACCGTTAGCAGTAATCCTTCTTGCAGGCAGTACCCTTGAAGGGATATTTTTAGGGCTTGCGATTAAATATCCGCGACAATTTAATACAGCAAAATCTTCACCCAAAGATAGCAACGGAAAGGTACGACAGTTTCATGAGTGGAATCTTAGTGGTTTTATTGATGTAGCGACGGATATTGGCCTTATACAGCATGATACTCAAAAATTTAGTCATTCCTTAAGAGATTTCAGGAACTACATACACCCTTTTGAACAAATGAGTTCTGGATTTAATCCAAGAGAGCATACAGCTAAGATTTGCTTACAAGTACTTAAAGCAGCAATTTCTGAAATTAATGAAAACCTTAGTAAAATTGGCACATAACAAGCGGCTGTTGTCGGACTCGGTTCCCTCGCCGCAAAGCCGTAGCGTTCAGCATACAAAAAAAGGAATCAATCAAACATGAAATATGTTCATGGCTATGACCCAAGGGAAAACATTCGTTTACAAGATCAAGCTTCCACCCTTGTTCAATTGCTTCACTCCGACACCATCTATCCAGCCGGAAGTAAAGTTCTCGAGGCTGGATGCGGTGTTGGCGCACAAACCATAACTTTGGCAAAAAATAGTCCTCATGCCAGCTTCACATCAGTTGATATTTCAGAGAATTCTATTCATGAAGCCATGGGAAAAATTAAGGAAGCGGGTTTTTCAAATGTAAGCTTCCAACAAGGCGACATCTTTAAGCTGCCATTTGAACCCGAATCTTTTGATCACCTCTTTATTTGTTTCGTGCTTGAACACTTGGCACAGCCTGTGGAGGCAATAGATTGCCTCAAAGATCTTCTTAAAGTCGGTGGCACAATTACTGTTATAGAGGGAGATCACGGATCAACTTATTTCTACCCTGACAGCGAGGCAGCACACAAAGCAATCCAATGTCAAGTCGAACTGCAAAGGCGAGTAGGAGGCAATGCCAATATTGGCAGGGAGCTTTATCCCATTCTAAAAAAAGCAGGTTTCAGTTCCATCCAAGTATCTCCCAGAATGGTTTATGTTGATTCAAGTAAGCCACGATTAGTCGAAGGATTCACAAAAAACACTTTTACGGCAATGATTGAGGGTGTTCGCGAATCCTCCATTGAATCTGGGCTAATTAATGGAGAGAGCTTTGATGAAGGAATCAAAGGCCTTTATAGAACGACCGAAGATGACGGAGTCTTTTGCTACACATTTTTTAAGGCAGTTTCAACAAAAGAATAACTTGCCGAACCAGGCGCTTCACTTGACGCCGAGAACGGATGAGGAATCGGCAAGATTCCTTTATATAAAAGAGATACCATTATCAAAACCTATTGAAATTAGAGCAGGTTTGAACTTAGGGCTTGGTAAAATAGTTCTATCAAACGCAAAAAAAGTATAGCAGAACAAATCGCTTGAGCTAACGGAAGACGCTGGTTCGTTCTTGTAAAGTAATAGTAATTAATCAGGGATACAGTCCTTCGCCGTAGCTCAGTTCAGGACGTTCTACCTCGTAAAAATATTTCTAACCTCTTGACCCCATATGCTACACGTGTTATTATACGTGTAAGTTTAAGGAGGTGCTCGTAATGCAAAAGAAACTCACAGTGACCATAGACGAAGAGGTTTATGAAGGCTTGCGAACAGTCATCGGTCCACGAAAAATCAGCCGTTTTATTGAAGATTTAGTTCGCCCGCATGTTGTAAAAAAAGATATGTATGCTGCATATAAAGAGATGGCAGAAGATCAAATAAGGGAATCTGAAGCTCTTGAGTGGGCCGAAGGTACGATTGGAGACATGAATGATGAAGAGAGGTGAAGTATGGTGGATTAACTTCGATCCTTCCATCGGAGGTGAAATCCGTAAACAAAGACCAGCCGTCATCGTAAGCAATGATGCTGCAAATCATTACCTCAATAGAGTTCAAGTCGTGCCCATAACGTGTAATATTGATAAACTTTACCCAAGTGAATCATATGTGACGTTTCGTGGTAAAAAGGCTAAAGCGATGGCAGATCAAATTACTACGGTAAGCAAAAAGCGTCTAATCAATTTAGCAGGGTCGGTTTCTTACACTGAGATGGAAGGCATCGGCAAAGCCATCGCTACTCAACTCGACCTTTAAGGCAGAACAAATCACTTGAGCGGAGCGCGAGAAAACAGTGTCTGTTCGGAAGTTCAATGGTAATTGGTGTCAAATTTTGAATTGCAAAAATAATTTTTTAAATATCATATCAAAAGCTTAGAATTTCAATCAAACTACGAATTGTGGTTATATGCCCGATAACCAATGTACAACTGAACAATTTTCTGTGAAGTTCATCTTGCATCCGTTATATGGTCAAGACCCCCGAGACATACACTTAAGAGGAGATGAAAACCTCGACATTGCAAATTGTGACAGCAAGGTCAAACTGTGATGCCTTCATTCCTGCCACGACAAATAGCTCCATTATTTGCACAGAAAATTGTGCACACTGCACCTCTTCAAAAACAAAATATCTGTAATATCAAACAGGTCATTTTTGGTGTGCTTGTTGCATTTATGATTTTGTTTATCTATGTTTATTAAAATATTTGAATAAATTAATTCTTTCGATCTATTAAAAGGACCTCAATCCAAATTTAAGGATTCTCATGTACTTTTTTCTATTTGTTATTCTTGTTGTGTTGATACTCCAAATCCTCTCCCTTCGAAAACGGATTTCCAAACTGGAAAAATTACAACAAACTACCCCCGTCACACCATCTCCGGAATTTGTACATAGGTTTGAAGAAGCCAAGAGCGAGGAGCCTGCCGGCCCTTGGCCAAAAGAAGAGCATAAAGAAATATCGGTGCAAATCTCTCAAGTAGAACCGGAGACGCAAGCAGCGACATCCCCGGCGGATCACGCTACTGCGTCCGCCCCCTCAGAGGAGACGAAAAAAGGGGGTGCTTTTAATACCGTCACTGAAAGCATCGAAATGGGTGTCGATTATATCAAGAAGTTTTTTACCACAGGCAATGTGGTGCTCAAGGTGGGTATCATTATCCTTTTCTTCGGGGTCTCCTTTCTATTGAAATATGTCGCGCAACGCAATTTGATTTCTTTGGAATTCCGTCTCGCAATCATCGCCACGGGTGGCCTGGCATTGCTGGTGACCGGATGGTGTTTGCGCAAGCGGGCTCTTTTGTACGGCCTTACCTTGCAGGGCGGGGGCATTGGCATCGTCTATCTCACGGTTTTTGCATCTTCTAAACTATACCACTTGCTTCCTATTCCCCTGACATTAGTTATGATGATTTGTCTGGTGGCCCTCACAGGTGCGCTCGCAGTGCTTCAGGATTCAAAATCGCTTGCCATCTTCGGCATTGTCGGTGGTTTCATGGCCCCTGTGCTGATGTCCACAGGCAGTGGCAGCCATGTCATGCTCTTTTCATATTATGCCCTGTTGAATGCCGGGATTCTATTTATCGCCTGGTTCAGGGCATGGCGGGAACTCAATGTGCTCGGTTTTATCTTCACCTTTGTGGTTTCCGCCTTCTGGGGCCACCAGTATTATCAGCCTGCCTATTTTGCAACAACAGAACCTTTTCTCATCCTGTTTTTTCTGTTTTATGTGGCAATTTCCATTCTCTTTGCCCATCGCCAGCCACCAAAGCTCAAGGGATTCGTCGACGGACCGCTGGTTTTCGGCTTGCCTCTGGCAATCTTCAGTCTACAGGCCCGCCTGGTCAGTGATATGGAATATGGTCTGGCTATCAGTGTTCTGGTCCTTGGTATTTCTTATATCCTTCTGGCAACTTTCCTCTGGCGCCGTTTGACCGAAGGAATGCGTATGCTGACCGAGGCCTTTCTATCCCTTGGAATCGTATTCGGCAGCCTGGCCATTCCTCTTGCTTTAGATGGGCATTGGACCGCAGCGGCATGGGCTCTGGAGGGCGCGGCCATGGTGTGGATCGGGATACGTCAGGCGCGTTTGCTTGCGAGACTGTTCGGGGTATTGTTGCAGATCGGTGCAGGCCTGGCGTTTCTCTCTGCAAGCAGCCATCCGTCTTCGGAACTTGTTCCGTTTTTGAATCGAATCACCCTGAGCTGTTTTTTCTTAAGTATCTCGGGACTGTTTTCAAGTTATTATCTCACCCTCCACCACGAAAAGCTTCGGGACTGGGAAACCAGAATCCATATACCGCTTATGGTCTGGGGCCTGCTTTGGTGGTTTGGGGGCGGGATACGTGATATTGAACGGCATATCCCCCATAAGGATTTCTATACCCTTGTCTTGCTGTTCTGTGCAATGAGTTGTCTGGTTATGGCAATGGTCGCCAAACGTCTCAAATGGCGGGAATTCAAATACCCATTGCTGGGTTTTTTGCCGCTAATGATTGTCATCATCTATTTTTCCTGGCCGGATTTCAGCTTTCACAGGCATCTCTTTGCCCGTTGGGGCTCTCTGGCCTGGGTCTCGTCCCTACTAATTCAGTATGGTCTGTTGTGGGTGTTTGAGGAGGAATGGCCTGAAAAGATTAGGCCCTACTGGCACTTGGGAACCCTCTGGTTAGTCTTGTTCATCGCCACCCACGAAACTGCCTGGACCGTGCAATGGTTTATTAATGGCTCTCAGATTTGGCCCGTCATCTGCTGGGGAATCGTTCCGGGATGCGCCATGCTGTTGATGATGAATGCCGGTAAAAGGATGGGCTGGCCGGTCAAGAAATATTACAGCCATTATCTTGATAACGGTATCATTATCCCCATGTTCTTTCTTGTGTTCTGGGGACTGAATACTGATTTTTCTTCCGGAGACCCGTCCCCCATCTCGTATCTGCCTATCCTGAATCCTTTGGAGCTGGCGCAACTCTTTGTCTTTCTCGTCCTGTTCCGCTGGACCTTGAAAAACAAAACCGAACCTCATTCGTTATTCGAAAAGTTGCCTGACCGGACAATCTCCTGTATCGTGGGCGCATGCATTTTTATCTGGCTCAACTGTGTTGTGGGGCGCATCGTCCATTGCTACACAAACATTCCTTTTCAGTATGGGTATCTGTATGGTTCGGTGGTTTTTCAATCTGCTATTTCAATCCTCTGGAGTGTTTCAGCCCTGGCCATTACCATATGGGCCACCCGACATCTAACCCGGCGAATCTGGTTTGTCGGGGCAACGCTCCTTGCCATGGTTGTACTCAAACTGTTTACCGTAGATCTTTCAGGCATCGGGACCATCGCCCGTATTGTTTCCTTCATTGCGGTTGGAATCCTCATGCTGCTTATCGGCTATTTTTCACCACTTCCCCCTAAAACCGGAGAGGAGATTTGATGAGATATTTCCTGATCGTATTATCCATACTTTTCATGAGTGCGGAAGCACAGGCAAAACCTATGACCACAGATGATTTTGCCTATGGTCTACCCATCAATGTTGACGGGCGAGGTGCGGTTTACTCCATCACCCTGCCAAAGGAAGTGTATACAAACTGTACCCGCTCGGACTTGGGTGATATCCGGATGTTTAATGCCGACGGCGACATTGTTCCCCATACCATCCGTCGTCCCAAAATCGCCACGGAAAAATTAACCGTCACCGAGTCAGTGCCGTTTTTTCCATTGTATGATGAAGAAAAGATTCCCGCAGGAGACGATCTCTCCCTGATGATCAGCAGAAACACGGACGGGACCATTATCAAGGTCGATTCCAGTAAACGAAAAACCATTTCTGAAACAAAAGTCAACGCCTATCTGCTCGACATGAGCAAAATTAAATTATTCCCGGTAAATCTTGAATTCACGTGGAGGAACAGCGGTAATCATTTTATCACCACAGTGGATATGAAACATTCAAACGATCTTGCAAACTGGATCAATCTGACCAGAAAAAATACCCTGGCTGAACTTGAGTTTTCAGGAAATACAATCCGTCGGAAAATGATACAACTTCCTATAAAACCAAGGAAATATATCCACCTCTCCTGGCATGCCGGCCAACGGAACGTAGAGATCACCAATATAAAGGCCGTATCCCGACCTCTCGCAACAATGATTGAACGGGAATGGACAGATCTTGATCCCAAAAAGTCTACCAAAGAGGACGTGATTATTCTTGATTTTGAATCAAATGCCCATCTGCCGGTTGATGCCCTACAGATTAAGTTCCATGAGGCAAACAGTATTCTACACGCAACAATACTATCCCGTGAGAATAAGGAAGCGCACTGGGAGGTACGCTGTCAGGCCATCTTTTACAATCTTAAGATGGAAGGGGTGGAACTGAACAATGACATGATCACTTTTCCGCAGACTTCCGATCCTTTCTGGCGTCTCAAAGTCCTCCAGGACGGCGCAGGGATTGAAGATTCTAAACCCTTACCCGTGTTGCAGCTAGGCTGGACTGCCCATGAGCTTCTGTTCGTTGCCCGAGGCCCTGCACCATACATGCTCGCATTCGGCAACGGGCAACTTTTCCACGAACCCGGGAAGTCATCCTCAGATATGATTCTCCCGGCATTGAAAAAAGAGAAATCATATCCACTGATCACCCCGGCTCTCATTGGAAAACAATTGCGCCTGGGCGGAGATAAGGCTCTCCAAGTACCCTCTCCTCCAAAACCCTGGAAGAAATGGATCCTTTGGAGCGTCCTGTGTATTGGAGTTGCCGTCCTGGCATGGATGGCCTGGAATCTTTACTGCCAGATGAATAGTTAATGTCCATCCATAAATGAGGATTTTTGTTCAAGATCAAGGGACTTCCGAGGCGCCCCTAGCCAAGAACCAGGATATCAAGGGATGAATTTTTGGATGCGTATTATAAATAATTTGTTGTAATTTTATCTCACTTTCACCGAACGTGGTGCTTCACCAGAACTGTATTCCGTTACCATCCATGCAGTCCGGTTTTTTTCATGTTATAATTCCTTGGCAGGTGATGCGATGCGAAGAGAGATAGTTTCTCCATCGCCCCATGGCCACCAGGCACCACAAATAAAAACATCTTGGGTCGGATCTGTGGTAAAAAGCAACTGGCCTGACCGAAGGCCACCAAAATTCTTGTTGCACATCTGTACAATATCAGGTGCTTCACGGATGTTTAAATTATCCCATACCTTGCTGAAATCGCGTTCCAATATCGCGCGAAATTCATCTGCATTATCTGCAGAAAATTCGGCCAGGAAAGCTTCAAAACGGTGGTCCCACTCCCACGAAAAAACTCCCCAGGAAGCGCTTAGCAATTCTCTGGAAACCTTCTCAAGGTCTGACTTTTTAAGATGCATGACAGTTTTCCTCTTCAAAAAGTATCTTTTTTCAAATTGCGCCTTTTTTAATCAAAAGCTCATTCATCCAGAATTGAAGTCCATTAAGGAACCTATCCGGAAAAACCCAATAATTCAAATATTCAACGGCTCTTAAAATACCTCGATTAACATGGAGGTAGATTTTTGGATACCTTTTTTATCAATTATATATTCCAAAATCCACCTACAGATTTAGTCTGCCCGTTCTCCAGAGTGAAACCGCGCTGTAGGTTCTTGCACAGAAGTTGGCTTTTTCTTCTGCGGGGTACTTCTGCGTTGTGCTACATTTCGCAATCATTCAACGTACGATAAGTACGCTTCATGATTACAAAATTTGCGATGCCTTTTTATCCCGAGAGATTTATTCGGGGGAATTTGAACTTTTTACGAAACCGTCCAAATCAGCCTTTTTACGAGTTCATCAATCTTAATTTAAAATATTACCAAATCATCTTCATCTAACGACAAAACAATTTTTATTTTCTATTCTTTATTCGACAAATAACTGCACAATTGTTATGAATAAACAGGGCCTCCTCATTGCCTTTAAAGATGGAATCGGACTCACTAAATCAGAAGCAAAAGCGGCAGTGAATCTATTCTTTAATAAAATGTCCAATGCACTTGCTAATGGTGACAGAGTTAAAATTCGAGGCTTATGTTCGTTTTATGTCAAGAAATACAAGGTATACACCGGCCGAAATCCGAAAACCGGAGAACAGGTCAAGATAAAGCCGAAGAAGGAGAAATATATGCAGGAAGGAAATTATAAAAGTGCGTTAATTCTAGGTGTCTGTATTTTATTGGGCTTGGCTTTTTTGGGGTTTTTTTTAGGGTCCAGTGCCATTAAGTTTAAGGAGTATGAACGGACAGTAACCGTAAAAGGGCTTTCAGAAAAAGAATATCCTGCTGATGTTGCGTTATGGCCGATCCATTTTTCATCCGCAAACAATGAGTTAGCCAAGTTGTACGCATCCATTGAAAAAGATTCAAATGAAATCAGTGGGTTTTTAAAAGACAATGGATTTGAAAAACAAGAGATAACCGTATCTCCTCCCGGTATTATCGATAAACTTTCCCAAGGCTATGAAAAATCAAAAATTGAATTTAGATATACCGCCGCACAAACCATTACGGTATATTCGAAGAAGATTAAAGATGTCAGGGCTACAATGAATAAATTGGCGGCGCTGGGTAAAAAAGGAATTGCCTTTACCGGTCATAGCTACCAAAATTCCACTGAATACTTATTCACGAGATTGAATGAAATTAAACCCGTCATGGTGGAGGAGGCCACAACCAAAGCAAGAGAAGTTGCCGAGAAATTTGCAAAGGATTCTAAGAGTAAATTAGGAAAAATAAAAAAGGCAAGACAAGGGCAATTTTCAATTAATAATAGAGACAAAAATAATCCCCACATCAAAAAAATCAGAGTTGTTTCAACTGTAGAGTACTATCTGTCTGATTAATGGGTATAACAACACAAGAAACACTTAAACATTCACTTTATTCAGTAGTGGTTAATTAGTTGGAGGGTACTTACATGTCATCGAAGAAGACGCGCACAAAGACCCACAAGATGAATCAGATTGTATCCGAGGCCCGGCAGGACCGGGCGCGTCTGGAGAAGACCTATCGAGAGCGAGCGCTCAAAATGTTTCCGAAACTATGTGCAAGGTGCGGGCGTGAATTCTCAGGCAAGAAAATTCGTGAGCTCACGGTTCATCATAAGGATCACAACCACGATAACAACCCACCTGACGGCAGCAATTGGGAGTTGTTGTGTATCTACTGTCACGACAATGAGCACTCGCGACATGAGGTCGCAGAAGCGTATGGCGAGGCAACGCCGGACCACGAGCGGGAGCCATCCTCTATCCACAGGCCGTTCGCTGATCTCGAGGCCTTGCTGAAGAATAAAAAATAATTGAAGCAGACTTAATATGGTCTCCGGAATTGACGGAGTTCCAGATTATATTGTTTCATCCGGCAAGGAATTCTTGTCTTTGGCCGTTCTTATTGAAAACAAAGCAAAATTAAACGCATAAGATCATTTTGAGTATTTTATTGCCAGCGCTGTGACAATTCCCCATGTAAGGTTAAAAAAGACAACAAATACAGGTGTGTACATGCCGAGGTCCATGCCAAAATAACCTTTGCCTGCTTTTAGCGGAAACACAACCAAGAGTTGTACAAGGGTGGGAAAGATGCTGATCAAAGCGCCCTTTGTAATGAGCCTGCTATTTAAAAAGGGAAAAACAAATACCAATCCCCAAAGCCCTCCACACACGATCCTCGGGTATAACCAGGAAAGCTTCAGGGCCGGCGCAATGGCCACCCCAAATTGTTTTGTGATTCCGTATTCACCAAACGCCCACACCGTGAGGCTGTTTGCCAGAGCCCCCAGGCATCCGGCTGCAAAGCAGATGAGTAGTTTTTTCATATCTCCCCCTGATGTTATTGGTTGCCAGGCAATACAGAGAACTTATTGCTCTAATTCATTAATTTTATGTCTCTGATTTTCTCCGCTGCCCCATCCGTTTTCCGGACAGGTTTTCATCCTTATGGACGTCGTTGATATAAATGCAGTCATCATCCCACAGGGTCGGAAGGTCGGGAAGCTCCAGTCCTGTGGGATGCACCGCACCTCCACCCACCAGCATGGATTCCACCCCGCCTTTGGCCCGTGCAACAAAATATTCAATGTTCCGTGACATGTCCTTTAGCATCGACACCGAAATTGATGCTCATTGCGGACATCAGCATTTGGTTTTTTGCGGTCATGGTTCCGATCCGAACCGGTGAAAACAAATGGCTCAATGGGGTTATTTTCAGGTTTCCTTTTTGTTTCATATATTTTTTTAAAGCGCACGCGATTATGGTTTGTGGAACTATAGAAAAATACCACCGGGGTGTCAATTGCAGGTTCTCCTCCACCGAGGTTCATCGGAATATGGGTTTACAACGGATTAGAATTATTTTATAGAAATCCCATCCTATATTAAACCGGCTGGGTCTGATATTCACCCATACCCAATCCATATACATAAAAAATAATAGATAACAAGGTTGGACAATGACGCTAAGCGATTTAATCATAAATTATTTGGAACAATTTGGCGTGGAATATGTTTTTAGCGTACCGGGCGGTCCGATCGGCTCCCTGTATGATGCACTTGCACGCAGTGAAACAAGGGGCGGCCCCCGTAGCATTCTCGCTCGTCATGAAGCGGGCGCGGCGTTTATGGCTGATGGCTATGCCCGTGAAACCGGAAAAATTGGGGTATGCTGTGCAACTACCGGTCCCGGAGCAACCAATCTGATTACCGGTGTTGCTTCAGCGTATACGGATCATATTCCCTTGCTCGTCATCACGGCACAAACCCGGTTGTCCGATTTCAGCATGGGCGCTTTTCAGGAATCCTCTGCGGATGTCACGGATATACTGGGAATGTTTGAACACTGTACCCGCTATAACACCATGGTTACCCATGCCGACCAATTGGAGAAGAAACTGGCTGCTGCGTTGACTACGGCTTTGCGCCCCCCAAAAGGCCCCGCACATTTAAGTGTGCCGTTTGATCTCTTGCGTTCTGAAAAAAGTGGTCAAATGGCGTTTCCAAATTTACACGGCCTGTTGACCCAACCCGCTTCGGAGGTGGATGTTGCGGCACTGGAAACACTCTGTCAAGAAGTATACAAGGTATTAAACCAAAACCGCCAAGTGGTGTTGGTTATCGGCCATGATTGTGCAGGCGCCGGGCAAGAGATCATTGAATTTGCCGAACTTATCGGCGCACCCATTGTCACCACACAGCGTGGAAAATCCTGGATTAATCCATATCATCCTCTGGCGCGCGGTGTATTTGGCTTTGCCGGACATAAAACGGCCCGTAAGGCGCTGACGGATGAATCCGTTGGTCTGATACTGGCGGTCGGCACCAATCTAAACGAATGGTCAACCAGCGGGTGGGATTCCGTCTTAATGAATGACATGCTGGTTCATATTCATCATGAAAGGGCCTGTTTTGACCGTTCTCCCATGGCGCGTCTGCATGTTTATGGAACCATCCGCACGATATTCAAGGAACTATGCTCACGGGTTGAAACCCTAAAGCCGGAGGGCAAACTCCCTCTGACCGGCAAGGGGGAAGAACAAGATATGCCCCCGCAATCGTATTCGGATCATCTAAAAGAATCCCCATATGTGCCCCATCAAATTGAAGTCCAAGCACCGGACAGTTGCCGGCGGGACAACACCTCGCTACTGATCAAGCCCCAGCGACTGATTTGTGAAATCATACAGCGGTTTCCGCCTGAAACCCGTTTTCTCATCGATAACAGCAACAGCGTACCGTGGTCCATCCATTATTTTTTTCATCGCCGTCCCGAAAACTACCATTTATCGTTAGGGTTTGCTTCTATGGGATGGGCGATCGGTGCGTCGGTGGGTATGGCTTTGGGTTCTCGAAATACCCCCGTGGTATGTTTTACGGGGGACGGATGCTATTTAATGAGCGGCCAGGAAATTACCGTAGCCGTGGCAGAACGGCTGCCGGTAATTTTTGTGTTATTAAATGACCATGCATATGGAATGATCCGGCACGGTCATCGCCTGGCAGGTAAGGAATCTGTTGATTTTGCGATTCCGCCGGTTGATTTTTGCATGATGGCGGAGGCAACCGGGGCAAATGCTCACAAAATTCGAGGTCCTAAAGATTTTGAACACATCGACTATCAAGCGCTGTGTCGGCGTAATGGCCCGACTTTATTGGAAGTCACTATTGATCCGGAGGAAGCGCCGCCGATCGGTATGTTTTAAGAGTTCCATGTTGTAAAGGTCTCAAACTCCATTCTATCCCGAACATTTTCATGAAATATCAGGGCTGGCAGTTCCTTAATTGTAAATTTTGTGCTTTTTGTGGCAACCATGATTGATCAGGCGAGAAAAATCCTTAAAACGGTATTCGGATATGACAGGTTCATCTTTTTGCAGGAAGATGTGATTGAAAACATTTTGCGGAAAAATGATACCCTGGTTATCATGCCGACGGGCGGTGGAAAATCGCTCTGTTACCAGATTCCGGCCCTTATGTTTAAAGGATTGACCATTGTTGTTTCGCCGCTGATTTCACTGATGAAGGATCAAGTGGAGCAGTTATTGGAATCAGGGGTTTCAGCGGCACTGTTAAACAGTTCGCTGACGCCTCACGAGTATAGCCGGAATATAGAACGCGTTAAACAAGGCAATGTGAAATTACTTTACCTGGCGCCGGAATCCTTGTTGAAATCCAGTGTATTAGAGACGCTTTCATCTGTGCCTGTGGATTGCCTTGCCATTGACGAGGCCCATTGTATTTCTGCATGGGGACATGATTTTCGTCCGGAGTACCGGCGGTTGGTGGATGTGAGGCTGCGTTTTCCCAAAGCGGTTTGTATCGCACTGACGGCCACGGCAACCCCGAGGGTGCGAAAAGACATTAAATCCAGTCTCGGTTTTGAAGACTCCGGCGAGTATGTTGCCGGCTTCAATCGAGAGAATTTGTTTCTCCAAGTGGTTCTCAAAGACAGCCCCTTGGACCAAACCCTTGAGTTTATCCGCAAATTTCCGGAGCAATCCGGGATCATATATTGTTTTACCCGCCGGCAGGTAGATGATCTTTATACCGTTCTAAAAGATAAAGGGTTTTCAGTACGCCCGTATCATGCCGGTTTGACCGAAATCCAGCGAAAACAAAACCAGAATCTGTTTATACGGGACGATGTGCAGATTATTGTGGCGACCATCGCCTTCGGCATGGGGATCAACAAGCCCAATGTTCGATTTGTTGTTCATTTCGATATGCCCAAGAATATGGAAAGTTATTACCAGGAAATCGGCAGAGCCGGACGAGACGGGTTGCCGGCCCATTGCATGTTGCTGTTCAGTTATGCGGACATTCATAAGATAACGCATTTTATCAACAAGAAAAAAGATCCTGAAAAGCGGGTGGCGCACATCCACCTCAATGCATTTTTACGCTTTGTTGAAACCGATGACTGCCGTCGCATCCCGCTGCTCAATTATTTTGGTGAAGAATATTCCATTGAAAAATGCAATATGTGCGACAACTGCCTGGCCGGAGAAAAAGAGCTTGCCGATCTTACCCTACCGGCGCAGAAATTCTTGTCCTGTGTTAAGCGGACCGGTGAGATGTTTGGAATGGGGCATATCATTGATGTGTTGCGCGGCTCAAGTGCACGGAAAGTTTTAAGATTCGGTCATGATAAATTATCTACTTACGGCATCGGAAAGGAATTTTCAAAAAAACAATGGATGATCCTGGCGCGTCAGTTTCTTTACAAAAAGCTCCTGATTCAGGATATGGAATATGGAAGTCTGAAGCTCACAGATGACGCATGGGATGTTTTTCAAGGGGAAAAAACGGTTCTGGGCCATTTAAAAAAACAAGATAAGGATAAAGCGGTTGGAAAAGAATCAAAAATAAAAACCACACCGGACCACGATAAAGATCTGTTTGAAATCCTGCGAAAAAAGAGAAAAAATCTTGCTGATCACGCGGGGATTCCCCCTTATGTCATTTTTTCAGACAGAACCTTGATTGAACTGGCCGCATATTTTCCTCAGACCATGGAAAGTCTCTTGGATATTCATGGCGTGGGTATTGTAAAACGCGAAAAATACGGATCCATTTTTCTCAGCCTTATACAGAAGTATTGCAGGGACCGTGAAATTAAAGAACGACCCAAAAACTTTTAAAAGACACAGATAATATTATTAATTAAGGAGACGATGATGGTTAGCGAAAAAGAATTCAATGATGTGGATTTATCGGTAAAGCAAAACAACCTGTACCTGGAAGAGTCGTTTACGGACCTGGACATGGCCGCCATCCGGCGCCTGACGCCGGTCAAGCCCAACGGTTTGAAAGATAAAACTCGCAAACAGATTTTTGTGGGACACCTTAATTTAATGACCCCTGAAGGGCCGCTCCCGATCCAGACCCCCCTTGAGGCCAGAAACCTTAAAGAAGCCATGGAAATATACCCGGAGGCCATGAAAACAGTTCTGGCAAAAATGCAGGAAGAAATCAAAAAGTTACAGCAAAAAAAAGATTCCCGTATTATCGTCCCCGGAACTTGATAGTATAGGAATTTCCTTTTTTTAGAGCGGCGAAGCCGCGTTATATAGAGTCGCGAAGCGATTGTATAACTTGACATAAATCATTTTCCAAAAAAACGCTGTGCCCTGGTTTTCTTTTTGTGGGGTCTCTTGTTTTGAAATATGTATTAAACCGTTGGATTCTATTTAATATCATAATTACAAGAAACACAATATGTGGTAACTTATGTTAATAAAATACAATATATTCTAATTCAATGGAATTATATATAATTTATATATAATTTTACTTGACAATATCAAGTGACAAGTTTATGATATAACTAAAAAATCGAGTAGGTTATAACTAATTATATCAAATGAGTAAAAATTCACTAAAAGAGATTAGAGAATCTCTTATGATGAGCAAGGCCGAGCTCGCCAGAAAGGCCAGGATATCACCGATTACCATTACACGTATCGAACAGGGTATGCCCTGCAGAATGGAAACAAGACGTAAGATTATTCTGGCATTAGGGTATAAGATTTCGGACAGGAAAAAAGTGTTTGGTGACTGAGAAGATCTCTGCCTACTTTTCCTATAGGTGAGATATAGTCCGGCGAATTAAAAAATAATTAACAGTAAATCATCCAATAACAACGGCAGGGTCGTTTGACTCTGCCGTTTTTATTTCATGATATGTTGAAACTCGTTCTTTCGGGCACTAAATAAAAAATCGTCAGGGGGGCTGAGCTGCCCGTGTTACGGACCCACTATTAATTTCTTCCCGGGATGGATGACAGCTCTGTCAGACAATTTATTCAGGGCTCGTATTTTTTTCACCGTTACCCCATACTTTCGAGCGATGTTGTAAAGTGTGTCACCGGGTCGGACCGTGTAATACCGTTTTTTCGGGATTTTTTTAACAACCGCCGCCGGTTTTACGACCTGGGTTTTTTGGGCCTTGACTTGGGCGATGTCCTTTTGCAAATTATTCATGACGGTTACGAGGTGATCCATTCTTAATGACATGGAAGCTTCCAATCGGTCAAAACGATCCTTGAATGGTTCCAAGCCGTTGGACTGTTCTAAGGCCAGTGTTAGTTTGTCGTCGATATCTTGAAATCTGACCATTTGTTCTTCAAGCTTTATTAGCCGGTTTTCAAAGCCTGAAAATTTTCCCAGAATTCCTCCCAACGCCAGAATTAGCATGACAATGAAAATCAAAAAAAATACCCCAACCCATGATAAGGGAATTGTTTCAGGAAGTTTGAACGCCCCGGAACCGAATTTTGTCTTTTTTTTCTTATCCCACTGCAAATATTCTTGTTCATAAAAATCATTCTGTTCCGGTTCTGAACTTTCTTGACCCGTAAGATCGGAGTCTTCATGTTTCACGGCTTTCCTCCAGGAAATTATTTATTACCCGCTTTTTATTCTATAAATACAGAATATATCAAAAAATTTAGCAAATTTAAAGAAAAAACATTTCTATTTCAAAAAGCTAAATTAATATTTCTTAAAGATGTTTTTAATTTTAAGTTTTAATTTTGAAATTGTTTTTTTCTGAAAATTTATCTAAACTATACCTCAATCAAATTAAATTTTAAATCGAACACGGAATTTTCGAGACATCCCACGAGAAGGTGAGGCATGCTATGATTGATAAAGAGACCCATAGGCTATCTTCTATTTTTGATGCCATGGGGACAGGCGTATATATCATTGAGAACGACTACACGATAAAATTTATGAATAAAACCAGTATTAACGATTTTGGAGAAGGTAATGGAAAGAAGTGTTATCAGGTGATTGCTCATCGTGACAACGTATGTACATGGTGCAAAGCAAAAGAGGTGTTTGAGGGAGAAACCCTCCGCTGGGATAACTATTTTCCACACATCAACAAAGCTTTCGAGATCTTTGGATTACCTCTGCGAAGCAATGATGGAACCCTATCTCACATGTGTATATACCGTGACATTACAGAGAAAAATGAGCAAAATAAAATGCTTCGCGCTTCCATAGAAGACTACAGGAAATTATTTGAGCATGTGCGTGTTGGCGTGTATATGAGCAACAAAGAAGGCAAGCTTTTAGAGGTAAATCAAGCATTTATGGATATGCTGGGGTATGAAAACAAAGAAGAATTTTTTAAAATAGATATCGCCAACGATCTGTATCTAAGCCCTGAAGATCGCCGAAAATACCGGGATATCATTGAGCGAGACAGCCACGTCGTTGATTATGAAGTTGATTTGAAGCGCAAGAATGGAAGAGTTGTCTCGGTGTTGCGTACCGCTCATGCCCGCTATGATCCAGAGGGGAATATTGTAGGATATGAAGGGATATGTGTGGATCAAACTCAAAGAAAAGAAATGGAGCAAAAACTTAAGAAAGCATATGATTTTCAAAAAAATCTTATTCAGACCTCAATAGACGGGATCGTCGCAAATGATCGTGCAGGAAATATCATTATTTATAATAAGGGCGCTGAAAACATTTTTGGCCATGTTCAGGAGGAGATTTTTGGGATTCACGTTACCCAGCTATACCCTGCAGGCGTAGCCAGGAAGATAAAGAAAATGATCTACGGAACCGAATACGGCGGCTCCGGCCGTTTACTTAATTCTGAAGTGGAAGTTCTCACCAAGGACGGCCAGCAAGTACCCATCCTGCTCTCTGCAGCATTACTCTACGATGAGGGAGAGGAAGTCGCTACTGTGGGCTACTTCAAAGATATGCGCGATATCAAACGGCTGCAACAAGAAGTCACAAAAGGCCTTTATGATCGCAACCTTATTCAGAGTTCAATCGATGCTATCGTTGCCTTGGATAAGGATGGCACCGTAATTGTTTTCAATCATAGTGCTGAGAAATTGCTGGGCTATTCCGAGGATGAGGTGATCATGAAGATGTCCTTCAATGATTTTTTTCCGACAGCAATAGCCAAATACAGGGAAGAATTATTTTCCAGTGACTACGGGGGAAAAAACAGGCTTTTCCTTTATGAGACATATCTTGTTGACAAAACGGGCAACAAGATCCCGGTCCAGCTCTCAGCAACTGTTATGTTTGACCAAGGTGAAGAGGTCGGCACGGTGGTATTTTTTAGGGATTTGAGAGAGATCAGAAGAATGGAACAGCAATTTGCCGATCAGGCCAGACTGCTTCATGAGCACAAAATGATTTCTTTGGGCAGACTGTCCGCCAGCGTTGTCCATGAGCTCAATAATCCTCTTGCGGGCATCCTGAACTATATTCGTCTTATGCTCAAGATTATTAATAGAGGCGTTTTGGAACAAGAAAACATGGACAAATTTCAGAGATACCTGACTCTTGTCGAGAGTGAGACCGGCCGCTGCTCCAAGATCGTTTCCAATCTACTTACTTTCTCACGAAAATCCAAACTCGAATTCAGAAAGATGAATGTTAATGAACTCCTGGAAAAATGCATTCTGCTCAGCCAGCACAAATTAATGCTTCAGAATATCCAGATTACAACCGATCTTGATCCGGGAATTCCAGAGGTGTTTGGTGACTTTAATCAAACCCAGCAATGCGTTATCAATCTCATTTTTAATGCCATTGACGCCATGCCTGACGGCGGCACCCTTACCCTGGAAAGCTCCTTTAATTCAAAGAAGAGGATGGTGGAAATAAAAGTCGAAGATACCGGATGCGGTATTGCCGAAAAAGACATTCACCAAATTTTCGATCCATTTTATTCCACCAAAACAGAGGGGAAAGGGGTCGGTCTGGGACTTTCTATGGTTTACGGTATCATCGACGAGCATAAAGGAACGATCACGGTCAAAAGCAAGCCGGGGAAATACACCATTTTTACTATTAACCTCCCGGTAGATAAAATGGAAGATTAAGCGTCTGGAAAATGCTGAATAGACCGGTTTCTTATTTCCAGTCGAGTAACAGTTTAACTTCTCGGATATTTATAATAGTTTAATCGTGGGGTGATAAAAATTTCTCATCAAATAGACTTAATTTTTAATCTCGTTTTTGTTCCGGTTTACAGATGTCAGGTTCAACATCCATTTGCCAAGGAAAGCTTTAAGAATGGAAAGATTAAGATCTAATCGCAAATCCTGTTCCGAGAGGCCAAGGGCCAGCCCCAGAAACTGAGGAAGATAAAGGATGGGCATGCCCAGCTCCTCCTTGCACATTCCCGATATTTTTTTCTGATACGCCTCAAGGTTCATCTGGCACATCGGACATACCGTGACGATGGCATCTGCTCCCCGAGCCGCCTTTAATATGGCGGCTACGAGCTCCAGAGCTACTTCAGGCTTGGTGGTCATGTGAGCTGCTCCACAGCATCTGCCCCCCATATTCCAATGATGGATCTTTGCCCCCGTGGCTTTAATAATCGATTCCATGGAGCGGGGTTCCTCAGGATCGTCAAAAACAGAGTACGGACGAAGGCACTGGCATCCATAATAGGGAGCGATACTAAGATTTATAAATGGCTTTTTTACGCGGGCAAAGATCTTTTCAGGACCCACGTCATTTGCCACCACGTCAAGGAGATGCCGAACCCTCAGCTGACCGCGCAGGTTAAGCTTTTCTTCGGCTAATATGATGTTGATTTTATTAAGAAGCTCCGGATCCTTTCGTATCTTTTCCTCAACCTTTTTCAGGTTCAGATAGCACGCACTACACGGAACAAGAATTTCTTCGACTCCCCCCATTTTCTCGGCCTTTGCAAGAACACATGCCGGTAACGCCAGAGAAAGAAGATAGCTTGTAGCCTCGGCAGCACTGGCGCCACAGCAGGTCCAGTCTTCAATTTCCATCAATTCTGCTCCCAGTTCCTTCATAAAGGCCCTGGTGGAGGCGTTGTATTCTAAAGCTGTTCCCTCAAGAGAACATCCCGGGTAATATAGGTATTTCATATATACTCTCTTCAATCTTAAACTGAATAAAACAGAAAATTTAAAGTGATCTAAAGTTTGAAGTGACCTAAAGTTAAGGAGTCGCTACGCTCCGGCTTTTGTACAAAATGGCATTATTCCTTACCTTTAGGCACTTTAGATCACTTTAGTCACTTCACACTTATTAATAGAATTTTTTGTGGCAAAAAGCACATAAACTACAATTAAAGAACTAAATTTCTATTTTTCTTCCTTCTTTTCTAACTCTTCCACCTTACGAAAGATTGCTTCTAAAGCACCGTTCCCTTTTGAAGGAATTTCAAAAGAAATCTTTCCTTTGCCCATGAGTTTTATCCCCAAGGAAGCAAATTGAAGGGGCAGAAATGGGCTTTTCATGGAAAGAAAATAGAGTGTCATCAACTCCATCTCCCTGACCCGACCATGACGACATACACTCTCCATAAAACTTTTGTAAAATCGGATGCTCTTCTTGTAGGATGCCAGGTTTTCCTTTGCAGCTATCTGCTTGAGTGCGCTCATGGCCTCGGTAAGGGGAAGACCCCGTGGGCATCGTAGGGTACAATAATAACAGACAGAACATAGGGAGAAGGTTTTGGAATGAAAAATGGTTTCTTTTTCTCCTCTAAGAACATTGTACCACAGCTGACGGGGAGTGAGATCCATGGCAAAGGCATTGGGACAAGAACCCGTACACGTGCCGCACTGGATGCAGGTGCTTACCATATCCCGGATAGGTGCCAGTAAATCAATGACCGGAGCAGGTGGAGTTTCAGATTCTTGTTCGCTTTCTAATTTTTCCAAACGGTTCATGTGCGCACCATTTTTAATTGAAGACTGAAAATTGAAAATTTTTTGTTGAGTATTGTCCATTGAGTATTTCAATTTTAACCCTGTAATTTATTAATAAATTAAGAAAGAAGCAGTAGTTGTTTTTATTAAGATTAGCCATTTAGTCACTAATAAATTGATCAAATATTCAATCTTCAATCCAAAGCCGTTTATTCAAATGCAAAGTCAATGACATCAAGCATTTGCCGGTCTGAAAACCCAACAAGCACTGCCGCGCTGTTAGGACAAACCGCAGCGCATGATCCGCACCCCTGACACATAGCGGCATTGACCAGCACCTTTTCCATGTCGAGATCTAAGATGCGGGCACCATAAGGGCAGGCGTCAAGACACTGTTCACATAAACTGCAAAGGCTGTGACGGATCTCCGCCACTACTCTCCCCGCAGGCATTTGTTCATAGGAAAGAATTCTTAACGCCCGCTGGGACGCAGCTTCGGCAGTGGCTATCGACTCTGTAATATTCCGGGGCGAATGAGTCAGGCCACAGGAAAAAACCCCATCCTTGAGTGAATCGACCGGTCTCCACTTATATTCAGCCTCCTCAAAAAAACCGTCCTGATCCATGGTTATTCCAAAGGCTTCTGTCAGGTCTTTAGAAAGTGCGGGCACAATGCCGGTGGCAAGGACAACAAGATCGGCATCTATCCGGATCTTTTGCCCAATAATCGGTTCAAGGGCAATTACCTGAACAGATCCGTCTATAGTGATAACCTGTGGTTTCTCAGACACATGGTACGGAATAAAGATCACACCTGCCTTGCGGGATTGAGTGTAATAGGTCTCAGTAAAGCCATAGGTCATTATATCCCTATAAAGAATGTAGACAGCTATTTCGGGGTTTTGCTCCTTTAAATAAAGTGCGTGTTTTAATGCTCCGGCACAGCATATGCGACTGCAATAATTCCTCGGTTCTTCCCTGGAATCGACACATTGGATCATGACCACAGATCCCAGTATATTCGGTTTGAGGGTTTTATCCCCCAGTTTTTGCTCCAGTTCTTTTTGTGTGACAATCGCCTTGTTAGTACCGTAACCGTATGATGTGGTAACCGCCTCCGTACCTCCTGTGGCAAGGATTGTCACGCCATGTTCCACAGTTAATGCGTCTTTTTCTTTGTGCTCTATGGTCGTATAAAAGCGCCCTACCTGACCATAGGACCCGACCACGCTGCTGCCGGTGTGCACCCGGATGAGCGGGTGTCTTTCCACCTTGAGAATCGTTTCTTTGAGAAGCGTCTTTGTTGAGTTTCCCTCGAGGGTTCGTTGCAACCAGTTAAGATTACCCCCCAACACCTCTTCTTGTTCTATCAGATCTACTTGAAAGCCGTGATCTGCTATACCAAGGGCGGATGTCATTCCAGCGATTCCTCCGCCCACTATCAGGGCCTTCTGGATAATCTGCACGCTGGTCACAGGAGCCGGATTAACCCATTTGAGTCTTCCAAGTCCCATACCCAATGTAGCCAAAAGCTCCTTGTTGATATCTGATATTTCATCAGTTGAAGGAGTTTTCGCTTTAAACCTCAATCCTTGAGCTAAGTGCACTATATCAACCACATCTATAAGAGCAGGATCCAAACCCGCCCGCCGCCCCAGTTCCTTAATCTTTCGTGCGTAAATATAGGGAAGACAAACACCAATCAATATCCGGTTTGGTTTATGTTTTTTCACCAGTTCGACAAGATTCTCCCAGCCTGCGACAGTACAGGTTTGTTCAAGAAAAACGACATGGTCCACCGCCGGATCCGTCTCAAGGCGCCGAGCAAGTTGTTTGGTGTCTAAAAGTTTGGGAAGCAAATCACCGCAGGTGCAGACAGCTACCATAATCTTGGGAGGGGCCTGTGAAATCTCGAGCAAAGGCTCATCGGGTATATGATCAGAATTAAGACTGCCCCCGGCGGTATGAATAACGCGGGATGCAGATAAAGCAGCAGCCGAAGCCTGGATCACAGATTCATTGATATCTTTAAGGCCGGAGAAGGAACCTCCCAATAGGATCCCTTCTTGATCTGTTAGCGTTAATGAAAAGGGTTGGGCCTGAGGGAATCCCCACTGATTGAGAGGTATTCCCACCATTTCAGAAAGAGCTGTCGTGCCTGAAGCCGGCTTTTGGCCGATGGAAAGTACTACCATGTCGAAGACCTCTTCTCGACAGGCCCCGGAATAATCAATGTGACTGATAATAAGATCACCGCTGGTTTCATCCAGAACAACGGTATGGATACGCCCTCTTTCAAAACGAACCCCGCGTTCCTTTTCCGCCCGATCTCGATAGCGCTGAAAGGGCTTTCCAAAAGTACGCATATCCATATAAAAGATAACCGTTTCCAGATCTGTCTCAGCCTTTTCCTTGGCCAAAAGGGCTTCCTTTATAGCGTACATACAGCAGACAGAGGAGCAGAAATCGGCGTCGATCTGGATGTCTCTTGATCCCACACACTGAAGCCATGCCACCCTTTGGACCGGTTTGCCATCTGAAAGGCGTATCAAACGACCTTGGGTGGGTCCGGTACCACTTAGAATCCTTTCGAACTCAAGACTTGTTACCACATTCGGATAAACACCATATCCGAAAGTATTCTGGCCGCCGGCAGGATCAAAATAGGCTGTACCACCACAAAAGACTATGGCACCGACTTCCATCGGGGGTTCTTTGGCTGCTTCAAGATCCTGGTATATTCGAATGACCATGGGAATAAGAGTGTCGGGATCAAAGGGTTTAAGGAAATAGTCTAGAGCCCCTATCTTCATGGCTTCTACAGCAGTCTCCACTGTGGCGTAAGCAGTCATCATCACCACACAAAGGTCAGGAAAATCCTCTTTGGCCTTTTGAAGAAGTTCCACACCGTTCATCCCCGGCATTTTGATATCTGTAAGCATGAGTTGATACGCTTGTTTTGACAGAAGGTCCAGAGCTTCCGGACCGGATGCCACGGTGTCGACGGTAAAGCCATCGTCCTGGAGCCACTCCTTAAGGGAATCACGAACGATAAATTCGTCGTCCACCACCAGGATACGAAAATCTTTGTAGACTTCTTCTATAATCTTTATGGCCCCTGTAGGACATATTGCTTCACATTCGCCGCACTTGGTACAAGACATGCTATCAATGATATACGAGTTCGGGATAGCATGGGGAACCGGAAGGTAGATCGCTTTTCGCACGGATAGGCCGGCGTTAAAGGAATCCGGAATTTCAACCGGGCAGACTTTTACACACTCGCCGCATCCGATGCACCGTGTCGGATCAACAAGGTTGTTTTTCTGCCGAAGGATAATCTGGAAATGGCCCGGTTCGCCTTTTACCGAAGCAAGTTCTGTGGAAAGACGAATTTCGATATTTTCGTGGAAAAGACCTTTACGTAAGCAATACTGGGATGATAAATCTCGATCCACTAGAGGAAGCATTTTGCACATGCCACAGTGATCGGTGGGAAATTGATAATCGAGCTGGCTCAAAATCCCTCCTATGTTTGGTAACCGGTCGATGAGGGTAACAGCATAGCCGAATTCCGCCAGATCCAGGGCAGCCCGGATACCACTGATTCCGGCTCCCACCACTAGTGCTTTACCGATTTTTTTCTTCATAACAACACTATCCTTATACTACTTTCCAATTCCTACAACATCGCTAAGCTCATCCTCCCGGAATACCGACAGAGGAGGGTCATCCTCAATGCTTTTACCCGGTTCGTACTCAAACGCTTTCTGTGTGCGGAATGAAACGGTTCGAAACAGTTCCATCACAGGAATACTGTTAGGACAGGCATTGGAACACTGACCGCATCCGACACAGGCAGTACTCATGTGAGCAAGCCGGGTAATATGGTAGAAAACCGTATCGGTGGGCATCTTGATGACACCTTTACGATTGGCCCATCGCAGGTACTGGATCGGCTCATGGTTAAAAACATCCGTTACAAAGACACATTCCTTACAATAACAAACCGGACAGGCCACCCTGCAGTTGTAACAGTTTATGCAGTTGGCAAGATAGATATTCAGTTTTTCCACGCTGTTGGTGACTTCAGTAGTTTCTGCAAACATTTTATCTCGATAGGCCGTTCTTTTAGCTATCAGTGATTTAACTGCCGCAGCACGTTCCGGTGGTTCCTGTGTATCAGAAAGATCAAGGTTTCTATATAGATCCTCTCCTTTTGGAGTCCGGGCTTGAACCAGCAAGTTTTTGTTTGTATCAACCCCAAAAAGTCCGATTAAAATGTCCGCACCATTGGGGACCGGGTGTTCGCATGCTTTGCAGGCCGGGTTCAGGTCAAACCCGTGATCTGCCATTTTTTCTCCGGATAAGACATTCCGGTAAAATCTTGAAGTGAAATCTGTTTCTTGTTCTTCGATAATCTGAGTATAGTCGACATTCTTGTATGCTCCCAGGCAGTCGATTCCTACCAGAACCACTTCTTCAGTCCGGCCTTGCTTGAGTTTCACCAATTCGATAAATGCACGGATTTCGCAGGAGCGTAATACAACCGCCACTTTTCCTCCAATGGGCTTACGAGTAAGCCGGGAAACAATTTTGGCCGCATTCATGGGAAAAACCGGTGCCAGAGGGTCGGCGCCATTTAGTTGTTCAGGATCGCTCACAAGAGTTGGCATCACAACATCCTTCATGGGAAGGTGTTGTGGAACCAGAATTGCGCTGATATCATCCAACTGGAGGATGGATCGGAAAAACTCTCGTAGAGTCGCCAAAAGATCTCCGTCTTTTACACTGATTTTCGCCGTTTTCACCGTCATTCTCCTTATGACTGAAACTTGAAATTTGAAACTCGTTGGTTGTGATGGCTGGATCTAATGACAAAAAAAATACTATTGCTAATTGAACATGCCAGCAAAGCTCTTTTAATGTTATTCATCCAGCATCCCGTTTTGAGTTTCCAGTTTCAATTTATATCACCATCTTTGCTTTGGCTTCGTTGGGGCCCAGGTTCTTTATCTGTGTCACCATTTCACGAATGGTATCGGCAAACTGGATTCCGTCGCTGGCGCCAATCCAGGTCAACCGGAGCCGTTCATCATCAAAGCCGAATTGGGGAAGGATTTCTTTGAGAAGCTTGATCCGTCTTCGCGCTTTGTAATTTCCGTTGATGTAATGGCAATCCCCGGGATGACATCCACTTACAAGAACCGCATCGGCCCCTTCAAGAAAGGCCTTGATCACATATTTGGGGTCAACCATGCCCGTGCACATAACCCGGATCAATCTCACGTTGGAAGGATAACCCAATCTTGAAGTTCCGGCCAGATCTGCGGCGGTATATGTACACCAGTTACATACAAAAGCGATGATTGTCGGTTCAAAGTCTCCCATGATCTTTCTCCCATTTTAAATTCCCACTGAATTCAGTGAATCAATAATTCCTTCGAGTTCTGCAAAAATCTGTTTTTGATTGAAATGTTTGACCTGGGCAGCACCGCTGGGACAAAATCCGGCACAACTCCCACATCCTTTACAAAGCGCCTCATTTACCACCGAGATGCCCATGCGTGCGTTATACTCTATGGCAGAATAAGGGCAAAGACCGATGCAGGTCTGGCATCCCGCGCAAATGTCCGGATCGATCCAAGATACAATCGGAGCAATATCCACCTTTCCCAGAGTAGCTAATGCCAGGGCTTTGACAGCTGCACCGGATGCCTGGCAAACCGAATCCGGAATATCCTTGGGACCCTGACAGACCCCGGCTATAAAAACTCCGTCCGTAGCAGTATTTAAAGGACCCAGTTTGGGGTGTTCCTCCAGAAAAAAACCGTCCGCACCCTGGTTGACTCCAAAAATCCTGCCAACCTCTTGAGCATTGCTGCGGGCCTGAATAGCATTACACAGGATCACCATATCCACCGGAAGCCGTATATTCCGTCCCAAAAGGGTATCTTCTGCGATGGCAATGAGTTTGCCTTGCTCTTCGGCTCTGATCGCCTGATCGGTAATCTCCGCCACCTTGCCCCTGATGAAATTGGTTCCTTCTTTCTGACACCTTTCGTAAAACTCTTCATACCCCTTGCCAAAGCAACGCATGTCAATGTAAAAATTAAAAACTTGAGCATCGTGACCCAATTTTTCATGGATCAGATGGGCATATTTGAGGGCGTACATACAGCAAACCCGGGAGCAGTATTTATGATAGTTCACATCCCGGCTGCCGATGCAGTGGAGAATGGCCACGCTTTTCGGAATTCGGGTGAATTTCAGGTTTTTGTCCCTGATAAGAATCTCGCCGCCAGTGGGACCGGTCGCATTGCTGAGACGCTCGAATTCAAGGGCGGTAAAGACATTGGGGTATTTGCCGTATCCAAACTGCTTCATGGGCGTGGGATCCATGGTGTCGTATCCGGTTGCGATGATAATGCTCCCAACCTTTACCTCTACTACTTCTTCCTTCATACTGTGGTCTATGGCCTTTGCCTCACAAACCCGGACGCATTCCATACATTCACAGCAGAGACCGCAATTAAGGCAGCGCCGGGCTTCTCGTTGTGCTTCGCTTTCTGAAAAGCCAAGCTCCACTTCGTCAAAGGAAGTTGCACTGATCTTTACGTCCAGATGCTGTTGACATGCCCGGTATTCACGGAAAAGCTCATCCGGAATTTTTTGCCAATCGCGACCCGGTTGTTCCCGAGCCTCAAGCTGCTTTGCATAAAGGTCCAGATCTTCGCCATTGATATAGCGATGGATCGCCTCCACGGCCTTGTGACCGGCGGCCACTGCCTCTATTACCGTTGCCGGACCCGTGACCGCATCGCCTCCGGCAAAAACGTAGGGAATGCTTGTTTGCATTGTTCGGGGAGTTATCTTCAGGGTATTTCGGGGAGACCATTTAAGGTCAGGCTCCCGGTTGGCCCAGGATGCATGGATTTTTTGACCAATGGCCGGAATCACCGCATCACAGGGGATCACAAATTCGGAGCCGGCCACCGGCACCGGACGACGGCGTCCGCTGGCATCCGGTGGTCCCAGTTCGGTTCGGATGCATTCAAAGCCGTCAACCTTGCCCGCTTTTTCAATAATCTTGACTGGAGCGGTGAGAAAGGAAAAGCGAATATCTTCCTCTTTAGCACCTTTAACTTCTTCAGGATAGGCCGGCATCTCCTGTTCTGAGCGACGATAGACCACGGTGGCTTCACGGGCGCCCAAGCGCTTTGCAACCCGTGCTGCATCGATAGCCACGTTTCCGCCCCCGATGACGACAACCCTGCTTCCGGGACATGTTTTATCCCCCAAATTTACTTCCCTTAAAAAACGAACCGCATCCATAACCCCTTGGGTGTCTTTTTCACCGGGAATGTGCATATCCAGGGAATCATGAGCTCCGATTCCTAAAAACACAGCGGAAAAACCTTCTTTTTTCAAATCGTTAAATGTAAGACCAGAGCCAAACCGGACTCCGGTTCGCGTTTTGACCCCCAGACGGAGAATATAGTCGATCTCCTGATCAAGAACCTTTTGAGGAAGCCGAAAATCCGGAATTCCCACCCGGAGCATTCCGCCCAAAACGTCAAGAGCCTCAAAAATGGTTACCTGATAGCCCTTTAACCGAAGGTAGTATGCTACGGTCAGACCGGAGGGGCCAGATCCGACCACTGCCACCTTTTCCGCACGCTCCTCGATTTCCGGAGGATCGAGTTCTTTCAGATTTACATGATCAGCGGCAAAGCGCTTTAAATCCCTGATGGCAATCGCTTCATCCACCTCCAACCTTCGGCATTGAGATTCACAAGGATGCGGGCAGACCCGTCCAAGTACTCCCGGCAGGGGCAGTCGCTCCATGATTAGCCGAATAGCCTCCAGGTATTTGCCCTGGCTGATGAACTGTACATAGCCCTGGACATTGATGCCCGCCGGGCAAGCGATCGCACAAGGGGCCCGATCTTTTTTATCTATACAGAAGGTAATGGGTACGGCCTGTGGAAATGATCTATAAATGGCCGCGCGATTAATCAGCCCCTCATCCCACTCACTCGGAACCGACACCGGACAGACATTCGCACATTCACCACACCCCGTACAGAGGCCCTCTGTCACATAGCGCGGCTTACGACGGATTGTGACAGTGTAATTGCCGATGAATCCCGAGACTTCCTTTACTTCACTGTATGAAAGCAACTCGATATTTGGGTTCTGGGCCACTTCAACCATCTTTGGGGTTCCGATACAGGCGGCACAGTCGAGGGTAGGGAAGGTCTTATCGAATTGAAGCATATGCCCGCCAATGGTGGTGGATTTTTCCACCAGATATACTTTATGCCCGCCATTGCCTATATCTAAAGCAGCCTGCATGCCTGTAATACCGGCACCCACGACCATGATATCAGGATGTACGACCGCCTCACGATCATAGAGGCTCTCATGGTAATTGACCCGGTTGATCGCCGCCGCTACCAGTGTTTTCGCTTTCCGGGTGGCCTCATCTTCATCCTTGGTGACCCAGGAAACTTGTTCGCGAACAGAGGCCATCTGGAAAAAATAAGGATTAAGACCGGCCCGCCGGCAAGCACCTTGAAAGGTCTTTTCATGGAGTCTGGGTGAGCAAGAGGCAACGACCACCCGGTTAAGGTTAAGTTCCTTAATGTCCTTTTCAATCATCTCCTGGCCCGGGTCCGAACACATAAACTTGTAATCCCGAGCGATCACCACATTTTTTAGCTTTCGGGCAAAGGCCGCCACCTCCTCAACCCGAACCTTGCCGGCGATATTGATCCCGCAATGGCAGACATAAAAACCTAACCTGATGGACATGACCGCTCCCTTTGTTACGAAATATAGAAAAGAAAATATTGACGGTCTCGTAAAAAGTCCAACTTCTGCGTTGTGCTGCATTTCGCAATCATTCAACGTACGATAAGTACGCCTCATGATTACAAAATTTGCACGCCTTGAATTTGAACTTTTTACGAGACCGTCTAAATCGGACTTTTTACGAGTTCATCAATATTAAAACGCGAAAATCAGTCAGCCGATTTTTAATTTTAAAACCAACAACCTGTTAGTGCTAATTATAAACTATCTGATTTGAATAGAAATTCAGAATAGCTTCCTAAAATATAAAAAGATTTAAAAAAAATCAACACATTTTACCGGTCCGGATATTTTCAGCCATATTGCCAGGGGCATTTAAAACACCCATGATTTCTGAAGATGGCAGTGAGCAGGAACGTTACAGTGAGTACAAATTGAATACAACATACGTAACTTCTCAATAAATTATGGAGCCATTGATAATAAAATGTCAAGGATTTGACGGGTTGGGTTTGTTAGTGAAACTTTAACCTAAATTGAGCGATTTTTTACTCGATCTGTATCGGTCTCTTGCGCATCAAGATCTCAGAACATCTCTTCGCAAAAATCGCTCAACTTAGGTTAAAAAAACAGCAAATAAAAGCATTCATATGGCGGTAAAAACTGGTATTAATGGAACCGGGATAATGAAGAGGGTTGAATAACTATATGGCAGATGTTCTTATTTCATGTGGCCGTAATTTTGGCCAGTTTAATGGGGTTGGGCCCTAATTTTCTAATTCTTTCATCCATTTCAACTGCGATTTCGGCAAAACGCGATAATGACAGGCTCGAAGTCTTCATTCATGATACTTCCTTTGAATCAAACCCTGACGGTCTCGTAAAAAGTCCAACTTCTGCGTTGTGCTGCATTTCGCAATCATTCAACGTACGAAAAGTACGCCTCATGATTACAAAATTTGCACGCCTTGAATTTGAACTTTTTACGAAACCGTCTAAATCGGACTTTTTACGAGTTCATCAAACCCTAAGTTCGATTAGTTAGGGTTCCATCGATGTTTACCATGTCAATAAAAGTCGTTTATTATATCTTCCAGTTCTTTTATGGAAATCTGATCCACAAAAGCTTTGCCCATATCTTCGAGAAACACAAAATATATCCGGTCTCCTTTGCGCTTTTTATCCTTTTGCAACGCATCAAACACTGTTTTTTTGTCTGCCGGAAGACGGGTAGGAAGTTTTAGATCGCGGAGTAAACTTTTGATCCTTTGCGCATTTTTGGCTTGCAAATGTCCTTTTTTAACGGAAAGCTCCGAAGCCATCACCATACCGGCACTGACCGCCTCCCCGTGGCGGACACCGGTTGTTTTTTCAATAGCATGTCCAAATGTATGCCCGAAATTGAGCTTGCGGCGCTCTCCTTTTTCTTTTTCATCCCTGTTCACAATGGCTGACTTGATGACAACAGAATCATAAACCAGTCTTTGAATGACTGCGGAATCAAGCGCTAACGCTTTTTGATACTGTTCTTCAAGGTACTCAAACAGATCTCCATCTTCTATGGCCGCATGTTTTACAATCTCCGCCATTCCGCATAAAATTTCTTTTTCAGGCAAGGTGCTTAGAAGATTAAGATCGCAGATAACAAATTCGGGCTGGCTGAAAACCCCGATCATATTTTTATACCCCTGGAAATTGACACCGTTTTTCCCCCCCACACTGGCATCAACCTGTGAAAGCAGGGTGGTGGAAACAAAACCGAATTTCACGCCGCGCAGAATGGTTGATGCGACAAACCCGGTGATATCACAGACAATGCCTCCACCTATTCCCACGATAACGGTTGAACGATCAACCCCGAATTCTACAAGTTTCCCGTAAATATTGCGGACAGTATCGAGAGTTTTTATCTTTTCACCGGTTTGGATGGTTATGACGGGATGCGGCGGAAACATATTCTGATAAAAACGTTTTACATTAACATCCGTGATAATAAAAACATTTTCCGAAGGGATGTAGTTACCCAGATTCTGCAATTTCTCGCCGACCCTTATGGTTGAACCTTTTGTGCTGCCTTGAATTTCAAGGGTTTTCATTATATGCCCTCATTTTTTTAGTATTTTCATTTAGTTGTTTTGACAAAAACATATAGAAACCGCAACAATAAATCAATGTAACCCTTATTTTAATATGCAAAAACCTTTAGTAAGCCTTTCCGGTTCAAAGGTTCAGGTGTTAATTTAAAAACAGTTCTTGACAGCTGTAAAACAATTGAGTAATAAATTATAAAAATACTGATCATTAGGAATATAATTAATGTCACGAGGTTATCGCAACAGTTTTACATACGATTTTGGACGTTTCTTTTTTAGTTTTAGGAACGTCCGTCCGGTTGCGTAACGCCTAAAGTTACAACGCCCCGGATGGACCGAGCCGGTCTGTCCGGGGTTTATTTTTTTAAAGCCCCGGGAAATAGAATCTCGGGGCTTTTTTTTTGGGTTTATTTAAATCAAAGGAGGATTATCATGATTCTGGTACTGGAAAAAGGGATCACGCAGGATCAAAAAAGCAATATCCGGAGCATACTGTTTGGCGAGGGCTATATTGTTCGTGAAATGTCTGAAGCCGGACAAAATATACTGGGAGCGGTGGGCAAGGGGGGTAAAGATATCGATTTTTTCGAACAGCTTCCCGGCATCGCCAAAGTAATCCCGATATCCACATCGTTTAAACTGGTAAGCAGACAGTTGCATACCGAAGATACCCTTGTTCAGGTAGGGAATGTGGTTGTGGGTGGAGAACGCATTACAATTATCGCCGGGCCTTGTGCGGTTGAGAGCAGGGATCAGGCCCTGACCATTGCAAGGGAGGTAAAAAGATACGGGGCGGTCCTGTTTCGCGGCGGCGCCTTCAAACCCAGAACTTCCCCTTATTCTTTCCAGGGGTTGCAGGAAGAAGGGTTAAAGATACTGGCCGAAGTCCGGGAAGTTACCGGTCTGGGTGTTGTCACCGAAATAACGTCGATCGCACAGGCGGACATGATGATGAAGTATGTAGATGTCGTGCAGGTCGGGGCACGCAACATGCAGAATTTTGAACTGTTAAAGTGCGTGGGTCGTATCGGAAAACCCGTGGTTCTAAAGAGAGGACTTTCATCCACCATTGAGGAATGGCTGATGTCCGCCGAATATATCCTTTCGGAGGGAAATGAAAACGTTATTTTATGTGAACGCGGCATTCGCACCTTTGAACCCTATACCCGTAACACCCTTGATCTCTCTGCAATTCCTGTGCTCAAAACCCTGACGCATTTGCCGGTAATCATCGATCCCAGCCACGCAACCGGTATCCGTGAAAAAGTCAGTCCCATGTCACGGGCCGCAATTGCTGCAGGTGCAGACGGATTGATGATAGAGGTGCATCATGACCCGGACCGGGCGCTTTCCGACGGCCCCCAAAGTCTTTACCCAAAACAGTTCGGCCAACTAATGCGAGACCTTTATGTGATCGCACCGGTTGTGGGCAAACAGCTTGATTTTGACTATCTGGATAAGGCTAAAGCCGTTGACCATTTAACGAAAACCAATGGGACAGGAACGCAGAGAGCCGCTTTCTTGGGTGAAATGGGAACGTTCAGTCATAAGGCCTGTACGCAGTATTTTGGGACCCAGGTTACCGCCGTGCCTGCACCTTCATTCAGATCGATTTTTGAAGCCGTTAAGAACGGCGAGGTTGATTTTGGTGTGGTGCCTTTGGAGAATTCCCTCATGGGCAGCATCCATGAAAACTACGATCTTCTACTGGAATATGATTTAAGGATTGTGGGCGAAATCACACTGCGCATCATACACTACCTGATCGGCCATCCTGGAGCCGGCACGGATACCATCAAACGGGTTTTTTCTCTCCCCATGGTTTTTCAGCAGTGCCGACAGTTTCTCGATCGCCATGAAAACTGGGACCTGGTTCCCGTCAAGGACACTGCCGGCGCTGTCATGAAGATCAACCAAAACGCGAATCCTGCCGACGCAGCTATCTCAAGCAAGGAGGCTGCCGAAATGTACGGAATGGCGGTCATCGAGGAGGGAATTGAAACAAACCCTCGAAATTACACCCGTTTTATTGTCATAGGACTTGATCAACTCGAAAAAGGGCCTCGGCACAAATCGTCACTCATTTTTTCAACCGGGAACCAGCCGGGCGCTCTTTATGAGGTTTTGAAAATATTCGCCGAAAACGGTGTTAACCTGGTGAAGCTGGAATCCCGGCCCATCCATGGAAAGCCGTGGGAATATATGTTTTATGTGGATCTTGAGGCGGACGCTGAGTCAGAAACATTCAAGCCGACATTTGAGTTGATTGAAGAAAAAACAGATTATTTAAAGATTCTGGGCAGCTATTGAAAATAGAGACGGCTTTCGTCCATTTCAATATTGACAATTTAGAAATTAGCGATTAAGTTTATTTTGTGTATTAATTTTTTGAATAACATTTAGTGAAAGGAGAAACATTATGATTCGAAAATCTACATACAAGGTCCGAGTTACACGAAGAGAATTCCTCTCTGTGCATGATGAGTTCGGCCATTCGCTCATGCTGGTTGAATTGGAAGGTGAACCTCTTCACTATGAAGTGGGCGTGGCCGGTGAATTTGTCTCCCGCCGCAGTGTCAACTTTCATGACCGCATAGGAGGCAGCGGCCCCATGGAGGGGTATGCGGTAACCAATTTCCAGTACGGTTCGGTTTACAGCAAGTTTGAAGGGGATCGTGACGGAGAAAGCAAGCTCACCACCGGCACCTGGCAAACCTATAAAGGGACAGGAAAGCTGGATAACATAAAAGGCAAGGGGACATTCAAAGTTACCTCAGGAGACGTTCCGGGCGAATTCATTCTCGAAATGGAAGGCAAATATGAGCTTTAATTGAGCCGAGTTCAGGGACTGTTATGAAATAACTAAAGCCGGATTATTCTCCGGCTTTTTTTATTGCTTTGTGTTCAATGGCAAGCTCAATATAATGCTCGGCAGTGTTCTTACGTTTTTCCACTTCGGCTTCTGAAAGGTCCTTCTTTATTGAAGCCGGTGTACCGGCCACAAGATGATAAGGCCCGACAACCTGCCCATGTTTTACCACAGAGCCGGCGGCAACAATGGACCCGGTCTTTATAAATGCGTGACTCAGTATAACGGCATTAATACCGATAAGACAAAAGTCTTCTATAATACAGCCGTGAACAACGGCATTGTGACCCACGGTGACATAGTCTCCGATAATCGCGGGTCTATCAAAATCCGTGTGTACCGTGCAGTTGTCCTGAATATTCGTGCTTTCTCCCACGATTATAGGGGCCATGTCCCCCCTTAAGACAGTGCCGTACCAGATACTGGCGTTGTTTTTTATTTCTACATCCCCGACAACCATTGCTGTGGGCGCAATAAAAACATTTTTACCGATTTTTGGTCTGTGACCTTTATATTCAAGTATCATGATCTTATCCCCTATAATCAGGTTAGTTCACCAAACAACTATTTTGGCTAAGATTGAGGGCATAACTTAAAAAAGTGTGAAGTGATCTAAAGTGATCTAAAGTGATCTAAAATGCCTAAAGTTTACCCTGTGGAATGCGGGGCCTATTCCTGCGGGGTTTAGGAATTTTGCCAAATTTTATATGAACAGATGGAGCGAAGCGACACCTTAACTTTAGTCACTTCAAACTTTAGCTCACTTTTCTGACTTGTTACAAATTCATTATATTTTAAAGCTCTCGGACATTCCGGCATATCTTTTTCTCAGCTTTGGTTTTTCTATCTTGCCGGTGGGGTTACGCGGAACATCACCGAAAATAATTCTGCGGGGTCTTTTATACCTGGGAAGTGCCTGGCAAAAATCATCGATTTCTTCCTTTGTAAGTTCCTGTCCGGGTTTTACCTGGATTACGGCGGTGGCGATTTCTCCCAGGCGGAGGCTGGAAAGGCCAATGACCGCCACATCGTGAATTTTGTGATGGGCCTGAAGAAAGTCTTCGATTTCCACCGGATAAATGTTTTCTCCCCCGGTTATGATCACATCTTTTTTCCGGTCCACCAGCCAGATAAACCCCTCTGGGTCCTGCCGGGCCATGTCGCCGGTCAACAGCCAGCCGTCCACTAAAACCTCCCGGGTAGCCTCCGGGTTTCTGTAGTACTCCTTCATAACACAGGGCCCTTTAACCATTAACTCGCCGGGCTCTCCCGGAACCACAGGATTCAACGTTTCGTCTACAATCTTGATCTCCCAGTCAAAACCGGGCAAGCCTATGGAACCGACCTTGTGCATATTTTCCATCCCCAGATGCACACATCCGGGTCCGGTACATTCGGTCAGACCATAATTGGTATCATACTGGTGATGGGGGAAAACCTTTTTCCATTCCTTAATCAGGCTGGGAGGTACGGGCTGGGCGCCAATGTGCATGAGCCGCCACTGATCCAGATGGTAATCTTTTAGTTTCAATTCTCCGCTCTGGATCGCCAAAAGGATATCCAGAGCCCAAGGAACCAGAAGCCAGACGACCGTTACCTGTTCTTCGGAAATGGCCTCCATGATCCACCCGGGTTCGATTCCTTTAAGAATAACGCTCCGGGCCCCCACGATGAAATTACCGAACCAGTGCATCTTGGCTCCGGTGTGATATAGGGGAGGAATACAAAGGAAATTATCCCGGTGGGTCTGATGGTGATGCAGATTTTCCACAACGCAGGAGAATTCAAGGTTTCTATGAGTTAAAAGTGTTGCCTTTGGTGTACCGGTGGTACCGGAAGTAAAGTAAAGAGCCGCTTCATCGGCAATCTTTATTGTGATGTCAGGGTCAATAGGAGATTGATCTGTAAGAACTTTTTGATATGATTCGGCATAGTCAGGTCTGAGTTCCTCCGGACCCAAAAAAATATAGGTTTCTACGAATCTGTCCAAGTCCTCTTTTATGGAATTAATGCGTTCAATAAATTCCTGGCCAAAGATAACGGCTTTTGCCTCGGCGGTTTCGGCGCAGCGAAGGATGGTCTTTGCCACAAAACGAAAATTAAGAGGAACCGCCCAGGCGCCCGTACGAAGGATCCCAAAATAGATCGGCAGCCATTGGATACAATTGGTCATTAAATGGACCACCCGGTTGCCTTTTGTAATTCCCCTGGATATCAGAGCCTGGGCCACCTGATTGGCCTGATCGTCAAACTCTATCCAGGTGATCTCCTTACGACGGTTTTTTGCCGGCTCCCTTTCGATAAGTGCTGTTTCAGAGCCGTACATACGAGCATTTCGTGCCAGTATTTCAGTAATCAGCATAAGCATTCCTTTCAAAACGCGAAATATTATGATGTGGATATCAAAACGGCGTTAAATGGTCAAGATGCATAAAAATTGGGAACCGTTCAAGGACTTTTTGAAATCCAAAATTCCAAGCACCAAATCACAAACAAATCACAAACTCCAAATTCCAAACCGGTTCAAAGCGATTGTTTTTTTGTTTGGGATTTTGAATTTCGGTCATTGTAATTTGTTTGTTTTTTGGAATTTCCACTAACTCAGTTACACTGTGAACTGATACAAAAATTGAACCATACAATTAATATAGAATCGGTCCGGATTTTCCAGTCACGGCATAAACATACAGGGCAAACCCATTTGATTTCAGTGCAGCGTAGCGACGGAATGTTTCTCTTGGAAAGAGATATGCTCCGTCGTGGAGCGTTATCACTATATTGGGATTCAAATGCGTTTACCCTGTATAAACCCATGTGAATAATTGACCGGTTTAACTTTCTATGTTAACAGTTGATAAGTCTCATATGATGTTGCAAAAGCAGAGGATGCTGCACCATCTCTGATTTTTATACACCGTTAGTATATCAAAAGGAGTCGTTTTATGCATTTTTTAGTGGTAGGCCCCGGAGCCATGGGATGTTTGTTCGCCGCTGGATTAAAGAGAGCGGGTTTTGAGGTAACGCTTTTAGATTATTTACCGGAAAGAGCCCGGCAGATAAACAACCAGGGAATTGTTGTCCAAGGGGTTACCGGAGAATATAACGTAAAGGTGCCTGCGGTAGTAGACGAGATTTCCATACAGCCTGACTTTGTGTTAATTTGTGTGAAATCTTATACGACAAAGCAGGCCGCGGAGAAGATCAAGTCCTGGCTGAGTCCCGAAGCGTTCGTGGTTACCTTGCAAAACGGGGTGGGAAACCTCGAGATACTGGAGGAGATATTCGGCAAGAAAAAGGTGTTCGGGGGGATTACGGCGCAAGGGTCCACCCTTTTAGGGCCGGGGAAAATAAGACATGCCGGGCAGGGAGAAACCATCATCGGGCCTGAAGAAGATCCGGACAGCCCTTTAGAAAGAATTGTTTCCGCGTTTAACACGGCAGGGTTTAAAACCCGATCCATAAAAAATGTGGTTGATCTTATCTGGGGAAAACTGATTATTAATGTGGGTATCAATGTGCTTAGCGGGCTTACACGGCTTAAAAACGGGCGTTTGGCCGAGTTAGACGGAACTCGCTGGGTCATGGAAAATGCGGTTAAAGAGGCGGTTGCCGTGGCTCGTGCTAAAAACATACGGCTTCCTTATCCCGACCCTTTCGCCCGGGTCATGGAGGTTTGCAGGGATACGGCGGAAAACATCGCTTCCATGCTTCAGGATGTTTTAAAGGAGAGAATTACCGAGGTTGACTTCATAAACGGCGCTATCGTTCGAGAAGGGATTGCACTGGGAATCCCGACTCCCGTAAATCATACTCTGACCTGCCTGGTAAAGACCATCCAGGAAACCTACGATGAAAAAATATAACCCAAACCATTCCAAAGGGTAACTCGTTCACACGTAAACTGGGGTGGTGAAAATCGCCGTGGTTACCGATGGAACTTTAATCCAATTTTTGTTCCATTGAGATATTTTTCAACAGCCTGTTGAGCGTGAAAACATACGGCATCCCAATTTGCGCCTTCTTTGACTGAAGATTCGCGCACAGCAGTGCCAACATCCCCTTCTGCTTTTTTAATCCATTCCTTTGTAAGATCTTTCATACAATACCTTTCCCTTATGAATTATTTCCTTAATAAAAAAGTCCCCCTTTCTTATTCTGTCAGCAATATCGCCCGGGCGGCGAACAAGAAGATCCAGAGGAAAAGAACGCTTTATTTTTCTTCTCATCTCAAAGGCTTTTTGATGAGGACGACCTTCAAAATCCATCACCACCAGAAGATCTATATCGCTGTCCGGTTTTGCGTTGCCGTAAGCATGAGACCCAAACAATATAATACGTTCGGGATTAAATTGATTAACAATTTCTCCAATAAAAACTTGAATTTCCTTTTGAATGCTATTTGTCATGACTAAGCCCCATGCTATCTAAAATAGAAACTACAATTTTATCTATTAGATCTGCTAAGTTATTTTCGAATTTCCCGACCTCAATGTTTTTTTTCAAGATCAGTTGCCACAGATTAAAGGACTTTATGGATATCAAAAGCGATGGCGCGCCTTTGTTCCAGCTTTGTTGTAAAAAGTGCCGACAGTTACTTCATTTATCCTTACAATTATTCAACTCAGCTTGCCCCGTGAAATCATGTTTGCTTTTATTATCTGGGGTCAACAACGCTCAATAAATTCCCACAAAGGCAGGATTAAAGCTGTCGGAACAAATCAAGTAATATCGCAATGGACGCCCCGGATTTTCCTCAACTATAATAACAGCAAAAAAAGACCAAAATAGGCACTAAAATCGTCTTGAACGACTCATTTTGACCACAAAAAGAATCTTTTAGCAAAATAGTATTTCAAAAAAATCCTTATACCTGTTGTTTTGCACCCAAAATGGTATGTTTAAGACCAAAAAACGGATATTTTTTGAGCTCTTTTTATAAATTATAAAATGCTTAGCGCGACCCGACCCCCATTCACGGATCATACACGAGCCCTAGCTCTTTCTCGCGCCCGAAGCTTAGCCTGTACCTGGGAATATAGCCGTGCTTTCTGATTGGTACGATCACGAAAGCAAACTACCAATGCATATGGTTCAAAAGTTGCACTATGTGGCTCTCCCCAGGGATAATCATTTCGGGTGACTACAACAAAAAGGCGATTGTTTCGCAACTTGGATTGACTATTGAACTGTTTGAAGCTCCAAGTTGCGGCTTGAGCCGTGCCTTTTCCACGTATACTGCTACTGACATTACGATTGTTCAATTCGAGTATATTGTCGTAATCGTCTTTTTCGGTTGCCTTGTTGAACATTGTTGTAACGTAATCAAGGTCGGGCGCGGTAACCAGTTTGAAATTGATTCGACTGGCTTTATAAGAAACCCGGGTGGATCGTACATGGGGAGTGTAGCTCATGCCAATGGAAATTTCACGCAGACGTTTACCATTGCTTAAAAAATGCTCAGGAATAGGGATTTCATAAAAATGGTGACTTTTGTTCGGTATTTGCCCATTGGCCAGCATGGTTACTTCGTTTTCCAAAGATCGGAATAAAGCGCGTGGATCCACTTGCCCGTATCCACAAATTCTACGAAGCATTTCCTTGTCTTCAAAAAGAGATTCACTTGATTCAGGAATCGCAGCATGGGAAACAAGCAAAGCCCTGACAATATCTCTATTGGCTTCAGGGTATACGGACAAAATCGAGGTCGCAAAGTGCGCCACATGGGGTGCAGCCATACTTGTACCGCTTTCATCCGCCAACAGTCTACCACCAGCAAATTCCCTGCTTGTCGATAGTTCACCTAAGCCGCTATTTGAAACCAAAACATTTGCCCCAGCTCGTGTATTCACAGCCCAGTTTCCACCATAGGACATTAGGTCAGGTTTGATGGCCCCTCCTATTGAGTGACCGTGTCTTGAAAACGGGGAAGGTTGATTATGTCGAGCGATAGGTACTTCAGCCGGATCTCCTGAGTAGCGTTGGCTATTTGTGGTCTGATCATGTCGAGCCAAACTGCCAACAGTTATCACATTGAGTGCTGGAGCTGGCTCCACGATGGCCCATGTATCTTCGGTCATATAAACAGGATAGCCGTTTTTCCACTCCAAACCATCTTTTTGGCTACCAAGCACATTTCCTGCCGATACTATAAAAAGCACCCCAAGTTCTCTGGAAAGGGTATCTAAGACATATGATAAGCCTTTGATGTGACCACCAAGGTAGGGCTTTCGCAAATCGCCGAACGACAAATTGAATATCCTACAGCCATATGATTCATGGAAATATCTTACGGCCTCATCAATCTGTTTTTCCACAAAACCGGTTGTATTTTCATTGTTTTCATCAAGGATCCGCCCACTAAAGATTCGCAGCCTTGGAGTCAGTTCTCCAGTTTGAATTGCGGATTCAATGTCGCCGTAAAGACCCAGGCCAGCAACCAGGGTACCGTGTCCATGCTCATCTGCGGCATCTTTTCCCGGCAAGAAGCTTTGTGCATCGCCCACGGCCGGGGCGAGAAGAGGATGGCCTGTTGTCAAACCACTGTCCAATATTACCAGGCCTGGAGCATTTTCAGGGGGAGAAGGGATTTCCGGGAAATCTTTTATGTCAGGACGAAGCAGACTTAAATCAAGACCATATTTTGGTGGCAGATCTACTGTCCGAACATCACGATGCTGCAGTATTGCATCGGCTTGCTTACGATTACAAAGAACTCGAAAAAGACTCAGGCCTGGCTGCTTAACACTGTCTATTAGCTCAATATTGTATTTATTTAGCCAAGTCTCAAACGCCTCCCACAAATGTTCACGTTCGGTTTGACGATCTTCTATTGGCCACAGCTCTAGATCTAACACGAAGGATGCTTGATCTGGAAACCCTTCGTAGCCCAACGCCCAACCGGTACGGTCTTCCGGGCTCCATCGGTCAACACTTTGAAGAGCGTAAAGCACTGGTTTATACGTTACTTCCTCTCCTTTTGTTAATGAAGTCAGCCTGGCCTCAAAAGATTCAAGCGCGGCCGTACTGACAAACGCTACTACAATTTCGTCTCCTTCCTGGCTGACGAATTCAATTTCAGGTGAAATATTCCTTAACGTATCAGGATCGAACCCTTTATTTACGGTAAAACGAAACAAGCGCCGATCATCGAATCCCCCGATATCCTCATCTGTTTGTTTTTTTGCACTTTCAAGACACTCTAGAAGCATTCGTCCATGTGCAGGGGGATCGGCAGGTGATACAAAGCGAGGTGGTCCTCCGGGTCTCTTTTCAGTAACTGGTTCTTCACGGTTCAGAGGTAGGTGTGGGAAAGATTCTTCCATATGGTTCTATCTCCTTTTCAATCGTGATTTCCTAGCGTCTTCCCTGCTAATTGCTGATTGAACATGACGTGCACTTAGGAACTCTTTGCCTGAAAAAATCATATCTTTTGCCGCACGACGCAAAACCCTTTCCACATCGGCATGACTCATACCTTTTAATTGGCTAACAAAGTCGGCATCCTCAATTTCGAAATCGCGTCTAAAGCCTCGTAATTTGACTAATAGCAGGCGACGCAGCTGCTCAATATTAGGCAAATCAAAAACCAACACTTCGTCGAAACGACGCCAAACCGCCGAGTCCAATATTTGATCGTGATTTGTTGCTGCAATCAGAAGACTTTTTCCCTCGAAATTATCCAACATCTGGAGAAATGCATTTACAACTCGTTTTAATTCCCCATGCTCAGCAGCGTCATCACGCTCCTTTCCAAAGGCATCGAATTCATCAAAAAGAACCACCATGGGAACGGATGATATGAAATCAAAGACTTGTCTCAAGTTTGATGCTGTTTCACCAAGATATGATGAAATAACACTATCTATACGGATAATGGATAAGGGAAGACCAAGCTCGCTGGCTACCACCTCGGCGGTTAAAGTTTTTCCGCATCCTGGAGGACCACAGAAAAGCAGCCGATCAACGGGATATAAACCATAACTTTTCAAAATTTCAGATTTATGAAGTTCTTGCAGAATTTCTTCTAAGAGCGAGCTATTTTCGTCCGACAAAACAACATCTTCCAATCTTCTTGTCGGTTCTTTTATCTGTAGCAGGGAAATTCCATGCTCTCTATCTTTTGGTAAATTGTCACTCAACGCAAAGGAAAAATTCTTTACCGAATTAGCACGACCATATAGAATCTTCTCCAGATCATTGGCTAATAGGTGGTGCTTTTTCGACCTCTCCTGTCGAATGACCTCCTCGGATACTTGCCGGAAAGCTTCATGATTTCCCTCAGCACCTGTTTTTATAAGCTGTCTGAGCAGTTTTCCTGATGCCATGACTCCCTCTCTATATTTTCGAATTCGACGGCTTTTAGATCTAATTTATAATGTTTTATTTTGGAATCAAGTAAAGCTGTATGAAATAAAAACCGCTACATGTTGTGTTCAATCGGTTCGGAGTGTTTTTTCAGGTATCATACCAGTATTGCTGGGTATGTCAAATCTGTGATTTCTCGCCATACACAAGCAACCATATAACCCATCGATATCTACCACCTTACTGAACCTTTGATAGAAAAGATTAGACAGCGTCTTTGAGTTTCTTTCCGGCCTTAAATTTCACTGCATTTCTTGCTTTTATTTTAATCGTCTCGCCTGTTTGAGGATTGCGTCCCTTACGAGCTTTCCTACGCACTTTTGCAAAAGTACCAAATCCAACCAGCGTCACCTTGCCGTCTTTTTTCTTGAGTGCCTTTGTGACATTGGACATAAAAGAGTCCAGCGCCGCTCCTGCTGCAGCTTTAGAAATTTTCGCATCTGTTGCCATTTTTTCGATCAATTCAGCCTTTGTCATCAGTTTCCCTCCTATGTTTTTTTTGCGGAATAGGGTGACCTATTTATCGCGTACAAATTCAATAAATTGTGCTGCTATAGAAACTTCCTCTTTCTGATTGTCCAAAACATCATTTTTTACACATTTTATCAAATCATCAACAAATGTGAAAAACAAATAGTGGTACGCAGATCCCTTTCATTGATATACTTGAAAAGCTTATCTTTAAAAAAGGCTTATCTGCTCTGGTGCATCGGCTTTTTGTTTCTTTTTTGGTTTTTTCTTTTTGGTTTTACCTTTTAAATGCAATCCGGCCTTTACTTCTTGTTCATGGATTTCGTGGTTTAGTTTTAGCAGGCGTTTTAGGACTTCTTTTCTGGCATCAGGTGAAATTGTGTATCGTACACGGTCGTTTTCCGGGAGATAATCCACCTCGTAAAAATCATGAGCCGAATCTATATCCTCCCAGCCGTATGCTTTAAGAACCGTTTCATCCATTTCTTTGTGCATCCTGCGAAGTTTGAAAATATCCTTTACTGCATCGTTGAAGGTGCAAACACCCTCTGTTTTTTCCAAATGCCTCCAGAGGTTGACGATTTCTTTCCCATATAACTTTTGAAAGTCCTTGGCCTTCAGTGATAGAACTTTTTCTATATCTTCGCTTGAGAACTCCTTAAGATATGGATTGTGGAATTGATTGTAGGTCTTGGTCAAACCGAGCTTCATTTTGAGCATGAGCTTTCGGCGAAATTCATGGTATTTTTCACCAGAACTCTCCATTTCCGTTTCTAATTTTATTGATAAATCTTGAGGGAATGGAAATGTTTCAAAAACATCTTCATTTAAATATCTCATTCTAGTTTCAAGACTACTTGAGTAAGTTCTTGCCCATATTTCATGTATTGTTGATTGAAAGACAGCTATATATAAAAAATTATCATCTGCCACTACACTTAATCCGACATCATAGACATACTCATTAGGAACTAACAAAAAAGATAAATGTTTTGTAACTCTACAAGTGACAATAACAGATTGTAATGGTTTGATTGTATTATATAACTTTGGATTTTTTTCCGCATATTGCCACCAATTCTCCCGATATGATTTTCTTTTAACTTTATCCCTTTGAGGTTTAACTCTCTCCTTTAATATGTTGTAGCATAATTCATATTTTTTCGCCTCTACTTTACTCCAATCAAAAAAGTTTATAATATCTCTAGTTGGTTTTTGAAAAACGTTATTATTTAAATCATTCCCTGAAAGATAAGGGAAAATAACCGATTGATATTTATCCTGTTTTTTAATATTATTTGATTCATTTTTTGATAAGATAAAACCGGTTCCTAAAACAACTGACCCCTGAAAACACCTGTTTAAATTCTGTATTATTGTCTTAGGTTTCTCTCCACTTCTTCTCTCATCCAAAAATGAGCTAATATGTTCAACTGTTTTATTATCTAATATTTTTCCCTTAGAGTATTCACCTTTAATAACTGAAGATAATGTAACAGACAAATTCGCCACTCCAGGCCACTTTGTAGCTTTTTTTGCGAAAATTATCTGACCACCAGTACGATTTATTTGTTCTAAGCCATTTTCTCTGCTATCACCTTCTGAAATTGAGTTGGTAGATATTAAGCTATAAAAACCACTTCGTTTAATAAGAGTAAAATCTCTTCTATGAAAATATACAACTATATCCGTTAACCCCCCGGAAGGTAAAAAATAATATTTTAACCAATTTAAATATGAATCACCATAGGCGCCACTTATTTTTTTCCCTCCTAAATACGGCGGATTTCCTAAAATACAGTCAAACCCACCTCTTGCGAAAACCTCCGAAAATTCCAAAAACCAGTGAAAAAATCTCTTCTCTTGTCCCACCCCCATAGCCTTGCCTATCTTTGGCCCCTGCATGGGTTTTCGTCCACCCAGAAAATCTCTATATTCTGCATCCGTTATTATTCTCTTTGCATTTGCCTCATTTTTGGGAATAAAAAACTGAGCCACTTGAATATCGGCAAGGTTCTTTAATCGCCACCAGTTATGGCCCGAAGTCATTTTTTGGTATTCGCTTCGTTTGTGTTCAATCTCTTCAACGGTGTTTTCAGGAAGATGGTTAAACTGTTCGAACAATTTCGACACATGATCGATCGATTCCTTGAGTTTGTAGCTATAAAATTTCTCTCGTATCTCTGCCTTTTCTATCTCCTTTTTATTCTGTTTTGCCAATTTTGCACGTATTTCCTTGTCATCCTCCGGCATCTTTTTAAATGCCTCATTGGCAATTCCGTTTTCAAGCTCTTCCTTATGCGCCAATCCAACAATGGCATCTCCGCACTTAATATGATGATCAAGAAAGTTTAATGGCTCTCCTGGATTATGGGCTTCCAGCCATAAGGCAACCTTGCATAATTCAACCGCCAAAGGATTTATGTCCACGCCATAAATACAGTTTTTAATCACATCTCTGACGGCCTGCCGTAAAGGTGCAGGTGACGGCTGGTCTTCACCGGTCCTGACCTTGGCAAGCTCGGTTCCAATCCTGCGTGCAGCATTCAGTAGAATGTGTCCGCTACCACAGGCAACATCGCAAACCTTGATAGATAATAAGGCCTTTTCCTTTTCGTGTTGTTTGTCAGATGAGTTAAGCCTATCTTTGATAATGTGATCAAGAGAATGCTTGATAAGTGGCTGAACAAGTTCATCAGGTGTATAATGAGATCCGGATACTGAACGGCCTGTCCCTTTTACAAAGTCAAACCAGTATGAACCATTTTCTTGTGAAAATTTGGGATCATATTCCAAAAGGCCCTCATAAACCGAACCGAACTCTTCAACATTTAGAGATGCATAATTGATCCGCATCTTCTGGCCGGTATTTTTATTAATAAATACGCTTAAATTCCTTAAACACTCCAAAAGAACTTTGTTATCAAGATTGCAATTGTTTAATATGCCGATGGCATTATAGCCAAACAGGTCGCCGGATAGGGGTTTGATTCCCAGATGCTTTCCCTTGGTTTCACTCTCGAACAGATGAAATGTATTTTTTAAAGCAACCCACAGATCGTTGAATCTGTGGTCGGCAAGATACTGTTTTTCGCTCAGCTTCCTGGTCCGGTCTATGCTGTAGTACTCATAGTAGATTTCCCGTTTTTTCTTATCTGCATTATCGGGAAAGATAAGATTCCTTTCCTCGATAACCATTAAAAACAAAAACCTGTAGATAAGGCGAAGCTGGTATTGGTAATACGAAGCTGCGGATATTTCATTATTATCAATTTTTTCCCGAAGCTCCAGGTTGCCAGCATTTTCAAGAAAGCCGTTGGCAAGGGAAAGAATCGATCTTTTAACCGCACCACTTAATCCCTCGCGAATCCGTGACCCTGAATCCAGAGCATCTTGGTGATACTTTTCGATCAGGCTTTCCGCCCCGAGGTCCATTTTAACCGGCATTCGGCTAATATGAAGAAGGCGATACATGATGGCAAAGTCTGCATAATGTTCTTCCTCCATCATGGTTTCAAGATCAAACTCGATAAATGAAAGCTTAATCAGCCGGCTGCTGTCCCGCAGAAGCCTTAAGTGGATGCCGTTGGTTACAATAGTATAAAGATGTTCGGTAAGGTTTATATATTCCTGAAGCAAAGCATGGGGCGACATTCTTGGGCCGCTGTTTGTTCTTTTTTTATCCAGGCTGTCATTAAAACCGACAATATGAACGGGAAAGCTATCGAGGTTGGATGCGCGGTGACTGACCGCATAGGATTTGCCGTGAACGATTTCCGCCTTTGAAAGCTGGGCATCATATTCTAACAATCCGAGCAGGGGGATCATCCAGAATTTTCTTGTTTCCGTGGTTCCGTATTCCTGTTCAGAAATTTTTTCTTTCTGTCTTTTGAATATCCGCCACAAATCCTGGGCATCCGCCCATGCCCTTGCGATTTCGTCCTTGACCCTGGTTTTGGTATCAAAACCGAAATCCCTGGCAAGCTGCCCCTTGATATCCCCCTGCTCAATCTTGTCCAGAATATCGGCTGAGAGTATTGCGCCTTCTATGCGTATGGTTGTGTATTTCATTTTTTTGACTGGATATACATGATATTATAAAAATTAAGATAACCGTTCACAGGTTCAGGGTTCAACGTTCAAGGTTAAGAAGAAAAAGGTATTAATTTCCACCATCCGGAAGAAATATATATACTCCCATTAAATCCATTGGAAGAACCGGTTCGACGACCTTGAATCTTTTTCCACCCATAACCTTTCTGAACCGCTCATGGGCATTAACCAGGATTTCAGCCCTTTTAAGAGCAATCTTATCAAATTCATTTCTAAGCTCTAAAATGTTTTCCAGCTCATTTTCAAGGAAACTCGCCTTTGCCTGCTCAGCAATATTTGCGGACGGAAGTACCTGATCCATCAAATGCCTGACTTCATCCTTATCTAAAATATCATTATCGGAAGGGCTTCCTCTGTAGCCCCATAAAAGCACTTCCTCGGCCACAAACTGATTTTTGCCTTTTTTTTCCTCGATAACGTTTCTGACCCTGAAAAGTAAAAGAGCTGTCTTAACCTTTACATCCTTGCATCTTATTACGGATGACCTGGCAGGGCCGTATCTGGTATTACTGCTTAATGCGTTTGCCATAAGATACTGGCAAAGCTGTTCAACAAAAAGATGATTTCGACCAAGATAGACATGCCCTTCAGGAGTGGGTGAGAAAAAGCTGATTTTAAGTTGTTTTTCCGGAGGGAGCGCGCTTTTTAAAACCGGTGGCAGGTTGGCGGTATATAATGTATAGCCCCTGGCTTTTTTATCTTTTGTAACCTGAACGCCGAGAAGAGTCATCAGTGATTCGGTGACAAATGATTCAACGGCACCGGGGTTTCCAATCGCCTCATCCGCCTGTTTGAGATCCTGCTCGATTTCATTTGCCTTAATGGCATGCTGGGCAAATATGGTTCGTGATGCATGTTCACGGTCCGCTGCCTTTTCAATCGCCTTTGTCGCAATAAGCTCCTTTTGTCTGACTTCATTGACATCACCGAAATCAAATGTAAGCTGACTTGCATTGCGCCTTTTTGCCGCCGCTTGTGAATCTGAAATAACAGCCTGGAGAACTGAATCCAAAAGGGATTTGCTGTCTTCAGGAAATGGTATGGAAATTCCTGTAGAGCGCCTGATCTCCCGAACCTTTCTTAAAAGAACTTTCAACACAACTCCGTCTATTGGGTTATTTGTACCATACAAAAGGTATGCCTTTACATTTTTTGAACTCTGTCCGTAACGATCAATTCTTCCTTCACGCTGTTCCAAACGGTTCGGGTTCCAGGGAAGGTCGTAATGCAGCACTGCGGTAAACTGATTCTGAAGATTTATTCCTTCGCTCATACAGTCGGTAGCAACAAGAACCTTTTTGGATGATGGTTCCATATCATCGATTCTTGCCTTCCTGACCTCGTCAGGATCTTCGCTGGTAACAACCTGAATATTGATTTTTTTCAAATTTGTTTTAAGAATTTCTCCAAGGTAATTGGCAGTTTTGATAAAACGGCAAAACACAACAGGGTTATATCCCTCTTTCAACCACTTGCTGACAATCTCCAGTACCCTGGCTGCTTTTAAATCATGCTTTATACCATGAAGTTCTTCCAGCAGCTTTGCAAGCTTATCCAACTTTTTATTTTCAGTGTCTGTCCAGTCTGTTTTATTTATAATTCCGGTGGGTGTATAATCCTTTGCGCTGTCATAATCATCATCCATGATCGGGTTTTCATCTGTTTCAACAGCATCGTCGGCTTCATCAGGAGCGGTTTGCTTTTTTATTCGGTTTTTTATCATTTCAACGCCTGCAGCAGGGCTTGACATTACACCCCTGAGCAGAGTAAGGGCGGACCAGTATCTTATGCGTTTCCTGCCTTCATGAAGATCACCGCTTCTTGTCAGGCCGAGTGCAAAATCGAGGATATCATCATAAAAATCTGAATACTTTTTTGACAGATCATACTGAAATTCTCCGGCATCCCGTTTTGGGAAAGGGGTGTCTTCGTTCATCCACTTTTCGACATCAGCCCGCCTTCTCTGGACATAATATCTTGCAAGATCCTTGCGCTGGTTTTGAGTAGCACCTGGAAGATCAAGAGACTGATATTCAGGCTTTATTAAACCCAAAAGGGAGCTGAACTGCTCTGCTTTGCCACTGTGAGGAGTTGCGGTAAGATACATCATATGCTGGCCGGGTTTTTTTGAAATATCTTTAATGAGTTGATATCTCTGCTGCTGGACGGTCTTTGCTCCTGAAGCGACTGAACATGTATGTGCCTCATCAACAATAATCAACTCCGGACATTCCTGAATAAAAACCTGCCTGCGCTGGTCGGATTTTATATAATCAATAGAAATAACCTGGTATGGATAATGGTGAAATACGCTCGTGTCGCCTGAAATTTCCCTGTCCAGTCTTGCCTGTGTGTTTGACCTGATGACAACAGCCTCAATACCGAATTTGTCTTTAAGTTCTGCCTGCCACTGCTCACATAAATGGGGCAGGACAATAACGGCAAAACGTCTGATCACTCTTCGTTCAAGAAGCTCCTTTAATATTATCAGGGCTTCGATTGTTTTGCCCACACCAACATCATCTGCGATTAACAGCCGTATGGAGCCTTCCTGCTTGAGCGCCATGATAAGCGGAACCATCTGATAAGGTCGCGGCCTGAATGAAAACTTTGCCAGAGACCTGAAAGGGCCTGCGCCGTTTCTAAACGACAATCGTGTGGCATTATATAATAATCTGGCAGAGGCAATATCTCCCAGATCTTTCGCAGAAGGATATGGAAAGTTTGCGGACTCGATCCTGTCCTCGGCAAAAGCAAGGGGCAGATAAATACCTGTTAGTTCTTCCTCTGATCCGCCAAGGGGCTTTAGCAAAACCAGCTTGTCGTCATTTGAAGGAAGTACAACCCAGTCCCTGTTTCTAACTGAAACCAGTGAGCCTGCCTTGAATTTCATGGATTTATTTTACCTTTTTAAAAATATCCGGCCTTTTGCCGATTATATCTTCCAATTTGTCCTGATAATAATACACAAAAACCTGATCCCCTCTGTTAAAAATCGCACTGCGCTGGTTTCTGTCTTTTTTCTTAACTTCAGGCTCATCATGGGGAGTTCCATCGCAGAAAACCCATACATCAGGTTCATAGAAAAAATCAGGCCGGCAGTAAATTCCTTCAACAACTTTCTGGGTGGCATCCGGTAGTTTTAGCCCATTTTTATGAAGGTAATTTAAAAATTTAAGCTCGGTTGAAGAATTCGGATCAATCCCTTTTAAAAGCTGCTGATACTGCTCTTCATAATCTTTAAATATTTTGCTGGTAATGATTTCAATATTACACACTTTGAGCTTTTCAAGGGCATCTTTAATTTCAAACCGGTTAATTACATCATGGTATCTTTGGTTGTAATAATTCAAAAGATCATCATAAGAGGCTTCATCATTATAGTTTTCATCATCAAAGCGACATATGCTGATCGCTTCTGATATAACATTTCTAAAAACATCCTTGTCTTCGATAAACTGTGATAAAACACCAAGGCTCCCTTCTGAAGCCTCATAAAGAAAAATATTTGGCTGTGATTTATCTCCCATAAGCTCTGCGCCGATTTCTCTTGGCTCAACCTGAAAAACATTCTCAACTGCGCGCTTGAGGGCGTACTGCAAAGTAATAACGCCTGCCGGAGTGAGGGCCAGTGATTTAATCGGCTCTATATAAAGTGCATCTGCTGTATCATATGCGACAAGTTTTATCCTTCTGACCGGTTCGGCTGATTCTGCATTATGATCAAAGGTTTCTTTCTTCCATGCGCCTGTATTTAAACCCATTAAAAAGCCTTTAGCCTTTGAATGCCGCCATTTATTATTGATCTGTACCAGACGGGCACATGGAAGAAAACGTACATATAAGAACTCTTCATCATCATTTTTAATTTTAGCCGTGCGGATATTATCCAGGCCGCCTGCCGGCATGGAAAAGTATGTTTTAATGTCGAATCCGCGGGAGAGCCTCTCTTCCTCTTCACAGGAGATCCTGTCCATTTCCCTTGTACGGGTTTCAGACATTTCAAGAAGGTCTGTAAATATTTCCTTATTTTCACCTCCGCTGAGCGAAACATTACTGAAAGGACATATCTCATAATCATATTCATCTTCCATCAGGATATAACCTGACTTTGTACTGACCTTTGCGGATTTTAAATGCGATTCCGACTCCTGTGAAAGCAATTGCTCTATCTGATACCTGGAGCCTTTGTGATAAATAATATTCCGTGGACCGAACTCTCTTAAAGCAATAAACCTTGGCCTTGATATATATTCTCCTGAATCACCGACAGGAATATATGTTCTCATGGGCAAGCGTGTAAAATTATATCCGGGAAGGAAACCCTCCGATGCAAGATATCGGTAAGGGTAAAATTCCGACAGGCTGCTGTAAGATATTCTGTTTTCAAGAAGATCCATCTGTCTACTTGCTTGAGCAGCATTTCTTCGAGCCTCTTTCATCTCATCGGAATTGGTTAAATAAATTCTACTTTCAGTTATTTTATTGGCTTCTAATAGTTGTTTGTACGCAGTGGAATATAATCTTCTCCATCTATCCAAAGACCTGTCAAAAGTTTTAGGTGCAAGGTTGATTACTCTGTCTATCCATTCATCATTCAGCCATGATAAATTTGAGGGCATCCCGGTTCCAATATCATCAATTACTTTTTCAAATATCAGTTTTATCTCATTTTTTAAATGCCGTCCTAAATATAGCCGCTCCTTTATTTCAGATAACAAAGGAAGATTTTCCTTATCTTCTTTATCAACAAGATCGATTAAATGTTGATTCAGTTCACTTAGTTTTACTTTTGCCAGATATAGTGCATTAAGATGTGTCTCTAACAATTCCTGGTTTGTAAGGTCAATTTTAGGCGGGGCCACGACGCCTGATACGAGATCAGTCGCATGTTTGAAGTAATGGCTGTCATGTGGGGAATACACAGAACAGCTTGTAAAGATCAGAGCTGCCTGACCGCTCCTTCCTGCCCTGCCGCTTCTTTGCGCATAGTTTGCAGGGTTGGGCGGAACATTTCTCATATGGACAACGTTTAAATCCGCAATATCAATTCCAAGCTCCATGGTAGGTGAGCAAAACAGGGCGCTGTATTCGCCTGTTTTGAATTTTTCTTCCCTTTCTATTCTGTCTTCATTGCTGAGCTGGCCGGTATGCTCTTTGCCAATCAGCTTTTTCCTGCTTTTAAAATCAGTTTGATATAATTTTTGGTAAAAAGTGTTCGGTTTTTGTTCATAACCTTTATAGGATCTGATTTTAACATAATCCGGCTTTATGGTTTTGCCATCACCTATTTTCCATATAATCTGGTCAATTCTAAGCTGGTATAGATATGTTTCCTGATTGTCCCTGTTTTTTCCAGTTGTTTCCTTCAGCCAGCCTGCTTCTGTCAGCAGTTTTAGTAATAGTTTTATGAAATCCCTGTAAGCTTTATTATTAAAAACAATTCCCTTGCGGTTAGCTTCATCTTTAAGATATTTTCCCAAAGCACTTGTTGGCCCTATACTTTTCCAGAAAATCCTGGGACCTCTTTTTAACGGTTCATATGCCATTCTGACCGGGTTTGCTATTTTTTCGTTTTCATCAAATTTCCATGGAGGTTTTAACCTTTCTTTAATTTCCTTGTATTTCTCATTAATAGCGTTTTGAGTTAAATACTCCTCACTGGACATTGCATAAGATTTCCTGAAAAATTCCAGAATTTCAGAAACGATTTCAGTCCGTTCTTTATTTGAAAGGCCCTCAAGAAATGGCACGCCTTGCCAGCTTTCATCAGATGCGCAGTTCTTGTTGAGATTTTTGTAGCCAATGCTAAGAAGAGCGCACTGCTCAAGGTTGGGAAGCACAACCCGCCAGCCGCGTCTTAAATCATATAAAGCCCGATACATTAAATAATTTTTTAAAGCATTTTCATTGTCCTTTATTGCTCCGGGAAATTTTGTTGCGGGATTAGCAGCATATTCTTCCGGAGAAAGATCAAGGGCCTCGAATATGGCCTGATCCAGATTTGTAAAGTCCCTCTCTTTATGTTTAATAAGGGCCTGACAAATTGCTGATCTAAGCTGAACAACTTTTAATGAATCATTGAAATGACCTGACTGAAGGGCAGCATCCTGCCTGTTGTCTGTAAAGCTTAATAACTTTTGATCTTTTGGCTGAAATCCATGCTCCTCAAGTTGAGTTAAAACTGAATATGACAGCACCGTTGTTGACGTGCTGCGGCCTTCGCTGCCAAGCCTTGTTAGTTTTGTTGATTCATTTGTTTTTGGGTCGTATTGCGCCCCGCATGTGGGATCGAATAAAAGCCTTGCCTGCATAAACCAGCCTTCATATTCATATTCGTTTCTGCTTGAAAAATTTCCTTTTTGATCAAAATATATTTTTTGGGGTAATCTGTCCTTATGTTTTTTTTGAGGCTTGTAATTGCCCGATCTGTCAACTTTAACCCAGGCAGGAGGAAGCTGTTCAAGATCTGTATCAGGATTCCACACATCCGAACCTTTAATAACGTATCCTGATGTAATATCTTCTTCATCGCTTAAAATTTCCCTGAATTCACGTGGTCTTAAAACTTCATTATCAAGATCTTTATTCACACAGATAAATTCATGACCTGAAATTCTGGAAAAGACTACCGGGAATAAGGGAATTCTGTTGTTACCATGGCCCTTATGGCTTGCAGGATCGAGACTTATAATTCGGTTATCACCATTATCCAGAGATACATATACAGTCCCTGTTTGGGATATCAGTTGGTGAATTTTATACGGAAGGTATGTATATCTTTTATCTTCAAGATTTTCGTTAACATTTGATATCCATCTCAAAAACTTTTTTATCTGTGATTCGCAAAGGTTTATATCGAGGCCGGTATCTTCGGCAAGCTGATTTGCAATCAGGGAAAACTGCATGGGTTTATGCCTTACGAGCAGACCGCTGTTTTCATCAAGAGCTATTCTGCTTTCAAGCCATGTGCTAAAAGGGAATGTTTTTAATTTTTCTTCCGGGTCATCAGGATTGATTTCTTGCTGTAAGGCTTTTACCAAATCTTCCTTACCCGGCAGTTTGCCTTGAAAATCAAAACATCTGATCAGATATTCATTGATAACCTGCTCTTCTGAAAACAAAGTCCCGAATATTTTTGATGCGACCTCAGCTACTTTCTTTTTCTGTTCCAAAATTGTACCCTCGGAAACCATAGTGGCTGAAGTGCCTATACATAATATGTTATTAGTCGCCTGTGCTTTAATTCTTCTTATTAAAATAGCTACATCTGATCCCTGCCTGCCTCTGTAAGTATGAAGTTCATCCAATACAAGGTATTTAAGATTATCAAATATTGAATTTCGGATAATATCTTCTTTTGATCTTGTCAGGATCAACTCCAGCATCATATAATTTGTAAGGATAATGTCCGGGAGTTCGCTCTTTATCCTCTTTCTTTCCTCTTCATCCTCCTGTCCCGTGTATTTTGCAAATGTTATTGGAAAATCCTTACCAGTTGCATTTTTGTAGTTGTCTCTAAATTTTTTTATCTCTTCAAACTGGGAATTAATTAAAGCGTTCATAGGATAAACAATAACCGCTTTAATCCCGGCTCCGGTTTTATTTTGTAAAAGGTAATCAAATATTGTGCCTAAAAAAGTTAATGACTTGCCGGAGCCTGTACCTGAAGTTACGACAAAATCCAAACCCTCGACACCCTTTTTTATTGCCTCAACCTGATGTTTGAATAGGTCGTAATTCTTAAAAATTGTAGATATATCGGGATGCAGTATGCCTTGATCACAAAGGGACTGTGCTGATTCACCTTGTTCAAATGAAGGGTTAAACTGTATTAAAGGTTCAGGCCAGAACTTCCCCTGATTTATTTCTATTTCGACGGCTTCTTTAATTTGCTCATCTTTAATATTTATAAAGCTGCTAACAAAATGCTTATAATCATCCATTATCATTTGGTGGATATTAAAAATATCTATGGATTCTTGCATTTTTATTACTCCTTGGTTAGCTGTGATACATTTTGCAAACAATTAATCCATAATCAAAAAATAGTCAAGGATACTCACAAGTTCTGGATATTTGATATAAGCCCAGGCGAGTCTTACAACACGGCGTAATAGGTGCACATAGGCTGTCAGCAGGCGAATCTGGGCTCCTTTTTGACGACGAATGTTATTTTCTACCATAGTGACGCTCGACCTGGCAACGGCTCAGCTATTATTTGGGGTGAAATTTGGAAACAAAGATAGCACATTGATCCTGATCAAAGATAATAAGTTTGTTGCCATTCTCTTTTTTGACTTTTTCCAGGAATTATTTTAAAAAAATCTGAGAATATTTTATATTTTGAACGAAAGCAGTTTTCCTCTATCAAATATCCAGGTCCCTTTTATCCCATTGACATAAAAGTGGTTTTAACGTAAAAATAAAATGTTTGCCATCTATTTGACTGGAGACTACCGTCGTCATGGGAAGGTTGAAAATACTTGCACAAGGCAGATCTTCACAGGCCAGGGCCCGGTCACGTGGCAAGTTGTTTGAAGCCATGATGATCCAGGTCCTGCATCACTATGGCTACAGAGCCGACCGCATCCTGCACGCAGACCCCGCTGAAATGGAAATCGATATTGCGGGCAAGCATACCGCAACCGGATCCCCCCTTTTTGCCGACTGTAAGTTTTATGAAACTGTCGTATCCGCTTCCAATCTTCAGGCATTTTACGGCAAGTATATGACGCGATGGCACAAGGACAAACGGTGCCACGGGCTCCTCATCGCCCTTCCCGGTGTTGACCGGTCTGCCAGGGAATTTTATCGAGAGCATATAGAGGGAAATCCTCAAGTCACTGCACTTCTATATGAGGAAGACCAAGTTCTCAAAGCAATTTCAAGAAATCCGGGAAGTGTGAATCCGGATATTGCTGCAAAACATATTCCCCAAAATATGGGGAAACCGGGAAAGTTTTTTCTGCTGTACACCGAAAAAGGAGTGTTCTGGGTTCATCCAATCATCTCTCAAGGCAAAAAAACCCCCGATCGAATCGCTATTTTTAACGACAAAGGCATTCCTATATTTGATCGATCCACCCTAAGTTATTTGACAAAACTATATCCGGAACTTGACGATTTTGACAACATCACCGTAGGAAGTGCGGCGGTTCTCCAGCCGGGGCTGTTTCAAGATGCAGATGAAATTGTGGAGGTCCGGGGAGGTGCCGGATGCTTTGAATATCAATACCCGGCATCGCCGGAGAACTTCGTGGGCAGAAAACCTTTGCTTAATGAACTCGATTCCTTTGCCAAAGAACTCATAAATAAAAATACGCCCCGTCGCGGCATTTTATTTGAAGGTCCTTCAGGATTAGGAAAAAGTTCGGCGGTTCTTGCAAGTGTTAACCATTTGCAAAAAATGGGACATTTTGCGGTTGCCATAGATTCACGCACCGCATCGTCTTCAAGGTTCCTGCCCGGTATAATAGACTATATTCTCAAAAAGTTCGGAGACTTTGGTGGTATATTAACGGAAACGGATTGTCAAAAATCCGCGACAGGGTTTGACCGTGCGGTAAAAGCAATTTTTGACATCGGGAACCTTCTTGAATCCCACAACAAACTGCTGTTCATTTTTTTGGATCAGTTCGAGAACGTTTTTCTTCTGCCTGATGTGCTGAAACCCATTAAAGATCTGTTTCTGAAAATTTGCGAAAAACAGACCCACTTAATTCTTTGTTTCTCCTGGAATAAGGATCTTCTTTTATCGACCCATGCCCTTTCTGATGATCTGATCCAAGCGGTTAGGGAAAACAGCAACAACATGATCCTGAATACTTTTTCCAAAGCCGAAATTGATTTGTTTTTAAAAAAGCTCAGTAAGGATTTGGATGAAGCCTTAACAAAAGATCTTCACTCTTTCCTCGTGGAATTTTCACAAGGATATCCCTGGCTGCTGAAATTACTTTGCTTTCATGTTAAAGTTGCTCTGGAATCCGGATTCCTACAGTCAAATATTGCCGAAAATCTTATGAGCATTGAAGAACTTTTCCAGCATGACTTACAGAAGCTGTCAAATAAAGAGAGCGTCTCATTACTTGAGATTGCCGGATCTGCGCCAATGCGTCTTTCAGAATCGAGACCCATAGTTGAGCCTCAAATTGTACAAAATTTAATCCAGCAAAGGGTGATCGTAGCCATCGGCAGCACCGTGGACGTTTACGGAAATATTTTTCGCGATTATCTGAACGCCGATGTATTGCCCCATTGGGATAATTATATCCTGGGTTCCGGTTCCGAAAATGTTATAAAGGCGGTAAAAATCCTTGATGCAGCCGGCGGCACATTGGATGTTTCCGATTTTAACAAACAGACCGGGTTGCCGGAAAAGCTTTTTTACAGGATCGTAAAAGATATGGATTTTCTTGGGCTTGTCAAAATCATAAAAGGCAATGCCGCGTTGCAGATCAAGCTTCCCTCACCGCCCCGTGACAGTGATGGTGTATTGCGAATTTATTTGAAAGACAGACTCAAAGGCAACCGCCTGGTCAGGCGGCTTTTGAAGACTCTAAAAGAGAGGAATGCTCTGGCCATAGATAATATTGCCAAACTGCTTGAGATTTGGTGCGCCTATATTTCGGCAACAAAACAAGGTTGGGTAAGATACGCTCGTATCCTGGCACAATGGATGGATACCGCCGATCTGGCGCTTCTGGACAAAAAAAATCGAAAGCTCATTCGTTTTGATCCTGCAACAGAAATCCGTGAGCGTCACCTTTTGCTGCCTAAACGACGGGGAGCTAAAATTCCGCTGATTCAGTATTCCCCTGTTGAAGATGTCGCCATCAGGCTTGTTCGAGCTCTTCATGGGAACGGGAGGGTGAATTGGACAGACCTGAGCAAAAGCACCATCTTTAGGGCCCTTGCAACATTGGAAGATTTGGGCTTCATTACTCGAAAAACGCCATTGATAAAAGTGCTGCCCAAAACAGAGGAGTTCGTCTCAAACCCGGATACACGCGCGCTCTTGTTCGCACAAGGTGCGTTGCAATTAACGTCATTTTCAAGCTTTATAAAAATACTTGAATCCCATCGGGTTAAGGGCAATACGCTTTTAAAGCTTGGTCTCGAACTTGGTGAGGATATCGGCACAAACTGGAAGAACAGCACTGCCGAAAACATGGCCAAAATCATGCTGGATTGGGCCCGTCATACAAAACTTGCACCCGGTGTTTTTACTGAAATTCGAAAAGGGCCGATAACCGGCTGGAAAAAGAAAGAAGATCGTCAGATGAGTCTTTTCTAAGGCATTTAGTAACCGTGAACCTTGAACCCTGAACGCTTATGGCATTTATTAATGGAGGGATGAAAAAAGTTTGATCCTTTTCGACGGGACATATCGCTTGCAACGGCAGGAAGATGCTTCACAGGAAACCGTTGGAAAATGCGCCTGCGCCTGGTGGTTGAGAGTCATCGATTTTTCAATAGATCGGCCGGAGGTTCGGTACCTTAAACCCTATGTCATTATTGCCACACAAACCGGCGAAGGCATTTTTAAAACAACCTGTGCTCAAAGTCTGGGCAAAAGGATATACCGGGATTTCAATCTAAATATCGATGAGACATTATGGATAGAGCACTATCCGGATGAGTCGGCTCTGTACGTCGCAACTTTTACGCCCAAGTCTTATTTTGGAACTGAGATATTTTATCATATAGACTGGAGGCCCATCTTGCCCAATGAGTTCGAAGCCATTAAACCGTTTATACCGGGAGCCGAAAATATCGAACGTCCATAGAACAGCCACCAAAGGTAAGGACCTCGGAAAATAGAAGTCTTTCCTTGCTTCCAAGAATTAGATGGTGGATACTAAATATCCATATTGGATGATTTCAATCCGTCTCATGGGTAATAAGTATCCACTTTCTTTATTTCATTCGGCTCTGGCTAACGTGCGCTAAAGCTCTTCAAACAGTCAGTCGGTTTCCAAGAGATACGCACCGTCGCTACGCTACACCGAAGTCAAATGCATTTATCCTGCGGCAACTGCTCACAAGCTGGTGGCATGAGATTTGCTTTGACCAAAAAAGTAATGGCAAACAAAATTAAAAATAAGCGATCCTGGGCAGGCGTTCCGCCGTGGATATTTATGGGGGCGGTGGTGGTTTTGTTTCCGATTTTTGCTTTTATGACCCTTCAGAATATCACCCGCCAAAAAGAAAATAGCTTTCGCCTTTTACTGGAAAAAGGCGCCGCCCTGATACGATCGTTTGAGGCCGGTACCCGGACAGGAATAGGGTTTAGCTGGAGCGGAGTCCAGCTTCAAAAACTCCTTACCGAGACGGCTCAGCAACATGATATTGTTTATCTGCTGGTCACCGATACCAACGGTAATATCCTTGCTCATAATAACCCTGCATATATCGGTAAAACTCATGGCAACGGATTGAATCTTAAAAGAATCTTACACAAAGAAACACTGAAGTGGCGCATTGTATCAAATCCTGAGGGTAAGAAAATATTTGAAGTATTCAGGACGTTTTCACCGGTGGAAAGGGGGTTGAACATGGGGCCCGGCCACATGATGATGCAACTGTGGTTTCAACGAGGGATTAATGAAAGATTAGAGGTTTCCGCATTCAATCCGATCATTTTTGTGGGTCTGGACATGGCTTCCATTGAAGAGGCCATACGGTCGGATACCAGAAATACCGTGGTTATGGGTATCATCCTTCTTTTAATCGGTTTTGCCGGAATCGCGCTTCTTTTTTTAGCCCAGAGTTATCGCGCGGCACGGATGTCCCTTTCCAGAATAAAGGCCTTTTCCAATAACCTGGTTGAGAATATGCCTATTGGCCTTGTTGCCATAGACAACAATCAAAAAGTCACTTCCTTAAATCATGTGGCCGGGGCTATTCTTGGCTGTTCGGCTTCGGAAGTGATCGGTAAAAATGCAGCCCAGGCAGTACCCGAGGAATTGTTGGAACTGCTGGATAATCTGGACACTGAAAAAGGGGTTGTGGAAAAAGAAATCGACTGTACTGTCCGGGAAGGAAGGGTTATTCCCCTTGAAGTCAGCGCCACATTGCTCAATGATGAAAACCGTGTGTTTCTCGGATATATTTTGCTTTTCAAGGATCTCAGTGAGGTTCGTTCGTTAAGAAAAGAGATTGCAAGGAACCAGCGCCTGGCATCCGTGGGAAGGCTTGCCGCCGGTGTTTCCCATGAAATACGCAATCCTTTAAGTTCCATTAAAGGCTTCGCCACATATTTCAAGGAAAGATATCATGATATTCCGGAAAATCAACAGATTTCAAACCTCATGATTCAGGAAGTAGACAGATTAAACCGGGTGGTGGGTCAGCTTCATGAATTTGCAAGACCCATTACAATCTCTAAAAAACCGATGAACATCAGAACGTTATTAGAAAACTCTCTCAAGATGATAGAAAGGCAGACTTTAGAGGCAAACATTAAGATTCAAACCCGTTTTGATGCTGACATCGGTGAAGTGCTGGTTGATCCGGACAGGATCAACCAGGTTTTTCTGAACCTTTATCTTAATGCCATCGAATCCATGAAAAACGGGGGGAGCCTTAATGTACAGCTTTTAAAAAATGAAGAAAAGGATGGGATAGAAATTCGGGTCCGAGATACCGGCACAGGGATCAACCCGGAGGATTTGACACACATATTTGATCCCTATTTTACAACCAAAGCATCGGGCACGGGCTTGGGACTTGCAATTGTCCACAATATCATTGAGGCCCACGAGGGAGAAATAAAGGTGGATAGTATGTTGGAGCAAGGAACCACCATCACCATAATATTGCCTTATACTTGACGGTTTCGTAAAAAGCTCAACTTCTTCGTTGTGCTGCATTTCGCAATCATTCAACGTACGAAAAGTACGCCTCATGATTACAAAATTCGCGACGCCTTTTTATCCCGAGAGATTTATTCGGGGGAATTTGAACTTTTTACGAAACCGTCTAAATCGGACTTTTTACAATACCGTCATACTTAAGCCGGACAAACCGGAACCGAAAAAGATAGGTTTTATTTTTACCACGAAGATCACGAAGGAAAAGAAGAATAAAATATATAATCTTCGTGCTTCGTGGTGTGATCAAACTTTTTTTTGCCACAAAATGCATAAATTTACAAATAAGCCATAGAAAACCCATGAAAAAAAAACCGTCTGTATTGATCGTTGATGACGACAGCACCCATCGAACCATGCTGCGAGCCCTTATCGGGGGATGGGGATATGATGCTTTTGAGGCGGATGACGGCTCAACAGCCATGGACCAGGTCCAAGAACGCCCCTTTGATCTGGTGTTGATGGATGTAAGAATGCTCAAGGTTTCAGGCCTCGAAGCTCTTGAGAGGATAAAAGCGTTCAACCCTGCCATACCGGTAACCATAATGACGGCCTACTCATCGGTTGAAACCGCTATTGAGGCCCTAAAAAAAGGGGCTTACGATTATCTTACAAAGCCGCTGGATTTCGACAAGCTGCGTCTTACCCTTGAAAGGGCCATGGAACACATCCGACTCAAAGAGGAAAACCGGATTTTAAAGGAAAATCTCGGGAAACATTTCGACATGCAGAATATCATTGGTCGCAGCCCGGCCATGATAACGCTTCTGGAAACAGTGGCTCATGTGGCTCCTTCCGAAGCAACCGTTATGATTACCGGCGAATCCGGAACGGGTAAAGAATTGATTGCAGGGGTTATCCATTTTAACAGTTCCAGAAAAGACGGGCCTTTTATCAAGATCAACTGTGCCGCCATTACGGAAACGCTTCTTGAATCAGAACTGTTCGGACATGAAAAAGGGGCGTTCACCGGTGCCGAGCGCAGGAAGGAAGGCCGTTTTTATCAAGCCCACGGGGGGACCCTGTTCCTCGACGAGGTCAGTGAAATGCCCCTGACCATGCAGGTAAAACTGCTCCGTGTATTACAGGAAAGGGAATTGACCCGCGTGGGCGGAGAAAAGGTGATCACGGTGGATGTCAGGGTAATTGCGGCCACAAACAAAAATCTTCCGGAGCTTAAAGCTCAAGGGATTTTGCGTGAAGATCTTTACTATCGACTAAATGTTGTCAACCTGGACATCCCTCCTTTAAGAGAAAGAATAGAGGACATCCCCTTGCTTGCCCGACATTTTCTGGAAATGTTTGTGAAAAAGAACCGAAAAGAAATAAAGGGGTTCACTCCTGTTGCAATGGATCGGTTTATACGATATGACTGGCCCGGCAATGTTCGAGAACTGATGAATGCAGTCGAAAGAGCTGTGGTGCTTGCTCGCACAGACTACCTCGATGATACAGATTTCACTATCATGCAAAATTTATCCGGGCAATCCCATGAAGCTTTGCCTGTTTTTGTCGAAAAAGATCATAATCTATCCCTTGAGCAGGTTGAGAAAGCCGCTATTTTGAGCACCCTGAAATCTGTGGCCGGCAATAAAAGCGAAGCGGCACGGCGCTTGGGCATAACCCGGAAAACCCTTCATAAAAAGCTAAAAAAATACGGAGTTATGCCTTAGCTGAAGAAATAACTAAACTACCTAAAAATATGGTATATTGTTGTTTTTAGTCTCGTGTGTATTTGTGTTCATTCGTGGCTTTATTTCACCGCAAATGGACGCAAATAAACATGAATGCACATTCTAAACAAATAACGTGTTTAGAATTATGTCATTATTTTTAATTTCGTGTGTATTTGTGTTCATTCGTGGTTTTATTTAATGGTTTTTCAATTACTTCAGGAGATCTTTTCATGAAATTTAAAGCCATTTTAATTTTGTGTATTTGCTTTTTTTTCAGCCAGGCGGTATTGGGCCAGGATTCTTCTCAGAGATTAAATTTTACATCAAATGTATCGGGTTTAACGCTGGATGATATCATTAAGAAGGTTGAATCACGGTATGCGGTTTCAGGCTTTTCGGCCTTTTTTCTTCAAGCTTCAACAATAAAAGCCATGGAAATAACCGATAGCGCATCGGGGAAAGCTTTTTTCAAACATCCCGACAAAATGAGATGGGAGTATGAGACGCCCGACCGTCAAACCATAATAACCAATGGCAATACGTTATGGATATACAGACCGGAAGACAACCAGGTCATGGTGGGCAAGGCGCCTTCTTTTTTCGAGGACGGCAAAGGATTCAGTTTTCTTTCGGATATGGAGTCGGTAAAGAAGAAATTTTATATTCTTCTCGAAAAAAAAGCTGAAGATGACACCCATGTGTTGAAACTTTTACCCATAGAAAAAACATTCGATGTATCGGTTATATATCTGTTTGTTTCAACAAAGACTTTTGAAGTGGTTAAAATTGTTACCTATAACTCATACGAAGATGAAACACGAATCGAGTTTAAAGACATTCGGTTTAAACAGAAACTCGATGAATCCCTGTTCAATTTTAACATACCTGAAGGTGTTGAGGTATTGCATCTTGACGAGCAGTGAGACCTTTATTGGGAGTGATTTAAACTTTTTTTATTGCCACTAAGACACCAAGGCACGAAGTAAGAATAATAAATATATCCTTTGTGTTTTTGTGCCTTTGTGGCAAATAAGCTTTTGTTCCGGCTTGTTCAGGTTAGGAAGGAACTGTAGAATGAAAGAAAAAATAAGAAATTTGTTAAAAAAAAGAAACGCCATTATGCTTGTACATAACTACCAGCCGCCTGAAATCCAGGATATTGCGGATCTTTGCGGTGATTCACTGGAACTGAGCATCAAGGCGGCCCAAACCCATGCCGAGGTCATCGTGTTTTGTGGTGTGCATTTTATGGCTGAAACCGCTTCAATCCTGTCTCCGGACAAGACCGTGCTCTTGCCCCGTAAAGATGCCGGATGTCCCATGGCGGATATGATAACCCCGGAAGCCCTTAAAACCAGACTGGATGAACTTCCTCACATGCCGGTGGTCACCTATGTTAACTCAACTGCAGTGGTAAAGGCGCTTTCAACCATATGCTGCACATCGGCCAATGCCATAGCCGTTGTAAACAGTCTGGATGCTCAAGACGTATTAATGGTTCCCGACCGAAATCTCGCCAGGTATACCGCTTCTCATACGAGCAAGAAGGTTCATGTTTGGAATGGATACTGCCCGGTTCACGATTTATTAACCCGGGAAGATGTCCAAAAAGTGAAGCAGCTTCATCCCGATGCTGTTTTTATGGCCCATCCCGAATGCCGTCCGGAAGTACTTGCCCTGGCAGATCATGTGTTTAGCACTTCGGGAATGATCCGGTTCGCCGGTGAATCCGAGTACCGGGCTTTTATTGTCGGAACTGAGGTGGGATTGCTTTATCCTCTGAAAAAAGCAAATCCTGGAAAAGAGTTTTATCCGGCTTCCGCTGCTATGGAATGTCCGGATATGAAAAAAATCACCCTCCATGATATTGTCAGGAGCCTGGAATTGCTGGAAGGGGAGATCAAGGTACCCGAAAAGATACAGCAGTCCGCACTAAAAGTGGTTCAAAGGATGGTAGATCTGTCTCTATGAGAAGGGAGTTTTAGAGGTTCAGGGTTCAAAGGTTCAGGGTTCGGAGGTTCAGGGTTCGGAGGTTCAGGGTTCAGGGTTCTCAAGGTTCCATTCTAGTCCCCGGACTGTATTTGGGATGCGTATTTACGAGAAAAGCGTCAGTTTCGCCAGGCCTAATCCAAAATTTGAAGCTAAATTGGCAATTACTTGGAAAAATGAACATTTGTAACGAGGACTTCGGATCTTCAATGTCTTCTTTGTCCTTAACCCTTAACCTTTGAACCCTGAACCCGTGAACGGTTACGTTATTTGTTATTTCCGGGTTGTCCGGGGTTATGGTTATTTTTATTGGAAGGGCGTTCAACAAAGAGGGAGGAGATTCTATTTCGGCCTTGGGCTTTTGAATTATACATGGCCTGGTCAGCTCTTTTGATAACTGTTGATAATTGTTCATTCATAAAATATTCGGTAAGACCAATACTTATGGTTACGGTTACCACTTTATCGGGTTCCGGCAAAAAACGCTCTAACTCCACAGCTCTTTTTATCCTGTTGGCAACATTTTTTGCCTTTTTACCTTTTGTTTCCGGCAGGATAACCGTAAATTCCTCTCCACCATATCTGTAAGCGGAATCCATAGTTCTAAGGCATGACCTAATAATCTGGCTAATCCTGATCAGTACTTTATCGCCTTCAAGATGGCCGTATGAATCATTATATATCTTAAAGTTATCAATGTCCAAAAGCAAAAGTGAAAGTGAATGGCCGTAGCGGCTGCACCGGCCAATTTCTACTTCGAGCTGTTTGTAAAAATGCCTTAAATTATAAAGTGTTGTGAGACCGTCTGTTATTGCGAGTTTCTCCAGTTTGTCGAGCACACGGGCACGATCCTTGATGACTTGCCGATTTTCTATTACTTTTTTTAGCCTTAGCAACAGTTCTTCGAAACGAAAAGGTTTAAAAATAAGATCGCTGGCGCCTTTGGTTATAACTTCTTCATAAGAATATTCGTTACTGTAACCCGTCATTACAATGACATCTATATCATGCTGTTGTTTCATAATATCGGTAAGTTCAAGACCATCCTTACCGGGCAGCATTATGTCGGCTATGGCAACGTTCACATGGTTGGATTTTAATAATTCGACGGCTTCTTCCGCACTTGAAGCCGTTAGGCAATTGTATCCCGACTTGGTTATAAATTCGTGTATCGAATCTTTTATCTCAGCATCGTCGTCGACGATTAAAACGAGTTCATCCATCTTTTTTTTGACCATGGTCTTGTTTTTATATGAATATATTTTCTATAATATATATGGCTGTAAAATTCTATCCCGCTAAAAGCGGGCTCAAAATCACAAAGCTTTCAACAGCAACGGGTGTATTCCATCATGCGGGGATAAGCCTCTAAGACCGATCACTGCTTCTTAATCACCTGGGTTGACATATTTAAGCTTCTTAATCACCGGGGTTGACATATTTAATAACAATTTGATAAAAGGCGTTCTCTTTTCTTTATTAATAATTATCGGAGAAACATGGGGTGAATCTGACACTAATCTATTTATTATAATTTCAAAGCAAGATTGTGTCAACAGACTTTTGGGTGATTGTTCAAAAGAGATATTATAAACAATAATGAAAAATATCCGAAATTTCAGCATCGTAGCACATATTGATCATGGCAAATCCACGCTTTCCGATCGCCTGATACAAATGACCCATGTGGTTATGGACCGGGATTTTAAAGATCAGATACTGGACACCATGGACATCGAACGGGAACGCGGCATTACCATAAAAAGCCAGACCATTTGCCTGCCGTATATATCAAAGAATAATCAGACCTATTCCCTGAATCTCATAGATACCCCCGGACACGTAGATTTTACTTATGAAGTTTCCCGGGCGCTTGCTTCTTGCGAAGGGGCATTGCTTTTGATAGATGCCAGCCAGGGAGTGGAGGCTCAGACCCTGGCCAACCTTTATCTGGCCCTGGAACATGACCTTGAAATTATACCCATAATCAACAAAATAGATCTGCCGTCGGCTGATATTGATCGGGTAAAAAAACAGATAAAAGAAGACTTGGGACTTGATCCGGAAACCGCAATACTCACATCGGCCAAGGAAGGCATTGGTATCGAAGAGGTGCTTGAGGGTATCGTAACTTATCTGCCGCCTCCCACAGGAGACCCGGACGCGCCCTTTAAAGCTTTGATTTTTGACTCCTACTATGATCCTTTTCGGGGAACCATTGTTTACTTTCGGGTCTTTCAGGGAAAAATAAAGCCAAAAGATCTGATTGTTTTTATGTCAAATAAGGCCGTTTATAAGGTTGAGGAAGTCGGAATATTTCAGATCCACCGAATACCACAGAAAGAACTTTCAGCAGGCCAGGTAGGCTATATGATCGCAGGCATAAAGACGGTCAGCGACACCCGATGCGGGGACACCATTACCTTAAAAGATCGTCCCTGTGAAAGGTCCATGCCCGGATTCAAGGAAGCAAAACCCGTGGTTTTTTCTTCGATTTACCCGGTTGCCTCTGATGGCTACGAGGAACTGGCTATAGGCCTGGAAAAGCTGAAACTAAATGATGCGTCCCTTATTTATGAAAAAGATACCTCCGTGGCCCTGGGTTTCGGGTTCCGCTGCGGCTTTCTGGGGCTACTCCATCTTGAGGTTGTTCAGGAGCGTCTCGAACGTGAATACGATCTGTCTTTGATACTTACGGCGCCTTCGGTCAGATACGAGATCGTCATGAATGACGGCTCCACATTAACTATCGACAATCCGGCCTTGTACCCGGATCCTACAAAGATTGAATACACAAAAGAGCCGTTTATACGGGCCTCCATTATAATACCGGATCGGTATATGGGGACGGTTATGAAGCTCTGCCTGGATCGGAGAGGAATTAATAAGAATTATCAGTATCTGAGCAATAACCGGTTGGAGATGATTTTTGAACTTCCCCTGGCCGAAGTTGTTTATGATTTTTACGACAAGCTTAAGTCTGTTACCCAAGGATATGGATCTTTTGATTACGAATTGATAGATTTCAGGAAGACCGATCTTGTCAAGGTGGACATCCTGATCAACGGAGATCGTGTTGATGCCCTTTCCCAGTTGGTCCATCGGGACAGAGCGGTTGAACGGGCAAAGCGAGCATGTGAAAAACTGCGGGATGAAATTCCGCGACAGATGTTTAAAATAGCCATCCAGGGGGCTATCGGCGGTAATATTATTTCCCGCAAAACGGTTTCGCCTTTTAGAAAGGATGTTACAGCAAAATGTTATGGTGGTGACATAACCCGAAAACGCAAGCTCCTTGAAAAACAGAAAAAAGGAAAAAAACGGATGAAGATGGTGGGTCAGGTAATGATCCCCCAGTCCGCATTTTTATCCGTGCTGAAAACAGATTCAGATTGAGACCTTTGAAAAAAAAAGTTTCAGATGAAATGGTGATGAACTCGTAATAAGTTAAAATTGGGACGGCAAAGTAAAAAGTTCAAGTTCAAGGCGTCGCGAATTTCGTGGAATGAGGCGTACTTATGTACGCCGCAGTGAACACGAAATGAAGCGCAACGCAGAAATTGGACATTTTACGAAGCCGTCAAAGGTGAACAAATGGGAAAAACAATCGCCGAAAAAATTTTTGATACCCACCATGTTGACACCCCTTCAGAAAATATTCATGTGATCCGACTGGACGCGGTATTTTGTCATGAGATTACAACACCCATGGCAATCAATGATCTGGTGAGTCGCAATAAGGACCGTGTTTTTGACACGGATAAAATCAAGGCGGTTATCGATCATGTTACGCCGGCAAAAGACTCGAAGACCGCCGAGCAGGGTAAAATTCTCAGAGATTGGGCCAGGCGCCACAATATTCTTGATTTTTTTGATATCGGCAGAAACGGAATTTGTCATGTGCTTTTCCCTGAAAAAGGATTTGTTCGCCCGGGGTTTACCGTGATCATGGGTGATTCTCATACCTGTACCCATGGTGCATTCGGTGCATTTGCCGCCGGAGTCGGGACCACGGATCTTGAGGTGGGAATTCTTAAAGGGGTTTGTGCCTTTCACTATCCCTCAACCATTAAAATAAACATCATCGGGCGGATGCCCCAAGGTGTTTTGGCCAAGGACGTCATCCTTTCCGTGATCGGTCGTATAGGGGTTAACGGCGCCACCAACAAGGTTCTGGAATTTACCGGGCCGGTCGTGGATGCCATGACCATGGAATCAAGGATGACGCTGTGCAATATGGCGGTTGAAGCCGGGGGAACTTCGGGGATCTGCCTGCCCGACATAACCACCGTTGAATATTTATGGGAATTCATTGAAAATGAATATTCCGATAAAAAAGCGGCTCTCGATGATTTTAGCAGATGGGTTTCTGATCCCGACGCTCGATATGACCAAGTGATTGAGCATGATGTCAGTGGCCTGGAACCCATGGTTACATTCGGATATAAGCCCGATCAGGTAAAACCGGTCAAAGAGATGGGCGCCATAAAGGTGGACCAGGTTTACATCGGCTCATGTACCAATGGAAGAATCGAAGATCTCAGGGTTGCCGCCCGGGAGCTTGACGGCCAAAAAATCAGCAATTCCGTACGGGGAATTGTCTCTCCGGCCACGCCAAAGATCTACCGCCAGGCAATGGAGGAAGGCATACTGAAAATATTTTTGGATGCCGGATTCTGCGTTACAAATCCCACATGCGGCGCCTGTTTAGGCATGAGCAACGGGGTATTGGCCCAAGGCGAAGTCTGTGCATCCACAACCAACAGAAATTTTAACGGGCGCATGGGCAAAGGAGGTATGGTGCACCTTGTAAGCCCTGCTACAGCGGCAGCTACAGCCATTGCGGGTTATATTACAAATTCAAGGCTTTTCAAAGGGTGATGGCTTCGTAAAAAGTCCAACTTCTGCGTTGCGCTGCATTCCTCGTCACTGCGACGTACTATACGTACGTCTCATTCCTCGGAATTTGCGCGCCTTGAATTTGGAGCTTTTTACTTTGCCATCACAATTTGACTTTTTACGAAATCGTCAAAGGTTAAGGGATATATCATGAAAAAATTTAGCGAAAAAGTACTCTTCCTTGATAGAAATGATATCAACACCGACGAAATTATTCCGGCGAAATATCTTTCTGAGATTTCCAAGCAGGCACTTGGACCCAACCTTTTAGAAGATCTCAAGCTCGACGGATTCAGCTCCGGAATTGATATTCAAGGAAAAAGCGTTATCATCACACGGGCAAACTTCGGATGCGGGTCTTCCAGAGAACATGCCGTATGGGCGCTTGAAGTGAACAGCATTAACTTGGTCATCGCAGAAAGTTTTGCCAGAATTTTCAGACAGAACATGTTTAACTGCGGTATGATGGCGGTGGAACTGCCGGCGGAAACCATAGATCGAATCTTTACAGACTTTGTAGGCAAAGAAACCTATCTTGAAACCCATCTTGAGAAAAACATCTTTATCATAACCGCTAAAGATCTCCGGTTGGAGGTATGTTTTTCAATTTCCGACTTTGACCGTGCTTTGGTAAGGACCGGGGGGTGGGTGGAGTATGCGGATTCGAGATATTGAGACCGTTGTAAAACGCCCCCTTTTGCCCAATGCCTGCGTCAGGCTCAAACTTTAATCCTCAAAATGCTCAATGTATTCCTGTGGTTAAAATTTTCGCCTTCCTTGGCCTTGAACAAAATTGAACGTTTTTCAACGGTCTCACATTAAGCCGGAAAACTTCCGGTTAAAGCTTTTGCAACTTACTAGGGCAAACGCATTTGGATCCCAATACTAAGGAGAACGCTCCACGACGGCGTGCTCCTCTTTCCAACCGACTGAAACTTGTGCTCAAGCACCCGTAAACCCGAGCCGCGCCAGAGTTATTCAGAACCATTCGTCGCTAACTTATCTCATTGGTTTTTTTTAGTCATAGTTTCATTCGGCTCGGGCTAACGCGTGCTAACGCCCTTCAAACAGTCAGTCGGTTTCCAAGAGAAACACGCCGTCGCTCCGCTGCACCGAAATCATATGCGGTTACCCTGTCCATCCTACTCTTCTACAACTTTATTGATAATGGCACCGATTTGTTCGATGCGGCATTCGACCACGTTTCCCGGCTTTAAAACCACCGGCGGATCCCGGAATATTCCCACTCCGGCAGGGGTTCCGGTGGAAATTATGTCGCCCGGAATAAGGGTGATATCCTCGCTAATGTTTTCTATTATGGCCCGAATGTCGAAAATCATATCCCGGGTATTTCCGTCCTGCATGATTTCGCCATCTACCACAGCGGTCAGCCTCAGGTTATTGACATTGTCAATCTCGTCCGGAGTTACAATGAAAGGACCGGCCGGCGCAAAGCTGTCAAAGGATTTCCCTCTGAACCATTGAGAATCTGAAAACTGAGCCTGGCGCCCGGATACATCATTCATGACGGTAAATCCTGCAACGTAATCGAATGCATCTGTCTTAGCGATCCTCTTTCCTTCTTTGCCTATAATTACGGCAAGTTCTACTTCCCAGTCCACTTGGCCGCTGCTTCTGGGAAGTATTATGGGGTCATAAGGCCCACTCAAGGCATTCGGCGTTTTACAGAATAACAGGGGTTTTTCAGGATTTTCAAAGCCTCCTTCTTTGGCATGTTCGGCATAATTTTTTCCGAGACAGATGATCTTGGACGGGCGATGGATGGGGCTTGCAATCCGCACCTCGATGTTTCGGCCCGGATTCTTAACTTCGGCAACCTTTTCAAGCCATCCCTCTCTGAAAAATGTCTCGCTTATATCAGGAATCTCAGGGAAAATTTCTCTCAAGTCGACGATGTTGCCGTTTTTCCACAGCCCCGGCTTGATGTTCCCCTTTTGACCAAATCTGACTAATCTCATAGGTCTCCTTTTGCGTTATGTTCTCGCGTTTCATGATGTTGCCTCATGTTCTGCCCGTCCTTATAGCACTTCTTTCCATACCAGTCGATCTGCCTGCATATCCCGCGGATAATACTGACCTCTTTGGCGCGAAGCTGAAGCCTGGAAAAAAAACGGCGTAATTTGTTGATCCAGTAATCCGGATTTTCAGGATTGATATAGTTTATCCGGACCAATATATCCTTGAGCTGGTCATACATCCCATCCAGTTCATGCCGGCTGGCAAGACGAGGAGTGAATTTTGTATTTTTGTCAAGACCGGCTGTAAAAATTTCATAGCACATGATCATTACGGCCTGGGCCAGATTCAGGGATGAAAATTCGGCAGTGGGGATATTTACAAGCCCATGACAATTTCGGATGTCCTCATTGGAAAGCCCCCTGTCTTCCGGGCCAAATACGATGGCGATACGATTCTCAATGGAAATGGGAGCCAGTTTTTGAGCCAGTTTAGAAGGCGTGTTCACGACCTGCCGCTGTCCCCCCAGCCGCGCCGTAGCACCAATAACATAGTTAAAATGGGAAAGTGCGTCCTTAAGATCTGTAAAAATGATAGTTTTATCAACCAGATCTGAGGCGGCATGGGTCGCCAATTTCAGGATTTTATTGCGGTCGTAGTTTGGGGGGTCGATGACCACAAGCCGGCTGAAACCCATGTTGCACATGGCACGGGCAACGGACCCGATATTTTCAGGATGTCGTGGCTGGTGCAACACGATACTAATGTTGTCAAAATTGATTCTTTTGGACATCAGCCGGTAAGTTCAAAGCTGTTGAAAAAGAATCCTATTTCAAAGGCGGCGGTCTCCGGGGAATCTGAACCGTGCACGATATTTTTTTCAATATCCGTTGCAAAATCCCTCCGAATGGTCCCCTGAGCCGCTTCCCTGTAATCGGTGGCGCCCATTATGTCACGGTATCTGGCTATGGCATCTTCTCCCTCAAGAACCATAACCACAACAGGTCCGGATGCCATGAAATATGTCAGACTTTGAAAAAACGGCCTTTCTTTGTGCACCGCATAAAAACTTTCTGCCTGCTCCTTGGTCATTTTCAACATTTTCATGGCAATGAGCTTGAGTCCGTTGCTTTCCAATCGTTTAATAACTTCGCCGATCAGTCCTCGGGCAACCCCGTCCGGCTTGATAATAGATAATGTTTTTTCCATGATTTTTATTTTCCTTTAATGAATATTTTTAATTGCCGTTTCGATACCAAAAGGGTTCGCACAAGTCAATACGGGTAAAAAATAAATGAATTTTAAGAAAAAATACAAGTTAGTTCGCTTCGCTCACAATTGGAATGATGGAATATTGGAACACTGGCCCCGGTGAAATAGAAAAAAGTTTCACTGGGTAAAAATATTGGGTTCTGGGAAAATGGAAAGTTGAGTTATGGTAAAATTCCTCTTTACGGGAATCAAATAGAGGAATGCCATCTTCTTTAAATCATCATTCCAATATTCCATTTTTCCATGTCCGAGTTAAAAATATAAGCCTAAAAAATATATTTATTTTCAATAAATTGTAGAATTTCCGAGACGTTAGAAATTACTTTTGTTTATGGAGGGCTTTTCTGATGAGACAGGCACTATCTGTAGTCTTTTTGAGGCGTTCGGCAAGGCTGGTCAGAACTGCCTGGAAATCAGGGGACAGTTTGTTAAACTCCTGTTCAAAAAAAATAGGGTCGATGATTCCTACAGTTGTATCGCCGATGGCGGTGGCGGTGGCAGTCCGTGGGGTTTTGGTGATAAACCCCAGCTCTCCGATAATTTCTCCGGGTTTTAGCACCACCATTACCACCTTTTCCCCGCCTATTTTTTTGGAAATCTCCACAGCGCCGGATTCAATGACATAGATCCAGTCTCCGGAACTTCCCTCCTTGAAGATGATTTCCCCATCCTTGTATTTTTCTTCTGTGGCAGTTTGAAACATAATTCCAATCTTTTTCCACGTCTCCCTGACGGTCGATGGTGACATGCACTTTTAAACGCCATATGATCCCCGATTGTTGTCCTACTTTTTCTTACAGCGCCGGCGCCACATTCGACAACGTACTTCGCCTTTTTTTTTGGAATATAAATGGCGAACGGCTTGAAATTCATTTTTATTTCGATTACTTTTTTTGTCTGGTCAAGAAATATTACATCAACCGGATAGAAAACAAAAAACATGTGCAGTGATACCGTCTTTTCCTTTTTGAAGACGAACACCATAGCGTTGTCATGGACAGCAGAGCTCGAAGTAAACATAAGACCTTTGGCTTTGCTGAACAATGAGTTCAAGAACCTTTTCTTTCCTGCAATAACTGTATTTCTAGTCCTGTTTATTACCACATGCAATTTCTAAAGAATATCATTTTTCCAGCTCAGATATACAAAGCATAAAATCATCTGCAAAGGCCTCCTGAACCTTTTCTTCCTGTCCAAACTCGGAAACGTCGGTTGCCACATTTCTCCCGATTCCATATTCAACATCCCAACCCTTTTCTTTCAAAAGTTCAATTAATTTTTCCGCCTGCTCTTTTGTGGCATGGTCTCCTATATTTTGTTCAGCTATGAAAAATTTCATTTCATCCTCCTTTGTTATAAGACATCAGATACATGGACCAATGAAACATCAGAATCCTTAATATTTTTTATAAATCGGCCGATGGTATGTACGGTTTCCGGAAACGGATGTCCGATTCCCACGGCCTGGCCGTATTTTTTTGAATGTCTTTTTAGCTTGTTGAGTTGACGATAGATGGCTGATTCATCATGAAGATTATCCAGAAAGATGTTCCTCCCGGTAGCGGCCATGTGAAGTTTTTTTGCGGTTTTATACGCCATGGAATGGCTTGATGTAAGACTATCAACAAAAAAAAGACCATTTTCTCTTACAAACTTGAGTGCTTCTCTGATTTCTTTATATGTCTCTGTAAATCTTGAACCCATATGGTTGTTCACTCCGGCGGCATAAGGCACATCGGCAATATTCTCCTCTATAATTCTCTTGATCCTGTCAGGCCCATCTCCCACATAGAGTGCTCCGGGTCCGGGATCAAAAGAATCAACATTGTAAGGCTCCATGGGTTGGTGGAGCAAGATTTCATGTCCGTTATCATGGATCTCAAGGGCCAGTTCATAAGAATATGCCAGTCGTGGTAAGATGGCAAAGGTAATGGGAACACCTAAATTCAGGAATTGTCTTGCATGGGAAGGGCTGTATCCGATATCATCAATAATTAGTGCAATGCGAGGCTGACCAACCGTGTGATTTGGATGTGTTTCTAGGGCAAACGCCTTTGAAAAACTGTTCAGCCCGAAAAAACTTCCCATCAACAAACCGGCACTTTCCCGCAAAAAATTCCTTCTATTCATATGCTTATCCCTTTTTAAAGTTTTAAACAAGAATATTATGCCGCAATGATCGATGGGTCGAATGCCGATAGGATAGCGACAAAGAGCTCCGAATATCCTTAACGGGTAATTTATGCAATATGTTGGGGTTAAAGTCAATAAAAAATACAATATGTTGATAGATTATTTAAATTAGGGGGGGGCGCCCCAATTGGAATGGTGGAATGGTGAAAATCACCGTGTATACAGATGAAATTTCAATGCCATTTTTGTTTCATATCTTTAAGGTTTCAGGTGTCAGGAATGATGAACACAGGTGATAGGTCTTACTTTATTCAGGCTTAAATTCAAGATTATTTGAGCCGGATTTAAAAAAAGTCATAAAGGCAATTTCAAATGGTTTTTTTATCTTTTCTTCTTAACGGTTACCCTCGGTGTCTTCAGAAGACAACTCCTCATCATGGCCGAACTATTAGCCACGGGGATTTTGAAATTCGTGAGACCATTCATGTCTGTGCCGACAGATGTCGTTTTGATTCCGGAAAGCTTGTTACCAGGCGCGCCGACACTCTTTCTCATCCAGCAAAACTAAATCGGCCTCAAGTTCTATCGCTAATGCAATACTTTCAGCTTCTCCACGATCTATGTCACGTCTTAACGCACTTACCAATAGCTGATTTCTAACCGAATGGCGCTTGATCCAGCCAGTAGCGCCGGCAACTTCCTTGCTCCCCGGCCAATGATTTCTCATAGCATTCAACTCATCCCACACTCCGTCAGCAATATTTATACTGGAATAGAGGCGACAATGTGTTTAATGCTCTCATTATTTACCTCACTTTTAATTAGGGGTATTAAATTCCAGTATTACACAAAGTTATTTCCCAATCAACTTCATTATTAAAACATATGGTGGTAACGTTCGTGCTTAGCAAACCCTATGATGGAATAAGTGCGTTAATCAAGATGTTATTCTTCAAAATTAGAAATGTTGGTTTTTATTTTTCAGTTGTTTCATGATGATTCATATGATAAATATATTTTGTAGTATAGGAATTTCCATTTATCTATATTCAGCCACAGACCCACACAGACAGGCACAAACAAAATAATGAAAGTCCGTGTGGGTCTGTGGCTAATAATTAAAATTAAGAAGTTTCCATTTTGTCGGGAATTATTTTGGTGAAGTGCCCCTTCATGATTGAAGGCTAAAGATCATTTTTTACATGCTTTTATTTTTGAGTGAGCTATAAAAACAATGAATAAAGAATCTTTTTTACAAAACACCGAGGAAGAATTGAAGGGGATACTTCGTCCCTTCCAGCAGGAGTTGAATCGCGGTCAACGCCTGGCCGATTTTTTAAAGCAGTGTATCCGCTGTGCCGCACGAGATGATTTTCTCCAGTTGGATGAACTGCTTCGTACAAAAATGGCTGAAAACGTGGAACAGGAAGAGGTATTGACGGACTGTAAAGCTGTCTTTGACAGCTTGCGGGAATACGCCAGGGAACAGGTGGAAAGATACCGGCTGGAATTTATTGAAGACCTTAACCGGGTGGCAGAAGAAGCAGGGCTGCCTGTTGAAATTGATTTTCCCCGTTTCAGCGTGCTTAAAGGCATTGACGGGGAGATTGCTTTCAGCAAACGTATTACGACCATCAACAAGAAAATACTGAAATCCATTGATCCCCGTCGTATCGTTACTGCCGCCCTTCGTGTAAAAAAACAACTTTATGACCGGCCTTTTGATCCTCAAAAATTTATTGACGGCCTCTACGATACGTATGCCGAAATCAGCAAAATGGATAATATTTCCCCAGGCAATCCGGTTCCCATTCAACGGTTTTATCTAAAATATGTGATTTCCCTGCAAAGCAAAACGTTTTTCACCAATATGGATAAGGCCAAGTTCCGGGGCTGCAGTCTGGAACAGTTTAGTGTGGATCTATGGCGCTATTTCGAGGCAGGTATCGGCGGGGCTTCGAACGGCAAGAAGTTGAAACTGGGGCCGGGGCGTAATTATTCTCTCTGGCTTATTGACAGCAATGGCGAACGTCGGCAGATTTCAGGAATTTCGTTTCTGGAGGGTAAAACATGATACCTATGAAAGAAATTGATCAGTTAGAACCATTTCAGGCCAGATCAATTATTGAAGAACTTCGAAAAGGGAGCGTGCCCGCCGACTATGTGCCTTTTTTTACTGTTGGCCGCGATAACTGGCTCACCTTTATTGAGGATGATCTGAAAAATTATATTGCCGAAGGCGGGGCCAAAGTCCGCTTTCTCAGTGGTGATTATGGTGACGGCAAGACTCATTTTATGTCAATAATTCGTCATCTTGTGTTGCAACAGGGGTTTGCCGTCTCTTTTGTCGTGTTGACGCGGGAAGTACCCATTCACAAATTCGAGGCCGTCTATCAATCTATTACGCGTCAGCTTCGCGGTCGTTTTGAGGGCATTGGAATTCGAAATCTCCTGAGCCAATGGCTGGACAGTCTGGTTCAAAAGGACACTTCTCCTTCAACAGAGCAAATTGCTGATCTGGCCGAAACCTTACGCAATCTGCCGGGCATGAACGTAAATTTTGCCAATGCGCTTGTGGCCCTGGCGCATAATCGTTTTTTGCCATTGATGGAAGGAGAACATAAAGAAGATCGCACCACAAACCGGGAGATTATTTTCCACTGGTTCGAGGCAGGCAAAGCAACCAAACGGGAACTTAAGCCCTTCGGAATTTTTGAAGTAGTAAACAAGGCCAACAGCAAGCAGATGCTCAACTCTCTGAATGCCTTTCTACGTTATCTGAACTATAAAGGATTTATTCTGCTGTTAGATGAACTGGAGACGGTCATTGCCCAGTCCGCCTCAGTGCGCAACGCAGCTTACGAGAACGTGCGTCTGCTGATAGACAATACCGAACAGGCCGAGTATTTCCATATCTTTTTTTCCATTATCCCGGACGTACTGCTGTCTGAAAAGGGATTTAAATCCTACGATGCGCTATGGAGCCGTGTCCGGTCTATTGGTCAGCAGAAGCGCCTGAATTATCGGGGGGTTTTGATTGATCTGCATCGAACGCCGTTGAAATCGGGCGAGTTGGTCGATCTGGGGCACTCATTGCGTCGTATTCACGAGATATCTTATCGCTGGAACGCCGCAGAGTCGGTGCCTGACAATCTTCTTAAGGATGTCTGTAAAAATCAGGAAAAGATGGGACTCTTGAGTGAAGTACGTCTTTTTGTCAAACAGGTCATTCGAATCCTGGATATGGGCGAACAGGGCAAAGATCCGGCAGAGACACTTGATCTTACCGAGCATATCGTCTCCAGTCAGCAGGAACTGGAACAAGAGAAGATGGAACAACTGCAGCCCAGTTGGGATAAGTAACCAATGGATAAGGCCGATTTTATCCAGTTGCTGGAAAGCGCCGGCAATTTCAAACTCAGACGGGCGGTGGAACGCTTGCGGGAGGGGCTTTTTGATCCGTTTGGTGTCAGGCTGTTAACTGCCCATGAAGCGCAATTAAACAGTATATTTGACCACGGCGTTAAAACCCTGGAGAAAAATGAATCCAGTCACCTTTGTGTCTGTGGCGCCTATGGCCAGGGTAAATCCCATAGTCTTACCTATATTCGTCAACGGGCCCTGGCACAGGGGTTCGTTATTAGTCAGATCAACCTTGATCCCAGAGAAATTCCGTTTTATGACTTCCGGCAGGTTTACCATGCCCTGGTGAGTCAAATTTCTTTTCCGGATAGCGAGTCATCCCTGGTAAAATGGTGGAAAGACCTGACCGGCAAACAAAAGATGTCCTGGAAAAATAACGGCACAGGGCCGTTAGATATCATCCCTGAATCAATGCCTCATTTTTTCAAAGCCATTTTAACGGCCATGGCGCAGGATAACATACCGCTTTCCAACCGGCAAAAAGGCTTAAAAAAGCACACCACATTCCGACCCCGCGAGTTTCCCTGGCTCCTCGCCAACGCCCTGAGCGGAAACAGCTTGCCTGTGTTTCGTCTCCGTCATGCCATGAAGTACCGACAGGTTTCATTTTACAAAGACGCATCCCTGGTCTGCAAAGGATGGGAACCATATTTTAAGGCAATATGCGGCCTGTCAGCCATGTTTCAAAAAACAGGGTTTAAAGGCTGGGTTCTGCTGTTTGATGAAGGTGAATCCATTGCCCAGCTACGCGTCAACGTGCGCCGGAAAAGCTACACTATTTTGAATCAATTCTTTTCGTCTGCCTCTCCTCCGGCCGGACTCTATCCCATTTTCGCCTTTACCGACGACTTCTTTATGCGGGTTCAGGGGGAAGACTATGACCGTGTATATCTTCGCAATGAACAGGAATTTCCCTATTTTGAAGAAAATTACGCTGAGTCCTGGCGCCATTTGAATATCTATCGCCTGCACGATCTATCAAGCAAAGAATGGGAAACCATGTCTGAAAAACTGATCCATTTTCACGCCAAAGCATATGCCTGGAAACCGCCGGAGACCGAAATGCGGCAAGAAATGGCAAAAATTCTGGCAGAAAAAGGTGATCGTGAAGCTCGCCTGAAAATAAAGACCATGGTAAACCACCTGGATCTGACCCATCAGAAAGTAGTCTTAGGCGGGTAAGCGAAAGCCAGTGCCAAACATTGAAACAGATAACATCACAAAAATACTGAAGATGACCGAAGGCAGATGTACTGGAATACCATAAATAATCAAAGCCATGAAAGCAAACGGTTCGCCTGAACCGATCTTTGAAACGGATGAAGACAGAAACTATTTTCTGGCAATTCTGCATATTCATCCAGAATCCCAAGTCAGTGAGCAAATTGGTGAGCGAGTTGAAGCTGTTGAGGGATTAAATCATTCAGAATTCAACAAGCTTGTATCAAGTTTGTCCCAGGTCTGTCCCAGGTCAAACTGCAGCAAGTGTTATTTTAAAAGCAAGAGATAGTATTGATATGGCTACACTAATGTTAACGCTCAATCAGAAAAACAGAACCCGGTTTCGCAATCAACTTATCAATCCATTGATCAAAACGGGATTGATCGCATTAACCATTCCGGATAAGCCCACAAGCAGCAAACAAAGATATAAGACTACTATAAAAGGTCTTAAGATAATTGATGGAATAAAGAAGAAAAAAACATGAAACGGTACCCAGTATACAAAGGCACCTACATTGAGTGAATCGGGGCAAGCGATATCTGTACGGCAGAGTAGCTGGATTCAGTCAGAGGGAACAAAGGTATAAAAGTTCAAATACAGGAAAAATAAACAAATGATTACCGACACAACATTTTTTACAAATGAACTATGCCGCACCGTTTGATTGATTCAAAAAGACACGGCATCATATTAGCGCCCGGTTTCCTAAGTCGCCTCTCTTGAAAATTAACAAAAGCTTGGTTAGAGAAGGTAAAAAGCTTCGATACCCTAAAAACATTATGGTAAAGATGCCAAAGGGTTCACAAAGGGCTCAAAGGATTAATAAAGGAGAGGTGTGGTATCTATCCAATTGATTAATTGGCGGAATTGGCTGGATGTTCTCACTAATCTTGGCTATTAGTTGGTTATTATTGCGGTTGTTTGGCGAATATTTTAAGGACATAACAGATACGTTTTCAGACCTTTAAGGGTTAAATCTGCTGGAGTAAAAGCAACCAATAATCCAATGGACATCCCCTAACTGCGCTCAAAAATGATGAACTGCTTGCTCAGCTTAAAGAGGCATTAAGCTAATGACCGGAATTACGAAAACTACTGAATACAAAAAGTTTCTCAGAGAGATAAAGGCCAGAATACAGACTGCTCAAATCAAAGCGGCTATCAAAGTCAATATTGAGCTTTTGAGACTGTATTGGGATTTAGCGCAGATGATCGTCCGGAAGCAAAAGCAATCTGCCTGGGGAGATGGGCTGATTGCTGCAGTAAGCAAAGATTTGACACGAGAGTTCCCGGGCATGAAAGGCTTTTCTCCCACAAATTTGAAATATATGCGCAACTGGTATCTCTTCTATGTCAATGAAAATTCCTCACAACTTGTTGGAAAAATCGAAACGCATACAAATCGTCCACAACTTGTGGACGATTTGCGAAAAAATGATTTTTCACCTGTAATATCCACTATTTTTCAGATTCCATGGGGGCATAATAGAGAGATTATCACCAAGTGTAAAACAGTCGAAGAAGCGTTGTTTTATGCCAACCGCACCATAGAACATAACTGGTCAAGGGCGGTGTTGGTTCATCAAATCGAGTCCGGGTTAATCCAGCGGGAAGGCAAGGCCGTAAGCAACTTCAAAACCAAACTGCCGCAGGCTCAGTCTGATCTTGCGCATCAGACACTAAAAGATCCTTATTGCTTTGATTTTTTAAATCTTACCCACAAGCATAATGAAAAAGAGTTGGAAGATGGACTTACAGAACATCTTGCCCGCTTCCTTCTGGAGCTGGGAACTGGATTTTCATTTATTGGCAGACAATATCGGCTGGAAATAGGTGGTGACGAGTTTTTTATAGACCTGCTCTTCTACCATGTAAAACTGCATTGTTATGTTGTAGTGGAATTGAAAACTACCAAATTCAAACCGGAGTTTACCGGTCAACTCAGTTTTTATATATCAGCTGTTGATGGTGAAATAAAAACCGGAATTGATAACCCCACCATAGGAATCCTTATTTGTAAATCCAAAAATAATACAGTCGTTGAATATGCCCTGAATAGAGTGGATTCGCCCATTGGTGTTAGTGAATACACTATTACAAAAAATCTGCCTGATGAATTTAAGTCCTCGCTCCCGACTATTGAAGAAATTGAGGCAGAGCTTGAGGAAATGGGGGGGTGAGGAATGAGAAATTTTGAATTACGGATTGAAAGTTGGAGCTGATCGGGACGGAGATGGAATAGTGGGTGAGTGGAACAAAAATAAAATCGGAGAGTTCTTATTCGAGGGGGCAGGCAAATATAAACCTGATGCTGAAGAAATAGTTGGATTAAAACATATTGATAAAATTGATTTTTCCGGCAATTTCCATATCGCACAAAAGCCCAGTAAAACAAATATGATACTGATAAAGTAACCCAGTGGGACGCCCATGATTTTATGCGTTTCTCATTTAATGAAAATCATAACCTGAACATCCCTGCCCCTCAGCCACTTTCTGCCGTATGCGGCATCCTGTGGCACATGGAATATCTTCCGGGTAAACACACGTCTTTCATCACGTAAGCGCCGGGCATACGAGCATTGCTTATAATGGATAGAGGACTTTAATTCGCCTGTGGTAGCATAGCCGCAGGCGAAGACTTATGCTTTTGTGTTACTCCCTCGAACCCAATAAATAAAAAGCGGAGTTGAAAATGGTACAGGTAACTGAAGTAAAAAAGGAAATTGAAGAATTGCCTAAACAGGAATATGTTAATTTGAGACATTGGTTTGCTGAAAAGGACTGGAAAATATGGGATAAGCAAATTAAAGAAGACTCAAATTCAGGGAAATTAGATTTCTTAGCTAAAGAAGCTCATGAAGCCATGACATAACAAGGCGCTCCTCGTGTTCAGATAAATCCAAATTGTTGATCATCCAGACGATCAAAGTTTACAAAGCACCCAGCCTCATCACAAACATATTCCGCCGGTTCTGTAAAAAAAACCAAAATCGAGCTTGAAATGAACCTCATTTGCATATATAATCGAGACACAATTGGAGGTGATATTATGAAATTTTTAAGCGTTAGAGATTTAAAAACTAAGTCTTCGCAAATTTGGCGGGAGCTGGCGGATCAAAAGGAGATGGTCATCACAAGTAACGGCAGACCGATTGCAATCCTGTCCTCAACCAATGAAAACAACTTGGAACAAGTTTTATCCGCATTTCGTCACGCCCGCGCTACTAATGCTGTTGCATCAATCCAATACGACTCTGTGAGAAAAGGAACCGACAAATTAACTCTGAGCGAAATTGATGCTGAAATAAAAGATGTGCGGTCAAAACGTCAAAAATGAAAATCGTATTAGACACAAATGTTCTTCTATCCGGGTTGCTTACTTCTTTTGGCCCAAGCGGGGAAATTGTTCGAATGGTTTCCGCTGGCAAGCTCATTTTATATATTGATGCCCGAATTTTATCAGAATATCATGAGGTCCTTCAGAGGCCAAAGTTCAAATTCAACAATGACCACATCGATACCTTGATTAGTTTTATTAAGCATAACGGTCAATTCGTCTCAGCCTTACCGCTCAAAAGTCCTCTGCCTGATCCAGATGATGAAGCCTTTCTCGAAGTTGCCATTGCAGGAAATGTGAGATACTTAATCACAGGAAATATTGTTCATTATCCTTCTTCACACAGAGAAGGAATAAATATTCTTTCTCCCTCTAAGTTTCTTGAATATTATAGAAAAGAAAATGAAGGCACAGAAATAAAAAACGATAACAACGCGCATGTCCAGTAAAACCATGTCCCCCATAAACCATGAACTGCAACTTGCCAACGACTTTGTTCAGCACACTAACCGCAATATTTTTCTGACAGGTAAAGCGGGCACTGGCAAAACAACCTTTCTCCATAATTTGTATAAGAACACGGTGAAGCGGATGATTATCACCGCACCAACCGGCGTTGCGGCTATCAACGCCGGTGGGGTAACACTCCATTCTTTTTTTCAGTTGCCCTTTGGCCCATTTGTGCCGGGAAGCGAAACATACGAGCGCAATAAGCAGCGCCAGTTCAGGTTCAGCAAAGAAAAAAAGCGAATTATACAAAGCCTTGATTTGCTGGTGATTGACGAAATAAGTATGGTGCGGGCCGATTTGCTCGACGCGGTGGATGCTGTGCTGCGTCGCCATCGTCGTAATAATTTGCCCTTTGGCGGGGTGCAACTGCTTGTGATCGGCGATCTGCATCAGCTCTCCCCGGTGGCAAAGCAAGATGAATGGCGCCTTTTGCGGCAATATTATGAGTCGGTTTATTTTTTCAGCAGCAAAACGCTTGGTCTTACCGAACTGCTTACCATTGAACTGAAGCATATTTATCGTCAGTCAGACGCCCGTTTCATAAAGCTCCTGAATCGGGTACGTGACAACCGGCTTGATGAATCATCCATAGCGGATCTTAATCAGCGTTACATTCAGGATTTTAAACCAGGCAAAGATCAGGGCTATATTACCCTAAGCACCCACAACCGCAGCGCCGAATCCATCAATCAGACCAGACTTAAGGCCCTGACCCAAAAGGAACATTGTTTCAAAGCTGAAATTTCCGGAGATTTTTCTGAACATATCTACCCGACCTTGGCCACTCTTCTGCTTAAAAAGGGGGCGCAGGTGATGTTTGTGCGCAATGATCCCTCTGCTGAAAAACTCTATTACAATGGTAAAATCGGCAAAATAACCAAAATTTCGAGCAAAAACATCAGCGTTATCTGCCCCGGCGACAAACAGGAAATCGTGGTTGAACCCATCATTTGGGAAAACATCAAATACACACTGAACGAAAAAAACAAGGAAATCGAAGAGGATATAATCGGTAAATTCAAGCAATACCCACTGAAACTTGCATGGGCCATCACCATCCACAAGAGTCAGGGGCTGACTTTTGAAAAGGCTATTATCGATGCCAAAGCAGCTTTTGCCCATGGTCAGGTTTACGTGGCCTTAAGCCGTTGTAAAACTCTAGAGGGCATGGTGCTGAGCTCTCCCATCTCATCTCGTGGAGTGGAAACGGATGAAGCAATAATGTGCTTTGACGAAAACGCTCACCAGAACCCGCCGTCCGAAAGCCGGCTTCAGGCTGACAAAATCAGCTATCAGCAGCAGTTGTTGCTTGATTGTTTTGATTTTTCACTATTGCGCAACAATCTCAACTATCTTGTCCGGCTTTTGACAGGTAACGCCGGAGTAGTTCAGGTTTCAGGCATTGAAGATATCCGCCAACTGGAGAAAAAGGCTGCGAAAGATATTTTTTTGTCAGTGAAAAGTTTAAGGGGCAATTGTGCACAATTTTTACGGATGGCGGCTTGCCCGAGTCAGATGCAGTTATTTTGGAACGGATCAGCAAAGCATCCATATGGTTTCAGGAAAAGTTTACCGAAATTTTTGAGGAGTCAGTGCCAAAATTGCACGTTGAAACAGACAATACTGAACTCCGCAAAAAGATTGGCAATGCTCTGAGTAATCTCAAAAAAGAAATTGCCGTAAAGGTATCTGGAATACAGTGCTGTGAAAAAGGATTTTCACCCTCAAGTTTACTGCGCGCTGTTTCAGTGGCTGAAATTGACGTTACCACTAAAAAAGCAAAAAAGAGACGCCCCCCGGCCTACACCGAATCGGACGTTGCCCATCCGGAGCTGTTCCAGGCCCTCAAGGACTGGCGTTCCCGCAAGGCAAAGGAGGAAGAAGTCGCCCATTTTCAGGTTTTACATCAACGGATATTGATCCAGATTGTGGTATGCCTTCCTGACAATATTGCTGATCTAAAAAAAATAAATGGAGTCGGCAAGAAAACCATTGAGAAATACGGCGAAGAACTTGTGGAACTGGTTTTGGCCTATCGCAAAAAATACGGAATAGACAAGGTCCTACTGCTGGAGGTTAAAAAACTTCCAAAAGAAAGTACAGCGGCAGAAAAAGAGGCTCGGCATTCCGACACGAAACAGACAAGTTTCGATATGTTCAATAAAGGATTGACTATTGCCCTGATTGCACAAGAAAGAGGCCTGGTACAATCTACCATTGAAGAACATCTGAGCTTTTTTGTGGAAAAAGGCAAATTGGATATCAACAAGTTGCTTTCACCTGAAAAACAACAGGCCATTGAAAAGGAACTTGATATAGATCACAGCAATTCCCTCAGTGAAGTAAAAAATGCCCTGGGGGATGAATACTCCTATGGAGAAATCAAAATGATGCTGGCCTGGCAGAAACACCTGGCAGATACTCTCTGAAAATAGCATGGCAGGAGAACCTGCCGGAGACTTGATAGGATATAGGTGGATTTTTTTGAACGTTCAACATCGAACGTCCAATGTTGAACATCGAATGATGAAATCGCTTCGCTCTGCCGGCTTATAAATTGGTAGAATACCTTATTCAAAATTCGAGGTTGGGCGTTCGATGTTGGATGTTCATAGCTTTTTAGCTTAATAGTATAGGAATTTCCGATTTATTGAGTATTAAATCAAGATGTTATAAAAAGTCCGCCTGATAGGGCGCAAAAATAAGAAGGCAGCCTCATCTGAAAATCTATAGTTGTTTCATGACAATTTATATGATAAAAATCATTTTATTATTCGCTTAAAAATAACACAGGCATCCTTCATTTGCCGGTTTACACTTTTTTGATGTCGGTTCTTGCCTTCAAGTATTTCTACCTTATTTACTCATGCACAACAACTGTTACTCGCCACTTCTTTTGCTCCCTAATACTTTCCGGGCTTTTTATGGAGCTTTTCCTGGCCTGCATCCGATACAGGAGCAGGCAATCAGACCCATTCTGGAAAGCAGGGATCTCATTATCCAGTCAGCCACCGGCTCCGGCAAGACCGAGGCTGCCCTGGCTCCTTGCTTAGAACGGATAATCCGCTCCGGATTGACCGAATCAGTCATCTACATCGTACCGACCCGCGCCCTGGCTTTTGATATCCGCCGCCGGTTTGAATCAGTTCTAATCGAACGTCTCGGACTCCGGTTTGCTATTCGTACCGGCGACATCAAACGTGCCGGTGGCGGTTGTCCCGACATCATGCTCACAACACCGGAATCGCTGGACGTGATGCTTGGCAGCTCCAATTCTGATTTGCGGGGTTTTCTCTTGCGGGTCCGCACGGTAATAATCGACGAAGTCCATCCGTTTATCCATCAGTACCGTGGACGTCAACTGGTCTATGTGCTGCAACGGTTAGAACGCCGGATCGGCAGACAGTTGCAGAAAATTGCCCTGTCGGCGACTATTGCCGATCCCGATGTTGTTATCCGTTTCCTGAGTTTCAGTCCCGATACCGTCCTTCTAATTGAGAATGTTAGCCGTCAAATTCTTCCCCGCCTGATTCACCTTAAAAACGATGAACACGAACTGGTAACGTTACTTGATGACCTGTACCGGGAATGGAACTATCGGAAAATTCTGATCTTTGCCAACAGCAGAGGCCGGTGTGATAAAATTTACGGATTGTTAAACCGGAAAGGGCAATTCATGGGGATGGCTGAACTGCATTACTCCAACCTCAATGCCAGAGAACGACAAATCGTCGAAAAAAGATTTCGGCAACGAGCCTGGTCGGTTTGTATCGCAACCAGTACGCTGGAGCTGGGTATTGATGTAGGTGATGTGGATGCGGTGATTCTCTTTGAGCCGCCGGATTCCGTTGCCACTTTTCTCCAGCGGATTGGCAGGGCTAACCGCCGTCAGGATACGATTCATTTCTGGGGTATCTGCCGTGGTGAACAGGCCGGAAAACAAATGCTGCGTTTTCTCGCTCTGTTGCGTCTCGCCGGTCAGGGCAAGGTGGAATCGCCTTTGCCGAAATATTTACCAAGCGTGTTGAGCCAGCAGGTGATTTCGTGTTTGTACGAAAAAAAACGGCTCTCCCTCGCTGCGCTTCAAGATCTCTTTTCTTGCAGGGCAGGAACAGATGAGGATTCAATTCTTAATGATATATTCCAATCTCTTCTGCAAAAAAACTGGCTTAAGAAGTCCGAGATGAACGGTCTTTATACCGGTGGCTGGCAGTACCGGGATGCATTGCTGGAGCATCGGATCTGGAGCAATTTTCCTGCAACTGAAGAAGAGTACAGGCTTGAGGTATCTAACGAATCCGTGGCTGATATTCCTGAATCCATTGTCAAACAATTCGACCCCGGCGATCGTGTACTTCTTGCCGGCCGGCAGCTGCGGATTTTATGGATTGATGAGGGAAAATGCAAGCGGGTGCTGACTGAACCTGCTGACCGGCTTGATGGAAAAGAGCTTTACTGGCTTGGCATGGGGTGTCACGTTTCCTATGAAGTGGCGCAAGCCATGCGGGACGTGCTGAAATCGAAAAAAACCGGTGAAAACGAGGCAGCGCCGGGGCTTTTTTTCCGTACCCGCAAACTTGTCCGCAATGAGTTAAATAAAGAGAAAAAGGCTGTTGTGCTGGATAACGGCATTGAGGTAATCCTCTCAGCCAACGGCACGTACCAATACCGGACATTCCTTGGCGTAATCGGCAACTTGATTCTTGAGTGGAGTATCAAAGATAAATTTGCAAACTACATGGAGGATCTTCGTGTGGTATCCGATGAGATTGGTCTGGAATGCTCCCATTGGATTCAATTTGAAAAGCTTTCTCTTCCTTTAGAGCCAAAAGACTTCACCGCCTGGATTAATCGTCACTTCAAGGTAATACGGGCCATGTTCCCTCTAAATTCCTTTTGCGCCACCCTTCCGAAAGAATTAATACTGCGTGAACTGAACGATTTTATCTATGATGAGCGCCTGATTGTTTTTTTTAAACAATATTTGAGCGGATCATCCGAAATCGTGCAGGGTGATCCCCAAAATATTGAAAAAGGGAATCTTGATTTCCGGAACCTTGATTCCATACTCAGGCCTCAGGAGAAAAAAGTCATTGCGTTTCTTGATGCGCCATCTCATGCGGAATCTTTGCTGACATGGGAAAAAAATCGCCGGACAACCGGCATCCCTTTTTCCATATGTGAAAATGCACGTTACCGGGCCCGGCCCTTGACCGGAACCATAATCGGTGAATACTTCCGTCATCAACAATGCCGTCGATGGCTGAGCTTTCACTTTCTCCTGCCTGAACATCAACCGTTCAAGCGTAGTCAGGTGGATGATGAGCTGACAACCCTGCGCATGGCAAGAGGACTGGAATTTGAAAGAGAAATACTGACTGATTTGCGCAAGCAGAATGAAATCCTTACCATCATTTCAGAAAAAGCCGAAACCGGAAAGACGCTGTCGCTCAAAGACAGGTTTGATGAGACCTGTGAGCAATTGTACCGGCTGGCGCAACAAAACTCTCTTGCCGGTAATCTCTATCTTGCGCAGGGCGTTTTGATAATTGATGCTGTTTTGTCTCCATCGCCTGCATTTTTTAACGGGCAAGCCGGCAAAAAAATCTCCATAGACGGGGTTGGTATTCCTGATCTGATCCAGGTGTCACAGGAAAAAGAAAAAACTCTACTTCAGGTCGGGGATATTAAAAGCAGTTCTGTTCCCCGCTACTACCAGAAGTGGCAAGTGGCGTTTTATGCCTTTCTGCTCAAAACAGTGATCCATAGCGACATGGAACGGTTTCAGTCTCTTGCGCCCTCTCGGAGTCAATCGTTTGCCAGCGAAGTAAAAGTGGCGGACACGGGTTTTCTGCTCATTCGTTCGCCTCTTAATGACGTTCCACAGCGCCATACCTTTGACCTGCGGCCTTATATGATCACGTTTAAAGCAATTTTTAGAAATCTTAATACGTGCCTCTCCGGTTCTCCATCCAGTACATTCTGGCAATTACAGAACCACTGCACCAACTGCCCTTATTTCGAGTTTTGTTACCAGCAGGCTGTGACTAAAGAGGATGTTCAGTTTATCCCGCATCTGACGTTTGGTACCCTGCAGAAAATACGCTCTCTCGGCATGAAGAGTCTTGAGAAAACTTCTGCCTGGTTTGCATCTTCGTGTCAGCCACCTGTATCTTCCCAGAATCAATCATCTGGTTGCGGTGCAAACGCTTCTTCCGGCAATAGACCACCATTTGCGCCTTTGCAAAGAGAGCGTCTTCAGGGCGCTCTTAATGCGTTGCTCCACAACAAAATTGCCATCGTAAAAAAGAAGACCTGCTTGTTTCCCGCCAACATCTCAACAGCCTTTTTTCTGCATCTAATTCATGACCCGATTTCGATGCAGCCCTGTGGAATAGGTCTATGTGTGCAGAAGAGAGGTGAAGACCTGAAAACATTAACCTGGACAACATTTCCCTCGCAGGTAAACGATAAATTCCGGGATGGCACAAGCGCCGACACGGACCGGCGTCAGATCTGGCAGGATTTTTCAAATTGTTTTCAGGAACTCTGGCAAGCCGCTATCGACAATGGGAGGGGGCCACACATTTTCCTTTTCGGAACGGCAGTCAGGCAGGGGATAACGGATTGGGCAGCGCTTATGGAAGATATGCATGTATGCGGACTTCTTCGTCATGGCCTTAATCCTCATTGGAGCGACTTGCGGCAGGCGCTTCAGAAGCATTTTTTGCTTCCGCTTCCCGGCAACATGACTCTTTTTGCCCTGAACCGAATATTAGGACTGGCAGATGAATCGGAAATTCCTGTTCCTGACACTCTTTTTCAGGGGGACAGGCTGCCTGATGCGGAAATGAACGGCAAGAACAGTAAAGAGATAATCCAGGCATATCTTGCAACAATTCTAAAACTCAAGGCAAAGCTCCAAAAATGGATTTCATCACATCTGGAAAGCGAGTGGAACCAAAAAGAGTGGCGGATTATTCCAGAGGGCGGATCGACCAGGGCTGAAGCATATCAAGACTTTATCGAAGCAGAAAAAGCCTGTCAGGAAACAGACATAAAAGCCTTGCAGGAGCTTTCACTCGAAGAGCGGGTGGAACGTTTCAGGGCATTGGGACCCCTTGAGTTTACCGGCACGGTTCTTGATGACGAGGGACGATTTCTTTATATGTTTACCATTGCCGATGAGGCCGGAGTTTCCAAATTCCGCCGGGGAGACTTTCTGAAACTGGCTCCTGCCGGTGTCGATGACCTGCAAAGCGGCATGCCTGTAATCATGGCTCAGTATTCGCCCCAGATCGGCGAGGTGGCCCTGCATTCGCGTCAATACGGTAATATGAGATTGCATAAAGGCATTTCCTATTCCCTGGAAGAAGATGGGGATGACTGGAACACGCCCAAGCTGCTCCAGGTGGTGCAAACCGTTTATTCTACCAGGGTCAGTCATCCTTTGACGGATCTGTTTGCCGGCAAATGGGATTTTGAACAACCGTCTGACTGGCAGGAGTGGGTACGCGGGTGGCTTCAGTCCGAGGGAGCTGTGGCCCGGTTGAATCAGTCGCAGCAACATGCATTGCAATTGCCTTTTCAATACGCATTGAGCCTGATTCAGGGCCCGCCCGGAACCGGCAAGACAAATCTCCTGGGCTGGATTCTGATCGCCTTGATTCGCCACGCACAAACAACCGGCAGCAAGCTTCGTATTGCTGTAAGCGGTTCGACCCATCAGGCAATTGATCAGGTGCTGAGCAAGGTGGTTAATCTGGTGAATACTCATAATTTGCAGGATTTTCCGGCACGTTGCGTTAAACTGGGAAGATGGGAAGACCCGGAGCTCGAAGAAGAAAATAAAAACATGCAGGTGGAACCGTTGACAGACGCCGGCCAGGTTTTACTCTCTCCGTATCTTATTCTTGGATCGACCGGTTACGGGTTGTATAATATGTTCCAAAACCACAACAACAGCGTTACATTCCCCAAACCATTCGATTGGGTAATCTTTGATGAAGCGTCACAGATGCTGGCGCCTCAGGCCATGCTGAGTCTGATTTACGGCAAAGGTAATTTTATCTTTCTCGGAGATATCCACCAGTTGCCGCCGGTAATCCGCTCGGCAACATTCAAGGAAGAGCCGTGGAGCGAGACTCTGCATGACGAATTGATTGAAACGGAAGTGCGACGTTCATTGCTCAATATTCTGCTCCGGCGTTATCCGCATCATAGCAAACAGTTAGATATAACCTATCGGATGAATGCGGAGATCTGCATGTTTCCAAGTCAGACATGGTACGACTCCACCTTACGCCCGGCGCCGGAAAATGCTCGGACCCGGCTCTTGTTGAATGGCCCGTCAAAGAATGATTTGATTGATAAGATTATCAATCCGCAACAACCGGTTGTTCTTGTACTGACGGATCATCAAGGTTGTCATCAGGAGTCAGCGATTGAGGCGGAAATAATGGCTCAATTAGCCTGCCGTTTGCTGATAGACAGAGGTGTGGATAAAGAACAATTGGCGCTTATCTCTCCGCACCGGGCCCAAAACAACGCAATCGCCCGGCGGCTGAGCGAACTTTCAGGCATGAGCGCTGAGGATTTGCCTTTAATTGACACGGTGGAACGGATTCAGGGCGCTGAACGGGATGTGATCCTGTTTGGCTTTACATGCTCCGACCCTGATCACGTTCTCAGCGAATTTCTGAATAATCCAAACCGATTCAACGTAGCAATGACACGAGCCCGCAAGAAATTGATTATAGCAGGCAGCAAGACCTTCTTTTCAGCTATTGCTTACACAGAAAAACAACTACAGGCCAATGCCTGTTTTAAGGCTTTTTTTGAACACTGCCGCGAAAATGACTGTTGTTTTGAACTCGCGTCAGTTAGATTTCCGGTTTCTGATAACTGATTTACAGATGGACGAATTTTTGTCCTTTAGAACTATCCTGTAATCTGCTACTGTAGCTCCCTTTCCTTCTTCGTGCACCATAAGGGGATTGATATCCATCTCTGCAATTTCAGGATGATTCATTACCATATCTGAGAGACTAACAACGGATTTTTCAAGTGCTTTTATGTTTGATTTAGGCCTTCCCCTGAATCCTTTAAAAATGTTATATCCCCTTATGCTGCGAATCATTATCTTAATTGCGGCATGCGCACAGTTGTTAGTTAGTCGATTTTTCTGAGCAAAATAATGCCGGGTTTGTTTCTTTTAACCGGGGGTTGATATCTTTGCCGATACTTTCGGAATCCCTTTTCGGCACATTTATCGGGTATAAAAGGCCAAATAATTATGAAAAAGAAGTTAATCTATCATTGGCCGCTTAACGGGGCGTCTGTTTTTCACCGGCATATTTCACAAGATATGCCTTTTCAATCATTATTTGCCCCTTTCACTTCTCGCCAATTCTTTCCCTTGACAAACAGATGAATGAATGTCACTATTACCCTCAACAATACAACACAACATGTAATAATTCAGGGGTAAATTATATCATGGGAGGTCTGCGAGTAATATTTACACGAAAAATCGAATCGGAATTACTGCTTTGGAAAAACGCCGCAAACAGGAAACCGATTGTTTTGCGGGGGGCCAGGCAGGTTGGAAAAACATTTGTTGTCAATCGATTCGCCAGGAATTTTGATCATTTTATCGACATCAACCTTGAAAGGCCGAAAGAACGCGATCTTTTTTCCGGTTTTAATACCGGTCAGGAACTTGTTGAACGAATTTTACTTTATAAAGGCCAAAAAATAGATATAAAAAGCGCCCTTTTATTTATTGATGAAATTCAACATTCAGCAGAAGCTGTTCAGGCGCTCAGATACCTTTATGAAGATGTAAAGGATTTGCACGTTATTGCTGCCGGTTCACTCCTGGAAGTTTTTTCAAAAAGAGAAGGTTTTTCTTTTCCGGTCGGCAGGGTCAGGAATCTTTTTATGTATCCGGTAACGTTCGTGGAATACCTTGAAGCACAAAACCCGCTTCTTGCTGAAAAACTGTTGCAACCGAATGTGTTGGAAGAATCTTCCCTTCATGATTTGCTGCTTGACGCGTTTAACGCGTATGCATTCGTTGGCGGCATGCCGGAAGCCCTTGCCGCTTATGTGGAAACAGGATCCTATTCGGCAGTGAGGGAAATCTATGACGCCATTTTCATGGGATACATCGAAGATGTCGAAAAGTATTCAAATTTAGCAAAAGCAAAATATTTAACCCATGCGATAGACCGGGCTCCCTTATATGCCGGTGAACGGATTACATATGAAAAGTTCGGAGAGTCTTCATTTCGATCAAGAGAAATGAAAGAGGCGTTTGATGTGCTTGAACGAGCCTTGATCGTGTATCGTGCAAGACCTTCCGTATCAACCCACATACCGATTATTGAAAAACTGCGAAAAGCCCCGAAGCTTTTTTTTCTTGATGTCGGGCTGGTGAATTACCGGATTGGATTCAAGGAATTTTTCAGCAAACAATCCCTGGACAATGTCTATCAGGGAAAAATATCGGAACAGGTTGTGGCACAGGAAATCGTTGCACAGGCATTCCGATCACCATCACTTCGGTTCTGGATACGGGAGAAAGGGGCTGCCGAAACGGATTTTCTTTATCCCTTTAAAGATATGATTATCCCGATTGAAGTGAAAAGCGGGAAGATGGGCAAACTAAAATCTTTAAATCTGTTCATGGAAAACAGTCATCATCCATATGCCATTCGTGTCTATTCCGGCAAAATCCGCATTGATCAGATACAGCTTCCATCAGGGAAAAAATACTACCTCTATTCCATTCCGTATTATCTGTTATCAAGACTTGATGACGTCATCGAACGGTTTGTGTCCGGGTACAAAACCTGAACCGGTTTTTCTCACATTGCCGATGAAAAACAGGCTCATGCCGGCGGCGTACGCTGTCACGCGTGGTCGGCCCATTACGCAAAGAGGAAAATAAGAATCAGTATAATCTGTTGCAATAAATTGATTATCGATTTTATTTTAGGTTTAATGGTAAATCTTGTGTTGCCGATAAAATTAAAACTAGCTAATATCCTTTTAAAAAACCAATCTTTCGGATTGTATTACCCCTGAAAAGGAGACTGTAAATGAAAAAAAGTTTTTATATTATTCCTGTGGGTATTATAAAGAAACAGCATGAAAAGGTATGGATTGAGGTCTATGAGAAATATAATGAGGCCCTTTTGGGTTTGGATGGATTTTCTCATATAACCGTATGTTACTGGTTTCATGAGAACGACACCCCTGAAAAGAGAAACGTAATGAAGATTCATCCGAGGAGAAACAAGAAAAACCCTTTAACCGGGGTGTTTGCGACCCATTCTCCGTTACGACCCAATCTGATCGGAATATCCATATGTAAGATACTATCCATACAAGGGAATACGATTCACATCAACAAGATCGATGCATTTGACGGGTCCCCGCTTATTGATATAAAATGTTTCATCCCCAGCAACGCCTTAAAACAAAATATACGGTTGCCAGACTGGGTATAAGGGCAAGATTATGCTTACGGAGCTTTCCGGCCAGATTGAAAGAATTACATACACCAACGACGAGACCGGTTTCACCATTGCCAGAGTAAAAGTCAACGGGCAAAAGGATCTTGTAACCGTTGTGGGACACCTTATATCTGCGGCTCCCGGAGAAATCCTCAACATGCGTGGTGAGTGGGTGAATCATCCCAGATTTGGCGAGCAGTTCAAAGTGGTAGAATCCAAGACCAAGGTTCCGGCAACCGCTTATGGAATTCGAAAGTATCTGGGTTCCGGACTCATCAAAGGACTCGGACCTGTCATGGCCGACAAAATCGTTAAAAAATTTGGAGTACAAACGCTTGATGTCATTGAAAAGGAAATCGGAAAGCTTTCCCGGGTCAACGGTATCGGCAAAAAACGTATCGCCATGATACAAAAGGCATGGAATGAGCAGAGAGAGATTCGTGATGTCATGGTGTTTCTTCAATCTTACGAAATCAGTTCCGGCTATGCCACGAAAATATTCAAACAATATGGGAATCGATCCATTGCGGTGGTGACAGACAACCCCTATCGTCTTGCAACGGATATTTTCGGGATAGGATTTGTACTCGCCGACCGTATCGCCTCAAAACTGGGATTTCCTGAAGATTCACACTTGAGGGTTGAAGCAGGTATTCTCTATGTTCTCAATCAGCTCTCAGATGAGGGGCACGTTTTTTACCCATTCGAACCTCTTATAAAAAAGAGTCAGGGAATCCTTGGCGTTGGAAAAGATGTGGTTGTCAAGGCACTCGGCAATATCGCCGGTCAAGGGAAGATAATTGTTGAAGATATAAACAAACACATAGAAGAGTATAAAGAAAACAACAAAGCCGTATACCTGGCCAAGTTTCATTTATGCGAAACCAGCATCTCCGACCGGTTGAAAACACTCCTAACATCGCCTAAATCTATCCGACATGTGGCATCAGAAAAGGCCGTAGATTGGGTCCAAACACAGCTGAATATTACTCTGGCGGAAAAACAGATCGGCGCCATACAATCTGCTCTTACAAACAAGATCATGATCATTACCGGCGGACCGGGCACCGGTAAAACCACTATTATCAATGCGATTTTAAAAATCTTTTCCAGACTTAACGTAAGAACTCTGCTGGCTGCGCCCACGGGCAGGGCAGCAAAACGGATGAGTGAAACAACGGGTTATGGGGCAAAGACCATTCACCGACTGCTGGAGTTTAGTTTTATTAAGGGGGGCTTTCAGAAAAACCAGGAAACCCCCCTCAGTTGCGACCTTCTGATACTGGATGAGGCCTCCATGATAGACACGATTTTAATGCACCATCTGTTAAAGGCCGTTCCACCCTTTGCCACGGTTATTCTTGTGGGCGACGTGAATCAGCTGCCATCAGTGGGAGCGGGGAATGTTCTCAATGATATGATTACATCAAAAGCCGTGCCGGTGGTGGAACTCAACGAGATATTCCGCCAGGCCAAAGCGAGCCGGATTATTGTCAATGCTCATAAAATTAATAACGGGATCCTGCCGTCATTTGAAAATGATCTGTCCAACAACGATTTTTATTTTATCCACCAGCAAGACCCTCAAAAGGTTCTTGAAATTATATTGGATTTGACTAAGACACGTATCCCCCGACGCTTTGGTTTTGATCCGGTCGACGATATTCAAGTGTTAACGCCCATGCACAAGGGAGTGGTTGGAGCCGAAAATCTCAATGTGCAACTGCAGAAAACACTCAATCCTGTTCAAGACGCCATCATACGGGGAAATCGGAGCTTTCGAGCCAATGATAAAGTCATGCAGATCAAAAATAATTATGACAAGGAGGTGTTCAACGGTGACATCGGAAGAATTACCGGTATCCGACCGGAGGAATACCAAATGACCGTCACATTTGACGGCAGGGATGTGGCCTACGAATTTTCCGACCTTGATGAAATCGTTCTGGCCTATGCGGTCTCGGTGCACAAATCACAGGGCTCGGAATATCCGGCAGTGGTGATTCCCATTCTTGCCCAGCATTATATCCTGCTGCAGCGCAATTTGATTTACACGGCCATAACCAGAGGCCGGAATCTGGTGGTAATGGTCGGGACCCGGAAAGCGCTGGCCATGGGAATAAACACCCACAAAACACCAAAACGCCACACGTTGTTACGACACCGGTTGGATGGAACCCTTTAACTCTAACGTTAACTCTTGCTGGAGGTAATGGTTTGGAAGGAAGTAATCTGCTGTTTAACTTTACGGCTTTTACATTTCGGACATTGAAATTTTTTCTTTTCATATTCAGAAATTTTCATGATCACGGCAAAAGGCTTCTTACATTTTTCACAAATAAATTCGTATGTGGGCATGGTATCATCTCCTTTTACTTATGAAATCTTTGACCCCTCAAATATAACTGCCGGAAATAATCGTTCGTTGTTATAGAAGTTTTACCTATACAAGTCACTATTATTTTATACATTCTTATCAATAGAGTATCAACCTATTTTTTCAGCCATATTAAAACTCTCCTTTTAGATGTTTTTGTCTTTTTGACTCCGGAAATTTTTCAATGGCATACCGCAACATGGTGCGAGGCATCCTTTTATAATATTTTTTCAAGAATATTTCTTCAGTTAAAATATCACGCTTGCCGATTTCTCGCAGCATCCATCCTGCGGCTTTATGAATCAAATCTTGTTCATCCGTCAGCAGGATTTTTGCAATTTTGAGTGTCTCTGAGTAGTTATCTTGCTTGATAAAATGGAATGTGGACAATATTGCAATTCTCCGTTCCCACAAATTCTTAGATGTTGCGAGACGGTAAACAGGTTTTTTGCTTTTGTCCATTAAAAAGTCCCCGACGATTTGGTGAGCCGATCCGTCAACCAGATCCCAGCTATTTATAAATTTTGTGTTTTGTAAATACAGCTCATAAATTCTCTTTTTTACCGTTTCACTCCCCTTTGAATATTTGCCGACAAGGATCAAAAGTGAAAACATCCGCTCCTCATGAATCCTGGATCTGAGCAATTGCACGGATTCCTCTATGGTTATGTTCGGATATTCTTTGACCAGCTTCCTTAACTGGGGAACTCCGACCCCTATGAACACATCTCCTTCACCATAGTCACCGGGACCGGTTTTAAAAAATCTCTGTAAGACTTTGGCTTTTTCTTCACTCCCGAGTTGCTGTAATTTTTTTCGAATATCTTTTATTGTCATAATATTAAACTCGACGGCTTCGTAAAAAGTCCAACTTCTGCGTTGCGCTGCACCCTTCGTCATTGCGGCGTACTATAAGTACGTCTCATTCCTCAGGATTTGCGCGCCTTGAATTTGGATCTTTTTACTTTGCCGTCGACTTTTGACTTTTTACGAGTTCATCAAACTCGTGAATTATTCCGGGTTAGCCCTTTGAAACAAATTATCGTATTCAGACCATCCGGGGGTGAAAAAAAGATTGTTGGTTATTGAGTTCAATCGTAAGGTGTCAGTGTTCAGGTTTCAGCTCTTCAAGTTTCTCGACCCTGACACCTGAAACCTGACACCTTTTCCCCAAAGCTAAATACGTAGCGCAGACGAACATGAATTTTCATATTGCCAACAGCCGTGATTCACACCCACAATCCGGCTTAAACATTTCTCCCAAGAGGAAACAAAGGTATTTGTTTTTTTTGCTTGAAGTTAATAAACAGAATGCCTGCTACGACGAACAACAGGGCGATAAGAATATTGACCGTGATCGGCTCATCCAGAACAAGCCCCCCCAGGAAAACCCCTGAAACCGGCATGATGAAAATAAAAGAATGCAGTGCAACGGCGCCGTATTTTTTCAGCAAGGTAAGCCATGCCACAAAACAAAAAGAAGCCGTTACAAAGCTCTGGTACAAGAGAGAGCAGAAAACTTTTGCGTCAACATGGGTGATCATGGCGTCATCCCAAAAAAATCCTTCGAGAAAAAACAAAGGCGCCGAAAATATCATGGGATAAAGGACCAAATGAAACGGTTTAAAGGCGTGAATAATCCTTTTGGTATAGACTGCGCTGCAGGACCATAGAAACGCTGCGAAAAGGATTGTTAAATCACCGACCTTAAAATCGGCTGAAACTCCCTTTTTTTCCAGAAATACAAAAACCACACCGGCAAATCCAAGCAGGATACCCAGGGTCTTTCGTTTGGTAATCCGGTCACCGGGAATGAAATAATGTGCCAGAAAGAGCGTAAAAAAGGGTTGCAAATTAAGCATTAGGGTTCCACGGGACGCATTGCTTTTGCTAAGTCCGAGATAAAACAGTGACAGTTGAACGGTAAACACCATAGAGATAATCAGTAGCTGACGAACCTGCCCGCTCTTAATTTTAAAGGATCTTCCGGTAATTCGAGCCCATAAAAAAATTGTCGCCGAAGCCATACTGAAACGGAGTCCGGCTGTGGTGAACACTCCCAGGCCGGAAAGACTGATTTTAATCGCAACGGCATTGGCCCCGAAAAGGACACACAAGCATACGGTAAAAACTGCGGCTAAAAAAGAGAGTTCCTGATTTTGGGGCGTGTATGGTTGATCATTGTCTATATTATTCAATATGAATCGTATCCCCGGGTTTGGGAACAATTGCTGAAAAGCCTTGATCGTTTAAAAATTCCGCAAAGGAAAGTGATTGATCTTCTTCACCGTGAACCACGGCAATCTTATGGATATGCAAATTAGATTCCTTAAGAAAACGGAACATTTCATTTCTGTCTCCATGGGCGCTGAAACCGCCCAATTTCACTACGTGCGCTTTCAACGGATACTCTTTGTTTAAAAATTTTAGCAAAGGAGGTGAACCGTTACGACCGGATTTCTCATAGTTCTCGCCCTGTTCAAGAATACGACGTCCCAGGGTATTTTGAGCCATATATCCGACAATAAGAATCGTATTTCGCGGGTTATGGATTTTATGGCGCAAATGATGCAGAACCCGCCCGGCTTCACACATTCCTGAGGCTGCGATAACGATATGCGGTGTCTGATCCCGGTTTAACGCCATGGATTCTTCGACCGAACCCACAAAACGAACCTTTTCAAAGAAAAACGGATTTTTACCCTTTGCGAGAAAAGTTTCATGAGTTTCGCGGTCATAAACTTCGGGATGCTCTCCAAAGACACGGGTAATATTGGTTGCCAGAGGGCTGTCCACGAATATGGGTACCGGCCGGACTTCATTCTCATTATACAGTTCGTGCAGCATGTATAAAAGTTCTTGAGTGCGACCGTATGCAAATGCAGGTATAATAACCGTTCCTCCCCGTTCAACGGTATCTGTAAGAACCTTTTTTAACTTGGGTTTCAAATCTTGCAACGGTTCGTGAAAACGGTTTCCGTAAGTGCTTTCCATAATCATCAGGTCGATGTCCCGGTCGGTTTCTTCGAAATTAAGGGCCGGATCTTTTATAATGGGTTTGTTAAATCGACCGATATCGCCCGTATAGCAGATCGTGCGTGAATGACCGTTTTCAATGACCTTGATTATGGATATCGCAGATCCTAAAATATGACCTGCTTCGTAAAACGTGCAGGTTGAGTTTTTTCCAACGACTGTGGGGCTGCGATACGGATGACCTTCAAAAAAAGTCAGAGCGTGCTTTGCATCTTCGGTGGAATAAATCGGATGAATTGCGTCGATGTGATGTTCTTGGATGAGTTCGTTGATTTTTTCTGTGTTGAGTTGATGACCGTCTTTTTTTAAAATCTTTTTAATATCGTTTAATTCTCTTTTTGAATTTTTTTGTTTGCCGTGCGACATTTTCTTCTGAGATAAAATAGACCTCAAGGTTTTATAATTAAGGTAATTTGCGTCTGATTCCTGGATGTGAGCTGAATCCATCAGGAGGTATTCGCATGCATCTTGAGTTGCGCGGGTACATAGAATCCGTCCGACAAAATTGTTTTTGGTTAGCAATGGAATGCGTCCGGAATGATCGATGTGAGCATGCGAAAGTATGAGGTTGGTAATGTGTTGTGGATCAAAGGGCAGAAGCCTGTTTTTTTCTTCGGTTTCTTTACGACGACCCTGAAACATTCCGCAGTCCAGCAGTATGCGATCATTTTCAGTGGCTATCAAATGCATAGAACCGGTAACTTCCCGAGCAGCACCGTAAAATGTTATATCCATAGTCGTTATCTCCTTTAACTTGATAGTATAGGAATTTCCTTTTTTGGGACACAGATGAATACAGATTATCAAGATTCTTAAATTGCAAAATAACAATATTATCTGTGTATATCTGCGAAAATCTGCGTCCTATTTAACTTGTTATTTCATTTGTCCATTCAACATGAAAATCGTTTTTAACAATAGATGCAATGTGTTCGTCAAAATAAAAGTGTTCTAAAAACCACTCTTGATTCCGGTAGTCTATTACCAGATGATTATCGTCGATTATACTTATAATACGGCATTTTGAAAGATCTCTGATACCGGTTCCCGAAGCCTTTAATACCGATTCCTTTGACGTCCAGAATCGATAAAAAAGGACAAATGGATCTGTGTCAGAAAGTTCCCATTCACTGTCACGGGCTGTTTTTCTGAAAAGAGCCTTTGAACAGGACCGAATCTTTTCGATATCAATACCGATGGGACCTGAAGCAATCACGCCCGCCACATATTTGGACTTGTGAGTCAGGGACCAGTAATGCCCATTAAACGGCAATGGAACGCCATTTTCATCTTTTTTTGGGTTGCGTAATTGTACGTGGCTCTTTTTGGCGGATATTTCAAGGGCTTTTCTGGCATGTTTGCTTAGAAAGGAAACCTTTTCCCTGCCTTTAAGCTGTTGTTCTTTATCAGGAACAGCGAGAATTACCGGATAGATAATCGGGTATCGGGTACCGGGTATAGGGGTTGGGATTGTTTCCATATTAATTCGAATTGTGCTTTTCCCTTTGCATTTTGTGCTTCAACCCCAATGCCTCATCATATACCTTATTTTTCGGAAGGCCGTATTTTTGGGCGATAATTTTTGAAAGTTCGGAAAGTTTGCTTTGTTTTTTCTCCAGCGCTTTAATTATCTCGGTTCTAACGGTATGAATAGAAACGTTTTTGTTTTTTTCACATCCCGTTAAAAGAAGCGTGCATTCGCCTTTTATTGCCGGCCGTGCATTCAAGCTGGAAAGAATTTCAGATAAAGAGCCTCTAATAAATTCTTCATGTAACTTGGTCATCTCCCTGGAGAGCACACCGTACCGGTCTCCCATAACAGATATGATCTCCTTTAAAAATGTCAAAATGCGCTTTGGAGATTCATAAAATACCATGGTTTTGCCTTCACCGGCAAGGTCTTTAAGTTGATTGAGCCGCTTTGCTTTTTTTCTAGCGGGAAACCCAATGAAAACAAAGGAATCGGTTGGCAGTCCCGAAACACTGAGAGCGGCAATGGCCGCCGACACACCGGGGATGGGGATGACCCTTATACGGTTTATGACGGCCTCTTTTACAAGCCTGTAGCCGGGGTCGGATACGGATGGCGTGCCTGCATTTGATACCAGGGCCACCGATGCTCCGGCGTTGAGCCTGTTAATCAGATCCTGCGTACGGTCATTTTCATTATGTTCATGAAAAGAGATCATATGACATTTGATATTATGATGTGCCAGCAATCTGCCGGTATGTCTTGTATCTTCTGCGGCCACAAGATCGACGTGCCCGAGGGTATTGAGCGCTCTTAGGGTGATATCGTCTCTGTTCCCTATGGGAGTGGCAACAACGTAAAGTATGCCTGGTTTATTGCTGGGGTTTGACTGCAAAATAAAATCCTCTTTGCTCCGCCAAATTTAATTTTGTACCAAAATATAGACAGGTTAACACTTATAGCGTAACTTCTCAATAAGTTCTGACGTATTAATTGATGATATTGGCTCCATAATTTATTGAGTAATTAACTCGTGTCCATTCAGAAATGGTAGATTTTGGTTTCCGGCAAGGCCCGAGTGAGTTTTCAACCGCAGGCATAGCGCGCTATTTCGAGGATTGAAAACGAGCGAAAACGCCGCCGGGGGCCGAAAGATGCCATTTCTGGATGGACACTAACTCCCGGTTCACGTGTAGGCGAGTTCGAAGGCATTTTTAACGATTTCTATATCAGGATTTTTTTCTGCGGAAAGTATGCTGACCACGTCAAACCGTGCCTTGACGTTATGTTGTTTTGAGGCTTTTAGATAGTAGAGTGCCACCATGGAAATTTTACGCTGTTTTTTAGGGGTTACGGCCCATTTGGGATTCCCGAAACGACCGGATTTTCTTGCTTTGACCTCGATAAAAACAAGGGTATCCTTATCTTTTGCAATAATGTCGATTTCGCCCAGCTTATTACGGTAATTCTGCTCCAGAATTTTGTATCCGTTCATTTTAAGATGCCTGACGGCAATGGACTCACTTTCTTTACCGAATTGCTGTGGTTTGTTTACCATCAATCATAAACCCTTTACTCTTTTGTATAACAATTCAAAATCCGGCATCCATTCTCGCAACAAGCCATCGCAAGTTTGTCAGGGTTTTTGTATGACTTGTCCATCTTGAAAAATAACAACTGCTGTTATATCCGGCCCAAAATATGTCCACTCTTCTATGGTTGGATTAATGCCAACGATTACGCCACCCGGGGCAAATACATCAATCCGGGGCTGATTCACTAATTCTGTTAGATCAGGGTATCCCATTTTACGGATAACATCTCTTTTCTTATCCCCGATTTCTATTTTTTTCATGTTTCTTTGAAAACTTTGTTTGTCCTCAAACAGAGATTCTTCGGGTTTCCGTGGGATTCCCCAAGCTTTTGATTTTTCTATATCTCCCGACTTGATATAAATATCTCCAATTCTATCAGTATTTATATAGGTTCCATTTTCACCTTGCCGAATATCATACTTTCCATTCATACCCGGCTGGATAGATACATCAAAATCATTAGGATGGATATAATATTTACCGTCTTTGTCTATTGAGATATAGAGTCCGTAGTCATCGCTATCTATATAGTAAGTTCCACCAGCATACCCCATAGCTGCAAAAAGGCCTATCAATAACACTGTAAAAAAAAATCTTGAAATTATCATGAGTCATGCCCCCTCAACAATTAAACGTCTCGGAAATTCTACAATTATTTGAAATTAAAGATCTTTTAATAGCTCTTGGTCTATGCCATCAGAATGGAATGCTGGAATGCTGGAATATTTGGGGTAAGGGCGGAAATAAACCATTTTAATTGTAAAAGACTCCTTCAAACCCATCATTCCATTACTCCATTACTCCATTATTCCAATTGGGGCGAAGCCCCTAAGTTCCTTATAATCCCATGAGCCTCTTTAATGTCAACTTTTTTTAACCCTGCTTTTTTCCCGTTCCGCCGAGCCTCAGCAATTAAATCATCAAAATCGTTAAGATTTGGTGGTGATATACTTTTTAATATCACAACGTCTTTATCACCCACTACAACGAATTGAGATCCGGGTTTTAAGTTTAACTTTTTCCTAATTATTTCAGGTATAACAACCTGTCCTTTGGATGACATTTTAGTGGTTGAAACATTTGTCATAGTTTACCTCTCTCTCCGTTTGTTTTATCTTACTGGTAAGATACTATGGCAAATAAAATAAAAATGCAAGAACGAACGCATCTATCTTTGAAAGCGAACCAACAAACCCCGCAGTTAGCGCAGTTTACCTTTTACCTAGGTTGAGCGATTGTCGAGGCTTGCCCGCCTCAGGCGTGGTTGCCGCAGATACAAGGAAGATGTCGTTCCGCTATAGTCAACTATGCGGGACGGGATCTGACGCAGTAGATGCGGTAATCACGCCTGAGGCGGATAAAGATCGGCAATCCCGAAGGATTTTAAATTTTAAAAATATAAATCAAGATAATTCATTAAAAATAAAAGATATTTGATTACCTTTAAAATTTGAAACGCTCATCTTAGGTTTTATTAATGGGTGTTTAATGATGGAGCATGATTAACGGTCCGCCTTCGCTGAAAAGCTATGGCGCGACAAGGAGGTGGCATCATGATCCATCGGTATTGCAGCCAGTTTCTTGCATACTGTGAGTTGGCCAATTTTTCGGCGCGTTCCATTCATGCTTTAACCATCAGGCTTAACGAATTAGCAAAATTTCTAAAAATACAAAGAATTCGGTTCGTTAAAAAAGTTCGCTATCGGCATTTAATCGAATTTACAGCCGACTACAATGCCCCCTCAATTCATATCACAAAATCCCGGGTTTGGACCCCAAGGCAATTTTACCATTTTTTGACGCTTCAACGGATCATACCTGAAAATATCGCCACCGGTATACCCTATCCAAAAATCGAAAAAACGGTGCCACAGTTTCTCACACAAGAGGAATCCTCCATAGGCGGACAAGTATAAGCTTTTAATTCGCCACTTCAGTGAACGGGCAGGTTCATCTATGGGACTGAGAAATCTTATCATAATCATGTTGCATATGAACACAAATCAAGGTTTTGTTAAAACAATAAGATTCTAATATTATGCTATAAATTGTTCTAAATCACTATTCATGAATGACACCATTTCCCCTATCAGTTATCAACCAATATTCCAATGGACGTCCCCAAAATCCCGGCCTTGAAAATTTTTCCAGCTTCTATCAAACCGATTTGAAATCATCTCCTGTTTTTTCCAATAAACAGGGGCTACTAAAACAACAAGTTCTTCTTTAACAGGCTAAACAATTGGGACTATTTCCGCTTTAACATCGGCAGGTGGGGCAAAATACATCCACGAAGAAACCAGTATGTCGGCTCCCGCTTTTGTGTAGGTCCCGGCATTTGAATGATTGATTCCACCAGCGGCAATCATGCAAATGCCGGGGTTTAGCCCCTTGCATTTTTGGACACAGGCCGCAAAGGTTTCCGGTGACATTTTATCAATTTGTACGGCATCCGCTCCTGAATTGGTTATGAAAATGGCCTGATCTTCAGTATGAGCTTCTACTACAATTTTACGTTCTTTCTGTTTTTGCTTTATTTTTGAAACAATTTCGGAAAGTTTTTCATAACCTCCGGCAAACAGCAAATGTTCCCGAAAAATAAGTATAGTATCAGAAAGTCCGGTTCGGTGAGGGATACCCCCGCCAGCCATAAGTGCTTTCAGTGCTATTTTTTTAATAAAAGGTGGGTGTTTACGGGTTCCGGCAACTGTCACGCCAGGGTTTTCTTTTCGGGCTTCGGTAACCAATTGTTTGGTACGATCTGAAATCCCGGATGCAAATTCGATTAATGCCGTACTTGTCCGCCAAATTGAATGGACGGATGCTGCATCACCTTGAGCCTCAAGTATTTTATCGCCGGCCTTGACTTGCGTTCCTGAAGAAACGAAAGGGGCAACCTGTAAATTCAGTTTTTTATAGAGTCTTACAGCTTCTTCGGTACAGCAAACTACCATTGGATTACGGGCCAGCAAGGTAATCTTTGCCTTTTGTCCGGACATCTCCATCAAAAAGGTTGTTAAATCGCCCATTGGGACATCGTCCTCTAAGAGACGGTCAATTTCGTTTTCGGTAAAATAGATCATAGTTTTCATTCCTTGGTTTACTAACCATGTAATGCTCTGAACGGTTGCTTCACGCGAGGCGGCTTTTTACCGTCGCCGTGAAAGCAAAGGTGTACACCCGGCATGGGCGTGAACTAATGGGGTGACCCGCCTTCGCTAAGGTTACGGCGTGGCAGGAAGTCCCCTATACGTGAATCCTGTTAATGTTTTTAGTGCATCATTTTATCATAATCATGTTACATATAACCACAAAACAAGGTTTTGTTGAGACAATAACTTATTGAAATTAAAGTTAAAATAGTTTTAATTCACAATACAAGCTTTGACCCCAATCCTGTTTACTCATGCTTGCCTGCTCCCTTTGCACCCCTCTGACCGATATTTCGTACAACCCCAAAATTTCTTCCATCGTTGCCCAGGCTTCGGAGTAATTAATCTCATGGGACTACCGCATTCAGGGCATAGTGGCTTATCCTCAGCTTGTATATTCTTGATTGTTTTGGCTTTTTTCTTCGTTGTTTTTGTTTTGCGTGCGGCTGATAATGCCGAAAATACGTTGCCGGTGCGAGATGACAACATGTCCCACCTCGCTTTCCAGGTGCCCTTATTTCTCTTTATCGTCAACAGCTCGGCGAGTCTTGGCCCAGTTTCTTCCGTCAACTCCTTTGGGCCGCTCCATTTTTTTGAACATGAACCACATGCAACAGTTACTTTATCTCTAACTGATATGGATATATCTTCACTTCCACAGTCAGGACACGAAAGCGAATAAAATCGCTTTATTTCGTTAAGCTCATCCGCCTTAACCAGCTCCAAGCGCCTTACATGTGCTCTGACATCATGGTATCCAGAGCTTGCGCGATTGTGCCTAGTATGTGCACTTACGATGGTGAAATAACGGGTTTTAATGCTCCCCCATATTCTTTCGTGCCCTTCTTCTGGCTCAAGCGCATGATGAAAATCACAGAGAGATAGCAAATTATCTGGTACATGCTCACCACCCTTTGCCACCGGCGTTTTATGATGAACATGCAATGTCACCCGTGAGGGGCATCCAGAAATTTGGCAATGATTTCCATCTCTGCTAAGCACAACCTCTCTTAAATAATTCCAAAATGGTGGGTATCCAGGCCAGTTATTAAAGATTTTTAGTATCTGTCGATCTCTCTCTGTAAGGCGAGCCTGTGGATCGTGAAAATGCCTTAATGTTGGTGAACTGGGATCCGGGAATCCTTTCTCCCATTCCTCTTTCTGTTTATTCCAAACGGCCAGTTTTTTCTCTTGCGCATTTTTGATTGAGGAAGAGACCAAAAAAAGTATCACAGGAACAACTAATAACCCAATATGAACGAATAGTAGAACAAGAGATAACCAAGCAAAAACAGTTGCCGGATTTCCTTCCTTGGTGTATCCATATTTTTTTGTAAATTCCTCAAGAGCTAACCGCCGTGATTCCTTTGCTTTTAGAAAATTTCTCCTGGCTTCTTCGTAAACCTGAGGATAGGAGATAGCCGACACTTCAGCGAAACAATTCTTGCACAGATATGATTTGTCATTCAGCAAGATGCCCGGTCCCTGCTTACTGCTACAAAGGATGCAGGGTGTATTACTTTGAGCGACCTTACTCTCATTGTACGCCTCATTGTGTTCAATCAATTTATCGAGATTGACTCTCGATAGGAATTTCTGAGGATTGAAGGATGAGTGCCAGTTTTCAGTTTCCATGTATCTGTTTGGTGTTGACTGCTAACCAACAAACCCCGCAGTTAGCTCAATTTGCCTTTTATTAATGGGTGTTTAATGATGGAGCATGATCACAAAAGGGAGGTGGCATCATGCTCCATCGGTATTGCAGCCAGTTTCTTGCATACTGTGAGTTGGCCGATTTCTCGGCGCGTTCCATTCATGCTTTAACCATCAGGCTTAACGAATTAGCAAAATTTCTAAAAATACAAAGAATTCGGTCCGTTAAAAAAGTTCGCTATCGGCAATTAATCGAATTTACAGCCGACTACAATGCCCCCTCAATTCATATCACAAAATCCCGGGTTTGGACCCTAAGGCAATTTTACCATTTTTTGACGCTTCAACGGATCATACCTGAAAATATCGCCACCGGTATACCCTATCCAAAAATCGAAAAAACGGTGCCACAGTTTCTCACACAAGAGGAATCCTCCATAGGCGGACAAGTATAAGCTTTTAATTTGTCACTTCAGTGAACAGACGGGTTCATATGTGGTACTGAGAAATCTTATCATAATCATGCTGCATATAGCCACAAATCAAGGTTTTGTTGAGATATTAAATAACTGATATTAAACAAAAAATGTATTAATTCACTATTCAAGACGCGACACTCATCACGTATTTTTTGTGATAAGTCAATCATAGCAGTAGCATAACCGCCCCGCCTGAGCAGCAGCTCTGATAAGGTTCGAGCTGCCACAGACCTTTACGTTAAAACGCGATTTTCCTGCCGTCTGTTCCAGGCGGATGGTTAACTGGATTTCCCCCTTTTTTTTGCAATAAGAGTTCTTTCTATTATAACAAGAAATGCCGATATAGTGGTGCATAACCAACTTGTGTCATCTTCATCAAAGTTGAGACGATAAAGTACATGACGCCGTATCCGATCTGGATAGGTGCAAGCCCTTTTTCCAACCTGTAATTCTTGCTTTTGTGCTATGAGGCAACAAACATCGTGAATTAAATGACCAGGAAAAACATCTAACGACTCATCAAAAACTTCTTCTGCATATATTTGGGCCGTGGCACAAAACAACGTGCAAAATCGATGAGCATTATAACAGCGTGGATCAAGCCCGACTTCATCCATAATGTCACAAAAATGAGGTTGCTTTTCATGTAAAAACTCAGAAAGGCCAGACTCATCTTTTGCTCCGCCTAATAAGGCCAAAATGCTCAATTGTTTTAAAACTTTTACAGTGAATCTCATAGGAACAAAAATTATGGCTATTTTCCCGACCAGTTAACGATAAGGTGAGCTGGCCGGTAACGGGCAGGTCGAATTTGAACCAAATTTCCGATAGTCGCGATATAACACCCGGTCAGCTCAACCGACTGGTTCGCAGTAGGCATTTTGTTTGCGGCATTTCAACTGTACGCACGTACCCTCAAAAAGGGATTTCTTTTTTATCTGAATCACCATCAAAATCAAAAGGCATCATTTCGCTTGCCAAATCAAAAAAGACACCCAAAGATTCGCATAAATTCTTCACAATTCGACTATGAACTTTTTTTTCATTAACATCCTTGGCTTTCGACATTGCTTTCAATGCGGAAGTTAATTCTTTTGACAACCCAACAATTAATTTTTCAGGATCCATTAATTCTCCATTTCATTTTTTTTATTGCGAACGTCTGCAATCAGCGGAAAATTGACCGCAGGCCAACTTTTCCGCTGAATTGCATTGTTGTGTGCCGGGCACGGCACGTATTCTTAAAGGTGAGCCGAACCCCGTGGATTACGGAGTTTGGCAAGTCCCTGATCCAGCCTGATGGAGGCGGCTCGAAGCGTAGCGAAGAGGCGAGCCCAAAGGGCAAGAGCGACTAAAAAAGAGCGGCAACGGTGTAGCGGTAGGCAACCGGGTGTCGGTGACGGCACTCGGGGAGGAAGCCGCCCTGTCGAGGCAGGGTACCGCGAACGCACGGGGCGATGAACAAGAACCGAGTTAGGCGGGCCTGGTGGGACGAGTCCGCAACACAGGATAAAGTCCTCTATCCATTATAAGCCAGGTAGGTATACTCGGCGCTCGTGTGCGGAAAGATGCGTGTTTACCACGGGAGATCTGCCGCGTGTCCATTAAAGGACTGAGCGAACCGTAAGGGGAGACTATCTCGTGGCAGAAGTCAGCAGATGGCATAGTAGCCGGTGGAAACGAGCCCCACGGCGTGGGGAGGACTCACCCCGGTGAAGGCCTGAACGGTCCCCAACCGAATGGTCTGGGTAAATGGTCATAGCTGTCAAAGAGCGTATTCTTACTGGTATTATGCAGCAGTGGCTGAAATGCTGGTAGCGTTGCGTTCCCCAAGGCTAAACAGCCCAGTTATATTATTTGGGCCTGTTTTTGACCAGCCGAATCGCCGTATACGGACCCGTATGTACGGTGGTGTGGGAGGGGCGCTCAGTGATGGGCGTCCCTATCCCTATAAATGCCGTTTTAATTCTCTAATATTTTTTTTGCTTTGAAAATATACGCTAACTCATGATCATTTTCGAAGTTACTAAAAGAATGCTTATGTTTGGCAACATTTAAACAGAGTTTTCCAATTTCGATTGAAGCACCTGCTAATAAAGCGCCAGCACCTACCATCGGCGAACCTGCAACAATGGCCATCATGGCTCCTATCCCAAGTGCAATTGTGCTTTTTGAGTTTAATAAAATATCAAAGTTAGAAACTGAGGTCTGAAAACCATGTTTTTTGCAAGCACTGAGATAAGTATCTATCCTATCGTTTATATCATCCTCAATATAGGCAGGGCTTTGATTTAAATAGTTTTTATATAAAAAAAGTCTCAAACGTCTTAGCTTTGATAATGCATCTAAATCTTGTCTTATTTCGATTATTTGCTCCCATAAAACATTTTCGGTGTTTATTAATTCAAGACCTACAAGTGACAAAAGTAAACCGCTAGTCTGCTCAGTACGTGCAAATATTGAATTTTCCGGTGTAATAACTGGGTATTTCCCATCAAGCCCATATTTGTTTAAAGTATTTTTGATACAATCCCTAAAATACCCATACTTAGGATGAAACGTGTTGCTAATGTAATCATCGTCCGGGCCTTCAAATGGCATGCCATCGCCTTTTTTTTGCCCAGTACGATATTCATAGAATTCATGCTCGATGGTACTTATTTCATCAATTATGCTATGCTCTATCTTGTCTGTGAATATTTCATCAAATATGCAATGCTCTATCTTATCTGTGGATATTTGGTTAATGTATCTATTAAGTTCTACCTCTAATACTTCATCCATAGGCCAAAAGAGGGTGCGTACGGATAGAGGCATAATTTTATCAAAATATAATGCGCATGTTTTTAAACAATCACCTTCAAGACAAATAACAGTATTTTCTTTTGTGTAGTTCATAGTATAGAGTTTCTATTTAGGCAATTAACGCAGTGCTAACCAGCGGCGGCCTAAATGCCAAGGTTTTATGGGAAGCGCAATATTTGGTTAATTGCGAAAAATTAAAAAATGCCCTGCTTTTAGCCGTCTGAGTTAAGCGCCTGGTTAGAAAGTCAGTAGATCGTTGTTACGATTATACCCATTAAAAATAATATACAAACTACAACTCCGTTTATAAATATTAATACATTAGGCCATATCCAATTCTCGTCATCACCAAAAGCAAAAAGGCCGAGCGACATTACTGCGGACACAGCTAATGCAATTACTAGAATGATAATGGATAGCCACTTAGAGCCGAACAAATTAAGTATTGCGCTACCGAAGGCTTTGACAACTCTAACTTTTGATTTTTCAAACATTGTGTCCGCTATTGAAACCAGGGCAATATCTCCGTCGAGCAATTTCCCTTGACATGACAGCTTGTATTGTGAGGCCCTAGATAAATAAATATCAAGTTCAACACTTTCGCCAGGATTCAATAAACTGGGCAAATAGGTAAATTTTGCTGGCTCATGTGAGGAAGCAGTTTGAAGAACATCGTGTTGTTGCCCTGCTCCCGTAGCTTTTACGATGTCTAATAAAAATGGGATGTTTGATTTGTCAGAGACACCTTCTTTTTTTTCAGAATCAAATACAGTAAATTTAATAGGGCCATCCTTAAAATGTTCCCTATCAATAGCCATAGTTCCTGTATTAGTGATATGTATTGTTGCACGATAAATGTTCTCGACTGGTTTATCATCGAAAAGTAGTTTTGCCCTCGATCTAACAGATGCTTTAAAAAATACCAAAGTGCGGGGTTCTTCATAAGAAACAGTGAGCTGAGTCTTTTGTTGTGAAATGAAGTAATTCAAAGTAAAGAGTAATACCGGCACAATAATAGCGATGATTCCAATCCAAGAGGACAGTTTCTTATACCATGTACGTTCTCGAAGCAACATCGCTCGTTCATGCCGAAGTTGATTTTCCAGATTGTCAATCTCTTTTAGCCTTTTGTATTGGCTTTTTGATTCGTCAAATTGCGACGGTTTCTCTTCTGACATGGTTTACCTCTTATTTGAGTTACTTTCTAACGGCGGGCATCAGTGGGCGCGCGCTTTTTGCGATCCACTGAGTGCCCTGGTTGTGCACAATTTTATTGATTTTACAATGTGCGCCACGCCCACTCAACAAGCTTTGCAGTAACCGCCGTGGGTCCCGATGATGTTTTTATCGAAATGTTGTGTATTGTTCAGACCTCTTCCACGTGATCGACAAACCGGGGGCGCTCTCCGCGAACTATCCTAAAATTGAGCCCACACTCTGGGCAAGGATCAATCGAATAGAGATCCTCGTGTGGGCCGAGAAGAACTTGACCACAACCGCACAGCCAAGCCGCGTTGTTTCCAACACCTCTTCCTTTGGTCTGCCGACCGTCCTTCCAATGAACTGGGACGTCGTAAAATTTTGCCATTGATTCTCCCTTGTGGGCACAACCAGTTATTCTATTGTTTTCTGCATAATATTCGAAAAAAATCTCAATTGAAAAGAAAAAAGCGGCATTGTATGTATTTTCTAACTACATAACTCCGTAATAAAGATGTTATATAGAAAACTGTTATGTCACAATGATACCCATTTCCCAAAATATAAACACCCTCTATAGCGCTCTGCTTTTTAAAAAGCGGTTCCGGATAAATACCATCCTTATTATCGAAAGTGGCTGCGGTATTATCTGGATTTTTGCCAAAAATACGGTTTTATACAATCAGACACAAAAAGCTTGCCTTACTTTATAAAGAAACTGAAACCCTAATCGATCGTAAACAAAACGGGAAAAATATTTTATGTGTTTGATTTATTATGCAGTTTAGTAGATTCGGATGCATTGTCATAATACATATATTATGGTGAAGAAACGATACCTGAAGATAAGAACGTCTCATTTAAGACCAATAACAAGATAATATCAAGTAAAAAAAACAACTTAAAACCAGCGAACGCCAGTTGGGTACCGGAATATAATGATTTTAATGCTGAAATAAAAATCAGGCACTACCCCAAAAGTCCTCTGGATCTGCCTTGAATCCGGGGTGCTTTCGACTTTCATTCAAGCAGGTCTTTCTCCTGACTTTATCCACTGAGGGATAACCCGGATTTCTTTCAACTCCTTGAATCCTCTATTGACTCATCATATTCTCCGTTGTAACTTCGGAAAAGAATTGTTGCCTAACCCGAACATTTCAGGAAAATTTTCACTCGGCGGGCTAAAGACCAGAAATGGTCGGAATAAAATTGTACAATTTACCAATACATAATGGATAATGAAGAAATTTATTTTCATACTTTTATTGGTGCTAATACCCTTTCAAGTTCAAGCCTTTGAACGTTATAACAGGGTGTTAAAATATGATAAATATTTTTCAAAATATTCAAAGAGATATTTTGGCGTGAACTTTGACTGGCTTTACTTTAAGGCTCAAGCAGTAGCGGAATCAAGATTGAAAGCAAAAGCGAAATCAAGAGTGGGTGCAGTGGGCGTTATGCAAATTATGCCCAAAACATTTGAAGAAATTTCAAGAAAAAATCCAAGCATCAAGGGCACCAGAAAACAACCCCGTTGGAATATTGCCGCCGGTATATATTATGACAGAATGCTATGGAAAGTATGGAAAGCAGATCGCCCATTTCAAGATCGAATTAATTTTATGTTGGGCTCTTATAATGCCGGGAGAGGGAATATTTTTAAAGCACAAAGGATAGCAAAGAAAAAAGGGCTGAACATGAACCTATGGCCGTCTATAGAAAAAACTCTGCCCAAAGTTACAGGCAAACGAAGTGTAGAGACTATTGGTTATATCAGTAAAATCAGCAAAGTTAAGGGAGTATTGAAATAATGGAGCTTTCCATTACATTGCTTAATTTTGGTTATGCCATAGTGGGTGCAATTCTAACTTTACTATTTATGGTATTGGGTTATAAAGTCTTTGACAAAATGACTCCATTCGACACTTCCAAACAATTGGCAGAAAAAAACATAGCCGTTGGAATTGTGGTTGGGTCTATATTTGTGGGTCTGGGTATTGCTGTGGGCTTGGTTATAGGCATGGGGCTTAATTAGTGCCCATCCATAAATTGCCTTTTTTACGAATTACATGGAGAAGGATGTGCCAACTTTATTAAGTATTTTAAAATTAGTCGCTGTACTGGTGGCTGCCTTATTGATCGGGAACTGGTTTTTGGCCGAAGTCAGAAAGGCCCGGTCACAGCGCAAACCATGGTACCAGCCTTATTTGTCGATTCCGGGCGTGTTGATTATTCTGGCATTGCTGCTTCCTGTCATCATATGGATAATTAACAAATGAGTAAAGATGACGGTCTCGTAAAAAGTCCAACTTCTGCGTTGTGCTGCATTTCGCAATCATTCAACGTACGAAAAGTACGCCTCATGATTACAAAATTTGCACGCCTTGAATTTGAACTTTTTACGAAACCGTCTAAATCGGACTTTTTACGAGTTTGTCAATTTTAAGGAACCATGAAATTTTTCTTCCAAAACGCTAACGTCCTTCATTCTTAGAGGATCAAGAAATATTTTATACAGTATTTCGGTTTTATCAATGGGTTTATCCAGCAATTTCTCCTCTAATATTGATATTGCTTCAATGGATTTATCGCATACGGGATAGCCTTTGTCATCCAATCTGATGTCAGGCCCAAATGAAACCCTGGAGACATTATTGATGTCCACGAGTTTAATGTCTCCTCCGGGGGTGACGAGAAGATTTTCCAACCCGGCAAAATCAGGAATATAGTTTGCTTCCAGGATCATTTTTTTAACGTTTTTAATGAACTTTTCAACGTTCTTCCGGAACCTTGTGACAAGCTGATCCGTGCTCATTTTCAGGGTATTGCGTCTTTTAATGCTGATGCCGGCAAAAAAAATTTCCAGTTGATTTAACCCCGTGGTTTCCCATGGATTCAGAATTTCACCCACTACGTACTCCTGGAGGCCGCAGAGGATGAAATCGCGGTTTCCATTCCACATATAATCCACAATAAATTCTTCGGACTTTGCATAACAATCGGATGGCAGATATTTTTCGATAATTTTAAACTTCCGTATTTCTTCAAAAACATCTGTTAAGGAGTCGAATCTAATTTTAAAAATTCTGAGCATTTTTAAAGGCATGGCCCAGGGGAAAAATAATGTCCCGTTTATTATTTCACCTTTGTTTTGCTTTATCACATCATCCGGATCAAGCAGTTCCATAATTTGAGATCGTAACCCCTGTTTATGGTATTTCCGAAATACATAGGCTCCCGGCTTTCTGATAAAGTTCAATTCAATGATATCTTCATGACTGATGTGGGCTTTGTCCCTGATGTCTTTTATCATTTTGAGCTTTTTGTTAAGGGGAATTGTCAAAAATGTGTTTCAATTGATCGCCGCTGAGTTTTGGATCTGACTTTGCGAGCATTTTAGCCCGGATATTTCACGAGTCTGAGGCGTTCATTTGCAAGGCATTCAAGAGCGCAGCCGTAGTAAACTACTGCAAGCCCTTGATAACGCGGCAAATGGGCGCTTCGGACTCGCCCGAAGGGTGAAAATATTTGAAAAATTCAATAAGAAAATTTCGGTATAAACTGTTACCTGACAACTATAAGAAAAAGTTTAAATAGCAAGCTGTTTTCATTACTAATAAAAAAGCCCCTCGAAAATTTTCATGAAATATTCGGGTTAGGGGTATTTCGAATTATTACAGAAGATACTTAATAATTAAAAACCCGGCAACAAGAAGAACGGTAAATGCGGTGGCAAGGATGTTAAAATATTTGTCGATAAAAGACTGAATGCTGGGACCGAAAACATAAATGAGTCCACCGACCAGAAAAAATCGTGCAGATCGAGATAAACAGGATGCGATTAAAAATACCGAAAAATTGATGTTAAATGCACCGGCTGCAATGGTGAATACCTTGTAGGGTATGGGAGTAAATCCGGCGATTCCCACGGCCCATGCATCATACTTATTGTAAAGGGCCTCAATGTATTCGACCTTCGGGGTCAGGCCGTAAAAGTCTACAATACGGTTTCCGACTGAAGCCATGAACTGCCATCCGATCAGATAGCCGAAGCATCCGCCGAGTACGGATCCGGCCGAGCATATTAAAGCATATTTCAAAGATTTTTTGGGAACGGCCACAGCCAGGGCTATGAGCAGTATATCCGGGGGTATTGGGAAAAAAGAGGATTCGCTGAAGGCCAGCAGAAATAATGCCCATGATCCGAATGGGGTATCTGCCCAGCTGAGCACCCAGTCATAAAGACGGCGAAGCATAAATTACCCTTTCCATCCATATTCACCCACAAGTTTGACGAACCGGCACCCGCCTAAATTTGTCTTGTGAATGCCATGTTCATCCTTGTACAGCTTAATCAGTTCCTGGGAGTAGCGGTCTCCTACAGGTATCACCATACGCCCCCCCACGGCAAGCTGGCTCACAAGGGGTTTGGGAATTCCCGGAGAACCTGCGGTAACAATAATCCCATCAAAAGGGCTTTCATCCGACCATCCGGAAGTACCATCGGAATATTTGGTGACAATATTATGATAACGAAGCTTGTCAAACAGCTTGCGGGTACTTAAATATAAAGAGTGTATCTTCTCAATCGTATAAACGCGAAACACTATTTCTGCTAGAACTGCGGCCTGATATCCTGATCCGGTTCCAATTTCAAGGATCCTGTCTTCTTTGCCCGGTTGCAGTGCCTGTGTCATCTCGGCGACAATATACGGCTGTGAGATGGTTTGCTGTTCTCCGATGGGAAGCGGGAAATCACCATAGGCCTGATCTCTTAAGGCTTCACTCACAAAAAGATGCCTCGGGACGTTGCTCATGGCCTCAAGGACTTTGGGATCCGTTACCCCGCGGGTTTGAATCTGCCTTCTAACCATCTCTTCTCGCTGGCGCTCATATTTTATGGAATTTTCATTCAATGTCAAAACTCTCGAAATTTATAAAAAGAATTGAAAGGGTTATATTGTTGGTTTACGTTGCGTGCATGACAAATAAATTTTCTATCAAATTAAAAGGGTTAGGTCAAGAATTTAGAACCTGATATCGGAAAAGAGTTTTCCCCCGGGCTAAAGACATGTCTCATATATTTAATTGTTTGATTTCGTTCAGAATATAGCAATAAAAAAACCCTTGTTTTTCAGCAGAATATAACATAATTAAATAAAACTCGTAAAAAACATAACGCACATCCTAACATGTGAAAGAACGATAAAGAGATACGCTTTGCAGCAACCTAAGTCGGTGTCAGGATTGGGAAAAGCTATGTGGCCAAATGAATAGTACAAAACATCTGATCTTTGCTAATTTATTAGTGATATTCATCGTGAGTCTGGGTGTAGCCGGATATATGATGATCGAGGGGTGGAACCTTTTAGATGCCTTGTATATGACCGTCACCACGCTTACCACGGTGGGGTATGGCGAAGTACATGAGATGAGCAAAGTGGGGCAGGTGTTTACTATTTTGCTCATCTTTATCGGTGTTGCGTTCTTTTTGTATGTTGCCGGCGCTGTTGTCCAGTTCATGGTTGAAGGGCGAATCAGAACCATATTGGGGAGGAGAAGATTGGATAAAAAGATTGATCGACTGAAAAACCATTATATTATTTGTGGATATGGGCGTATCGGCAAGATTCTTTGCAAAATGTTATCAAGAAAGCCGATTGATCTGGTTGCTATTGAGAAGGACCCGGAGCTCACCCCGGTAATGGATGCAAATAAAATTCTCTATATATCCGGTGATGCGACAGATGAAGAAAATTTGCTTAACGCGGGAATACAGCGCGCCAAAGGGTTGATTGCCGCTCTGGCTACGGATACGGAAAACGTTTTTCTGGTGCTGACAGCCAGACAACTTAATCCCGGCCTTTTTATCATGGCATGTGCGAATAGAAACGAATCAAAATCTAAATTGCTGGCTGCCGGTGCAAACCGGGTGGAATCTCCCTATGATATAGGGGCGTCGAGTATGGCCCAGCGGATCATCCGCCCAACGGTGACCAATTTCTTGGATTTTGCCTTTGCTCACAGACGTAAAGATATTCAAATGGAAGAAATACCGGTCAGCCCATCCTCGGCCCTTGTAAATTTAATGCTGAAAGATTCAGGAATCAGGCAACAATTCAACCTGATAATCATTGCCATAAAAAAGCTTGATGGAAATATGTTGTTTAATCCTTCTTTTGAAACGGTTATCGAGGGCGGAGATACCGTAATTGCTGTAGGGCAGGAAAATAATCTTCAACAATTGGAAAAGATATTGAATCCGGAAGGACTATAGCCTGCTTAGCGGTTATATTTTGTAAATAATTCTTTTTTCAGTAATTATAATATCCACATACTTGTCATGAGATTCCATTTGTATTTGCGAAATTATCTGATTTTCAAAACTAAGCGCAACCTTTCTTGTTGTGATCGATAATTTTGGAATAAGCCGGTCGTAATATCCGTCACCGGATCCTATTCTGCCTCCTTTTTCATCAAATGCAACGCCAGGAATTATTGCGATGTCGATACATTCGATGGGCACGACGTTGCAGCGGCTTGAGTCCGGTTCCAGGATACCTCTGGGCCCGGGTATTAAATCGGTATTTATGTCATCGATTTTCATCAATTTCATATTATATTTTCTTGTGTCAAAGGCGGCAAGAATGACAATTTTTTTATAGTTTAAACATCGTTCTATTATCTTTAGGGTATTCACTTCGCTGGTGCTGTTTATGTAAAGCAATATAATATTTGCTTCTAAAAAATTGGCAAATTCAAAAAGACGGTTTTCTATTCTTGTAATTTTTTCTTCAATTTCCATGCCAGAAAGCGCAGCCAGTGTTTTTGATATATTACTGCGTATTTCATCTTTTGTTTCCCGAATTTCTTCCATAAGTATTCTCCCGAGCAGATATTTAGGATATTAATTACTATATACAAATTTTAACGAATAATGTCAACTAACAATAATTATTGACTATATGGCTTGCCCGTGATACGAATTTTTTAAACCTTTTCAGAATATAGATGCCCGAAATATTTTCCTCAACAATCCGGTTCAGATGAGATGCAGGCGGTGTCATTTGGTTGGAAAAACATAGGAATTGTTATGCTGGAAATCAAGTTTGTGAGACAAAACCTTCCTGAAATTGAAAAAGCGCTTTCAAGTCGAGGGCAAACCTTGGATTTAGACGCTTTTAAACAATCTGATGCCAAACGTAAAACCATTCTTTTTGAGATTGAAGACCTGAGACATCGCCGCAATGTGGTTTCTGAACAGATAGCAACGATGAAAAAAAATGGCCAGGATGCAGATGTTCTGGTGACCCGGATGCGTGAGGTGTCCGGCAAGATTAAAGCATTGGATCAGGATTTATCGGAAAACGATGATAAAATAAATCAAATCCTTTTCGCATTACCGAATATGCCTCATAAATCGGTCCCTGAAGGAAAGGACAGTTCTGAAAATCCTGTTGTAAGACAGATAGGCATACCGAGTGATTTTGATTTTGAACCTCTTCCCCACTGGACATTAGGTGAAAAACTCAAGATATTAGATTTCGAGGCAGCGGCTAAAATTACGGGTGCCCGTTTTCCACTTTATTTAGGTAAAGGCGCAAGGCTGGAAAGGGCTCTTATCAATTTTATGCTTGATATTCATACCACGAAACATGGGTATACAGAGATACTGCCGCCTTTTATTGTGAACCGAAACAGTATGACAAACACCGGCCAGCTTCCAAAGTTCGAGGAAGACCTTTTCAAGATTAACGGGTGGGATTATTTCCTTGTACCCACGGCTGAAGTTCCGGTAACCAATATCCACAAGGAGGAAATCTTAACTGAAGAAATGCTGCCGATTTTCTACACGGCCTATACCCCTTGTTTTCGTTCGGAAGCAGGTTCCCACGGAAAGGATACCAGAGGATTGATCCGGCAACACCAGTTCAACAAGGTGGAGCTGGTCAAATTTACTACGCCGGAAACCTCTTATGATGAACTCGAAACACTTTTAAACCATGCCGAGACGATTTTAAAAATTCTCGGACTTCCTTATCAGGTTATCACTCTTTGTACCGGTGACCTGGGCTTTTCCGCAGCAAAAACTTATGATATTGAAGTCTGGATGCCCGCCCAAGGTGTTTATAGAGAAATCTCATCATGCAGTAATTTTGAGAGCTTTCAGGCCAGGCGCGCCAATATCCGGTTTAAAAGGAAAGGTAAAAAGGGTACCGAACTGGTTCATACCCTCAACGGATCCGGACTTGCTGTGGGACGAACGTTTGCCGCTATACTTGAAAATTTTCAGCAGGCTGACGGATCCGTTCTTGTTCCCGAAGCCCTGAGACCTTACATGGACGGACTTGAAAAAATATCGCCGTGAAACCCGAAGATTTCCCCAAAGAGATTAGATCCCATATCCTCCCGAAACACGCTGGCAGACTATTTTATCGGTGCCTGGGCTGTGACCGGGAGTACGGTATTGATGAACTGCTCTATACCTGTCCGGATTGCGGACAGGTGCTTTTGATTTTCGATGCAAATTTCGAACGTTTAAAAAAGATTCCGGGCAGGATATGGCGCAAGATTTTTGATTATCGCAAGATGCTCACCATCCCGGCGCTAAAGGGAATCTATTTGTATCATGAATTTATAGGGCCGGTTATACCGCTCGAATCTGTAATCTATCTTGGCGAAGGACACACGCCTATCATCGAAGCAAACCATTTTCTACAAAAGAAAGCAGGCCTTAAATTCTATTTTAAAAATGACGGCCAGAATCCCAGCGCCTCATTTAAGGACAGGGGCATGGCCAGCGCATTGAGCTATATCAACTATCTGGTTCGAAAAGGTCATACTTCCGATGTACTTGCCATATGTGCTTCCACCGGGGATACCTCGGCTTCCGCAGCTTTGTATGCATCTTTTCTTCAACCCCATGTTAAATCCGCAGTGCTTCTGCCCCATAAAAAAGTGACACCGCAGCAACTTTCTCAGCCTCTGGGAAGCGGTGCCGCTGTGTTTGAAATGCCGGGGGTTTTTGACGATTGCATGAAGGTTGTTGAAACCTTATCGGAAAATTACACTGTCGCACTGTTGAACTCAAAAAATGCCTGGCGTATCCTTGGGCAGGAGTCATATTCATATGAAATCGCACAGGCGTTTGAATATGACATGGAGAATAAAGTCATCGTTGTACCGATCGGTAATGCCGGTAATATTACCGCTGTAATCAGTGGGTTTTTGAAATTTTATGAGACCGGCATTATTCATTCTTTGCCGAAAATATTGGGTGTTCAGTCGGAACATGCCAATCCGGTTTACCGGTATTACCTGGAACCTGACGCTGCAAAACGAAAATTCATTCCCGTAGCCGTTAAGCCGAGCGTGGCCCAGGCGGCCATGATCGGCAATCCTGTTTCAATGCCCAGAGTCATTCATCTGGTGGATCTTTATAACAGGTTGTCCGGCAGGCAGAATGTCTTTTTTATAGAGGTTGACGAACAATCCATAATGGATTGGGAACTTCTGGCCAACCGTAACGGACATATTGCCTGTACCCATGGCGGCGAATCTCTTGCCGGTCTGATTGTCGCTCGCAAGCAAAAAATCGTTGGGCAAAAGGATATTGCTATTGTCGATTCAACGGCGCATTCACTCAAGTTTTCGGGTTTTCAAAAGATGTATTTTGAAAATAGCTTTCCTCCAGAATTCGAAATTTTTCCGGACCCGGCGCTTATTAACACGCCTGTTTATGTTCATCCGGATGATCTTAAAAATGTTCCTGCTCCAGGGAAACCATTGCACGGCGAAGATTTAGAGCGGTTCATCCAGGGTATATCTTCGGAAATTGCAAAAATTTTGAGTCTTAAAAAAAGGCAGAACACATGAAATCTCAAGGAGCATGTTTAGCATCCGCCTTTTTTGTGATACTCATTGCCGCATGCCTGATGTTTCCCCGTTCCGCGGATACTGCTTTTTTGTATAAAACCTATACCATTAAATATGACAGAGGCTGGGACATATTATGTGATCCATATGTTGTGAATAAAGACGACTGGCTTTACAAACTCTTCAGACAAAAAGGGGAAATTGCAAACAAAGATTTCCCGGAATTTTTGAGGATATTCAAACGGATCAATCCGCATATTCATGATATAGACAAAATTCGTGCCGGTCAGTATATTATTATTCCATTAAAGAAGTTACCCCCGGATTCAATGACCGGACAAACTTCAGGTGCGGTTACCATTCCCTTTGTGAACATTCCCGACATACCTGAAACCCTTAAAGCGTATTCAACAGAATATACCGTTCAAAAAGGAGATTGCATATCCATTCTTATTTCGACAAAATATGGGCCTTATGGCGAAGAACCGTTCAAACAAGGCATAAAACTGTTCAGACTAATCAATCCCGATATCAAAGATCTGAATCGAATTTATATCGGCCAGGATATCCTTATCCCGGATCCGGTTATTCTAAGCCAATCCTGGTATCACTCCCTGTTTGACCGGTCTTCAGATCATACCCGCAGTTCCGATATGAACCGCTCAATCCCGACGTCTAAAAAAATACCGGTGGTTTCCGTTTCGAAAGACAGGGAGACGCAACCGGCGACTTATTTATCAAAAGTTTCGTCTGCGTTGGATGGGAAACTCATTAATAAGGGCGTGTACTATTTTCCAAGGCCGGGCAGGGAGGATTTTGCACTGGACCTTTCCGGAACTCCTTTAATAGAATTTAAAAATGGAACCAGTATCCTTTTTTTTATGGATGATAACAATCAGGATTCTGAACTGGATAGGGTAAAAGCCTTCTGGAAGGATGTGCATATCGTTGGAATACCGCCGGACGATTCTTTAAAATCTGTGTTTGATAGTCTTTTTAATGACTTGGGCAAAGATTTTTTAAAAACCCCTTTGGCTTTTTTCGATCAAGGCGTTAAAGTTGAAGTCCGGGGGGAATGGATATTTAACGAAATTGCTGAGAAAGGAAATAGCGTTCGCCATTTTTGTGTAACGCTTATTGATCATCCGAGTGAGGGTACTCCCGAATCAATTTTGCGGTATCTGGATCAAAATAATATAGTATTAAAAGAGATTCTTACAGGTAAAAGTACTGCCGGGCAAAAATCTAATGGACCGAATTCCCGCAAATCGGCCGGAACTGTAAGCACCATTGATTCTTCAGATCAAAAAACCTTTGTTAATAATTTGATTACGGCCATGGGTTACACATATTCCCCCAATGTCAATATCTCATTTCCGTATTCCGGAGTTCAAGTAAAAACGGTTTCAAATCTTTTTACCGGAAGTGACGGAAACCCATTCCTTGTGGATTTTGGAGATCTTTACGGTGATGCGGTTTCTGCCATGGAAAAGACCGGCTTTAAAATCATTCAGATAAAAGACGATGATAATTATCCGGTGATCATACAAAAGATTCTGGACGCCATGGAGGTTCCTTATTCAAATAATCCAACGTTTCTTGCAGCCAAAAGACCTGCCATCCATAATACCGTTTTCACCGTACCCGGTTTTCTGGTTTCCGGTTCAGGAAAACAAAGAATTCTTCTTTCATTTGCCACTCTGCATAATGGGATAATTCAATTTTTAACAAATCAGGGGGTCAAGATCAGTATGATCCAACCATCTAAAAAAGTGTAACATCGCAGTAACTCAGGTGCTTCGCCCCAATTGGAATGGTGGAATGCTGGAATAATGGAATGATGGATTCTGGCATAATGCAATATTGGGTTAATAATAAAATTTGGGTTGACGATAAAATTAAAACTGGCTAATATTTTTTTAAAAACCAATCTTCCATTATTCCATTTTCGAGGCAAGCGTTCAAGTCTCAAAAAAATGACTTATATTTTCATTGAGTTGTAGAAATTCCGAAACGTAATTAATGAGGTTAAAGAATGAAAACATACGGGTTTCGCTGGACAGTATCTTTAATTTTTATATTCGGGAGTGTTTCGTGTGCAGGAAATCTGGAAATGCAGAAAAAACAGGCCAACGCTTCAAGGAATTTGGGTGAAGCATATTACCGGCAGGGAAATTATCCTGCCGCGTTAGGAGAATTTCTTAAATCAGAATCTCTTTATCCTGACGACCCTTTTCTTCAAAACGACCTGGGACTTACCTATATGGCCATGAAAAAGATGGATCTTGCCGTCAAACACTTCAAAAAAGCCATTGAAATTAAACCCGATTACGCTCCGGCCATAAATAATTTAGGAACCGCTTATCTGAACAAAAAAGAATGGGATACTGCCATCAGGTATTTTAAGGAGGTTACCGAAAACCTTCTGTATGCGACGCCTCATTTTCCGCTTTCCAATATGGGATGGGCCTACTTCAACAAAAAAGAGTATTCACTTGCTGAAAAGTTTTATCTCAAGGCTCTTGAAATCGATCCGAAATTTATCAATGCGCTGGCCGGTCTGGGTAAGACCTATACTGCGATGGGAAGGGGGCCAGAGGCCGTGGCTACACTTGAGAAAGCAGTTAAAGATTATCCCAAGTCAGGACAATTATATTTGGAATTGGCCCGGGCCTATAGCTTGTCGGGTGAATATAAAAAAGCTCTGGACGCTTATGAGAAAGCCGTTGAATTTGCTCCGGGAAGCGCCCTTGCCCGGGAGGCGGAGACTGAGGCACAAAAAATTAGAAGATTTAGATAAGTCAACATTGCTTTACAGATCAGTTTTTATGTTACGTTGTTCAAGCTGAACGATCCTGGGCGTGATGAAGATGAGCAGCTCATCCAACTGCTGTTCTTTGGAGTTTATTTTAAAAAGCCAGCCCAAAATCGGTATGTTCATCAGTCCGGGAAACCCGCTCTCAACTTTATCTTCTTTGGATTTTCTGATACCGCCGATGATCACCGTATCCCCGTCATTTACCAAAAGTTCGGTATTTGCTTCCTTGGTACTAAATGACAGCTGATTATTAATGACTGAACCGACCTCATTATTTTTTACTGAAATTTTCATTGAAATGCGGTTGTCCGGGGTCACATGCGGTGTAACCTCCAACTCAAGGGCGATATCTTCAAGTTCTACGGTCGTATTTCCATCAGCATCCAGCTTGGTATACGGGTACTTTAAACCCTGTTTGATCTTTGCCGATATATTGTCGAGTGCTAAAATTCTAGGGGTAGAGATTATCTTAACCTGTCCTTCACTTTCAGCTGCCGCTATAGTAGCACCCAACGTCCATGGCGATCCGGTCAGCTTGCTGAAATTAATACCTAAACTTCCAAGACTGGAGATAGGAGCATTTGTTGATTCAAAGGAAAAATCACGGAGATATTTGCTGCCCACCTCACCATAAGTTCCTGACAGATTGACGCCGAGCTCTCTAGAGAAGTTATTGCTGGCTTCGACAATTCTGGCTTCAATGAGAACCTGGGGGGTTACCCGGTCGAGTTTTTTAACGATTTCCTTGGCTCGTTTAATGGATCGTGCCACATCCGACATGACAATCATGTTGTTGGTTTTGTCAACCGTGATTCCGGCTTCCTCACGATCTGGATTGAATTTGCTATTTCCCTCTGATTCTCTATCTGCTGTAAGATGTTTAGCGATTTCTGCGGCATCCACATAGCTGACACGCATAAATACGGTAATCAGCTCTTCCTGATTTTCGGCATCTCGTTTTGATGATAGCTTTTCTTTTCTTTCATCTTCTTCTATTTTGAGAGTTTGAAGTGTGGCAACCCGTATTACGCCTTCTTCAGACACCAAACCCAGCTTGTTCATCTTCAGGACCAGGGTCAGAACCTGGTCCCATGGAATGGCATTTTCAAGGCTCATTGTGACCTCTCCGGTGACATCCTTGTCAATGGCAAAATTTTCTTTACTGACTTCCCGTATAATGCGAAATACGTTTTTAATATTGGTTCTAAAAAAATCGACCGCGATCTTTTCCCCAACATATTTCTTTTCAGTCTCCGTCCGATAAAAATCCAGAGATTGTCTGATACCTGTGTATGCATCAACGGTTTTTTGGCGATCAATATCATAGGCACCACCCAAAGCGGCTTCTTGTGATACTGACCGGGTTGATTCAGAACCGTGGGGGGGCGTATGCTTTACTTGAGGAGCTTCAACATGGGTTATTTCATTGCCGGCTTTTTCCTGGTTTGCGACCGTATCGGCAACTGGCTGAGTCATAACCTTTTTCCATAATGGAAGGTTGGCTTTATCAAGGGGCTTGGGCGATATTGAAGAAGCTTCGAAATGGAGCAACAGAAGATCATCGGTCTGTTCCACAAAATAGGGTACGGATTCTCGTAACTCAATGGTAACCTGAGAGGTGTCTTTCATGGTTGGTGTCTGAACCGGTGTTATACGGTCAACAGCGCTTTGAAACCGTGTGGTAATTAATGGGCGCTGGCGATATTCCGGAAGCCTTGTGTTATAAAGATTGAGCTGCAGCTTTTTATCATGGATTTTTTTTAATTGGTATTGGACCGGCGTTGTGGTTCCGATAATAATTGTGGATTTGCCGCCTTCTTCATCCGAGAAATCTATCCGGTTAATCCAGGCAGGCGTGTGTTTTTTAATTTGAGGTTCAACAATTTTATTGACGGTGGTGTTCGCACCTAATTTTTCCTGTTCAGACGGGGCCACCTGTGCCTTGGTGGTTTTCGATTCATGGCCCGATTTTTCTTTTTTCTCTACTTCCGAATCGGCAGGAACTGAAATTCCAGATTTATTTTTAAATGTTATTTTAAGGCTCGCATCTTCTCTGGCGACTTCATAAGGAGCGTCTTCTTTTAATAATATTTCAACCCTGGATGTATATCCCTGGGTTGTTAATTCAGACGCTTTGATTGAACTCACGATGTCACTGACCGGCGCATAGTTCGTATTGATATCGCCCAGATGGGTTTCAGGAAAATAAAGTAAAACGCCCAGAGGGAAAGGTTGTTTGACCGAAGTATAGGTAAGCAGCCGGTTCCCTCTAATCCATATTACAGACGATTGTGAATCTTCGCTTAGACGTATATCGGTGATATGCTTGGACTCAACGGATTGTCCGGCATCCTTTTTTGTTTCTTTAACTGCCATGGTGTTTGAAGCACAGCCAGACAAAATGATCATCAACATTCCCAAAAAGAAGATGCCCGCTCCAATCCTTGACAATTTCCTGACCTTACCATTCATGTTATTCTTCTCCAGGAGGTTTTAATTTTATCTCTCTTTTATGGACAGAAACTTTGCCGTAAATATCTTCGACCTCTTCTTCAACAATAATCCTGTCCGATAATATTTTTGCTACCTTGCCTGAGTGTGTCCCGATGTACGTACCTTTCTTTATTACATATCCCTTTCCCGAATCCTCTTCAACCAGGGCTTTGTTTCCGCTTTGAGCGCGCAATATTGCAACAAGTTTAAGCTGGCTTAAATCGAGTTTTTCAAGGGGGGTGAGTGGTTTACGCCGAACGGCTTTTCTATGATTAACCGGTAAGTTCACAGGTTTTTCTTTGATTAATGGTGCAAACGGATCAAGTTTTCCTTCGGGGTTGTACAAATCGCTTATTTTCGGTGGTTCAATTTTTTCAGTTATCGTGGATACTGAAGCAACCCGTTTTTCTTTTGCCACATCGAGTTTTACCGTTGAAACGTCAGGTGCAACTTTTAAGATGGGCTTAGCGGTTTCTTGTATGGGTCCAGGTTTTGGGATCTCAGTCTTTTTGGGCGGTTGAGATTTTGATTCCTCCTTTTTGACAATAATGATCTTTTGGGTAACCTTTTTGGCTTGTTGGGGCGGTTCAGCTTTTTGATCACAACCTATCAGGAGGAAAAAGAAACAGATAAGCAAGATGAAACTGCGCATTATGAAAATTATTTTATCCATGAGTCGTTGCTGTTTTTTATTTTCTTTTTTTCGAGGCCTGTTTGGATTTCGTTTCCACAAACCTATAAGTCACAGCAGTGCATGATGTTCTAAGCTCACCGCTCCCTTTTGCTGCGATCATTTTAATATTATCTACATTGACAATCCGATGCAATCGTGCAACCTTGTCGAAAAAAAGGGCGGTTTGATGGTAGTTACCCGTAACTATTATGGATACAGGGATTTCAGCATAAAATTCTTTGATTTTTTCTCCTCTGGGTTCAAATAGCAAAAATTCCAGGCCGGCATCCCGACCGGATTGGGAAATGCTTGACAGCAGAGAAGGAATTTCTTTTTTTTCGGGAAGTTTTTTCAATGCCGTTTTAAATTCCGTTCCTGCTTTTTTTAGCTTATCCTGAAAATGTTTAAGCTGTCTCGCCTTTGCTTTTGCCCTGACAACTCTTGTTTCCAAAGTGTCTTGTTCAGTTTTTAATTCGTCAATTTTATTAATTTTAGGCTGATAAGAAAAATAAAAAAAGGGTCCAAAAATCACAGATAAAATCCCAAAACATATCAAAAATCTGTAAAGTTTTGAAAGCTTTCCGATTTTATCGATTTTTTCTAAGAAAAACCTCGTATATTTGGAAATATCAATCTTTTTCATTGTTTTTTTTGCTATATCCGGACCAATTTTTAGTTTTTACTTCCCGGTTTATTCAAAGAAACCTTATTGCAATTAATGTCGAAACTCTTTAGATTTAATTTAGCTGTTTTTTGTTGTTTAAGGGTTTTCAGGTTTACATTTTTATAAAGTTTTGAACGTTCTAAACGGGTCATAAAATCGGCTACCGTTTTATTATCCATGGCAATTCCCTTGATGCCGATGTTGTTTCCTTTTGCTTCAAAATTGGTGAACCATAATCGCTTAACCGGCGTGTTATCTTTGTCTGATAATGAATCCGATCCGGAGGAACTTAACGTGTGCTCAGCAACCAGCTTTGTCATGTTGTCCAGCAGAAAGACGGCATCATTACGTTTTGTCTCAAGATTCTTGATAACTTTTGTCTTGTTTTCTATATTGTTAAAGGCTTTTTTTATTCTATCCACTTCTTTGGCTTGCTTTTCAAATTTGGCCAACATGGTTTTATTTTCTGCTATCGTTGTATTTAAACTATCAATTCTTTTTTGCAACCTCATATTATAGAAAAGCAAAATGGCAAAAACAACTAATAAAGAGAGGGAAAATATACCGATTTGTTTGCGAATGTTCTCTTTTTTACGTGCTGCTCGATAAGGCAGCAGATTGATTCGTATCATTTATCACCAATTTTTCTTATTGCAAGCCCCATACATATTGCAGCCTGGGGAGCTATCTGCTCGAGATAAGAAGAATCAAAACGGTCACTGTTGATGGAAAAATTTTGGAAAGGATTTATAATTTCGACGTCGGTTGATGTTTCCACAGCCAGAAGCTGGTGAAACTCCTTAATGTTGGCGCCACCGCCACTAAGAATAATCTTTGTTATTTGATCTTCAGGAAATGTAGAGTAAAAGAAATCAAGAGCGCGTTTTATTTCAGTGCACCAGGCGGTTACCGCTGATGAAATGATGCTGCTCAGATCTTCAGGGGAAATTATCTCTGATTGTCCGCCATGTTTAATCTCTTCGGCTTCCGCTAAAGAACACTCTACAAGGGAAGCGATTTTTTCGTTTATTTGTCCGCATCCAAGCGATACATCACGCATGAATACAGAAGAATTATCTTTCAGGATATTCAATGATGTCTTGCTGGCTCCGATATCAATAAGGGCAATATTTTCATCTCCCGGATTATAACTAAATTCAAAGATATTTTGGAGAGCAAACGCATCAACATCTATTACGCAGAGGTTAAGCCCGGTCATCTGGACCAGATTGATATATTCGTTAATCATTTCCTTTTTGGCTGCAACCAGAAGAACACTCATCTGATTTGGGTTGTGTTCGCTTTCCCCTAGTATTTGAAAATCCAGATTAACATCGCTAATATCAAAGGGAATATACTGTTCCGCTTCAAAATGGATCGTCTCTTGCAGCTCATCTTCCGTCATGCTCTGAACATTGATCTTTTTGACAATTACCGAATATCCTCCGATGGAGATGGCAACATTCTTTTCTTTCAGTTTTGCTTTTGCGTAAAGTTCACGGATAGATTTAGAAACAGTTTCAGGATCTTTAACCGTACCTTCTTCTATTAACCCCGGTTCAATATCAATTGTGTGGAAACTTTTAAAGATCTGAGTTGTTTTTTTATCAACTACTTCAGCAATCTTTATAGTTCTGGAACCGATATCAAGGCCGATAAGATGAGTTTTTTTTCCAAAAATCATGATATGCTATTCATCGCCGAATATTTTGTTTTTGTCAGAAAGGTCGAAACCAAGGGCCAGAATAATTTTTCGTTGAGTTTCCAGGCGGCACGGCATGCCTTTTTCTATGCGTGCAATCGTTATTGGAGATACGTTTGCATTTCTGGCAAGTTCGGTCTTGCTCATCAGTAAAGACTCTCTAATTTTTTTTACAGAATTCCCTTTCATTCAATAGCCCTTATACAAAATAAAACATGATAAGTAAATTTGTAATATAGACAACAGGTAAAATTTATTAATAAATTTGAATTATAAATGATATTACCTTAAATTATAGTCAAGTTCAAGAACTTTTATATATAATTATAGATAAATTTAAATTAATTTGTTTATTTTGTGGTTTGGTTGGTAAAGTTACTATATATAGTATGGTATGAAAAGCTCAAAATATATGCAATATAACAATTCTATCAAAACACCTGTTCAGGTCCCCTATGCCTGATGGGGTGTGAATCACGGCTGTTGGCAATATGAAAATTCATGTTCGTCTGCGTTACGTATTTAGCTTTGGGGAAAAGGTGTCAGGTTTCAGGTGTCAGGGTCGAGAAACTTGAAGAGCTGAAACCTGAAACCTGAACACTGACACCTTACGATTGAACTCAATAACCAACAATCTTGATTTACACCCTGCCTGATGGGTACTTTGTTATTGTATCAATGGAGATAAGCATTACCTTGACTTTAATGATGATGTTCCATATGTTTAATAGGATGAATTTAAAACGTTTTATTGGTGTGGGAGCCGATTATCGCGGATGAAAAGATTAAAATATTGATATCAAATATATCCGTTCCGAAAAATTACTCTTATCTATGAATATCCATTCATCAGAAGAAAAAGTCAAACCGTTTAGACTCGTCAAATACTTTACCTTTACAAGCCTTACGGTAATATTTATTGGGACATTGCTCCTCTCTTTACTCAACACGCACCTGGCAAGGACCATGCAGCGGGAAAAAAGTGAAGAGTACGCTCAGCTTCTGATAGAAAATTTGAACCATCAGGTCTTTTTACAGTTCATAATCCCTGTTGCACTGAAATTTGGCAAGATCCAGCTCAGCAACAAAAAACAGTTTGAACGTATGGACAAAGTGGTCAGAAGCACCCTTCACAGCTTCAAGATCGATATGGTCAACATTTACGATGTAAGTAATACAATTTCTTACAGCTTCGATTTATCGATAATCGGCCAAGAAGATGCCGGAGGTCAAGGCTATCAGGATGCACTTTCAGGCAAGTCGACCTCAAAACTTTTTCAAAGGGGCAATTGGTTCGAGATATTATTAGGATTTCCGCAACACAGCAAATTAATTACTTTTGCACCGCTACGCGCAGAGCAGCCGCTTTCACGTATTTCCGGTCCGGTGCTTGGTGTTGTTGAAATAATTCAGGACTTAACGGAAGATTACAAAGCGATTTTCAGCTTCCAGATAAGAATTGTTAGTACCTGCACTGTGGTTATGGGGGCTCTTTTCTTAGTGCTTTTGTTTGTCGTCAAAAGAGGCGAGGCTATAATTGAAAAGCGCGCTTTGGAAAGGATACGGCTGAAAGAACAGTTAAGTCGAGCAGAACATTTGTCTTCTCTGGGTGAAATGGTGGCGGGAATCTCTCATGAAATTCGTAATCCGCTGGGTATTATAATGAGTTCCTCCGAACTTTTAAAGAAAAAGATGGCCGGCTACGATCCTTCAAATCCCATCCCAAACATAATCATTGAAGAATCTTCCAGATTAAATAATATCATAACAGACTTTTTGAATTTTGCGAAACCCAGAAACCCAAACTTGGTGCCGTGTAAACTTGAAGATGTTATTGAAAAAAACATAACCTTCCTAGAATCACAGATTGAAGAACAAGGATATACGGTTGATAAACATTGTGATAATAACCTTCCGGAAATTACCGCCGATTCTGATATGCTGTATCAGGCATTTTTGAATATTCTGATCAACGCCATGCAGGCAATGCCGCAAGGCGGCAAAATTAGCATACAAATCTGTTCGAGTGGTAATTCTGTGGAAATATTTTTTGAAGATCAGGGGAAAGGTATCGCAGAAGATATTTTGGAAAAAATATGGGACCCTTTTTTTACGACCAAATCAAAAGGGACCGGACTGGGACTTGGTATTGTTAAAAACATTATCGAATCTCATGGCGGAACCGTCCAGATTAACAACAGATCGCAATCCGGTGCCAGAGTGACCGTAAAAATACCCATAGAGCAGGGAGTATAGTTATGGAGACGGTCCTGATCGTAGATGATGAAAAAAATTATCCGCTGATCTTAGGTGCGGTTCTCGAAGAAGAAGGTTTTGAGACCTTTACGGCCAACAGTGGGCCTGAGGCCCTTGAGCTACTGAAAAATACCGATGTAGACCTGGTTCTCACCGACATGAAAATGCCCTCCATGGACGGTATTGAACTTTTGGAAAGAATCAAGACCAAAGATGAAGAGCTTCCGGTTATTATGATGACGGCTCACGGTACAGTGGATAAGGCCGTGGAGGCTATGCAGAAAGGCGCTTACAGCTATATCCTCAAACCTTTCGACAACGATAGATTGATTCTTTATGTGAATAAAGCCATTTCCATGTATCGGGTGATCAAAGAGAACCGGCAACTGAGGAATGCTGCGGAATTGCAATATGGTTTCGGAAACATCATCGGAAAAAGTAAAGTGATGCAGGATGTTTTCGATACTATCCGGAAAGTCGCGCCAAGCACAGCTACGGTTTTGATTGAAGGTGGAAGCGGCACCGGAAAGGAACTGGTCGCAAAATCCACTCATTTTAACAGCCTGCGGCGCGATAAGCCCTTTATTGCTGTGAATTGCAGCGCACTTGCCGAATCCCTCCTTGAAAGCGAACTTTTTGGCCATGAAAAAGGAGCATTCACCGGTGCCGTGGCTATGAAGAAAGGCCGTTTTGAACTGGCCGACGGCGGGACCCTGTTTCTTGATGAAATCGGTGAACTCTCACAAAACCTCCAGGTAAAACTGTTACGGGTGCTTCAGGAAAAGATTTTTGAACGGGTTGGGGGCGTTAGACCGATTTCGGTCGATATTCGTATTGTTGCCGCAACAAACAAAAATTTCAAAGAAGAGATGGAACAGGGACGATTCAGGGAGGACCTCTATTATCGGCTGAATGTGGTCCATATTGTCCTTCCCCTTTTAAGGGAGCGGCAGGAGGATATTCTCCTGCTTGTGGACCACTTTATAAATAAATATGGAGAGGAACGAAAATCTGCAGATCCTGTAACCGGTCTGGATCAGGAAGTGGAACGTCTTTTTTACGATTACAGTTGGCCCGGTAATGTCCGTGAACTCGAAAATGTTATTGAACGGGCTATGATTATGTGCCAAAGCAGCAACATCAAAATATCAGACCTTCCCAAAAAATTTAAGGAAAATGTTTACAATACGTTGCACATTGAAGGAATACCTGCAAATGCAAAATTAGATAACGTTCTTACAATGATAGAGAAAAGAATGATTATTAGAGCGTTGAAATTGACAAACAACGTTCAATCTCAGGCTGCAGAACTACTCGGAATTGGTAAAAGCGGACTCAACTGGAAGATTAAAAAATTTAAATTGAGTACAGATTCAAAGCAATAATTCGTAACTGTTCGATAAGCTCTGGTGTATTCAATGACCATATTGACCCGACTCCATAATTTATTAAGATGTTACATTAATCCGGGCTAACTTGCAAAGATATTTACTAAAAGTGAATCGATTATATTGTGGTTGACAGGCGGGTACGGTTTGGGGTTAAAAATTTGAACAAAGATGGATATGTATTATTCTTTTTTATATTAATGGGTTATATGGTTTAGTTTTAATTGGGTTCAAAAATTTGAACCCCGAGGATTTAAAACTAAATTTAGTTATATTAATATGTTATATGAATTATCTATAAATATGGTTCAAAAATATGAACGATTTAGGTTTTTCAGGAAGTTGTAATGGACAAAACAGAAAGAATCATTTTAAATAGTTTTTAGCGTAACCCAATAGAATTTATTCATTATTCGAAATGCCAAGAAATTATCGGACCAAATGCTATGTTTTGGCAAGCAAATTGCATGTACAATTTACAACCTAATAATTTTTTCATCTGTTTTCTTCCTTAATGACTAATCGGAATACTTCCGATTAGTCATTTTTTTTGAAATATACCTACCCCGTTACCCTTTCCTTTACAAGCTCAATATACATGGAGTCCGAATGATCAGATATGATCTGCTTAAAGGCGGTTGTGCTCTTATCCTGATCGCCCATGGCGGCATAAAGCTCTCCCAGGTTGAAAAGAGCCTCGTCTTTGATTTTATAATCAGGATCCGAAGCAATGATTTCAAAATATTTGGCTGCGGTTTTAAAATCTTTTTTTGACAGGTAAGCATAACCCAATCCGTTTAAAATTAGATCTTTAATAAACAGTTCGTGATTAAAATTTATTAGGGATTTATTGTAAAGTTCTATGGCCTTGTCATAATCTTTGGCGGCGTAACATATATTGGCATAAATAAAACCCGCCAGTTTGCCCCCGGCTCTGTTTGAATATTTATCCATAATAAGCTTAAAATTCTTTTCCACATCAAGATAAGCTGTTTCCGGAGTGCTGGTTTCCAGTTTTGTCTGGTAGTTGATGATTTCCTGCTGAAGCAAAGCAAAGGCTTTATTTTCGGATTTTTTTATAAAGTAGACCATTCCCGTAATGACGATAATTACGACAACCATAACCCCCAACGCGCTTGAAAAAATAAGCTTATATTCAGAGATCCATCCAAACACTTTTGTCCAGAAGCTTATAAACTCATCGGGTTCATTCAGGTCTCTTTTCCGGGATCGGGACACCCTTTTTTTCGCCATGATTCCTCCAATATTTTTTTATTCTTTGCCATCCTTGTTCCGGGATGTTTGCTCCTATTACCTGGCACACCTCATAACCACATGCTGATCCGAGGTTGCCGCATTGTTCAAGACCATAGCCGTTAACCAGTCCAAACAGAAAACCCGATGCCCATAGGTCTCCGGCTCCTGTGGTATCAACAGCAGTGTCGGTGACCATGGGGTCAATTTTTATAATTTTACCCCCATGGGCAATGTAACTTCCCCGTTCTCCCACCTTAAGTGCCGCGATAAGTGTGTGTTCCGAAAGAGCGCCGGCTGCTTTTATTTCATCCGAATATCCTGTAAATGCCAGTGCTTCATCCTCATTGGCAATCAGAATATCAACAAAATCTTTTACAATTTTTTTCAAAAGGACTTTGGACTCCTCAACAACTGTAAAACTGGCAAGGTCGAGAGATACCAGTGCTCCGGCCTCTTTTGCGGCAGTTAAGGCGGCGAGTATCAGATCCTCGTTAAAAAGAAGATACCCTTCGATATGTACAATTGCCGCATTCTCAAAGCATTCTTTAGTAATTTCTTCGGGTTGTGTTTCTGAAGACGCGCCAAGGAATGTAAACATGGAACGTTGTGCATCGTGCGTGATAATGGAAAGGACTCTTCCGGTGAATGAAGATGATGTAAAAAGCACCGGGTCGACATTGTTTTTTCTTAAATTTGTTTCAAAAAATCCACCTATTTTACCTTTGCCTCTTTTGCCGACAAAGCGGGCATGTCCACCGAGTTTGCCAATACCTATAACCGTATTACAGGCAGAACCCCCCGGAACCATAGTGGGGTTCTTGGATGCTAGTGACATTGTCAATTCTATGAACTCTTTGTCAACATACTTCATCCCGCCCTTTATCGCACCGGTTTTCTGTAAAAATTCATCGTCTTCACGGGCAAGTATATCCACAAGAGCCGATCCAACCCCCACGACAAGCTTTCTGTGCTTAAATTTCTGACCGATAAACATTATTTTATCTTTTATATGAACTTAAGGGCTTCGCCCCAATTGGAATAGTGGCCCCGGTGAAATAGATAAAAAGTTTCACTGGGTAAAAATAATGGAGTAATGGAATGATGGGTTTGAAGGATTTTTTTACCATTAAAATGGTTTATTTTCACCCTTATCCCCAGCATTCCAGCATTCCATTCTTCCATTCGTATGGCATAATTAGATCTTCATTAAAAGACTAATTTTTTATAATAGGTTATAGAATTTCCGAGACGCTAATTCAGCTTATCCATAGAACTTTTGAATGATCAATAAATCGGAAATGTTACCAGACAAGAGAGTTATGGATCCACCCCTTGTCTCCATCAGCATGCTGACCGTAAATCCAGCTCCCTTTCCGTTTAATAACCTTAAACGGAATTCCTTTTTCAACCGTGAACAGTATCGCAGAACCGTTAGCCGGACCGGATCGAATATTGCATTTTTCTTTTTTTGTAATAATCGATGGAATGTTACGGACAAGCGATTTGTGAATCCAGCCCTCATCTCCCTCAAAATCTCGAAATTGATACCATTGACCGGACTTTTTTATAACATCCAGGGGGTGGTATTCCTCGATTTTCCATAAGACGTCATAATTTTCTCCGGGTCCGGAACGTACATTGGCTACCGAAACCGAAACGGCCAATCGTTCAGCCCAAGCCGCGCTGCTGAATACCAACAGCAGAATCATTATCATCACTGCACAGGGTTTCATTTTTAACCTTGCACTTTCGCAGATTTTTTCAAGACTGTCTTTTTGGATACAACAATTGAACTATCATTGAACAAAAAGTCAATGGAATTCTTTATCAGGAATTCGGGAGATGCAGGTTACAGAAACATAAACCTGCGTTTTCGGCTGTCGAGTCGTTCAACTCCTTCTTCCCTTGCTTCCTGCAAGGCCGCTTTATAATCCTTTTGTGAAAGGTAATCGGAAAGTTCCTCTATTTCTGCAGCTCTGCCGCAGGGCCTATACTGGGGCATTATATTTACGTAAGTGTTGGATGAAATTTTATTTGCAATAAATCTCATTAGTTCACGTGTCCCCGCAAGTCCATGGGGTAGAACAAGATGTCTTACCAAAAGCCCCCGCCGGGCAATACCCGATTCATCGGTAATAAGATCACCGACCTGGCGATGCATCTCAATAAGCGCCTTTCGGGCCACCTCCGGGTAATTTTCGGCGTTGCAAAGGGTTTTTGCAATTTCAGGATCCCAGAATTTGAAATCCGGCATATAGATATCAAATACCCCTTCAAGCAGTTTCAGGGTTTCAACACGGTCGTACCCCCCTGTGTTATAAACCAGGGGCACCGAAAGGCCGTTATTGATCGCTATTTGTAGGGCGGAAAGGATCTGGGGCACGACATGGGATGGGGTAACGAAATTGATGTTATGGCATCCGGCCTTTTGTAAATGCAGCATCATATCGGCGAGCTTTTCATTGGATACCTGTTCACCATGACCTAGGTGGCTGATGTCGTAATTCTGGCAGAAGATGCACAACAGGTTGCAGTGGGTAAAAAAAATCGTTCCGGAACCATGGGTGCCGACCAGAGGGTCCTCTTCTCCAAAATGAGAATTAAAACTTGAAACATATGCTTTTTCACCTGTTTTGCATATACCGGTTTCACCGGACAGACGATCTACCTTGCATGTTCTGGGACAAAGGGTGCAGGACTTCAAAATTTCATACGCTTTTTCAATCTTTTCCGAAAGCAATCCCTTTTTAAAAGTTTCGATATAGGCTGGTTTAAAAAGCGGCATATATTTAGGTTCCTGCTGGGATGATTAAAATTGCCCATAATATGGTTTTAAAAAATATCCCATATGCCTGGTGTCAGGTTTCAGGTGTCAGCGCCTCTGTTCATCATTCCTGACACCTGACACTTGAAACCTTAAGCCAGCAGAAGGGTTCCCCCCTGATATATACAAAAAGCAACACTCCACGCAAGAGATGTACTGTAAACAACGCTGAAAATCATCCATTTATAGGAACCGGTTTCACGTCTGATGGCAGCTACCGTTGCCAGACACGGCATATATAACAGAACAAAAACCATCATTGCGAGAGCCCCAACAGGTGTCATGCCCGAAGATAACAGGGCGTTTTTGAGTGCTGAGGAATCGTCTGTTTCATCTGCAACATAAAGTATTCCCATGGTACTTACAACGATTTCTTTGGCAACAAAACCGGTAAGAAGGGCTATACTGCCGCGCCAGTCGATACCAATGGGTGCAAACACGGGTGCAAGCACTTTCCCTATCCTGCCCATAAAAGATTTTTCAGCTTTTTCAGTCTTTTTTGCTTTTATAAGTTCTGCAACCTCAATGTCTCGTTGCTTTGCGAGGAGCTTTTTGTCGGATTCACGGGCAGTTTCAATTTCAAAACGATAGGATGCCTTGACCTCTGCGATTTTTGAGTTATAGTCCAATGAGTACGATATGTTATGAGGAAATGCCGACAGTGTCCATACCACAACCGAACCCACAAGGATAACGCCTCCCATCTTTTTTAAAAAGATCTTGCCCCGATCCCACATATGAATCACCAGGCTTTTGATCATAGGGGCTCTGTAAGGTGGAAGTTCCATGACAAACGGTGCGTCAGCGCCTCTTAAAAGGGTGGATCGGAACAGGCGGCCGGTGACAATGGAGAGTATAATTCCTGCCAGGTATATGCCGAAGATAACGGTCCCGGCCCTGGCACCAAAGAATGCACCCGCAAGTACAATATAAACCGGCAGTTTTGCCGAGCATGACATAAACGGGGTGATAAGAATCGTGAGGATGCGGTCTTTTTCACTTTCAAGGGTTCGGGACGCCATAATGGCCGGAACATTGCACCCGAAACCCATCAACATGGGAATAAAGGATTTGCCGTGAAGTCCGATAAGGTGCATGATTTTGTCCATCAGAAAAGCCGCTCTGGACATGTATCCTGTATCTTCAAAAATTGCGATACAGAAAAAAAGAATTAAAATATTGGGCAGAAAGATGGCAACGCTCCCAACCCCTGCGATGACTCCATTCAAAAGGAAATCCTTAAAAAGAGTGTTCGGAAGAACATGGGCCAAGGATTTTGAAACAAAGGTAACTCCCATGTCGATCCATTCCATGGGGTAGGCTCCCAGAGAAAACGTTAGCTGGAACATGGCCCAAATAAAAAAAATAAAGATTGGGAATCCCAGAAATCTGTTGGTAAGAACCAGATCAATGTTGCGTGAAATATCGATACGCTGTTTTGTAGAGGTTGTAAGTACTTCTTTGATGATTCCGGCGATAAATCCGTAACGCTCGTCCGTCATTACAATTTCCGGATCGTCATCAAAACGGTCCACGAGAAAGTCCCGATGTGTCCGGGCTTGTTGCAGAATCTCCCGGCTGTTTTCTCCGGCTTTGTTTAGGACACGCTTCTTGACGATTTTGTCATCTTCCAAAAGCTTTATGGCTGTCCATCGGCTACTGTAAGGAATGGACCCTTGCGTCCAGTTTTCAAGAAAAGACTTTAGACTGGAAATCGAATTTTCAATATCTTTGCTGTATTTGACCCTCCGTTTTTGAGGAATTTCATAATTCGATTCTGCCAGTTCTATGGCTTTTTCCAGAAGTGTATCCATGCCCTGGTTTTTATTTCCTACGGTAAAAACCACAGGCACATCCAGAAGTTCGGAAAGTTTTTTACCATCAATTTTTAATCCCCGTGATCGGGCCACGTCTGCCATATTTAGAGCGAACAGTACCTTGCAATCTATCTCTCTAAACTGGGTGGCCAGATAAAGGCTTCGTTCCAGGTTGGATGCGTCGATGATATCGATTACAACATCCGGACGTTCTTCCAGAACAAAGTCACGGGCAATAATCTCTTCTATGGTAAAGGGAGTTAAACTGTAGGTTCCGGGAAGATCTATAATTTTTAAATCATATCCGAATTTTTTGACATTGCCTTCTTTTTTTTCAACAGTTACCCCCGGCCAGTTTCCGACCTTCTGTCGAGTGCCGGTCATATTATTAAATATTGTGGTTTTGCCTGAATTGGGATTGCCTGCCAGGGCTATTGAAAGGCGTTTTTGATTCATTGCGGATTATCTGAATGCGATGTTTTTTTCAAAATTGATACTTCTATTTGACATTATCAACAGTAATTTTTGCGGCTTCCTCAACCCGAAGTGACACATGATACCCTTTTACAATTAACTCGATAGGATCTTTCAGGGGCGCATATTTTTCAACATAGACCTCGGTACCTTTAATGAGCCCCATTTCAAGTATTCTTCTGCGCAGAGCCCCGTTACCTCCGATATGAACTATTTTCGCAGTTTGATTTTTTTTTAAATTGCTTAACAACATGAACCAATCTCCCCGGTTACCTTTCTAATAAGTTCCACCAGTATCTTCTTTGCCATCCCGCGGCCCAGGGCGTACCGGTTGTAATCTACTGCAACCACCAATTGCCCTTTGTCCAGGTTGGTAACAACGTCTATTTTGTCACCGATTCTCAATCCCATGGACAATAGGCGCATGCGCGCTGTGGCGCCCCCGGTAAAATCTTTAATTTCAAACCGTTCCCCCTGTTTGGCGTTGACAAGGGACATGAGCTGAGGGCGATCTTTAAGGCATTTTGAACAGATGCCGTAGATTTCCATTTTATGCCGAAGCATGTGGAAATTATAAGCTGCAGCAATCTGAGCCTGCAGGTTTTCAAGCTCTTCATTTTCAAATTCAAAAATATTCTTGCATTTTGTACAGATCATATGATCATGATGTTGACCTAAGTGCCGGTGTTCATAGCAAACGTCTCCGTTATTGAACTTCCTTTTTTGGGCAAAACCAAAACGGCACATAAGCTTCAACGTGTCTCGAACAAAATCGAGAGTAAATTCATATCCGTTTTCTTCAAGGAGCTGAACAAGTTCGGCAACGGTGACGTGGTGCTCGGTTTGAAGAAAAACCTCCAGAATATTGAATCTATCTTCGAAATGATCAATATTTTCTTGCTTAAAAAGCTTTTCGAATTGTTCTTTTTCTTTTTTATGAACCCGTTTCATATGGATTCCTTGCTGAATCTTGTCTTTGCAAAAAATGTCTGCGAGTGCATCACGCGTAAATTATAACATTAATGCTTGATCAATGCATTGTCAATAAAGCAACTTTCTGGAAATGAAACAAATATCGTAACCGTTCACTGTTTGATGAACTCGTAAAAAGTCCGATTTAGACGGTTTCGTAAAAAGTTCAAATTCAAGGCGTGCAAATTTTGTAATCATGAGGCGTACTTTTCGTACGTTGAATGATTGCGAAATGCAGCACAACGCAGAAGTTGGGCTTTTTACGAAACCGTCACAGTTTAGTGGTTTCATTTTACCCTAATGCCGGGTCAGACTTCCGTAGATCCTCAAAAGCTTGTCGGGTAGTTCGCGAACGTCAGATATCACATTGTGGTGAACGTCTCCGTAAAGATCGTCCAGCCTGGGATCTCCTGCAAAATTAACGGTTATGGCATGAGTATATATGTTTTTTGAACGCGCTTCGAAAATGGCTTTTCGGGTATCTTCAGTTGCGTAATTTTGTTTATAATCAACATCATTAGGAAACCCGTCACTTAAAATAATCAATAAACGGACTTTTGAGGAAATCTCTTTAAGGTAAAGGGTCGCATGGCGGATGGCGGCCCCCATCCGAGTGCTCCGTTGGGGCGCCATGGCATTAATACGCCGTTTGATCGTATCATCCATATTTTCATCAAGGTCTTTTATGCGAAAATAATCTACTCCCAGACGGCCGGTCCCGGAAAAACCGGCGATGGCGAAGGCGTCCCCAACAACGCACAGTGCTTCACAAAAAAGTACGATCGCTTCCTTCTCGACATCTAAAACGGTTGCATGTGAATCAAAAACAGTATTTGCTGTTGAACGGGAAAGATCCACAAGCAAAAGTACGGCAACATCCCGGGTCTGTTTAATATGTTTGATATACAGCCTGTCTGATGGAATTCTCCCGGCCTTTTTATCCAGGGCAAAGTCCAGCAGTGCCCGGTAATCGAATTCATCCCCTTCCAACCATTGTCTTAATCTTACAAGACCCTCGGGCTTCAACAGTTCAAAAGCATAGCGTATTCTTTTAACCAGCCCTCTGTGATGTTTCAATGTTAACTTATAAAAGTCGCTTTCTTTTTCGGTTAAAAATTTGTCACGCACTCTCACATGAGAATGAAGGTAATCCTGCAAGTTGCAGTCCCATTCTTTGTGCCAGGAAACAGAGCCGGAAAAATCTTCTTTCTGAAGCACCGTAAGGCTCTTTGTCCCGAAAAGCTTGGACAGATCAAGCCAGGACAGGTCTATAGAAAATTTTTGTTGGATTGCTCCGTGAGGCGCATGATTTTCCCAAAAACAGCATATCATTTCTTTGAGGTCCTGAGGGGAAACCATACCGTTGTTTTCCATCAGGCGTTTTTTAATATCCGATGTATAGACTTCAAACCCTTTTTCTTCGAGTGTCACTTTTAAGGTCCTGGCTAACCGCTCATATTTCCGATATGCCGAGAAAAAAAGATCAGGTCTTAATTTTCGGCCAAACGGTGTTTGCATGGGGGTGTAACATTCTTTGAGTTTTTTTCTAAAATATGACGTTCGGTTCAAAAATTTTTCCATTTTCGGGTATATTCTGACAACAAGTTCTGCACAGGACTCGACCGTAGAATCCTTTGTTATTGTGGTTTCAAACAGATGTTTAAATTTTTTGGTGTGAGTATATGTTTGAGTATTCATACCAAAACGTTCTTCTTCTGACATACCGAGGGCAATCCATAGATACAAAAGAAAAACGATTTCAACGGGTTTATGATTTTTAATCATGCGTCGGGCTTCCCGTTGAAGCACGGGAAGACTCTGCCGGACAAGGCCGGGATACTGCCGGTGCAGCATTACTCTGATACGGCCGTATTCGAAGATGGTGAATAAATCCGCTGCCAGTGCCGCGACCGGAAAATACAAGAAAAAACGTTCCAGATCGGATAGATCTTCCCGGTTTTGGATGACATCGAATTCCCAATCACGATCTTTTAATTTTTCAATCCCTCCACATTTTTCTATGGCTTTTTCAAGATCAAAATCAAAGGTCCCGAACTCATAGTGTCCGGCTTCAAGTCTTGCAAGGCATTTATACAAGTTTATATTTTGGGATCTATGGGGAAACACGCTGATTTCATCCGGAAGGTATATGAACTTTCCGTCTGAACAGACAAGAGTTTTATTATTGAATTCCGTTAGTAATGAATCCGGGAGCAAAGAAACTGGACGTACTGAAATTGAAAGACCGGTTCTGGCCATGAGATAACGGTTTAGCTGTTGCCGGACCCGGGAGATAGGAATGGTTACCTGAAGATCGGTGAAAGTATCGATCCCGAGTTTGGATTCCAGTGAAAGAAATTTTTTTGCAAGTTTTGGGTTGCGCTTTAATTTTTCAAGCCCCAGGGAAACAAAATCGCGTAACGCCTCTTTGGAAAGCAGATACAGTCCCTTCTCAAGTCCGTCCAGAAAGGAATCGGCCAGGTGAAAATCAGCCGTTATAACGCGCCGAAGCTGTTCTATCTGCCAGGCTCGCCGTGAAGGAGAAAAGCCAAGCACGGCAACCGGCAGGATATGAGCAAAATGCTGGCTCCGCACATATGACATCTCCTGGGAAAAGGTATCGCCCAGCAGATTAAGGGTTGCGGATGCGGCTTCCATGTGGTTCCCGTCTAATAATTCCGACAGCGCCTTAAGCGGATCTTTTAGGGTATATGTCCCCTTGTTCAGCATAATTTCAAGGGTTTGCAAAAATTGCTTTAAAAAAAGCTTGTCCCCGTGTTTTATCACCGGCACAAGATGCTCGGCCATAATCCGCCCCAATGTCGGACCCTTGTGCCCAAAGCTGCGGACCAGATCCCGGTAGCGATAAATTTTTTTAACATCAACCGCCCCAATCAGATCCGCATAGCCGGATGCTATGGTTCGGCCAAAAGAAATCTCCCGGACTAACCCCCACAACGTCTCTTCAACCAGCAGTGCAATGCTTTGGTTTGAAACCGGACAGCCTTTTAGATCCAAGGCGTTCATAACCGTCTTTGCTAGGTCCGGATCGGCAATGGCGAGCTGTTTGAGTGGATCTTCTTTGTGCATGGTTTCTTGCGCAACGTTTTTATTAAAAGATGAACGTCCAACTCGCCACAGGCGAGCAAGCACTTGTCCGCCTCCGGCGGATCGAACATCGAACATCCAACGTCGAATAATGATGTCGCTCCGCTCCTCAAATTATTCTAAAAAAGAAGTTCTTGCTCTTGTTTTTGTCTTTCATTCAACATTTTTACCCCGTGAAACTTTTTCTCTATTTCACTGGGGCGATGTTGGACGTTGGATGTTCATTTTTTTCAGCAAACCTTCCTCAGTCTCGAAAAAAATAACTTAGCGTTTATGAGGGGAAGCTAAGGACACGAGAAAAAGGTTCTCATCCGTTTACTCTGTCATGGATTCCTTTATTTCAAACAGATTTCCATCATAATCTTCGATAAACACAATCACATGATCTCCCCTGGGAATCCGTTTGACAGTTACCCCCGCTTTCTCACACTTTTTTGCAAAGGATTTCCTGTCGTTGACTTCAATACAGACGTGTACATAGGGTAACTTCATTTTAGGATCAGAAAAGGCAACAAAGACCTCAATCCTAAAGTCCTCGTTTCCATAGAGGATCATTTCGCATTCTTGAGATATACCAAAAAGTTGTTTTCCAAACACCCGGTCAAGTGTTCCGGATTTTATCTTTTTCAGATCCAGAACCCCCTCATAGAATCTGTCGGCCCTTTCAATGGAGCTGCAGACCATAGCTATATGATGTAGTTTCATTATATTTCCGTAGCTGTTGTAATATTTTTTCTGCCGGACCACCTAAACAAAAAATATTTCTCAAGGTAATCCCATGATTAACAACAATCCCTACAACCAGGGATGCAAAAAAGGGGGGGGATACCCAGCATAAATTTTAAAGATAATGTATTTTATCTTCGCCCAGAAGCGCCTCGGCCGCCTGGGGCAACTTAACGGGAACTATAAAATCCTCTATATTTGAAAGGTCGTCCAGGTCTTTACCCACCCCATCGATGACGTGAAAGGTGCCGCAAGAAACAATATTAATGCCCAGATTTTCTTTTTCAAATCGGGCAAGCTGCTCCAGATTATCCGGTAAATCGGAGGCATTAAGACCTTCAATCTGGCCGGCGATAAGTTCTTTGACTGAATCCTGAATGGCGAGTTTTGCCAGTTCCCCCTTTTTTGAGTTAAACCGCAGGATGTTTAAGCGAATGACAGATAAAAAGCAAGGGGAAAATCCCTTCGAAATGCTTACCAAAAACCATAAGCGGGGATTATTACATCCTGATTTAAAACTAAAAGATATCTTCGATGAGATCGTTCAAGGTTTCCTGAAGCCTGGCGTCATCGGTTAAGGGAAGACATATGGCGGACCGGCACGCATCGTGAACCGGGATGTCCCGTCCGATCAACTGAGCGGCATAAATTAAAAGCCGGGTGCTGGCTCCTTCGGTAAGACCATGCTCTCTGATGTTTCTTATTTTTCCCGCCAGAGATACCAATTTTAAGGCGGATTTCATATCGATATTTCCTTCATGAGAGACGATTTCGGCTTCTTTTTGGGCTTCGGGATAATCGAACTCTAATGATATAAATCGCTGGCGCGTACTCTGTTTGAGATCTTTCAATACCGATTGATATCCCGGATTATAGGATATCACCATCATAAAATCCGGATGGGCATGAATCATCTCTCCTTTTTTGTCAATGGAAAGCGCTCGCCGCATGTCTGTTAACGGATGTATCACAACCGTTGTGTCCTTGCGAGCTTCAACGATTTCATCCAGGTAGCAGATGGCGCCCATGCGAACGGCCCGTGTTAACGGCCCGTCAACCCATACGGTTTCATCCTTTTTTAAAAGATAGCGTCCCAAAAGATCGGATGCAAACAGGTCTTCATGACAGGCAACGGTAATCAGGGAGCGCTTTAAATGATAGGACATGTATTCCACAAATCTGGTTTTGCCGCACCCGGTAGGTCCTTTCAGCATAACCGGAAGCCTGGCGTCAAAAGCGGCCTCAAACATTCTGATCTCATCCCCTGCCCCAAGATAATAGGGCTCTTCTATAATCAGACGGCTCCCGGTATCCGGTTGAATTTGGTGTGTCATAAATAGATCACCTCATAATAAACGTTTCAGAAATTCTACAACTTATTTAAAATACAGGTTTATTAATGGCAACCTGTTTATTTCATCAGAATGGAATGCTGGAATATTGGGGATAAAGGCGGAAGTAAAACATTATAATTGTAAAAAACTCCTTCAAACCCATTATTCCATTACTCCATTATTCCACTATTCCAATTGTGAGCGAAGCGAACTAACTTGTGCAGTTTTTAGGTTGTATTGACATGGTCGATGTAATAGTTATGTTAGCAGCATCGAAAAATCATTGACGGTTTCGTAAAAAGTCCAACTTCTGCGTTGTGCTGCATTTCGTAATCATTCAACGTACGAAAAGTACGCCTCATAATTACAAAATTTGCACGCCTTGAATTTGAACTTTTTACGAAACCGTCTAAATCGGACTTTTTACGAGTTTATCAAATCATTAACCGGCCAAGAACCATATACCGAATTCAAATGATAAACAACACCCATAACATACATAGACTTGTATTTGAAGATAAAGAGATCATACTTTTGGGGACCGCTCACGTATCCAAAGAGAGTGTCCGGCTGGTCGCCCATGTTATTGAGTCGGAAAAACCGGACACGGTCTGTGTCGAGCTGTGCGAATCCAGGTTCCAGTCCATTCGACAAAAAGACAAATGGCTGGACAAAGATATCATCAAAGTGATTAAGGAAAAAAAATCGTCCCTCCTTCTTTCAAATCTTCTCCTGGCGTCTTTTCAAAAAAGAATTGCAGAAAAATTTGACATTAAACCCGGGGAGGAAATGATAACAGCCATTGAAGCCGGAGAGGCCGCTGGCGCAGAAATACATCTTGCCGACAGGAATATTCGAATCACCCTGACCAAAACATGGCGGGTCATGGGACTGTGGGATAAAATCAAACTGTTGTTTCAACTGGTTTTATCCATGGGAAAAATCGACGACATTAGCGAGGAAGACATAGAAAAAATGAAGCAGGAGGATGTGCTTGAAACGCTTCTTGCCGATGTTGGGAAATCACTTCCGGTATTGAAAGATATACTGATTGATGAAAGAGACCGGTACCTGACCCATAAAATCCGGACGGCGCCCGGCAATAAAATTGTTGCAGTTGTGGGCGCAGGACATGTGCCCGGTATAAAAAATTATTGGGACCAAGAGATTGATTTTGAGGCTCTTGAGCAAGTCCCGCCCAAAGGAAAACTATCCGCAATCCTAAAATGGATTATTCCCATGGCCATACTGGTACTAATTGCCTTAGGCTTTTATCGTGGCGGGGCCAATGTCGGAACGGATATGATAACGTGGTGGATTATGGCAAACGGTATTCTGGCAGGTCTTGGCGCCATCATTGCTTTGGCTCATCCCCTGACAATTCTCTCGTCGATTTTGGCCGCCCCGTTGACTTCCTTGAATCCCATGATTGCCGCGGGATGGGTTGCCGGGCTTGTTGAGGCCTTTTCACGAAAACCCAAGGTCAGAGATTTCGAACAATTACCGGAAGACATACTCTCCATACGCGGATTCTGGAAAAACAAGATAACGCGAATCCTTTTGGTGGTGGTCTTTACCAATCTGGGCAGTTCTCTGGGTACCTTTGTTGCTATACCTTTGATGGTAAAAGTATTATAATTTTTCAACTCATTAACGGAAAAGGCTCTTTAAAGTCATCAAATATGGCATAAATTAGGCTTCCGGCGACGGCAGAATCTTCACCACGGTTCTTTGCATTTTTCTGCCGTTTTTCAATTGATAGGACCTGCAAACCGTTTTCAGGCGCCCCTCGGCAAACAGCTTTACACATTCCGGATAAAGTGCCCACTCCAGCTTCAAGCCTTTTGCTCTGATGGAATCTATGGTGTCATCTTCGAGTATCTTATACGCTTTCTGGCCGATAATGGGCCCCGAATCCTCACCGTAATCCACAAAATGTACCGTACACCCGCCAATTTTGCATCCATATCGGAATGTGTCCCCATATCCGTCTACACCGGGAAACGACGGAAGCAGTGCCGGATGGATATTCATGATTCGCGGAATATCTGAATTCGCATTTACCCTGTCGATAAAATAAGGCGATAAATTCCTCATATAACCGGCCAATACCAGAAGGTCGAAGGGATAATGCTTCATCTCATCAATAAGTTTTGCCTCTGCAACCGCCCTTGTGATTATGAAGGCTTTCACCGTTTCAGAGTCCGCATGGGCGGTAAAAAAAGTCTGTTTTAAAATCAGATGGTTTAGGTCAAAATCGTCCGGGGGCGCCACCGTTTCCGGATCTTTTTTGAAATTCCGAATAATGGATCCATAATCCACCACAAACGTAGGAATTCCAAGCCGGGTCCCTTTTTCAAGACCCCCTGCATTGGGAGTATCCGATCCCACGAATACTATTTTACCGTTTATCTTACCCGACTCACAGGAATCGATAATGGCCTGCAGGTTTGTCCCGGTTCCTGATATTAGCGCTCCGATTCGGATGGTTCGGCCCATTTTAAGTCTCCATGTTCAACAGAGGTGAAAAATTAAAGAAATCATCCGCAAATCCTGTTATAATAAGTTAAACGGATAAATAAAAGAATACCAAGAATAATCTTTACGGTAAAGTATTAATCACTGTCAAGTTGGCGATCTATGAGACGCGTAGTTTTGAAATTTATTATCCTCACGGGAATGTTGCTCGGATTGCCCATGATGGGCGTGATTCTGGCAGGTTATCCGATCGCCCGGTATCTGGAGTTTCCCCCTGAAACCCGATATATTTGCCATGCACCGTTTTCTTGGTTGGCCTTCACCGCTTACGCTCTTTTCATCCTTGCAGTGGTTTTTCCTCTTATCATTACCTCTATGGCACGGATTCGGAAGATTAAAATCAGACCTTCGACCCCCCATACCTTCCCATGGTGGGGATGGCTGGGGATTATTACCGGAGCCGTATCATGGATATTGGCATGGAAACGTTTTCCCTGGTTTGACCCATATCAGGCTCACACATTTACGCCGTTGTGGTTTTCTTTCATCCTGGTGATAAATGCCCTGTGCCATAGACGAACCGGGCACTGCATGATGATTGACCGCACCCGATTTTTTCTTGTGCTTTTTCCCTTAAGCGCTGCATTCTGGTGGTTCTTTGAATACCTGAACCGGTTTGTCCAGAACTGGAGCTATACCGGAGTGCATTATAGTTCCTGGGAGTATTTCTGCTATGCAAGCCTCTCTTTTTCTACCGTACTTCCTGCGGTGTTGGGAACTCGGGAATGGATGGCCGGGGCTTTCCGGATCAGGCAGGGGATGGCGGATTTTCGTCCCTTTAGGTTCCCGTATCCCAGAATGTTGGCAGGAGCCGCACTATTGATATCCGGTGCAAGCCTGGCCGGCATCGGCGTGTGGCCGAATTATCTTTTCTCCCTGCTTTGGGTGTCACCTCTGGTTATCATTGTGTCACTCCAAGCCCTGACCGGAGAATTCACCATCCTGACGGGCATAACCACCGGAGATTGGAGCCCGATCATCACGTCCGCAGCCGCAGCTCTTTTTTGTGGAGTATTCTGGGAGATGTGGAACTACTACAGTTTGGCCAGATGGGAATACAGCGTTCCGTATGTTCATGGGTTTCAAATTTTTGAAATGCCGATTTTAGGGTATGCCGGATATCTTCCGTTCGGCTTGGAATGCATTGTTATCGGAGAGTTGCTGGAAAGGGGGATGAAGTTTCGCAGCACAATATAATTTTTTTTTAAGCAACTGTGTCAGATTTTTTTCCAATAGTACCATAAATTGATTTTTTTTATTGACATTCAGAAATATACTAAGGTAAAGGCAACACAAACTCTTGATTAGTAAAATAAATTTTATATTTTCTTTCAATGCTCGATAAAACATTTTTTATGAAATAAACCGATCCGTTTCATTTTTTAAAAGCTTTTGCGCTATGATAAAGAACATCGGATTTGTTTCAACCCGCTTTGCAGGCGTAGACGGCGTTACTCTGGAATCGAGTAAGTGGGCGGATGTTTTTGAAAAAAACGGACACAACTGTTTCTGGTTTGCCGGAAAACTGGATCGGGATAGTGATAAGAGTTATCTTGTTCCCACAGCGCATTTCCAAAATGAACAAAATCAATGGATCAATGCGCAGGTTATGGGGAAAAAAGGCCGCAATGCGCCGGTTACCCAAGCAATCCACGATTTAAGATCACTGCTTAAAGTCAAAATCCACGAATTCATCGAGCATTTCAACATAGACCTTCTGATTGCCGAAAATGTTCTCACTATTCCGATGCACATCCCTTTTGGGCTGGCATTGACGGAAATCATTGCGGAGACCCAGATTCCAACCATTGCTCACCATCATGATTTTTACTGGGAACGGGTCCGTTTTTCAGTAAATGCCGTTAACGATTACCTTAGAATGGCCTTTCCTCCCAAGCTGGACAATATCCAACATGTGGTGATTAATTCCGAAGCCCAGGAACAACTGGCACTTCGCACGGGGATTTCTTCAATTATCATTCCCAATGTTCTCGACTTTGAAAACCCCCCCGTGATGGATACCGGAGCGGCCCGTGTTTTCCGGGAATCCATGGGGTTAAAATCCGATGACCGGATGATTTTACAGCCCACCCGCATCATTCAACGGAAAGGCATTGAACACGCCATTGAATTGGTCAAGGAACTGAAAGATTCCCGGAACAAACTGGTGGTGTCCCACGAAGCCGGTGATGAAGGTTTTGAATATGTGGAATGGTTGAAAGAATATGCCTGCGACCATAACATCGATCTTGGACTGATAACCACCAAAATCGCCGACCCCTGGTGTAACAATGGAAATGGTCACGCCAGGTATTCACTCTGGGATGTTTATCCCTTTGCTGATTTTATCACATATCCCAGCCTGTACGAAGGATTCGGCAATGCTTTTCTGGAGGCCATCTACTTTAAAAAACCCATGCTGATCAATCGTTATTCTACATTTATCAGGGATATCGAGCCTCAAGGGTTTGATCTTGCGGTCATGGACGGATTTCTCTCCATAAAGACCGTCCAAAGCGTTAAAAAAATTATGGACTCGCCGGAGAGAAGAGAAAAAATGGTAACTTATAATTATGAAATTGCCACCCGGCATTATTCTTATTGTGTTCTTCGGACCCGACTCAACGCGATTTTGAATTATTTTTTTGGTGATTCCGTGAAACAACTCACCGGCAAGGGGCCGGTTATGAAAAATAAAGACTTTTCAAATAGTGAGCCGCAACAACCCCTGCATAGACAGTTGGTCAACTAGTACTGAAGCCAAATTCCTATCAACTCATCTACATTGACCTTCCGGAGTTTGAAAAACAGGCTCGGGGGATCATCAAGACGGGCGCCGATACCATACAGGGTGGCGGCATTATTTGTTGGCGGTAAACTTGTTGAAGATTTCCTGTTGAAGCAAACGGGTGCTTTTATTTATGGTTTTTTTTGTTTCGATCCATTCTGTCTGAAGTGAGCCATTTGGCATCACAACAACATTCAATTCTCTATTCATTGTCTATGATTATGCCATGTCATAATTATCAAACCTTGTATAAAAGCATGTATCCAGCATTAATTACCCCTGTAAATATCATAACTAATAATATAATTACCCATTTTCAGGAAAAGCGTCCTCCCCTTGGCGACCATTTCATGAGGTATAAGATTGGCAGGTAAAATGATATTCACAAAATAATCTCTTTACATTTTACCTAAGAATTTGTCAGCTTAAATAATATCCTTTTCAAAATTCTATCCTATTTCTGCAACGAGTTTTTTGTTTTAACAAAGAAATGCTCGGCTTCTCCATAGAACACATGCAGGTTAAACTACAACGGCTTTAGGGTCCTCGTCTTTTATTTTACCCCAGATTTGCTCAAGGGCTGACCGGGCCGCATCCTGGTCTTTTTGGAGGGCTTGGAACTTTTCCATGGAGACCACGGCTACCAGAGGCTTGCCGGCCCGCTCAATAATGTAATCGTCGCCTCTTAAAGAGACTTCGTTCATTATCTGGCCCAAGTTTTGCCGGGCTTTCATGGCTGAGATTTTTTTAAGCATTTTCATATTCCTTTGGGTTAATTACTTTTGGGTTCGCCATGCTAATTATATTAACCATTATAGTTAATATGGGGAATTTGTCAAGGAGACGGGATGGCTTTAATCTCTATGCTTGTGCAACCATGCTAACTCGTACCATTTATCAGGATGTACTGCCAGATCAAGAAATACTTCATTGATCGCATCTTCCAATGAAAGAAATTTAAGGGCTTTGTTAATCATTCCATGGTCCTTTGACACTTTGGGCTTACAAACGGGCCGACCTCATATATATTTTTTTAATCAGCCGCGTCCAGTTTTTTCGAAATTCCTTTGGACTTGGCTCCGGTTCCAGAATACAAGGTGTTTGATAATTTGTCAGGGCTTTATTGCGGCATCCCCGACCTATGTTTCTATACTGGCTATAGTAACGAACCGTCTGTTTGCCTTTACCCGTCACATGGCTACACATAGCGGTTCACCCTGTTAAATTTCCCCAAAGGGAACCCTATGTGACAGGGCAGGCCACGCCCACGAACTTCGCGCTGTCCATGTTTGCCTATTCGCTGTTTTTGGGCATGAGCCGCCCCATCAGCAACCATCTGATCCTAAAACAGGTGCGGCAGGACACGGGTACGGCCTCATCGCTATTGACCTTCTTCAATTTTCTGTGCGCCGCCATCGCCATGGAGCTCATCTCGCTGGACTGGTCCTCCAAGCCCATGGTTATCGCCGTCATGGGGATGGTGGGCAGCACGATTCCCTTTGCCGCCATATTGGCCATGAAGCGTGAGAAGTAACCCCTTTCCTATAGGTTTTTTTTGATCAGAATTTCCTTTTTGGGTACCGAAAGCCTCGATGAAAGACTGGAAAAAGGCTTCCAAGATTTTAAATTGTGTGATCGCAAGTAAGTTTTAATAATAAGTGGATTGTTTTTTGAGATATGATTTATATATGTTGAAAATTTAGATAGTTGTGCCTTATTGCAGAGATCAAAGGTTAATCAAATAAAAAAAGCATGGTCATTTCTGATCCTACCAGTTTAAATATTTTTAAATTATTTTGATTTTCTTGGTTTTAACTTTCTATCAATCCCGCTTCTTCGATCTTTGTTAAATCTTCGTTCAGGGATATACCCGTAATATGAGAATTGACGCCTTTCGATACCTGAACGCCTACTCCCATTGTCATGCAATATCTTGTTCATGACAAATTATTCTTTAAAAAACTGGTTCCTCACATAAATGTTGTTATCTTGTTTTATTTTTCATCGTCAAATTATAAAGGGGGGCTGATTTCGATACCTGTATCGTCGGATCTGGCCTTATACTGTTGATCCATAACGGTCTTGAGAACCTTTACAGGTCTGAAGGAGTTAGCATAATAGTTCTTCTTCCCAGTTTTATTGGAACGTTTCACACGTGCTGAGCGTTCATTTTTACGAGGGCTTTCTTTGGCAATCTGTTTCTGTAAACTACCCAGAGTTTTTTCATTGAGATCCAATTTCAACATTATTGATTCTTCCAACAAATTGATCCGGTTTTCAAAACCTTTCAGCTTGTTGTTAAAGCCAACAATTGTTCCCATTGCTGCGCCCAAAATCAGAACCAACAGGATTGTGGGAATCAGAACCAAAACAGGCCAGAATAACCTTTTGTTCGGTGGTTTCCCCTCAACTGTTTTTTGAATGGGTTTTTCCTCAGCTGTTTTATGCATTTGCTCTTCCTCCTCAATGTCATTCTATTCCGGCAGATGTAGCTTCCATCTCAAATCGTGGTCCTGGGTATCCTAATTGATTATTCTTAAAGCAAAAATCGTGCAAGATTCAACATTCTAATTTAATAAAAATGGGTTATCTATTAAATATCAACCGGTTATGCCATATTGGTGGATTGCACAACAAAATGATTTGACAATAATTGACAACAATTTTGCTTTTTTTTGACAGTTTTAACAGTATATTAGGTTATATTGGGGGAAAAAACTGAGAAGTTTCAAAGGATAGGGCAGCAGGTTTGAAGTAATTTATAGAAGATAATTGAAATATTATAACTAAAATCATAAAAAGTGCGGATATCGTGCCAATACATAAAAAAGAACGTAATGTCAATAGGTTATGATACGGTTAGGATATCGATCGCTCCTGTTGAAAATTATTACTTATTCCAATTTTGTCTCCGACCCTACATCTTGTGTTTGTTACTTTCCCCAAATTCCGGTTTTCCGGTCAAGGTTCCGTGCCTGTATCTTGCATCATCATCACACCAATTAGCTGTTTAAGCGATCTCTTCACATCATAAAAAATGGATCTACATCCAACACCACATTGACATCCCGGGTGCTGATGTTTGCTTTATTATCAAACCATATCTGGTGAAGAAACCGGTGAAGCTGTTTTATGCTCGGGCATTTTAAAAGAATCTGCCAGCGGTATCGTTTTGCGATCTTTGGAAGTGAGGCTTCAATGGGTCCCAATATTTCCACGGACTTTAAAAAAGAATGATTGTTTTTTTTCAAGGTATGACAAAGATCCCCGATGGCCTGAGCATGGTGCCGGGTTTTTTCCGGGTCTTTGCCTGATATTTTAAGCTGGACCATCCTTGAAAATGGGGGATAATTCAGGCTCTTGCGGAAGCTTATCTCCTGGTTGTAAAAAGCTTCAAAGTCCTGATGTGTTGCGGATAAGATGGCGAAGTGATTCGGGTTATACGTCTGAAGGATCACCCGGCCGGGGGCAGCTCCCCGCCCGGCTCTTCCGGCAACCTGTGCCAGCAGTTGAAAGGTTCGTTCCCCGGCTCTAAAATCCGGAAAGTTGAGCGAGAGATCCGCGCAAATAATACCCACCAGAGTAATGTTGGGAAAATCATGGCCTTTTGAGACCATTTGAGTTCCGATAAGAATATCTATGGTCTGGTTTCTGAGACCTTTCAGGATTTTCAGAATGGAACCTTTTCGTTGGGTGGTATCTCGATCCATTCTGGTGGTTCTGGCATCGGGAAAAAGAGAGGTTACGGCGGCTTCCACCTTTTCGGTTCCCATACCCAACTGCAGGATTTTGCCGGAACCGCAAGACGTGCAGTGTGATGTGGATGCCCGGGTATACCCGCAGTAATGACATTTGTATGCATTGATTTTCTGATGAAGGGTAAGTGAAATATCACAATTTTTGCATCTTATGGCGGTACCACAGGCCGCGCAAACCGGATAACTGGCAAAGCCGCGCCGGTTTAGAAAAAGAAGAACCTGCTCGCCCCTATCAAGGGTTGCTTTCATTTCTCGTTGAAGTTCCGGTGTAATGAAGCGACGAATTCCCCGAGAATCTCTGCTTTTGCAGAGATCCACGACGGTGATCTTTGCAAGGGGGCGTTTTTCAATCCTGTTTTTTAATGTCACGGCCTTAAATTTTTCGGTGGTCGTATTATAGTATGATTGTATCGAAGGCGTAGCAGACCCCAGTAGGGCAACGCCGTGATTAAGCTTTGCTCTAACAACGGCAAGATCCCTGGCATTATACCGCAGCCCCCCCTCCTGCTTGTAGGAGGGGTCGTGTTCTTCGTCAACGATAATAATACCGATTTTCTCAAAAGGTGCAAACACGGCGGATCTTGCACCGATAGCGATGGTCGCCTCCCGGCAAGCGATGCGCATCCACTGATCATAGCGCTCTCCGGCCGAAAGACCGCTGTGAAGAACGGCGACACACTCTCCAAACCGGGCTCGGAAGCGGCGTTCCATCTGGGATATAAGGGCAATCTCAGGAACAAGGACCAGAACGGAATATCCCATGCTTATGGTTATTGCAGCGAGCTGCATATACACTTCCGTCTTGCCGCTTCCCGTGACCCCTGCCAGAAGGCAGGTTGTAAATTTCCGGCCCAAGGATTCAGTTACGGTATGGATCACGCGTTTCTGTTCTTTAGTAAGTGTGTGAACTTTGTCGGGTGCTATGGGTTCACCGAAGGGATCCCGATACACCTTTTTCTGAAAAATCGAAACATGCCCGTCCAACTCAAGAGATTTTATTAATCTTGAAGCGGAAGGAACCTGTTCTTGTAATTTTTTTACGGAGATTTCATCACAAGTTTTGAGTGTCTCAATGATTTTTTTTCTTGAATCGGAAAGCTGTTCCATGGGAATATCCGAACCGAATAATGACACATATCGCTCCATCTTGGGTTTCGTGACCCCACCTTTGAGCGTACGATTGCAAACAATAACCCCCCGTTTTTCCATGGAATGAATTAAGGCATTGGGGATATGCTGATTAAAGTCTTTATTAAGGTCTTTAAAGCGGCAGGGCCCGGTTTTCAGCCGGTTTAAGATCTGGTTCTCGAAAGATGCGTCAGAATGATTTAAAAGAGCATCCTCACCTTTTTCCGTAATGGCGATGGTGAAAAAGTCGTAAAGATTTAAGCCTCCGGGCAGAGCACATTTGATAACATCTCCTATCGGATGCAGGTAGTAATCAGCGGTCCACCTGAAGAACGGAATCATGGATGAGGGGAAAAGCGGATTTTCGTCAAGAATATCCAGGACAGTTTTTATCCCTTCCTGATCGGTATCCTTTGCTGTGCCCAAAATGTATCCGGTTACCCTGCGCCGGCCGAATGGAACCAGTACCCTTTTCCCCGTGGCGACTAACTCATGAAGCGTTTCCGGGACGCTGTAAGTATAGGTGTTGTATACGGGAAGCGCTATAGCGACTTCTATATAAGTCAAAGATGTTGACATTTTTAATGCTCCCCCCTTTTCCCTTGACACTGAAGCCGCTTTTCTTTAAAATATTTAATGCAAACTGCCTGTGAAAATTAGATATTTTATCAAACACCTCAATTCGATCTCTATGCAGACAAAATATAGCGCTATCATCAATATTTTTCAACCCTATCAAAATAAGGGTAGCCGAAACCCTGGACCGTTGTCACAAATGCATTACTATCATAAAAAGCGTATAATTTGCTAAAGGAGGAACATATGCATAACATAGGAAAACGATCCATGATCTTGTTGTTAATTGCAGCCATGATCTTTATTCCGTTCGGGACTTCCGCTCTTGCGCAAAGCCAAGATATAGATAATAAGATCACCGCCGAAGCCATGGCCGCGGACCTTTTAGTTGTCAGACCCTTGGGAATCGTTGCCAGTGTGGTGGGAACCGCTGTTTTTATTGTATCCCTCCCATTTTCAGCTCTGGGAGGAAACACCAAAATCGCATGCCAGAAATTGGTCAAAGATCCTGCCAAATTTACATTTAAAAGACCACTGGGCGATTTTTAGCGTTTTTTTGTGTTTTCCCGTCAAATTATTTTTTGAGCAAGGAGTGTAAATGGATATAAAACATCATGGGATTAAAAATTTAACTCAATTTGCAATGGAAGTTGTCCGCAGTTCAGGTAAAGAAGCTCTTTCCTATTATGGTAAAGGAAACCCCGATATTAAATTTGATGAAGATCTGGTTACAGAAGCGGATTTTCATCTGATGGAATTTTTTCAGGATCAGCTCAACAGCCGTTTCCCCGAGCATCAGGTGTTTAAAAATAATCAGGCCGGCAAAGACTATACTCATGATGAAAAGCGTTATTTGTGGATTTTTGATCCCTTGGATGGTGTTGCAAATTTTCAGGCGGGAATCCCCATCTGGGGTATTTCTCTTGCACTTATCGAAAATTTTTGGCCGGTTTTCGGTATATTTTATATGCCGGCAACCGGTGATCTTTTTTATGCACAGGCCGAACAAAAAGCTTTTCTGGGAAAAGAAGAAATCCACGTATCTGATAAAAAAACGATTAACGACGAGAGCCTTCTTTTCACCTACTCCCGGTTTCACCGCCGTTATCGATCCACATTCCCGGGTAAAATCCGGGATTTGGGATGTACGGGTGCTCACATATGCTATGTTGCCATGGGTCGCGCGGAAGCTGCCGTTATTGCGAACGAGTCGTTTCAGGATCTTGCTGCAGCCGGTATCATTCTCCAGGCGGCAGGAGGAAAAATCTGCAAGATGGATGGGAGTGATTTTTTCCTTAACGAATACCTGGACGGTCAAAAGATCAATGATCACCTTCTGGTCATGGCTCCGGATATTTATTCGCAAGTTCGTAGCAGTTTACATGAAATTTCTTAGGATAGATCTAATTTTTGATGAACTCGTAAAAAGTCCGATTTAGACGGTTTCGTAAAAAGTTCAAATTCAAGGCGTGCAAATTTTGTAATCATGAGGCGTACTTTTCGTACGTTGAATGATTGCGAAATGCAGCACAACGCAGAAGTTGGACTTTTTACGAGACCGTCAATTTTTGTTTTGGAAACTTAAGTTGTGCCCTATATGGATTTATGGATGGACACGAGTTAACGATTCGTCTGGTCAATCAGCCACTGGTTTACGGCTTTTACAAGATCCTGCTGATGACCGCTAAAGCCGTGATTCACACCGGGAATTTTCACTACCGTAACATGGATTCCGGGTGCTGCGCTTTTGAGGAGTCTGTCAGTCACGTCAGGGTTTGCCAGGCGGTCAGCCAGGCCATGGACGATGAGAATCGGCTTGAAAATTTGACTGATGTTTTTGTATGGGTCGGAAACTGTTTTCGGGCCCCTGAGGCTTACCACATGGTTAGCGGTGTAAAGTGCTTTACCCAGAGGTCCCAAATTGATCAGCATCCATTCGCCTCCTTTACCCCTGGCTACGAGATCCTGGGCTTGGGCGAGAACCTGGCTTGCAGCCTCTTGACCGAATATGCTTATATTCCATTCGAACAAATTGCCGGGAGGGCCGGTTAAAAACACGCCTTTAATCCTGGAATCTCCGGTTGTCGCAAAATAGTAGAGCACCCGGTTGGTGCCCATGCTGTGGCCGAAAAGGAATATGGGATTGTAGCCGAGCCGGGCCATTTCATCCACCGCCACAGCAATGTCATAACGGTTATCTTCAAATCGGTTCTTTTTAGGGCCCCGATCATGATCGCGCATATTTAGCGCCAGAGTCGCAAAACCGGAATCAGATAGGGCTTCCGGGAGAAAGGCCATGATGCCTGAATAAAAATTGCCGCTGTAACCGTGGACCATTACTACACCGGCATTATTCCGAACCGTATGGGGTTGGCGTAACACACCGGTTAGCGTGATCCCGTCGGTAGTTTGCAATCGAACCATTTGGATCTTGACAGTTTCATCGGCCCATGCCGGCGGATTCAGGGATATAAGGACGAGGAAAACGGCCAAAACAAAAGATTTGAGAAATCGCATGATTACCTCTTTTTTATATCAATTTGTGTATATGTAAGGTTTCTGAAAGTCTATATCCCTATAACAGGGACAAATAAAGTAATTTTTTGAGGCATGGTCTCTATTCCAATTTTAGGCAAAGCCAATTATCTTACAGGAGGTGCAACATGCTCATTCATAAAACCAAAGTACAGGTTCTGTTCGGCGATACCGACCCGTATGGCGTTGTTTATTTTGTTGCCTATTTTCGTTATTTTCATCAAGGCATTGAAGAATTCCTGAGCCACATAGGGATATCACCGAAAAATTTTTTTCGCAACCAGGAAGAAAAATTTGGTATGCCCAAAGTCGCAGCGGATTGCCGCTTTTTTATGCCGGCCTTCTATGGTGATTTGCTTGAAATGCACACCTCGATCAAAGAAGTCAAGGAAAAGGCCATTGTTTTTCAGTTTCAATTTTACCGTCCTCCGGAGACTCGGCTGGCTGCCGAAGGGAGCGTCACCTTTGTGGCCATCGATCATGCCTGGAATGCCATACCCCTGCCGAAAATGATAGCCGAGAAAATAGAGGGACTTTAGGCAGGTTACTTTATTTAATTTTGAAGGCCTGGTCCTTCCCCGCAATGCGGGATCTTCGATGGGCCAAGCCTGTCCCGCATTGCTTGAGTCAGAGATAGATGGTTCTGCCTGAAGAATTTCTGCAAGAGTTTGAAGTGAACTAAAGTTTAAAGTGAGCTAAAGTTAAGGAATTCTGTCAATTATATCAAAACAGCGGAGCGGAGCGACACCATAACTTTAGGCACTTTAGATCACTTTAGACACTTTTAACTTGTACGGCTTTAAGTAAAACAGCCCCTTTCAGGGGATAACCAAAGCCTGGTCCTGTGAGCCAAGTCAAAGTTATCCGACTCTGCCTGAAGAAACGCCGTAAGAGTTTGAAGTGAACTAAAATACGAAATTCTACAAAGACTGTTTCAAAATTATATCCGTCCCTGAAACCGCCATAAGCGTGCCCTTGCGATTTGTTGCCTTGGCTATCCGAATCCATTTTTCATTGCTCAGACCTCGCGCCAGTGTTGTAAGAAGCAGGGCGCCTTCCAGCTTTTTACTTCCTTTGAGGAACATAAACTGGCGATGGTTGGTGAAGGCAAAAAGGCTTCGGCCATTGGACAGCAGGTAGTTGTATTCACCGGGATACTCTTCAACCATTCGCTCCGTACTTTGGCACAAGGCCTGGAAGAGCGTGGGAAGTTGGGTTGTGTTCCGGTAATACCGCAACAGGTGATCCCGGAGATACTCAAAGGCTCTGGCCGAGTCGCTCACGGCTTCCTCAAGGGGGGGATTGTTGCTTTTGTAAGATTCAATGGCCGGTGCTTTTCCGTTATGGGCGAATATCCAGTCGTGACCGCCGAATCTGAGGACAAAGGGATGGGCGTGGCAATCGTCTACGGGGCCGCTGGTACGAAAACGGACATGGCAGATAATAATTCTGCTTTTTACCACCCGGGCTAATTTCCGGAAACTGTCGTGAACGTACCCGGAAACAAAAACACGCTTAGCCGATTTCTCTACCAGGGCATCCTGCTTCTTGAAATAGCCAATACCCCAGCCATCCATGTTTTTTTTTGCCTTGGCAGCAAAAATGGGCAAAGATTTTGGAGCTGAGAAATCTTTATTTGCAGAAAGTGCAAAAAGGTCACACATTTTGTTGACAGGATAACAGGATTAATTTGATTTCAAACATCTCCGGCATATAACACATCCGGGCCGGCAATGACCAAAAGCTCTCCAAGAGATTGCGGATCCGGCACAATCTGTTGCCATTTGCTTTGGCTAAGACCTTCTTTGATCGAGGTGATCAACAGGATATCTCCCATGCTTTGAGACTCTTTAAAAAGCATTAACTGTCTGTAATTACAAAAAGCAAAAAGCACCGATTCATTGGCCAGAAAAAAGGAGTACTCACCCGGATAGTCGGACACTAGTTTTTGAATACTGATGCGCAGCGCCATATAAAGACTGATATAAGGGTTTTGATTGTGTAGTAAAACCATTTGATCTCTTAAAAATTCAAAAATTCTGGCGGTATAGACATCGGCTGTCAGGCCAGGTTTTTCAGTGGTTCGATATTTTTCAATGCTTTTAACAACTCCCACCTGGGCAAAAAGCCAGCTATGATCCAGAAAGGAAAGTTTAAACGGATGGCGATGGTCAGTGTGGCGGCCGCCACTTTTGGGACAATTTATATGGGAAATAATAATCCGGCTGTCGATGACCCTTGCCAGCCTCTGGAAACTTTCATGAACCTGCTCCTTGCTGAATACCTGTTCTTCCGATTTTTCCATAAAGGCCTGATCGTCACGAAAAAAACCGATACCCCAGCCATTCATGTTTTGTTTGCCCTTTTCCGCAAAGATGGGCAGATACTTTTTGGGCGTATGGTTATAGCCTGCGGATATGGCGAAAATGTCACACATGATCGCCTTCCTCTTTATGATAAGACCTGCCCCACCCTATATTTTCAATAAATAGTAAAATTTTCGATACCTTTATTTAGTGATTTTTCTAATTCCCCGATACGGTATCATAAGGTGTTCGGACTAGTTTGCCAGTCGCTTTATACAATCTTCATATCCAAAACTCTCGTAGATCATATAGATCGCATTCAGCCATTTGTTAGCTTCGGGGTAAAAAAAGATATCAGGGACATGTCCCTGGCTCAACTCCATAAGAAACTGGGTGAAAATGATCCATTCCATGGCTTCATCAATATTGTGCAGCACCGCCGAGTGGTAGCGAAATTCGATTGTGGAGCGATACCAGTATGAGTGGAAATTCAGGCCGTGATAACGGGTTCTGTCGTAGCGCGGATATCCGGCTGCCTTTGGATCATAATGGTTTTCTGACGAATACCAGAGTTGTTTGATTTTGTCACTCCCTTTTTCTGAATCACCATCGCAAACGTCCAAAAAGGCCGTTACATCGATTTCCATTGGTTTACAGGTTTCTGCACTTTGTCTCTCTCCTGGAATAAGAAGGTAAAATTGCTCTTCTATAGGGTAAACCAAGCGAACGAGTTCCTGTAAGTGTTTGCAGGTAAACACCTTTGGATCTACACCGTGATGGACATGGAAACCGCAGCTATCGTCAATATCAACGCCTTGGATATTGCAGAGGAGCCGGAATGCGTTGTACGCCTGGATCAGGCCTGTGATGCCGCTTAAAATCGGGCTGGTCAGCTCGGCGCCAAATTGAGTATGTCCTTTGCCTCTGACAGAGCCGTCTTTCTCAAAGTGCCAGGATTCTCTGTCAGCTCCCATGGGAATCTTGAAATCCTTATAAAGCTGCTGGATATTCCGGCCGTCCTTGGCACGAGATGAAATACAGTAGGGCTTGATGATATTGTTGTCAATCGGGGCAAGAACATAGTCCAGTCCGTAAAATTCAATCTCTATACCAAAGGGACGATCGGTAAAGTATTGCAACATGGGGAACTGGTTCATGAGGCGTGGGATAACGTTTCGAGATAGAGCCATAATTGTATTTCCCAATTTTAAGTGATTAATAAAACAACATGTATTAACCAAGGCTTTGTTGTACATCCATATAACAAAATGTCCAATATCCAATTTTCAATGATCAACGCCCAACTTAACAACACTGAAAAATTGTATATTGAGAATTCCACATTGTATATTAACTCTCCTCTTTTTCAATAATTATAGCATCAACGACCAATATTCCATCCGGATACGCAAAGACGGGATTCAAATCGATCTCGACGATTTCAGGATGGGTTTCAGCCATTTTCGCCACCGACAGAATGCAGTCTGCCAGGGCTTGTTCATCTACCGGCAGCTGACCTCTGTACCCCGAAAGGAGTTTATGTCCTCTGATTTGCCGGATCATTGCAAGCGCATGGTCACGGGTTAAGGGGAGGAGGCCAAGGCTTACATCCTGAAAAATTTCCACCATAATGCCCCCAAGCCCAAAGAGGATGACCGGGCCGAACTGCGGGTCACGATTCATTCCCACAATGACCTCCAGTCCGTGAGGCGCCATCTTGTTTACCAGCACATTTTTTGCAGTGACTTGCAGCTGTGCGTCCCGTGTGGCTGCTAGTATTTCATGATAGGCCTTTTTTACCGCCTCGGGAGAATCAAGATTGAGGTGAACGCCTCCGATATCGCTCTTATGGAGAATCTCCGGGGAGCTGATTTTGAGAGCCACCGGAAATCCCTGCTCAAGGGCTATCTGAACGGCGCTGTCGGGACTGTCTGCCTGCCCATAGCCGATGCAGGGCAACCCCTGTTCTGAAATGCGGGTCAGTGCCTGGTAGGGCGACAATTGACGGCCGGCTACGGGAACAGTGAGTGTAGGTTTTTGCGGCGGCGCCAGGTTTTTTCGTTCAATAACCCGGGCAAGTGCTTTTACCCCGCGTTCCGGTGTGGGGAATACGGGTATGCCTTTAAGATGCATGAGTTCACGTTCATAACGTTCCACATCTGCTCCGCCGAGAAAAATAACCAACTCATTGGCTCCTGGGGTTACCACGCGGGAAGCATCTTCTACGGGATCGCCAAAAATCACTCCCAACGTGTCGTAATGCTTTCGGGTCACCTCCATAACGTCACCGAACATCCGGGCGGTGGCATCACCGGTTAAATCAATAGGATTTGACTTTATGGCGTGGGCTGGAATAAGCGGGGTAATGGCCGCCACAACCGCTTCAGAGAGAGGAGAAACATCAAGGCCTTCCTGTTCCGCCTGATCTGTACCGAGAATAGCAGCCCCGCCGGAGGTTGTAATAAAGAGAATGCGGTTGCCTTTGGGCGGTTTCAGATAAGCCAGAGCCTTGGCAAAATCATAAAATTCCTCCATGGTATAGGCGCGGCAGATGTTATATCTGGCAAAAAGCGCTTCATAGATTGCATCAGCACCTGCCAGTGCCTTGGTATGGGATTCGGCGGCCACCTTGCCTTTGGGCGTGCGGCCCGACTTAAGGACAACCAGAGGTTTTTGAAGCTGTTCTACCGCCTTGATGAATTGCTCGGGTCGTTTTATCCCTTCGACATATGCAGCGATAACCTCGGTGCTTTGATCCTGGTTAAAATAGGCGATCAGATCCGCTTCGTCTACATCGGCCCGATTGCCCATACTAACGAAACTGGCTGCACCCAGCTTTTCTTCGGATAACCAGTCCATCATTGCAGCGCCCACAGTACCGCTTTGGGCAATAAGTGCGATTTTACCCTTGAAGGTTAGCAACGGCCAGGAAGCACATACAGGGCAATGAGGATTGTTTACGCCCTGGCAGTTCGGTCCGATGATACGAATGTCATACCTTTTAGCAATGTCAACGACTTGCTGCTGAAGAACCTCTCCCTCGGGTCCTGCTTCGCTGAAGCCGCCGGTAATGATCACCGCGCCCTTGACCCCCTTTTGGCCGCATTCCTCCACGGCCTGGGGTACAAATCGGGCCGGAATGATGATAACGGCCATGTCCGGCGCTTCTGCAATATCTTTAATGCTCACATGGCAGGGGAGGTCCAGGACAGCATCGGCCTTGGGGTTGATGGGGTAAACAGATCCCTGAAAGCCGCTGTCCAGAATGTTTTTCATAATTTCATGACCCAGTTTGTCCGGGCTGGTGGATGCCCCGATAACTGCGATGCTTTTGGGCCTTAAAATGGCACTTAACTTTTTTACGGAATCTCCTGCCCCCATGGCTTCCCCCTTATATACCTGCCTTTTTTGCCACGCGGCTGTTGAATTTTTCGGCATTGATGATAAAACGCTGGTGGGTTGCCTCGCCGATCTTATCCACTTCATCAAACCCTTCCACCTCAAAGGTGAGTTTATTGCCATCCACCTCGGTCAGGCTGGCGTTGAACCGAACCTTCATACCCAGGGGCGTAGCGGCCATGTGTTTGAATTTCATTCCGATTCCAACGGTTTGCTCACCTTCACCCAGGTGGGAAAGAACCAGATCCGCACAAACTTCCTCAATATGCCCCACCATGGCTCGAGTGGCATATACATTGGGCACATGGGGGTAGACTTTTTGTGCTGACATTTCCTCGGTTGTTTCTCTCTCTATTTGGTGAGTCATGCCTACCTTTAATTCTTCAGTCATTTTTCCTCCATTAAATATTTTACGATCTGGTAATTATATAACTTATTGAAAAAACATATTTTATTGTTGACAACAGGTTTATGCCATCCACATGGAAGAATGGAATGATGGGATGTTGAGGGTAAAAGCGGAAAAAACCTATTTAAATTGTTAAAAATTCCTTCAAATCCATTACTCCATTATTCCAACCGGGACGAAGCCCCTGAGTCCACACAACAAGGCTGTATATCACAAAACGAATAAAAATCAAAGAATGAATAATATTTAATTTTTTTGTATTAAATCAATAGACATTTTACTGGGTTTCGGCGGATTTAATGCAAGGCGGTTTGTTGTTGGAATATGTGTGGCAGTTTGCGGCATTTCAACATATGAGATACTGGAGTATTGGAATGCTAAGGGGAGTAAGTTCTTAATAAATTGTGTAGGCGGATCAATAGGATCATTACATACACCAGAATTTATTGAGAAGTTATTCAGGGGATGATTAACAACTTGTTTTTATAAAAAGTAAATGACTTCTAATAGTCTTGATTTACAGCCGGTTTCGGTGGGGCGTAAATCAAGGACGCTGGCAATTAGCTGAAGAAACGGCAGTGTATGGCGTAAATGATGAATCGTTCCCTCGAGGCTGGCCCATTACTGCTGAACATGCTTCCTGACACCTGAAACCTGAAACCAAATAGCCATGGCAATCTTAGCAAACAACAGTCTTGATTTACGACCGGTTTCGGTGGGTATGGATCATACAACTTCAAGTTCTGACTCACTTGTAAGCCCAAAAAGGATTTCCCGAAAGTGGGGGTGACCCAGCAGCTGTTCTCCGGTTCCAACAAGGGTGATTTTTCCATTTTCGATAAGAAACGCTTTGGTGGCCACCCTTAATATTCGGCGTACATGCTGGCCGGCCAGAAAAAGAGTAATTCCGTGACCACGAATTATCTTCAGCGTATTACAGAGACGGTTCACATCTTTTGGGGCCAGACCCAGAAAAGGATCGTCCAGCAGGAGAAGACGGGGATTGCTCATCAGCCCGCGGGCAATGGTCAGCATTCTTTTTTGCCCGCCGCTCAAGGTTCCTGCCATCTTCCGGCGTTTTTCCGCCAGAACAGGAAAGATTTCGAATACAAAAGACATCAGGTCGTTCTTTTTTTTTCTGGCGACATAGGCGCCGACTTCCAGATTCTCCAGAACACTCATAAGAGGAAAGACATTCATGCCTTCGGACACATAAACCAGACCCCGGCGAACCACCTCGTGTGCCGGAAGCGTCTGAATAGGCTCGTGTTGATAGGTGATAACGCCCTGAATCGGGCGCAGTATACCGGCAATGGCTTTCATAACCGTAGTCTTGCCGGACCCGTTGGGACCTACAATGGAAACAATCTGGCCGGCACACACCGTCAGGTTAACCTGTTGTAACACTTGAATGCCCTTATAATACACATTCAGATTGCAGACCTTCATAAGCGGTTTGAGAGTATCCATATATAACCTTTCTCAGGGGTGGAAATCAAGACCGTTGGTAAACGCTGATGCCTTTCTATTGACAAACCGTGGCTCCGAAGCTTTTTTTAGTTGTCAGTTGTCAGTTGTCAGTTGTCAGTTGTCAGTTGTCAGTTGTCAGCTAATTCGTTTCTTACTCCTGACACCTGACACCAAATAGCCATGGCAATCTTAGCAAACAACAGTCTTGATTTACACCCCTTTCTCAGGGGTTAAGGGGTGAGACCGTTGCGGCCCTCTTCAGTCTTCCTGGTATTGCAGGCCCAGGTAAGCACGACCCACCTCCCGGCTTTTCATGACCTGATCGGGTGGGCCCTCTGCAATCTTTTTTCCGTGATCAAGGACCAGAAGACGGTCTGAAACTTTTAAGCTTAAAGTTAGAAAGTGATCGACAATCAAAAGGGTTACCCCTCTTCCGCGAACCCGGTTAATCAATTGCACCGCCTGTTTTACTAATACAGGGCTGAATCCAGCAGCCACTTCGTCCAAAAGCAGTAGTTTCGGACGGGTGGCAAGTGCACGAGCCAGATCGAGCCGGCGTTTTTCACTGAGCGTAAGATCCTCGGCAAGAGTTTCGGCTTTATGAGGAATACCTACTACTTCCAAAAGCTCCCTTGCCAGTTGCACATCTTCAGGCCCTGTGTGAAGACGAAAGCCTTTGCCAAAGAGGTGTCCAACCAGTATGTTGTTCAAAGCGGTCATCTTAATAAACGGTCGTGACGACTGAAAAGTTCTGCTGATTCCCAAGCGGCAGATACGGTCAGGTTTGAGACCGGTAATCTTCTTACCCTCAAACAGAATGTCGCCGCTGCTGGGCTTTAAACGGCCGCTGATAATATTGAACAAAGTTGTTTTTCCGGCGCCGTTGGGTCCCACCAGACCGACGATCTCTCCTTGGTTGATAGTAAAATCGATTCCGTTCAGCGCATTAAAATCGTTGAATTTTTTAGTTATTGCTTGCAGTTCTAATAGTTTCACTATATGTTCTGTTCTTTTTTACGAACCCTTATGGTTGGGTTTGTATGATGGAGTTGCTGATTATTTATGGAGCTATTGAATCGAGAAACTTCCCAACCCTCCAATTATCTGTATCAGAAAAATTGTGATCAATGAAACAATTTTTAATTAAATTGAGCGTTTTCTTATGAAAGGATAACGCTTGACAATGCTGCGTCAGTTATATAGTAAAACCGAGAATAATGATACGTTAAAAAGTTTGTAGATTATAGATCACAAAACCAATGATGAAAGGAGATTCGAACATGAACATTTTGTTTTTTGGGCCAAACGGCAGCGGTAAAGGAACCCAGGGAGCCATTTTAAAGGATAAATATAGTACTCCTCATATTGAGTCCGGAGCTATTTTTCGTGATAATATCTCGAAGGGGTCCGAACTCGGCACAAAAGCCAAGGAATATATCGACAAGGGTGATCTGGTACCGGATGAGATTACCATCCCAATGATACTCGACCGCCTCAAACAGGATGATTGTAAAGACGGCTGGCTACTGGACGGGTTTCCGAGAAACAAGAACCAGGCGATCAAACTTGATGAATCACTCAAAGAGGCCGGCATGGCACTCGATATTGTCGTGGAAATACTTCTGGATCGAGAAATTGCAAAAAACAGGATTATGGGGCGCAGGCTCTGTGTCAATGATAATAACCATCCCAATAACATCTATATTGATGCCATTAAACCTGACGGGGATAAATGCCGTGTTTGCGGCGGTGATTTAAAGACCAGAGATGATGACCAGGATGAAGATGCAATCAACAAACGGCACGGAATATACTATGACGCCGATACCGGAACCCTTGCATCCGCCTATTATTTTAAAGACCTTGCTGCCAAAGAGGGTTCAATGAAATACATTATACTGGACGGTGCACCGAGCGTACCAGAGGTGACGGCAGAGCTTGTTTCAAAATTGTAAAATTTTAATACGCACGACTTTTAAAAGCCCCTGTCTCGTAAGGCGAAAAATTTGTCTTAAAAAACAAACAACCGTGAACGCTTTTTTTGTGCAATGTGTCCGTGATCTGATTTTTCAGTCCGGACACATTTTTTTGCAAAATTTTTGACCGAATGTTTTTTTTACCACATAAAAAATATTTTTCCTTGCCAATTAATATTTATATATATATATAAATTAGTTTATTATTAAGAAAAAAATAACCATCGGAAATAATTTTTAATTTGAGACTAACGTCGGGATTAGGTAAACGGGAGCTTTTTTAAAGATCTTAATTTGCCGCTGATGGAAAAAAGGAGGCGAATCATTTGAAGGATATTCAGGTCAAGGTTTTTGACAATGACCTTGAAAAAGCAATGCGCATTTTGAAAAAAAAGGTTCAAAATGACGGGCTTTTTAAACGATTAAAAATGAAAAAAGCTTATGAAAAACCGAGTGAACACCGGCGCCGCAAACAGCGCGAAGCTTTACGGAGGCAGAGAATTGCGGCTTCCAGAAACAGATACCGCAGAAGATAATATCAAATCTTAATTCGTTTTTTGAACCCGGCAAATATATTCATTCTGCCGGGTTTTTTCTGTGAAAATGACAACAAAAGATTCCTATAACAATTGTCTGGATACCATATATCGTCTTAGAAGATACGGCATTATACTTGGGTTAGATACGATTGGAACTATTCTTCAAGGCCTGGGAAATCCACAGGATACATTTAATTCCATTCATGTGGCCGGGACCAACGGAAAGGGATCAATCGCTTCCGCTCTTGCTACAATTCTCCATATCTCCGGATATAAGGTAGGACTGTATACATCCCCGCATTTGGTCAGGTTCAATGAAAGAATCTGTATAAACAACCGGCAGGTTTCTAATGAGGATGTGATTGCATCTTATGAGGCCGTGAAAAGCGTACATAACGGATTCCGAGAACCCACCTTTTTTGAGTTTGCAACTGCCATGGCCTTTTATGAATTCGGCAAGCAGAATGTGGATTGGGCCGTCATCGAGACCGGTATGGGGGGGCGGCTTGACGCGACCAATGTTATAAAACCGGCCCTGTCTATTATAACAAATATATCCCTTGAACATAAAACCTTTCTGGGGAATACCATCGCCGAGATTACCCGTGAAAAAGGGGGCATTATAAAAAATAAGGTTCCGGTTGTAACCGGCGTAAAACAAAAAAATGCCATTTCAGTGTTAAAAACCATCGCCGATTCTAAATTTGCACAATTTCATCGGTTTGGAGAGGCATTCCGTATTCGAAGAACCAATGGAACATTTAACTATTTTGGATTAGAAAATGTATGGCGAAACATACAAACCGGGTTAAACGGCGCCCACCAGATCGATAACGCAGCGCTGGTTCTTGCCTCATGTGAAATACTGAATAAAAACAATCTCGGTCTTACCCTGCAACATATCAAGGACGGCCTGGTACAAAACAGATGGCCGGGAAGACTGGAGATTGTCTCCGAGTCTCCGCTTATCCTTCTTGACGGCGCCCATAATTTTATTGCCGCCCGCAATCTTGCAGGATATCTGTCCGAGAATCTTTCTGATCGAAAGATAACCCTGGTTATCGGCATACTGGATGACAAGCCCTGTGCTCCCATGCTTAAAACCCTGATTCCTCTCTGTAGTAAAGTCATATTAACACGTCCGAAAATTGATCGGGCCTTGCCTCCGGAAACGCTTTACCCCATTGCAAGAGAAATGATTTCCGACATACATATCATCCCTGATGTGGATAAGGCCGTGATCCATGCAATTGAAACCGCATCACCGAAAGATGCAATCTGTATCGCGGGTTCTCTTTACGTGGTTGGCGAAGCAAAAGAATTATTTGAGAAACATGCTGATCTCTTAAGCAAAACCCAATAATCCGGTTATTACAACACCCAAATTGAGACCTTTGCAAAACGCCTCTTTTTGCTCAATTTCTGCGTCAGGCTCAAATTTTAATCCTCAAAATACTTAATGTATTCCTGTGGTTAAAATTATCGCCTTTCTTGAACTTAAACAAAAATTGACATTTTTCAAAGGTCTCAAATTCTCTTCAGGCTTGACATATTCGCATTGGTGAACTATTTATCCGGATGAAGCCAACCATGCGCCCGTAGCTCAGTGGATAGAGCGTCAGCCTCCGGAGCTGAAAGCCGCTGGTTCGAACCCAGCCGGGCGTACCACAATAAAAACAATATGTTACATATGTTTTAATGCCACTCATCTTCCTCCTCTCAACCTAATACCCAACACTATACCCAACAAGTCTAATAAAAATCAGGGTACAAAAAAAATTCATGTCGGAACAAGTGTGCCCTGTCACGCCGGAGGTTGCGAGTTCGAGTCTCGTCGCTCCCGCCACTAATAAAGAAAGGGCTTAAGAGAAATTCTTAAGCCCTTTTTTAATGTCTCAAAAATACCACTCCCCACACTATTCCCCACACCCAAGATGACAATTCAGGTTAATCCAGGTAAAAATTTTTCAAAAAACCGCAGTAAGCTGCGTTATCAAATAATCCTCTTAACCAACCAAAATACAGCGTACCCAACGCCGAATCCCAAAGGCAACATAATTCATGGTCGGCACAATGGGGTCTCTCTGGATTTCCAGGCATAGATTCCAACTGCCAAAATGCCAAATAAAGCGCCGAGGATTTTTGGGATCATTTTATATTTTTCCTATGCATATTGAATTAGATATTATCGTTTAATTTGCGCCTTCCACTCTTTGTATTTGTAAAGATCCTTTTCCAGGGTATACTTTCATATCGATTCACCTTTTCTTTTAATCCAGCGGTTTGTTATTTTAACATCCCCAAAATATTTTCACCGGTTATCTGTGGGTAATAACTGAATTCAACAAACGACTTTTATAAACATTTTGAATTGAGATGAATGAAGTGCTGAGATGGAGATGAATGACGGGCAGATGCTGAAAACAATTGTGAGGTTACAAGAATCTCATAGTCTATCTATTTAATATTAATATATATAATCATAGCATTCATACAAGATTGCCATTTTTTAATACCGGCCAAGGATAAAGTCTGACTTGCTCTTTTGAGGTTTTTTTTATATGAGAGGAATAATCGGGTTTGCGATTGGGAAACAAAATCTTGAACGAAAAATCGGAATAAGGAGGAAGGGAAGACCACAATATGTAGGATCGGGGGATAATCGGGGTTAGACAATAATTTTTAACAAGAGCGATCCAGATCTTAATGATATTACAACCTATTGACATTACTAAAATATTACATGTACTGGCAAGTAACCGCAACTTGGATAAATCGACAAAACTCAGGTGAAGATCATGTCTGAAAAACCTACCTATGAAGAACTGGAAAAAATAATTCAGGAACTTAAGGAAACACTCCATGAACGGAACATGTTTTTGG